>ERZ807291.1-NODE-1-length-506038-cov-10.071674_pt1 | contig 506038 bp, 473 predicted proteins | sample MGYA00521257_ERZ807291 | MGnify/ENA primary metagenome ERZ807291 (study PRJEB31413, sample SAMN03169783) | marine metagenome | biome: Marine; feature: Water; material: Subsurface seawater | place: North Sea | collected 2011-04-28 | depth 1 m m ... | reverse complement strand
TAAAAAGTGGCTCCCCGAGCAGGACTCGAACCTGCGACAAATAGATTAACAGTCTACTGCTCTACCAACTGAGCTATCGGGGATCAATGATCACACTTTTTTTGGTTAACTAACCAATTGGATGAAGTCTTATAGCCTCACTTTTTTGCAATGCCAATAAAAAAATTACTTTTTTTAAATTGTGAGTGTTGATTATTATTTTTCCTATAATTTTTATTTTAACTTCTTATTTTTTTTTCCATTTATAATATCTACAAATAATACTAATTGTTTATTATCATCTTATGTAGGTATAAAGAATATATTTATTTACCATAATATGTATTATGCGAATATAACACAATATATCATACCTCTTAAAAATAAAGACTTTCAGCGTCCCTCATTTTATTGGTTTGTTAAATTTTCATGAACCTATCTAAAACGGCTGCACCCACGAGGTCACCCCAAACATTAATTGAAGTTCTTGCTCTATCCAGGAACCAATCTACTCCGAGCAAAAGACCAAAGCCTTCTGCTGGTATGCCAACAACAGAAAATAACATTAACGTCATAATATGTCCGCCTTGAGGAATACCAGCTGATCCAATTGCAGCCATTGCAGCAGTAATAGCAACCAATACATAATCTGAGTAAATTAAGTTAACTCCATAAACTTGCGCTAAAAAAATAACTGCTACGCCCTGATAGACCGCGGTACCATTCATATTTATTGTGCTTCCAAGCGGTATCATTAACCTCACAGGATTTTTCATCAGCCCATGACCAGTTGCACACTCCATAGATAAAGGCACTGTCGCTGATGAGCTTGAAGTACTTAGTGCGGTAATAAGTGCTGGCATTACATCACGAAGATATTTTTTACCCCTTCCCGCTAAAATTACTAAAATAGTAAAAAGTGCAATCGAGTGAATTACCAAGCCACCCAAAACAGTCATTAGATAAGAGCCAACAGCAGTAAATGTTTCTAAAACAGCAGCCCCACCACCAGCTTCAGCAATCGGTGTAGCAACAAGGGAAAATATCCCAAATGGTGATAAATACATTATCCATCCGACTATAACCATCATCACAGAATTAAGGCCTTCAAAAAAATTAGTCACAATTTGCCCTTTTTCACCCGTAACGGTTAACGCAGATCCAAAAATAATTGAAAACACAATAAGTGGAAGAACTTCTAATTTAGCTGCTGACGCTATTATATTAGGTGAAATAAAACTAAGTAAAACATCACTTATACCCTTTGAACTTGAAGAATCATTAATAATGCTAGAGTTAAGAGAAAGGTTATAATTATTACCTGGCAAAATAAATTCAGCCAGAACCATGCCAACTGTAACCGCTAATATGGTAGTACTGATATAATAAATAAATGTAATTGTTCCGGGACGCCCCAGCTTACGAACATCCCCAAGTGAAGCAACACCTGAAATTATTGCAGCGACAATAAGAGGAACAACAACCATTTTGAGAGAATTAAGGAAAAGCGTGCCCATCCAAGAGAACATCAAGGCCTTTTCACCCATATACCATCCTGCAGCAGCCCCTAAAATTACAGCTAAGACAATAGAATATAATAAAAGAACCGTATGATGCTTTGACACTTACTTACTCCACAAATCAAATAGGATCTAAAAACTAGAAAGCTAATTTAATTAATAATAAATGAAAAAAATTAAATATTTGGGTTTTTTCTAAACTGATCCAGATCAATTTCATTTTCCCATTTGGCTACTGCCGTACAAACAGTAAGATCACCAGTCACATTTACGGTTGTACGAACCATATCCAATGGACGATCAAATGGTAGAAGAAAGCCAACCACAATTGCTGTTTGCTCACCAGAAACTCCTAGAACCCCCAACACCCCTGCTAGTAAAAAAAGGCTGGCCGATGGAACTGCAGCTGTACCTATTGATGCTATCGTAGTAGTTAATGCAATCAAGGCATAGTCCATTAAACCAAGCGATATACCAAATGATTGAGCTGTAAAAACGGCGACAACTCCGACATAAATCGCCGTCCCGTCCATATTTACAGTTGCTCCAAGAGGTATAACAGAAGATGCAACAGGTGATTTAATTCCCAGATTACCTTCAGCTACAGCAATACTAACAGGCATCGTAGCACTACTTGAGGATGTAGAAAATGCTACCAGCTGTGCGTCAATTATATCTTTAAAAAACCGAAATGCGGGCAGACCAAGAACTACTCTAATCACTCCACCATAGACTAAAGTAACGTGAAGGAAGCAGCCTAACAAAATAGTTAAAACCAAAGGAATCACATCAAGTAGCGCTCCCACCCCTCTAGTTCCGGTAACTGTAGCGATAAGAGCAAAAACTCCAAATGGTGCAACTTCCATTATCATATGTGTAATTTTAAGAACAACTTCTGACCCACTATCCATTAGATCTGCAACCGGCTTAGCCCGTTTTCCCGCCATCATAATACCCACACCAAGCAACAACGCAAAGAAGATAACAGCAAGAATATCTCCTTCAGCTAATGCGGCAACTGGATTGGAAGGTATTATATTCATCATGCGCTCACCCAGGGGGATAGCAGCTTCCAAAACTTGGGGTTCGCCACCTGTGATAGAAACACCGTCACCGGGTTGAATCAAAAATGCGAGAAACAGGCCAATTGTTATAGCGCCCATTGACGTTAATAAAAATGAACCCATTGTCTTTGCACCAATGGATGCAAGTTTTGAAGGGTTACCCATTGCGACAACACCTGATACCAAGGTCACAAAAACTAATGGCACCACTATCATTCTAATCAGTCTAATAAATACGTCACCTATCCACTTTAAACTTGCTGCCGCCTCACCAAACATAGAACCGACGATAATACCAAGAACAAGGGCAAGCAGTATTCGTTTCCAAAGTTTTATTTCAAACCATTTTTTTAACATTTACTAATCCGTCCCTTATTTATTATTTATATTCCCTGTTTATAATTAGAGATTATTATCATATTAATAACTAATAATATCACTACATCAAAAAGACTTTAAATTATTGTTGTACCTTTTGCAGTATATTTTATAAAAGAATTAGAAGTTTTTAAAAAAGGCACAATATTTCATGTTTATATTAATCGATAACTATGACAGCTTTACCTATAATCTTTATCATTATTTTAGTGAAATTGGTGCAAATGTTGAAGTTTATCGTAATGATAAAATTACTATTAATGAGTTAAAATTGAAAAATCCAACTGGTATTATTCTTTCTCCTGGCCCCTGCACGCCAAATGATGCAGGTATATGTATGGAAATAATTAAAAAACTTGGCGTCAGTATCCCAATTTTAGGCGTTTGTCTTGGACATCAATCAATTGGTCAAGTTTATGGAGGAAAAGTTATTCGTTCCCCGTATTTGATGCATGGTAAAGTTAGTTTAATTAACCATCAAAATAAAACTATTTTTAACAATATAAAAAGCCCCTTTAAGGCTACTCGTTATCATTCACTCATAATTGAGAAAAATAATCTCCCTAGTTGCCTTGATATCACTGCTGAAACAGAGGATGGTATAATTATGGGTTTAAGCCATAAACAATATCCGGTTCATGGCGTTCAGTTTCATCCCGAGAGTATTGCTTCAGAATGTGGTCATGATATCCTTCAAAATTTTATAAATATCTCTAATAACTTCATCAGGAAGGCCGCTTAATGTCAGTAGATATGAAACAATTGATTGCACAACTTGCTGAAGGAGAAATATTAAGTCGAGAAACTACTCGTAATGCATTTCTTTATATGATGAATGGTGATGCAACGGGTCCGCAAATAGGGGCTTTTTTAATAGCACTTCGTGTACGTGGTGAAAGATTGGACGAAATAACAGGTGCAGTTGAAGCCATGCGTAGCAAAGCATTGGGCATCAAAGCTCCTAAAGGTTCCGTCGATACATGTGGTACAGGCGGTGATACAGCGGGAACCTATAATATTTCTACTGCAGCTGCTATTGTATTAGCAGCTTGTGGCGTTCCTGTAGCAAAACATGGTAATCGTGCTGTATCAAGCAAAAGTGGAAGTGCCGATGTTCTTGAAACTCTTGGTGTTAATATTAATGCTGATATGGCTATTGTAAAAAATTGTTTAAAAAGCTTGGGAATAAGTTTTCTAATGGCAACTCGCCATCACAGTGCTGCCCGCCATGTCGGTCCAGCTAGGGCTTCCCTCGGCACCCGTACAATTTTTAATCTTATTGGACCACTTTCAAACCCGGCTGGAACCAAATACCAAGTAATTGGTGTTTACGATCAGAAATGGACCAGACCTATGGCAGAAGTTCTTGGTGCCCTAGGAAGTGAATGCGTTTGGGTTGTTACAGGGTCAGATGGTTTGGATGAAATTACGATTACAGGTGAAACTCATGTTGCAGAATATAAAAATGGTAAAGTTAAAGAATTTATTATTTCACCAGAAGATGCAGGTCTTGAGCGTGCAAGTCTGGAACAAATTGAGGGTGGTGATCCAGAATATAATGCAAATGCAATATGGGATATTCTAAATGGTAAAAAAAATGCATACCGTGATATTGTATTACTTAATGCATCAGCAGCACTAGTAGTCTCCAATAATGCAACTGATTTAAAGGATGGTGTTCGCATAGCAACAAAGGCAATTGACACTGGGATTGCCAGTGAAAAATTAAAAAAATGGATTAAGCTATCAAATCAAAAGCATCCGGAACCTGAAGAAAATGAATGACATACTAAAGAATATTTCTAAAACTAAATTAGAATATGTAGAAAAATGTAAGATTAAGAGACCATTAGCTGAGGTTGAGGGCATGGCATTAAAAGCTCCTCCAGTTCGTGGATTTATAAATAGTCTTCATCTAGCTAAAAAGGCTGGAAATTTTGGGTTAATTACAGAAATTAAAAAAGCAAGTCCAAGTAAGGGTCTTATTAGAAAAGATTTTAACCCTAAAGAACTTGCCAAAGCCTATGAGTTGGGTGGAGCCAGCTGTCTTAGTGTTCTCACCGACACTCCATATTTTATGGGGAAAGATAAGCACCTTGTTGATGCTCGTGCAGCAACAGCCCTTCCCGTCCTCCGCAAGGACTTTATTCTGGACCCCTACCAAATTATTGAATCTCGGGCACTCGGTGCTGATTGTATTCTAATAATTATGGCAATGGTAGATGATACTTTAGCTGCAGAGTTAGAAACCGTTGCACTGGAATATAATCTTGATGTACTAGTTGAAGTACATGATGCTAATGAATTGAAAAGAAGTCAAAAATTAGAATCTCAGTTAGTTGGAATAAATAACCGAAATCTTAAAACATTTGATGTGTCCATCGAAACAACAATTGATTTAGCTAGCTTAGCTGACCCCTCTCTAACCTTAGTTAGTGAAAGTGGATTTTTTCTAAATAGCGACTTAAAGATGATTAATGAAAAAGCTAATATTAATACATTCTTAATTGGTGAGTCACTCATGCGACAAAATAACGTGAAACTTGCTACGCAAAAACTACTATGTAATAGTTAATATTTAATCAACTGCAAATGCCGATGGAATAAAAATGCAAAAATTATCACACATAGACCCACATGGGCGTGCTGCCATGGTAAATATAACGGAAAAAAAAGAAACTAAGCGTGTAGCAATTGCCAAAGGACGTATTTATATGATGCCTGAAACACTTGCGCTTATTGATGCAGGGGGTGTTAAAAAGGGTGAGGTTTACAGCATTGCTCGAATTGCTGGTATTATGGCGGCCAAAAAAACTGCCGAATTAATTCCACTTTGTCATCCATTACCCATCCAGAGCGTTTCAATTGATTTAATAAGCAATACTAGCGAAAATTGCATTGATATTCAGGCAACAGCTAGTCTTTATGGACGCACGGGAATTGAAATGGAAGCACTTACGGCAGTTTCTATTAGCGCTTTAGTGATTTTTGATATGTGTAAAGCTGTAGATAAAAAAATGAAGGTCTCTGATGTGCGCTTAATTCATAAGTCAGGTGGTAAGTCAGGAACTTTTAACGCGGATTAAATTATATGGCTCTTTTAAACGTTGCCGATGCTTTAGTAAAAGTATTAACTACTGTGAATGAACTTGGGCATGAAATAATTAATATTCATTCTGCTTCCGGCCGCATAACTTCATCAAATATTATTTCAAAAATAACTCAACCTCCCTTTCCTGCATCAGCTATGGATGGTTATGCAGTCCGCTTTAAGGACATAAAAAACCCGTTATTAGTGGTTGGAGAATGTCAGGCAGGTTTTTCATATAGCGGCAACATAAGTGAAGGTGAAGCTGTACGAATATTTACTGGTGCTCCCCTAGTTAATGGGGCTGACACAGTAGTAATTCAAGAGAATGTAACTTTAACTGATGGCACTATAACTATTAATTTTCCCGTAATAAAAGGATCTAATATTCGGGCCTTGGGGAGTGACTTTATGAACGGTGAACTTTTAGTTGCAAAAAATACCTTACTCAATGCCAGACACATAGGACTACTTGCAGCAGGCAATGTTTCTGAATTTAAAGTATACAAAAAACCCAGAGTAGCAATACTATCAACCGGTGACGAGCTTGTTGAAGTTGGTTCTAAAGTAGGGTTGAATAAAATAGTAAATTCTAACCTTCCTATGTTTTCTGCTCTTATTAATGAAAATGGAGGTATTCCAATTAATTTTGGTAATGCGCTAGACACACCTAAAAGTGTAATAAATAAGATTGAGCAGATTAAGGACGTTGATATTTTTGTTTCCTTTGGCGGAGCATCAGTTGGAGATTACGATATAATTCAGGATGTTATGAAAACTAATGGTCTAAAAGTTCACTTTTGGAAAGTAGGCATGCAACCAGGTAAGCCATTAATTTATGGGAAATTTAATAATATTCCTTACTTTGGTATGCCGGGAAACCCATCGAGTGCATACGTTTGTTTCATAAATTTTATAATTCCTGCAATGTATAAAATGATGGGCAGGCGTGAAAATGGTTTAAAAAATGGTCTTGCACACCTTGAGCATGATTTAAAAAAAGGAGGTTCTAGAATAAATTATATTAGAGCTTCTATCCGCGAAAATAAGTTTGGTAAGAAGTTTGTTAATTCATCCCTCATCCAAAGTAGTGCAAATCATAAAACCCTTGCTAATTCTAATTGTCTTATTGTACGAGATATTTATGCATCCGAGGCAAAGCTTGGTGATTTAGTTAAAATTATACTTATTGACACAAATTAAATTCTGTTCTTGACAGGAGAATATAAAAAGAACATAAAAGAACAAATCAAGTTGTGTCATGACTTTAATTATTTGGAAATAAAAAATTATGTTAACAAAAAAACAACACTCACTACTACTACTTATACATGATCAACTAAAAGAAAATGGTATTGCACCTTCATTTGAAGAAATGAAAGTTGCATTAGAACTAAAATCAAAATCAGGCATTCACAGACTTATTAACGCCTTAGAAGAACGAGGTTTTATTAGACGTCTTGCAAACCGTGCTCGCGCTATAGAAATAATTAAAATGCCCGACGATGATGAAAATGGGGATGCTAATATTTTCAAACCAAACTTTGCCAGTAACAGACAAGACAATGACCCCAATACAATTGAAATTCCACTTCATGGTAAAATAGCGGCAGGAACACCTATGGAGGCGTTAGAACAGTATGAAAATATAGGTGTTCCAAAAGGAATGCTGGGCGCTGGCAGTTACTATGCCCTTGATGTGGATGGTGATAGTATGATGGAGGCTGGAATACTAGATGGTGACCGTGTGGTTATTGAGCGCTGTGATCAAGCAAATAGTGGTCAAATAGTTGTTGCGTTGGTTGATGAAGAAGAGGCAACGTTAAAAACTTTACGCAGACAAGGGCCCGACGTTGCATTAGAGCCATCAAATAGAGCATTTAAAACCCAAGTTTTCCCAGCCAATAGAGTACGAATTCAGGGTCGACTTGTTGGTCTATTGCGCGAATACTAATAAGTAGATTTTAAATTTAAACCTACTAGCCAATTATCAACATAATAAATGCCAGTTATTTTAGAGCATACTCCCAAAGAGTGAACTAATTTCAGATTTAGTATGTAATCTGGTAAGTGAAATCTATTTTTTAATGAAGACCCAGACTATATAATTATATTTATATCAAAAAATTGTAACCGTTTAATTTATTTTAGTTTAAAATGATTTAATCCTTTGTGAGATTTGTACTGGTTTTTGGGATAAAAATAATGGAATGGCGGGATGAAGGTGTTATATTAAGTAGCCGTAGATATGGTGAGTATGATGCAATATTAGAAGTATTAACACGCACTCATGGTCGACATTCAGGTTTAGTAAAGGGCGGCTATGGACGTCGTCAGAGAGGAAATATCCAACCTGGCAATGAAGTAATGGTTTCTTGGCGTGGTCGCTTGGAAAATCAACTTGGTACTTATTCCGTAGAATTAAAAAGGGCACGGGTTGTATCTTTTCTTTACCACCCATCAAAGCTTGCTGCGCTCAACAGTTGTTGTAGTATATTATGTGTCACAATACCAGAAAAAGAAATCCATGAAGTTCTTTTAGACGGATTTTTAATTTTTCTATCTTCCCTGGAGGAAGCGCATCAAGATAAAATATATTGGGCTCCGCTTATAGTACGATGGGAACTTGGTCTTCTAAGTGAGCTTGGTTTTGGATTAAACCTTGAAAACTGTGTAGCAACTGAGGTAACCAAAGACCTTGCCTACGTTTCACCAAAGTCAGGTCGTGCTGTTAGTAAAAAAGCTGGAGAGCCGTACCATGATAAATTATTTCGTTTGCCGCCCTTTTTAATTGGAACCACCAAAAATATTAAAATGCAAGATATAATTGATGGTCTGAGGTTAACGGAATTTTTTATAGAACGCTACGTGCTAAGCCCAGCCGGTAAACAAATACCTCAGGCCAGAAGGTTGTTTAAAGATTACATGGTATGATTATTAATCATCAATCTATTTTATAAAATTAATATTTAACATACATATACTATTAGCTAAAATTTATCAGTATTCCCTGCCATCACTAATAAATATTTAATTAAACTTATTAATTTAAAAAAGAAGAAAAATTTTCAAAATAAATTGATTGTTTAGTTTAGAAATTATTATTTTTTTAATATGATTAAAGTCATTTTAAACTTTAAACCTTTAAGCATATTGGTATAATAGTAGTATGAAAAACAAAACATTAGAAGATACAATTTTAAATGCGCCACTTGGGGATACCCTAGGTGATCGTTACTTATCATACGCATTATCAACCATAATGTCACGGTCACTTCCAGACGTCAGAGATGGTTTAAAACCCGTCCATCGGAGATTACTTTTTGCAATGCGTCAACTCAAACTTAATCCAGAAACTGGATTTAAGAAGTGCGCGCGAGTAGTTGGTGACGTAATAGGTAAATATCATCCGCATGGTGATCAATCTGTCTATGATGCAATGGTTAGGCTTTCTCAGGAATTTGCTGTTCGATATCCACTTGTCGATGGGCAGGGTAACTTTGGTAATATAGATGGCGATAATGCCGCTGCCATGCGTTACACAGAGGCGCGGATGACTGAAGTCGCTGTAGCTTTAATGGAAGATATAGATAAAGATACAGTCGACTTTAGAGAAACATACGACGGTGAAGAAGAAGAACCTACAGTGATGCCTGCTAATTTTCCCAATTTACTTGCTAATGGGGCAATGGGTATAGCTGTGGGCATGGCAACTAGTATTCCACCACATAATGTAGATGAAATATGCCAAGCGTTATTGCATTTAATTAAAACTCCAAATGCTCGAATAGCAACACTGGTTGATTATATTCAGGGTCCAGACTTTCCCACTGGTGGGACTATTGTAGAATCACGAGAAAGCATTATACAGTCATATGAAACTGGTCGTGGAAGCTTTCGGACGCGAGCTAAGTGGCATATAGAAGAGACTGGTCGCGGTATGTATCAGATTATTGTTACTGAAATTCCCTATCAGGTTCAAAAATCACGTCTGATCGAAAAAATTGCTGATCTTATCTACGAAAAAAAACTACCAATCCTTGCTGACGTATTAGATGAAAGTTCAGAGGATATACGTGTTGTAATTGAACCAAAAAATAGAACCGTAGAACCCGAGATACTTATGGAAAGTTTGTTTAAACTTACAGACCTTGAAAATCGATTTTCCCTTAATATGAATGTATTAGAGGGTGGAAAAATGCCACGGGTCATGAACTTGAGTGAGGTTCTCCAGGCATTCCTTGACCACCGACAAAACGTTCTAGTACGAAGATCAAACCATAGGCTGGGGAAAATTGATCATCGTCTCGAAGTCCTTGGTGGGTATTTAATTGCATTTTTAAATCTTGATGAGGTGATACGCATAATAAGAGAAGAAGATCATGTTAAAAAATGTTTAATGAATACTTTTAACCTCACTGAGGTGCAGGCTGATGCTATCCTTAATATGCGTCTGCGTTCCTTACGAAAATTGGAGGAAATGGAACTCAAAACTGAAAATGAAGCTCTTGAAAGTGAAAGAGTTAAATTACTTGACCTTTTAGATAATGAAGAGCTCAGATGGATTACAATTGCTAAGGACATAAGGATTATTAGAGAAAATTTTGGTAAAAAAACAGACCTAGGTGAAAGAAGGACAGATTTCTCCGATGCCCCAGTATCAACTTTTATTCCTCTTGAAGCCATGATTGAAAAAGAACCTGTTACGGTTATTTGTTCAAAAAAAGGCTGGATTAGAACTATGAAAGGTCATGTGCTAATAGATGATAAAATAAAATACAAAGAAGGCGATGAAGAAAAATTTGCATTTCATTGTCAAACCACTGATAAAGTTTTATTATTTGCCACAAATGGGCGATTTTACACACTTGGCGCAGACAAGCTTCCAGGTGGACGTGGACATGGTGAGCCAGTTCGATTAATGATTGATTTGGCAAATGATGAAAAAATCGTTTCCTTATCTGTTTATAAACCTGGCACAAGAATAATTATTGCTGCTGAAACTGGGAGAGGTTTTATTGCGGAATCAGATAAAGTAATTGCTAGCACAAAAAATGGAAAGCAAGTTATGAACGTTGCTGGTGGTGAAAATAGGGCTATGTCAGCACTTCTAGTAGAACAGGACCATGACCTTATTGCCATAATTGGTCAAAATCGTAAATTGCTTGTATTTCCAATTGATCAGATGCAAGTAATGCCCAGGGGCCGAGGCGCACTATTGCAAAAATATAAAGGTGGAACCCTTAGTGACATTATTTCTTTTAATAGCGCAGAGGGATTAACTTGGGAAATGCGGGGGGGGAAAACCAGAACTGAAACAGATTTACTACCTTGGATGGGGAAACGCGGACAAGTTGGACGTATGCCCCCTCATGGCTTTCCCTCAAATAATAAATTTTCAAATTAAAATATATTTATTAGCTTGATGGTTAGATACTTCGGGTGGATAGATATTCGATGTTGTTAATTTTTAAAAATAACTTATTCATTAACTGTTGTTTGTTTAAAGTCTGACAAGTAAATACGTACCATCCCCCAACCTAGGGGAAATTCTGTATAGACTGGTATTGTTCCCTCAAAACCAGTCATTTTTCCAAAGAAAATTCTATTATTTTGATCGTCACGCTCACGGCCTTTTCTTATTTTTTTTTCAGGATCTATATTTTTTATGTCTCCTGAGATGTTTTTCCCATCAATTATACAACCATAGGCCATACCCTGGAAAGCGGAACGCTTATTATAATTAAATACTTTTTGTTCATTACATAAAAAACTTTGTTCAGAAACAAACATACCGCCAAACTGTCTACTTTTTACCTCTTCTGAATAATTATCCGCAAAATTAGAGTTCATCACTCTATTAAGAAAAGTAGTCATGGGGTCAACACCATACTTTTCATTATCTTCTATGGGAATATACTCAGTCCCACTACGAAGTTCAAAGTTTTGAACTAAATTGATTACTTCTAGGGTCTTTGGGTCAAATGTAACTTGATTTTTATAGTTAAATTTACCAAATTTTCCACTACTTTCATAATATTCGGGCTGATAAACACCATTTTTGTAACTCACACCACGAGACATCGTATAGTTTTCCATTTTACCTATAATCTTGGCAAGTCCCCTAGAGTGATAGCTTGCACGAATTTCGTAATTAGATGAATTCAAGATAGTTTCGCTGTTAATTTCAGCTATAACTAAACCACCCCAATAAGCTTTGTATTCGAAGTTTAACTTTTGAGTAGAATTTGACCAAGCATTAAAACCAGAAGCTGTTATCAATAAAATTACAAATAAACTTAGAAAATACTTCATCATCCCCCCATCACTGCATTGATATCAGACGATCAAGAGCCTGTTGAGTTTTACTAGCCTTTTCTTTAGTTTCCTCGAGCCCTCTTTTATTTTCTTCAATAACATGTTTTGGTGCTTTTGAGACAAAACTATCATTATTAAGTCGACCTGAGACTGAAATAATTTCTTTTTGAATTTTTTCCAACCCTTTTAAAAGTCTTGCTTTCTCTGCATCTATATCAATAATATCTGCAAGTGGAAGATAATACGTTGCCTCACCTACAACTACAGAAATTGAACCATTTGGGACTTCACCCTCAAGTTTAGAAATGGTCTCAAGACGTGCTAAACGTTTTAAAACACTATCTTGAGAAGCTAAAGACAGAACTGTATCAATTGAGGCTCCCGAAATAAACATATCAAGTTTTGCCCCAGCAGGAACATTCATTTCAGCCCGGGCAGTTCTTATATCGGAAATTAAGGAAATTAACCACTCAATTTCTTTTGTTCCAGTCTCATTTAAATTATCTTCATTTAATATTGGCCATGGTGCTAAAATGAGATCAGTTTTGCGCGTACCAGATAATTTTTGCCAGAGCTCTTCTGTAATAAAGGGCATAAAAGGATGAAGAGTTTTAAGTATTTGATCAAGTACCCAAGCAGCTGTCTTCCGAGTTTCGTCAATTTTACCTTCATCTTCAGAATAAAATTGTGTTTTAATCAGTTCAATATACCAATCACAGAATGTTCCCCATGTAAAATGATAAATTGCAGATGCTGCTTCGTTATATTTAAATTTTTCAAGCGCCTGAGTAACTTTAAAAGTAGATTTTTCTGCTTCGCTAATTATCCATTTATTTACTGGCAGCGAAACTGTGCCAGGATTGAAGGTCCCTTTCTTAGTGAAGCAATTATTCATTTCACAAAATTTAGATGCATTCCAGAGCTTGGTTCCAAAATTACGATATCCTTCAACACGTTTATCAGACATTTTAATGTCCCTACCCTGGGCTTCCATGGACGCAAGTGTAAACCTTAATGCATCTGCACCATATTTATCTGCTATTTCCAGAGGATCAATAACGTTACCTTTTGATTTTGACATTTTAGCCCCATTTTCATCTCGAACCAGGGCATGAACATAAACAGTATCAAAAGGGACTTCACCATCCATAAAATGAATGCCATCCATCATCATTCTAGCCACCCAGAAAAAAATAATATCAAAACCGGTAACAAGTACATTCGATTTATAATGGCGAGCCAGTTCAGGGGTTTTTTCAGGCCACCCAAGTGTTGCGTTCGGCCACAAGGCTGATGAAAACCAAGTATCAAGAACATCATTATCACGGATAATTTTCTTTATACCCCCATAATGAATATCAGCTTGTTGCTGTGCCTCATTTTCATCAATGGCAACAAATACCTGGCCATCTGGACCATACCAAGCTGGAATTTGATGGCCCCACCATAATTGCCGAGATACACACCAGGGTTCAATATTACGCATCCATTCAAAATAAGTCTTTTCCCAGGCTTTAGGGACAAAAGCTGTGCTTCCATCTTCTACAGCCTTAATTGAAGGCTTAGCTAGTTTTTCTGCATCAACATACCACTGGTCAGTAAGCCAAGGCTCAATAGGAACGTCGGAGCGATCCCCATAAGGAACCATATGAACAGTAGGTTCCACTTTAACAAGTAGGCCAATACTATTCATATCATTAACTATCATTTTTCTTACCTCAAAACGATCTAGTCCCTGATATTTTTTTGGCACACTTTCATTTAAATTAGCAAATTTGTCAAAAATATTTATATTTTCAAGATTATGTCTTTTTCCTACCATATGATCATCAAAATCATGCGCGGGGGTAATTTTAACCGCACCTGAACCTTTTTCAGGATCAGCATGGTCATCAGCCACAACGATTATTTTTCGGCCAACTAGCGGTAAGGTTAATGTTCTACCAACAAGATCCTGATACCGTTCATCACTTGGATGGACGGCAACAGCAACATCTCCTAGCATAGTTTCTGGACGAGTAGTCGCTACGGTTAAAAATCGATTATCTTCCCCATCAACAGGATATCTAAAATGCCAATAGTTGCCATTTACTTCTCTTTGTTCAACTTCAAGATCTGAAATAGCAGTGCAAAGTTTAGGATCCCAATTTACTAAGCGCTTAGCTTTATATATTAAATCTTTATGGTAAAGGTCTACAAATTTTTTCAACACAGCATTTGCAAAGCCTTCGTCCATAGTAAATTTTTGACGTGACCAGTCACAGGACTGGCCTAGACGCCGCATCTGATTGAATATAATACCTCCACTTTCTTCTTTCCACTGCCAAACTCTCTCTATAAAAGCCTCGCGACCAAGTTCGTGACGATTGATATTTTCAGTATCCATTTGGCGCTCAACAACCATCTGTGTTGCAATACCAGCGTGATCCATACCAGGTTGCCAAAGCACGTCCTTACCACGCATGCGCTCCCATCGGATGAGTATATCTTGTAGGGTGTGATTAAGAGCGTGACCAATATGTAGACTTCCCGTTACATTTGGAGGCGGTAAAATAATTGTGTAGGGTTCCGCACTTGGTCGTTGCCCACACTTAAAGGAACCACTGTCATCCCAATTATCATATATATTTTTTTCTCGGATAGAAAAATCAAAGGTTTTATCTAGCATTGTTAATTTTCTTTATTAGGGTAAAAGTAGGATAACGACTTAACATTACAATTGATTTTAAAATATAACTTCTTTAGATAAAAGTCTTTAATAAATTAGGGTTTTTTTGTTTCAATAAGCCTTGAAATCTCTTTAGACACCATCTTTTTTACTAAACTAGGAAGGTTTTTTTCAAGCCATTGTTTAAGCATTGGCCGTAAAAGGTCGCTTACAAGCGTATCAATCTTTACATCCGCACCTTTATAGTCAGGAGTAAGGAGTTTTGATAAGACATCAAATTGGTTTTTAACTTCTGCAGAAATTTCATCGGATATAATCTTTTCAGTGCTGCTATTATCAGACGTCACTTCAAGGTCATCTTCAGTTAAATGTAGAACATTTTCATCTATTTTAGTGTTAGTAAATTCTGGATCTAAAGTCTCACGATTAGGATGCAAATCAATAACATCATCAAGTTTAACATTTTTGTCATCTTCTGAAATTATACGACGAATTGATGCGAGAATTTCTTCCATGCTCTGTTCTTCGTCATTGTTTCGACTTTTCACAATTAATGCTCCGTATCATGATCATTTTAGTTAGCCTAATAGTTGGAAATTTACCATCATCTAAAAACCCCAACTAATAAAAAATTAATTTGTCACAAGATACAATAAAAATTAAATTTTTTATAAAAGAATCCCAAACAAGTTACTATCTTTGCATATTATTTAATAAAAATTATAGGTTTTAAAAATTTTACTGGGTTTTTTTATTCAACCCCATACCCATAAACTTTCCATTCCGCCTCGTCACTTCTTCCCTTTGCATCATAAATTTCTGCATCCAGTCCAAGTTCCTTGGCGTTTAATTTACCAATTGATGCAAGTAAATTATATGCAGCAACAATTCGATCCCTAACTGCACGGGCATTATTAACACGAGCATCAAGAAGCTCCTGTTCTGCATCAAGTACATCAAGAATCGTACGTGAACCAACCTCTGCTTCTTGTCGGACACCATCCAGGGCAATGCTATTAGCTTCGAGTTGGGATTCTGTGGACAAAATACGACCCGTTGCCTCACGGTAACTTTCCCAAACATTGCGAACTAATTCTGCCACTTCACGCTCAGCTGCAATAGCTTCCATACGCAACTGACTTCGGCGTTGTTTTGCCTGGCGGACAACAGAAGCCTGCACCCCGGCTTGATATATAGGTACGCGTAAATTAGCCTGCACGGTTTTAGCATTGGTTTGATCCCCAGGAAGGAATGTATCCCAACTTTTTTGATAACTAGCACCAATTGTTAATGTTGGGCCAAGACCCCCTAATTGTTTTTTTACAGCAAAATTGGCAGCAGACTCTGTTGCCTTAGTAGCTAAAATAATTGGATGATTGCGGGTAGCGAGGTTGTATGCTGCCTCTTCGGAGGCCGGGAGCATGGGGATTTCAATATTTTGTTCCAAAGTACCAGGCTCATCACCGACAACCCTTCGATATGCTGCTCGGCTTGCAGTTAGTATTGCCTCAGCATTAATTTTTTCTGATTGAGCTCGTGATAAACGTGCACTAGATTGAGCGACGTCGGTTCTGGTAATCTCACCTACTTCAAAACGATCCTCACTAGCTTGTAACTGTCGTTGCAATGCAATTACATTATTTGCTGTTGATTTAAGAACAGTTTCATCACGGATTACATCTGAATAAGCAGAAACAGTGGCCATGAAAATTAGTTGTTCAGTATTTATTAATTGCGCTCGACCAGCCTCAGCTTGTTTCCTTGCTTCATTAGTATTATTCATTGTTTGAAAACTTCTGAATACCGGCTGTTGAATTGATACTCCTAGAGATTTTGGCTTTGTTGTAGATGCACTAAGAAATGAACCTGTTCTATTATTTTCCTGTCTTGCCCATGAACCCGTAGCTTCAATTGTAGGTCTCCACCCAGATGTAGCTTGGTTTACTGTTTCATCAGTAACACGCTGACTTGCACGCGCTGCTTCAAGCGACGGATTATTTATATATGCTTTAGTCAGCGCATCTTTTAAAGTATCAGCTTGTGCTAATAATGGTGAAATAAATACTATGGCTAATGCCATGGTTGCATTAAATTTAGTCACTTTCATTTTTCCAGACATTTTTTATAATCTCATTGTAATAATATTTATAGTATTTGCCTTAATATGTTACCACTGTCAACATTGTTTGTTAGATAACATAATTAAAATAAAAAATCTTTCTTTTTATCAAACCCTTTGAGTGAAGGCGCAGAAGTATCAAATAAATTTCTAACCCCCATAATTTTATTATTATAAGTAACAAAAGACGCTCGCCCATGACCATCATGGTTTAATACACAAAGAATTCTTCCATTCTCATTAAGTTGATTAAGCAATGAAAGAGGAATTGTATCAATCATTCCACCAATAAAAATAAGATCATATGGTCCCTGTTTAGCCAACCCATCAATATGTGAGCCTGTAACTAGAGCAACATTATCACAGTTTTCTTTAGCCAAGTTTTCTGTTGCCTGTTCAGCAAGCATAGGATTTTCTTCTAAAGCAACCACTGAACCTACAAGTTTACTGAAAACTGCTGATGAATATCCAGTGGCAGGTGCTATATCAAGAACAAGGTCGTTTTTCTTTATATCGGCTGCATTAAGCAATTTAGCGAAAGTAAGTGGTTCCATAAGGTAACGACCTTCCCCTACGTTAATACTCTTATCTATATAAGCTACACCCTTTCTAGCTAAAGGAACATATACTTCTCTATTTACCTGTTCTATCGCGTCTATTACATTCTCGTCTGTCACATCATTAGGCAACAAGTGACCATCAATCATGTGACGTCGACGAGAGGCACTTATCTTGTCTGAAACTGTAATATCCATCGATTAAATCCTCAACTAATTTTTCACCTTATAATACGGATAAATATTCATTACAACAGCAACAATAACCAACTGTTAAAATACAATATTTTATTACAAGGTGCCCCCTAATACTCGTAGATTATAATAATAATAATAATGACAATGAAGTCAGCTGGGTTATGGTAAAAAATACTTAGCTAATTACTGAATCAATAAACTGAGCCAATTTAAAGTCATAACTCGTAACTTCATTTTTTTCATGACTGGTCAACGTTATTTCAAGATGATTATATACATTTAACCATTCAGGATGATGGTTCATTTCTTCAGCTTTCAATGCTATTTTTGTCATCGTATCAAAACAGGTTTTAAAATCATCAAATACGAATTTTTTGTATATAGCATTTCTACCTTCAACCACTTTCCAACCACGAAGTATTGAAAGAATTTTTTCAATTTCAACTTTTTGACACATTTTACATCCCCAGAGAAAATCTAAATAAACAATTAATCAAATTAAAAACCATCTGCATAAAGTCGTTTAAATGCTTTTTCAAGTTTCATAATAAAAATTTCTGCTTCGGTTAATCCAAATACCATTGGTGGTTTACCTTTAAGAACATTGTCATAAGGACCATCGGTTGAAAAGAGAACAGCATCCTCACGCAAAAACTGTACTATTGAACTAGCTTCATTTGGGGCTCGTTCTCTTGTGTCGCGATCCTTAACTAATTCAGCACCAAAAAACATACCTTTACCGCGGACTTGACCTATAAGAGGATACCGGTCCATCATATCACTCATTCCATCCATTATATAGTTTCCAGTAATTAACCCCTTTTCCATAAGGCCCTCACCCTCCACAACATCTAACACCGCCATACCTATGGCACACGAAACTGGATTACCACCAAAACTATTAAAATATTCCATTCCATTTGCAAAACTTTCTGCTATTTCTCTGGTAGTTACAACACCTGCCATTGGATGGCCATTACCAAAAGGTTTGCCAAAACAAACTATATCTGGAACTACACCTTGAAGTTGAAAAGCCCACATTTTTTCACCCACACGCCCAAAACCAGTTTGCACCTCATCTGCAATGCAAAGACCACCAGATGAACGAATTTTACCATAAGCAGAATTTAAATAACCGTCTGGATAAACAACCTGGCCCCCAACCCCCGCAATTGACTCTGCAATAAAAGCAGCCGGACCTTCGCCAGTATGTTTAATTAAATCGTTAATCTGAATATCAACATCCGATGCATAACCCATTCCGCTCTCTAGAGAATAATCTTTAAAGCGCCCATGATATGGATCAGGAAACTCTGCTATTCGTGTTTCTGGGGGACAACCCTTACCGCCTTTTCTATTAAATTTATATGGGCTTATGGCTACAGTAGCATTCGTATTGCCATGATAGCCCCAGTCAACAGTAACGGTAGTTTTTCTACTTGTGTATTGTCGAGCAAGCCTTAATGCCAATTCATTTGCTTCAGAGCCACTATTTGTAAAAAACATAACAGAAAGCGGTTGGGGCATAGTACTCAGAACCCGAGATGCTAGCTTATTAATACCATCATATAGATAACGTGAATTAGTATTCAGTTCTCCGGCTTGCTTACTTATTGCATTAACAACATGAGGGTTACAATGGCCAACATGAGTAATATTATTTACACAATCAAGAAATGCACGACCGGAACTATCATAAAGATAAGCACCTTTGCCACGAACAATGTGGAGGTGTTTTTTATAAGCAACACTTAATGATGGAGCTAAAACCATTTTTCTTAATTGCATAATATCTTTAACTGTATTCTCAGGCTGCTCAAAACTTTCAGGAATAAAACCAAGAATAAGGTTTGGGTCTGGACATACATCTGTCCAGACATCCCATACGGACGGCGAACAAATCCCTGGAAAGTTACCATCTTTAATTCCTATTAAATCTGATATAATTTGGAAATGAAGGTGTGGCGTCCAGCCTCCATTTTCATGAACATCACCAAGAGACGCCAAAAAACTACCCGCAGAAATCTCATCACCAATTTTTAAGTGGCTGGTAGTTTTCTTACTGAGATGACCGTATAATGTATAGAAATTAGGACCATTACCAATTTTATGACTTAAAATTAAGACCGTCCCGTAATCAAATGGAATATTATTGCTAACTAAAGAGTGAACTTTCCCGGTAAGAGGTGCATAAATTCTCTCCGGCTCCCTTAACCATATATCAATGCCCATATGCACAGTTCTGGGTTTAGAGCTTCCAATACCGTCAAATCCATCAAATAAAAAACTAGTTCTGTCCTCTCCGTACCTACCTAAACCAAAACGACCTTCGTGTTTATCCAGAAATTTTCCTACCCACTCTTTATGTTTCGAACCATCTTGAATATGTTTGGTTCCTGGTGATCCAGTTTTATTATCAAATAAAACTCGAGGCTCACTGTGTAGATCAAAATCAAACATGTTTACTGGAGTAATATTTTCTAACGAACTAATGAGTTCATAGCAAGTTCGAGTAGCCGTAAATCCGCCAGCTTTTCTCGCAAAAGAAGAAAGAAAGCCAAGACCAATATCACGGACTTTTTTTAGAGTTCTAATTGCGGGGGCTTGAGTAACCAATAAATAGTCTCGGTGCTCATTTGTTGTTGCCTTGATTACTCTATTAGACGATATGCAAATACTCATTACTAAACGCATACAAGCAAGATCAAATAAAACTTCAAGCTCATCTTCAGATAGTTTAAATTCAGAAGTATAATTGGTGATAAGCGCTCGCGATACAGCATAAAATTCATCAACGTCCATCATCGCATAACCAAGAGTAATAGCCAGTTCGTTAATCTGCTTGCCAAAAAGCATGTCGCCAAAATCAATTAAACCATTAATTTTTTTATCGCCAACAACAAGGTTATATGTGTTTGCATCTGAATGTATTACACTTGAACGCATCTTTTTGATCCGCGGCATTACAAAATTATCATAGCGCTCATAAAAAAACTGTATAAGTTCCTTTACGTCGTCTTCAATAATATCTGAAATATAAGTTTTACAATGAGGAGCAGCATCCATATTCCAAAGAAAACTTGGTTGGTGAGCCTTTGGATGACCAAATCCTTGCATTGCTTTAGAAAAGCGGCCCATAAAACGTCCAAGATCCTCATAAAGCGCTATTGGTTTATCCGCATCCCCAAAAATATCACCCTCAAGAAAGGAAATTAATCTAATGCAATTATTGTTATGTTTGTATATTTCTTCACCATTTTTTCCCTTTATAACAGCAGGTACTGGAAGCGTCGGATCAAGCTCAGCAATATGGTTGAGGACAGAATTTTGGAATTCAAGAAACTCTTTATCTTCGGCACTATTGGCAATTTTAAGAACATAATCGCCGTCACCTGTGGTAATTCTGGCATTTTGATCGCGCTCACTAACAAGTGTTTTTAAAGATCCAGATTTTCCGAAATATTCGATGGCAATTTCAGCCATTTCATTAATCGTATATGAAGGAGGTTTACTTTCGAATACTTTCATAATTTTATTTCTTTAAGCTAGTTATTACAATATTTCTGCAACATAGCAGGCATTTAATAACGTGTATATTTACAAATTAAGAACCACTATTCGTAGCCAATCAAATCTTCAAATTTATCATTAAGTATTGGATATTTTTGCCAATCCTCATGATCAAAATGCCACCATTCGTTATAAAGAACCCTAAATCCTTCTGCTTCCACTATAGTTCTAAGTAAATTACGATGCCATCTTTCAAGTGTCGTACCACCAAGATAATGAGGGTAGGAACGGTCGGACATTTCATCATATGTTCCAACCATTTTTATAACTGAACCTGTACTTAAGTCATAAAGTGTAAGATCAACAGCACTACCCATATTATGTTTTGAGCCACTTTTTGGATCTGCAACAAAATTACGTTCGGCCCCTTCAGTAGCATCCCAAAAAATTTTAGTGACATACCAAGGACGATATGTATCGTGAATAAGTATACCAAAACCCATTGAATTAAGACGTTTATTAGCCCTATTAAGGGCCATTAGAGCCGGCCTCTGCAGAAAACTTTTTGGAAGAGAATAAGTAGCTACGTTAAGAAAATTATTTTTTGTGGCATAACGAATATCCAATTTTACATTTTCAAGAACCGTGGTTACATCAACTAGATCTGATTTAACAAATTCGCCAAGTTGTTGAGGGGGATCTGCATTTAGAGCAATTTTGGTATACTCTTCAATACTTTTATCCAGATCAACCTTAAATGTAGCACCATTACCCGGTTCTATAAATTTTCTTAAGTAAGCCTTGTCATCCATCATAACAACAACAGCCATGCCACTTTCATTAACTTTAAATGAAAATGAAACAAAATTTGATGTAAAGGTTGAGGTTGAAGTTTGGATTAGTTTCCTAATTTCTAAATTTTTTATATTTATGCCGTCGGCCGGTGGGTTAAAGAGAGCTTCAAAGTGACCCAAATTTTCTCGAAAAAGAATTTTTTCATCTTCAAAAGTATATTCCCCATAATATCCTTCCCAATGCGTAGGGGCCGGAGCAGGTTTTTCAATAACCTGCACTTGAGCGGATGTAAGGGGACCAATTATCAGAGTTATTAAAATAATAAAAACTTTGTGAACCATTTATAATAATCCCTGATCTATAAAAATATAATTATATCATTTTTAGTCACGATTGTTTTTTATCCAATCGTCAGCCCTAATTTGACTACTTTCTATATCTTCACGCTTCATATAATTAGTCACTCGCCACATAAATTTACGAGCTTTTTCAAAGCCCCCGTTTTCCGCAAGGATAAACCAGTAATAAGAGCCAGTTAAGTCATAGTCAGTGCCTCGAGAATTTAGTTTCATAGTTCCAATATTTCCTTGGGATATTGGGTGGCCTTGAAGGGCGGCTTTCATAAACCAACTATAAGCAGAAATATCATTACGAGGAACAGAATGTCCCATCGCATACATTATTGCCAGATAATATTGTGCTAGCATATGTCCATTCTCAGCCTCAGTTTTTAAATCAAGGTATGCTTCATCATAACGATATTCATCGTAAGCAATTTTACCTGTTTCATAGCTTGCATTAGCCGACATTATTGGCGTTAAAATAACAACTATAAGCCCAATTTTTATAAATTTTACAATTTGATTTTTAAAAATCATTTTTCACCTAACAGTTAAAAGTATTCGTAGAGTAGCATTAAGGCCATGGGCGCTTCAGGGTGGCCATTGTCGGCTGCTTTCTGAAACCATTCTCCGGCTTTCACATCACTTTGTTTAACCCCGTGACCATTTTCGTACATAATTCCCAAATTAAATTGAGCGTTTCTATCATCGTCAGCTGCAGCTGCAGTAAATTCTTTAAGCGCTATATCGTAGAGACCCTGAGAATAAGCTACTTGGCCCTTATTGTTATCCGCGTAAGCTCCAGTAAAACCAAGAACAATTGACACGATAGTTATTGTTAAATTTTTTATAATTATTTTTCCTATTAATAAACTTGTTAAACAATAAGTTATAGTCAACGATCCACTTTTTCAATAATAAACAGCCAACCATTTTAAAAAGTTCCTTGAATTGAAACTCTAAGCTCTATTGGTCTCCTATTAAATTTATCTTGACGTTCTTTAAGATCAGAAAATCTGATGTGATCATTGTATATATAATATTTTGAGCTCCCGCGATTTCTAGTAAGACCCTCAGCCTCAAAGCGCAGTTTATATTTTGAAAAAATTGTTTTTTCTGCAAATATTTTAATGTTAGCTGCAGGACTGTCAGGCCAATAATAACTTATATAATGACGTGAACTATCACTTCTTGCACTAAAATCGAGACCATAGGTAATTTTATATGTTGATATATCATGACGGAAATTAATATCAACCCGATGGTCTGAATGACGATCAAAATTTCGCATCAGACCAGTAAACTGATCTTTAGTTCGTCTACGCTCATATATATAATTAATACTAAGTGTAGCATCAGGAACCCCTATAAAACCTAGGCGTAAATTACTTTTTAGTTTTACTCCATAACCTTTTGCTGTTGGGATATTCCCAGACTTTGCTGAGTAACTATTACCTGTATCATCAACGTAATCACGCAATGCTTTACTAGGTGGTAAAGCAAAAAAACTATCAACTCCAATTGGATTAAAGCTGTCATCAACATAATTAGTAAAATCCGTAGAGGAAATATGATCCGTATACTTTCGGTAGAATAGTTCGCCTTCAAAAGAGCCTTTATCATTTAAAAGGCGGTGTTCAAAAGTGACAGCAAAGTCCCAAGTTTGTTCAGGACGAATTTTAGTATTACCTTCTCTATATAGTAATTCTTGAGGGTCGAAGCGAGTAACAAAATTATTGAAATTTAATTGACTTACTTTTTTTTCAAGTAAAATTCTAAGTTGATCCTGAGAGGATAAATCATAGCGGAAGTTTACTCTTGGCTTTATATATGTAAAGCTTGTGTTACGCCGGTCAACCTCACCTCCCAGAAATAAATTATCTGCAACTATTTTAGAGAACTCAGAAGTTAGTGAACTTTGTAAAGTCATAGAAGGTGATATGTTATAACTATGATTGGCAAATACTTCATAACGGTTTTCCTTTATTTTGACGTTATCACTGCTATCCAGGAAAAGATTACTTATAATATTAGTACGATCATAATTTTTAAAAACTTTATCAAATTTATTGATTGCCGCCTCTCCACCAAACTCAATAGACTGCTCACTAGTAAGCTTTTTAGTAAGTGATGATCGAAAGATCCCTTCGCTACGATCTTCATCTGTGATATCCCGAGTATATTCGTATTTATTAATACCTTCACCCTTGAAACGAAAAACTATTTGATCAAGATTACTTTGATTTATGACAAATAAGCTTTTCAAGGAGCCTAAAAAGCCTAAATTTTTAGTATAGTCTCCGCCAACCTCCCATTTTTTATCATCACGATCAGTATCCCAGAATATAGGTCTTAAGCTATCACTAGTTTTATCTCTATATTCCTTACCGTTCATCCCGTTTGGTTCATAAAGACCATTTAAACGAAGACGACTGCCATCTTTAAATTCATATTCAATATTGGTATTTAATTTATGACCAAAGCGATCAAAATTTCCTGTAAGTGTTTGTTGAGATATAAGAAGATTGGTTGGATCATAAAATTTTTCTTTTCCATTAAAGAAAAAATCATTGTTTTGGCGTTCATAACTTAATGTGTAATCAAGCTTTCCTAGTGATCCATTGTGAGAAAGAAGAAATTCGGGAACAAAATCATAATTTTCTGTATATTCTCCTTTAATTTTCCAAAACGTAGTTGACGTTGACCCCCCCTCCAACATTATGATATTAATAACAAGACCCTGACTTTGAACATCAAGACCACTTGCTGCACCACGTATCAATTCAACCCTATTTACTTGAGTTGCAGATACTCTAGAAAGAGTATCATTAATATTATTAGCTTTACCGGCAAGGCGTTTACCATCCATCAATATCTGATCCCCACCAGAACCAAACCCTCTTTGACCACCTCCGCCACTATACGCAGCTCGTCGAGCTTGTTGTTGATTTTTATTAAGAATATCTGGTACGCCAGGAACGGCCATCAGCATATCTAAAAGAGTTACAGGGTTAAAACTATCAAAATAATTTTGATCATAGGTAACTACGGATGAGCCTATGGATGTATCCTCAGCTGCAAGTACTGCCACATTCATGTAAGTTGAGAAGATTAAGAAAAATACTAAGTAAAATTTCATATAATTTATCAATTATTAAAGAAAAGCTTTGACCCGATATAGCGAAAGTAGCCTTAAAAATCAATTGGTATATGACATAGTATATAAATTAAATTTAGAACGTACCTTGGATTGAAATTTCCAATTCTCTTGGAACCGTAGTTTGTCTTTTTTCACTTGAGGAAAGGCTATTAATACGTATGTGGTCTGAATAATTATATCGGGACGAAGTCCCCCGTTTTTGAGTTAACTGTTTAGCGTCAATTCTGACCTTAATACCATCAAAAATATTATATTCCGCAAAAACGCTGACATTTGCCTGAGGATTATAGGGTTGGTAATATCTTATGTCATGGTTTGCAGCATTACTGCTGAATGAAACGCGACCACCATAAGACAGGCCTAAGTTAGTTAGGTCATGACGATAATTCAAATCCCATATATGATCGGATAAACGTGAAAAAGAACGTTCTAGGCGAGTAAATTGATCAATAATTTTTGATTTTTCAAATGTATACTTAGCACTGAGTACGGCATCCGTTAAACCCACGAGACCAAGACGTAAACTACTTTTAATATTAAATCCATATGAACTCGCCTTCCCAACATTTCCAGATTTAGAAATAAATCCAGAACCAGTGTCCTCTATGTATGAGCGAATAGAAGTGTTGGGCGGCAAAGCAAAAAAAGCCTCTCTTCCAATAGAGGCAAAGCCTAAGTCAACATACTCAGTAAAATCAGTCCGAACAATCTTATCAGTATAATTGCGGAAAAAGCCCTCAATTTCTAAAGAGCCTCCATCATTTGCAAATCGATGCTCGTACGCAGTTAGAAATTCCCAAATTTGTTCTGGTCTTATATTTGTATTACCATATTTAAATTCTTCATTTCTCGTATCGTAACGTGTTACGAAGTTATTGAAATTTAGTTGACTTACTTTTTTCTCGATAGTAGCCCTAATTTGATTACGGGGTGTTACGTCGTAGCGGATATTTATACGTGGTTTAATATAAGTAAAATTAGTATTGCGGCGACTTATAGTCAAATCCGGCAATATATTATCAGCAATAATCTGAGAAAATTCTGTGGTAAGACTACTTTGAAGAACTAGTGAATTCGAAATGTTGAACGTGTGATTTGTAAAAATTTCATAACGATTTTCTTTAATTTTAACATTGTCTACAGCCACGGTTACATATGGGTCTCCAGCTAAGTCACGATCTTTGCTATCAAAACTTTTATTAAATGAGTTAAAAGCTGCCTCACCACCAAACTCAATAGTCTGTGAAGTGTTTAACGTTTTTGAAATTGAGGCACGAAGTATTTTTTCTTTCTTTATTTCAATAGTTCTTTCTACAGTATAAATAAATGGAGTAGTGTTAATATCTTGACTACGATTTACCGATTGATCATCTTTACCTCTATTAGCAACAAATACAGCTTTAAATTGTCCGATTTTACCAAGATTTTTAGTATAGTCCCCTCCGAACTCCCACTCCCCTTGATCTTCCTTGTTACTCCATAAAAGGTTAGAGGCGTCGTCCCCTGTCCTCACACGGTCTTGATCAAAATTTTGATTGCCAGTTTCAAACAAACCGTTTAAACGCAAAATTGCCCCATCTTCAAAATTATAAGTAAGGTTCGAGTTGAAGTTTAAACTTTTTTGTAGGAATTTGGTTCCAATAGTTCTATCGCCAGTTTTTAAGTTTGAGGTATCATAAAATTGATTTTTTTCTGTGTTGAAACTTTTATTACTTGCACGCTCAGCACTAAATACATAATCCAGTTTATTTTTTGAACCGCTGTGGGATAATAAAAATTCCAACCCGGGGGAATTTCCCTGCTTTGTTTCAGAGGTAATATTCCAAAAAGTTGTAGATTTAGCCGCCCCTTCAGAGAGGAATATATTAATTACCAGACCCTGACTTTGAACATCCAAACCACCTGCAGCACCTCTGATCAATTCTATTTTTTCCACAGAATTAGCTGAAATTCTAGAGAGTGTATCATTAATGTTGTTACTTTTACCCGCCAGACGCTTACCATCAATCAGAATTTGATCCCCTCCTGAACCAAATCCTCTTTCTTGATTTTGACCTCCACCTCCACTTCGTTGACGACTGGCATTAAGTATCTCAGGTGCACCTGGCACCCGCTGAAGCATGTCAATAAGGGTTACTGGAGCATAAAGTTCAAAAAACTGTTTTTCGTAAGTAACGATTGATGCATCATTAGTAGTTGTGGTTGTTTGCGCGGCAAAAGCTGTATTAATGAATAAGCAAAAGAAAGCTAAAACTTTTAAAACCATATGTTTTTTACACGGGTTAATTTTAATGAATAAGCCAGAAATCATATTTGTAAGTCCGTCATAAAAACAAAGGAAATGTAATAAGGTATCGTATATATTATTACGCCCAAAGTTCAATAGTAAATGTCATCTCATATTAATTTAAATTTTTGAAAGTGATCATTAATGATTTTAATACGTATTATGGACCTTTATTAATTTAAATATATTTTTACTTTTCAAGTCCCAACACAGTGATTACTATCAATAGAACATTGAAACACGTACATCTATGAGGTTAATATGCTGCAAATATTTTTAAAAATAATTTTTATTTTAGTTACGATTTTTGGCATATTTACAATTCCCGCCTCATCAAGAGATTTAAAGGAACTAGAACTAGATACTTTTGTTAATGCCGCGATGAAGAGCTTTAAAATACCTGGTGTAGCAATTGGCGTAATAAAAAATAATAAAATACAACATCTAAAAGGCTACGGCGTTAAAAATATTAACAGAAGCGAATTAATTGATGCAGATACTATGTATTCTATTGCTTCAAACACTAAAGCTTTTACGGCATCAGCTCTAGCTATCCTTGTTGACGATGAAATAATTAATTGGGACGATAAGGTAATTGATTACCTTCCCAACTTCAGAATGATGGATCCATGGATAACAGCAGAGTTTACAATACGTGACTTACTCACACACAGAAGTGGGCTTGGCCTTGGTGCTGGCGATTTGATGTTCTGGCCTTCCACGGGTGTAACGAGAGAAGAAATAGTAAAAAATGTTCGATATTTAAAAATGGTTAGTGGCTTTAGAGCGAAGTACGCATACGATAACACCCTTTATGTGGTTGCCGGCGAAGTAATTGCTTCCGCCAGTAATATGTCTTTCGAAAATTTTGTGCAAATACGAATTATGGACCAATTGGCAATAAGTAATGGTTGTAAAGCAGATATTACAAAAATTTCTAATAATGACAATATAGCATCTCCGCATGTCAATTTAGATGGAGAGTTAATGGTAGTCGGCCGTTTAAATGAGCCTGGCAAGCCAATGGTTATTGCTGCTGCGGGTGGCATTCAATGTAGCGCGAGAGCAATGATGAAGTGGGTCAATATTCACCTTAACGATGGCGCCGGTCTTATTTCAAAAACACAGCATAATGAAATGTTATCACCACAGACAATAATTCCTGTTAGCAAAACTGATAATAACTGGCATGGAACCAACTTTAGTGCCTATGGCCTGGGCTTTAGGCTAAAGGATTATCATGGTTTTAAACATGTTTCTCACACCGGAGGGTTACTGGGCATGGTAACTTACGTGGTAATGATCCCTGGCCAAAACCTTGGAATTGTTGTTTTAACTAATCAAGAAAATAGTTATGCAATGCGTGCAATTATGGAAAATATCCTTCAAATATATCTAGATACCGGAAACATAAACTGGATTGACAGGTTTGCTAAAATCCAAACTAGAAGCCTTGCACAGGCTACTAAAAAAGTAGCAGAAGAATTAGAAAACAAAGAGACTAAACCGTTGTTACGACTTGAGGATTATACTGGCCTCTATCGAGATAAATGGTTTGGTGATGTTGATATTACTTTAATTGACGGTGAACTTTATTTTACAGCTCAAAAATCACTTAAACTTCAAGGGTCCCTTAGTCCAATTAGGTTTAATACATTTAAAGTAAGTTGGACTGATCGTAGTTTTAATGCTGACGCATTTGCAATGTTTAGTACAGATTTTTATGGCAACGTAAATGGCTTAAAAATGAAAGCTATATCACCACTTACTGATTTTAGTTATGATTTTCATGACCTTGATTTCATCAAAATAACAAAAAATTAAAATTTATTTTCGAAATTTAAAATATACTAAGTATAATATTTTTAAAAATTTAATCCTTAGTATCGTCTGCTCTGTATACTTGATCTAATACTGCCAGCTCATCCTGACATTATATGATTAATTCTGTTCCAATTTGTGGAAATTTTGATTCCATTTTCCAAATTTTACAGTTTTTTGTTTTTTTTAGTATTATCATAAATCCGTGAATTTTTAATAATAAAGTAATCATAACCCTGCTTAAGAGTATATTCAGCAGTCCTTAAGTGCGTGAACCAGCATCGTCATTAATTGTTTTTGCCTGGCTCATTTTATAGTTAAATTATAAGTTTTATCTCTAGCAATTAATAGACCGCTTGAAAGTACTTAAAAAAGAATGCGATTAAAATATTTAAAATAATTGCACTCAATTTTAGCCCAAACTGATATATTCTCACTTAATTAATCAGATACTACGATTGGGTTTCATATTTCAGTTAATCAATCTTCTAATATTTTGCGTTCAGTAATAAGGTCACGAACATAAGCTTTCTCTTTCGTAAACTTTTCAGGAAACCGAGCCTTAAGCTTATTAATGTTTGTAGTTGCAACCTCTGTAAAGTCAGTGTCAAGTTCTCTAAATAACATTGCAAGGTACCAAAGAAGGTCCCCAGCCTCTTCTTTTAAATTAACCTCGTCGAAACCGCCCAATTCACCTGCTTTTAAAAGTGCTTCACTAATTTCCCCAGCTTCCGTACAAAGTCCAAAAATTGCATGAACTATATTACCGTTTAGTCCCTCAATAGAAAAACCATCAACATCACCATCACCATCAGCCAAGCGATTACCCTTGCCATAGAAGAGACGTCTTTTCTGATTATCCAATGTTTCACCAATAGTAGAAAATTTTTCAAAAGTTTCTTTCACTTCAACATCAGTTACTTTGTCTGTAAAATAATTATTTGACGCTGTGCGTTCACTGTCGGCTAGATATTTCTTCATGATGACCCTACTATTTAATTAACATTTTATTTATTTATAATTCTAATCAATTCACATCAGTGTCATGAAATTGCTTCCTTAATTGCTGACAGTGCAATATCAACATCATTTTTTTTAGTTGCGTGGGATGAAATACTAATGCGAAAAGCTTTTCTACCCTTCCAATAGGTCGGACCAAACCATGTTTTTCCACTTTTTTGGACTGTAGTTATAAAATCATCAATTTTATCATCATCCATAGTAGCAACAACTTGGTTTATCACTACTTCGTTCAGAATTTCAAAGCCTAATTTTTCTAATTCCTCCGCAATATATTTAGCATGATTACAAGTTCTTTCCACCAAATCATTAAACCCATCCTTACCAAGATGCTTCAAAGTAGCCCAAATTTCAATACCCCTCGCCCTACGTGAAAGCTCAGGGGTATAATGATTTGGTTCACGAAGTGACCCCTGAACTAGGTAAGCTGCTTGAACACCAAACATTTCACTAATAGCATCAGGACGACGGCAAATAGCTATTGCACTATCATGGGTCACATTCATCCATTTATGGCAGTCAAGTGCCCAACTATCCGCTCGCTCCATCCCACGGGTTAAAAATGAGCGGGAATGACATGCCCTTACCCAACCACCAAAGGCAGCATCTACATGCAACCATGCTCCAGTATCTTTAACTAAGTTGGCAACTTCGTCAATCGGATCGAAAGCGCCGCTATTAACATTACCGGCTTGTAAAAGAACAATTGAATGATCGTCTAAAGATGGTATTAAAGAAGGATTAATTCTACCCTGTTCATCGCAGGGAACAAATTCAAGTTCACTTTTTCCATAACCCATGTATTGTAGTGCAATAATGTTAGTCGGGTGAATTTCATCCGACATAATAAAACGGATTTTGGGAGCATTCCTAATCCCATCTTCTTTAACATTATAACCTAATTGTTTATACATTCTATTTCGAGCTGCAGAAATAGCAGTAAAACCAGCCATAGTCGCACCAGTAACAAAACTAAAATCACTTTTCTTCGGAAGATTAAGGAGATCAAGAACCCAATTCCCTGCGACCTCTTCTATCTTTGCTGATGTGGGGCTCATGACACTTGGGCCCCCATTCTGATCCCAGCTAGCCGCAAGCCAATTAGCTGCAACGGCCACAGGAAGAGCTCCTCCCGTAACAAATCCATAGTAACGACCGCCACGCGATGAAACTACGCCTGGTTCTCCTGTTTCATAGAGCATTTTAATAACATCTAACGCTTCGGCACCCTTTTTACTTAAAGGCTCTTCAAAGCAAGAAAGGTTTTTCACTGAAACTGTGTTTGGTGTAACTGGGCGAGTATCCAAACTTTCTTCAAATGTTTTTGTGGCCTGTAATACATAGTCATATAGTGGTTGATTAAACTTCATTTAAAATTCCTTAATTTATAAATATGACTTTACTGAATAATAACGAAATGCCAATATTAAAATAACAAAAGTTAACTATTAAAATATTTTTACTAACTGAGGTAACAAGTGCAAAAAAAATTAAAGGAAAAAGGTCTTGACCTAGCTCAAGTTGCAGTAATTTTTGTTTTACTAATTTTACCTCAAATATTTGGACAATTTGTAATTACCTTATTTGGTGTTACAGAAGTAAAACATTATCTAAATATATTTATTCCTCTCACAGGAATTATGATTACATACTTTTTATTTATTATGTATTTTCATCAACTGCTTATCAACCGTATATACGATTTAGTTTATCTAAAGTACTTAGTAGTTATCCTAATTCTTTTTTGGATAATGTATGATGGTGTTACCGCATATTATATGCAGAGTAATTTTACTATTTTACAAAATAAAATTGGACCGCGTGATATTGTTTGGCGGGACGTACCATTTGAGAAACTTCCCGAATATGTGATTTATCCAAATTTTAAATACGCATTCATGTTTTGTCTTAGTGTTAGTCGATTTATTATACTTACTATCCTTGCTATAAGTTTGATGAGTGAGAAAGAAGAAAAAATAATAAATAAGAACAAACATCGACAAAAATTTAAAAAAAAATCTATAGAAGAATTAAAAGCAAACCTTCATCCTTCAATTTTAAAAAAATACCAAGACGAAAATAAATAATTTGAAAAGGATGACAAAATTTATATTAACTTTTTTAATAATCATATTTTTTTGTTCTTTTTCGTATGCCACTTCAATTAAACAACAAATTCGTGACGACGGTAAGGTTATAGATCTAAACCAATCTTTATTGCGTTGGCAGCCACTCTGGGAGGCTACAAATAACAGTGCAGTCAAGGTTACTTTTGACTTGAAGTACGGGTTACATTCCAAGCAAGCTTTTGATCTTTATGAACCTATTAATTCTTCTCAAAAATCATTCCCGATAATAGTTTTTCTTCACGGAGGTTCCTTTGTGGCGGGCGACAAATCCATTTACAAAAATGTAGGTTACCATTTTGCTAAACTTGGAATTACTTCAATTATCATGACTTATCGCCTAGCTCCAAAGTACAAATGGCCAAGTGGAACAATTGATGTTGCAAACCAATTAAAATGGATACGTGATAATCCCCAACAAATTAAAAATGGAGATACCTCGAAAGTATTTTTATTTGGTCATTCTGCTGGAGCTCAACATGCAGCGAGTTATGTTTTTCAAGAAAAATTTCAAATTAAAAATGATGGGGTAATTGGCGCTATATTAGCCAGTGGGTCAGTTTATGACACAGATGTCCTTAATCAAAAAGCTGATCCTCAATATTATGATTACTTTGGTCACGATAATAAACTTTATCCTGTTCGCTCAGTACTAAATAGCCTCGACGGACGTAAAATTCCAATCTTCGTATCCTACGCAGAGTATGATAAGGACAATTTCCAATATCAAGCTAACAGCTTGGTAAATAGCCTTTACCTGCGCGACAAAGAGATGCCTAAAGTCAGAAAAATTATAAACCACAATCATCTCTCAGAGGTATTTCATTTTAATACAGGTCCTAGTGTATTTTCTAATGATATTATGAGTTTTATAAAATCCACATTGAAAATTAAATAATTGATTAAGAAAACTAAAAATAAATTTTTTTAATTAACTATTTCTATTACCTTTTACAACGTTACGCTTTGCTGTAAACGTTTTATAACCACCCGTTTGTTTTTTAGTAGTGGTTAACTTTACCCGTTTATTGGAAGTACGATCTTTCTTTCCTTTAGATACAGTACTTTTATTTTTATCGTATTTTTTTTCTGGCCTAACCTTAGTTTCACCATTATCTTTAACTATATTTTTTACTGGTTTTCCACGAAGCTTTTTCATTACAGGATCATCGCCAAATGCATCTGAATCAAATTTGTAACTATCGCGCTTTGGATCATATTCACGTTTAGGTTTGGCAGAGAAAGAAGGTTTATTGGAGGTTGTTTTTTTTGCATACTCAGGTTTTTTTGCATGTTCTGGTCTAGAAGAACGTCGAACATCCTGATTAGGTTTTTTGAACCCGCCCCCAGCTTTCTTAAATCCACCATCGTCTTTCTTGAACTCTCTACGTTTCTTTTCACCGCTATCTTTACGCCTACCATCAGAACCGGAATCTTTTCTTCGACTGCGAGGTTTATCAAACTTACCTCTGCCGCCCCTTTTGAAATCCCGAACTTCAGAGAGATCAAAGTGATATTTGTGATTTACATCAACATCAATTTTAATTTTTATTAAACTCTCTATTTCTCTCAATAAACGAACATCACTTGGATCACAAAAAGAGATTGCAAGCCCGGATGCACCCGCCCTTCCCGTTCTTCCAACGCGATGAACATAATTTTCTGCTTCAATTGGCAGTTCATAATTTATAACGTGCGTAATACCGTCAACATCAATACCACGTGCTGCAACATCAGTTGCAACGAGAACTGTAGTGCGGCCTTTTCTAAAGTTTAAAAGAATTTTTTCTCTGGTTCGTTGTTTTTTATCACCATGAATGGCATCAACTCTAACTGGAGTGTCGCGAAAAGCCTCTTTAAGTAAGCCACAAATATTATCAGCCCCAAGCTTAGTTCGAGCAAAAATAAGGGCTTTACCAATTCCTTCGTCTTTCAGAAGTTCAATAAGTAGGTCTGTTTTACTTTTACGTCTTACATTCATTAATTTATGAGTGACTGTCTCTGCAACAAGGTTTTTGCGCTCCTGCTCAACGAATTCGGGGTTTTTTAATAAATCACCTGAAAGCCTACGAACCTTTGCATTCATAGTCGCAGAAAACATTACAGTTTGATGATCCTCCCGCAAAGCTGCTTGCATTTCCTTAACTTCATCAATAAAGCCCATATCCAGCATTCTATCTGCTTCATCAAGAATAAATGTATGACATTGATCTAATCTTACTGTTCCAGAACCCATATGGTCAATTAACCTACCAGGGGTCGATATTAAAATATCAACTCCATATTTAAGTTTCCGTATTTGGGGTTGGTAAGGCTGCCCACCGGCAACAACAAGGCTTTTAATAGGGGTGCCTCGGCTAAATGTATCAATAAATTTTCCTATTTGCATTACTAGCTCTCTGGTTGGAGCAATTATTAATACTTTGGGTTTGTTTTTTTCAGGTGCTTTATATTCGTGAAGAATTTTATTCATAGTGGGTAGAGAAAATGCTGCTGTTTTACCACTTCCGGTCTGAGCTATTCCCATTAAGTCTACCCCACTCATAACAGGTAGTATCGCCATTTTTTGTATAGGCGTTGGTGTAATAAACCCTTCATTTTTAATAGACTTTATAATAGCTTTATCAAAACCAAAGTCGTTAAAGCCAAACGAATTTTCTTCAGGCGCAATTTCCTGCGTCATTGTGTAATCCTTCGCGTTTGTTCCATACTTTCTAGAACTATATTTATTTCCGCGAATGCACATGGCCCTATGTTGGGATACTCGTGATAGTTACTAGTCACGGCTGCTCAGCGGAATTGAATTATATAATAATCCTGTAACGGCCGCTTGATGCGCCTTTTCACTAATCAAGTCAAGCAATAACCTTTCTTATTTAAAAATGGCATGCTACAAAATAAATAAATTTTATAATAAGGAAAAGTTTTATGCGTAATTTTGAATTGGAAATATTTTTTTCTAAATGGGAATTTAAAGCCAAATACCATTTAACTGCATCTGATATGGAAAGTATGTCAACCAAAGAACTGCTAGCCATGGCAAGTTCAGAAGATCGTGACAAGTATGAAAATTTATGGCTTGGATATACACAGACCTATGGTTTACCAGAGCTCAGGTCAGAGATAGCGTCAACTTACGATAATTTAAAAGGTGAAAATATCCTCTGTTTTGCTGGTGCTGAAGAAGGACTTTATGTTGCAATGAAAGTAATCCTTAATAAAGAGGACCACGCGATAGTAGTCGTTCCCAATTATCAAGCAGCTGAGACTATACCTCTTAGTATTTGCGATGTTACTGGGGTTGCTCTCCAAGCGGAAAATGACTGGGCCCTCGATATTAATGAAATCATTGCAGCTATTAGGCCAAACACGAAGTTAATCTCTATAAACTTTCCAAATAATCCCACTGGCAAAATCATATCCAGTGATGAATTAAATAATCTTATAAAGCTTGCTCGTAAATTTAATATTTATATATTTAGTGATGAAGTTTACCGCGGTATAGAAACTGATGAGACTAAAAGAATGCCACAGGTAGCAGATGTTTATGAGAAAGGGCTATCACTTAACGTAATGTCAAAAGCATATGGCCTACCAGGTCTGCGTATTGGGTGGATTGCAGGTCAGGATACAGCACTACTTGAAAAGCTTGAGCGTTTTAAACATTATTTAACTATATGTAACAGTGGGCCCAGTGAAATTTTGTCACTTATTGCATTAAAAGCTCGAGATAAGATATTGCTAAAAAACAATAAATTAATATTTGATAACTTAAATAAATTGGATAATTTCTTTTTAGAGTTTCCGAATACGTTTGAATGGAAAAGGCCTGACGGAGGCGCAGTAGCTTACCCAAAATATATAGGCCCTGGTTCAACGGATCAATTTTGCCAAGACTTACTGGAAGAAACTGGAATTATGATCCTCCCGCCACGAATTTATAAATCTGAGCTGCTAGATGCACCACAAGACCGCTTTAGAATAGGATTCGGCCGAAGTGGAATGGATGAAATGTTGGATATATTTTATCACTATTTAAAGAAAAACTACTAAACAAACATCAATGGTCTTCATTAGTATTATCGGCAGTTTTGCGAATACCTTCTAAATATAAGGTTAGGTAAACATCTCCATATTCAAATTTGAAGTCGAAATCCGTTGGATTAATTGATAATTTTGCTTCAAATGCAGCGCGGTGCCCACCCCAAGGATCATCACCCTTACCGACAAATTCAGCATCAAGGGAAACACTATTAGTAACGCCATTTAGAGTAAGCTGACCATGGATTAAACCACTTCTTTTATCTAAAATTTCTATTGACGTACTTTCAAAATGTGCCGTGGGATTATTCGTGACATTCAAGTAGTTTTCTTCTCGTATGTGCGCATCACGAGCTTCATGGTTCGAATTCACGCTGGCAACATCTACATTAACAATAACCTTTGATGCAGCCGGGTTACTTTCATCAAAAACAAAATAACCATCAAATTTATCAAACCGACCAGAAAGCCAGCTTATGCCGATATGACGTACTTTAAAATTAATGGCCGCGTGCATTCCCTCGATATCTATCTTATATTCATCACCCTTAGCAATAGAAACTGTAAGTGCTAGCATCAAATTAATAGCAATAATTAATAATTTTTTCATCTATTTTGTCCCAAATTAAATATAGTTTAATTTATTTTTATATATTAATAACAACATTCAGGTGCGTAAAAAAGAAATTTCGAGAAATATTTCTTATAAACAAATACAATATTACACAATTTAATTTTTAAAAAAATTTGTTAAAGTTTTTTATATAGCATTATAGTAACCAATTAACTGTCTTAAGGTTTAAAAGTTATGAGATATATTAGTAGTATTATAATTTTATATTTATTGATTTTTCCAGCGCAATCACAAAATTTATCAACCATGCCAATAGTAAAAGGTGTTTCCTGGGAGTTAGCAACTTACCGTAAAAAACATATATCAAATCTAAGTTATAAAATGGATTTGACTATTCCCGAACAGCTTGACCTTCCTATCCGAGGCCTGACGGAAATTATATTTAACCTCAACAACCTTTCGCAAGACCTGCAAATTGACTTTAAAGCTTTTAAAAATCAAATTCAAACTGTTCACGTTAATGGTTCACGTCAGAAAATTAAGCATCATAACGAACATATTATTATTGATAAAAATGAACTTAAAATTGGTCAAAATAAAATAAAAATCAAATATAATGCTGGTGATGACGCATTAAACAGATCAGCTAATTTTCTCTACACACTATTTGTGCCCGACCGTATGCGCACAAGTTTTCCGAGCTTTGATCAGCCGAATTTAAAAGCAACATTTGAACTTACACTTAGAGTGCCTGAAAGCTGGGAAACTATGTCCAGCACCACCATAGCTCGAGAAACCCAAAGAAATAGAAAAAAAATAGTGCGGTTTAAAAAATCAGACAAAATGAGTACTTATTTATTTTCCTTTGTCGCTGGACGGTTCATTAAAATAAAAGCAGTATTAGATGGGCTAGAAATGACAATGCTCCACCGAGAGCCCGATACTGAAAAAGTAAATCGAAACCTTAAAGAAATATTTTCCCTTCATAAAGATTCCATCAATTATATGGAAAATTACACAGGTATTAAATTTCCATTCCAAAAGTTTGGCTTTGTGCTAATCCCGGATTTTCAATTTGGTGGCATGGAACATATAGGTGCCATTCAATATAGAGCCGCAAGTTTAATGCTTGATGAAAATCCTTCCACGACTGACCTCCTCTCGAGGGCTTCGCTTATAGGCCACGAAACCTCACATATGTGGTTTGGCGACCTGGTTACAATGGATTGGTTTGATGATGTATGGACAAAAGAGGTATTTGCAAATTTCTTTGCTGCTAAAATGATCTACCCGAATTTTCCAGGAATTGATCACCAGCTTAGATCACATTTAAGGCTTCATCCTGGCGCCTACGCTGTAGATCGATCTGAAGGCTCAAACCCAATAAGACAGCAGTTACCTAATCTAAATGAGGCTGGAAACTTATATGGTGCAATAATTTATAATAAAGCACCAATTATGATGCAGCAGCTTGAAAAATTGCTCGGTGAAGATCTTTTTCGCGAAGGTGTGCGAGAATATTTATCAACTTATGCATTTTCAAATGCTACATGGCCTGACCTTATAAGTATTCTTGATAAACGTTCAGAAAAAGATCTTAATGCATGGAGCGATGTTTGGGTAAATACCGCTGGGATACCAACATTTAATATTAAAAAATATCCTGATAAGGGTTTGATTTTAAGTCAAACTGATACATCAAAAATGAAAAGAATTTGGTCACAAACTTTTAAAATTAGAAAGGGTAATCAAAGTTATAATGTGCCTTATCTTAAGAAAGAAATTAATCTCAATAAATTTGATAATAATCTTAATGAAAAAATTTTATTAAACTCTGATGGTATGGGCTACGGACTATTTTCAATAGAGAAAAATTTTCTAAGAGAAAACTGGGGTGCCCTCTCAGACCTTGAGCGAGCATCAGCATTTGTGAAATTATACGAACAATTAATGCAAAATAATGGAACGATAGAACCACAGGAATATATCGAATTAATTATTTGGGCTGTTGGTAGAGAAAAAAATCCATTGATAATAAACCATATAATGCGACAAACTATAGACATTTATTGGTCATTATTTAATCAAAAAAATCGAATAGATATAGCACCGTTCCTGGAAAAGGCCATTTGGAATCAAGTCGTGAATGAAGCACACAATACAGGAATAAGGCGCATTTATTTTCGTAACTATGCCAATCTTGCACTAACCCCTAGTGCTCTATCTAATGTTCAGTCAGTATGGAATGAAAGTTTAAAAATAAAAAATCTTAATCTATCAACTCGTGACTACACAAACATCGCTGCTTCCCTAGCAATTAAGATTCCAAATTCTGCAGATCAAATAATTGAAACACAATTACTTAAAATCAAGGGCCCAGATAATAAGGCAAGATTTCAATTTATAATTCCCGCTCTGTCTTCAGATCAATATATTCGAGACAATTTTTTTAGTACTCTCATGAAGGCAGAAAATAGACACACAGAACCCTGGGTTCTTTCTGCACTTAGATATTTACATCACCCCTTGCGAATTGATTTTTCCGAGGGTTATCTTAAAAGAAGTTTAAATGTATTAGAAGATATACAAATTACAGGCGATATTTTTTTTCCTGGAAGGTGGCTTAATGCCACATTCAAATATTATCAAAGTGATGTTGCCATAGCTACGGTCAATAATTTTCTTACCAAAAACCCCGATTATAATTATCAACTAAAGTTAAAAATACTACAAAACTCTGATCAAATGAAGCGTGCAAATAAAATTTTAAAAAACACAACATAAATCCATAAAAGGATTTAGTATTTTAGATATAATTAATTAGGTTCTTTGAAACTGCCTAATAATTTATATACACACAACAATTATCAGTATGATTTGTCTGTACAGTTTGGAAAAATCAAATATTTGTATTATAAATTTTAAGGATAAAAATGTTAATCAATCTTAGTGACCCTATCTATCGTCTTCGCAGTATTGCGCTAATTGAAGGGTTCTCATTTTTATTACTACTTTTTGTTTCCATGCCTCTTAAATACTATATGGGCATGCGGGGATTTAGTTTTTATGTTGGAGCACTTCACGGAGCTCTTTTTGTTATTTATATTTTTATTACCCTAGATACTATTGCGAGGCGAAGATTAAATATAATTCAATTTATACGCGTTATAATTGCTTCCGTAATTCCATTCGGCACTTTTTTTAATGATAATATGTTAAAAAATCTCCAAGAACCCATCACAAAAATATAACCTCTTTGATAATCTAACTACTGAAGTAAAACTTATAAATATAACCCCTCAAAACCAATTACGTTCTTATATTCCCTTTAAACATAAAACCTGAAATCAATGTTTCTTTTAATTATTTCAGTTTAAAGGCCGAAAGAAAGTCTTTATAATTCATTTCTTCAATAACATTTAAGTTTCCATTATTAAGGCGGCGTCGCGTAATGCTATAAGGAAGTGCATTGTTGGATATCCGGTCAACAATCAACATCCATTCACCACGTTTCATGATCCCTGTATCTTCATCAACAATAGTCTTATCAGTACTATAACTAATTAAAGGAAAAATTTGTTGACTGAGACGAGTAGAAAGAAATTCAAAATCAGAAATATCCATTCTGGTTGACTTTTCTTGATCACAATTGATGAAATCAATTGCATCACGACCATTTTTACCAAATTTTATATTTTTTCTAGCAAAAAGAAGATATTCACTTCCTTTATCCATAAGTACGTCACTATTCGTGGCAAATACCCTAAAGTCTTCTTCACCACCCTTGTAACTTTTAGTTACTTTAATATTCAAAATATAACCACAAATAAGGTTAGGGTTTTCGATGTCGTAATTATACCGCACTTCTTTTTTGGATATTATACGCCCCTGTACAACTTTAGCAGACGTATTAGCCATATATTGATATGTATTTTGAGCCTTAACTGTAATATTACAGCAAAAAACAACAAAAATAATTAATGCAAATAAATAAGTTTTAATTATCATAATTTTATATAGCCAGTTGTTCTAATAGTTTAATTTTCAGCCATAATACGTTCAGCATTTAGTACAATTTGTAAACTTAGCATAACTGTCTCATAGTGCGGCTCCAAATCTATATCTTTTTTTATTACATCAAAAAAATAGGATTGTTGTGTATTTATAGATTTTTCATAAGCCTTTGAAGAAAAATTATATTCTTGATCATTATGTATTACAATATTTTCCGATTTTATATAAACAAAACCAAGTGGTCCTTGAGCTTTTTTAGATATATTTTCTTCCAAATTGATTTCAGGGCCATAGCCGCTTTCGAAATCAAGAGTTGACCCATCACTATAGTTAATTGTCATATTTGTTTTATTCGAAACCCTTACTTCAGAGTTTGTTTTTGTTCCATTAGCATATGACTTTATCACTTTTCCACTAACCACTTGGAGCATCAGGTCTGTATAGTGTACCCCACAATCTACTAGGGGTGATAATCCCGAATTAAGTATATTCATATGGTGTTGCCAGTCCCTGCCCATACTGTGCTGATTACTTGTAATTGTTAAATGAACCGGCTTCCCAAGAGATTTTGTACACTCAACAAATTTTTTCCACATATCATGGTGTCTAAGAATAAAGCCAACAACAAGTTTTCTTTTATATTTTCGTGCTGTTGCTATTACTAATTTAGCATCCAAAATATTTGTGGCGAGGGGCTTTTCAACAAAAACATCCGCGCCAGCCTTCAAGGCTTTTATTGCGTATGATGCGTGTGTATCAGTAAAACTTGAGATAATGACAACATCAGGTTTAGTCTTAATCAGGGCTAAAAAAAAGTCTTCATATCGTGGAATTTCTGAAAAATATTCAGCTACTAAATTCCATTTTTTCCAATCCCTCGCCACTAGACCTACTATTTGATTGTTTTTTATAGATGCACAGGCTTTGGCATGGGCAAAACCCATAACACCAACACCCACAACCAATACTCGGACCATTAGACTACTTCCTTGAGTATGCCGCTTCGACGGTATTATATTCATTAGTAAGTTCGGCAAAGCGTTCAATACTGTCTCGCCCGGGTATTTGATCAGCATCACTGTTAATATTATACAAGTAACTGATCATTCCAACTAATCCGGCTTTAGGATAAATAATATTGGGTGTACTCAAGGCTCTAATGGCACCATGAACACGGTCAAAATCAGAGTTTACTTCTGACCCGCGTTCAATATCTGTTTTTCCTCGATAGCGTTTGTGTAAGGATACGTGCTCATTCTTTGCAACCATCTCTAGTTTTCTTGCTTTAGTAAGTAAACTAGAGATATTTCCCTGCAACTCGTTTTGAGCCGCAATATCATAAACCTTGATACCCTGAACTGTTACCCTAGGGTCAATTATTAGTTCAAAACTTGTCTCAGCCACCTGACCATCAATTATAAGACGCACTGAATATAGCCCAGGTGCAGCAATTGGACCATCGGAATAGCGGCGTTTCGAATTTGCATTCCATGGACCAAGTCGAGACATATCCCAACGAAAACGATTAAGACCAGCTCTCATTTGAAGATTATCGGTTAAAATATAATTGGGTGAGTCCTTATTATCTTCATTCGCCGATAACCCATTATTTACATAGGCTGTAACAAAATCATTCTGGGCATCAAGTATTTCTAGTCTAATTGATTCATACTCGCCTTTTGGAATAAAATAATCAATTGAAACTGTTGGTTTTGGAAGGTCTGGCACACCGTCTGAAGTACCATCCCGGGGAACTCCACGAGGACGTCTATATCGAAATGTGTTTGCAGGTTTAAAGACTGAAACGCTATCGCCATCAAATCTTCCCGCAGAAGCAACTGATTGTATATTATCTAAAACCCAAAATCCCCGTCCCATAGTTGAAACAGCAAGGTCCCCACGAATAAACTTAACATCTGTTATTGGTGTTATTGGAAGGTTTTGTTGAAAAATTTCCCATGTTTCGCCATCATTGACCGACACAAACATTCCAAATTCAGTTCCTGCTATCAACAATCCTTCATGATCTGGACTTTCCCTTACGACACGAACCGGAAAATCTTGTGGTATTCCATTAGTAATTAATTTCCAACTACTCCCATAATTTTCTGTTCTATAAATATACGGTTTCCAATCATCAAACTGATACCTTAACACTGTAATAAAGGCTTTTCCCGGAGTGTGGGGACTTGGTGCTACGCTGTCTACCCTGCCACCAGCAGGCATTCTTGGTGTCACATTTTTCCATGTATTTCCGTTATCCTTTGTTAAAAATACAGGGCCATCATTTGAACCAGTCCAAATAACACCCTTTTCAATCCTACTTTCTTGAATAGAGTAAATTACAGAATAATATTCTTCACCGGTAATATCGCGAGTAATTGGACTTCCAGATATAACTTGCTTATCTGCCTCATTTGCTGTGAGGTCTGGTGATATTTGTTCCCATGTAACACCATCATCAACTGTGCGGTGTAAATATTGAGACCCGTGATAAACTACATCAGCATCATGAGGTGAAATGTGAATTGGTGCAACCCGCTGAAAACGATATTTTAGATCAGCCGGATTATGACCATATATATTTGTCGCACCGACGTAATAAGCACGCTCAGTGCCGGTACGTTTGTCGTAAGTTCCAAAACGCCCCTTGCAATCGGAGTAAACTATATTGTGATTACCTGGTTTTGGAACCGCTGGACCGGTTTCGCAACCACCGGCATATTGAATATAAGCATTTGTATGTTGTGTTCCCCATGGCGCGTTACTAGGTACTGAAATAGTGGATCCATTATCCTGCATCCCTGCATATAGCCAATATGGGTGTTGGTCATCAACCTCTACCTGATAAACTTCGGTTGTCGGTTGATTAAATTGAGTTGACCATGTTTTTCCTCCATTAAAACTTACATTTGCTCCACCATCATTAGCCTGAATTAGTAAGTCAGGATTATTTGGATTTTGCCACATATCATGATTATCTCCATGAGGAACAGACATACTAGTCCATGACTTTCCACCATCTATAGATTTTCTTAATGGGTTGGCATTTGAAAAAATTATATTTTCATTAGTAGGGTCTATATCAAGATTAGTATAATAAAAAGGTCTGTTTTGAACGCCACTATCATTAGAAATATGTGTCCAATTATTGCCTTGATCTTCCGACCAATAAAGGCCTCCATCTGGACTTGGCGCTTCAACAATGGCTCCAATCACACTTGAATTAGCAGGTGTCACAGCAAGATCAATTTTACCCACTAAACCAGTAGGAAGGCCTTCATTAATTTTTTTCCATGTTTTGCCTGCATCGATTGATTTATAAATGCCCCCTTCACCAGAACCTATTTCACCTCCAGAAATAATTGTCCAGGGTTTACGCTCGGTCTTCCAGGCGGACGCATATACAATATTGGGATTACTTGGATGCATTTCAACATCTACAATGCCAACGGTTTTTGAAATAAAAAGAACTTTATTCCAATTTTCACCCCCATCAGTTGTTTTATAAAGCCCCCTATCTTCATTCGGGGCGAAGGCATTACCAATAGCGGCAACATAAACTGTATCATTAGAACGAGGATCTATTTCTACCGCACCAATCTGGCCGGTCTTCTCTAGACCTATATGGTTCCAAGTTTCACCACCATCAATTGAACGATAAACTCCTTTTCCTACAATAACATTAGAACGGAGACCATCTGAGCCAGTTCCCACATAAACAATGTTTGCATCATTTTGTGCAACCGCTATGTCGCCAATCGATGGTGTGGAGAAATAGCCATCAGATACGTTATTCCAGGTGGTGCCATAATCATAAGTTTTCCAAACACCACCACCAGACGCGCCCAAATAAAATGTCCCCATCTCAGAAACAGTTCCCGTTACCGTCGTAACTCGGCCGCCTCGAGTTGGGCCAACATTTCGAAACTCATAGCTTTCATATTTTCCACCAACATTGACACCCGTAGCAATAGCCACACGCGAAAAAAATGTTGTGAAACTAATAATACCTGCAATGAGGAGTAATAAAATCTTAATTTTCATAATTATATTCCCATATATTACTACAATATTTATACTAAATTTACGCTACCACGGGAGATAGTATTGGAGCAAGTGCAAGCCCAAGTTTATAAAATTATAAGCTAAATTTTTAATATGAGATTGATTTTACAAAGGTTGATTAATAATTATTTTGTAATCTATTCATGGAATTAACTTTAAACAATTCACAGTAATTAATTGTCTTAAGAAAAAGTATTAGTTAGAGTGACTATTCAATAATTAACTTAAGGAACAATACTTTTGCGTTAATATTTGCATCTGTATCTGTTATAATTATAATTTTATGAAAGATAATCACAAAACTCCAACGAATATAACACAAGAACAGATTGATGCAGGCCTTGATAAATTTATAACCACAATTGAGGAAGAAATTCAATTACATCACGCCCACCCTGAGTGGATGAACTTAGACCAACCCTGCCGCGAAGAAAAAAATCTAATAATTCGCTCTACTATCATTATCGATATGCTTGAAGAGTACATTCAAGTTTTAGAGCTTTCTGATAATTGTCCGTATTATCAACGTTTTAAAATTGTTAAGCTTTATTTTAAAAATATAAACATTCCACACAATTAAAAAAGGTTATAATAATTACATTTCCTGCCCTTTTATTTTATGAAATTTGACAACTAACACTTTTTTGTGGTTTTATAATTTGCATAATGGGGGGAAAAACAATGGATAGGCGTAAATTTTTATCATTTGTTGGCGGAGCAAGTGCTCTAGCTGCCATGAATGCAAATCAAAAAGCCGATGCTCTTGAAATGGCGATGGAACAGGAACTTGAAATTGCAAACCTCAACCATGTTTCAAAATCTCCCTTCTGCAGAGCCTATGGTGTTGATAACGATTGGGAAAGTGGACCACGTATAGGTGGACAGCTTCGCCATATGGGGCATGATCCAAGACTACCTAAAATGTCAGAAAAACCAACATTGCTTGAATTTTTTGACAAACGCATTGGCCACTCAAGTCACCTTTTACAATCAGCCCGCCTAGCTAAACTAAACGGGTTGCCAGAAAAAATGATATTAGCATGCTTACTCCATGACATTTCTGTTACCGCTTATATTAATGTAGATCATGGTTATTATGGAGCACAACTTGTAGCGCCCTACGTGGAAGAGGAGATTTCATGGGCTATTAAATATCACCAATCCTTACGCTTTATTCCAGATGAGGAAGTCAACTACCCATACCCTGAGGCATACGTTCGTTACTTTGGTGAGGATTATAAGCCTGAGCCCTATATTTTTAAGGATGGTGAATATGCCAGAAATCACAAATGGTATATGACAGCACGTCAAATTTGTATTAATGACGTTTATAGTTTTGATCCAAATATCCAAGTAAGCCTTGATGATTTCCATGATATTATTGCTAGAAACTGGCGTGATCCAGAAGAGGGTCTTGGTTATGATGGAAGCTCTTCAGCTCACATGTGGCGCACGATGATCTATCCTAATAATTTTTTATAAAGATGTTAATCTAGTTAATAAAGAACTACTTACCTGTAAATATATTGACTGCATCACGCATCATGCTAGCAGCTGTTGGAATAGGTTCTTTTTCATATAATTTATGGTAACTAACTCCGTAAATATCCGAATGTATTTCAACCCCCATCTCCCAACCATTAATTGAGCCCAAAAAGCTCTCACGGGGTTCTGCGATTGGCTTAACAATAAATTTACCACCCTCTGCAGACGCCACCAGTTTAATGGTTTTACCTAATGCCTCTGCACTCTGAATTTTTTTGGGAGTAATATTATCTATACCTTCAACTGAAATATCTGATAACCCTAAGTTAACGTCCATTAATGTATTAGCTATAATTAGAAGTTTGAACGCTGTATCCCAACCGCCTGTATCAAGGCTAGGGTCTGCCTCAGCGGCCCCTACAGCTTGGGCTTTCTCTATTCCTTGATCAAAAGTTATACCCTCTGACATCGCCTCAATGATAAAATTACTCGTTCCGTTAAAAACTCCACGAATTATTTTTATATCACCAGCAATCATATCGCGAGCCCCTATATTTAGGATAGGGAGCCCACCACAAACGGTAGCAGAGTATTCGAGACCAGCCCCACTTAATTTGGCTATTTCAAGCAACTCCTTAATTCCGTGTACCAGAGGCCCTTTGTTAGCTAGCACCACTGATATTCCGCGTGTAAGTGCCGTCCGGCAAATATTAAGTGCCTCTCCACCCGTTTCTAAGTGAACCGGAGTAGCCTCAAAGAGAAGATCTAAATCTAACGAGTTAAGTATATTTTCAATCTGAACTCCCTTATAGGATATTAGATCTGATAAGGATCCACCAGCCGATTTATGGTCTGCAAGCGCTAAGAAATCTAGGCCACTATGATCTATCACAATGCCACTAGTGTCCGTGGCAGCTATAACTTTAAACACTATTCCATAGTTTTTAGCCAAACGATCTTTTTTTGTTGATAAAATTCTTAAAAGGGTCCTATTTACACTACCCATTCCAAGCATAGCCACTTTTACAGTTTTCACTTTTTATCCTTAAATGGCCTGATCCATAATTGCTAAGTAAACCCCAATAACAATTAGACTTGCCCCCATTATATAATTAAAAATACGTAAATTTTGCCCAACTTTTAAAAATTGATTTATTTTCACTCCTGCAAATCCCCACGCAAGCATGCATAGATACCCTATAGCCACATAGATTAATAAGTAAATAACCAAACGTTCTCCGCTTATTGAAATTTGAAAAGCGCTAACTCCGGCCATACAAGCAATCCATGATTTTGGATTTAAAAATTGAAGAACTGCACCGTAAAAGAAACTTGGTTGAGATGTCCTTTTCTCGTTTATATGCGAGTTTGAAAAGGCAATTTTAAAACCCATGAAACATATCATTATTGATCCAATATAAGTCATGGTTTGCATAATAACTATGTGTTTAGTTAGTAACTCACCAAATCCCAATGCAACAATAACTACAAGTATAGTAAATCCAAATGCAGCACCAGTGGCAAATGGAATGGTATTTTTAAAACCATGGTTTGCCCCTGTAGACATCATAATGATATTCGTAGGTCCTAGTGTAATCGACATACCAAAAGCATAAAATATAATAGTAATGACAAAGGCAGTCATATTCAAATTTTCATAAAGAAAAGATAGGCTGCCAATAGAATAAGACTACCGCCCATCAATAAGTTAAAAATTCTATGTTTGGTCTTATTCGAGAGAAATCGTGTTATTTTTGATCCCGCATAAGCCCAAAAGACTATGCAAAAAAATACGACAAAAACAGATATTAACATGTAAAGAAGGATGCCAATATTATTACCTGCAAGATTAAAAGCGGCAATAGCTCCAAGAGATGAGGTCCATGCTTTAGGATTTATCAGTTGTAAAAATACTCCATAAATAAAACCAGGGTTATCATTGTTTCCATCTTTTATTTCAGTAGGAGAACTTGCAATTTTAAACCCCATAAACGTTATAAATCCTACCGCCACAAAAGCCAGCAAATCCATTAATTGATTATTGTTTGCTATTATACCTCCAATTCCAAAACCAAGGGCCGCTATCAGAAGATTAAAGCCTACTATTACCCCAAATGCGAATGGTAGGGCTTTTTTAAAACCATAATTAACACCAGTGCTAAGTGCAATAATGTTATTTGGGCCTGGTGTTATGCCCATTGAGAATGAATATATAAACATTGGTATGAAGAGGGACAATTTTGAAACCTTAATGTAAATAGCGATAACATAACATCGAATTTTAAAGATAACTACAATGAATGTTTATAGCAGTAATCTATTTCCTAGTAATATAACAAATATTACCACATTAGTCGTTATTGATAATTCACTCGGCCTTAGTTAAACTAAGAAAATAACTAAGCTCTAATGATCGGGCATATAATAAAATTCTTGATAGTAACTCTAAGCCTATTTACTGTATTACAATTTATACATTAGCTAATAATAAAAATGGTTTTCTAGTCACGATCTAAGGACTGGTTTAATCAAAAAAATTAATATAAATTGTTTATATTTGATTATTACTATCTAAAGAGGAGGATATAAGATGGCCTGGATAAATACTGTTTCATATCAAGATGCTGCAGGTAAATTAAGAAAACTTTATGATAGAGTTAAGGGGCCAAACAATAATGTAGACAACATTATGATGTCGCATTCACTTCGCCCCCATACTATGGAAGCACACATGTCCATGTACAAGCGTGTTCTTCATCATACATCAAACGAAATACCTAAGGATTTTTTAGAATGTATAGGGGTTTATGTCTCAATTATTAATAAATGTTTTTATTGTGTGGATCACCATTATGCAGGAATGTCTAGATTAATTGGTGACGAAAACCGGGCTCTAGAAATTCGTGCTGCCCTTGAAATTCATTCTCCAAAAAAAGCATTTGATAGTAAACATGTTCTGATGCTTAATTACGCGCGTCGCCTAACCGAAAATCCTTCTGAAATTACAAAACAGCAAATAGAAAAAATGAGAGAAATAGGTATCAGTGATGGAGAAATACTAGAGGTTAATCAAGTAACTTCGTATTTCAACTATGCAAACCGAACTGTTCTTGGGCTTGGCGTACACACAGAAGGAGATATCATAGGGCTCAGTCCTGGAAATTCTAACAATCCAGATGACTGGAACCACACCTGAAAGTTCTTATTACATATTTCCAAATGAACATCATTTACCCTAACACGCGAGTTTAATATCTAAGTTAAGAATGTACAAAAATGATAAACACGTTACTAAATATTTTTAGCCTATTATTCCTCATTGTTTTAATTTCATGTGATAAAAATTCACAAAGCAACCTCGACTTATCGAATGTAACAAAACGTGATCAAGACCTCTACAAACAAACTTTTAATGGTTGTAAGATTAAAAATAACTATACTGACTGTAACTGTGTTGCTAAGATAAACATAGAGCATAGAAGTGAAATTTATGAATCTTATATAAAAAACTATGAGAGTATTCACAGACCAAAACAGCAAATGGAAATAACTAAACGAAGAATTACACTTAGTGAAAAATCCAAAAACCTTTCCGATGAAAGGGTGCTTGAGGCATTGGAAGATGATCTGCGCCGTCTTGAAAATAGTCTTGCGTCTGGACCAAATAATATAAGCGAATTTAACTTATACATCCTACCAAAAGGAAAAACTGATGTTTGTGTATTTTTAAATCCATAATTAATTCTTCAATTCTATTGCTTCTTCATCTTAACCAAAAAAATAGCCCGGTGATGATAAACAGATACATTTTTTCGATAGGGAACATAAATTGGATTTGGAATTTTTTCATAGAATATTTGGCTATAAACTTGTCCCGTACCTGCAAGGTAGCCAGATTCTAGTGGAATGTAATCAAAATTTTCAACATACTTATAAGCTTTTTTGGAGGCATCATAAGCATATTTTGCATTTAATAAAATATGTGTGACGCCAAGTTTTTTTGCAAGTCCAATAGCATCATCTACACCACCCTCAGGCCCATTAAATTTACTTTCCCCAACAATTACATAATTTTGATTTATCAAAACCTCAAGATCTTTTTCTATATCAGGTGTCATTATTAATGTTGGCCGCGTTCCCTCCTCAAGAAGGAAAGCTCGTGTTTCTAAGGGCATCAACATGCTTGGTGTGTAGGACGTGTTATACATGTCAACTCCACTGCAACTGATTGCTATAAAAAATATTGGCAACAATATAAAATTTTTAAAATAAGCCATTTGACAAACCTATCCTGTTTTAAATTTTTTTTCAATTTCTTACTTGATATGCCTACACTATTGTGCGAAGTAAAGTTTTCACGGAATGGTGCGGTGGCGGAGAGGCTACGCAGCGGATTGCAAATCCGCGTACACCGGTTCAAATCCGGTCCGCACCTCCATTTTATTATTTCCAAACCTTATGATATCTAAATTTTTGTATGATGAAAAAAGATATTTCAAGACTAATTAAGGGACAATATTATGTTTAAATTTATTATTTTAAGCCTAATAATTATTATACATGATAGCCCCTCATTTGCTCAAATTAGTCACCAAAAAATCAGTAACTCTATTGCAGAGAATGAACTTGCAAAAGCAGCAATGTTAGCGAAAAATGATATTAAGGCATATAAACACCTTCAAGAAGCAACAAACCTTGACCCCAGTAATTCAACTTTTATCAATAGTACGGCATATATGGCAATGAAACTCGGAGAGTTTAAAAGTTCATTAAATTACTTACAGAAAGCACTTTATATTGATATAGAAAAGTTTGGAAATAATCACCCTAACGTAGCAGCAATCCATAATAACATGGGCAATGTTTATAGCCTATTAGAGAATAGAAAAAATGCCATACATCATTTTAATGTAGCCTACAAAATAATTTCTGAATATCTTGGTGAAAAACATCCACAAACCATAAACATAAAAAAAAACTTAGAGCGAGAAGCAGAAAAAATAAATTAATACCTAAAATTTTTTTAACTAATTATGCAAACATAGAAATAAAATGTATTATTTACTAGTCAGAGACCCCTCTGGTAGTTATATTTTTCAAAAAATTTAATGGGGTCTAGTTTCATGTTTCGCAAAATATTACTTTTACTCGTATTCACTTTTTTCGGCACAGGTATTGCCTTTACACAAGTAGAGCAAACGAAAGGTGATTATGTTGATAAGTTCAGACAGCTTGACGAAATTTTACCAACGGCTAATACTTACAGAACCGCGGGTGGTGAACCAGGCCATGAATATTGGCAACAACGGGCTGATTACTTAATTGACGTTAGTCTAGATGAGGAAAATCATAGAATTACAGGTGATGTAGAAATTACCTATCATAACAATTCACCTGATAACTTACGTTTTCTATGGGTGCAGTTAGATCAAAATCGATTTAATAAAAACTCCATGCAAAATAAAACGTCTACATACGGATCGCCCTCAAATCTTAAAGGCTTCAACGGCGACCCCGCCCGCCTGAGCCTTGGTCAACTTCGTCAACAACAACTTATGGCTGACCGTGAATTTGGTTTTGAAATTAACACTGTCAAATCTAAAGATCGAGACCTTAAGTTTACAATTGTTGGCACAAAAATGCGCATTGACTTACCAAAAACATTAGCTTCGGGTTCTGCAGTAAAGTTTTCCATTAACTACGCCTTTAATATTATAGAAAGCGATGTAATAGGCGGTCGTGGTGGCTTTGAACACTTTCCAGACGACCAAATTGAAGGTGGCGGCTACATATATGAAATGTCACAGTGGTATCCGCGTATGGGAGCTTATACTGACTATGAAGCGTGGACAGCAAAAGAATTTCTTGGCTCTGGCGAGTTTACACAAGAATTTGGAAATTTTGATGTGCGCTTAACGGTTCCTGATGATCATATAGTAGCTTCAACGGGCGTTCTTCAAAACATGTCTGATGTTTTGACATCTGAGCAAATTAACCGTTTGGAGCAAGCCAAAAATTCTGAGACCCCAGTCTATATTGTAACACCTGAAGAGGCCCTTGAAAATGAACAATCAGGGACTTCGAATAAAAAAACTTGGCACTTCAAAGGAGAAGATATCCGTGATTTTGCTTGGGCAGCCTCGCGTAAATTTGCCTGGGATGCAAAAGGCTATAACCAAGGTGGAACTGTTCGTCCATTTGTAATGGCAATGTCATTTTTTCCAAAAGAGGGTGGCGAACTTTGGGAAAAATATTCAACAGAAGTAGTCATCCATACAATGGAGGTATATAGCCGCATTTCGTTCGACTATCCCTACCCCGTCGCAATTTCTGTAAACGGACCAGTTGGTGGTATGGAATACCCAATGATTACTTTTAATGGACCCCGCACAATTCTCCATGATGATGGAACACGCACCTACACCGCTGCCGAAAAAGAATTCCTCATTGGCGTAGTTATTCACGAAATTGGGCATATGTACTTCCCCATGATTGTAAATTCAGACGAACGTCAATGGACATGGATGGATGAAGGCTTGAACAGCTATCTTGATAGTGTTGCGGGCCGAGAATGGGACTATGAAATGGGTTCAACAGAACCATCAGATATAATTGAATATATGAAATCACAAAATCAAACACCCATCATGACCCAGTCTGATAGCGTGCTGCGTCTTGGTCCTAATGCTTATACTAAACCAGCCGTTTCTCTTAATATCCTTCGTGAAACAATCCTTGGCCGCGATCTATTCGATTTCGCCTTTAAGGAATATTCAAGACGCTGGATGTTTAAGCGCCCTACCCCTTCTGATTTCTTCCGTACTATGGAGGAAGCATCAGGCGTTGACCTCGACTGGTTCTGGCGCGGATGGTATTACACCACCGATCATGTGGATATTTCGCTCGATCATATTTATGCCATGCGGATGGATACCAAAGATCCTGACATTGATTTCAGTCGTCGTAGAAATGAAAATAACGCCAAGCCTTCTTCAGTGTTTAGTGCACGTAATCAGGAAGAAGGCATGATGTCATGGGTAGACCGTAATCCTGACGTTCGTGACTTCCATGATGAAAATGATCAGTTCACGGTTACTAATAAAGAACGCAATTCATATTTTGATTTCTTAAATGGTCTGGACGATATTGAAAAAGCAACTTTCACCCGCGCTGTGGAAGAAGACAAGAATTACTATGTTCTAGAATTTTCCAATAAAGGTGGGCTAGTGATGCCTATTCTTCTTGAGCTTACTTATACAGATGGCTCAAAGGAAAATTACAATATCCCAGCTGAAATCTGGCGCCGTAGCTATAAATCAGTGAAAAAGCTTCTCGTGCTTGATAAAGAGCTTGTAAAGGTTGTGATTGATCCACGCTGGGAAACAGCGGATGTAGATGTTGAAAATAACCATTATCCACGCCGTATCATTCCATCGCGCATCGAGGCCTTTAAAAGCCTGCCCCGAACTGGCCTTAAGCGCCGGGACATAATGCACGATATTAAGACCGAGCTTAAAACCGAGGAAGATGATAATTAATGAAGAAGATTTTCATTATAATTATAGCATTATCTAGTATGATAGCGTTGCCGGCTCAGTCACATCAGCTTCGCACAGCAATTACAAAGGTGCTATTTAATAAGAATAGTGGCAACCTTGAAGTGATGCACCGTTTTTATCTTCATGACACAGAGCATGCGGTGCAAATGTTGTTTGATAAAAAAGCAGATATTAGAAACTCGGCAGATACAAGAGAACTTTTTGCCAACTATGTTTCTAATCGTTTTGCTATAAAACCTATAGACGGAGAAGAACTTAAGCTAACACCGGTGGGTCATGAAATCGAACGGATATATTTTTGGGTTTATCAAGAAGTAACTGCACCAAAAGACCTCAAAGGCTTAAGCATGATCCATAATGTTCTTCGTGACATATGGACAAATCAAGTCAACACCGTCAATGTAGAGGGCATTGGAGACCTTAGAACGGCTACTTTTGAAGGCGGCATAGAACTTTTATCAGTAGAGTTTAATAATAGTCGTAACTAATTTCATTAAGCTTAGCGAAGTTACTATAAATTTTAAGGTCTAGGTTATTAATGGTTTGGTCTAAAAATTAACTACTAAATCTGTTAAAATTTCCTATTCTTAAGTTAGGCTGGCTAAATAAATAGCTTCAGCAATTTTAATATCCTGAACAGCTACTCCAGTTAAATCTGCTACAGTAATCTGATCTTCTGAAGTACGACCGCCACAAGCATTGATCATACTACCCAATTCAGTTATGTCTTCGATCGATATCTTTCCAGCTTCCATTGCTTTACAAACTTCACCACGAGTTTCACTTTGCGGAATACTATCAACCACAACGATGTCTGCCCGTGAAAGTATTTCAGGGTCAAGTTCTTGTTTTTCCAAAGTATCCGAACCCATTGCCGTAATATGTGTCCCAGCACGAATGATATCGTTACTAATTAGGGGCTCAAGGGCTGGTGTTGTAGTAACTATGAGATTTGCATTGGCACAAAGCTCATCCATATCATTAGTTGTTTTTATTTTATACCCAGCAGCATTCATATCTTTTTTATAAGACAACAAACCCTCTTGAGATCTTCCCCAAACAATGACATCCCTGCAATCAGTAACTGAATTAAGATATTCTAATTGCATGCGTGCCTGAACACCAGTTCCTACAATACCTATTGCCTTGACATCCTTTGGAGCAAGGTACTTAGCCGAAATAGTTCCGGCAATAGCAGTTCTTATATCCGTCAATAAACATTCATCGTGTAAGATGGCAACTGCCTCACCAGTATCTTGTGAAAAGACACACATCATACCATTACTAGTACAAAGGCCTATTTTCTGGTTACCATAAAAGCCAGACGCGATTTTAATAACATAAAAATCTTCGCCAGTTACACATCCATATTTTATATGAACTTCACCCTTATCCATTATCAGCTCTCCAACTGGCGGGACATTACATTTGTTTGCCGAATACTCCACAAACCCTTGCTCTATGCTGGCAATAGGATCTAGAGATGGTAAAAGCAATTCAATTTCAGCCTTAGTAATTATTTTCATATTTAGATTTCCTAATAAAGATTTTTCTAGAAGCGAAGTTAGAATATTTTTCTCACAAAGGCCATTAATATTTAAGTAGTAACTCCTTATTTTTATTTAGAAATATAATCATAGTTAAAAAATAAATAAAAAACTTTCCAAACTCCTCTGTTAATCGTTCTCCAGATAATCCTTTAATAAATTTTTCAATAATTTTTAATAATCTCATAAATTGAAAATTTCTTATAAAAAATAAATATATAAAGAAAATATTATAAGTTTATTTGTTACTACTTAACGCCTTGTATCTTTACATTTTACAATGTAAAAAGTAAAAAAACAAAACGGATAGCCCATGGTTAAGAAAAAAGTCTACATAAGCTTTGATTTTCAGAATGACCGCGCGTTTAAAAATGAGCTCGTCGCTGCATCGCAAGCTGAAGGTGCCAATTTTAAAATTGCAAATTGGTCTACGAAACCTGCAAATATTGATCCTAAATGGCTAAAGGAAACTAAATATCACATAAGTCGGTGCGATGCCTTTGTGGTTGTCATAGGTGTGAATACAGAAACGGCAGAGGGTGTCAGACACGAGCTGGATATAGCAGAAAATATTGGTAAACGGATATTTCCTCTTCTAGCACACCCACAAAACACTCTACCTAAGGGTATTATCGAGGCGCATGATTGGTCTCCCAACACACTGACGGCCCTTCTAAAGTAGATATTTGGTTCTTCATTGCAATTAATTTTTAATGAAATAGATGTTCTAAAATCAGGCTAAACACAGCACCATTAAAATAATACTTAACCGTTATGGCTACCATCGCAGTAGGGTAACCTTTTCGATTTCTGGCAACCACAAACTCTGAGCCGTTTATCTTCAGTAAATTTAACTACCTCCGGTTTAATATCAGTAATCTTATGTGTTCCATCACATAATGGTCCAGTTTTAGAGAGACCACACATACAGAAAGCTTTAATATCCCCAGAAGATACATTCAGTATAAAAGGGCCACTTTGCCATGCATTCATAATTTATTCCCATTTATTGTTGATTAACTCTTATAATTAAACCCAAATAGTTATCTTCTCAACTAAAAATTATTTTTAATACCTTAAAATAAAAATAAAAGATAAAATTAACAGCTGTCCCATATTAAGTTCGCTCACCATTTACCTCAAAAAAGTGAGCTTTATTCATATCTAACACTAATTGTATTTCGTCTCCCGGAGAAAACTTCTTTGTCCCGCTTATTTTAGCAACAATTTTTGTATTATCATAAATCACCGTAATCAGCGTTTCTGGTCCAAGGGGCTCGATGACCTCAATTGAGACCATTATTTTTCTATGGTTCTTTTTATCATCGTAGTCTTTTAATAAATATATGTCCTCAGGTCTAATTCCTAATGTTTTACCATCATTACAAATTATAAAGTTCATCTCTGGGCTTCCAATGAAGCTAGCTACAAATTTATTTATTGGAGTATCGTAGAGTTCCATTGGAGTGCCCACCTGCTGTATATTGCCTTCATCCATGATGACAATTCTATCCGCCAGTGTCATGGCCTCCACCTGGTCATGAGTAACGTAAATCATCGTAGTATCAAGCTGTGAGTGAAGTTTTTTAATCACAGCTCTCATATTGCCACGTAGTTTAGCGTCCAAATTAGAAAGTGGTTCATCAAAAAGAAATACATTAGGCTCCCTTACAATTGCCCGCCCCATGGCTACACGCTGACGCTGACCTCCAGAAAGTTCAGATGGTCTGCGGTTCATAAGTCCAGATATTCCGAGCATTTCTCCGGCCTCTTTTACCTTTTTTTCAATTTCTATCTTTGGAGTTTTACGCGCACGTAGACCAAAACCTATGTTATTTGATACATTCATGTGTGGATAAAGGGCATAATTTTGAAAAACCATAGCGATGTTTCTATCGCGAGGTTCTATATTATTGACCTCCTGCTTACCAATAAAAATTTTACCTTCTTTTATATCCTCAAGCCCTGCAATCATTCGGAGTAATGTTGATTTACCGCAGCCTGATGGGCCAACTAGTACCAGAAACTCTTTGCTGAAAATTTCAAGATCAAGGTTCTTAATCACTTCTAATTGTTTTTTTCCTGTACCGTAACTTTTTGAAATATTTTTTAAACTCACACTTGTCATGCTACTTTACCCTAAGTTTCTTGACAGCCGCAGTAAGAAGTTCCCTAGCAAAAATTAACCGCCTTGAGAATGTCAAATTTTCATCGGATTGCTTCAATGCAATATTACAATATTTCTCAAGGCTTGCTTCAAAAGCTGGCAGCGCTGGACCACCAATAATTTTACGAACAGCTATAAAGTAATCGGGACTTCCAATTTCTTTAAGTTTTTCAATTGTTATATTTGTTTCCATTCCAGTATGATCTCTATAAATATCTTGAAACTCTTTATAAACAAAATCCTCAAGAGTTATTTCATCAGCGGTAACAAGTTTAGCCATATCACCTGCAATTTCATGAGCAATTTTAAAGGATACACCCTCTATACGGGCTATACTATCGGCAACTTCAGTGATGGTAGCGCAACTTTTTCCAATATCTTTCATTACTTTTTCTTCGTCGATTTGTACCACATTAATAAAATCTGTAAGAAGCAATAACAACCTAGAACCGCTCTCAAATGCCTGATGGCCTGCCCGCTGAACTTCAGTCTCGCTATCATTCATGTCAGTAAAGGGCGTATTGTGCATAGTGTTAATAATAGTATCACAGTGACCACTAGAAAGGCTCGCTATTAGTCGCATATGCTCAATGGGAACGGGGTTTCTTTTTTGAGGCATAATTGAACTGATCTGAACAAATTCATTGGGCACGTATATGTGACCAACCTCGAAGGCACTCCGTTGTGCAAGATCCTGTATAAATCGACCCATATTGAGAAACATAACCTTAAGCGCCGAATACAAACCAGTCACATAGTCAACGCTAGAAATACAGCCATAAGAATTTTCAAGTGGAGCCGCAAACCCAAGTAAATCCGACATCCGCTTCCGATCTAAGTTAAAACCAGTGGTGGTTATCGCCGCGGCACCCATGGAGCATAGTTCGGATGAACTGCGGGCCACCGTAATTCGTTCCACATCACGTTGTAATATTTCAATAAATGCTCCTAAATAGTGCCCCCAAGTGGTTGGTTGAGCTGGTTGACCATGAGTATAAGCAAGGATTATTGTACCTTTACCTTTCTCTGCAGCAGTCAGTAGACTGGAAATCAATCCCGCAAGCTCCTCTAAAAGCACCGCGGAAAGGGCCATAAGGTGCATCTTAAAAATAGTATGATCAATATCATTACGACTACGACCAGTATGAAGTCGCCCAGCCAGGTCAACACCAATACGTTTTATCAGCTCATCCTCAACATAGAAAAAATAATCCTCAACAGCTCCAGTGTACACAAGCTCCTCTAGATTAAGTTCTTCTTCTATTTTAATTAATGCGTTTATTATCTTTGCACTCTCTTTAGTGCTAAGTATTCCCTGTTCTGTAAGCATTACACAATGGGCAAGATTGACTCGGTAATGGTAGTCCGCAAACGTTTTCTTGCTAGCATCAAACAGGGGGGCAAGAACTGTTTCTTTATAGGTTTTATTTGGAAATATTGAATTATCAATTAATTTTGTCATTACTTTATTGTTTATCCTTTTAATCCACCCAAAACTACTCCGCGAATTATATAGCGTTGTAATATTAAAAATACTAGTAGGGTTGGCAATGTAGCTAAAGCCGCCCCTGTCATGATAAGCTCCCAATCACTTTGGAACTCACCCGAAAATAAGGCTAATCCAACAGGTACAGTAAAAATTTCTGCACTTGAACTTACAATAAGAGGCCATAAAAAAGCCGTCCAATTTCCCAGAAAAGTAAATATAGCAAGAGCTGATAATGCCGGCGTCACCAAAGGCAGGGCTATTCTTATAAAGATAGTAAATTCTCCAACACCATCAATCCGAGCAGCTTCTAAATAATCATCGGGCACGCCTTCAAAAAACTGTTTCATAAGAAAAACACCAAACCCTGTCATAATACCTGGAAGAATTAATCCTAAATAACTATCAAGCAAACCAAAATTTTGGGCAATGATATACCAAGGAATTACCAGCATTTCAGTTGGTATCATCAAGGTACTGAGAATAGCAATAAAAACGATCTTTTGACCATTAAATTTAAATTTAGCAAGCGTATATCCCACTAAACTATCAAAAAATAATACGCAAAAGGTAGTGAAAAGAGAAACAAATAATGAATTTAACAACCAGATAATAAAATCAGTATTTTCAATAATATAGATATAGTTGTCTAATGTAAAATCTGAAGAAAATAAAGCTAAGTCATAAATTTGATCATTATATTTAAAGCTTGCTGAAAACATGAAAATAATTGGTGTCATCATAATAACCGCACCAATAAATAAAAATGTCCAAATAACAATTTTTTTTGGGTTTAATTTTATTTTTTTCTCATTCACTTTCTTAGCATCCTAAGTTGAATAATTGTAATTATGAGAAGTAAAACAAATAAAACTACTGTTTGGGCAGCGGCCATACCCATATCAAAATTTTCAAATGCCAGTTTGTAAATATTTAGAACCAAAGGACGTGTAGCATTAAGCGGACCGCCCTCTCCTTCCTGGGTCATATTATAAACTTGATCAAAAATACGAAGAAAACCAATAGAACTGATGACCACCAAAAATACTATTGTTGGACGCAACTGTGGTAATGTTATATCCCTTAGTATACGCCAAGAAGTAGCTCCATCAATTTTTGCTGCCTCATAATAAGTGACCGGCACGGCTCGCAATCCGGCAATAAATATAACAATTTGAAATCCAAGACCTGCCCAAATAGCCGGAGCAAGCACCGCCGGAAGTGCCTCAGTAGTTGAACGCAAAAAGTCAAGTTGCAAAATACCTACCTTACCCAGCGCAAGGTTAATTACACCAACTGGTACCGGCTGATAAAACCAGCGCCACACCCAGGCCATAGCAACAGCAGTGGTAAGAAATGGGATGAAGTAGCACGCTCTTAGAAACCCATGACCAAAGCGAACCTGATCAAGAAAGTAGGCAATAACAAACGAGAGTAATAGTGAGATTGGAACACCGAGCAAAAGATATTCAAAAGTATTAGAAAGCACAATCCAAAAAATAGGGTCATTCCAAAGTACTTTAAAATTATCAAACCCTATATATTTTTTTTCTCCAACAATATCCCAGTCAGTAAAGGCAATTGAAAATGCATCGAGGCTAGGATAAAATCGAATAAGAATAAAATATATCAAAGGAATTCCAATAAAGGACCATGCACACATTGCCCGCTTTTGCGATACAGTCATCTCTTTAGTCCCTCATTGATAATATTTTGATCTTCCATTGCACCAATTCTTAAACTTTCAATAACACCCATATTGGTCAGTACTACTCGATCAAACATATCTACAAAAGTCTTCCTTTGAGCAATTTCAGATTTAAAATCTGTTGTAACTGCATACTCTAAGCCTCTGATAAATGGTCCATATTTTGGATGTTTAAGATTTTTCTCCCTTAATGCCACTGCCCTGCGGGACGGAAGTTCACCCACTTCATCAAGCCACAACTGTTGGGCTGGCTCTGATGTTATAAATTTGAGAAACTTTTCTGCGGCTACTTGTTTTTTTTTATTCACCTTTGTAGTTATACCATTCACCCAATAAGAAGAAAAATTAGCCTTTATTCCATTATGTACAGGAAGTTCGGTGACACCATAATCAAGTCGTCGGGTTCTATCAAAGGTACTAAGTACAAATGATCCATCAATATGCATAGCAGCACGGCCAGCTTTAAATGCAATTTCCCCTTTATCCATAAAATCAACAACACTAACCTTATGTTTTGTAAGCAAACTAACATAATATTCAAAGGCCTTAATACCAGCATCATTAAAATAGTTTACTTTACTGGTGTTCTTATCATACGGCGTTCCGCCAAACTGACGAACTAGAACTTCACGCCACCAATTGTGATCTTGATTAATAGGTCCCATAGTAAGTCCTACTTGGATAATATTGCCTGCCTTATCTCTTTTTACTAGTTTTTTTGCCATCTCTAAAAGCTGGTCTAATGTTTTTGGGGGAACCTCAGGATCAAGTCCCGCATCCTTAAATAAACTTTTGTTCCAAAAGAGACCAAGTGACCTTACTGCAGTTGGGAGTGCATAGTAATCCCCATCTTGCTTCATTAGACGAACAAGTGGAAAATATTCTGCTTCAATTTCATTTATTGGAAACAATTTGGGAGATAATGGTTTTAAAATTTTTGCACGACGATAATCTTTAAGCCATCCATAATATAACTGCACAACATCCGGGCCCTCGCCTGCTGAAACTGCAGCTGCTACTTTTGTTCTAAATTGTGCGTAAGGAAAATTACTATGCTTTACTGTAATATCAGGATACATAGCTTCAAAGGCTTGGATAAGTCTATCCATCGCATCAATTCGAGATTTATAACTATACTGCCAATAATCAATTTCAACTGCCCATGAAGAACAAGTAAGAACCACAGTAGTAATAATAGTAATTATGGATTTTAGCATTATAGTCCTTTAAATTTGTATTATAATAGACCGAATAATTTTTGAATTCTAGTCTGTTGACTTAAAGAATATTGACGTTAACTTAATACTGGTAATAAAGGAAAATATTATATGACTGAGGCTCAGCGCAGAATTGCAATACAGCAAAGTAATAGTTGCATAAAAAAATTATGGAATTCACTTATACCTTTGCAGCATCTAGGCAGTTTTATGAATAGTGGCGCGCATCCAGATGATGAACGCTCACATATTCTTGCCTACCTTGCGCGAAACCAAGGCGTCCGTGTTATGTATGCAACAGCTACTCGCGGTAAAGGTGGACAAAATGCCATTGGTACCGAATCTGGTAATGATCTTGGCACCTTACGAACCGAGGAACTAGAAGCTGCAGCGAGCCAAATACCAATGTCCGTTCATTATTATTCTGAGCAATTTGGTGATGCAATAGATGATTTTGGATTTTCAACTGATCCAGCGGAAGTAGAAAAAAAGTGGGGTCACACGAGAATGCGAGAGAGATTAGTTCGTATTATTCGTGAACAAAAGCCTGATATTTTATCTGCTGCATTTCTTGATACGGAAGGGCAGCATGGCCACCATAGAGCAATAACACGGGCTACCATCGATGCTTATTATCTTGCCGCTAATCCAGACGCTTTTTCAAAACAAATAGGTGAAGATGGACTCAAACCATGGCAGGTAAAAAAACTATATTTACCTGCTATATCAGGACGTGGTGACGTCTATGATGACACCGAACCCCCACCTGAACCCACAGTATCAATACCGACTGGAAATTTTGATCAAATAATTGGCGCAACTTATCGCCAAATTAGTGAATGGTCTCGGGTTCGACACTTAACCCAAGGAATGGGCCGGTGGTACGAAGCAGAACCAGAAATGAGCCATATGCACCGTCTACTGTGTGAGCTCGATATTCCATTGCAAGAGGATGATATTTTTGTAGGCCTTATAAAAGACTATGACGATCTTGCCCTGATCTGTGATGGCGTGCTCTCAAAACTATTGAAAGAAGCAGGAAAAACAACTTACAAAATTATAGGTGCATTCCCCGATCGTACAAAGATCCTTTTACAACTAAATAGGTTATCAGAGCAGCTTGATGACATAACTGGAGCATTAAAAAACCAACCAGAGCATATTTTTTCAGAAATAGAACATAGAATTAAACTCAAAAAAAAGCAACTTGGCATCGCCTTTTTTGAGGCATCTGGCATCCAGGCAAATATTACTTGGGATAGCAATTTTATCAGCCCGGGGCAAAAACTTAAGGGTAAGCTCGCACTTTATAATACCAGTGATCAAGAATGGAACGGCCTGTTACTTTATCTTGTGGGTGAAACAGTGAAAAAATTTGAGCGTGCAGACCCTATAAAATTTAAACTTAGAAGTGGTGAAAGAAAAAATATTGAAATTAGCGCTATAGTTTCAAATCAGGCAGCATTCCACCATCCGCTTAATAAAAACTATGAGCCAATGTGGCAAATGGAGAGGTTCTCTGCTGTATTCGACCTACCAACACTTGGTAAACACGCAACCATCAACCTACTTCCCTCAGACCCCGTACTTATAGTACCCAATGTTAATTTAAGTTGGGAAGCCAGTGGCTTATTTTATAACCGTTTGACTGATGGGGACCCCGTGCAGGCGACCCTGAGAGTTGATAAATTAACTGAAATTTATGCAGATGTTAACATTGGCCTTAAAGCACCGGAAGGCTGGACAGTAATGCCACCTAATTATTCTATGAAGGCCGAGAACTTAGCCAATTCATCTAATTACCCCTTTACAATTGCAGGTCCAACTAATAGTGAACGACTTGAAATAACACCATTTGCTAACATTGAAGAAGATCAATTTGAAGAAAATGTTCTGATGATGGATTATGCCCACATAAGAAATACTTGTAATATTATTCCTGCAAAACTGGCTGTGCAACCCATTGACTTAGAAATACCAGCACGTCTAAATATCGGTTACGTGGATCGAGGTGCGGACCGAGTTTATTATTGGCTGAAGAGATTTGGTGTTAACGTCACTATGCTCAGCCCAGATAACATAAAATATAATGATTTATCTATCTATGATAGTATTGTTATCGGTATTCGGGCCTTTGATTCAGACCTTAATTCTACAAGCCAATTTCTTCGTGACTATGTTGAAAATGGCGGTAATCTAGTGACCCAATATAATCGTACCGACGATGACTGGAATAGTAAAACTACCCCTCCACGACCCATTACTATTGGCTCACCATCATTCCGCTGGAGGATTACCGACCCAAATGCGAAAGTTATCCACTTAAAACCAAATCATCATTTGCTAACCACCCCAAATAAAATAGATGGCGCAGATTGGGAGAATTGGCATCAGGAACGAGGACTTTATTTTCCAATGGAGGCCTCCCCTGAGTATGAATTCTTACTTTCTATTTCCGATCATGGAAAACCTCCCCTTAACAGCGCATTAATTAGTGCTTCAATTGGGGCTGGCTGGCATCATCATTGCTCATTAATACTTCATCATCAGCTTGAACATCAGGTTCCGGGTGCCGCTCGATTGCTTGCAAACCTGATCACACCTCCTGATTGGAAGTAGCTTACTATTGATTGACAGTAACAACGCATAAGGGTATCAAGCGCCATTCAATTGTCGGGTGTATTCCCAGAAAGCAGTCTTTATGGCAAAATTTACGGATATTGATCTTCGCGCACCTATTCTCAGAGCCGTGGAGGAAGGTGGTTATGAAAGTATGACCCCTATCCAATGCAAGTCAATCCCAATAGTTCTCGCTGGTCATGATCTTATTGCCGTTGCACAGACAGGAACTGGAAAGACGGCAGCTTTTTCATTACCATTAATTCAGTTGCTTCTCTCCGGAGAAGGTAAAAGAAAACCCAAGACTGTAAGGTCACTGATCCTTGCACCAACTCGGGAACTAGCTATTCAAATTGAAGAAAATATACGTAGGTATGCAAAGCACCTGCACTATAAAATAAGTCTCGTTTATGGTGGCGCAAATCAAAACCCACAAATAAAGTCTATAGCTCTGGGAGTTGACATTCTCATTGCTACCCCCGGTCGTCTACTCGATCTAATGGACCAGGGGCATATTAAACTTCACGAAGTTGAATTCTTTATTCTTGATGAAGCCGACCGGATGCTGGATATGGGATTTATTAGAGATATCCGTCGAGTTGTTCAAAAGCTTCCAGATAAGCGCCAAACATTGTTTTTCTCAGCTACAATGCCAAAGTCAGTTGAAGGCCTAGCAAACAGCATACTAACAAAACCTGAGCGGGTCGAGGTTGCACCTACCGCAACCACAGCTGAAAAAGTAGAGCAACACGTTTTAATGGTCCCCAAGAACATGAAACGAAAGCTCCTTGCTCATGTTTTAAGTGATGGAGCCCTGAAAAGGGTAATTATCTTCACTCGCACTAAGCATGGCGCAAACCGGGTTTCACGTAATCTTGAACAGCTTGGAATATTGTCTAGTGCTATTCATGGGAATAAATCACAAAATGCTCGTCAAAAGGCCCTTAATGAATTTCGTGATGGTAAGATCCGAGTTCTTGTAGCAACTGATGTAGCGGCGCGAGGAATTGATGTAGATGAAATTACTCATGTAATTAATTATGATCTTCCTAATGAACCGGATAGTTATGTTCATAGAATTGGCAGAACAGCTAGGGCTGGTGCAACTGGAGTGTCACTTTCTTTTTGCGACCATGAAGAACGTAATTATCTTCGCGACATTGAAAAGCTTATCCGCCAAAAAATTCCTCTTATGGATAACCACCCATTTCATCTTGAAGGAATGCAGCCGGCAGATTATGCCGATAAAGATGATGATGATGATAGCAGGCGCGGCCCAAGAAAAGGTACTAGAAGAGGTAGTCCTCACCGCAGAGGTAATGGACAAAAAAATAATCAAAAAAGTAATGGTTCAAAAAACCCATCAAATTCAAGGCGCCCAAATCAAACTGCCAGCCTTAACGAAGATAGTGGACCCATCAATAAGAAAAAAAATAAAAACAGAAAACACTATCGTCCCTCCAAAGCTTAATAAACTGTTAGGAAATAAAATGAAAATAAGAACTTTAATTGTATTATTTTGTTTGACTTTATTTTCTAGCCCTCTGATTGCCAAGGATAACCGTATTGATGGTCTACGACCAGATGCTCCCGAGTTAGCTATACTAGGCCCGTTTAAAATTGGGGTTCGTACTTTAAAATTAATTCATAAAGATCAAATTGACGCAATAAACATAAAAATTGGCAAGCCATTCCCACTTTACGATCGCCCATTAACAGTTGAGGTATGGTATCCTGCTAATACACCTGATATAGGTGGTGTTTATAAAAGTGTATATTTACGTGATGGAAAAACACAAGTTAACTTGTACGGAACCGCTGTTCGCGATGCGGTGCCACTTGATGGCAAGGCATATCCCTTAATAATTATTTCTCATGGTTATCCTGGAAACCGCTACCTAATGAGCCATTTTGGTGAAAACCTTGCATCAAAGGGCTATATAGTTGCATCTATAGATCATACAGATAGTAATTATGAGGATGCAGGTCCCTTTCCAAGCACACTTTTTAATCGTCCGCACGATCAAAAATTTATTCTTGATGAAATGACACGTATGAATGCATTACAAGGTCATTTTCTTGAAAATAAGATAAACACCAACCAAACAGGTCTTATTGGTTATTCTATGGGTGGCTATGGAGCTCTCATAACTGCGGGAGCAGGTGTTACCAAAAACATAGCACAAACTGCACAGGTGTCTCCGAATGGCCTTTTAAACGACCTTATAGAAAACAGTAACACTCATGAAACTCTCCTGGATAGTCGTTTTAAAGCAATCGTAGCAATATCCCCCTGGGGAATGGAGCATAATTTTTGGTCTGATCAAGGTCTTGCAAACATTAGAAAACCAATGTTTTTTATTTCAGGAAGTGTGGATGATGTGTCTGGTTACGAAAGTGGTACAAAACTTATCTATGAAAAAGTCGTGAATAGTAACCGCTACCTTCTTACGTTTGAAAACGGTAATCATAATTCAGCAGCCCCAATTCCTGCCCCCCTAGAGGCTTGGACTGCTATTTATAATAATGGTAAAAGTGTTGCCTTTTCCCATTATACAGATCCAGTTTGGGATCAATTGCGCATGAATAACATTGCCCAACATTTTGTCACAGCTTATTTTTCAAAAATTTTAAAAAATAATATACAGATGGATACTTTTTTAAATTTTGCTACCAGATCTATTGATGGTAAAGAAAAAATTGAATGGAAGGGTTTTGAAAATCAAAGTAACGAGGGTTTAACCTTGGAATACCTCAATGCTAGATAAACAAATTAAGAACTGCCCGTGTATAACAAATTTAGTTTTATAAGCTAGTTTATCCTAGAACTATCATACTAAAGAATTTTAAAATATAAAGAATTTTCATTCGAGTATGATTGATAAATGTTCCCATTGTCGCTATGAATAATCATAATTTAAATAAAGGTACTATTGATAATGTTTAATAACGAATTGATGTTAGAAATCCGCGATCGTTTCGAGCTAGTAGATACTTGTCCATACCAAGGAAAAAGAATTTTTTTTGAAAATGCTGGAGGCGCGTTAACTTTAAAATCCGTTGTTGATCGTTCAACCGCTTTATCGGCTGTTCCGGATAATCAGGGTCGTGACAACCCTGCTTCACATGAACTGGTAAAAATAATCAATAAAGCAAAAGAGGATACGCGTTCCTTTCTTGGCGCAGCTAAAGGACAAATATTTGTTGGGGAAAGTGGTACTGAGCTTCTATTTCGTTTAATAAGTACTGCAATCCTCGGTGCTTCAAAAGGTTGTGATGTAGTTGGTAGTACCCTTGAACATCCTGCTACAGTCAGCGCCTCTACGCGATGGGCTGATATAGCCGGAGCAAATTACGTCAAAGTTCCTCATAATGATAATACGGGAACGGTTACTGCTGAAAATTATCGTTCTTATATAAATAAAAATACTAAAGTAGCCACAATTTTACATACAAGTCCTGTAACTGGAATTTCTGTAGATATTAAGGCTGTTGCTGAAACTATCAGAGAAATATCTCCTGATTGTTATATCATAGTTGATGGTATACAACATGCTGCTCACGGAGCCCTAAATGTCGACGAATATGATATCGATGGTTACGTAATATCCCCTTATAAAGTTTTTTCGCGCCATGGTTACGGTATTGCCTGGATATCACCCCGATTGGCTAAACTTCCCCATAACCAGATAATTGGCTCGCCGGAAGAGCAGTGGGAACTCGGTACACGCGATACAGCATCTTATGCTACATTTTCAGAAGTAGTAAATTACTTTAGCTGGCTTGGTAAATTTTATAGCAATTCAGCTAATCTACGTGAAAGGCTTCTCGCAGCAGGCAAGGCAGTAATGGAGCATGAAAAAGACCTCACAAAACAAATGATTTACGGTTTTGATGGAATTACTGGACTTGCAGATATGAAAAAAGTAACTATCATCGGTGGTAACGATAATCAATCCCGTAAAGGATTAGTTTCCCTATGGGTTGACGGTACTGACAGTATTGATGTAGTCGATTATTTACGAGATAATGGAATACGCGTACATGTAAGAAAAGATGACAATTTTTCTGGTAATATTCTTGTCCCCCTCGGTCAAAAAAATTGCGTAAGGGTTTCAATGTGCCATTACAATACGACTGAAGAAGTAGTAAAGTTTTTAAAAATTATGAAAAAAATTACCTCATAAATTTTTATAAGTCCCATTAATTAATTTTATGAAGTCATAAAGGCCAGTAATTATACAACTCTATTCATTAGAGTACCAATTCCATCAATACCTGCATCCATCTGATCTCCAGCAAAAACAGCACCGATACCAGATGGCGTTCCTGTATAAATAAGATCACCCGGCTCTAGCACAAAAAGTTCTGAAAGCTCGGCGATAATTTTAGAATTACTTGCAATCATCTGATCTATGTTACTATCCTGTTTAATAACACCATTAACACTTAACCAAATTCTTCCCTTTTTAGGATGACCAATAATATTAGCTGGATAAATAGCAGAAATAGGAGCTGACTTATCAAAGCCCTTTGATGGTCCCCATGGCATCCCCTTGTTTTTGAGTGATATTTGCATATCTCTACGCGTTAAGTCGTTTCCAACAGCGTAGCCGTAAATATGATCTTCAGCTTCACTTTCTTTAATATTTGATCCACGTTTACCTATAGCTATGACAAGCTCAACTTCATAATGAAAGTTTTTTGTATGCGCGGGATAGGGAACATTGTGGCCATCGGCTATAACAGCATCGGCGGGTTTCATAAAATAAACTGGCCTTACCTTCTTGGGGTCTTCACCAAATTCAACAACATGATCAATATAATTCAATCCTACACAATAGATACGATTTACAGGGAATTTTTTTTTTGATCCAGAGATTTCGACCACTGGAGTTGGTTTGGGCTCAAAGATCAAACTCATTTTTAGTCCTTATTTTTGTATATTTCTTTTGCGCGTAATTCGAAAGAGCTTACCATTCGACGAACCGCTTCGGTGAAAAGTCCACCAACCATTTTTTGAAAAATTTTATTTTTAAATTCAAAATCCACTTCAAAATGAAGTTTACAACCACCCTCATCACGATCCTCAAAACACCAGACATTATGAAGGTGCTCAAGAGGGCCCTTTATATAATTAATCTGTATTTTTCCATCACTAAGCATCACATGAGAGGTAAAGCGTTCACGAAATACTTTAAAACCAATAATTAAATCCGCATAAAAATCATCATCATTTATATTATAAAGCCTAGCGCCAATACACCACGGTAAGAAGTTCGGGTACTCATTAACATCCGCCACTAAATCATACATCTGCTCAGCGCTATAAGGAAAAATTCTATCTTCAATAAATTGTGGCATTATAGATCATAATTTGGATTATATTTTTTCATCTCTTCAAAATCAATCGGCGCATCCTGACAAAATACATTTTCTGCCTTTTTAATTTTTTCACGCCTAACTGCCTGTAATACCTCAAAATCTTCACTGGCATGATGAGATGATCTAGTCAGAGGTGATGATGATACATGAAGAAAACCTTTAGCTTTAGCTCTTTTTTTAAATTTTAAAAATTGATCCGGTTTGATAAATTCTTCAACATTCACATGTTTTTTAGTAGGCTGCAAATACTGTCCAATTGTCATAAAGTCGATATCAGCAGAACGCATATCATCCATAACCTGGAGAACTTCAGTTTCACTTTCCCCAAGTCCAACCATAATTCCTGACTTAGTAAATATTTCTGGATCAATTTCTTTAACCTTGGAAAGAAGATTTAAGGAGTGAAAGTAACGTGCCCCCGGCCGTATATATGAATAAAGACGAGGAACAGTTTCCAAGTTATGATTGAACACATCAGGTTTAGAAGCGATGACAGTTTCAAGAGCACCAGGTTTATTTCTGAAGTCTGGTGTTAGTATTTCAATTGTTGTTTCCGGAGACGCCTTACGAACAGCTGCAATCACTTTAACAAATTGATCTGCACCACCATCATCAAGATCATCACGGTCAACAGAAGTAATAACAATATGTTTCATCTCGGTAACTAAAACCATTTCAGCAACATGAGCAGGTTCGTCTGGATCGACAGGGTTTCCTTTACCTGTTTTAATGTTACAAAATTTACAGGCACGCGTACACGTGTCACCCAAAATCATCACAGTCGTGTGTTTTTTTGTCCAGCACTCACCAATGTTTGGGCAAGCTGCTTCTTCGCATACTGTAGTGAGTTTGAGACCTCGCATAAGATTGCGAGTTTCATTATACCCCTTAGATGTAGGGGCTTTCACTCGTATCCAGTCCGGTTTACGTTTATATTCTTGCAATTTTTTATCTTCACTCATAAGAGTTCCTATTACATGTGCAATGTTTTATCAAACGCATCGAGAACCGCTTCGTGCATCATTTCAGACATTGTTGGATGTGGGAAAACTGTGTGCATCAGCTCTGTTTCCGTTGTCTCTAAAGTTTTAGAGATTGTATAACCTTGGATCATTTCCGTCACTTCGGCTCCAATCATATGAGCACCAAGCAGCTCTCCTGTTTGAGCATCAAACACTGTCTTAACCATTCCTTCTGCTTCACCCATCGCAATGGCCTTGCCATTGCCAATAAAAGGAAAACGTCCAACTTTAACATTATGACCAGCTGAAATAGCTGCTTTCTCTGTCAATCCTACACTAGCTACCTGAGGGCGACAATATGTACAACCTGGAATGTTACCCTTGTTTATCGGATGCAGATCTTTGATATCTTTATTACCTTTATCTCGTGCAATTTTTTCAACCAAGATGACCCCTTCATGACTTGCTTTGTGCGCAAGCCATGGTGGACCTGTAAGATCACCAATTGCGTGAACTGATTTCACTCCAGTGTGTCCCCACTCATCTGTAACAACATGACCCCGCTCTACTCTTATTTTATTGACTTCAAGACCAATATTTTCAACATTTCCGTCGATGCCAATAGCTACAATAACTACATCAACTTCAATTTTTTCTGATTTACCGCCTTTATGCTCAACGGTGCACACAACACTTGTTTGTTTCTTATCAAGATTAGTTACGGATGCCGAAGTCAAAATTTTAATTCCTTGTGAATTAAATGACTTCGCAGCAAACGCTGAAATTTCTTCATCTTCTACAGGTAATACCCGGTCCATCATTTCAATAACTGTTACATCAGCCCCAAGTTCGTTATAAAAACTAGCAAACTCTATTCCAATAGCACCCGATCCTATAACTAACATCTTTTTTGGCATCTTTTTGGGTACTAATGCATGGCGATAGTTCCAAATCATGTCTCCATCGGGTTTTAGGTGGGGGAGTTCCTTTGCACGTGCTCCAGTTGATAAAATAATATCTGTTGCATCAATTAGTATTTTTTTACCATCTTTCTCAACAGACAGTTTACCGGGTGAAACCAGCACACCGTTACCCTCAATTACTGTTATTTTATTTTTCTTCATCAAGTGCTTAATACCACCACTCAATTGAGCAGCAATACCACGACTACGTGCAACAACTTTTTCAAGATCAAATCCTGGCTGATTAGCACTAAGGCCGTATTCACTTGCATTTTTCATATTATGAAAAACTTCTGCAGACCTTAGGAGCGCCTTTGTGGGAATACAGCCCCAATTAAGGCAAATTCCACCAAGTTCAGCGCGCTCAACAATTGCTGTTTTAAAACCAAGTTGTGCAGAACGGATTGCTGCTACATATCCACCTGGACCAGATCCAAGCACTACTATATCAAATTTTTGATTACTCATAATTAGCCCTTTTTTAAAGCAACATTGCAGAAGGTTGCTCAAGAAACGTCTTAACTGCAGCAAGGTAAGCTGCACCAACCGCACCGTCGATAACACGATGATCACACGAAAGTGTCACTGTCATCACAGTAGCTATGCTTAACTCACCATTTTTAACGATTGGGCGTTGTTCCCCAGCCCCCACAGCAAGAATGGCAGCTTGCGGTGAATTAATTACAGCATCAAACTGTTTAATACCCATCATGCCCATGTTTGAAATCGAAAAAGTTCCGCCTTCGTATTCTTCTGGCGCTAACTTTCCCTGGTGAGCTTTAATTGCTAGTTCTTTTACTTCTTCAGATATTTGACGAAGGCCTTTTTTATCTGCACCACGTACTATTGGAGTAATAAGTCCCCCTTCAATTGCAACTGCCACAGAAATATCAGCCCGCTTAAACTGATGCATAACATCGCCGCAATATTGAACGTTGGCTTCCGGAACTTTAATGAGGGCTGCCGCACAAGATTTTATCACAAAGTCATTGACGGAAATTTTATATTCGTCAGACAGAGAGTTTAGTTCTTTGCGGGCTAACAAGAGGTTATCAAGCTCAATGTCTACGCTAAGATAAAAATGCGGAACATTTTGTTTACTCTCTGTTAGACGCTTAGCAATTGTTTTACGCATGTTGCTAAGTTTGATTATATCAAATGACGCATCGCCATCCGGATCTATAGTCGTAGTTTTTTCAGTTGAATTAATTACATTTGAATAGTTTTCTACATCCCTCTTAATAATACGGCCACGGGGGCCGGAACCAGAAATTTTAGAAATATCATATCCATTCTGCTGCGCAATCCGTTTCGCAAGGGGTGATGCTAGTATACGATTATTAGAATTGATAACAGGTTCAGACTCAGTTGTGGGAACTAATGAAATTACCTCAGAAGGAGCTGTTTTAGAGACAGGTTCATCAACTATAAGAGAGGAAGAAGTCGATGGTAAAACTATATTAGCATCAGTGGGTAATTCTAAATTATCAATGACAGAAGCATCTTCGCCATCCTCAAGTATCACTGCAATAAGTTGACCTACAGGTATTGCTTCCGCGCCATCAGCAACAAAAAGTTTACCAACCGTACCATCATCAATACTTTCAAGTTCCATAGTGGCTTTATCAGTTTCAATTTCAGCTAAAACAGTACCACTTTCAACAACATCGCCCTCATTTACAAGCCATTTAGCAAGTGTCCCGGTCTCCATTGTAGGAGAAAGAGCAGGCATAGTGAGTGAAATAGCCATATTTATTTTTCCTCTTTATAACAAACAGCTTTAGCAGCAGACACAATACGATCATCATTAACAACCGCCAGTTTTTCTAGATTTGCAGCATACGGCATTGGCACATCTTCATTTGTAACGCGGGTTACAGGTGCATCAAGATAATCAAATGCCCCCTCCATTAACCTTGCAGATATCTCTGAGCTCACGGAACACGTCGCCCAACCTTCCTCGACACAAACAACACGGTTGGTTTTCTTTACAGATTCGATAATTGTTTCCATATCAAGAGGACGAATAGTCCTAAGGTCGATAACTTCAGCATCAATACCATCAGAGGCAAGTTTTTCAGCAGCATCTAGCGCAAATTTAACACCGATTGAATAAGCGACAAGTGTCACATCACTTCCTGAACGAACAACACTAGCTTTCCCAATAGGGACTGTATAATCGTCCATATCAGGAACATCAAAACTATAACCATAAGTAATTTCATTTTCCAAAAATATAACAGGATTTGGATTTTTAATAGCAGCCTTAAGCAGGCCTTTACAGTCTGCTGCGCTATAAGGTGCAATTACTATAAGTCCAGGTATATGAGCATACCAAGACGCATAATTTTGTGAATGCTGCGCCCCTACTCTAGCTGCTGCACCATTTGGCCCACGGAAAACTATTGGGCACCGGATTTGACCGCCTGACATATAATTTGTTTTTGCAGCAGAGTTTACTATTTGATCAATTGCTTGCATGGCAAAGTTAAAAGTCATAAATTCAACAACAGGTTTAAGATTAGCCATGGCCGCACCAACCCCAAGACCAGCAAAACCATGCTCTGTAATTGGTGTATCTATAACACGTTCCTCACCAAACTCCTGAAGTAAACCTTGGGTTACTTTATAAGCACCCTGATATTCGGCAACCTCCTCACCCATTACAAATACACTATCGTCCAAACGCATTTCTTCAGCCATGGCATCTCTAAGTGCTTCTCGCACTGTCATATTAGAAAAACCAGTCCCCTCTGGCAATACAGCTTCAGATGGGCTTATCATAACAGGAGCCTTAACGATAGTCTCATGCGCTTCAATAGCAATAGCAGATGGAGGAACTGACTGTACTGAAACAACAGAGGCAGTAATTCCATCAAGAACACTTTCACTTTCGCCATCTTCTAAAATTACAGCTATAAGAGTTCCAACCGCAATACCTTCAGATCCTTCAGCAATTAAAATTTTACCCAACACACCATCTTCATCGGTTTCAAGCTCCATGATTGCCTTATCGGTCTCAATTTCTGCTATAACATCTCCAGGTGAAACCTTTTCACCCTCTTTTTTTGTCCATTTAGCAATATTTCCTTCTGTCATAGTAGGAGACATTGCGGGTAGAAGAATTTCTACTGACATATTATTATTTTCCTATTCTTATTCAGCGACTAAAACGTCGGTGTAAAGTTCTGATGGATCTGGCTCAGCACTATTTTGTGCAAAATCAGCAGCTTCTGAAACACGTGCCTTAATGTCTTTGTCTATAATCTTAAGTTCATCCTCTGATAATATATTAGCCTCAAGGATCCGTTTTTTAACCTGGTCAATTGGGTCAAACTCGGAGCGCATTTTTGAGACCTCTTCTTTAGATCTATATTTTGCAGGATCGGACATTGAATGACCGCGATAGCGATATGTTTTCATTTCTAAAAGTGCAGGTCCATCGCCGGCTCTACATTTAGCAACGGCACGCTCAGCAGCTTCCCTAACAGCAAAAACGTCCATACCATCAACACATTCGCCTTTAATTTTAAAACTTTCCCCGCGCCGGAATAGCTCAACCTCTGACGATGATCGGGCAATTGATGTTCCCATGGCATATTGATTATTCTCAATAACAAATACAACGGGTAAATTCCACAATTTAGCCATGTTAAAACTTTCATAAACTTGGCCTTGATTTACAGCCCCATCACCAAAATATGTAACAGAGACATTATCATTTTTACGATACTTATGCGCAAATGCAAGACCTGCACCAATAGGCACCTGAGCACCAACAATACCATGGCCACCATAAAACCCATGTTCAACACTAAACATGTGCATGGACCCCCCCTTACCCTTAGATATACCTGTTGCACGACCAGTAAGTTCTGCAAGTATTAATTTAGGATCAATTTTACAGGCGAGCATGTGGGCATGATCACGGTAACTAGTTAGAACACTATCACCCTCCTTGAGGGTTGCCTGGATGCCAGTCACAACGGCTTCTTGGCCAATATAAAGGTGGCAAAATCCTCCAATCAGACCCATTCCATACATTTGGCCAGCCTTTTCTTCAAAACGGCGCATTAAAAGCATACCTTTGTAGTATTCCATTAATTCTTCATTGGTAACAATAGGAGTAGGGATATGTTTTTTTACTGCCTTGCGACGAGCTGCAGGCTTCCCGCTTTTAGTTTTACGGGGGATAGATTTTTTAGCCATATTCTTAACTCACTTAGTTGATATAAGTTTGATAGATTTATCTACATAAAACTATGAAATAAACTTAAAATAAAGATAACAAATTATCTTTAAAATATACCTCATAATCACCAAAAGTTATTGAAATACAACACTTATTTATAATTAACTATAATATGGTTAATCTATAATTGTAATAGTAGTATCTATATATAATTTATATCACTATAACGACATGAAAACAAATGATTTTTAAGCAGAAATAATCTATGCATACAATCTTTACTTGGGAATAATAATCTCATCGGGATGAGAAAAGCCAAGATTTTTTCGGACGAGTTCATCAAGATAATCTGGATCTACATGATTACTAGAGAGCAATCCTACATGAAACTCAAGAATTTTTCGTTGAGATTTTAAACTATCATGACGAAGCTCTAATGATGTAATATCGTCAGAGAGCATATCTTTTGTCGCCAACCCCTTAATTGCATGTGCCCCAAAATAAAAGATTACAAGCAGAGCTAAAAGGGGCGCTATAACTCCACGGAGACGGGTAAAAACTGATTTTTTATTCTTCATAGCACGAGAGAATCATATCCGATTCGACAGGTCAAGAAAAAAATAAAAAAAATCGAATAATGTCAGTTACATAGCGAAGAAACTTAGGGGGAGTGTAATAACTTTATATTAATGAGTTTAGGATAAAAAAATATTAAAAATAAAGTCCTACTAAATTAATTTAACGAAGAATACCCTTACCAGAGTATCGTGCAGCATCTCCCAGCATCTCTTCAATCCGAATTAATTGGTTATATTTTGCCAATCTATCTGAGCGTGCTAAGGAACCAGTTTTAATCTGACCACAATTAAGCGCTACTGCGAGGTCAGCGATTGTAGCGTCCTCAGTCTCACCACTTCTGTGCGACATAACAGCGGTATAATCAAAATGGTGAGCCATATTTACAGCATCTATGGTTTCACTGAGAGTGCCTATTTGATTTACTTTAACCAAAATAGAATTAGCTACGCCTTTATTAATACCATCAGAAAGTCTTTTCTGATTGGTTACAAACAAATCATCCCCGACCAGTTGCACCCGACCACCTAATGCGTCAGTAAGCATCTTCCAGCCAAGCCAGTCATCTTCATCCATCCCATCTTCTATAGAAAAAATAGGATATTTATTACAAAGATCAACATAGTAATCAACTATACCACCAGAATCGAATTTTTTTCCTTCACCAGAAAGAGTATAAATACCATCTCTATAAAACTCCGAAGAGGCAGCATCTAAAGTTAATACAATATCTTCACCCGGCTTATAACCAGCAGATTCAATAGACTTCATGATGAAATCAAGAGCACCCACCGTCCCACTCAAGTTTGGGGCAAAACCACCCTCATCACCAACACTGGTATTATGTCCTGCATCAGAAAGGTTTTTCTTGAGAGTATGAAAAATTTCAGCACCCATGCGAATTGCTTCACGAATATTTGATGCTGATACAGGCATAATCATAAATTCTTGAATATCAATTGGATTATTGGCATGTTCACCACCATTAATAATATTCATCATTGGAACAGGAAGGACATGAGCATTTGGGCCACCAAGGTATGAATAAAGAGGCAAAGCGGATGCATCTGCAGCCGCCTTTGCGGTTGCCAAACTTACTCCTAAAATAGCATTAGCACCAAGGCGTGACTTATTTTCTGTGCCATCAAGATTACACATAATTTTGTCTAGAGCCTTTTGTTCTTCAGCATCCATACCATTCAAGGCTTCATAAATTTCAGTATTAACCGCCTCAACAGCTCTTTCTACTCCTAAACCCATATAACGTTTTCCGCCATCACGAAGCTCAACAGCTTCGTGAATGCCAGTAGATGCGCCTGAAGGTACTGCGGCGCGACCAAAGGCACCCGTCTCAAGTGTTACATCAACCTCAACAGTTGGGTTGCCCCTGCTATCAATAATTTCACGGCCTTTGATATCAATTATAGCTGTCATTTAATGTCCCTGGTTACTTAAACAAGTCTAGATTGATGCAGAGCAGCCTCAATAAAAGAAGCAAATAATGGATGCGGGCTAAAAGGTTTTGACTTAAGTTCGGGATGGAATTGAACACCAATAAACCACGGATGATCTTTCATCTCCACTATCTCAGGAAGTGCGCCGTCGGGAGAAATTCCAGAAAAATTAAGACCAACAGCTTCAAGTTTTTCACGATAATTAATATTTACCTCATAACGGTGACGATGACGTTCATCAATAGTTATACAACCATAAACATCCGCCACATGACTTCCAGGCGTAAGCTGTGCCTCATAGGCCCCAAGACGCATAGTGCCTCCCTTGTCATCATCAGCACCTCGTTTGTGTATCACGCCATCTAACTCCCATTCAGTCATGAGACCAACAATTGGTGCATCAGTTGGACCAAATTCTGTTGAATTCGCACCTTTAATTGAAGCCAAATTTCTGGCAACTTCAATGCAAGCCATTTGCATTCCAAAGCATATTCCAAAGTATGGAACTTTATGCTCACGGGCAAATTTTGCTGCAGCAATTTTTCCTTCAGTACCACGCTCACCAAAACCACCAGGCACCAAAATTCCGTCGACACTCTCAAGCACGGTCATCGCATTATTATCTTCAAAGATCTTAGCATCAATCCATTCAATTTTTACCTTCACATTATTAGCAAAGCCACCATGAACTAACGCTTCTGATAAGGACTTATATGCATCTTTAAGTTGAACATACTTCCCAACAACAGCTATGGTTATTTCACCCTCAGGCTCATTGACGCGATCAGATACATCAAGCCAACGAGACAAATCAGGCTTTTTATCCGAAGGATCAATCCCGAAGGCCTTAAGCACTTCAATATCAAGCCCCTCAGCGTGATAATTAAGTGGAACCTCATAAATACTTTTGGCATCAAGTGCCTGGATAACGGCACTTTCTGCAACATTACAAAAAAGTCCTATTTTACGGCGCTCATCATCAGGAATTTCATGTTCAGAGCGACATACCAGAACATCCGGCTGAATTCCAATACCACGTAGTTCTTTCACGGAATGCTGTGTAGGTTTGGTTTTTAACTCACCGGCCGCAGCTATATAAGGAACCAATGTCAGGTGCACATAAATGCACTGACCGCGCATATCATTCCCAAGCTGGCGAAGTGCTTCAAGGAATGGAAGACTTTCAATATCACCTATAGTACCACCAACCTCACAAAGGATAAAATCAGTTCCCTCGTCAATATTTGAAGTAGCGAATTCTTTTATAGCATTAGTTACATGTGGAATCACCTGCACAGTAGCCCCCAGGTAGTCGCCACGACGTTCTTTTGTAATAATATCTGAATAAATTCGTCCTGTAGTGACATTATCAGACTGCTTAGCAGGTACACCCGTAAAGCGTTCATAGTGACCAAGATCAAGATCAGTTTCTGCACCATCATCGGTAACAAAAACTTCACCATGTTGATAGGGGGACATAGTCCCAGGGTCCACGTTAAGGTAAGGGTCGAGTTTTCTAAGCCTTACCGAATAACCCCTTGATTGCAATAATGCACCAAGGGCCGCGGATAGAAGCCCCTTCCCTAAAGAGGAAACCACACCACCAGTAATAAATATGTAACGTGTCATTGGTTGCTTACAATCCAGAAATAAAACTAAAAAACCTTTAACTTAAAAATAAACTCCATATCCAAGTGCCGCTTATAATTTAATTTGAAACGGGTACTTGCGGCGTCATCTCATCATCTGCTAACTCGGGCATTTTCTCAATTAATGCACCCGGCACTGATCCATCAAGAACCGATGTGCTTATCGCATCGTTTTTTGCCATCCAAGCAAGGGTTAGGCTCGTTACAAAAAAACAGCCAACAAAAATTGTTGTCAGGCGGCTCAGCAAATTAGCTGCAGAACGACCAGTCATCATACTGCCTTGGCCACCGCCAATTCCAAGGCCACCACCTTCGGACTGCTGTAGTAGAACTGTTATTACCAGGGCAATCGCTAACATTAAATGTATAACAAGAACGACTTCTTCCATGCTATTTTTCTCTATTCATTAATAAATTATCGCACCGATTATAGTTAGCGCGCTGAGTGTTAATTACAAGAGGCTTTTAACCTAATGGCAGAAGAATGGCTAGTATAAAATTAGTCAATTTGGTCATATACTGAAATTATATTAAAAAAATCATCTGCCTTAAGGCTAGCACCACCAACAAGCGCACCATTTACATTGACAGTCGACATAAGCGCGTGAGCATTAGATGCGTTAACGGAGCCACCATAAAGTATATTAATTTTAGCTCCCTCACTTCCAAAACGCTCAACAAGAACTTTACTAATAGAAGTATGAACTTCCTCCACACCTTCTACTGTTGGTACTTTCCCTGAACCAATTGCCCATAATGGCTCATATGCAATAATAGTATTCTCGACAATAGCATTACTTGGTATAGATGATTTGACCTGAGATACTATTACTTCAAGAGTTTTTCCAGCTTCATACTCATCAATAGTTTCCCCAACACAAATGATAGCAGTTGTTCCAAATTTCTGCGCTTGCGACGCCTTTTTATTTACTATTACATTATTTTCACCGTGATCCACACGCCGCTCTGAATGACCAATAATAATATGGGTACACCCAAGGTCTTTTAACATTTCAGCAGATACATCACCCGTATGAGCTCCAATCGATTTTACATGACAATCCTGCGCACCAATTGATACGTGTTTCAAATTTAACTGAATTATGGAACCGATTAACGTAACCGGCGGACAAATCAACACATCACATTTAGCGTCACTTCTACCGACAAGATCATTTAATTTGATAATTTCATCCACCGCACCCTTGAGACCATTCATCTTCCAATTTCCTGCAACGAGTGCCTTTGGTCTTGTCATAACTTGATTGCTCCCTAAATGATAACTGATAATAGATTTACTAGCAGATATTTATAAAATTTTCTATAATCTTTCTTAAATTATGGACACTTTTATTGTTGCGATTAAGGTGTGAGGATACTATTATAGTAAAATTAAATTCAACGAGCGCTTGAGAATGCTCCAAAAATTACAATTATATAGGTAGTTATTATGTTTGACTTTTTTAGAAAAGGCATGGGATCAATATTTGCTGGCGGTCTACTCGCTATGCTTATTGCCAGTTTTGTATTATGGGGGGTCGGAGACCCTCTCAGCACTCTTGGTTCAGACGACATTGCTGAAGTTGGTGACGAAAAAATAACTCCTTTTGATCTTGAAAGAGCATTTGAAAGTGAATATCTCAGAATTCAGCAACAAGCTGGTGATAGTCTTACCCGGGAATTAGCTATTCAAGTTGGGATTGGATCTCAAGCAATCGCTAAACTCGTAGAACTAAAAGCTTATGATGTTGAAACTTCTAACCTCGGACTACGTACTTCAGACGAAGATTTGCGTGATTATATATATAATATACAGACATTTCAGGATGAAACTGGCCAGTTTAATCGTAGTTATTTTGACCAGTACACTCGTTCTCAAGGTTATACTACTAAGGACTTTGAAGCACTTTTACGGGAAGAAATGGCACGAGCAAGCTTAATAGAATCACTTATCGGTAATGTTATATCTTCCGATATAGCTACAACCACACTAACCAAATATGCGTCTGAAGAGAGAACTTCTGAAATTCTTGCAATTCCGGCTAGTTTAATGACGGGTATCGGTGAGGTGAATGATGAAATTTTAAAAACTTATTTTGAAGAAAACAAATTGAATTATATGTCGCCCGAATATCGTGACATTAGTTATTTTGAAGTTTCCGCAGCAACAGTTGCTTCAACTATCAGCATAGGTAATGAAGAAGTCATTGCTAATTATGAAAGTCGCATCAGCGAATTCACTAGGGAAGAAGAGCGAAGCTTTGTACAAATGTTCTTCGATGACCTTGAAATGGCAAATAAAGCCTACACAGACCTTGAAAATGGGAAAAGTTTTTCTGAAGTAATTGTTGACCGCACTGGTGATACGCAAGATGAAGCAACATTTGACCCTATGCCAAAAAATGAAATTACAGATAATTATGGAGAAGAAATTACAACCCAGATTTATAATGCTTCCCTTAATGGTTACACAGAGCCAATTAACACTGATTTTGGTGTTTATATTTTCAAAATAATAAGTATTAAACCAGGCAGCTCTCAAACTATTGAAGATGTAAGAGAAATAATTGTTAATGACCTTAAAATGGAACGTGCGATAGACACGCTTTTTGATATTAGAAATCTAATTGATGATGAGCTAGCAGCAGGCTCACCAATTAATATTGTTGCCGAAGCAGCAGGGGTTCCTCTAAAGACTGTCTCAAATTTCAACATCGAGGGTATGACACCAGATGGGTCAGCATCAACTGAACTTCCTCTTATTGTTGATTTTATTGACTATAGCTTTCGCAATAATATTGGAGAAGAACTTGAACTTTACGAAGATGTTTCAAATAAATTTTATATGCTTTCCGTTGATAATATAATTGTTAGTAATCTTCAAGAGTTTGTAGATGTTAGAGATACCGTCGATGAGGATTGGTCACAATTCCGCCGTGAAACACTTGCATCTGAACTTGCCTCCCGTATAAGCAGTGAATATGAGACAGCTGAAAATATTGATAAAACACTTGCTGAATATGAAGGGCTTCTGTCACAACTTACTGTCAATGAAGTCATTGTTAGTCGCGCTAACGATAATGTTGTTTCCTCAGAAATACATAGTAGTATCTTTTCTCAGGACGTAGGAAGCATTAAAGTTATACCCGCATCTAACGGTGACGGCTCTGTAATAATTCGCGTTAAAGACAGAACCTTTGGTATTAATGTGGATGAAAGTGTCCTAATTGATACCAAAGCTCAAATACAAAGATCATATCAAAATGACTTAATGCAATCATACATTACACACCTATACGAAACTCTTCCGGTTATTGTAAAAGAAGGTAACGTTCAGGCCACGCTTAACGCTATAGCAGCCCCCGCACAATAATTATGACACCTTTACCATCAAAAAGTGAATTTATTACTGCCTACGATAAAGGGAAAAAACAGGTTCTTTGGACAACACTTATTGCTGACCTTGAAACACCTGTTAGTGCTTATCTTAAACTTGCTGAAAATGATGTCTACTCAAGCCTACTTGAATCTGTAGAAGGGGGCGCTATTCGTGGCCGCTATACCTTTATAGGAATTAAACCTGATATAATTTGGCGAGCAAATGGTAATAATCCAGAAATCAACCGCTGTAGCCTAGATAGAATTAGTGAAGATGATTTTGTTTCTATTAATAAAAGTACTCTGGATAGTCTGCGCGATTTATTTTTAGAAAGTCTTATTGACTTACCCGCTGAAATACCACCTTCTGCAGCTGGAATTATAGGTTATATGGGTTATGATTTTGTTAGATTGATGGAGAAGTTACCTGAGGTTAACGAAGACATCCTATTTACTCCAGACAGTATGTTTATGCGCCCTACTATCATGGTTGTTTTTGATAATATAACTGATTTAATAACAATAGTGACGCCTGTGAGACCAAAAAGTGACATAAGCGCTGATTTTGCCTATCGGCTTGGTCAAGAGCGTCTTAAAGATATTATTGTTAGCCTGTCTAAGCCCCTTAATACATTGAGCGGCGCTTCTTCAAAAATTAAATTTACTAATGACTTAGTATCAAACACTTCAAAAAATCAATTTAAAAGTATGGTAAAGCGTGCCCAGGATTATATTGCTGCCGGCGATGTTTTTCAGGTTGTTCTCTCACAACGGTTCTCAATGTCTTTTAATTTACCGCCATTTTCACTCTACAGAACTTTACGTAGGATAAACCCTTCACCATTTTTATATTATTTAAAGTTTGGTGATTTTTCCATTGTAGGTTCAAGTCCTGAAATTCTTGTTCGCCTTCGAGACAATGAAGTCACCATTCGCCCGATCGCTGGGACACGTCCAAGGGGTAAAAGTGCCAGTGAAGACAATCAAAATGCGCAGGACCTTCTTTCTGACCCAAAGGAACTCGCCGAACATCTAATGTTGCTTGACCTTGGACGTAACGATGTAGGCCGAGTAAGTAAGGTTGGTTCGGTTTTATTAACAGATAAAATGATTATCGAATTATATTCCCACGTAATGCATATTGTATCAAACGTAAGGGGTGAAATACGTGATGACTGTGACGCATTAGAGGCCCTTTCTTCTGGTTTTCCCGCAGGAACAGTATCAGGGGCACCAAAAGTAAGAGCGATGGAAATAATTGATGAACTCGAACACGAAAAGCGAGGAATTTATGCTGGTGCTGTAGGTTATTTTTCAGCTGATGGCAGCATGGATACGTGCATTGTTCTAAGGACGGCTGTTGTTAAAAAAGGTACAATGCACGTTCAGGCAGGTGCGGGCATTGTAGCAGATAGTGATTGGGAAAACGAATATGCTGAATGCGAAGCGAAAGCGAAAGCAGTCGTCCGCGCAGCAGAGGAAGCAATTAATATAGCCAGTTAATATTAAAAAAATAATAATACGAAGAAGTATTGCAGCCTTTTGATGATTTTAGTAAAAAAATAAATAAAATCAATATCTGGGTGTTGAGGTTTATCAACATACTCTATAGGGTAACAATAATAAAAAAACCTTATTTAATGAGACCTTATAAAAAATATGACCGACTTGTTTGAAACGGCTGTCACAACTGCCGATTACTCTGCTAAAGATATTGAAGTTCTTGAAGGATTAGAGCCCGTACGATTACGTCCAGGAATGTATGTAGGAGGTACTGATGAGCGGGCCCTCCACCATTTAGTTTCTGAAGTTTTTGACAATAGTATGGACGAAGCAGTAGCAGGACATGCAACCCGCATTGAAATTGCCATGAATGTTGATGGATCCATAACTATAGCTGACAATGGCCGCGGCATTCCAGTAGACCCTCATCCAAAGCATAAGGATAAATCTGCCCTTGAGGTTATTTTCACTACTCTTCATTCTGGAGGAAAATTCAATAGTAAGGTTTATGAAACTTCTGGTGGCCTTCATGGTGTCGGAATATCAGTTGTTAATGCCCTCTCAGAATGGACCAACGTAGAGGTTGCCCGAGATAAAAAACTCTGGACCCAAAACTTTTCTCGGGGTAAAGCAACAGGTAAAATAACCAATAATGGATCAACTCCAAATCGCAGAGGGACCAAAGTTACATTTCTTCCAGATCATGAAATTTTTGGGATTGGTAACACAACCTTTAAACCAAGTACTCTTTACGAACTTTCGCGTTCTAAAGCGTATCTTTTTAAAGGCATTGAAATTCGTTGGCAATGCGATCCTTCACTTATTTCTGAAAAAGAAAAAGAAACTGTTCCTCAAAAAGAAACTCTTCATTTTCCAGGTGGTCTCAATGATTACTTAGCCCTGCTCACTAAAAGTCGAAGCTTAGTCACATCAGAGAACTTTCATGGTAAAGTCCCTCTTGCAGATCAAGCAGGGCAGATTGAGTGGGCTATAACTTGGCCAGAATATGGTGATGGCAGCATATCATCATATACCAATACTGTACCGACACCAGAAGGCGGCACTCATGAAAGTGGTGTGCGAGGGGCACTACTTAAGGGAATAAAGGCATACGGTGAACTTGTTGGTAACAAAAAAGCGTCAAACCTAACTGGAGATGATATTTTTAATGGTGCTTGCGTACTTATATCACTATTCATTAAAAATCCACAGTTTCAAGGACAAACGAAAGACAAACTTACAAATCCAGAGGCTCTTCGGCTCACAGAGAATGCTCTTCGTGATCACTTTGACCACTGGCTTTCTGGTTCACCGGCCATGGCAAATGATCTACTAAGTTGGTCGCTTGAACGGATGGAAGAACGTCTTCGTCGCCGTGCAGAAAAAGATGTAAAACGAGCTACTGCTACTAGTAAGCGCAGACTTCGACTACCGGGAAAACTATCAGATTGTTCGAATGCTGCAGCAGATGGCACTGAAATTTATATTGTAGAGGGTGATAGTGCGGGTGGTTCTGCAAAACAAGCCAGAGATCGAAAAACTCAAGCTATCCTTCCAATTCGGGGTAAAATACTCAACGTAGCATCGGCCACACGCGATAAAATTAACGCTAATCAAGAAATTGCCGATATCAATCAAGCCCTTGGTTGCGGTAGTGGTGATAAATATATAAAAGACGAACTCAGGTATGAACGCGTAATTATAATGACCGATGCCGATGTCGATGGAGCCCATATTGCAACCCTTCTAATCACAATGTTTTATCAAGAGATGCCTGAGCTTATTAAAGATGGCCATCTTTTTATCGCACAGCCACCTCTTTACCGAATAGCCCAAGGTGGAACAGTTCATTATGCACGAGATGATGTACATAAAGACGAGCTTATGGAAAATGAATTTAATGGCCGTGGTAAAATCGAAGTGAGCCGCTTTAAAGGTCTTGGTGAAATGCCTGCTTCACAACTTAAAGAGACCACAATGCTTCGAGGAAAGAGAACTCTGCTGCGTGTTGTAATTGAAGAAGGCACTCGTCTTGAGACGGCTGAAAAGGTTGATCAACTTATGGGTAAAAAACCTGAACTTCGCTTTCAGTTCATCCAAGAAAATGCCGCAAAGGTTGCAGAACTAGATATTTAGACAATATTTTATTTTGATTTAGAGTTCGTTCATTAATTTAATGAATAATGCAATATTAGTTTTACTATAATTTAATTGATTTATGGCCTCATAGGCAACTCTAAGGAAATCATTGACAATTTACCTTATTTCCCTATTCTGCCCAAAATTGATGATACTAAAAAGGATGTCGACCAACACATGAGTTTTGATTATTTAGGCCTAAGTGACGAACTACTCTCTGCAATCAAAGATGCAGGATATAGTGAACCAACACCTATCCAGAAAAAAGCCATTCCAGGTGTTCTACAGGGCCGTGATATTCTTGGTATAGCCCAAACCGGGACAGGTAAAACTGCTGGCTTTACATTTCCAATGATTGATATTCTTGCTCAGGGTCGTGCACGTGCTCGGATGCCACGATCTCTCATTTTAGAACCTACTCGTGAACTTGCTGCACAAGTAGAAGAGAGTTTTATAAAATATGGAAAAAATTCAAAACTCTCCTGTGCTCTGCTTATTGGTGGGACTGATTTTGTTGGCCAAGTTAAAAAACTTGATAAAGGCGTCGATGTACTGATCGCTACACCGGGGCGACTTCTTGATCATATGCAACGTGGAAACGTGATGCTTAGCGGTGTACAAATTTTGGTTGTTGATGAAGCAGATAGGATGCTTGATATGGGTTTTATTCCTGATATCGAAAAAATTTGTAAAATGTTACCTAAAAAAATCCAGTCATTATTTTTTTCAGCAACTATGCCCTCAGAAGTAAAGAAACTCACTGATAGTTTTCTTAAAGATCCTAGGGAGTTTGAGGTTTCTTCACCAACGCAAACAGCCGTAACCATCGAACAACACCTGGTAAGATTTAAGGGAACAGATAGTATAAAGAGGCAGGTACTTCGTCATTTACTTAAAGCTGAAAACGTGACTAACGCTATTATTTTTTGTAACCGTAAAAAAGAAGTTAAGATAGTTAATAAATCCCTTCAGGTCCACGGATTTAGTGCTTCAGAGTTACATGGTGATTTACATCAAAGTACTCGCATGGAAGTACTTACTGCCTTTAAAGAAGGTAAAACTAAAATACTTGTAGCTAGTGATGTCGCAGCACGTGGACTAGACATCCCTGATGTTGGCCATGTATTTAATTTTGATGTGCCCTCAAATCCTGAAGATTATGTCCACCGTATAGGTCGAACTGGGCGTGCCGGAAAAAAAGGCACCTCCTTTACCCTCAGTACTCAGTTGGATAAAAAGTATTTGGATGGTCTCCTTAAATTTCTTGCTAAAGAAATACCACTTTATAATGTCCCCAATGAAGCACTAGAAGATAATAAAACTCAACGTCAGTCTAGTTCTGAAGCGAACAACTCTGCTTCTAAGCATCATCAGAAGACTAAAAATACCTCTAGACATAATTCTATAAATAAAAAACTAACAAAAAAACAAATACACCATGATGAAAAGCCAATTAAAAAAGAAACATCGCAAGATAGTAATTCTTTAGAAAAAACCCTTGGAATGGGTGGACATATGCCTGATTTTCTAACTCGCTAATTTTTAAATAAGCAATAAAATTTTCTCAGGAAATATACTTACTCCTCGGTTGACATTACATTGGCTGGAACCATTTGATCCAACCGCTCAACCATACGATAAAAACGGGCTACTGACCACTCTGACATCATCCCTGCCTTATTAGCTGCCCCAAATGCCTCTTCTACAGTATAACCATAATCTCTATAAAGTATTGCACCCAGAGTAGATGCAACCCTTTGACCATGGCTACAATGAAGCAATATTTTTAGTCCTTTACGTGTACCATCATCAATAGCAAGTTTTATCTTGTTAAGGGCAACATCAGAAAATTCAGAATTAAATGATGGCTCTTGCATATAAGGAATTTGAACATATAAAATACCTTGTTTTTCTAAAAATTTCTTTTCATCAAAACCAATATTTTCATTTAGTTCTCGAATATTTATAATTAGATCAAAACCCTGATCTTTTAACATTTTAACCGTATCCAGATCAGGTTGGGCAGCATATACAACGTTCCCAAAATAAGGAGTTTTATCAAGATTACCAAAAGGAAGTTGTAGTTTAGGGTTTATCCGGTCAAGTTCGGATAATGTAATGTACTGTGCGTTAGAAATACTTATAAAAAACATCAGAATAATAAAAAATTTAAAAATAAGTTTTGATATAATAAAAGCTTTACTCTGAATTTTAATTATTTACCTTTCGAGGCTAATAAAGTACTCATCCAAGGCCGCAATAACACCTTCGCTTGTAAGTCCAGCATTGGCTGCATATACAAGAGCATCATCAGGGGCGTAGCCATAATCTTTAACTAAAACCGCGGCAAGTGCACCAGCAGAGCGTTGACCAGATTGACAGTGGAAAAGTACTTTTTGGCCACGTAATGCGGTGTCCTTCAAAATTTTACTAATGTCATCAATCGCCTCCGCGTCAATTCCTCGTGGCCGATCAGACATATTACCACCGTAAAAAGAAATTTGTTTGAATGGAACACCATGATCTTCAAGTAATTTTTTACTATCAAAACCAACTGGCTCATCATCAAAACGAGCACTTAAAACAAAATCAAAACCTTTTTCTTTTAGCATTGGAATTGTTAATTCATCCGGTTGCCGACTGTATACCACATGTCCAAGTTGTGGGGTCTTATCAAGGTTTCCGAATGGCGTTTGCTTACTCCCACTAATAAGGTCTATCACAGGATCAATTTCTATTGTATCCAAGAACTCATTATGGACTTTAATTAAGAATTTGCTTGTCATACCAGCTTTCTCGGCGGCTGAATTTGCTACTTCTCGGGAATGACCAGCCTTGTAAAGGGCCGCTCCAAGGAGTGATCCGGCTCTCTGCGAATGAGTACAATGCAAAATTACTTTAGTTCCATTTTTTTCTGTTATATTTAAAAGAGAAAGTAATTCATCAACACTATTTTCATTTATGCCCCGTCCTTCCATGTAAGGAATTTGAACGAATGACATTCCTGCAGCCTCAACTGCTTTTTGTTCGTCGTACCCTTCATCTTCAGCCTCACCCCGAATATTGATGACTATTTTGACATCCAAATCCTTATATAAACCAATAGTAGCCAGATCGGGTTGATCAGCAAAAATCACATTTCCCCATTGGCTAATTACTGAGTGGTTTCCCAAAGAGGCAATATTAGTATTAACAGCAAGCGATGAATTTTGTGATTTAGCAGAGCTTATAGTAATTAATAAACAAAGACTAAAACACAGGATTTTATATGTAGGCACAGCTACAATTTTTTGAAAGATCATACTAGTATTCCTAAATTATTATTATCTTAAAACTATACTTTTATAAGCGAACTGATTCAACATCATTATTAAATTTGCAATTATTGAATCATTATTCTCTGTCATGTGCTTGACTTGTTCTCAAAATTTATATAGAACATATAGTGAACAAAATCAGAAGAGAAAAAAAATGACTATATTAATACAATACAGTAGCCTGTGCTTTATTCCGCTGCTTGGTATACTTATTTTCAACGGGTTAACAGAAATTTATTACGGCTTAAAGAATTATTATGAAATAAAAAATACAGGAATAATAGAGATGGAATATAAGTATTCTTCAATAAAATTTTGCACACAAACAGATAATTAAAAAGACAAACCTGAGTCTCTGGAAGGGTTAATTAGTGTCCCTTCTTATTTCATTAATTTTATCAAACTCACCAAATTCATAGTTTATTGACCACTCTATCATTGTATTATACAAATTTGTAAGAAGTTCTGGATCAACACCAGTTTTTTTCGCATGCTTTGATACCTTTTCAATAACATCTTTAACACGTTCACTGTCTCTGATCTGATCTCGACTTTTCTTTATTCTAGCCGCTTGATCCATATAACTTTTACGAAGAGCAAGGATCTCGACAATTCTCTCATCAAGAGTATCAATCTCAACACGAAGTTCAGCCATAGTTTCGCAGCTTTCCTGCTTCAAACATAATATTTTAACAAATTTTTCAAGTTTCATTTTTTAAAGATCCATATAAAGAGGAACATCCAGACAACATGCCTTTTATTATAATATTAATCATATTTAAATTTAATCTTTAGGCTTAAGTTCTGGTTTTATTTTGGGCAAAACCGTAAGAAGATGGAGTTCCCTTAATTGCTTTGTTTCTACCTCACTGGGAGCCTTCATCATCAAATCTTCAGCTTTTTGATTCATTGGGAATAAAATAACTTCACGAATATTTGGTTCGTTAGCTAACAGCATAACTATACGATCAATACCTGGAGCTATACCACCATGGGGAGGAGCCCCATACTTCAGAGCATTAAGCATTCCCGAAAAACGTTCCTCTACAACTTCTGGCCCATGACCGGCCAACTCAAATGCCTTATACATAATTTCGGGAACATGGTTTCTTATGGCACCAGATGATAGTTCAATACCGTTGCATACAATATCATACTGATACCCTAAAATATCTTTAGGGTCCATTGTATTTAATGCTTCTAAACCCCCTTGTGGCATAGAAAAAGGATTATGACTGAAATCAAGTTTCTTTTCCACCTCATCATATTCATACATCGGAAAATCAACGATCCAACAAAATTTAAATTCATCCTTACTTATAAGCTGGAGATCTTCGCCCACCTTTGTGCGAGCAAAGCCCGCTAGTTTAGACGCTTCATCGACCTTACCACAGGCAAAAAACACACCATCGTTATCACCTAATGAGGCAATATTTTTTAATTTTGAAATACATTTTTCACTAAGATTTTTAGCAATAGGGCCCATAGCCTCCCCATCTTTAAAACGAATATATCCAAGCCCTGCAAAACCTTCACCACGAGCCCAATCATTCATCTTATCAAAAAAACTTCGTGGCATCCTTCCACCAGCTTCAGGGGCAGCAATAGCTCTAACAACTGCACCATTTTTAATAGCACCAGCAAAAATACTAAAACCTGAACCATCAAAAACTTCAGAAACATCACAAATTTCGATTGGGTTTCTAAGGTCTGGCTTATCATTTCCATATTTAAGCATACTGTCTTTAAAAGTTATGCGTGGGAATGGTGCTGGAGTAACTTTTTTGTCAGAAAATTCTTCAAAAATACCATGCATTACAGGCTCAATAGCGGCAAAAACATCATCCTGTGTTACATATGACATTTCCATATCTAATTGATAAAATTCACCAGGACTTCGGTCTGCACGTGCATCTTCATCGCGAAAACATGGTGCAATTTGGAAATATTTATCAAATCCAGCAATCATAAGTAACTGTTTAAATTGTTGCGGTGCTTGTGGTAGAGCATAAAACTTGCCTGGATGCATGCGCGAAGGCACTAGGAAATCTCGCGCTCCCTCCGGTGAAGAAGCGGTAAGGATGGGTGTTTGAAATTCTTTAAATCCCTGGTCAATCATACGACGTCGAATACTAGTAATAATATCAGAGCGTAAAACAATGTTGTTGTGTATACGTTCACGCCGCAGGTCAAGGAAACGATATTTTAAACGTATATCTTCTGGGTATTCCTGATCACCGAAAACAGGCATTGGAAGTTCTGCCGCTTCATTGAGTACATCCACTTTTTTAACAAGTATCTCAATATCACCAGTTGGTAAGTCAGAATTAACGGCTACAGTATCTCGTCTAATAACTTCACCCTCAACACGAATAACACTTTCAGCCCGTACATTTTCTGCGATATCAAATATTTCTTTAAAATCACTATCAAAAACACATTGAGTAATACCGTAATGATCACGTAAATCAATAAAAAGAAGTCCGCCATGATCACGCTTCCTATGGACCCATCCAGAAAGACGTGCTATTTCGCCAACTTGACCGCTTCGTATCTCACTACAGTTATGTGATCGATATTCGTGCATTTTTTCTACACCTTTTTAAATATACAGTTTTAATTTATTGTCTTTTTGTGCTTTATTGTCACTTTGTCAAGTTAATCTTTAACCGGATCCAATATATTAAGGATACAAATGAGTGTAATAACTACAAGCAAAGCCCTCAAAGAACTTTGCATGCGTCTTGAAAAGTCAGACTATGTGACTGTTGATACAGAATTTTTACGAGATAAAACCTACTATTCTATTCTATGCTTAATTCAAATTGCCGACGACAATGAATTTCACGCTATCGATACACTAGCAGCTGGGATTGATCTTACACCATTTTATGATTTAATGGAAAATGAAAAAGTACTTAAAGTTTTTCATGCAGCTAAGCAGGACATTGAAATATTTGTCAACATGGCCGGCGTAGTTCCAAAACCACTATTTGATAGTCAAATAGCCTCGATGGTTTGCGGTTTTGGTGATAGTATCGGATATGAAAAGCTTGTCATGGCGCTTTGTAATCAGACATTAGATAAAAGCACCCGATTTACCGATTGGTCAAGACGGCCGCTCACCCAAAGACAAATTGACTATGCCCTCGGAGATGTAACACATCTTCGTGTTATATATAAGAAACTAGCCGCTCAACTTAAAGAAAATGGACGGGAACACTGGCTCAGTGAAGAACTTGGCCACATGCTTGATAAAGGAAGTTATATAATACAACCTGTAAATGCATGGAAACGTATAAAAATTCGCAATAGTAACCGTCGGTTCAATGCAATTGTCCATAAAGTCGCTCAGTGGCGCGAAACAGAGGCACAAAAGCGTAATATACCCCGTAACCGTGTCATGCGTGACGAGGTCCTCTTAGAGCTTTCTGCGGTGCGCCCAACACACAAAAATGCTCTGACTAGCGTCCGTGGCCTCGGTGCTAATTTTTCCTCAAGCCGGAGGGGTGATGCAATAATATCAGCAATTGCAGAAGCTATGGAAATGGATGAAGTTGATTTACCTAAAATTTCACGCAAGCGACCACCTTCACAAAATACAGACCCTATTGTTGAATTACTAAAAGTTCTCCTTAAGCTTGTATGTAAAAGAGAGAATGTTGCTCCTAAATTACTTGCCAGCGCAGATGATCTTGAAAAAATAGCAGAAAATGATGTTGTTGATGTAAAAGCTCTTTATGGTTGGCGTTATGATATTTTTGGTAAAGATGCAATTGCACTTAAAAATGGCGAAGTTGCCTTTGCCATTAAAGATGGTAAAATTGTAATTTTTGAACATAAGTAAAAATCTAAATTTGTCTGACAATCGCAAATATTCACTTTATTAACTATTCTTGTGAATACCCTTTATGCAGCAAACCTTAGTGCGCAAATAATTTCAATTAATCTGATATTATTAAAAATTTAACTTGAAATATTATCATCTAGCTCTAAAAATTTGGCTAATTTTTTAAATCTTTTTTCAACTACATCATTTACTAAGTCTAACATATCAGGCTCTACTAGAAGCGTAAGCGCAGTATTGTCCTTAACTAACTTAACCACCTTCAAACCGTCCGAAGTGCCACCAGAAATACGTTGCGCAAATCTAAGTGCAAGTCCAATCTTCTTAGCATATTTTGTATCTTCTTTGCTAAGCAGTATTTTGGCAGTTTCTACTTGTGGAACATTATGACTGAGACCCCCATAACAAGTATAAAGGCTCATCGCAATCAATGAAGAGTCCGAGTGATTGAGCCCCCCTAATCGACCATAAAGCGTTTCTGACACAACTTTTTCTGCACGGTATTCTGGATGTCCACGCCACCCAACATCACTTAAAATACAAATTGCTAAACGAAGACGCTTATGATCAAGACTTTCGTCATCAAAAAGACAATCAATCCACTCGTAAAGACGCTCTCCATGTTCGGGAAACCGTCCCGTCATTTGTGCCACTTGATGACAACTCGTAATTAAGCTGTCTTGTTTTCTGATATTTGGTTCCATTTGATTATAGAGCAAGCCCTCACGCACTCCAAAAACTGATACAATAAACTTGCTTGGGTTTATAACTTTTAACAACCGAGAAAGAACCATCGCAGCGAGGGACAGGGTCTTAATTCTTTTTGCACTTATATAGGGTCGATATTGCTCAAGTTCAATTTTTGACATTTTTGAAATACGACTGGCTAGTTCAGTAATTTCAGTTACGGGTATTACGTAGTTATGCATGTTGATAAGCGGGTATTTAGTTTCTATCATATGGATCCTAGCGAGAGTACGCCATGAACCACCAACAGCATAAAACTTTTCATTCTGCCTATCCCTAAGCCAAAACATAGAAGTAAAATGTCCATCAATTTTTTGTTTTACTGATGAAACTCTATTGCCTTCGAGGTCTTGAAGCTGCAATGGTCCAAGTGGCAAAGTACTTTCATTGCTAACTTCTTTATCATAAACAGTCGCAAGTTCAAGGCTTCCTCCACCAAGGTCACCAATAATTCCCATTGCTCTGGGCAATGCACAAATAACGCCTTGTCCAGAAAGGCGGGCTTCTTCTGCACCACTAAGTACATGAATATCTAGTCCAGATACATCTTTGATATGGTTAACAAACATCTTTCCATTATCTGCATCTCTTACTGCTGAGGTTGCAACTGTTCTATAGTTAGTCACATTCATTTTAATGAGTAAAATTGAAAATCTCCGAAGAGTTTTTGCCGCTTTAGTGATAGATTTCTCTCGCATAAAGCCAGTTTCAGATACACCACGCCCGAGACTGCAAAAAACTTTTTCATTAAATATTACATATGGTGCACGTTCAAGGTTTTCATAAACTACTAAACGTATTGTATTAGAGCCAATATCAATGACTGCAAATTTCCCCACTATCAACTCCTTATTCATCTTTATCATCATCTTCCCTAATAGCTGAGCCAACTCCTGATAAACTAGGATTTGTCATAAAGTAGTGATGAGCAGAGAAAGAATTACTTTTAACTTCATAGTTTCTATAATTATCCCCAAGACCAAGAGACCAGCTATTTTCAGTATCTTTAATATTTGTTTTCATAATTTGGTCAAGAACCTGTGAATGAACAGTTGGGTTTTCTAACGGTACTAAAATCTCAACTCTACGATCAAAATTTCTTGGCATCCAATCGGCAGAAGAAATAAATACCTTAGCATCCTCCGACGGTAATAACTTACCATTACCAAAGCAAACAATACGAGAATGTTCTAAAAACCTGCCTACAATACTTTTTACTCGAATATTTTCTGAAAGACCTTTAACACCAGGTCTCAAGCAACAAATACCTCTTATCACCATATCAATTGAGACACCAGCCTGCGAAGCCTCATATAGCTTTTCAATAATGATACTATCAACCAAAGAATTAAGTTTTACCCAAATATTTGCAGGCTTTCCCTCTTTAGCAAACCTAATTTCCTGATCAATTAATTCCATTAATGTTGAACGAATTTCAAACGGAGAAATTTTAGCTTTCTCTAATTTATCTGGTACACTTTCAGCTGTTAAATAGTTAAAAATTTGTACCGCATCACGTCCTAACGCTTTATTATCTGTAAAAAAGGAAATATCTGTATAAACTTTGGCAGTCTGTGGATGATAGTTACCAGTTCCAAAATGTACGTATGATTTTAATTTTAAATTTTCTTGACGAACAATAACAGAAATTTTTACATGGGTCTTCAATTTCAGAAAGCCAAAAACAACCTTAACCCCTGCCCGTTCCATATCTTGTGCCCATTTTATATTTTGAGCTTCATCGAAGCGTGCCTTCAATTCAATTAAAGCTGTAACAGACTTCCCTGCCACAGCCGCTTTAATTAGCGCTTTAACAATCGGACTATTATCACCAGTTCGATAGAGGGTCTGTTTAATCGCTAATACATTTTCATCTGATGCAGCCTGGTCTAAAAAACTTACCACGACATCAAAGGTTTCAAAAGGATGATGAACCACAAAGTCTTTTTGATTAATAGCCGCAAATATATCTCCATCAAATTTTTCAATTCGGTTTGGGAAACGAGGAATAAATGGCTTGAATATTAAATCCGCACGATCATCAACAATTAAATTATCTAATTCTGATAGTCCAAGGATACCATCAATACTAATTACTTCATCTGCTAGAAGATTAAGGTTTCTAAAAATAAATGAACTTAAATTTTTTGGCATAGCTTTATTTATTTCAAGCCGAACCACATCACCACGACGACGTTTTTTAAGTGCGCTTTCAAATACCATAACAAGATCTTCTGCTTTTTCCTCTACCTCAAGCTCACTATCACGAATAACTCTGAACACTCCTTCACTGACAAGTTGATAATTTGGAAAAATTAGCTTAATAAAAAAACTAATAATATTTTCAAGTGATATAAAACGAATGTCGCTTTGTTTGTCTGGCAACCTTATAAAACGCTTTGTCTGCGAGGGAATTGGCACAAGTACGAGTAAAGTTTCATCATCGGAGTTTCGCTTTAATTCAACCATAAGCGAAAAACCTAAATTAGGAATAAATGGAAATGGATGCTCTAGATCGATAGCTAACGGAGTTAAAATAGGAAACACATTTTCTAAAAAATATTTTTCAAGCCATTTTTTTTCTTCGTCATCAAGGTTGCCTATACAAATCAGGTTAAGGTTTTTGTCGCGAAGTTGTGTTAGAATTGAACAACACTCATTCTGCTGAATTTCAACAAGACTATCAGTTAATTTTTTGATTTTTTTCAGTTGTTCTAGCGGTGTAAGACCGTCATCACTTTTGATTTTTGTATTGGCCAACATGAGAGCTCTAAGACCTGCAACTCGCACCATGTAAAACTCATCAAGGTTACTCGCAGAAATAGATAGGAAACGGAGACGTTCAAGAAGTGGATAGATTTTATTTGATGACTGCTCCATTACGCGCATATTGAACGAAAGCCATGACACCTCACGGTTAATTAATCTATTAGACGTTTTATTATTTTCCTTAGAATTTATAATCAAATTATCAACCATCGTTATCCAACCCTATTACTCTTCTAACCATAGCAATAGAAATTTTCTTTTTTTCAATACGTGATAACCTGTCTATATTTTTTACTAGTTGTCGTACTCCATTAAACGACCTCTCTATACGCGGCATCATATAGTTTAAAACATCATCACTTAGCGTAATCTGAAGATCAAAAAATTGTTTGATAATGACAGCTCTTAAAAGATAATCATCCGGAGTTTTTATTTGAACCGTCTCTAAAGATAATAATCGCGATGAGAGGTCCTTAAGAGAAACACCCCATTCTTTCGGTCGCTTTGTAGCGGTTAATAGCAGATAGCCCCCCTGTTCTTTTGTCCAGTTAAAAAGGTGCAGAAAAGCTTCCTGAATAGCAGGCTCAAAAATATAACGATCAATATCATCAAAAATAAATACCAAGTTTTTACTTTCAAGAAATTCGTGGGCGATAAGCTGCTTTGCAGTTATTGTGCGTGCTTTTGATATATCGCTCCATACATAAGAAAGATGAGTTTTACCACATCCAGTCGGCCCATAGATAATTAGTGCATAAAAATTTTCATTTCCACGATCCCAATTAGGCCAATTGTCAATTAATTTAACTGCCTTTTCATTGGAAAAAGATGAAAGAAAATTAGCTTGAGCAAATTTTTCATTGGTTGGCCAGTTAAATAAGTATTGTTCAGGTTTTTCAGGGTTATCAATACACATTTAGATTATCCTTGCCACCAAAACGCTTACCAAGCGAGATAATCCATACCTGATCCTTCTTAGATTTCTCTAAACTTAACCCTTGCTGTTCAAGAGAAAGACTTAATTGCTCAGGATCGCCTGCAAATTCAATTTCAAGGTCAACCGCTTGAGTAGAAATACCCTTCAAACTGACCTTTCTTACGAGGTTAACTTTTGCAAGTTGCTTCTGCATAAATAACCAGTCATCAACTGCAAGCAGGTTCCCTTTGACCAAAATAGTCGAAGCTGAACCATAACTGACTAAAACTTTTGATTTCCAGCTATCGTCAACCCAATCGGTTGTAACATCAACTCCAGCTTTGAAAAGCGCTGTGTAATTAAGCTTTTCTGTTTCATCGAGATAGGGAACCGAGACACTTAGAAGAGCTACGCTGTCGTCTTTATTCTTCAAACTATTTCGCTTTAACTCAATGTCGAGAGTTAACTTACCAGCCGAGAGATTTTTTCCAATAACTGCATATGCAATTATTAGGTCGTTAATTCTGTTCTCGCTAATAAAAGTTTCTATAAGTTTTTGATTATTAGTGCGAGCCTGGAGCCCACTAATATACAATTTATTTTTTAGGGTTGGAAAGGGCGTACTAATTGGAACAAGATTATTAATTACATCATGCTGATGCCATGCATCTAGCCAACCATTACCTTCTTCCCAAAGCAAGATTGCACCACCTTTTTCAAGCACGGGCAGCACACTTACTGACGTACCAAGAGTTTCCGCAAAGGGAATTTTATAAAAACTAAGCACATCATTAATTTTAGATCTATTAAAATGGACCACCAAAGACGCAATATAGCGAACACTAGAGCGTTTTTCTTCATTTATTTCAAAACCACTAATAAATTCAACAACCTCATTATCTTTAAAGGTTGGCAGTTTCTTACGATCATTTTTTAATATTATTCTACGAAATAATTGTTCTAACGCAATTCTCTGTCCTTTGCGAAGAGCCCGGTCTCTTGCAGCCGCCACGTTACTTGAAGTTTCGTCAACCTTAATATTATAAAGGCTGTAGATAGTCGCTTCACGGTTCATCCCGCCCAAATTAATTTGTGCATACAAAAAATCCATTGAACACAAATAAATGCTAATAAATAAGATTAATTGGCGTATATAAACTATTGATATATTTGTGTTAATTTTCAAAATTAAAAACTTTTTAATTATTTAAAGCAATACAGTTTAATAAACTATCATGTCATGACTGTGGCAGATAGTATAAATATCTTATCTTACAGAAACTTTGCAATAATAGAATTCAGTTTTTTAAAAGATATTTCTATAGCATTTTTGATTAAGTCACATTATATCTGTTTATATTAACAGGCATACAAGAAAGTGTTTACGATTGAGTAATAAGTCATATAGTTACAAAGGTGCTGGTGTTGATATCGATGCTGGAAATGCACTTGTTGAAGCCATCAAGCCAGCTGCAGCATCTACTCGAAGGCTAGGTTCTGACACTGGCCTTGGCGGCTTTGGTGCGCTTTTTGATTTGAAGGCAGCGGGTTTCAAAGACCCTATCTTAGTATCAGGAACAGATGGGGTAGGCACAAAACTCAAAGTTGCGATTGAAAGTGGCAGACATGATACGGTTGGTATTGATCTAGTGGCTATGTGTGTTAATGATCTTATAGTTCAGGGTGCAGAGCCCCTTTTCTTTTTGGACTATTACGCCACAGGACATTTAGATATTAATACTGGTAAAGCAATAATTGAAGGTATTGCTGAAGGCTGCCGCCAATCAAATACTGCACTTATTGGCGGTGAAACGGCAGAAATGCCAGGGATGTATTCAGATAATGACTATGATCTCGCCGGTTTCTGCGTGGGCGCTGTAGAACGTTCGCGCATAATTGATGGAACCACTGTATGTGCAGGTGATATTGTGCTCGGGCTTGCCTCAAGCGGTATCCATTCAAACGGCTTTTCACTCGTTCGTAAATTAATAGAGGTATCTAAGGTTGATTATAATGATCCTTGTTCATTTGAGAATGGAAAAACTTTTGGTGAAGCCCTTCTTTGCCCGACAAAAATATATGTTAAAAGCTGCCTAGCCGCATTAAAGGCTGACTGTATTAAAGGGCTTAGTCATATTACTGGTGGCGGATTTGTTGAAAATATTCCCCGCATTCTTCCGCCAGGTGTTAAGGTTGATGTTGACGCTAGTCTTTGGAAGCTTCCTCCGGTATTTGAATGGCTTCGAACTGCAGGAAACATAACGCCAATTGAGATGGCTAAAACTTTTAATTGTGGCATAGGGATGGCTGTGATTGTTCCCGCTGACAAAGCAGAACAGGCAAAGAAAATTTTCGAAAAAAATGGTGAAGTGGCCTATTATATCGGTACAGTTAGTTCTAAAGCTGGCGACGAGCCATCAACGACAGTAAATGGGTGTGCCGGAAGCTGGGGTTACCCAGGTCCGTGGACAGCCAAATCAACACAGTAGGGTAATTATGGTTGATGTTGCAGTGCTCATATCCGGCAATGGTACAAACCTTCAATCACTTATTAATTCTTGTAGTGACGATAATTTTCCCGCACGCATCGCACTTGTTATTTCAAACAATCCCCACGCCAAAGGTCTAATCCGAGCCAAGGCCGCCGGTATACCTACTAAAATAGTTAATCATCGCCATTTTGAAAATCGCGAACTTTTTGAGGAAAGCCTGCATAAAGTTTTAAAAGATAATAGAATTAAGCTAATTTGTTTAGCTGGTTTTATGCGTATTCTTGGTGCTAATTTTATAAATCTCTGGCGCAATCGAATTCTTAATATTCATCCGTCATTACTACCAAGCTTTAAAGGACTACACACTCACGAACGCGCCCTAGAGGCAGGAGTTCTTTTCACCGGTTGCACTGTCCATTTTGTAAATCCTGAGCTAGATGATGGCCCAATCATAGCTCAGGCAGTAATTGCAATTAATAATGACGATACCCCAGATAGCCTTGCAGCTAAGGTCTTGATACAAGAACATGCAATTTACCCTCCGGCTTTAAAGCTTGTAGCAGAAGGTCGCATCCGCGTTGTAGGCAACAAAGTGACAATAAAGGGCGTAACCTACGCTAGTGAATGCATGATAAGTCCCATAACTTAATCCATCCGTCTCCCTTTAATAACCTGATTAGTTTGTATTAGAATAAATTATGATTATTTGATACCAGTGAGAAATGTCAAAAAAATTATAATAGTTGTTAATAAGAAAAAAGTCGTTTTGAGATAACCTCAAGACGACTTTTAAAATATTATAAATTGTTATTAAAGCACAACAATTATTGGAACCTAATACTCAGCACTCAATTTATAAAGGAAGATAATTAAAACTAGCCAACAATTTCATCTTCTTTAAAAAAATATTTTATTTCTATATTTGCATTTTCAAGGCTATCCGAACCATGAACAGAGTTCTCTCCTATATCAAGAGCGAATTCTTTGCGAATTGTGCCTTCTGCAGCGTCATCGGGGTTAGTAGCACCCATTATTTCCCGATTAATTGAGACAGCATTCTCGCCTTCAAGGACTTGCAATACTACCGGCTCTGAAATCATAAACTCAACAAGCTCATTAAAAAACGGTCGTTCAGAGTGCACTGCATAAAAACCCTCAGCTTTTTCACGACTTAAACGAACACGCTTCGATGCAACTACCCGAAGCCCACCGTCTTCAAATTTTTTGATTATAGAGCCAGTTAGGTTGCGTTTTGTCGCATCTGGTTTGATTATTGAAAAAGTACGTTGTAATAAAGCCATAATTTATCCTTTAAACTTAAAATTCTTAACTATTCGCGGGCGTTATAGGTGGTATTTTTCTAAACATCAATAATTATTTCCCATTGATCTTTTTGATTGACCTGTTAAAAGCATGACCCATGTTACAAATTTCAGAATTAACTTATCGTATTGCTGGAAAACTTCTTCTAGAAAATGCCAACGTTACTATACCAGCTGGCCATAAAATTGGCATAGTCGGCCGTAATGGTTCGGGCAAAACAACACTATACAAATTAATTCTTGGGGAGCTAGAGAATGACGATGGACAAATTCGGGTACGCAAGAGTGCAAAAGTAGGTCAAGTTGCTCAAGAAGCACCGGGCGGCCCTGAAACTCTTCTTGAAACAGTACTTTCCTCACACCCCGAACTTGTTGCGCTACAAAACGAAGCTGAAACTACAAATAATCCTAACAGGATCGCTGAAATTCACGAACGACTTCAAGATATAGGTGCATACGAAGCAGAAGCTCGGGCTGCTAGTATCCTGTCCGGCCTTGGCTTTAGTGATACAGAACAGCGTCGAGCTTGTAGTGAGTTTTCTGGTGGTTGGCGAATGCGTGTAGCGCTTGCATGTACCTTATTTACGCAACCAGACCTTTTACTTCTTGATGAGCCTACAAACTACCTTGATCTTGAAGGAGTTCTCTGGCTTGAAAATTTTATTAAAAATTATCCCTATACGATCCTCATAATTAGCCATGATCGTGATTTATTAAATCAAGCGGCAAGCGCTATTGTTCATTTAGAAAATCGTGAACTTACTTTTTATGGCGGTAATTTTGACAAATTTGAAAAAACTTATCGGGAACAAAAAAAACTTAAACAAGCAGCAATTAAGAAGCAAAGCCTAGAGCGAGCACATATACAAAAGTATGTTGATCGTTTTCGCTATAAAGCAAGTAAAGCAAAACAAGCACAGAGCCGTATTAAAATGCTTGAAAAGATGGAACCACTTGCCGCTCTTGCCGAAGAAAATACCGTTCAGTTTAATTTTCCAAACCCTGAGGAGCTTGCACCACCCCTCATATCATTTGAGAAATGTAGTGTTGGTTACGAACAAGGTAAGCCAATACTCCGTAATATTAATATGCGTATGGATATGGAAGACCGTATTGCCCTCTTAGGTCAAAATGGCAACGGAAAGTCAACCTTTGCTAAATTACTCGCTGACCGCCTTACACCAATGGATGGACAAATTAAACGTTCAAGAAAACTTTCCATAGGATATTTTGCTCAGCACCAACAAGATGAACTTGATAAAGAGGGTACTCCTCTCTCGCATTTACGTTTATTAATGAAGGGGGCAACTGAGGCTCAGGTTCGCGGTCGACTGGGTGGATTTGGTTTTGGAGTTGATAAAGCTACTAATCAAATCTCGACGCTATCCGGTGGTGAAAAAGCAAGACTTCTGTTTGCTCTTATGAGCTTCAAAGCTCCTCAAATGATTATTCTTGATGAACCAACAAATCATCTTGATATGGATAGCAGACAATCTCTCATCCACGCCATTAACGAATACGAAGGTGCAGTTATTCTTATTAGCCATGATAGTTACTTAGTAGAAGCCTGCGCTGACCGAATTATGGTAATTGAAAATGGCGGCGTTCACAATTTTGATGGTGATATTAATGATTATAAAGCCGAAGTCATTGGCAATAAAGCTACCTTAAAGAAAAAAGAAAAAATCGAGAAAAAAGAGATCAAAGAACCTGAGAAAATTGATAGCTCTAATAAAAAATCAAAGAAAAAAATATCTGGTGCCGAAAAAAATTACCTTCGTGACAAAATCCGTGATGTAGAACGTCGTGTGGATTATTTGAACAAAGAAGTTAAAAAGTATTCTAAGGCCCTTGGTAATCCCAAGCTTTACAACAACAACGACCCAGCTGCAAAACGTGCCTTACAACAATTTACTCGTGAGAAAAAAGAACTTGAAGAAAAGTTAGTGGAAGCAGAAGAACGATGGATTGATCTAGAAAGTAGATTTAATCAATAATAATTTTGACAGCTTAACCTTTCTTAACCCATCCACCAGTTTCACTTTGCTGAAAGTAACTGATATTATGTCCATCATTTTTATATTTAGACCAGCGTTCGCGCGCTGCGTCTACTGCTAGAGAATTAGTGCCATCAAAGATCTCGAGAACCCGCTTATAACCGTCCATAGACGTAGAAGTTGTCCCGTCAGTTAAAACAAGAACATCAGCAAAAGCAGGATTTTCATCACCAGTGGTGATATAAATCGGCTGATCTTTTTGATATTTACTTTTTAAAGTGTCGTGAACTAGAAAGCTTTCAGCATCAAATGTCCAAAGTAGAAGATCAAGATCATTCATATCCTCTGTACTCTTAACTTTTACCAAAACCTTCATATTAGCCAGCCGGACCTTCGAAAGAAGTTTAGGAAGGGCAATATCCAAGGACTGAACGGTTAGGTGGTAAAAGCTGATTTCCATAGCTTAATCTTCGTAATTATCACGAATTAGCTGATCAAGAAGCCTAACTCCGTAACCAGTAGCACCTTTTTCAGCTATATTGGAAGAATTTTGCTTCCAAGCAGTGCCAGCCATATCAATATGCACCCAAGGAACGCCGTTAACAAAACGCTGCAAAAACTGCGCTGCTGTAATACTTCCAGCAAATTTACCACCGATGTTTTTCATATCGGCTATATCAGAGTCAATCTGCTTATCATATGCTTCTCCAATTGGCATTCGCCACACTGGTTCATCAACTGTTTTACCAGCCACACTAAGTTGTTCACAAAGTTTATCATCGTTTGAGAAGATACCAGCATACTCCTGACCAAGGGCAACCATTATTGCTCCAGTTAAAGTGGCTAAATCAATCATAAATTTTGGGTTATACTTTTCTTGGCAATACCACAAACAGTCTGCCAAGACTAAGCGACCTTCAGCATCGGTATTTAGAACTTCTATTGTTTGCCCAGACATGGAGCTAACTACATCACCTGGTCGTTGAGCCGTCCCAGATGGCATATTTTCAACTAGACCAACAATACCGATGACATTTGCCTTTGCCTTACGACCAGCAATTGCTTTCATTGCACCGACAACAGCAGCACTGCCACCCATGTCAAATTTCATATCACCCATACCAGGACCAGGTTTGAGGGAAATACCACCTGTATCAAAGGTTACCCCTTTTCCAACGAGTGCTAAGGGCTGAGCTTTCTTATCTTTCGAACCATACCATTTCATAATTACTATTAAGGTTTCTGAGGAACTCCCTTGTCCTACACCAAGGATAGACTCCATACCTAATTCTTCCATGATATCTTCATCAAGAATTTCAATTTCTAAACCAAGGTTTTTAAGTTCTTTTATCTGTTCAGCATAACTTTCAGGATAAAGTATATTCCCGGGCTCTGAAACAAGGTCACGGGCCATAATTACTCCATCAGCAATCTTATCAAGATCAGAAAAGGTATTGTTGGAAAGATCTGCATCCACAGTTAAAAAAGTAACAGAATGAACTGATTTTTTTTTCAAATTTTTCTCGGTAGTATAATATTTATCAAATTTATATGACCGCAGTCGAACGCCTAATGCTGCATTTGCGGCTACAACACCACCCACAAAAGTTACATTTTTTTCACCACTATACATGATTTTATTTATGACTTTACCGCCGACATGCTCAGAATTTAAAGGAGTAAGACCATCCAGGTCACCTAATCCAAATAGAATAATTCTACTTGCAGCAACACCGTTCGGCGCAAGCAATTCGACCATTTGGCCATACTTTCCTTGAAATTTAGATAAATTTGCGGCATTTAATAGGGCACCATTAGTTTTTTTATTAAACTCAAGCGCTGGTTTTTGAAACTCATACCCACCTTCTATATTTATTGCGAAAACTACTACAGCTCCCTCAGTATTTAAGTAGTTATTTGATAATTCTTTTATGCTGATTTTCATTTTATGCCTCAATTTGGTCTAGCTTTACTAATATAACAATTTAATCTTTCAAGAGATAAAGGTTGGTTAAAGTGTTATCAAGTGAAATAGATATTATTATTGTGGATTTTTCGATAAATCGCTATACCATTTAAAAAATTTAATAATTGAACCATATGATTAAAATAGCACACATAGTTTTTATTTCCATTGGACTAGTTCTCCTAGGCCAATTAACTATTCATGCGCAGGTATTACCTAGCAAGGCAAACCCAATCGACTTTGCAGCTGATGAAGTAGTCTATGATCAAAAAACTGATGTGATCACCGCTAGCGGAAACGTTGTACTCCAACAAAATGGTAATCGATTGAACGCCCAAAGAGTAATTTTTTATGTAAAGTCTGGAGAAGTAAAAGCCCTAGGCGGTATAACCATCCGTGAAGCCTCTGGAAACCTACTCTTTATGGATGATGCAATTCTTACCGGAGACCTTAAGCAGGGTTTTATTAATCACACTAGAATAATTTTTACCGATGGTTCAAAATTGATAGCCAGAAGAGGAGAGCGTACTGGTCAACTTACAATTCTTGAAAATGCAATTTATTCTCCATGTGAGTTTTGCTTAGAAGAAGGAAAAGGCGAACCAACGTGGCAAATTAGGGCTGATAAAATCACTCACGACGCCGAAGATAAAACTATACTTTATAAAAATGTTATCCTTGAAATTGCTGGTATTCCGATCTTTTATTCACCTTATTTTTCCCATCCAGACCCAACTGTGCGCTCAAGAACAGGGTTTTTACCCCCAACAAGGCTAGGACGCTCTTCTGAACTTGGCGCATATATTCAGATACCTTATTATATAAACATTAGCCCACATCAGGACTTCACTTTTGAACCTATTTTAACCAATCGTGAAGGTATTGTATTTGGAGGTAAATATCGTCAAAATACAGGTAATGGCACAATAATTACCTCAGGATCTATTACTAATGTCAACGAAAGAAACAATAGTTTTGAAAAAACAGGAGACCATGAGTTAAGAGGTCACTTTTTTTCTGAAGGTGCTTTTGACCTTAAAGCATTAGATAATTTTAGTGGTGATTGGCAGTGGGATTACGCAGCAAATTGGGTTAGTGACGACACCTACCTCAGACGATATTATGACGATAAGGCAGATGTTCTTGAAAGCCATGTAAAAATTGAAAGGTTTTGGGATAAAAGTTATGCAACAGCTGGTGCTTACGCATTTCAGGGTTTAAATGCAGACGACAATACTAACTTGACTGGCCAAGCCCTACCTACTTTTGATATTAATATAAATAAAAATATTGGTCTTTTAAATAGTACAGTAAAAATTGAAAGTAGCGGTGCCCAAGTATATAGGGCTCAGGGTATGCGCAGTAGACGCTTCAGTACAAAACTTGCATTTCAGATTCCTTTTCAGTCACCAATAGGTGACTTTTATAATCTTACAGCTTCGGTGCGAAGCGATGTTTATAACAACAGTAACTCTCACATGCCTGATCAAAAGCAATATGCTGGCCTTGATGGCACTCACACACGAATACTGCCTAAAATTGCTCTGGATTGGCGCCTGCCATTTTTAAAATCCAATGGAACCAGCAGCCATGTGCTCGAGCCAATGTTCTCAATTATAATAGCACCAACAAAACCAAACCTCTCGGAAAATGTGATTAATTTTTCAAATGAAGATAGCCGCAACTTTGAATTTGATGAAAACAATCTTTTTAGTCATAATCGGTTTAATGGATATGATCGATGGGAGGGAGGCTCTCGTCTAAATTACGGTTTGCGTTATAATTTATATACCGATGATATCAACATGATTGCAACTATTGGTCAAAGCGTGCGGCTCAATGACACCGAAACATTTCCCATAGGTTCTGGCTACGAGGGTAAAGCATCAGACTTTGTAGGCAGGCTCGACCTCTCAGTTGGTAATTTCATAGATTATGTCCATAGGTTTCGCCTTGATAAAAGAAGTCTTCAATTGCGGAAAAACGAACTAATTCTCTCAACTGGTCCAGAGTGGATGAAACTTTCATTTAGATATCTTGATCTAGACCTTGTCGATGGAGCTAAACTGATAGGTACAGAACTTGAAAACCGCAAAGAGATTGGCACTGCCCTGAATATAAATATTGATAAAAATTGGGGTCTTCAAGGAAGTTGGATTAAAGACATACTAAACAATAAAACAGTTTCCTACAACGCAGGCGTGGTATACCAAGATGACTGCCTTGAATTTGGTCTGAGTTACGAGCGACGGCTTACAAGTGATCGAGACATTGCACCCTCAAATACGATACAATTTCGACTAATTCTTAAAAATTTAGGATAGTTGCCACAAGTTATGTATATTTTTTTAACATAATTCTAGGATCAGGAATTAATTCGTTATATAAGTATTTTTTAAATATTAGTGCTCTGCACAGTAAGTTAGGCGTTTGAATACAAAATGATCACGAAATATTATAAACGACAATTATTAAATATACTGATTATCTTTTCTATATATTCAGTATTTCAAAATGGTATTGTCAACGCACAACAGTCAACCGATAATCTAGAAGATGTTCAAGAAATAGTGGCCATCGTTAATGATGAAGTTATTTCACTTTATGATCTCAAGCAGCGAACTCTATTGCTAGCTCTGTCTAGTGGCTCCGGTCAGATTAATCAAGAACAGGAACAATTGCTTCAACAACAAGCAATGTCAGCTCTCATCGATGATAAACTAAAACTCGAAGAGGCAGAAAAATACGAGGCCATAGCATCTGAAACTGAAATGGCAACTTCATATAGAAACTATGCGCGTCAGTTTAATATGGAACCTGATGTGCTTGAAACCATCCTAAATGAAGCTGGTGTTGAAAAGAAAACTTTAGAAGCACAATTGGGAAGTTCCATGGCTTGGCAACGTGTTACATTCGGCCTTTTAGAGCCGATGGCAAACGTTACCGATGATGAAGTTATGAATTATATAGAGAAAATGGAACGCGACAAAGGAAAGTTTGAGTTTCAAGTTAGTGAAATATTTTTACCCATTACTAATAATGCACAGAGAGAAGAAGTTAAATCTGCTGCAAATATAATGTATGAGCAACTCACTACAGGAATTGACTTTCCAAGGGTTGCTCAACAATTTTCACAATCCTCTACTGCCTCTGTGGGGGGTGATATGGGTTGGATCATGGAAAATGAGTTGCCAAATGAGGTAAATACGGAAATTCGTTTACTTGAAACGGGTACTATTACTCAACCTATTGTCACAGAACAGGGTGTTTACATTCTAAAACTTAATAACAAGAGGCGGATCCTTACACTTGACGAGAATGATATCGCAGTCAACCTTAGGTTTTTATTTTTTTCAAAAGAAGAATTTCAAAATGATGCTTTAAAGCAACTAAAAAAATCAGTGCTAGAGGTAGTTCAGTCTTCAAATACCTGTGAAGAAATTGAAATAATAGCTACAACTCTTAATGCTACCAATACGGGTATGACCGATGTAATTCGTGTTGGTAATTTACCTGCTGAAATAAGAGCAGAGATTTTAAAACTTGACGTTGGTTATGGCACACCCCTTATTGATGAAGATAAGGGTTATAGAAGTTATGTGCTTTGCAGTAAGGATATACCCCAAATAATACTTCCAGAATATGAAGCTGTACTTGAGGATATGACATCGTCGAGACTTCAAATTATTGCTAGACGACATTTGCGCGACCTTCGCCGCGATGCTATTATCGATTACCGGTAAATAGAAAATATATGAAAAATTCAAAAAAAATACCACTCCCCATTGCAGTAACTATAGGTGAACCCTCTGGTATCGGTCCCGAAGTAATTCTTAAAGCTTGGGATAAACGAAGCGAAAATAGCCTTAATCCTTTTTTTGTTATTGGCAGCGCTATTATTCTAAAAAAACAAGCAGAAAATTTTGGTTTAAACATTCCCATAAGTATTATTACTTCCCCACATCAGGCTCTCACTTTATTTAAAAAATCACTACCAGTATTTGATTTTGACTGTGCAGTGAATTTTAAATTTGGACATCCAAAAACAGAAACAGCACCAATGGTATTAGGTGCTATTGATAAGGCAGTAGAGTTTATAACAAATGGTAGCGCGTGTGCTATGGTTACCAGCCCCATTCATAAGGCATCCCTTTATGGTGCAGGCTTCAAATCTCCAGGCCACACGGAATATCTCGCCGCCCTCTCAAAGAAATATACGGGTAAAAATTATCAACCAGTTATGATGCTTGCCAGTGATGAACTTCGTGTTGTACCTGTGACAATCCATGTAGCACTCAGTAAAGTACCAGCAATCTTAGATCAAAAATTACTTAAATCTACCATTCAGACAGTATACGAATCTTTGAAGAAGAACTTTGATATTTCATTTCCAAGAATAGCAGTCGCTGGTTTAAACCCCCATGCGGGTGAAGATAACTCAATGGGTACCGAAGACAGCAATATAATAGCCCCTGTAATTGATATTTTTAAGAAAAAAAATATTCACATTTTTGGTCCCATGTCAGCAGATACTATGTTTCATAAGTCTGCCCGGTCAAAGTATGATGTAGCAATCTGCATGTATCATGACCAAGCGTTGATCCCTATTAAAACAATTGATTTCGACGCAGGTGTAAACGTCACCCTTGGTCTTCCCATAATTAGAACTTCACCAGATCATGGCACTGCTTTTGATATAGCAGGTCATGGACTTGCAAATCCAACAAGTATGATAAATTCATTACAGTTAGCAGATCGGTTATCAAGAACTGTTAGCCCTACCGAAAAAAAATGAATAATGATGGCCTTCCACCACTGCGAGATGTTATAAACAAATATGATCTTCGTGCAAAAAAAGCCTTAGGTCAAAATTTTCTAACAGACCTCAATTTGACCCAAAAAATTGCACGAGCTGCCGGCAACCTCCAAAATTCGATTGTTTATGAAGTCGGTCCTGGGCCAGGTGCATTAACCCGAGGACTATTAATGCAGGGTGCCTCAAGAGTGGTTGCCGTAGAGATGGATCACAGATGTATAGAAGCACTTAATGATGTATCAAAGGCTTACAATGGAGCTCTAACAGTCTTTCATGGAAACGCCCTAGAGATAGATGAATGCGAACTCATAGGGGATACAGAAGATAAAGATATACATATTATCGCTAATCTTCCTTACAACGTGGGAACAGCACTGCTAGTAAAATGGATGACAGCCCAAAAGTGGAAGCCATGGTTTTCATCCTTAACTTTGATGTTCCAAAAAGAAGTTGGCATGAGAATAGTTGCAGAACCTAGAAGTAAAGCATATGGTCGTCTATCGGTACTTTGCCAGTACAGAGCCGATGTTGAAATATTATTTGATATTCCAAGACAAGCGTTTATTCCCCCGCCCAAAGTTACCTCATCTATTGTGCATATTACTCCACGTTCTGAGGCAGTGGATGCACCAAAGCAAAAAATACTAGAAAGAGTTGTCTCTGCGGCATTTAATCAACGCAGAAAAATGCTCCGTGCAAGCTTAAAAGCCCTTGGTACGGATCCAAGTCCCAAACTTTATGCTGCCGGTATTTTAGAAACTGCCCGCGCTGAAGAGTTATCAGTTGAAGATTTCTCCAAATTAGCATTAGAATATCAAAGTTAAAATATTGAGTGTTTAGTTTTGGGTTAAAGCACCAACAAATGCTGCAATTCCCGATTGCCTAAACCGCTTCATCCTCTCAGCTTTTAAAATAGTAAAGAGTTCAGCTTCAGCTTGATTAATATCATCATTAATAATCACATAATCATATTCAGCCCAATGACTTATTTCAGCATCAGCTTTCGCCATACGAATTGATACAACCTTATCACTATCCTGTGCTCTGGATTTAAGTCTTTTTTCCAGCTCATGCTTGCTTGGTGGCAGGATAAACACCCTAACTAGATCAGCCCCCACCTTCTCGTTCAGTTGCTGCGTACCCTGCCAATCAATATCAAAAAGAACATCACTTCCATTTAACAACAGATCCTCAACTGGTGCAGCTGGTGTGCCATAAGAATGATTGAAAACGGTTGCATGTTCTAAAAATCCATTTCGGCGGGCTATGTCTTCAAATACAGATTGACTAATAAAATTATAATCTTTGCCTTCAATTTCCCCTTTACGAGAGGCCCGGGTTGTACTTGAAACCGATAAAATAATATTATCATCTTTTTCAAGAAGTAACTTTGAGAGTGTCGATTTTCCTGCACCTGACGGTGAAGACAATACAAGAAGTAGTCCTCTTCTTTTTATTTTATGGTTTTGCACAAAAACATTCCGGGTCATTAAAAAAAATTTATTTATTGTTTATATAAACATTATTCTAAAAAAAGGTCCACCAACAAATTTTGAATGGATAAACATCTTTTATATTTCTAAAATATAGACCAATCAATACTAAAAATTAACCTACAGTTTATTTGAAAAAATTATTACTCAACATTGAGTACCTGCTCCCTAAACTGGTCGATAGATGCCTTAAGGGATAAACCTATATTAGTTAATCTTATATCTGAAGATTTAGAGCATAAGGTATTGATTTCACGATTAAATTCTTGAGTTAGAAATTCTAATTTTCTACCAACAGGACCATTAGTCAAAAGCAGTTTTCGCGCTGAAACAATGTGAGCATTTAGGCGATCCGTTTCTTCCTTAATGTCGGACTTTAAGGCAAGAAGAACAATTTCTTGAGCAAGTCTGTCCTGATCAATATCTTGTTTATTATCAAAGAGTGACCCCAGTTTTTTTTCATATTTTTCTTTTAATAACTCAGGCTGTTTTAAGCCAATAACTTCTGCCTCACTTAATAATCGATTAATATCATCAAGAATAAGACTTAACATACAGTACGTTGCAGCCCCCTCTTCTTCCCGAGAACTTATTAGTGATTTCAGTGCCTCATCAAAACTTAGCTTTACAGCCTTATCTCGCCCCTTTTCTGTATAATCTGGCGTATCATCATTATTAACTTCTATCACGTCACGAATTGTTAAAAGGTTATCTATAGATGGCATGGGTAAATTATGTTTAATTGCAGCATCCTTTGCAATAATTATTAATTTATTAAGTACATCTTCATTAACATTTAAAACTGTCTCGACACCATCTTTCTTTATTTGTAATAATATATTAAGTGTGCCTCGAAATAATACCTTTTTAGCAACACTTTTTACATGTTTATCCAAAGTATCAAAACCTTGTGGAATGCGCGTACGCAAATCAAGGCCCTTACCATTAACACTTTTTAATTCCCAGACCCAACTATAGTTCTTAAAACTATTATTAGAACGTCCAAAACCTGTCATACTTGATAATGTCATATTGCACTGTATTATTATTAAAATTAAGAAAACTATAACAGGAAGAATACGTTTGAAAAACCCTAAATCTATATTAATAACTGGTGCAAGCAGCGGTATTGGAGCAGCATTAGCAAACGAATATGCTGAACCTGGTATTGTTCTTCATTTATCGGGTAGAAACAAGGGACGTTTGGAGGCTATCAAAACCGATTGTGAAACAAGAGGTGCCACGGCCCACATTTATACAATTGATGTTACGGATGAAGTATCTATGTCCGACTGGGTACTCAGTTGTCACCCACTTGATCTTGTTATTGCAAATGCTGGAGTATCTAGCAGCTTATCCAATTTAGACAATATTTCAGATCATACTAAAAATATTTTCGATATTAATGTCGTTGGTGTTTTTAATACTATCCACCCTGCAATTAAATGTATGAAACCAAGTGGCCAGGGACAAATTGCTGTAGTTGCTTCGGTAGCAGGTTTTCACGGGCTTCCCTCTGCACCTGCTTATTCAACAAGTAAAGTTACCGTAAAGGCCTACGGCGAGGCCCTCAGGGGACTTTATTATAAGGATGGCCTTGAAATAAACGTTATCAGTCCTGGTTTTGTAAAAAGCCGTATAACAGATAAAAATAAATTTAAAATGCCATTTTTAATTGAAGCTGATCAAGCGGCAAAAATCATCTGTAGAGGCCTTAAAATAAACAAACCACACATTATTTTTCCTTGGCAGATGCATGTCATAACTTTTATTGCTCAACGGTTAGTTCCAAATTTTATACTTGATTATTTATTAAAAAAATTACCTCAAAAGTAATTTATTTTTAGTTACTTCAATTTTTCTCCACTCTCTTACGTTTTTTTGATGCTCATCAAGACTTACCGCAAAGGCATGGCCCCCTGTTCCATCTGCAACAAAGTAAATGTCATCTGTCAACATCGGATTTAAAACAGCTTGAATGGAAGCCCTGCCCGGATGTGCAATCGGAGTTGGTGGTAAACCGTCAATTTTATATGTATTGTAGAGATTATTACTATCATTCAATTCACTACGTTTTAGTCCTCGGCTTAAAAATCCTTTTTTATTAATCCCATAAATAACTGTTGGGTCTGATTGAAGTCTCATAGAACGCCGAAGTCGATTAATAAACACACCCGCAATATGCGACCTTTCATCAGAAAGACTCGTTTCCCTTTCTACTATAGATGCAAGAATTATAACTTCATTAATGTTTTCTAGAGGTAAGTCAGGGTCACGCGCGCTCCAAAGTACTTTTAGTAAACTGCGCTGCTGCTCTTGCATTCGTTTTAGAACATCAATCCGACTAGCACCATGAATATAATTATAGGTTTCTGGCAAAATACTACCCTCCAAAGGTAGTTTTTCGACAGTATTACTGAGATTTTCGATATTGTTTAAATATTCTACAATTTGATAACTAGTCCAACCTTCAGGGATAGTAAGACTATGTTGAATAGCCTCTCCTTGGACTAGGATCTTCATTATCTGATCCATACTTTGCTGGGCTGGTATCAAAAACTCGCCTGCCTTTAGATTATTGTCCTCGCCTTTAAACATTACACCAAATCTAAAGATATCACTGTTGCTAATCAGTTTTTTTTCTTCAAGATAGCGGGATGTAAGAGTAAGTCCTTGTCCTTCGGGTACAAAAAAAACACTATCGAAATTTACTTGAGAAGAAATATGAAAGGCCTGGTAAAGTAAATATGCAAATATTATAAAAAATATAATACTGCCTGAAAATAATAAAATTATATACTTTGTTATGCCTCTCATTAAACTCGCTTGATAATAATTGATGCATTTGTTCCGCCAAAACCAAAGCTATTAGACAGTACAGCATTTATTCCTGATTTTTGCTGCGCCTCATGGGGTACAAGATTAATACCATTAATTCCATCTGATGGATTATCAAGGTTTAAAGTTGGTGGAATTTCCCCCCGGTGCATAGCAAGAATACTGAATACCGCCTCAACTGCGCCAGCAGCGCCAAGTAAGTGGCCAATTGCTGACTTTGTGGATGACATAGCAATTTTACCTGATGCACTACCAAACATACGCTTAACTGCGTTAAATTCAATTTCATCACCCAGCGGAGTTGAGGTTCCGTGAGCATTAACATATCCAATTTCAGAAGGGTCAATTTGAGCTCGCTTAAAAGCTGCTTGCATAGCCCGATAACCTCCACTTCCATCCGGTGATGGTGCCGTAACATGATGAGCATCACCTGATAGGCCATAACCAATTACTTCGCCATAAATATTAGCCCCACGAGCCTTAGCGTGCTCGTATTCTTCAAGTATCAGCATCCCCGCACCTTCGCCAATTACAAAACCATCACGGTCTTTGTCATAAGGTCTCGATGCACGTTCTGGTGTATCGTTAAAATGAGTACTTAGCGCACGGGCCTGGTTAAAACCAGCAACGCCGACTCCACAAATAGCTGCTTCCGCACCTCCAGCTACCATAACATCTGCGTCATCGAGTGCTATCATTCGGGCTGCATCGCCGATCGCGTGTGTGCCAGATGCACAGGCAGTTACGACAGCATGGTTGGGTCCCATTAAGCCATGACGAATTGAAACATTTCCCGCAACAAGGTTAATTAAACAACGAGGTATAAAATGCGGGCTCACCTTACGAACGCCGCGTTCGTTCATATTTATACTTTCTTTTTCAATACCCGGAAGGCCACCAATTCCAGCACCAATAAGAGCACCAGAACGCCATTTTTGTTCAATAGTTTCAGCTATATAACCACTATCAGCCATCGCCATATCTGCAGCAGCCATACCGTATAGAATAAAATCATCAACACGCTTACGGTTTTTGGGTTCCATCCAGTCATCAGCGTTAAATGTCCCATTAGTCCCGTCCCCTAAAGGAACTTCACAGGCAACCTGTGCCGAGAGACCTACTGGGTTAAATCTAGTAATCGACCCCGCGCCACTCTGACCAGCAATCAACCGTTTCCACGATTTTTCGAGGCCAGATGCCAGTGGAGTTACTAACCCAAGCCCCGTTACAACAACTCTTCTCATTCATTAAACCTTACAAATATTATATATTGATGCGAATGCTAACCAAAAAAACCTCATATAACAAGACCGCGAACGTAATTTTATCTAAATAATATAGATAATTTAGTTCGCGGTCATTTTATTTTTCTGAGATAAACTCAGAAATTAACCATTTGCTTCAATGAATGAAATAGCATCTTGAACAGTAAGAATTTTTTCTGCTGCATCGTCTGGAATTTCACAACCAAACTCTTCTTCAAAGGCCATGACCAATTCAACCGTATCAAGACTGTCGGCACCTAGGTCGTCAATAAAACTTGCTGTGTTTGTTACTTTATCTTCATCAACACCAAGATGTTCTATAACAATTTTTTTAACGGCTTCAACTACATCAGTCATTTCATAATCCTCAAATAAAGGGCTTTCAATAAAGCCTCTGTTAAACATTTCATATAACTCTAAATAGAGTTTGGGGCTTCCTAACACACTTAAATAGGATTTGCCAAGCCCTAAATCATCGCCATACCACCATTTATGTGCAAAGTTTGTCCCGTAATGTAGGCAGATTCTGGGCTTGCTAAGTATAAAACACTTGCCGCAATCTCATTTCCTTTGCCTAAGCGACCCGCAGGAACGTTGGTTAATAACGCTATTTTTTGATCTTCTGTGAGGTTATCTGTCATTGGGCTCTCGATAAAACCTGGGGCAACACAATTAACGGTAATGTTTCTTGATGCAAGCTCATGAGCAAAGCTTTTTGACATACCAATCATACCTGCTTTAGATGCAGCATAATTAACCTGTCCTGGATTTCCCGTTACGCCCACAACCGAAGTGATATTAATAATTCGACCCCAACGATTTTTCATCATACCCCTCATCACACCTTGGGTCAGATTAAAAGCTGCTTTCAAATTCACCTGCATCACGTCATCCCAGTCTTCGTCTTTAAGCCGCATGGAGATATTATCACGAGTAATTCCAGCATTATTTACTAAAATATCAACTGCACCCAATATTTCAGACGCCCTTTTCGAAAGTGCTTTTATGCCATCAGGGTCACTAAGATTAGCCGACACGGCAAAAGCCCTATCACCAAGTTCATCTGCAAGCTTTTTCAATGGTTTTTCACGTGTGCCTGAAAGAACTACGCTTGCTCCTGCACCATGAAGAGTATGTGCAATTGCACTACCAAGACCACCTGAGGCACCTGTAATTAACGCACTTTTACCAATTAAATTAAACATTTTTTATACTCTCCATTATAAATTTAATTCATCAACAAAAGCTTCCATATCAGCCATTGTTTGAATAGATTTTCCTGAAATATTCTTATTAATCCTTTTAACTAAGCCACCCAAAACTTTGCCTGTGCCTAATTCTATAAGGTCAGTAATTCCAAGTTCTCCCATTCTCAAAACACTTTCTCTCCATCTTACACGACCAGTTACCTGTTTAACTAAGTGACTTCTAAGTACATTTGGATCAGTCACTTCGTCTGCACTTACGTTAGTAATTATGGGAACATTTGGAGAATTAAAAGTTGTTTCTGCAAGCGCATCAGCCATTTCATCGGCGGCAGGTTGCATCAGCATACAATGAAATGGTGCGCTGACCGGAAGTAAAATAGCTCTTTTAATGCCAGCTTCTTTTGCTATTTCCATTGCTCGCTCTACAGCACCCTTATGTCCACTGATTACGACTTGACCATCGGCGTTATCATTTGCTGCCGTGCACACCTCTTCACCAGCAGCCTTGCCAGCAATATCTTCAACAACTGAAAATTCAGCTCCCATAATCGCCGCCATAGCACCAACACCAACTGGCACAGCACGTTGCATGGCCTGCCCACGAATTTTTAGTAACTTTGCCGTATCCGATAAACCAAGAGTACCCGTGGCTGCAAGAGCAGAATATTCACCAAGGGAATGCCCAGCCATATATGTAGCCACGTCACCGACCCTTAATCCAAATTCCTTTTCAAGGACCCGAACAATAGCCATACTTGATGCCATTAGTGCCGGTTGCGCATTAAATGTAAGTGTTAAATCTTCAATGGGACCTTCAAACATCAGAGATGACAAGTTTTGATCAAGTGCATCATTTACTTCATTAAAAACAGAAAGTGCGTGAGTTGAATTTTCAGCTAATTCTTTACCCATTCCTACAATTTGACTACCTTGTCCAGGAAATACAAATGCTCTTTTCATATAAAAAATTCCTCGATTAAATTAAATTATTAACCAACTCATAACAAATCACCCCACACTGTCAAGAAAAGCTGAATTTTTAATTAATAAAAAAAATTAAAAACCTTCATATATCCCTTGCCTTACATAAGGTTTCATGTATATTGCGCGCTTCTTATGAATTAAATAAGTGATCGGTTAATTTTGTAATGTGGCTTTTTGATATTCGCTGCTACCCCGATAGAGTAACTACTAAAGGAAATTGCTAAATGTCTTTATATGAATACACATATATCGCTAGGCAGGATATCCAACCTCAACAGGTTGACGCGATAACTGAATTCTTCACTAAAATTATCTCTGATAATGGTGGTGACGTTGCCAAGACAGAATCTTGGGGTCTTCGCCCTCTTGCTTACCGGATTAAAAAATATAAAAAAGGTCATTATGTTCATCTGAACCTAGATGCCCCTCACTCAGCTGTTGCAGAATTAGAGCGTAATGCACGTCTTCACGAAGATGTAATACGCTTCATGACAATTCGTGTAGATGAATTTGAAGAAGGCGATAGTGTTGTCCTTCGTTCAAGAGACCGCGATAGTCGTCCAAGCCGCGACGAACGAGGGCCTCGCCCAAGCTTTAATCGCGACGAGAAGCCAAGCTTTAAACGCGAAGAAAAAACTGAGGGAGACAAGTCATGAGTATAGATAGCGCATCATCACAGGCAGGTGCACGCCGTCCATTCTTTCGACGTCGTAAGACATGTCCTTTTTCAGGGTCTCATGCACAGAAAATTGATTACAAAGACGTTCGTACGCTCTCCCGTTATGTGTCGGAACGCGGTAAAATAGTTCCAAGCCGCATCACAGCCGTATCAGCAAAAAAACAGCGCGAGCTTGCAAAGGCCATTAAACGTGCACGTAATTTAGCTCTCATCTCATACCTAAATAAATAAGGAGAACTAGCATGGATATTATCCTACTCGAACGTGTAGCAAAACTTGGCCAAATCGGTGACGTTGTCTCTGTTAAAAATGGATTTGCACGTAATTTTCTTCTTCCGCAGAAGAAAGCCCTACGAGCGACCAAAGCTAACATGGCTGTTTTTGAAGTACAGCGGAAAGACATTGAAGCAAATAATCTTGTAGCAAAATCAGAAGCTGAAGCACTTGTTGCTAAAATGACAAATATATCTGTTATACTTATCCGTCAAGCTGGGGAAAGTGGTCAGCTATTCGGTTCAGTATCATCACGTGATATCGCTGACGCTCTCGATGCAACCGGTTATAAAGTTGGTAAAAACCAAATTATTCTTAATCGGGCTCTTAAGACACTTGGGCTTTATGATATTACAGTCCGCCTTCATGCAGAAGTTGATGTTAGTATTGTTGTTAACGTCGCACGCTCTGCCGAAGAGGCAGAAATTCAAGCTGCCGGAGGAGACATCGATGCAGAAGCAGCAAGCGAAGAGTTTGCGGTTGAGGACTTCTTTGAAAATGAAGAAGACGCTGATACAGCTCTAAACCCTGTTGCTAAAGAAGAAGATGCTCCAGTTGTAATAGATACACCTCCTGATGAAGATGAAGTACAGAAGTAGTCTTCTTTTACATAATTTTTAAAGGGCTGCCTTTTGGTAGCCCTTTTTTATATAAATCTTATATTTTAGCATTAATTGAAAATTATCATAATTTTTGCATCTTTGAAGATATACATTTTCAAATTATAGTAATATAGTAAATTATTCTTAAATATGGGTATTCCAATGTCAGATTATTCAGAAATTCCGATTATTCAAGATAATAATCGCTCAGAAAGCACCCCTAATGAGGATATTCCCTATAAGGAAGTTCCCCATAATCTTGAGGCTGAGCAAGCTTTACTTGGAGCTATCCTTGTTAACAACGATGTTATGGAAAAGGTGCAGGATTTTCTGCAACCAGAGCATTTTGCTAATGGCGCACATAAAAAAATTTTTGAATCTAGCCAAATTATGATTGAAAAAGGACAACTGGTAACTCCAGTTACTTTAAAACCATTCTTTGAGAAAGATCAGTTGCTTGATGATGTTGGTGGGTCAAAGTATCTTTCTAAACTTGCGGCATCAGCAATTACAATTATAAATGCTATTGATTACGGCCTGTTAATATACGATCATGCTGTTCGACGTAACCTGATAGACCTTGGTACCGACATAGTAAACAAAGCATACGAGTTTGACGTAGATGAAACTTCAAAAGAACAAATTGAGGATGCTGAAAGGCAGCTTTATTCTATGGCCGAAAATGGGACGGCCGAGGGTGGATTTAAAGATTTTAAAACATCGGCCATTACTGCCATAAATGTAATAGGTGGCGCGCTTCAACGCAAAGGCGGCCTTGCAGGAATAACTACTGGATTTGAAAGTATAAATAAAAAAATAGGTGGCCTTCATAAATCTGATTTATTAATTATTGCTGGAAGACCAGCAATGGGCAAAACAGCCTTGGCCACTAATATTGCCTTCAACGCTGCTAAGGCTTACGTGCAAGATAAGGCATCTGGTGTCCCAGATGATCAAAATAAAGGCGCTGTAGTTGGTTTTTTTTCGCTTGAAATGGCATCGGATCAACTGGCAAGTCGTATTTTGGCAGAACAGGCCGGTTTATCTTCCCAGGATATGCGTCAGGGTAAATTGAGCCAGGAAGAATTTAACCGGCTCTCTCGCGTTGCTATGGAGCTTGAGGGCCTACCCCTTCACATTGATGATACAGCTGGACTTTCGATTGGTGCTCTACGTACACGAGCTCGTCGTCTACAGCGCCAAAAGGGGCTGGGACTGGTAATTGTTGATTATTTACAGTTACTAAGCGGAACAAGAGGGAAAGGTAGAGGACCAGAAAATAGAGTTCAAGAAGTTTCGGAAATTACTCGTGGTCTCAAGGCGTTAGCAAAGGAGCTCGAGATCCCCGTGATTGCCTTGTCGCAGCTAAGCCGTGCTATTGAAAGTCGCGATAATAAGAGACCGCTCTTATCAGACCTTCGTGAATCCGGCACTATTGAACAAGATGCCGATATGGTGACCTTCGTTTACCGTCCGGAATATTATCATCAGCAGCAAGAGCCGGATAACGGCACACCTGAACATATGCAGTGGCTAGAAGAAGGCGAAAAACTATTAGGTCTCGCCGAATTTATTATTGGCAAGCAACGTCACGGGCCGACTGGAATTATTGAACTCCAATTTGAAGCTGAAATCACAAAATTCAGTGATAGGCCACTAAGCCCAGGATACCATGCAGAAAAACACTGAATATGAACATCTCTGACGTTTTAAAAAAATCTTCTGCCCAACTTGATGTAGAATTAGGAAATATAATTAATAATTATAATACTCTTTCTTCTGCGTCTCCAGGCGCAAGCTGTGCTGCTGTAGTTAAGGCAAATGCTTATGGTCTTGGTTTAGAAAAAGTAGTGCCGGCGATCTACTATAATACTAGATGTAATATTTTTTTTGTTGCAAGCCTTAGTGAAGCTATAACCTTAAGATCAATCCTAGTGGACGCAACAATTTACGTTTTTGATGGGCTTTTCCAAGATCAGGTTGATACCTATCTCACTCATAATATTCGCCCAATACTGAATGATTTAAACCAAATAAAAATGTGGAATGGCCGCCGGCAACCCTGCGCAATACATTTTGATACAGGTATTAATCGGCTAGGTTTGAGTAAGAATGATACTGAAAAATTTCTAAATAGCACCAATGATTTAAATATAACTCTTATTTTAAGCCATCTAATCAATTCCGAAGATCCTGATCATAAGAGTAATATAGATCAACTTAATAAATTTACTAAAATTACCCGCGAGTTAAAAAACATTCCGGCTAGTCTCTCAAATTCGGCTGGTATCTATCTTGGTGCAAATTATCATTTTGACTTAGTTCGACCAGGCATAATGCTCTATGGAGGAAACCCTGGACTTCCTAAGCGCCCTAGTGGAATTCATGATGTCATTACTTTAAGCGCACGAATTTTGCAAATCAGAAATCTCAATCCTGGCATGTCCGTGGGCTATAAAGCAATTTGGACTGCCCGCCAACCCTCAAGGGTGGCTCTTCTTAACGTAGGTTACGCAGATGGAATATTTAAAACTTCGGATAGAAATGCTCAAGTCTTTGTCGCTGGTGCGTTGGCACCAGTGATCGGAAAAGTATCTATGGATATGATAGCTGTGGATATTACAGAAAGAGTATTTGATGGTGTCGGAGTTACAGATATTGTGGAAATACTGGGTTCGCATATAACACTTGAAATGATAGCTAAAGTCTCTACTTTAGAACAATATGAAATTTTGACCGGCATCGGTTTTAGATATAATAAAAATTATAATTTAAGGATATAAATTTGATGAATTTCTTGGCCGTTATCGGACGGGTTATCATATCTTTTTTAAGGACGTCTGGGCGAATTGGCATTTTTGCCTCCAATGCCATTACTTGTGTGCTCACACCACCCTACTATCCTCGCGAACTATTGCGTCATATGATAAATATAGGCTATTATTCATTGCCTGTTGTTGGTCTTACAACTCTTTTTACTGGTGCTGCACTTGCTGTTAATATTTATGAAGGAAGTTCACGTTTTAATGCAGAAAGTACATTACCAACGATTGTAGTTATTGGTATGGTTCGAGAACTAGGACCAACACTTTGTGGCTTGATTGTTGCCGGACGGGTCAGCGCATCTATGGCGGCCGAACTTGGCACCATGAGGGTCACAGAACAAATTGATGCACTTCATACCTTATCCACAGATCCATTTAAATATTTGATAGCCCCAAGGATCATTGCAACTATAATAATGATGCCATTAATGTTAGTTGTGGTTGCAGATACTATTGGAGTGCTAGGCGGTTATTTACTTGCAACTACCAAACTCGGTTTTAATAGTGCTAATTATATGAAATCGACGATAGACTTCCTTGAAACAATTGATGTAATAGCCTCCTTGACCAAAGCTACTGTCTTTGGTTTCTTTATATCATTAATGGGTTGTTACCATGGTTTTAATGCTCGTGGTGGTGCTCAGGGTGTTGGTATTTCAACCACAAATGCAGTTGTTTCTGCTTGCATCATGATCCTCGTATCAAACTATGTAGTCACGGAGATGTTTTTTTCATCATGAGTAATATAACTCCAAAAATTGAACTTAATAGCCTCCAAAAGAAATTTAATAGAAAGATTGTCCTTGATAGTATTAATCTTAAAATTATGCCCGGCGAAAGCATGGTCATCATAGGCGGTTCTGGATCTGGTAAATCAGTGACCCTTAAATGTATTCTTGGGCTAATGTATCCTGATAATGGCAGCATTAAAATTGATGGTACTGAAATGGTCAACATATCCATCAAAGATCACAAAAAAATTCTTAGTAAATTTGGTATGCTTTTTCAAGGTGCCGCACTATTTGATAGTCTTACTGTTTGGGAAAACGTTGCTTTTGGATTACTTGCCCAAAGAACTTATGACCGCAGGGAAGCTAAAGCAATCGCAATTGAAAAACTACGACGCGTGGGTCTTTCTCCTGATGTAGGAGCACTAAATCCATCAGAGTTATCTGGAGGCATGCAAAAACGTGTAGGCCTTGCTCGTGCAATAGCTACAAACCCAGATATTATCTTTTTTGATGAACCTACGACTGGACTTGATCCAATAATGTCCGATGTGATTAACGAATTGATTGTTGAATGCGTAAAAGATGTGGGCGCAACAGCAGTCACCATCACACACGATATGTCAAGTGTCCGAAAGATTGCTGATAATGTAGCAATGATTTATCAAGGCAATATCATTTGGACTGGCCCCCGCGATCAAATTGATAATAGTAATAACAATTACATTGAACAGTTTGTTAATGGTAAAGCTAGTGGGCCTATCAAAATGGAACTTTTAAAAGGATAACGCCTTAAATGGCAAAACAAAAGCATATATATATCTGTAATTGTTGTGGATCCACATATAGTAAGTGGATAGGTCAATGTGAAGGCTGCAACGAATGGAATACATTAGTCGAGGAGGCGTCAGAAAACTCTCCTACTGGCCTTGGTAAACTAGCCACAGCCAAAGGTAACATCATTACCCTATCAGCCTTGAAAGGCGATGAAGAAATCCTCCCCCGCATGATCTCAAAAATTGGTGAATTTGATCGAGTTACTGGTGGCGGCCTCGTGCACGGCTCTGCAATACTAATTGGTGGTGACCCGGGTATAGGAAAATCAACCATAGTCCTACAGGCCGTTAGTAAGCTTGCAGGAAATAATGTATCAACCGTCTATATTTCAGGTGAAGAGTCAGTTGCACAGGTAAGGATGCGGGCTGAGAGGCTTGGTCTTTCTGATAGCAACGTAAGTCTTGCTTCCGAAACTAATCTTCGCGATATCCTAGCAACCCTTACCAAGGGTAAGTGCCCAGACGTGGTAGTGATAGATAGCATCCAAACTATGTACGCAGATACTATTGAAAGCGCCCCTGGAAGTGTATCACAGGTCAGGACTTGTGCTCAGGAGTTGATCCGGTTTGCTAAGAAAAAAAATGTTTGCGTTATACTTGTTGGGCACGTCACAAAGGATGGACAGATTGCTGGCCCACGTGTTCTTGAACACATGGTCGACACCGTCCTTTATTTTGAAGGAGATCGTGGCCACCAATTTAGAATTCTTCGGGCAGTAAAAAACCGTTTTGGTGGTACCGATGAAATAGGTGTTTTCGAAATGGGGGAACTGGGTCTTACAGAAGTACCAAACCCATCCGCATTATTCCTTGGTGATCGTGACGGAGATGTAATCGGAGCAGCAGTCTTTGCTGGAATGGAGGGCTCTCGACCAATGCTTGTTGAAATTCAGGCACTTGTTGCTCAGTCATCTCTTGGAACTCCTCGTCGAGCTGTTGTCGGCTGGGACAGTGCTCGTCTTGCAATGATAATCGCTGTTCTTGATGCACGGTGCGGTCTTGGCCTTGGTGCATTTGATATTTATCTTAATGTTGCCGGTGGCCTTAAAATATCAGAGCCCGCCGCTGATCTAGCAGTCGCAGCAGCATTAATATCATCGCTTTCTGGTGACCCAATTGCAAAAGAAACAATAATTTTTGGTGAAATAGCTCTTTCCGGTGAAATTAGACCTGTTGGCCAGGCCGATTCTCGACTGAAAGAAGCACAAAAACTAGGCTTTTCTCAAGCATTTATTCCATCAAAACTTAACCATAAAAATAAAAAAATAAAAATAGCTGAATTGGATCAATTAATAAAACTTGTTGATATTATTGCCCCAAATCTAGAATAATATAATAAACATAAAGGATAAAAACATCAACGCCATAGATATCATAGTTCTATTGATAATAGGATCGTCAGTTTTAATCGCCCTAACACGAGGTTTTTCAACCGAAGCCCTGAGTCTTGTAGCATGGATTTTAGCACTTTTTGTAACGCTTCAATGTCACCCAATACTTTATCCTTATATAGCTGATTTAGTTCAACCAGATATTATGGCCAGCATTATTAGTTATGCAACGATTGGTATTATTAGTTTAATTACCTTTAAGTATGTGGGTTCAATAATAGGTAAAACAATAAAAAATAGTCATATCGGGGCACTAGATCGTGCCCTTGGTATTCTTTTTGGAATGGCACGTGGGATGCTACTAATTAGTTTTGCCTATCTACTGACAACCCCTTTTTTTTCAAGAGATGAATACCCTAAGATGTTTATGGAAGCAAAGGCCCGTCCATTGGTTGAGTACGGGGCAAGTATTTTGAATTCCATGAACCCTTATAAAGATGAGCCTTTATTTGAAGAAAACCATTTTGGTACAGAATGGTTTAATATTCTTAAAAATGTTGTTCCTGCATTCCCCTCTAGTAAAAAAAATATAGATGCTGAAACCCAGTATGATAATAAAAGTAGGGAGGAATTGGATAAACTTATTCGCAATGATACAAAAACATAAAAAAAGGTTCACAATAACTTCAAATAACAATATATAGATGTACAAGTAATTCCAACTGAGTTCAATTAATGACGGATCATATAAGTTCCTCGAATTTCTCCCCTACTCATTTTGATACACATCAATTGAATAATGATAAATTTAATGATGAATGTGGTGTGTTTGGTGTTTTTGCGACCCCAGAAGCCTCAACCCATACTGTGCTCGGTCTTCATGCTCTTCAACACAGAGGACAGGAGGCCGCTGGTATTGTTAGCCAAGCCGATGGACAGTTTTATTCCCATAAGTCTTTAGGACATGTTGCTGATAATTTTAATACTAAGCCCGTGATTGAATCGTTGCCAGGGGATAGCGCTATTGGCCATGTTCGTTATTCTACCTCTGGCGGGACTGGACTACGTAATGTCCAACCACTTTTTGCAGACCTTGCAAGGGGCGGGTTCGCTGTTTGCCACAACGGCAATCTTACTAATGCCTTAACGCTTAAAAAACAACTGGTCAATAAAGGGGCTATTTTTCAATCTACATCAGATTCTGAAGTTGTTATTCATTTAATTGCCACTAGCACATATCCAATTTTACAAGATAAATTCATTGATGCTATGCGCCGAGTTGAAGGGGCATTTGCTTTTGTTGCACTCAGTCAAGACTGCCTTATCGGTGCTAGGGATCCGCTTGGCGTTCGTCCACTTGTCATTGGAAAACTCCCTCACGACGGTTATATCTTTGCTTCTGAAACATGTGCTCTTGATATTATTGGCGCAGACTTTATTCGGGATGTAGAGCCTGGCGAAGTGGTTACTGTCACTAAAGAAGGTATGACTAGCGTTAAACCTTTTCCTTTATCAAATCCGCGACCATGCATATTTGAACATGTTTATTTCTCTCGACCAGACAGTCTCACAAATGGAACTAGCGTCTACAAAGTGCGTAAAAATATTGGCAAAGAACTAGCAAAAGAATGTAAGCTTGATGCAGATCTTGTAGTTCCAGTCCCTGATAGTGGTGTTCCAGCAGCAATTGGTTATGCACAAGAAGCAAATATTCCATTTGAGCTTGGTATTATAAGGAACCATTATGTAGGCCGGACTTTTATCGAGCCATCGGATACCATTCGCCATCTTGGAGTAAAACTTAAACATAATGCAAACCGTGGTGAGCTTGAGGGTAAAATTGTTGTTCTTGTTGACGATAGCATCGTTCGAGGTACCACATCGGTTAAAATTGTTGATTTGGTGCGTCAGGCTGGTGCCAAAGAGGTCCACTTATATATTGCCAGCCCACCAACCACCAACCCATGCTTTTATGGGGTTGATACACCGGATAAAGATAAACTTCTTGCTTCTCGTATGTCTCTCGAGGAAATGGCAAAGCATATTGGAGCTGATAGCCTTAAATTTATTTCCATTGACGGCCTTTACCGTGCTGTTGGTGAAAATGGAAGAAATAACTTAATACCCCAGTACTGTGATGCCTGTTTCAGCGGCGAATATCCAACTCAACTTACCGATAATAATGCGTCTGATGATGATAAACAATTCTCACTCCTTACAGATAGCCATTAATGATGTTTAAAGATTATATTGCAGTTGTGACAGGTGCGTCTCGAGGTATCGGCTACGCCACAGCGAAAGCCCTCGCCGCTAATGGTGCACATGTCATAGCTATTGCCCGCACCGTGGGTTCTCTAGAAGATTTGGATGACGATATTAAAGCAAATGGATGCGGCTCAGCTACATTAGTTCCTCTTAATATCACTGATTATGATGCTCTGGATAGGTTAGGAAGTGTAATTGCGGAAAAATATGGTAAGCTTGATATTCTAGTTGGAAATGCAGCTACGCTCGGTGATATTACCCCTATCAGCCATTTAAAGCCAAAGGTCTGGCAGGAGCTAATGGATATAAATGTTAGTGCAAATTATCGGTTAATTAGGTCTCTGGATCCACTTCTACGTGCATCTAGGAATGGAAGAGCTATTTTTCTAGGATCTTCAAATATCGTCCGAGACCCACGACCATTCTGGGGTGGTTATGCAGTAAGTAAGGCTGCCTTAGAATGTTTGATAAATACCTATGCAAAAGAAATTGAAACATCGAATCTTCGGGTCAATATTTTAAACCCTGGTGCACTTAGAACCTCCATGCGCGCACGTGCAGTCCCGGGGGAGAATGCGCAGATCCTCGACACTCCCGCTGATCTAATGCCGCTGATGCTCAAACTTTGTTCGCCCGACTTTAATGATAATGGAAAGATTGTTGATTATGTAATGTGGAAAGAAGATAAAGATAACTTCTTTTTTTAACTTATTAGGAATTTACTGGTCAATTTATCCATACACTAAACACTGCTAGTCGAAAATATTCTCTTACCACTACCCAGCACTTATTATTTTATCACTTTTATAAATGATCATCATGTGGATAATGATAAGCAGCTAATTTGTTACCATCAAAATCTCGAAAATAACAAATATAATAGTCACCATTTCGAATACCCGGAGGCCCTTCACATGATGCTCCAGTCTTGATAGCACAGTCATAAATTTTATGAACCATCTCATTATTATCTAATGCAAAGGCTATCATTGAACCATTACCTATGGTTGCCTCACTACCATTAAATGGGATGCAAATAGAAAAAGAAGGTTGACCCGAATTATCGCTCCAAAGAACAAATTTTTCATTTTCCATTATGCGTTTAGCACCAATAGTACCGAGAACGACATCATAAAATTGAGCAGATCTAGCAATGTCATTAACGCCAATCATTGTATAACCAATTTTCATAACTTCACTTCACTTTACCCCATCTCAAATTTTTGATAAACATTTTTACTAACATCAGGCTCGTATAAATAGGAAAAATACCAGACAATTAAATGTGAGACTGAAAAAACCTTATCAACAGGTTTTCCAACTACTAAAATTTTATTTGCATCTATAATTTCAAAATATGTATATTATTATTTAGTTGTTAATCTTTTTTATAAGGGTTGTCACCCTTTCGCAACATGATCCGAATTGGAATACCTGGCATATCAAAGTCCCACCTTATCTCATTTAAGAGATATCTAACATAGCTGTCCGCAACATCACTAGGTCTATTTGTAAAAATAGCAAATGACGGAGGTCTTGTTTTAACCTGCGTAATATAGCGCATTTTTGTCCGTCTACCTTTTACCGAAGGTGCCGGATGATAAGCCATAGTCTGTGCCAGCCATTTATTAAGTTTTGCCGTACTTATACGTCGGTTCCACAGTTTATATGTAGAAAAAATTTGAGGCATCAGTTTTTCAATCCCACGTCCAGTTAGAGCAGAAATCGGAACAATGGGTATACCTTTAATTTGAGGAAGACTATGCTCAAGCTTATGAGCTATGTCCTTCATAACTTCTTGACGATTTTCTAAAAGATCGTATTTGTTCAGACCAATAACTAACGCACGCCCTTCCTGAACGATTAAGCTGGCAATAGATAAATCCTGTTTTTCAAAAGGTTGAGTTGCATCTATAAGCAAGACAACCACCTCCGCAAAATTAAGTGCGCGGATAGTATCAGCTACAGATAGCTTTTCGAGTTTTTGCTGAACTCTGGATTTACGACGCAATCCAGCAGTGTCAAATATTCTAAGTTCACGGTCTTCGTATGTATAATTAACACCAATACTGTCCCGAGTTAGACCTGCTTCAGGCCCAGTAAGCATTCGTTCTTCACCAAGCAACTTATTAATTAAAGTAGATTTACCAACATTAGGGCGACCAACAATGGCCATTTGCATTGGCAGCCCGTCATCTTCTTCACTAAGAAGCGCGTCTTCTTCACTTACCTCACCTTTAATGATTATTGATTTTATAGTTACTTCTTCTTGTGGCTTCGCCAGCGGATCCATACCAAGTTCTCTTAATGCTTCATCAAACGCATCACTGAGGTCTGCAAGTCCTTCACCATGTTCTGCCGAGAAGGGTATCGGGTCTCCAAGACCAAGTGTATAAGCCTCATAACGACCAGCATCACCTGCCCTTCCTTCCGCTTTATTACAAACAAGAACCGTAGGTTTTTTACCCCGTCGCAAAATATCTGCAAAGTGTTTATCCAAAGGTGTTACACCGGCACGGGCATCAATTATAAAAAGTGAAAAGTCAGCCTCATCAATTGCCATTTCAGTTTGATGTCTCATGCGTGCTGATAGGCTATCATCTTTGCCTTCTTCAAGGCCAGCCGTATCAATGATCCTAAACTTAAATTCCCCCAGCGAAGCCATAGCATCACGACGATCCCGTGTAACCCCAGGCGTATCATCAACAAGTGCCAGGCGCTTACCAACCAATCGATTGAAAAGGGTTGATTTACCCACATTGGGCCTACCAATAATTGCAACAGTAAAAGTCATGTTTATTCAATTCATAATGAAAGTGAAGCAGCCTAGCGCATAGCTACAATTTCGCCATCTTCAACTAAAAAATAAAGCGTAGCGTTAGATACAATAGGTCCCATAGAACTATCATCTGGAAGGTCGATACCTCCGGTGACTTCTCCAGTATAAGGAGAAAGAGTTAATGCGTATCCATGTGATGATGTAACGATAACCCTATCCCCAGCTAATGTAGGACCATGCCATTGAACCGGTTCTTTACGAAGGTCCGGATCTGAAAACCGCTCAAGTTGGGTTATCCAAATAATACGTCCTTCACGTCTTGTCATACAGATTACTTCAGATTCAGTAGTGACAACATAAATAAATTCCCCTGCTACCCAAGGTGTGTCTGCAGAACCTACACTTTGCTCCCAAAGACGGACGCCACTACGTAAATTAACGGCAACCATTCTCCCACTATGACTTATCAAGTAAACATTACCGTCATAGATAACTGGGTGCCCATCAATATCACGTAGTGAAGCCATTGCCGTAAGGCGACCCTGACGATTCAGTGTATCAGTCCAGAGTATTCGACCATTTTCAACACGCATTGCATAAACTTCACCCGATGAATAAGTGACAACAATAGTATTTCCAATAACTGCAGGGCTCGCATTCCCAGCTAGGCCAGCTGTTTCTGCAATACCAACCTCATCCCAAATAATCTCACCATCTTCTGCATTTAGAGCAAAAATATGGTTATCATGTGTAACACCGAATACTCGTCCATCGGCATACGTAGGGGCACCGCGCATAGGAACACCTATATCCTCAACCCATAATTCGCTTCCATCAAAAATGTCAAGTGCACCGAAATGACCGTATCCAGTTATGAAATACAGGGCATCATCACCAATGGTAACACCACCACCGTATCCAAGCATCTCGGTCTCACCTTCCATAAAAATTTGTTTTTCCCAAATTTTTATTCCTGTATCAGCATTAAGTGCTGATATAAGTGAGTTGGCATCAATAACGTACAGTATACCACTCTTAACGACTGGTTCAGATACTAGAACTTTCCGTCCATTAGACCCCTCGCCTATATCGTAACTCCAAATACGTTTTGGATTATCAGAAATTTCTAAGTGATGCAGAATATGCTGCTTGTTTCCACCCGGTTGAGCCCAGTTTTCGTTAAGGTAAGGCTTAGGAAGTAAAACTGTTGAACCCCCAAGTTGCGGGTCAATTTTAAGTTCCTGTTCAAACGAAAGGACGGAAATTCTATCACCCTCAATAGTATCTCGGAGATCCGCACCTCCAGAAGAACTACAGGAAGATATTGCAAGCGACAGCATGCAAACCAAGAAGACAGATTTATAGGCATTATATTTTTTAATCAATAAAGTTCTGATCCCGATCATAAAGTTTCCTTGCATTTATTTAATAACGCTTAAATATTGATCTGCCCGATTTTTGACGCCAGCAGGAGTTTCAACATCCACAACAAGAGCTTCAAGTCTTAAAATTGCAGCTTCTATTTCATCGTTCCTCAATTCGGAAAGGGCAAGAATTTCATTAGCAATATATCTGAACTTTGATGTGCCATTCAAAATTAGAGCAAGGCGCGCACGCACAACATCACTCTCTGCGGTATCAAGTTCAAGAATTGCTGCTTGAATATTTGCCATATCTTTATAAACACTAGCTACCGTACCAAATTTTATAAATTGATCAAGGGTAGAAATTGCGCCTTGAATGTTTTTAGCGGCAGTTTCAAGCTCAGCTTTTTTAAAGGTGGCTATAATTTCATAACCATCAACATCACTTGCCATCACAGGTTCAAGGGCAGCAGTAATTTCTGAACCGTCTAATTTAACAGCTTTTGAAAAAGCATTAGCTTGTTCAATATATTTACTTTCAACAAATGAGGAGTAGAGGGCACGTCCAGAAACAAGCAAAACAATTCCAAAGGCGATCCCAATAATAAATTTGCCGTATTTTTTCCAAAGATTATTGATCTGCTTCTGGCGAAGGTCTTCATCTACTTCGCGAATAAATGCATCTGACACCAGCGTCTCCTATCATTAAGTTATTAAATTATAAAATACAGCCGGAAAATAACCGATCTTAGACACAAAGGCAATCAAGCATTACTCTTAAAAATCACACCAAATGCTAATTTTATATGTTCCAAAGTGAAAAGAACCTTTGAGGCAGCCGCAAATAAAGATTTTAATACATACGTTCTAACATTTTTATATTTGTTTTGGAAACCGAGAAACTTATAAATAAAAGAATTTACATTTTATCTTAAGTATCAGCAACCTCTATGATGATTAGCTTCTTTGCATCCTCTATAGATTTTTTGGCAGTAATTAAAAGTTTATTATAATTATTAGCAGGGAAACTTAATGTCGATAAAAGTCCATAAAATTTCTTCGATAAGTAGTACTTTTGATCAAATTTATAATTTTGTATGACTCTATCACCATAAACCTCACCCTCCATTTTATTATAGCTAAACCTTATACTGAACCCTTCTAGCGTTTCCCTTATGTATTGAAGCATCAAATTATCAAGAGATATAGACATCGTATAGTTTCGCTCTTTTTGGGTTTCATATAAATCAATTAAGGTTCTTTTTAATTCTGAATTATTAACTAATTCGTATGAGCCTGTTGATATTAATTCGTTATATACACCTATGCTTGGAAAAAAAGAAGCCGCTACTTCAATATCTAAAATAAGATTTATTGCCTCTTGATCAGAAAGATTCTGATGATTACTTTCAATATCATCTTGTAACTTGGATATTTGATTTAAACTATCCATGAGAATAGTTTGAATTATACTTATTTGTTTAAGATCATCATTAAGAGATTGACTTAAATCGTGAATTAGTTCCTTTTTTATTTCTATGTTATTTTTCTCGGTGTTTAATTCTCCAATAAAAAAAGAGAGTAAAATACCGCACACTATTACCATACCTTCGATCACAGATTTTGCCATTTAACTTTTCACCCTAATTGTTATTCGTATCCCTTGGTTAATATAAATTTTATAAACTAATGAAATTAAAGACTCAATCTCCGCAGTTGATCGCAGCTGGTAGAAAACTAAAAGCCATTTAATTAACTTTTTAGTTTTTTTGTTTCATATACAATCTTTATTAAGAGCGGGTCAAATCAACCCATACATAATTCATCTATGAAGCTTCAGCGCGGCTCGCCCAATACTTGTCTAATATGAAATACCAAATACTATTAAGGAGAGGTTCCACAATAGCATCAGTCAATGCAGCACCTAAATCAGCGCCTGTAAAATACATTACGCAAGCCGCTGCTATAAAAAAGTGGCCAATTGTGTAAATAACTGTTCTAACCAATGTCGCAGAATTGTTTTTGGCAAAAAAATTAATTTTAGGAAATTTCATTGATCCGTCTCATTTACTGGGTTAGTTAGTTAGAAGATTAATAATATAAGTGGATATCGAGTAACTGAGTTCTATAACCCAGAGTGTAAATCATTTATCAGCAAAAGTTCTGTTTGAAAAGAGCTTTTATTAGAAATATAAATAGTATTATAACTAACTACCGCAACTAAAGCATAACAAATTAAAAATGGTTTATGTAGTCGTACCCTCATTTTAGCAGCCTCAGTTCCAATAAGTAGTCACACGATTGTGCAAAATATTGCGTTGAGTTAAAAAGTCTTTACAATATCTCATCTTGCTCAGACTTGATTATTACTCTAAAATTAATCGATTTTATTTTAAACCCATGAGTAATCCAACATGCAACAACTTTTAATCATCGGTGCTAATCGAGGCATCGGTTTAGAATTTACTCAACAGTATCTGGCTCAGGGCTGGCATGTTTATGCGACTTACCGTCAGCAACCTGGTGATGGATTGAACGCATTGGTTTGCAATCAACTGACCTTGCTGCCACTCGATGTAACCGAAGATGACAGCATTTCAGCATTGCAGAAACAGCTTAAGGGTATCGAGCTAGATTTAATTATTAACAACTCTGGCCTATTTGGTCCAAGGGATCAAACTCTGGGTAAAGTATCTCGGCAACAGTGGTTAGAAGTTCTCAATGTAAATAGCATCGCACCATTGATGTTAGCTCAAGCCCTACAAAGTAACTTGAGTGCCAAAAGAGGTACTTTTGCTGTACTTAGCTCAAGAATGGGCAGTATTGAAGGCAATGATGAGGGTTCTCTTTATCTCTATCGTTCGTCTAAAGCTGCAGTCAATCAGGTGGTTAAAAGCCTGTCTATTGACCTAAAGAAGCTTGGCATCAAGGTTGTTGCTTTACACCCAGGTTGGGTCCAGACTGACATGGGTGGAGCCAACGCTTCCATTAATACTCAAACTAGTGTTAATGGATTGCGCCAAGTCTTAGCGCAGATTAGTCTAAGAGACAGTGGTAGCTTTATCAACTATGATGGCACAGCTATTGCTTGGTAATGCAGTTTATGGAGGGTTTTTAAAAAGCTAATATTAGTCCATAGGCAAAAGCTTAGACACGGGTGCAATAAAAAATTGACTTATACTAGCAGAACTACTCCCACTCAATAGTCGACATGACTCAAACCCCAGTGTTTATAAGGGTTTGCGACGTCTGTTTTACTAGTGTGTAGTAAGTGTGTAGTAAACAGGTTATTTTCAATTTGTTCCCTTCCATCATTATCAATAACTTACCAGGTTCTAACTACACAGTGTGTAGTGAATTTCTCTTCTTTTCTAGGGTAATTGCAACCTTTTCTAAATAGTTAAGGTATATATATTTGAAGAAACAATATTTAATTTAAAAACAAGGAGATATTTATGGAATTGTTAATACCCATATTTGGGATAGTAGGTGTTTTTGGAATGCCAGTCTTTATCATTTTGATTGTTTTTTACTTTGACAAAAGAAATAAAAACAATTTCATTCAACATTGCAAAAATTAATTGAAAGTGGGCAAGAATTGTCCCCAGAATTATTGCAAAGTATTCCAGGTTATAAAAAGGAAAATGGAGAAAGGAATGATATCCGTACTGGAACCATTACCTCAGGAGTAGGCATTGGAATAGCTTTATTTGGACAATTCGGCGTTTCAGAGACTGCGCTTGTCGGAATTGGGCTACTGGTGTCATCTATTGGTTTGGCATTTCTTGCCTATGGTATTTACAACAAAGATAAAAAAGTTAATGATGTTTCTTAATGGAAACAGATGAAGAACTGGTTAGAAGAACTCTCTCTGAAGGAAGCCACCATTTTGGGGTTTTAATACAGAGATATGCTGATTATTTATTTGGATTGGGCATGCGGTTAACTTCAGGTAATACAGAGCTTGCTGAAGATATCTCTCAACAAACTTTTATGAAGTCTTTTACGTATCTTAAAAGTTTTAATTCACAGAAGAAGTTTAAACATTGGCTTACTGGTATCGCGGTAAATTGTTATAAAGATTTGATTCAAAAAGAGAATCAACACTTATCTTTAAACGCAAAAGATGAACCCAGTTACACACCGCATCTTGAAGGCAATATAGATTTTTTTAATCTCATTAAACCCCTCACTGAAGATGAAAAGGAAACTTCTTATTCTCAAAGAAATAAAGAGTTATTTAGCTTCTATACACTTACCCTAATCAATCAAGAACAAGCATCTAGAAAATTAAAAAGAAAGCTGTTGGTTTCTCTTTTATTAATTACTGGTGGCATATTCCTCTTACTCTCTCCAATAAACGAAATGATGAACTATTTCATTCTCAATTTGAGCAGTCCAAGTACGGTTGATATATTTAAAATGGCAGCAGTTAGTTATGGATTCTTATTTGTTCTGATTGTATTTCTTAAAAAAAGAATCTCCATCTTGAGCTAAAAATTATTAAAGGGGTTTATTCAATTCCAAGTGACTTATGAAACGCAATAGTCACCTTAGTGTGTAGTAATCTGTGTAACAGTAATTTCTAAACTCAATTAGAACAAGAGATTTAGGAGAAGTGTGTCGTAAGTGTGTAGTTGAAGAATCCTTATTCTATAAGGGTTTCAGGAGAAAAAACTACTCCCACTCAATAGTTCCTGGCGGTTTAGATGTAGTGTCATAAACAACTCGATTTATTCCTCGAACTTCATTAATAATTCGTGTTGATACTTGTCCTAAAAAATCATGTGGAAAAGGATAATAATCAGCAGTCATACCGTCAGTTGAGGTTACTGCACGCAATGCACAAACATACTCATATGTGCGAGCATCACCCATTACCCCTACTGTTTTTACAGGAAGTAACACGGCAAATGCTTGCCAAATTTCATTATATAATCCAGAATCTTTTATTTCTTCAAGGTAGATAGCATCCGCTTTTCTTAAAATATCACATTTTTCTTTGTTCACGGCACCTGGGATCCTGATAGCTAGTCCCGGTCCAGGGAATGGATGACGCTCAATAAATGCCTCTGGAATACCTAGTTCCCTCCCAAGTACTCGCACTTCATCTTTAAATAACTCTCGTAACGGCTCAACTAGATCCATATGCATCCTTTCCGGAAGCCCTCCTACATTGTGATGCGATTTTATAGTAACACTTGGACCGCCTGTGAAAGATACACTTTCAATTACATCCGGATATAACGTTCCTTGAGCAAGAAAGTCGGCGCCACCAATTTTTTTTGCTTCTTTTTCAAACACATCGATAAAAAGACCACCAATAATTTTTCGTTTCTTTTCTGGATCATCAACACCATCAAGTTTACCTAGAAACAGCTCTTCAGCATTAACATGGACCAAGTTAATGTGGTAATGCTCACGAAACAAATCTAGAACCTGATCGGCTTCGTTGGAACGCATAAGGCCATGATCTACGAAAACACATGTCAGTTGATCCCCGATAGCTTCATGCAAAAGCACTGCCACCACCGAACTATCAACCCCACCGGATAGCCCACAAATTACCTTATCATCACCAACTTGTTTACGAATTTTGGCAATTTCTGTTTCTCGAAAGGAAGCCATAGTCCAATCACCACTACATCCAACAATATTTTTTACAAAATTTGCAAGTAGTTTTTCACCGTGAAGTGTATGAACAACTTCAGGATGAAATTGAACACCGTAAAATTTCTTTTCTTCATTAGCTATAGCAGCAAAAGGGGCGTTACCACTGGTGGCAATAACTTCAAACCCATCTGGAATAGCATCAATTCTATCACCATGGCTCATCCAAACTTGATGTTTTGTGCCAACATCCCAAAAACCATCGAAGAGTGGGCTCGATACTTTAATATCAATAAATGCACGCCCAAATTCCCGTTCGTCAGATTTTTCAACCTTACCCCCCATTTGTTCGCACATAGTTTGCTCACCGTAACAAATTCCAAGAACCGGAACACCCATATTAAAAACTGCTTCCGGAGCTCGCGGAGTATCAATATCATAAACCGAATTGGGACCTCCAGATAATATAATCCCCTTCGGGTCGAAGGTTTTGAGTATTTCATTTGCCTTATTAAAAGGGACTATCTCAGAATATACACCACTTTCACGAACTCTTCTTGCTATGAGTTGCGTTACCTGAGAACCAAAATCAATAATTAAAATACGGTCAGTCATCGTTTTAAGTCATCTCTTTCATTACTTTAATTTCTATATTTGTTTCTCTAGAATTGCCACAAAAAAACCATCAGTTCCACGACTAAATGGACTTAATTGTAACGTACCACTAAGTTGTTCAATACCATTTTTTTTAATGGGCACTAAAACAGATGTAGCATGATTTAAGAGAAACCGTTCTATCTGCTCTTCATTTTCAGCCTTTAATATAGAGCATGTCATATAAGCTATTCGTCCACCAACCTTAACCGCATCCCATGCCTCCTCTAGTAAAGCCCTCTGTACCTTTACATAGTTATTTACTTTTTCTTGGCTTATTCTCCAGCGACTTTCCGGATTTCGACGCCAAGTTCCGGTTCCTGTACATGGTACATCAAGAATAACGCGGTCCATCTTTCCTTTAAACTCATCAAGTTTTGCAACGCGGTTTTTTTCCGTTAAAACATAAGATTGAAATATATGATGCTTAGACCTTTTAGCTCGGATCTTGAGTTCTTTTAATCGATTTTCAGAAATATCACATGCATAAATCTGACCCTTATTTTTCATATACCCAGCAGCAGCAAGAGCTTTACCACCCGCTCCAGCACATAGGTCCATAACTTGCTGACCTGGCTTAAGTTCAACATATTTTACTGCTAATTGCGCTGCCTCATCCTGAATTTCAACAAGGCCACTCCGGTAAATAGGCCAGTCTCGGATTTGTTGTTGTTCATTAAGAATAATTGCACTATTAGCATGAAGTCCACGCTCATAACCTATTTCTTTTTCACTAAGAAATGCAATAATTTTTTCTGCATTTCGCGCAATTCTGAGTGTCAGTGGTGCACGTTCATTAAGCGCTACCATTTCTTGTGTGAATTTATCGCCAAATCGATCTTTTAAGGAAGCATCCAGCCATTTGGGATAATTAAGACGATGGTATTCAAGTTTTTCTGGTTCTACATTCTCAACAAATAATATTTCTTCAGCTGTGATTAAATCTGGAGCATGCTTTTCTCCAGTAAAATAAACTTTTGGATCATCACCAGAAAGTGCTAATTCTGCTAAAACCATGCGCCGAGCAAAACCATCAGAAATTTCGTATAAATAACCCCATCGTCGAATAATATCATAAAGTAAGTTTGTCACACGACGTCTATCTTTTGATCCCGCATAACGGCGCAAACTAAAATATTTACGCGTAAGCACATCCGCTGCTGGTCCATTTTCCTTGAGAGACGTGGAGACTTGCGCCGTAAGATCAATTACAGCTTCTATTGTTGCGGATGGTAGCATTAACTGCTCCTAATTTGACGGATAATTGGGTGATTCTCGAGTGATAGTTACATCATGGACGTGACTTTCACGAAGTCCAGCACCTGAAATTTTTACGAATTCTGCATTTTTATGAAAATCTTTTATAGTTTCACTTCCAGTATAGCCCATTGCAGCCTTAAGACCACCAACTAGTTGGTGGATCATATTTGCCGTTGGTCCTTTGTAGGGGACTTGACCTTCAATCCCCTCAGGTACAAGTTTTAAACTGTCCGCAACATCTTCTTGAAAATAACGATCTGCAGAACCGCGAGCCATAGCACCCAGTGATCCCATCCCACGGTATGACTTATAAGACCGTCCGTGATGCAGAAAAACTTCCCCTGGGGCATCTTCTGTGCCGGCAAGTAGTGAGCCAACCATAACCGCAGATGCGCCTGCTGCAATCGCTTTGGCTATATCTCCTGATGTTTTTAGACCCCCATCAGCAATAATCGTAACCCCTGCTCTATTAGCAACTTCAACTGCGTCTATTACTGCAGTAAGCTGAGGAACACCAACGCCTGCTATAACTCGGGTTGTACAAATTGAACCAGGTCCAATTCCTACCTTTACAACGTCTGCTCCAGCATCAATTAGTGCCTGAGTTCCTGAACCAGTAGCAACATTGCCACCGGAAAGTTGTACATTCGGATATTCTTTCTTAATTTTAGTCATTGTATCAAGCACACCCCTAGAGTGTCCATGTGCAGTATCAACTACAAGGAAGTCTACACCGGCACTTATAAGTGCCTCAGCACGCTCATATCCATCGGCACCAACTGACGTTGCAGCACCTGCACGGAGCCTTCCATCATTATCTTTACACGCATTTGGATTTAAAGTAGCCTTTTCTATATCTTTTACCGTCACAAGCCCAATACATTTATAATCTTTATCAACGATGATAATTTTTTCAATACGATTATGATGAAGGAGTTGCTTAGCTTCTTCTGTAGTGACATTAGATTTTGCTGTTACCAGACCTTCCGATGTCATCAGTTCTGATACTTTTTGCATCATATTAGTGGCAAAGCGAACGTCACGGTTTGTAAGGATGCCAGCTAGTTTCCCACTACCTCTTTCCACAACAGGAATACCAGATATTTTAGCACTATTCATTATTTCAAAAGCTTCACTAAGTGTTTGATCTGGATGGATTGTCAAAGGATCAACAACCATACCACTTTCAAACTTTTTAACTCGATAAACTTCCGTAGCCTGCGCCTTTATAGTCATATTTTTATGAATAATACCCAAACCACCCGCCTGAGCCATAGCAATTGCCATGTTAGATTCCGTTACCGTATCCATAGCAGCTGAAATTAGAGGAATATTGAGCATAATCGAATTGGTAAGTGGGGATTTAGACTGAACTTGGCGTGGGAGAATTTCTGACGCCTGCGGAACAAGCAGAACATCATCAAAAGTAAGTGCTTCGCGAATATTCATAGTATTTCCTACTCTACAAAGAACGTCCATTTAGCAAGAATATACCCAAAGGTCAAAGATTAAAGATATTAATCTTTAATCTTACGAAGGATTTATCATATTTTTATATCGTGTTACCTGCTTTGGATCAGCTGTTACACCAATTCCCTCTTCATAGATACGCACAAGCATTCTAAGCGACGATTTATGACCGGAAAGCCCCATTTTCATATCGTCTCGGAATGTAATATCCCTTCTACTTTTAGGAGGACCATTAAGGTAATTTGGGCTTTGGCTCGCACGGGGGCGCCCCGCTCTCTTGAACCATTCAATTGACTTCGCATAATCTTGGCTCTCAAATGCAGCCATACCCATTTGAAACTGTGCAGTTTGGTTTCCTTGCACTGCCATACAGTTTCTAAACGCATCTCTATCTGCTGAAAGCACTCTGCAATCTTGCTGCATAGTTGTGCAAGATGATAGAACTATAATTGATAAAATAAATACCAAAGTTTTAAATAATTTATTTAACATCAACAATCTTCCAAATACGTTTAGCTACATCTTCTACCGTGCCGGCAGCACTGACAACTTTACAGCGTTCTGGATTATTATTAGCAATTTTAAGAAAGCTTTCCCTTAATTTGTCATGAAAACTCTTACCCATTCGTTCATATCTATCTTCTTTATCAAATTTTTCGTCCTCACGAGCCGCTGCACGTTCAAGTTCGTTACCATCGAGAATAATAGTCAGGTCAGGCCAAAAATTCCCAGTAGCAAAACTGTGTATACTAAGGAGTGTTTTCATATCAACTCCTTGTCCATGGCCCTGATAGGCGATCGTTGAATCTGCGTAGCGATCGGATAGTACCCATTTACCAACATTAATAGCCGGTTTTACAGTTTTTGTCAGATGTTCAGCACGGGCTGCATTATGAAGAAGTGCTTCGGTCATAGGAGAGAATTTATCAGTACTACCTTTAACTAAAAGATCACGAATTTCTTCGGCGCCGAGCGAACCACCTGGCTCTCGAGTTAAAATAACATCAATACCAGCCGCGGATAGTTTATCTGCAAGTATTTTAACCTGAGTAGATTTTCCAACGCCTTCACCGCCCTCAAAAGTAATAAATCTACCCTTTTTAATCACTCACTGAGCCCATCAACATAAACAAGAAAGCTGCTTTAATACGTTTAATACCACTAAGCTCTGCTATATCCGAACCGGCTAGAAGTGGGTATGATTTAGTTTCCATACCATCTGCCGATAATTCAAGGGTTGCAATTGGTTGGCCTTTTTGAATTGGCGCAGCAATTGGACCATCATAGATAACCTTGGCTGCCATTTTACGCCTAATCTGTTTATTCATAGAAAGTGTAATATCTACTTCGGATATAAGCGGTACCGTTGATACTTCTCCCAGCCAAACGTCTGCAGTTTCAATTACCTGGTTAGCTTTCAACATATCGTATATACCAAAGTTTCTAAAACCGTAATTAAGCAGTCGCTCACTTTCATTGATGCGCGCATTATCGCTAGTCATTCCATTTACAACGAGTACAAGCCGGCGTTCATCCATTACAGCAGACGAAGCTAGACCATAACCACCAGCTTCAGTATGACCAGTTTTAAGACCATCTGAAGTTACTCTGTCACGGTATAAGAGCCTATTTCTATTTGATTGTTTTACCCCAGCATAAGTGAAAGAACGTTCAGCAAAAATAGAATAGTAATCAGGAAATTCAACGCTGAGCGCATGTGACAACGTCGCAATATCACGAGCAGACATATAATGATCAGGATCTGGCCACCCATTTGTGTTCATAAAGTGACTTTGCGTAAGACCAAGCATTGCGGCTTCTTCATTCATCATATTAACGAATACACCCACATCACCTGCAATGGCTAGAGCAAGCTGTGCACAAGCATCATTTCCAGATTGGACAATTATACCACGCAAAAGATCCCCAATAGTAACCGTATCACCAGCATTTACATACATTGTAGAACCTGCGTTATTGGTACTTGTGTTTCTCCAACGTCGCCAGACCGGACCATCTTCTACATAAAATTCATCTTCTAATGAAAGAGCACCACTTTTGAGCTGCTGAAATGCTATGTAAATAGTCATTAACTTGCTCATAGAGGATGGTGTCATCTGCTCATCAGCATTTTTTTCAAACAATACATCACCCGTAGATGCTTCAATCAGGATCGCCTGTTTTGCCGGACTTGACAGGGTTTGTGCAAAAAGCGGCCCAGCCATTAATGATGAAATTATTCCCACTGTGGTGAGTAAATAGATTTTTTTCTTAAGCGTCATTCTTAATTTACCTTATTTAATCTCATTCGTTTAAGTATCCTAGTCGATCACAACATTAGCCATACTATGACCTAATTTTAATATTTTTGCCAGTGTAGAACTAGCAAAATCTGATGATTTTAATGGCCCGATGCGAACTCTATAAATTTTGCGACCATTAAGCTGAATACTTTCCATACCAATATCACCAAAATGAGAAACCGCAGTCATTACTCTTGAAGCACTGCCTATTTTACTGTAAGCGCCAACCTGAATATAAGTATTACCACTATCTTTAGGCAAAATGGTTGAGCTTATCACTTGTGATGGCTCAACTAATATTTGCAGAGGCTCAATCACTTCGAGAGAGGATATATCAACCCGTCCCACCTCTTGTTTTTGTATAGGCGGTGGAACCTCGGATCGTATAACATTTACTTGTGCATTAGGACCCTCAACAGCCTCAACCCTTACCCTGGTGGTACCGCGCTTCTCAAAACCTAATAGTTGTGCCCCTCTCCGCGATACATCAATTAACCTATCATCAACAAATGGTCCACGATCATTAATTTTTAACAATAATGAGCGATTATTTTCAAGGTTTGTAACTCTAACATAGCTTGGCATCGGCAGAGTTGTATGCGCAGCTGTTAGTGCATTCATATTATAAGTTTCACCGTTAGCAGTTTTTTTATTATGAAACCCAGGACCGTACCATGAAGCAACACCGACCTGATTATAATTTGGATTTGCCGCTGGCGTATACCATTTTCCAGCAATCTTATAAGGGTTCCCAATTTTAACACCCGGTACAGGTGGAGCTGAGGTTAACTGTGGGCCAACACCACACCCATTTAGAACGGCACACAAAATAATCAGAGGTATAATACGATGGAAGCTCATTTAAATGATACCATTACTTAAGTTCATCTGAGAGTAAGCTTACACCAAGGGCGTAATGATTTGAACAATTATAAGTTAAAATAGTACGGAAGTTTTGATAAGTTAAATAAGCTGGTCCATTTATCCCACCTGGCATGAGAAGTGTCGCCTCGATACCAGCACCGATCGCTTCTGGAATATCGCTACCATCAAGATTAACAACCCCCATTTCTTTCCAATCAGTAAGAGAGTATTTTTTACTGTGCAAACTAAGCGCACTTTTACAGGACCTGGGCGGATTGGGTTCATGGGTCAAGTCAACAATCGCCTTCCTCTCCATTAAATCATCAGGCAGTTTAATTTCACGACCCCATGTTTGGTTTTCGTGCCATGTGTGTTGTTTAAGATAATTACCAATTGAGCCGAAAACATCTGCCTCGTTAGTCCAAATGTCCTTCTTATTATCACCATCCATATCATAGGCATAAGCAAAGAAGCTTGTTGGCATAAATTGACCCTGCCCCATTGCGCCCGCCCAAGAACCAATCATTGCATCTGGCGCAATGTGGCCCTCTTCAAGGATAACAAGAGCTTTATGAAGCTCTCTTCTAAAAAAAGAACTGCGACGCATATCATAAGCCAGCGTCATTAAAGAACGGACAACATTAAAATTACCGGTATAGGATCCATAATTAGTTTCCATCCCCCAAATAGCAGCAATAAAACGTTTTTGAACACCTATAGTTTTTGCAGATGGATCAAGGACTGACTGCAATTCAGCCATTCTCTTCTTACCATTTTTAATGCGTGTTTCACTAACACGAATTTTTATATATTCTGATGATGATTGGGTAAACTCTGGTTGGCGACGATCAAGGTCAACTACTCTAGGGTTTGGCAAGAGCCCATCAAATGTAACATCCAGAATTTTTTGACTTATCCCTTCTTGGAGGGCCTCTAATTTAAATTCTTCCAGCCATATAGAAAAAGTTTGGGGATTATCAGCTACCTGTCGCTGGGCATTTACATTCGAAATGAACGATATTGAAGCAATAATTATAAATAATAGTCTTATCATTGGATCACCTTTATTTATTTCCAAATATTTTTGAAAAATATTACAATAATAGATATAGTTTAAAAATCACGGCGTTTCAAAGGCAAATAAGAAATTATCATAAAAAATATAAGATTATCGAAAAGAACCTAATCTATGCTTGACCAATAGTCCTTGATCCGTTAAATCCTCCTATCACGTATATCGCACGAACATCTTATGGAGAGGTGGCAGAGCGGTTGAATGCACTAGTCTTGAAAACTAGCAAGGGGGCAACTCCTTCGAGGGTTCGAATCCCTCCCTCTCCGCCATTAATCCTATATTATTTTGTTAAATCAATTAGTTAAATTTAGGATAAATTTCAGCAACACACACAGCCCTACATAATTACAGTACTTTAATGTAAAAAAATACGCAAACCGCTAAATCCCAATCCTGCAGACCCCACCCCCTAGGGTACCTCCCTTTTGTGAGAATAGGTTTCCCTGAGCCCTATTAATACAATTTTGGACGAACAAATTTGATTTTGAGCTATTTAAATGTATCAGACGTTTTTTTTCTTCAACGCGTGCCGAAAATGCAAAAAGTAAATTTCCTTGGGAAATTGATCATATGTTTGCTACAGAAGATCTTTATAATGCTCTAATTAATATCAAAACTTTAGAGGTTCCAGAACTTAGTGACCATCATCCTATAATTGCAAATTTTGTTATCAAGAAAAAATAGCCTATCCAGAACAAATGTTAAATTTATGCTAAATTTAAGTCCTCACCTGTAAAATTGTATACTTTTGTCCTAGCGCTTACGCCATATAGTCATCTGCGCCACCGTATGCTGATACTTTCTGGCAGTCTCACGTATCACAAATGGGACGTCCAGCGCTTCTTCAAAAGCGAAGCTGTCTGCAAGTTGCTGTTTCAACGCATCCAGAGTACTGAAGTTTTCACCATTCACCTTTTTCGCCCCCAACCAATTACTCTTATCAGTATATTCTTCGAGCCAAGTATAAGGCGATGTCAGGACTAACAAACCCCCAGGCACTATGCGACCTTCTATTTCTCTGAGAAACAACACTGGATCATAGAGACGGTCGATAAGATTTCCGGCGAAAACTACATTGTAGTCAGTAAATTGCGGCTTGAGGTTACAAGCGTCACCCGGCTGGAAATTAATGCGATCCTTGACTTCACCATAGCCTAGCTTATCTAAAAAGACTTCTCTATACTCAATGATTTCACCCTCAACTGGAACCGTATATCGCAGTCGATTATGTGCCTGAAACTTTGCTCCTTGTTGCACGAAACCTGCAGAAAAATCTAACGCATCCACATGCTGAAAGTTCTTCGCTAACTCAAATGAGGACCGACCTACTGCACATCCTAAATCGAGCGCCCTGTTTGTAGTAATATTATTAGTTTGAACGTTTTTCATAAGCGCATGCACGCATGCGACTGGAAAATTTTTTACAGAAAAATATTCATTGCCGTAATGAAATTCACAATACTGTGCAATCAAATCATCCGTTTCGTATAAGTTATTTTGTGTCTGTATTTCTAGCTCTTGCTCAGATAAAACCATTCTAAATCCCGTATGTTAAAAAAAGTCACTCAGTTGATTAGCGATAGGGCTAAATCTTCGATTCGTAATATATCCGTTTAAAAAATCATTGCAGTATCCGATCATACCTAACCACAGTCCAAATTATCCCACTTAATAGCATCTAGCTAAAGTATGGTATTAAAAATCTATTTAAATAAGTTATTTACCCTTAGGCTTATTTAGTTTTAAGCAATTGGCTTGATTTTTCTAAAAAGAAAATATACCAAAGCCCCAAACAAAACCCCCAAGCTATTTGCTAGAACATCAAAAAATTCTGGTGTGCGGTCAGGAATAAATGCTTGTATAACTTCCAAACAGATGCCAATTAAAATTTGTATTGCCAAAATTGATAATAAAGAATGCTTTTGGTTAGACGATAAAAGCGCGATAAAGGTAAGGGTAAAATAAGTAAAAAAATGAGCTACTTTATCATTAAATGATAGTTGAGTAGAATTTTGATCTTGAGGTAAAAGTGATAAAATCACTACTACCAATACCATTAACCCCCAAATTACTTTTCTTTTATTGTGTGATATTTCCATATATATGTCCTAAGAGAATCTCAAAATTAAAATTTTGGGTACTGTCAAATTAACTAGTATACCAATTCAGTGTAGCTACTACTTTTTATTAAATGGTCATATCATTTCAATATTTTAAACATAATCCTGCACTAAATAGGTAACTTTTAATTTATCTGGTTCTAAATATTCTTCGAAAAGCTTAAATAACTATATATAACTAGTTCATCTGCTCCTGCTCTATGGGAAAATTTCCCGATAACAACAAAACGATCTCGGGCCTACCCACTAGGAAACCAATTTCTAACGAGGGTTAATAGATTTCTAATCCTCTCAGTCCAAGGCGCAAAAGTCGTTCTTCGATGGCATATAAGGGAATGCTTGCTTGTCCTCTCGCGGGATCATCACCGACACCTGTAATAAGAACAATAATACCTTCTTTATTTATTGGATCAAACCAAAACTGGCCCTGCAAACCGTATGCAGAGCCAAGATGGCCGTAAAAAACTTTACTTGTATTTGATAAACCCCAGTTTTTTAAATCAATGATATGTGTTGATAGACCGTAAGTTGTCATCATACCGACCGACCTGATGTCACCAAGAATGGCTTCACCACCAGTATGACCATTTCCAAGTCCAGAGTTATACTGCCAAACCGGCTTTATCATTTCAGCGATTGAAGCTTTAGAAATGATCCTTTTATGGTTATAAATACCATCATTAAGAAACATTTGCATAATAACTGATAGATCCCTTGAAGATGCACGAAGGCCACCTTGTGGTGAGAAAAGAGTAGGATTTTTACCAAGTTCATAAGCTTCAAGTGGGCTCAAATCAGGTATTTCCTCTCGGCCATAAAGTGTACTTTCATAATAACAGCCGATTTGGTCACCATCGACTTGTTCCACCCATGGCCCATCCAAGTCCCAGTTCTCACCGCCCTCACCTCGGCGATAAAGGGTGGCAAGTTCTGAGAAGTTGTTTGCGTATAGTGTGCAAACGTTAAAACTTGAATTTAGGCCTAGAGGCTCCAAAATTTGCTCCTTAACAAACAAATCCATTCTTTGCCCTGACACCTTTTCAATAATTCCAGAAATAATACCAAAATTCAAATTTGAGTATGTGAAATAGTCTCCAGGCCCCTGATTTTCAACATTTGTGAAGTGAGCACCATTTTCAAAATGTTCCGAACTTTTTAAATTTGTTCCCAAAATAAAGAAATCCTTAAAATTTTGTTCTATTCCCATAAAGTAATAGCTTCCGTCACGGATCGAAGACACATGAGCCAAGACCTGCCTAGGGGTGATCAATCGCTCCGGAAAATTTGGATTTCTAAGTTTAAAACCAAGATAATAAGACACGTCTCTATCAAGATCAATTTTTCCTTCTTCAACCAAGGTCATTAATGCTGTAGTTAGCACAAATTTAGAAATAGAAGCAATACGTACCTTATGGTGAGTGGTCAGTGCTACTTCAGTGTCTTTTCCTCTACGCGCTAATCCCTCAGCATGTTCGAAAACAATCTCACCTTTTTTTATTAGGATCATTTGAACGCCAGATATTTCAGTTGGGGCCACTTCCATATTATAAGTGATATCATAGAGTTCCTGTTTTAGATCAAAGCTTTTTGAGGCTCGGGCAATGTGACCACCCTCGTCACTGCAGCTACCAAGGTTGATGCATAGAACTCCAAGAAGGGCAATTTTTATAAGTTTTAACATTATTTTTATCTTTTATTTCAAATCCAGAGGTTTTTGGAGATTTTACGATGAAATAACCACTTTCAAAACATTAATCATAATCTTAATTTTTTCCATTACACTAATTGCACTTAACCCCACTTAGTTCTTACAATAATAGTTTTACTAATATCAAAATTTTTTTAACCTATACCCTAACCCCTCACCTGTAAACCTGATCACATTCTAATTTGACTCACTTAGTGGTATCTGATTAGAGTGAGGTATGAAAAATTTATTCAAATATCTTAGCATATTTATAATCACCTTAGTTATGTCTAGTTCAACAGCTAGCGCAAAAAACCAAAAAACTCTTAATGCATATAAAACTGGTGACTATAGCACTGTACTCAGAGAATGGAGACCTTTGGCAGATCAAGGAGATGCAAGTGCTCAATATAATCTTGGGGTCATGTACGCCAACGGTAGAGGCGTTTCTGAGAATAGTATAGAAGCTGTAAAGTGGTATCGCTTGGCGGCCGAGCAAGGCCTTGCAAGAGCTCAATACAATCTTGGTTTCAGGTATGCTAATGGAAAAGGCGTTCCTCAAAATTATTATGAGGCTGTAAAGTGGTATCAATTAGCTGCTGATCAAGGTCTTGCAAGAGCTCAACTCAATCTTGGCCTCAAATATCAGGAAGGTATTGGGGTTCCCAAGAATTATGTAGAAGCTGTAAAATGGTTCAATTTGGCTGCTGACCAAGGAAATTTTGTTGCTCAAGATGCTCTTGGTATGATGTATGCAAGTGGCACTGGGGTTCCCGAGAATTATGTAGAAGCCTATAAATGGTGGAATTTATCTGCTGCTCAAGGAAATGATGACGCTAAGGCAAAAAAAGAAGACATTTCAACCCTTATGACTAGACAGCAAATAGCTGAAGGTCAGCGACTATCGAGAGAGTGGTTTAACGAGGATCAATAAAGAAAATTTTTATAGAAGTTTTTCTTTTCTTTTTTCTTTTCTTCTTTCTTTTTCTTTTCTTTTTTCTTTTTCTTTTTCCAAACTTAGCTTATCCTTTAAACTCATAATATAGGCAGATATGGCTAAAATTAATATTGCCCCTGCTTCACCCATCAATAACAAAGCGTCTATATCTTTACTTTGCATAACAATTAATCTGCAGAGAGCCGTAATTGCAATAATAATAGGAAGGGTAACAGGAATTCTATTTGTGCTATAGAAAGCTCCAACCATTCCTATTATTTCAACATATATAAATAATAAAAAAAGATCTGAAAGAAGGATCTCTCTTGATTGAAACATTGAAAATAAATATTGACCAGCCGCAATACAAGTTGTTATTCCAATAATAGCAAGAAGAGCCCTTTCGCTCAAATCTGTTGTCCAGTGCAGACCTTTATTAATTTTTGGTAATTTAAAATCCTCTGGTAATTTAAAATTCATTGACCTACATACCTAACCCAAAATTGTGAATTCATTTATGATACTATAAAACAACAATAAACAACAATAGTCACTATAAATTATTAATTCATATGAATTGTTTCTCACGTCAATAGGATTTATACGACAAATAATTAGAATATAAGGACGTTATTCTTGGTTATTTATCCATCCTAAGCAACTAATTTTAGATAGTATTTAGAGCGAAATAAGGTTCTTTCCAAGACTTATAATCATTAATTACTTTAACTTCATTTATCTCTAACAAGACAGTATCTCGTGATCGATATAATAGAGACTTATACTTCACTAAACCATCAAGGATAAATATCATGTTTTTTTCAAGTATTGTTTGGTCCCCCAAACTTAAAAATGGACCTTCCATCGGAGACACGCCAACATTAAAACCTAATGCATGACCATCAATAATCTCAATACCTGCATTTGCAGCTTTTTCCACTGCATCCCTATAAACTTCGCAACACCGGCGTCCTACTTTTAATACATCGCATAGTATCTTACGTAATTCCACTAAATGCTTATATGCAATTTCTTGTTCATCACTCATTTCCTCAGACATAATAGCAATCCGTGTTGAGTTACTCCAATAACCGTTTTCATTATTCATAGCATCGGCAATAATTGTGTCTCCGATCTGCGTAAAGTCGCCTGCTGCAAAACCAAATTTTGGCGCATAAGCCCATATATTCGATATGCTATTACCAATAACGCCACGTGAACATGCGTTATAACCCTCAAGATCGATGTCTCGCTCTAAACTGTGAATACGTAAATTTTCTGAAATACTCATTGACGATTTTGATCTATCTGCAATTAAATGGTGATAAAATCCATTGATTGCATGATCAGTTTTCATAGCAATTGACTTTAAATGTTTAATTTCCATTTTTGTTTTTCTTGATCGTGCAGACATAATATCATCCGCACAAGCAACATGTTTGCCCCCCAATTTGGCAATTTCTTTTTTTATTATTTTGCTTATTATAATTGGAATTAGTTCATCATCGCAGCCTAAGCATTTTGCTGAGCTGCACTTTTCAAAAACAATTTTAATAGCGCTTTCCAATGGATCATGTTTTAAAGAATATGCAAAAACATCAACATTATGATTAGATTGTTTAACAATATTTTCCCAGCACTTTGGAACAACAACTAAAGGGTTTTTATCTTTCTTTAAAAGCGCGAACATCCGTAAGTCAGTTTGTGCATGGGCGCACGGTATTTTAATGTTGGTAGCATATTGAATATTATAGATATCAGAAATAATAAGTACATCAAGCTGCTTAGTATCGATGATTGTTGCTATTTTTTGTGTTATTTCTTGCTCTAGGTTATTCATAATATCAATTTTCCTTTATTAACCGTGACGGGCTGATGTGCCATGAAGAACGTACAGATCATTCCAGCTTTTATACCAATTAAGTAGGCGTGGTTCACCATTTGTGACTAAATACAAATCTTTATTACAAATTAATTCTTTATCATTTCCATAGGTGTAAACTCCCAATACTATGACCATACCTTCAGCTATTAAAGTATCATCATATGGGGCTAAAAATGGTCTTTCACGTTCTTTAGTTCCAACCCCGTGACCCAAATCAATATCGCCCCAAAATGGAATATTTAAATCTTCACTTGATTGTCTCACAGCATTATAAACTTCGCTTGATTTTATACCTGGACGAAGATTTTTGAGGGCAATGTTTTTTAAAGTTTGATTATTTTCCCAAACCTTCTCAGCATGTTGGTTACTCTGACCAAGGTAAACAGTTCTTGAGCCTGTAACCCAATAACCAGAATTATGCAGAGAATACTCCAATCGAACAAAGCCAGGTTTGTTTAACACAGCGCTTGGTTCACACCTGGCATACAATTCTTTACAATCCTCACCTTGAACAACGACCATATTGCCCACACAAGACCCCCCATATTCACCTACATGAACACGAAAACGTTCCGCATATTCCCAAAGTGGGTAACTGAGGGCATCTAATGCCGCTCCTTCGCTATGATTTAAAGCACTGACAAATCCACGGTCACCCATTCGACAGGCAATTTCAAGTAATCTAATTTCTGCATCTGTCTTAAGAAGCTTTAAATCATCAAATACTTGATCACCGCCTATAGTTACCAAGCCATTTATTGATTTTTTTAATGCTTTAATTTGTGCTGTAGTCATATAGTTTTCGTCAATAGCCACTTTGCCCGTAATATATTTTTTAAGGACTTCGGCGATTGATAGTTCAGGCGTTTGCTGATTGAGGTTATAGATAACAACTTCACCGTTCCAATTTAACTGTTTGGGGATGTCAGCAAGATCATTTGTACACACAATGATACGCTTACCAGTTTTATAACAAATATAAAGCGCCACTGGCTGTACGACCTTTTGATCCAAATATGGAAAAACAATTCCACAAGATAGATAGGTAATGTTACTGCTGCCAAAAACAAGTAAAGCGTCAAAGCCATTACTTTTCATTTTATTTTCGATTTTTTTACCGAGATTTTGTTTTTCAGCAACTGATAGTGAAATATCATTCATTCTAGACATATTTGGTATTCCCTTACTTATTATAGGATATCTATTACAATAAATTCCCTAAAAATTCTTTTGTTCTTTGATGGCTTGGTTTTTCGATTACTTGTTTTGATGGTCCATCTTCAATGATTTCTCCATTAACCAAAACTAAAACTCTTGATGCCGCTTCTTTAATAAAATTTATTTCGTGGCTTACAACAACCATAGTCATTCCCTCTTGGGCAAGTGAAACCATAACATCAAGAACTTCTCGAACCATCTCAGGGTCAAGAGCCGATGTTGGTTCATCAAAAAGAAGTATTTTTGGATCCATAGCAAGCGACCTTGCAATAGCAATACGTTGTTGCTGTCCCCCAGAAAGTTGTTCTGGAAAGTTATTGGCCTTCTCTTCAAGTCCTACTCTTTTGAGCAACGCCATAGCATTTATTTTTGATTTTACCTTAGATATTTTTTTTACCTTTGTTGGTGCAAGCATGATGTTTTCAAGAGCAGTTAAATGAGGAAATAAAGCAAAGTTTTGAAAAACCATTCCAATATCCCGTCTAATGTCACATATTTTATTTTTTGAACCTGTAACCTCCAGATCACCAAAATATATCTGGCCAGTGGTTGGTTCTTCTATCCTATTGATGCAACGGATAAATGTACTTTTACCTCCTCCAGATGGCCCCATAATGGCGACAACCTCGCCCTTACTAATGGTTGTAGATATTGATTTCAAAATATGCTCATCACCAAAATATTTATTCAGCCCAATGACACGAAGGATTGCCTCTGAATGAAGTTGCTTACTCATTTTTTTATTCTCGCATTTTTTTCAAGTCTCATTGTAAAGATGGTTAAGGGAATAAGGATAAGAAGATACATAAAAGTACTCATGACTAAAGGAGTTGGATTTGCTTTCCACGCTGCAATAATTTGTGCTGCCTTGAGAAGTTCAGTAATGGCCAAGATAGTACAAATGGAGGTATCTTTTATAATGCCAGTCCATTGGTTTGCAAGCGTTGGCAATACAATTCGAAAGGCTTGTGGCACTAAGATATATTGGTAGGTTTGTATTTGATTAAGACCAAGTGATTGCGCTGCCTCAGTTTGTGACTTATTAATTGCTAGTATTCCAGATCTAAACGCTTCACCAATATAAGCCGTATGGACAAATACAATAACAATAACGGCAGACTGAAAGGGTGAGAAAGTAATATTTAAAAAAGGAAGCCCAAAATAAACAACTATTAATGCAACTACAATCGGCGTCGCACGGCAAAACTCTAAGTAAGTTATCAACAATAAATTATAAGCAGAGTTATTTTGTATTCTAACGATAGCTACAAATAATCCAAGTATAGTAGAAAAAATTATTGAAACGGCGGCTATCTTTATCGTAACCCATAGTCCGAAAAACAATAACCCCCATTGTCCGTCCATAACTTCCATATTGAAGAAAATATGTTTGATGTCATTAATACCAAAATCATCCATCATTTAATTTTTACTCCAGCGACGGCTTTGTTTTTCTAATCGACTTGAGAATAAAACCACCGGTAAAATAATTATAAAATATAGAAAAGAAACAAATATCAAGGGTGTTACCGAACCAATCACCCCTTCCATTTGCCGCGCTCTAGCAATTAATTCTGGCACGCCAACTACGTAGGCAATGGAAGTCGTTTTAAGAATATCAATTAATACAGAAGTAAGAGGAGGTATAATAACCCTAAACGCTTGAGGTAAAACAACCCATCTCATTGATTGCAAACTTCCCATCCCTAAAGCATTAGCAGCTTCGAGTTGAAAACGGTCAACTGAATTTATTCCAGAGCGAAAAATCTCTGTAGTGTACGCACTAAACAATAATGAAAGTGACGCAATTACAGAATTTGTTGAGACTAGGTTTAAGCCAACATATGGCAAAGCAAAATATACCAAAACCACCAAAACCATAGCCGGAATAGAGCGAAATAAGACGACATATGCGGTAATTAATCCATTGATAAAAACATTATTAAAACTTCTTATTATCGCCATTATAAGTCCAATGAGGATTGCCAAAAAACAACTAAAAAATGATATTTTTAAAATCAAAATTAACGGGGAAATAAAAATATGATAACGCCCCCTCATCTTTTCAAAATTAAAGAACTGTTCCTGAAATAAAGACCAGTCGGCGTTTGAAAAAAAAATTCCATATACAACAAAAAACATTATCGTCATAAGGATACTTAAATTGGGTAGATATTTATATATTTTTGTAGTGATGGCTTTATTTCTCCATTTTATCATAGAGCACATAAGCTGAATTATTTTTACCTGGATAAACACCATGATATTTTTTGTATATTTTACCTATTGTTCCATCCTTTTTCATCTCCCGAATTGCTTTAGTTACATCTTCGATGAGTGGTGATTTTCTCCTAAAAGCAAATCCAACTTTATAGGGATCACCAAGCGTTGAGCCGCGTTTCAAACGCATCTTATGGCTTTCCACATACCAGTCAATAATACTTAAGTCAGAAACACCAGCATCTAAGCGGCCAGTTTGAACGTCTAAGAATACGTCAGGAGTACCATTATATGATTGAATTATATAGGGACCATATTGACCAATATTCTCTCGCAACCAAACCTCTGCTCCTGAGCCAATATCCACTCCTAATACTTTACCCTTAATATCATCAAGTGATGAAATATTTGATTTAACATTTACAAGCATCCCCATGCCTGTATCAAAATGCGGCTCGGAGAAATCCATCATTAATTGTCGTTCTTCATTTATGAAAATATTAGACGCAGCAATATCCCACTTTTTTGATAATAATCCAGTAAATAGACCCGTCCAAGCAACATCATAATAGACAATTACTTTATTTAGCCTTTTAGCTATTTCGTTTAAAATATCCGGCTCATAACCTATCAAAGGCTGAGATGGATCGGAATTTCTATAATAAGCCCGCGGCGGTGTCGTGATAACTAACCCAACATGAATTTGGTTATCATGCCTATCAAATTTATCATTACTAACGGACACAACATTTTGTGCAATTGACAGACTAGAAAGAATACATAGATAGCTAAAGGTTAGAATATAAATATGTAATTTGATTTTATTTCCCATCATAAATATTTTGTTTTTCCCCAAAACCCATCAGGTAATTCAAGAAGTGGCTTGGCATCCATACGTTTTATCATTTTATTTGTTTCATTTTGTGCCTCCCTTAATATTTCTTCTTTATTAACCCGAGTTGGCAATTTATTTTCCAGCATCACTTTGCCTCCAACAATTACCATATCAACGTCATTACCATTAGCGAAACAAGCCAGTCTATAAGGTTCCATGTTAACAGGATGTAGATGAGCAGATTGCATATCAACTAATATAATATCAGCGTATTTTCCTAACTCTAGAGATCCAATTTTATGGTCTAGTCCCAGGGCTATTGCGCCATCAATAGTTGCCATTTCAAGAGCTTTGCCGGGTGGCATATATGATGCATCACGATAATGAGTTCTATGATAATGCATTAATTGTTGAATGTGTCGAAACATATCCCCGGACCGGTCTGGTGCTGTAGCGTCAGAACCTAAGCCAACAACTACGCCAGCCTCAATTAAGTCTATCACTGGACAATATCCGTAAATTGATGCAACAGCAGATGGGTTATGAGCAATACGTGTATTTGTTTTTGCACAGATACCTATTTCTTCCTTAGATAAGTTTGTTGCGTGTGAAAGTAGCACATCTGATCCTAATAAACCTAAGTCATCAGCTCGCTTTACAGAACCACCAGTATGGCCATCTTGAGTGAAAATTACATTTGCCTCTTTAGATAGTTCACGGACAAACTTAACTTGACGGACCGCTTCTTCAAAATCTACCACCGACATATTTTCTTTATGCTCATTCCGAAGAACAGGATAGATCATAGCAATCATTATGCGCTCATTAATAGATCTATCCCAGCGCGATAATACTTCCTCACAAGTTGCAATTTGTTTCTTAAAGTCAACATCATATTCTATTGATTTATTAGCATCCCACCGCGAATATTTTAATGGATGTGGAGCGCGTGTTGGTCCAATCGCAACAACTGATCTTGTGCCTACTTCAGCTACCCCTCTACAGTGAGCATCTGCGTAGATAGGGTCATCTGTTCGCATGATGGTATCACCCCCACCAAGCAATGATACACCACATGTTACACCAAACCTTAGCCTTTCTAGCGCTGCTAAGCGTGCTTCAGCATACCAAAATTCAGGAGTTGAACCGGACGTATAGATTGTGCCGCAATTTCTTTCCCAGTCACTGTTCATAGCCATAGTTTTAACTAAGCCATGACCAGCATGGGCGTGTACGTCAATCAAGCCGGGCATGATGACTTTACCTGCCGCATTAATTGTGCGTTCTGCGCTGAAGGTACCTTTAGCAGCTTTTGAAGTACCTATAAAAACTATAAGACCTTTATCAATGACAACCCCGCCATCATTAATTACTCTGCGGTCTTTGTCTATTGTAACAACTGTACCGCCATAAATTATAAGGTCGACCATTTATATCTTCTCCAACTTTAAATCTACGATGTTAAATATCAAATGTACATATGATCATTTAAATCGATGAATGATCCTTATTTATCTTCAAATATATCCAATGGTAGTATTGCCGTTACGCCAACATTTGGTGTATCTACAAGTTGGCCTATCCTTAAGTCCACAGCAACACTTGCTATTACATAGGCCTGCAATTTGTTATAACCGTATGTTGCTACAATATAATCAATAATACCATCAAGGGCGTTGCGGGCAGCTAGATTTATATCATTTGACAAATTGGTCAGGTCAGCAACTTTAGCAGACTGGAGGTATTTTAGTCTTGGAGGTACACTTCCTGCTACTTTAATTGGAAAGCCCGTTACCGCATAAAATTTTGTAGATGGGATATCCAATAAACTTGATGCCCCACTGAAGTGGGGCCCTTGCCTGAGGTCAGGACCGTTTTTTATTATATCTGCAACGCCCCAAATATCCGCTGACATCTCTATAGCCGTACCACTTACTTCGCCATCACCTTGTGCAAAATGTAAGTCACCGACAGCAAGACCACATCCATCAATATAGCAGGGTAAATATATAGTAACACCAACCTTCAGATAACGAATATCCATATTTCCACCATGTTCGCGGGGCGGTATCGTGCGCAAGCATTCATCACGTCCACTTCCTAATGGGCCACATATAGATGCAGGTGAAGCTTTATCGGTCATTGGTACATACACATCTCCTCCAGCCTCAAACAATGCTTGCTCACGGTCTAGCATTTCAACTAATTTTTTTCTATTTGGAAGTGTTGTTACTACTCCAGGAAAACTAGCATTCGGAATTTTAACTCCTGGAAGATCCTCACTCACTGCATAACTTTCATTTAAATTCCAGGATACAGTTAGTTTTCCAGGCCCCATTAAGTCTTGAGCAAACCCAGATGTACTAGTATATGCGTAGCGGCCAGGTTTTATTTTACTTATAGTAAAAGCAAGCACGTCGCCTGCTTTAGCTCCTTCGATATACACAGGGCCAGTAATAGGATGAACCCGACCAAAACTCCAATCATCACCAGGCTTTTTCATCGTATCAGTTTGACTATCTACAGTGCCTAATACATCTTGAGCATCACGGGTATGAAATAAAATAGTCTGCCCAGGCTTTGCAAAGGCTGTCATAGGGATGTCAGAGTGAATACGGTTAAAGCACTGTATATCTTCGAGGCATGTATCACCCTCACCCCCGACTTCAATTATATCCTGTGCAAATACAAGCTCCGTACTTATAAAAAATAAAATTAGTATTGATAAAAAATTAATTAGATGACTATTAACAGACATTTTTCTCTCCCCTAGTTGGTATTACTGTATATTAGCAATATGCATGGGTCAAAATGTCAATTTGTAAATATCCACTCTGAATAAAAAAGTAAAATTGATAAATAAATAGTTTGCTGCTATCTAACCTTTGTTATTAGGATTATTACTATGGTATATATTGGATAATAAAACTAAGTGAGTAGAAAACTTGCACAACACAAAGAATAATAATTATCTAGTTCAAGGAAGAGAATGCGGCGATTGCGAAGTTTGCTGCAGAACTGTCTCAATTAATACACCTGAACTTAAAAAAACAGCAAACACAAACTGTCATAATCTTAGGCCCCTGGGGGGATGCTCCCTTTATCCATCTTGGCCACCGGTTTGTCAAAAATTTTATTGTGCTTGGCGAACCTTAGACGATCTTGATGATAGCTGGAGACCCGATCAAAATAAAATAATGATAGAATTTTCTAGGGAAAATTTTCCTGACCCATTCGCCGAACGAACTGGCTTTCGATTTACGATTCTTGACAAAAATAAATTATCAAAAAATAGAAAATTTGCTAGGTTTATTATGGAGCAAATTAATAATGGGACCCCATGTATTTTAGCATATGGAATAGAAGAAAATACAGAGCCTGCAGCTGCATTTCTGAACTTTGCTCTTAAAAAAGCAGTAAAATCTAATAAAGTTAATGCTGTATTACGCGAACTAATAAAGGCACTAGAGGCATGTGACAATAGACCGAAGATAAGTTTTAAGCTCGAAAATGATGAACTCGTTTCAGTATAAAAAAATAGAATATTTATTATTTTCTCCATACAACGGGAAATAATTTACTATCCATGGGATCACCAGGAGAAAGTCCAGGGTCAGAAACAATATCAGTTGTTCCTGGACGAGGATCCCAAACTACGTCTTCCCCAGTCCAACGAGTGGCGTAGCCACGCCTACGAACTTTTGAATTGGCATTTCCTTTTGCGCCATGAATAGTATTAAAATTGTGTACAAGACAATCACCCGGCTGTAAATCGTAACAAATAATTTGGTCTTCTGGCACTGTCGCATCAATATCTGGCAAAACTTTGAGTAAACTATCATCATAATTATCGTTATTTTTACCACTAAAGCTTTGCGGCCGGTATCTATTCCCTGTTGCATGCGAACCTTTTACATAGCGAACGCCGCCAGTTTCTTCAGTGACATTGTCCATTGCAAACCATATTGAACAAACTTGAGTACCTTTGACTTTCCAGTAAGGGGCATCCTGATGCCAAGGTGTTGGCTCAACAGATCCCGGCTCCTTAACAAGCAAATGGTCAAAAAACATATTAATTTTACTAGCCGACATGAGCCGTGCGGCAATTTTTGCCGCTTCACTTTCCATGATAAATTTTTTAAATTTATCATTATAAATCCATAAAAATTGATCCCCAAAAAACCTTGTTGATTTCTTTCTATCAGCGTATTCCTCGGCCATTTCACTAGGATTATTTAAGCATTCTTCAGTCGCTTGACGCAGGAAATCGATCCATTTTTCATCAAACACGCCGCTGAGCTTCACCACGCCATCCCGGTGATAGGTTGTTTTATCATGGTCGGAAATTTTCATAATTCACTCTTTAATTTTGGATATAAAATATTTATTTACGATATAATAATACATACTGCCCGCACTCAAAACACCCATGATAAAAACTCCAAAAATCGGCGCATTATTAACCGTCATAGCAATTAAACCTATGGAAATAATAAAAAGTAGGACGGCGACCCCGTACAACAGCGCCTTGGGTAATTTAAAGTCAGCATTTTCATAATCGTCTCCCATTACCGCTGGTATCCGGTAGAGGCTGACCGCGAGAAATATCTGCTGTAATAATAAGCCGAGCACGGCGACAAGGGCATATTGTTCGATGCTGCTGCCCATGAGAACGGCGATAACACTGATGGTGGTATAGGCGATAATCGCGTTGGCGGGGGTGGCGTATTTCTCCGATCTTTTTGCTAAGAATTTCGGGAATAACCCCGCCTCGGCGATGACGAATATATCACGGGAATAACCCAGTATGAGGCCGTTGACCGTGGTTGCGGCAGCGGCAATAATTGAAAGCACTAACGCACCAATGATCCAATCGGGCAGGAATATTTTAGCAACTTCAAGCACGGGTGTCATGACAGCATTATAATCAATCGGGCTATTCACACCGCTCAAAATAAGCGATATGCCGCCGTAGGCCCCAAGCACGATGACAAAGCTAATTCCAAGTCCAAGGGGGATATTTCGGATCGGGTTTTTAATCTCTCCACCAAATTCAAGCAGGGAAATAAATCCAGCAAATGAAAAATAGCCTAGGGTCGCCGCCTGAAAAACCGATGGCAGGCCGCGGGGCATAAACGGGGATAAATTATCAGCCTCAAAATACGGTACACCTGACAGGATAAAGATACTCAGCATTATGATCAAAATAATCACCATGATTGATTGAAATTTCACCACGAGGGTGGAACCCAAAACATTGACTAGACCAAAAAATATCAGCACACAAACGGCCACAAGGGTTTTATCCAAACCAGGAATAAAATAAACCAAATAATCGGCAAAGCCGTAACTAACAAAGGCATTGACCAACACCACCGCTGCCAGCAAAACCCACACCGCCAGAAAACCCATGAAAGGGGAAAGTAATTTACTGAGCGCTATAAAAGTACCGCCCTCCGCGGGCATAAGAGTGCCGATTTGCGCAGTCGCAAAACAGCTCACCACGGCCATCGCACCTGCAACGGCATAAGCAAGAATAACCCCAGGGCCCGCAATGATAATCAATTCTGCTGGCAAAATAAAAATTGATATGCCGACGACAAAACCAACGATGGTAAAAACAATACCCCAGAGACCAATGGTTTTGATCTGTGCTTCACCGATCATTTTCATTGTCAACTTCTTTGTTACGTTTTTTGGCAAGTTTTTTAATAAGGTTTTGAGGCACGTCCGGTAGGCTCCACGGGCAAACGGCAAGGCAGATACCACAACCGATATTTTCGTTAAAATAAGGCAGACATTTATCAAAATCCACATACCATTTGGTAACACCGCGTACCATTTTTTTGTCTGACCCGATGGCATCGGGCGGACAGGCGTTTTGACAGGCCTTACAATTAAGGCAGAAATCATCAACACCGAATTGATCGTTTATATCCATATTGAGTGGCATATCGCTCACCACCGCACCAAGGCGCAGGGTAGATCCAAACTCACGGTTGATGATCGAGCCATGTTTGCCAAGCTCGCCAAACCCGCATTCAAGCGCAGGGGGAACCAGCAACATCGGTACATTGTTTGAGCCGCCATATGAAATGGCATTCCATCCTTGTTTATGGATCCATGTGGCAATAGCGTTTGACACCAGATGGGCACGACCATATTGCTTGATCACCTCAACCGCAGCAGGTACTTTTGGCGCAGTTTTCAGTTGATCAAAATCCATTTTAACACCAACGATGATGACATTTTCATAAGGCACATTAAACGTATCAATCACCCATTCAGGGCGCATTTTGGTAATACCAATTATTTCCCCGCTACTTTCAAGGCCGACTTTCTTGATAAGACTTGACCATTCTTCTGGTGTTTTTTCAATTTTGGCTGATGATTTAGGAGGAATGCTGGCGGCGCGAATGGCGTTTGTTTTCATTTGTGTTTGATATAATTTTTCATCCCGCGGCGCCATATCCTCGAAAAACTGCATCAGCGGCCCAAAAGGGGTCAGATCCGGCGTTTGCCAATAAATTGGCGACGGCGGGCGGATTTTTCCCTCGCCCAATCCATTGATATCATTGCCGGAAACATCGGGCCACAAGGCCATTTGTTCTGCACTTGGTATAAATTTTTCTTTTGTTTTGTTTGACAAATTTAATCCTTGTGTTAATCCCCTATATGTCAGCCCTCAGTAGTCCATGTTTTTGGATCACCAGGTAAAAAAGAACCGAGATCAACTCCGACTTCCTTTTCAATCAATTTATTTAACCGGTCATTTAAATCAATAATCAACTCCCGTTGCTCCTCAGGATGATAGGCCAAATTATTCAGTTCCAGCGGGTCGTTATCCAGATCATAAAGCTCCAAATCATTGCGCCCTAAAAGAGTTTGCCAGGTTTTAGGTAAATGGTGATCACCAGGCGTAAACCAACGTGAATACTTATACTTAGAGGTAATTATTCCACGACCAAGCGTTCTTTTATCGAACTGGATAAAGTCATCAGGAAAATTAAACTGAACTACCGGGGCACCATTTTTTTCTGCTACTTTTTGAACCATTCTTATTTTTTCAAGTCTTGAGTTACCCTGTGTCGTATTACTAAAACAAACAAGAATTTCATCACGTTGGTCTTTAGCACTTCCACCTTTTACAATGTTTGAATAATCACATCCTTTAAGCCGTGCCTCAACAGATTTATAATCCTCTCCTATGAGGCCAATGAGTGTCGGTCCAAAATCAATAGCACTCATTAATGCGTTTGACTTGATACCTTTCTCGCCGTCAGGGTGACGAATTACAAGTGGGACATTTATATTTTCACGGTACATAAATGGACCTTTATGTCGAAGACCGTGAGCCCCACCCATTTCACCGTGATCTGAGGTTAAAATAACAATAGTATCGTCTGACATTCCTAGTGTATCAACTGATGTTAACAAATCACCAATAATTTTATCAGAATCCACAAGGCAGGCGGCATAATAATTAATTACATTACGACACGCCTCTTCATCAGAAACCTCCTGCTCACCATAAAAATATTGACCTAATTTTACAAATTCCATTTGTGCTTCAGGTTTTTTACTAAGATCATCATAAAAGTTATCAGGAACGTCAAAACCAAAGTCGAAATTATATGGATATTTATCCTGCGCAGGACGCATTTCACTCACAAGGCCGGGACGCAGTCGAGTTTTTGCCTGCTTACCATTAGCATCTAGCCACATAATGTCATGTGGATTTACGAAATTAACGGCAAGAAGCCATGGCTCTTTAGAACCCTGCTGACGTTTTAGATAATCCTTTGCATTATTTAAAATATTTCGATCTTTTTCCGCCCCTTCGTAAACGCGACCATCCGTATCACCCTCAGTATGCCATTCATCAAAGCCATAATCGACAAGCGCATCTAAATTATCTTCATCAAATCCAACGGAAAGATGCCATTTACCTTTGTAGGCAGTTTTATAACCAAGACCCTTAAACATTTGTCCAATAGTTGGCGTATTTTTCACATCAAGTAGTGGATCTCCCTCGCCAAGTCCAGGGTTGGTAAAAATTGTGGTTTGTTGCACATGTTGGCCCGTATAGATAACTGACCTTGAAGGTGCGCAGGAAAGACTGGCTATATTAAATTCTTCGAAAGAAACACTCTGTGTAGAAAACTTTTCGCGCATTGGCAGTTTAAGTCCCTTAGGTAAGGTTGCCCAAGCACGCTCCTGATCCATCATAATTATAAGAACATTCTTATGTTTTAACGATGATGCTATCTCCTGAGCATTGTCCATATCACACGCAGACACAAAAGTCATACCGGCAGCCGATGCTGCCACACCTTTTGAAAAATCTCTTCTTGTTATTTTTTTTCCTGACATTTATTTTCCTCTAATTTATATTCTAAAATCTACCACAACAAACTTTCATTTTATCACCAGTAATTGCGCTTGATGCATCAGATGCATAGAACAGGGTTGCTTTTGCAACCTCTTTAGGGTCGACCCAACGCTTAAGGGCAGCAACATCGGTGTAGTTTTCCCGCTCTATTTCACTTGCAGGCCTGCCCTCTGCTTCAGCACGATGTTCCAGAATCCGATTCATATTTTTACCTGACACAGCACCTGGAAGCAGAACATTTACTCTTACATTGTTGGGCCCAACTTCGCGTGCAACTGCTTCTGTCATGCCAACAAGTGCAAATTTAGTGGCAGTGTAAGCTGAGCGCATCGGATATCCCTCAATGCCCATCAAGGACGACATATTTATAATTGAACCAGATTTTTGTGCACACATTACCCTCGCAGCTTCACGCATACAATACATAGCACCAAAGAGATTTATCTCTGCACACTCTTTCCACTGGTCAACATTCACCTCAGCAATTGGTGCGACTGGTCCAGGAATACCAGCATTATTAACCAAAATATCGATATTACCATTGATTAATTGTGCTTTAGTAAAAAGCTTTTGAACATCTTCAAATTTTGATACATCACAAACAATAGCTGTCCCATTATTACGTTCGGCCACTGGCAAAATTGTCTCAAGGCTTCTTCCTGTTATTATTACATAAGCACCGTGATCTGCAAACATATCTGCAACGGCCTCACCTATCCCGGTACCACCGCCCGTTATGATTGCCACTTTACCCTCGAGTGTGTTTAATTTCATATCAACTTTCCTTCTTCCATTTTTCGTGATGGATCAAAAAGCGGCAGTTCCAGCTCTTTATCCAGTATATAATCGCCCATTAACTTCGAAATATAGGGCCCTATTGTATAACCTCCACGTACGCAGCCAAGAATAAATACATTATCATTATTTGGAAGCTTCCCGGCAAGAGGATAAAAGTCAGGAACATTTGATTCAAAACCAGTCCACGATCGTATAATACGAATTTTTGAGAGTTCAGGAACAACAAACTGAGCTAGTTGAAGATTAGGAATGAGACTATCAATCGAAACATTACCACGTCCATCCTCTGGCTTTCCTTTCCCCTGCCAGCCACCGCCTATAAGTAAAGTGCCATTGTCCTTCTGCTTCATGGTAAGAAGACCGGTGGAATGACCAATAACAGAATTTATAAATTTTGGGGCACGCTCTGTCACTGAAACCGTATTCACCCTAGCCCTAATTGGCAAATCTGCTCCTAACATAGCTGCAATGGTTTTCATCCAACCCCCACAAGCTAACAATATGCGCCGAGCTGATATTGTCTCACTGCCTGAATTTATTTCATATCCCTCAGATGTACTCCTAATACCGGTAACCTTATACCTCTCAAAAAAATGAATACCTGCATCTTCAATTCTATTACGATAATACTGTCCCGTTAAAGACGAATTTGCAAAACCATCATCAGGACAATAGCTTGCTGCCACAATTTTTTTTGTTAAATGTGGTTCAATATTTTCTAATTTACTTGGTTCTATGAAAGTAATATTAGCCCCGGCTTCTCTCTTCATATTCATGCGCTCATTGAGCAGTTCCGCTTCACGGTCATTAAAAGCAAGTGTATATCCCCCAGTTTTTTTAAAGCCGACAGAAGAACCCATACTTTCCCATTCTGCGTGCCCCTTAATAGCGTAGGGCATCAGTTTCACTCTTTTTATTTGCATAGAAAGAGTGCCCGCATTAACACCGGAGGCACCACCACCAATATCACCCTGTTCAAGAATGACCGTATTCATCCCACCTCCAGCAAGCTGGAGGGCAGCACCACAGCCCATTATGCCACCACCAATAACCGCTATATCAAACGTACATGTCATAGAGGTGATACCCCTGGGATAGGAAGGTCATTATAATTAAGCTCATTGGATACGCTATCCATGCATACAGGTCTCAGTGGGGGTCTCGCGCTTGTAATTCCTATTTCTTTACGATTTTTTCCTGTTAAATATTCAGTAAGAATAGAAACACTTTCATTACAGAAACGACCACCACATGGCCCCATGCCACAGCGCGTACCTGACTTTATGGCATCAGGAGATAGGGATCCGTTTTTAATTTCATAATCAATCTCAGCACGGCTAATACCCTCACAACGGCAGACTTCTGTTTCTGCCGAAATAAAGCTCTCATAGCCTGCCCTCGGAATAGAGAGTTTTGTAGCAGCTAAACCAAATTTTATTGATGCTTCGTATGCTTTTTGATTGATATCAACACGATTACTCATTCCAGTATCTTCAAAAATAGCATTCGCCGTGAGCCCTCCGCGATGAGGGGCAGCATCTGCACCCAATATTCCTGCATTATCACCACAAGCATAAAGGCCAGATACGGAGGTACGCCCATATTTATCAAGTGTAGGCACCCAACCACCCAGCTTTTCATCAAAGTGATGATCTGCACCAGCAAGACGAGTTGCCTCAATAGCCGGCATAAGTCCCTGGCCATAACAGACACTTTCACCTTTTATATATTGCTCCCCCTGACTTATTAAGCTCCAGTTTTTATCCACCGCACAAATATTTGCTCCTTCGACTGAACTCTTTCCTGCTATACTTTTAACAGCATATTGCCAATAAATGGGCACCCGGTTTTTATAAAGTGAAAACATCCAACTTAAGCCCTGAATGATAAGTGAGGGGTTTCTAAGCATCCCAGGTAGTACACCTAACCAATCCTTGCGACTATTTAGTGAAACAACCGCCGACACCTGCCCACCGAGCCTTAAAACCTCACTGGCAACGTAAAAAAGTAACGGACCATTGCCTGCAACGATAGTTCGCCGCCCCGGAATTATCATATGTTCCTTGAAAAGGGCAGTTGCGCCAGCTAGCCCAAATACTCCCGGGAGTGTCCATCCTGGAACTGGAATAACTCTTTCCTGCGCACCGGTAGCGATAACTAATTTTTTTGCCTTTACTTGTTTTTCTTCGCAGCCCTGAATTCCAAGTGTCCAATGATCGTTTGCTTTTTCTATCTGCCACACACGTACACCAAACAATACATTCATAAGGCCTGCTCCAACACGAGACCTTAAATCATCACCAGCTATACTATAGTTATTTTTAGGGGCATTAATTATAGATTTTGATCTTGCTCGCCATACTTGCCCTCCAGCCTCTAATTGCTCGTCAATGAGTAGAGTTTTTAAACCTCCGTAAGAAGTTTTAAGGGCAGCGGTTGCGCCAGCAGGACCCGCCCCTATAACGATTACGTCATACATTGGACGCTCGCTTTATTTTTAGTCCATTTGAAACTTTAGTGCGACAGGCCTCTACCCTCCGTTGATTTATTTCTACTACACACTCCTGGCAAACGCCCATCACGCAAAACATTCCCCTTGGAGTTTGCGAGTTTGGAGCATCACGTAAATGAGTAACACCAACCCTAAGTAATGCTGCAGCAATACTTTCACCCGCAAAGCCATTATAGGTCTCTCCATCAAATTCAAATAAAATTTCTTCAGTCCGTACGATCATTGCCCGTATGATATTCCTAATTCATCAAATTTTTTCTTTATTGAGTCAACAACTTCGTCTGTAGCCGCATAAACTGGATCTCTAGGAACACCCGCTGGCTGCCCTATTAAGTTTAGCGCTGCTTTAAAGGCTGCAGGCCAAGTAGAGTGACCCATAAGAAGTTCATAAAGAACCGTAAGTTTATGATGAACTTCCGCTTGTTTAGCACCTGGCTTTTCTTTTGCAAGTGCTAGAATATTTGCTGTATCAGCACCTAAAAATTCTGGCCCAGTAGCAATGAAACCACTAGCACCCAAAGCAATCCCAGGCATTATGTAATGGCATGGCCCTACCATAATGGCCATTTTATCCGCGAAGCAATTTATAAGGTGGGTATGATGAAAGTAATCGCGATTACTTTCTTTTATTCCAATAATCGGAGCAACATCCATTATAGCGCCAATATCGTCAATTGTTAAATTAAGCCCGGCTCGACGTGGTGAATTATAGGCAACAATCGGCATATCAATAGCCGCAGTCAGCTTTTCAAAACGCCCAAGAAGCTCATCACGTGTAGTTTTAAGAACGTATGTTTGTGGCATAGATAAAACTGCAGCAGCACCATTTTCCTTTGCAGCTAGAGCAAAATCAATGTTATTTTTAAGTGTCGTTGCAGAACATCCAGTTATCACAGGAACACGCCCAGCAGCCTCATCAACAGCCAAACGGGTTAAGCGACCTTTTTCCGCTGCTGATAATGCCCAGCTTTCTCCGTTATCGCCAGATACGCAGATAGCTGATGCCCCTTGGCCAATTAACCAACTTACAAGAGATTGAAAAGCATCTTCCATAATATCACCCACTTCATTAAAAGGGGTAACTACCGCAGGGACAAAACCATGCAAATCTTCTTTTTTCATTTTATTCCTCTAGTTCTACCCAATATATCGACCCAGTTTGGGCCTCTATTAAATAAAGGGTGTTTTTTTGATAAATTAAACTAGTGATCCATAGCCCATCCGGAAGTGTAATAAGTGCTAGGGTATCACCAAAAACATTATAAACATAAGCACGGCCGGCCTGGGCATGAGCTACGGCTAGATTACCATTGGATTGCACCGCTAGTCCGTCCGGCCCAAGCCCACCTGACATTTGAACGTAAGTACCCACCATTGGCCGTTTCGGTTCTGGATAATTTGCCATAAAACGCCAGACAGCATTGGCTCGGGTTGCAGCTACATAAACAAATTTACCCTCGGGGCATAATGTTATTCCATTTGGATATGGAACGTTAGCAAGCACATGTTCAAGCTCACCGCTTGCACGTAAGCAATAAACACCACCCGTTGGATCGGTAAGACTTGTTCTTCCACTATCGGTAAACCAGACATCACCATTTTCGGCAATACTTAAATCCGAAAGTCCCTTAAATTGATCACTAGGGATCAACGTCTTTAAATTGCCATTACCATCATATTCAAGTAAACCATTTTTATAATCTGTAATTAAAAAGTTACCGTCGGATTTCTTTTTAATCGAATGCGGCTCGCCATCATACTCTTTATCAACATGCCATTCACCATTTTTGTTAATACAAAATATGCGCCCATAGGGAACGTCGACAAGCCAAAGATTGCCATATCCATCAAAGACTGGCCCCTCAAGAAATGAATGAAGGGTTTGTCCAGGCCTAGTCATTTTTACCCAATCAGTAGGGTCACCTTTAAAATGAAATTTTTTGGGTAATTTAGACCAAAGCTCTGCGGTTACGTATTTGGTCATGCGATTACCCCATTTTTTCTATGTCGTTTAATTTCTGATTTTGAAATACCTATCCCCATCAGTATTTCATCAGTATGCTCACTAAATCTAGGGGGTGGCGTTGTTATCTCTGCCCCACCCTCGAAATGAAATGCTGCCTTAGGAAGTGTTACACCCTCCACCTGCTCAAAATAATTTTCTAACTGCGGGTCTAATACCGCTTCACTTAACGTGCGCTCTCGCTCCGCTGGAACACCTACAGCGTGGAATAATTCCTGCCATTCACTTGCATTCTTATCAAGCAATATATCACTTAGGGTAATTTTAATCTGTTCTCCAGCTGCCCACAAGCTATCCCAGTCAGTGGGAGAACACAAATCTTCTGGCACAGTATATCCAAGCTCTATCAAACATCTCCACATTCGACGGTTCTGACTGTGTGTAAAGGCTCCCATCATCAATATTCCATTCTTGGTAGAATAAGAACTTATCCCAGGTTCTTTATCACGCAGGGTTTTTATTGGATGCTGCGCTGCTGCAGCCTCAGGAGCCATAAGGGTCATTGCTACTTCAAGCATCGAGCAGCTAATATGTGTACCACGACCTGTCACTTCAAGCTGATGAAGCGCAGCTGATATTGCAAACGCAGCATTATAACCCGCAGCGTAGTCAACAAATGATACACCGGGCTTATGGCCTCCAGACTGAGTAATAACACCACTAGTTGCCTGTATAACATTATCGTAGGCATTAACTTCTGCTTTAGGCCCGTTATTGCCAAAGCCAGTTATTGAGCAATAAATCAATTTTGAGTTAACTTTTTTGAGATCACTATAAGCAAGGCCAAGCTTAGAAAGCGCACCTGAACGATAATTTTCTACGAGAATATCTGCATCCTTAACTAACATTTTAAGAATGGATTGACCTTCCTCCGTCTTAAGGTCAAGTGTCATAGCTTTTTTATTAGATGCCTGCACCTGAAAATTAAGACCGCGCAGTTCTGCGTTTTGCATTGCGTCCGGACCACGCCCGCGTGCGCAGTCAGGATTGGCAGGGTCTTCAATCTTAATTACCTCTGCACCAAGGAGTGCAAACTGATAAGTTGCAAATGGTCCGGCAAGCACATGAGTGAGATCTAGTATTTTTATATTTGCATATGGTTGCATCATGATTATCTTATATTCTTTATTGTTTTTCATTTCAATGTATGTTTTATAATTAAACAATTGTTTCTCATATAAAACTAATTATTAATGGATCCTTAATATGTCACACGTTCTGCATAGAAATATAAGTATAACTGTGCCCACTGTCAAAAGAGCTGAGGGTAATTATCTTATAGATGATACAGGAAAAAGATACCTTGATGCTAGTGGTGGGGCTGCTGTTTCATGCCTCGGTCACACAAATCAACGCGTAATTGAAGCTATAAAGAGCCAGCTGGATAAAGTATCCTTTGCCCATACTGGCGTATTTACCAATGAACCGGCCGAGGAACTCGCTACTTATTTAATTGAAAATGCACCCGCTGGGTTTGGAAGCGGGCGCGCCATGTTTCTTGGATCTGGTTCTGAAGCAATGGAAGCAGCACTTAAGCTTGCTCGACAATACCACCTAGAACGCGGAGACGAAAAACGAGCTAAAATTATTGCGCGCGACAGATCCTATCATGGAAATACTCTTGGTGCATTGGCCACAAGCGGCCATAAAAAACGCCAAATGCCATTTGCTCCATTATTGATTGATGTAGCCCACATACCTCCCTGTTATGCATATCGTTTCAAGAATGATAATGAAAATGACCAAGACTATGGTTTGCGTATGGCAAATACCCTAGAAGAGGAAATATTAAAACAAGGGCCAGAGACAGTTGCCGCTTTTGTGGTAGAGCCAGTGTCCGGCGCCTCACTGGGAGCGGAGCCGGCCGTGCCTGGTTATTTTAAGAGAATTAGAGAAATATGTGATCAATATGGTATACTCTTTATCGCTGATGAGGTTATGTGTGGGATTGGTCGGACAGGATATTTATTCGCCATGGAAGCCGAAGAAGTCTGCCCTGACATCATAACAATCGCTAAGGGTCTCGGTGCTGGCTATCAACCCATAGCGTCCCTAATGGCAAACGAAAAAGTAATCACCGCAATCAAAAACGGTACTGGAAACTTATGGAATGGGCATACCTACATGAGTCATGCCATTGCCTGTGCCGGAGCTCTTGCAGTTCTTAAGGTGATTGAGGAGGACCAATTACTTAACCGGGTTCGAGTTCAAGGTGCAAAATTTAAGAAAATGCTCGATAATCGATTTGCTGATCACCCTAACATAGGAGATATTCGAGGTCGTGGTCTTTTTTGGGGACTTGAGATTGTGAAGAATAAGAAGACCAAAGAACCATTCCCTGCCGCATTTAATTTGGCTGGTAAAATTAAATCAGATATACTTGAGAATGGAATGCTCAGCTATCCATCTCAAGGCTGCGTGGATGGAATAAATGGAGACCATATCCTGCTTGCCCCTCCTTATACAGTTAGCGATGAAGAACTCGATTTTATAATAAAAATAACATATAAATCCCTTTTAAAACAATTGAATAAAACAATTATCTAAGGTATAACATGAATAAAACAATAATCACATGTGCCGTAACCGGCAACTTAACAAGCCGGGAAGCGCATCCAGATCTGCCCATCACACCACAAGAAATTTCTGAGGCAGCTCTTGGGGCTGCAGCGGCAGGAGCAGCGATAGTCCATCTTCATGTAAGGGACCCCAAAACTGGGAAAGGGTCTATGGATTTTTCATTGTATGATGAAATGGTCACTCGAATTCGCGAAAAAAATACTGATGTAATTCTAAACCTTACCACAGGTGAAGGAGGACGCTTTGTCCCAAGTAAGGAAAATCCAATGGTCGCAGCTCAAAATTCAACACTTTGTCGACCAGAGCTGCGGGTAAGTCATGTGGAAAAGTTAAAGCCAGAGATATGTACTCTAGATCTAAATACAATGTGGTCAGGGCAAGCTGCGGTGATAAACACACCAGAAAATCTTAAAATTATGGCCGAACGCATATATGCTGCTGGTGTTAAACCTGAAATAGAAATATTTAATAGTAGTGACATGCATCTACTTAATCATTTTATCAGTGAAGGTGTTATTAAATCTCCCGTGATGGTTCAGATGGTGATGGGCGTACGCTTCGGTGCACCGGCTAACAGTGAGACAATGCTTTACCTTAAGTCTCAGTTACCAGAAAACTCAGTCTGGGCCGCCTTTGGAATTGGCCGTATGGAGTACCCTATGCTTGTGCAGGCCTTTGTTGCTGGCGGCCATGTTCGCGTTGGCATGGAAGATAATCTTTATATTAAAAAAGGTGAACTTTGTAAGGGTAATGCCCAACTTGTAGAAAAAGCTGTACATATTTTACATGAGCTTGGTGGTAATATAGCAAGTACGAAGGAAGCAAGAGAGATCTTAGGGCTATAAAAATTCTACCCTGAAAAACCTAGGTCTCTAGATATATTTTGGGCAGCATCAACAACTGCAGGAACATAAAAGTTGTCAATTTTATCGAAGTTAAATCCGCTATCAGGGCCGGAAATGTCGATAACTGCGGCTACAGCGTTTGTTTCGTCAAAGATTGGTGCGGTGATGGTAGAACCTCCATGCTGAACGTATCCGCGAGAAACGACATGTCCCAAAGTTCGTGCCTCACGAATTCGTGCTATCAAAGCACTTACATTTCCTGGTGTATGGTCAGTCATTTTTTGAAAATTTATATTATTAAAAAGCTCAATAATTTTTGGATCAAGCATATCTCCCAATAAAACCCAACCAAGTGGACTAGCATAGATAGGGCGACGTTCACCCCTAGAAATGTTGCTAACAAAAGGGGACTTAGATACAATATTATCCAAATAAAGAACTTCACTACCCTCACGGATGGCAAGATGGCTTGAAATTTCAGTGATATCTCGCAATTTTTCAAGATGAGGTTTGGCTATTTTAATAATATCTTGCCCATTAAGGTAGGAAAAACCAAGGCTTAAAACTCGAGGACTCAAATCATAAAGCTTATTGCTACTATCCGTTATAAGAAAACCAAGGTGACTAAGCGTGTAGGTAATACGGAAGGCAGAGGAGCGCGATACATCAAGTTTTTTAGCAATTTCAGCTATAGTAAGTGGTCTGTCAGACTTCGCTACTATCTCCAGAACACGAAGTCCTCGATCCAATCCAGGTACAAAATAACGTTCATGGTTCTTGTGGAGAGTTTCTAACATCTATAAGGTAACCCTAAATTGTTAATAATTGTTTTATATACAAAACTTAAGGATAAGGAATGACATATTCCAATAAAGAAATCAATCGTTTAACACCTACTAATGAAGATACTGTTGGTCCTTACTACCCTCCATCACTTTGTGAAAATAATAATAGTTTGGATATGACAAATATTCGCAGTGGTATCGTCTTTAAACCGTTAGGTGAAAAAATAACTATCAAAGGCTGTGTAAAAGACATCGACGGTAAACTTTCTAACGGCTGCCTACTTGAGTTTTGGCAACCAAATAGTCAAGGATTTTACTACCGGCCGGATACAGAAAGTCATGAGATGGTTGATCCATGGTTTACCGGCTATGCTCGCCATAGGACTAAAGATGGTAATTTTAGTCTAACCACCATAAAGCCAGGTGTGGCAGATGGCAGAGCACCTAATATCACAGTTACATTGTTCTCTGATGGGATTATGCGTTTAGTTACACAGCTCTTTTTTGCAGATGAAAAGTCTAATAGCGATGACCCCCTGCTACTCTCTATCCCAGAAGAACTGCGCGAAAGACTGATGATCAATAAAGTCGCTGATAAGGAATATGAAATTGAAATCATTATGGCTGGTAACAATGAAACGCCATTTTTTGATGATCTTTTGAGCTAGGAATAGAATTATGACTAAATATGGAAGACAGCTGGGGATCGGACCAACCGATAACACCTCAAACGAAAGAACCCCTCGCAATAAACTTAATCTCATACCAGAAGCAGCACGCACATCCTTCGTGCCCTACGCTCCAAGGGCTCATAGCATTAATCTTGCTGAAGCTGATATGACGAGGATTGCGCCAGGAAGGCCGCGCGCATCTGGGGAAGCTATCAAAGTATCAGGAAAATTAACGGATGAATATGGGCGCCCAATCAGAAATGCTCTTATCGAAATTTGGAATGCTAACCAACATGGGGGGTATACACATGATGAAGATCATTCAGGGCTTCCAATTGATCAAAACTTTCTTGGTATTGGACGTACCCTCAGCAGCAGCGATGGTAATTATGAATTCTGGACAATTAAGCCGGGCGCATATCTAGCTCGCCCAGATATCGGGCGTTGGCGTCCCCCCCATATCCATGTCTCAATTATCGGAGGTTCTTCGCGTCTTATCTCACAAATGTATTTTCCTAATGACCCTCATAATGCTAAGGATCCCATGAGGGTCTTAATGGGTGACAGTTTTGAAGCTAATATTGGCAAAAAATATATCGTAACAGATGGTGATTTTGACTGTGGCTATAATTTTGATATTATAATTGGTGGTAAGAATCCAACTTTTTTTGAAAATAACATCACTTAATATAATTGCTTTTTATTAAATTAGTTGCATACTGGTAAATCTCATACTATATACAGAGTATAATTATTCTTTGTATTCTGGATTTTATTTTTATGGAATTTACAAAAGCCAAGATTACCAAATCATCTGAAATTCCTGTTTGTGACATTAGCGCACTCCTTGACGGAAGTAATCCTCTTGGTGTGGCTCAAGAACTAAGGGCAGCAAGTAGTGGACTTGGTTTTATATATATAAAAGGTCACGACATACCTCAATGCATAATCAAAAATGCAAGAGCCGAAGCCTACAAGTTTTTTAGAAGCAATAAAACCCAAAAATTAGCTACATCCATCACTAATAACCATCGTGGTTGGATAGATGCAGGGGGCGCTAAGATGGGTGATGTTGGTAAACCTGATCTTAAAGAAAGTTTTCTGTGGGGATTTGACAACTTAGATCAATCTGACCATTCTCTCCGTGGGCAAAACACTTGGCCTGCCAAAAATTTAAATATGCAAATTGCCGCAATGGAATATTTTAAAAGAGTTCATAAGATTGCACAAGCCCTTATGCGTGGATTTGCCCTTGGCCTTGATCTTGACAAAAATTTTTTTCTAAAGACCTCCAATAAACCTCTTAGTCGTGGATCATTTGTTTATTACCCCGATCAATCAAAAAAGAATGCTGATGAACAGTTTGGTTCTAGTCCTCATACAGACTTTGGTGTCCTCACCGTATTAGCTCAAGATGATGTTGGCGGTCTTCAAATAAAAAACCGTGACGGACATTGGATAAAAGCTTCTCCTATTCCAGAAACGCTCATTATCAACGTAGCCGACTTGCTCCATCGTTGGACTGCCGGCGCATATAAGTCTACACCTCACAGGGTGATTAATATTTCCGGTCGCGAACGACTTTCTATTGTACTCGCATATGACCCTAACCCAGAAACAATTATAGACCCTTGTGATATTTTTGGCCAAAATTTTAAAGATGGCGAACCACCTATCACCTGTGGTGACTACCTTGATTCGCGTTTTGACAAAGCTTTTGCTTATAGAAAGGATCATTCTATTGCCCAATAATCAAATGGATATAGCTATTGGCGCCTCCCTCAGAGAGTTGCGAGAAAACCACGGCCTTAACGCGAAAGAACTCGCTAAAAATGCTGGTATATCAGCCGCTATGATTAGTAGAATAGAAAATGGTCAAGTATCACCATCTATTTCTACCCTTTCCGCCCTCAGTGAAGCGCTCGATGTGCCAATGGTCAGTTTTTTTCGTGATACCGCGTCCGCCCATGTTGACTTCACTCACGTTAAAGATGGGCAAGGTATTCACTCTACTCGAATTATAGAAAATCACAGCCACAAGTTTATCAATGTAGCATCACACATGCGTCGCGATTTTGGTTTTGAGGCTCATATTGTTTCTATGGAAAAGCAAGATGCCTCCGCACCAACCTATATTGGATATGGGGTGGTATTTATGCATGTTCAATCTGGGGAAGCTATATTTAATTATGGACAAAATAAAATTTATTTAAAAAAAGGGGATAGTCTGACGCTTGATAGCGAACTTAGCCACGGTGTCGCTGAGGTTCTGACATCTAAATTCACATTCCTTGCTATAAAAGCAGAAAGAAGATGAAGAATATTACTGAAAATCATATTAGGGGTGCCAAAAATTTACTAATTAACTGCGCAGATTTAAAGCCAGGCGAGAAACTGTTAATTGTCTCTGAAGAAAGTGATTTGGGTTGGTACGACGGTCACTGCGCTGAATTTATTGCCACAGAAGCAAAAAAAATGGGTATAGATCAGATGCTGACTAAAGTCGGAAGTCCAAAAAATTTTCGTAGTACAGACCTTATTGAATTAATTAAAGAAAATACTGTTACAATATTTTTTAGTCGAATTGGCGATCAGGAGCGCTTTTCTCAACCCAAAGCTGGCACTCGCATTGTAATGTGTTATATTCGTGATATGGATATGCTTTCTTCACCAATTGGTACCACAAATTATAAAGCTTTTAGAGACTTTAAAAATGCAGTTGATAATATCTTATTCAATGCTGAAAAGATTGAAATAAGCTGCCCTCTTGGCTCTAACCTCTCTGGAGCCCTTCCCAAACAACAAAAAAAGGCAAGTGATAACGATGACGTCCGGCGTTTCCCCCTTGGAGTGCACGAACCAATAGAGGCTAAAACATTTTCTGGTCAAGTGGCTCTTGATCGATATCTTGCCCCTACTGGATCACGAGTATATGAACCAGATTTCCTTAAGTTAAATGAAACTGTTATTGCTGAAATTGAATTAGGTCGAATTACTGCCTTTACCGGCCCAAAAGACGAAGTAAAAAAAGTAAAGGAACACTACAATCTAGTAGCTAATAAGTTTAATATTGACCCTACCGTGGTTCATTCATGGCATGCTGGTATCCATCCAGGCGGCAATTATCAAGTGCCAGAAAGTGATGACCCCGATCGATGGTCAAACACAGTTTTTAGTCAACCTGAATATGTACACTTTCATACCTGTGGTGACTATGCACCAGGCGAAATAAGCTGCACAAATCATGGACATACAATTAAAGTTAATGGTCTGGCTCTTTGGAATAAGGGTATTCTCTTTCCAAACATTTTTGAAGATACAAAAAAATGTATCAACACTTGGCCAGAATTAAAGGCACTATTCAAACAAACTCAGACCAAAGTTTCTTAATTAGAAAAATACAAATAAACTATAATAGTCACTATGGTCTAAAATTTGTTAATTTTTATACTAATTACTTAAACTTTTAATTTATAATTTTAAAATCTTAACATTTAGAGAAGAATATGACTGCCTGGATAAAAATGATAGAAGACGATAAAGCTACTGGCATTGTAAAAGATATGTACAACAAAGCTCGCTCACCTCATGGTACAGTCGATAATGTAATGCGCTGTCAATCATTAAGACCTCATACAATCGGCGGTCATATGGCAATATACAAATCCGTCCTTCATAATCCAGACAATACACTTCCATTCTGGTTTTTAGAGGTTGTAGCCTCCTACACCAGCATTATAAATAAATGTAACTATAGTCTTACCCATCATTTTATGAATGCAAGGCGTTTAATTAACAATAAACAAAGATCAGATCAAATATATGCAGCACTAGAAAGTCACAAACCAGAATATTACTTTAAGGGTAAGGAGCTGGCATTGCTTAACTATACAGAAAAACTCACTGGCGATGTAGCTAAAATGGTAAAGGGAGACATGCTTCCACTTCGAAAAACCGGCTGCACCGACGGTGAAATCCTTGAGGTTAATCAAGTTGTTGCATATTTTAATTATTCAAACCGCGTTTTAAACGGGCTGGGCGTTACTACTGAAGGTGACGTAATAGGGTACTATAGTGAAGATGACTAAAATCTTGCCAACTTTTTTAAGTTAAATAGACCAGGTCTTTCCAACATCCGAAAAAGCAACACAGCCTTTATAGTTTCCAGGCATTGGATCATATAAAAGTTCTTCGCTCGCACCAACTTCGGATGTATAATAACTAAAAATTATTAACTCACGCAATTCAAGATAAATATGCTTAGGCCTGTTTTTATTACTATTGTCAGAGGAGATTTTAGTAATTTCCAGCCCGAGACTATCAAGTATAGCAATCTTTTTATCCCTGCTCAGGAAAGAAAAGGTATTCCCATGTTTAGTTTTTATGGACCGGTCAAGAGAATTAATTCCTTCGATAAAGCAATCCCGTTCAACCTTTGTCATCCAGTTAGCTGCAAGTTCATCAATAAAATAATGAACATTAACAGATTTAGCGCCTAATGTGTCTGTATCAGGAATAATCATATCTGCAAAATCCGCTATTAGATCAAGATTTTCCCTACTCAATACTTTAAGTTTGATATTTTTAGTATCTTTAGGCACTGATGCACCACCCTCACATGCTGATAGAACTGTGAGTGATATAGCACCGCCAGATACCACGGCCATTCGCTCTAATATCTCCCGCCTATTAAGTGACTTTACCAATTAGGGCTCCTTTACTTTTTTTTAAAAAAATTATTGAATAACATAGTAAATATTATTAATTTTTATTAAACCGTTCTCTAAAGTCCAGAAGTTCAATTGAGAAGTGGTCCATAGCATTAAACTCTTCATCAGTAAGTTCAGGGTGCTCCCACTTTTTATACCAGAGTGCATATTCCGGAATTTCATAAGAAAATTTTTTATAATATGTAGAATATGTTCGAACGTTTATCAGCGGAATATCTTTCTCCATATTAAATTCCATTAACCTCAACCAGCCGTCACTAAGAGGTATTGGAAATTTATCAGGGTCGGATCTAAGCGATTGGCCTCGGTCCTGATAATCTGCCATAATTTGATAAACTTTATGACCAAAACTATTATCATCTGTTCTTCGCGACTGTGCATGATTATGGCCACTTAAAACCATAAATATTTGATCATTAATAGCGATAAACTCTTCCCATATTTCTTCGGTCGCTTTATGGTACCCAGGATCAACGCGCGAATAGTCGGCATTAATCCTTTGTTTTCGTTCACCGTCTGTCGTTAAAAAATCATGCGTCGATATAATAGTAGGAATACCAATATTAGCATCAATAACTTCTTGAGCCCAATTCAAAACATCATCACCAGACTGCATTTCAAGTCCTAAATGCAGAAATTTATAGCCTCCAGCTTGAAATACTTGCGCACTATTAGCTCCCCCATTATAGCTCGAAATGTACCAATTTTTATTTTTAAAATAAGGCCCTATGTTACTGAAAACACTTCTAAAGTTATCAAGTCCACCAACATGTGTCATTCCTATGATAGTGGGGTCAAAACGAACAATACGTCCTCTTTCATCGCGTAACTCATCAAACCTATCGCGTTGGCGAGGGAACCTACTATCACGCCAGTACCAATCATAATCGTGGTTTCCAGGAACTACTGAAAAAGGGATGCCTGTTTCAGCTAATATATTATACCCACGTTTGGCTAGTGGGATTTCAAAGTCATAAATACCGTTTTTATTTTTGGAATTTTTTTTTGGGCTATCATCAGCCGCAGTTAGTCCCCGGTTTGCATGAGCGGGATCAACGCCATTTTCACGATGCTGCCAAACATCCCCTACTGATGTAACAAATTCAATATCACCACCCCGTACATTTGTATTATCCGCTAGATACTGCATCTGCTGAATAAACATACCCGCGCTATCGATAGGATAATTTTCCGAATTTTGATGGCTAAAATCAACCATATTCTGGGTATCAGGAATAACGGCAATAGTAAATATTTGGTCATCTACACCGTCTTTCTTACATGCAGTTAAAAAGGTAGAAAAAACAAGAATACTAATAACTTGAGCTATACTTATTTTCATCTAATTATCACCGAATGGATCATCAATAGCAACTGATGGATTTGTAAACCATACTGGTCCCTCTGCGCTCATGTAGCAGCAATCTTCCAGTCTCACTCCAAATTTTCCGGGGATCGATACAGTCGGCTCAATGGAAAAACACATACCCGGCTCAAGCGGACGTTTGTTACCAAGTACCGCGTTTCCCCACTCATGCATATCAAGTCCAATGCCGTGTCCAGTTCTATGCGGAAGGCCGGGAGTTTTATAACCCGGACCGTATCCAGCATCAGTTATTACCTTACGGGCAGCTATATCAACATTTTCTTGCGGAGCCCCAAGCTGCGCCGCAGCAAAACCAGCAGCCTGCGCCGCCTTTTCGAGGTTCCAAACCTCTTCTTGCTCAGCCGTGTGATTTCCAAATACAAATGTGCGACTAATATCAGATGCATAATTATGAACATTACACCCACCATCCATCAGCACTATCATGCCTTCTTCCAGTAACGGCTCAACAATGGATCCATGGGGTGATGAAGAAACCACACCTAGCATCGTCCCTAGTGATCCAGACACCCCCAGTGCAGCGTGTGCCTGCCTGGAAAGATCATTAATATCAGAGCCCCGCATCCCAAGCTCAATATGCTTAACAGTTTCTTTATAAGCAGCCATAGTTATATCACTCGCATGCTGCATTAACTCGAGCTCCCTTAAAGATTTTATAATTCGACATTCTGCAGTAATCGGATCAGCACTAACCAAGTCTATATGAGGTGCTGCTTTACGAATTCCATCCACAAGGAAAAATCTTGTTTCTTCCCCAATTCCAAGTTGACCTTTTTCAATCCCCATATCTTTAAGCATTGCTACTACTAAATCATAAGGGCTTTCATGTTCTTCCCAACCTCGGACGGTTTCGCCCACAATAATACGTTCCTGCAACCTTCCAACTTCGAACATTGGACAAATATAAGCCACCTCTCCTTTCCTTGGAATTATGGCTGCCGCCATACGTTCACTTTGTCCCCAGCGCATACCAGTATAATACCAGAGATTAGAGGTTGCTTCTAAGTATATAGCTTCAAAACCATTCTGTGTCATAAGCTCTTGAGCCAATGCTATGCGCTCATTGTGTTCATCTACACTTATTGCAGCAATCCCATCCATCATATTAGGGAGATGATCAAATTTTCTGGGTTTTAATTCATTTGTTTTAACATTAAAATTATCGCTACAAGCAGTTACTAAGCCTCCTGCGCCAAACAGAGTAGATAATTTTAAAAATTTTCTTCTACTATTCATGTAACCGCTCCCAAAAAATTTATTACATATATAAATTTTTAAGGCGTATATTAGTACTTGGCAAGGGGATTAATTTTAAACTTTAGTAATTAATCTATATCATTTATACAGTTGGGCCTTGAATGGAGCTGCCAATGTCCCCAGGTATAATTCAAATATTAATCATTGTAGTAATAGTTTGTGCTATTATTACGCCAGGGGTCACTGATATTTATAAAAAAAACCAAAAAAATAAAAAACCCTAAAGGGCTTTTGCATCAGATCAACATCTATCCAACGTCCAAACTTGAAATCTACCTCACGTAAAATTCCAAATTTCAGAAACCCAAGTTTTTTTATGAAGATTAATTGAATTCTTATTATCACTATCACCAATTACAGCAATAATATCTTTAAGACCTAGCTTCTGAAACTAAATAAGACCCATTTACTTACCCGTAACTTGAAGTACAAGTAATTAAATTTTAAAGTGTCTAAATAAAATGAGCTATCTAAAATATTCAATAAACTTATCGCAATAAATTAAAACTAAAAAGTTGAGCATCATGGACAATGTTAAAGAACTCCTAAAAATCATGAAAACTCTACGTGACCCTCAGGATGGCTGTGCTTGGGATGTAGAACAAACATTTAATACATTGGCACCCCACACCATTGAAGAAGCCTACGAGGTTGCTGAAGCGATAGAACAAGGTGATATGGTAAGCCTTAAGGATGAACTTGGTGATTTACTATTTCAAGTAATTTTTCATTCTCAATTAGCAGAAGAAGCAGGTCACTTTAACTTTTCCGATGTTGTTGATGCAAATTCTGAGAAAATGCGGCGTCGTCATCCCCATGTTTTTGCGGATGAAAGTTTTCGCTCCTCTGATGAACAAGTAACTGCCTGGGAAAAGCAGAAAGAAACTGAACGCAAAGCTAAAAATCAAAATGGTATCTTAGATGGTATCACCAAAGGGCTCCCCGCTCTTGCCCGGGCTATTAAAATACAGAAACGTGCTGCACGCGTAGGATTTGATTGGCCAAAAACTTCACAAGTAATAGATAAACTTAATGAAGAAATGCTTGAGCTTTCAGAAGAGTTAGTAAAAAACATAGCTGACCAAACTAAAATAAAAGAAGAGTTTGGTGATATGATGTTTGTTTATGCCAATCTGGCAAGGCATCTTAAAATAGACCCTGAAGAAGCTCTTCGTGCTGCCAATAATAAATTTATCAATCGCTTTAATAAAATTGAGGAAATTATTGATAATAAAGAAAAAAAAATTTCCTCATACTCCTTAGATGAACTTGAAAAACTTTGGAATGAAGTAAAGAAAGAAGAGCGGTCATAGGCTAAATATAATTATTAAAGTGAGCTAACTTTATTAAATTTTCCCATTTTAGAAAGTTGACCGATTGAAGCTTTATCAAGTCGTACTGTGATTGTACTACCTTCTTCATTATCAGAATGTTCAAGCACCTCTCCATATTTATAAAAAAGTGCCTTATCAGATCCTTCTGCATGGGTAAAATTTAGAGTAAATATTTTTTTATTCTTAGCCAATGCTTGGTCAATTTTTTCAAGAAGTGCTGAGCATCCATCCCCTGAGACTGCAGAAACGATTGCTACTTTTTCCTGCCGGAAAGCTGCAGCTTCTGCGGCTTCAAATTGCAATACATCAAGTCGATCAATTTTATTCCAAACTTCAAAAATATTATGATTTTCACAGTCAAATACATCAAGTGTTTTTAAAATACCTTCTACGTCTTTTTTTTGTGCCTCTGTTTCTGGATGTGATATGTCACGTATATGTAAAATAATATCTGCCTCAGTTACCTCTTCTAGTGTAGCCCTGAATGAAGCAATCAAGTGGGTAGGAAGGTCGGAAATAAACCCAACCGTATCCGAAAATATTGCTTTATTTCCATTAGGCATCACAACATTACGCATAGTTGGATCAAGCGTAGCAAATAATAAGTCCTCCGCCATAACATTTGCATGAGTAAGATTATTAAAAAGAGTGGACTTTCCTGCATTTGTATACCCAACCATAGCGATAACAGGCAACCCTACCTTTCGACGACTAACTCGGTGAAGTTCACGGGTCCGTATAACTGATGCAAGCTGCTTTTTAATTTTACCTATACGTTCATCTATTTGACGACGATCACTCTCAATTTGACTTTCACCAGGACCACCTAAAAAACCAAAACCACCACGTTGACGTTCTAAATGTGTCCAAGATCGGACAAGTCGACTTTTTTGATAACTAAGATGAGCAAGCTCTACCTGCATTACACCTTCTTTAGTTTGGGCGCGTTCACCAAAAATTTCTAAAATCAGACCTGTTCGATCAATAACCTTGGCCTTTAGGTCACGCTCAAGGTTTCTTTGTTGGCCCGGACTGAGTTCACAATCCGCTACTACAAGTTCAATATCTTGTTCTTGAATATAGTCTGCAAGTTCTTCTACCTTACCTTTACCAAGGTAAGTAGCTGGACGAACTTTACCAAGAGATATAACTTCAGCCATGATAATATTAAGTTCGAGTGCTGCAGAAAGGGAAACTGCTTCAGTTAAACGGTCTTCTGGGCTTCTGAAGTAGCTCGAAGTATGAGTATTGTGAGAAATGTTAGGATGAAACACAACTGTGCGTGCGCCAGTTGTGTATACTGCATGCTCATCATCCCCATCAGTATCATTCCATACACTACTAAATCTTTTTTTGCGTAATTCTAAGGACTTCTTTAAATAAATATCAGTCATGAGTATGTAATATTAATCCTCTTCAGTATCTTCATCTTCAACAAATAAACTAATTTCTTCACCTGGCATGATTGTAGATACTGCATGCTTGTAGACAAGCTGCACATTAGAATCACGACGCAACAATATACAAAAATTATCGAAAAAATTAATAATACCTTGTAATTTCACACCATTAATTAAAAAAACTGTGATGGGTATTTTATTTCTTCTGACGTGGTTCAGAAAAGCATCTTGGAGATTATTTACTTTTTCAGACATTTTTTTCCATTTTTTATAATATTTTAGCTTTAAGTAGTATAAAACCAAACATCATATAAATTAATTTCTTACGCATATATCACAGTAATCATAAGTAATAAAAATCCAAGGTTAATTAGCCTATAAGAAATTTAAGAGATTATTTTTTTCTATAAGATGGTGACAAAAATATTAATAACGCAATAATTTCAAGTCGTCCAAGTATCATTATCCCTGATGTAAGCCATTTAGCAGCATAACTCATCCCCCCATATCCAAGAAAATCCTGCGCTATAAGACCGGTCATGGATCCGGCACTAAATAGGTTGGCAAAGGTAAGGCCAATGCTAACTTCCATATCATACCCAAGCATACCGTATAAAATTGAAAATAAGCCAATAGAAGATAAATATAAAAATAACAATGTCCATATACTCACTAAGATAGAACTGTTAACAATAAAATCATTTACTCGCATAGGAACAACGCCGTGAGGGTAAGCAAGTCGACTAATTTCATTCACAGCTTGTCTAAATAAAACTCTAAAGCGTATAATTTTAAATCCTCCAGCACTGGAGCCCATCGACCCACCAAAACAAAGCAAAATCGCACATATAATAACTACGCCTAATGGCATTGAGTTAGCCCCATCAGGTAAAAAACCAGTGGTGCTCATGGCTGAAGCTGCCGTAAAGATTGATACACCCACTTTTTTCAATATAGACGCATTTCCCAGACCCTCTGACCCGCTGATTATTACAAAAATAATCAGTGCACTAATAAGAACCAAAGATATTAAATATTTTAACTCTCTATCATTTTTATAAACTTTAAATTTACCTCTAGTAAGAAACAACCAATGGTAGGTCAGGTTTGTCGCACCAATAAGCATAAAAGGTACTAAAATAAATTCACTAATATTATTGAAGCTATTTACACCAAAATTAGAATGATTTGTGAAACCACCACTAGAGAGGCTTGCCATGGAAGTCACCATCGCATCAAAAAAACTTAAGCCGCTAAGTCGAAGTAATATCAAACATAATAGTGTAAAACCTACATAAATTAAAGAAAGTGGTTTTAAGGCAGCCTTGATCCTTGATAAAAATCCTTCCCGTTCGCCGTGGGGAAATGCACCCCTATATAACTCCGCACCACCAATAGCACTTAAGGGAACTATAGAAACAGCAAGTACAAATATATAAATTCCCCCCAACCACTGAAGCAATGCGCGCCAAAATAATAAAGTTTTTGGCGCTAGAGATGAATTAGCAAGCAAGGTTGATCCAGAGGTAGTAAATGCCGAGGTTGCCTCAAAATATGCATCTGTAAATTTTGTTAACTCGCCAGAAACCATAAATGGGATTGAGCCAAATATGGGAATAATTATCCAAGAAATAACTAAAAATGAAATTATATCGTAACGGTTTGGTTTTTCTTGCCTATCAGGAAAGGCGAAATAAAAACCTAGGCCTATAAAAATAGTCAATAAAGAACAAATCAAAAAAGGTAAAATCAAATAGTATTCATCGAAAGTCAGTGATGCTAGTATTGGTATAAGTTCACTAATTCCCAAAAATATTAGGATATATCCAATGATATGTCCGTTTTTTATTATCATTTTTAATTCAACTTAATTGTATTATTCATGAAACCAGTCTTAAAAATACTCTAGACCAACAGAAAATAATTCTTCAACCTTTTTGAACATGTCCGCTGCTGTAAAAACAATAACTATATCACCTGATTTAATGATAGTACCTCCATTTGGAACAATAATATCATCACCTTGAATTACCGATCCTATTATTATACCTACCGGAAGTTTAATTTCACGCAGTGGCTTACCAACAAGTGGCGATGAATCAACGGCAACAGCTTCGATAACTTCTGCTTCAGCACCAGCCAAGCTTTGAAGAGAGCGAATACTCCCTCGCCTCATATGCTGAAGGATACTAGAAACAGTTGTTTGGCGGGGATCAACAAAAGCATCAATACCCACGGAACCTGTCAAGTCACCAAAGGAGGGATCATTAATAAGAGTAATTGCCCTCTTACAACCCATCTCTTTGGCTAACAGCGCAGACAAAATATTTACTTTGTCATCATTCGTTACCGAAATAATCGTCTCAGTATCCTTTATATTTGCTTCCTTAAGAATTTCTATATCCAGCGCATCACCATGCAAAACTACAACTTCAGATACTTTTTCAGCCACTTTGACTGCACGTAATTCATCGCGCTCTATGATTTTAACATTAAACTTATTCCCAGCTTTAACCAACTGTTCACTAAGGAATAGACCTACGTTGCCACCACCAATAATAGCAACGTTCTTAACCTCTTCTTCTTCGTGCCCAAAAACACTTAAGGCCCTGCTAACATGTGATTTTTCAGAGGCTATATAAATATTATCACCAACAAGAAGGTGATCATTTCCGGAAGGAACAATTAGTTTTCCATTTCGAAGAATACCGCAGACTACAATATTTAAGTCAGGGAATAATTCAGTTAACTGGCGTAATGGTGTGTCAACTACAGGACAATCGTGCTCTAATTTGACCCCAACTAACCACACCCGATCATCTGCAAAACGGATCATGTCTGTTGCCCCAGGAACCTGTAGTCTGTTAATTGCTGCCTTGGCAACCTCTATTTCAGGAGAAATAATAACATCAATTGGCATATGATCACGACTGAACAATGCACGCCATTGAGGGTTAAGGTAATTTTGCGCTCTAATACGAGCAATTTTTTTTGGCACATTAAAAAGTGAGTGAGCAACCTGACAAGCAACAATATTAACCTCATCAAAAAGAGTTACAGCGATGATCATATCAGCATCTTCTGCCCCGGCAGATTCTAATAAATCTGGGTAGGAGGCATAGCCAACAATAGCATGGACATCAAGAGAATTTCTTACTTTATTAATAAGCTCTTCAGAGCGGTCAATAACAGTCACATCATTTTTCTCATGGGCTAAATGTCGAGCTATATTAAATCCAACCTGTCCGGCACCGCAAATGATAACTTTCATTTATAAATTCCCTCGTCGTCATTATTATTAAGCATTCAATTATCTTCCAAACTATGAATTTTTAATCCCTTTAGCTTACGGTGAAGCGCTGAGCGCTCCATTCCAACAAATTTTGCTGTTTTAGAAATATTTCCCTGAAATCGTTGAATTTGTATATCAAGGTATTCTCTTTCGAAAGTCTCTCTAGCCTCACGAAGCGTTAAGGTCATAATTTCTGTATTTGGATTTGGACGAATTATTTTACTGTCCCCCCTAACTTCAGCCGGGAGCATATCAACAGCAATCACATCCTCTTCACCAAACAAAATCATAATCCTCTCAACAGTATTTCTAAGTTGTCTTACATTACCAGGCCAATCGTGGGCTTGAAGAGCGGATAAAGACGCTTCATTTATATCCATTGGCGAACATCCTGTCGTATTTGTAAAACTAATCATCATTTGCTTAATCAAAACTGGTATATCCTCCCTGCGTTGAGTAAGCGATGGTACACGCACTGGCACTACATTCAGTCGATGATATAAGTCTTCACGAAATTTTCCAGCATCTATTTCTTCACGCAGATTTCTACTCGTTGCACTGACTACTCGGACATTAACCTGAACCTTTAAATCACCGCCAACCCGCTCAAACGTTTGGTCAGTGAGAATGCGCAATATTTTAGCCTGTGTTGTTTGTGGCATATCAGCTACTTCATCAAAAAATAACGTTCCACCATGAGCTTTTTCAAATACACCTGTTTTTATGATGATACCATCTTCTTCAACACCGAAGAGTTCTCTTTCCATATTATCAGGTGACATACTAGCCGCATTGACAACGATGAAAGCTGCATTGGCTCGTTTAGATTGACGATGAATAAGTCTTGCCACTAGCTCCTTACCAGTACCCGATGCCCCTGAAATAAGTACCCTACTTCCGCTTGGAGCTACTTTACTAATTGTATTTTTAATTAAATTAATGGCAGGTGAAGTCCCTGTAAGTTCAGATCCATGTCCGACCTGTTCTTTTAACTCAATATTTTCCCTTCTTAAGCGATTAACCTCTGTTGCGCGTTCAACCAGAATAAGTAGTTTTTCTGTTTCAAATGGCTTGCTGATATAATCATAAGCACCATTTTTAATGGCTGTCACTGCCGTCTCAATATTTCCGTGCCCACTAATAATAATAACTGGTAAATTATTATGTTTTTTCTTGACTTCAGCAAGTATTTCTAGCCCATCAAGTTTACTTCCTTTAAGCCAAATATCAAGAATTAGAAGCGATGGACGTCTTGCGTCAATCTCAGCAAGTGCACTATCACTATCCCCAGCTACACGAGTGTCATAACCTTCGTCGTTCAAAATTCCGGAGATCAGTTCCCTAATATCAGCTTCATCATCAACAACCAAAATATCAAGCGCCATTAACAATCCTTAGTTTATTTTCAATTGTTGGTTTTTTATGATGTTCGTCATTATTCATATCTTTCAGATCAAGCCCTTTAAAAAATAGAGTAACAGTTGCACCTTCATCGATATTATTTTCAAGACTCAAATCACCACCGTGATCCTTCATTATTTTTTTAACAATTGCTAAACCAAGTCCAGTACCCTTGGTGCGGGTTGTCACATATGGTTCAGTTAGAGTATGTATCATATTTTCTGGCAAGCCTTTACCATTATCAGAAACGGTAATCAAAACCCTAGCATTCTCGCTACTAAGTTTTATATTAATAAGAGCATTCGGTTGATTAGTCAGGGCTTCTGAAGCATTTTTAATAACGTTAGTAAGGGCTTGACCAATTTGTCCGCTGTCGCATTCAATTTCAACAGGAAAAGAGGGGAAGTCAGCAGTTATCTTAATATTATGACCACTAAGATCCATCATAAATATTGCTCGTTTGGAAAGTTCTATTAAATCTTCTGATTGCATGACTGGACCGGGCATTCTTGCAAATAAAGAAAACTCATCAACCATCTGCCTTAGATCATTCACCTGTCTTACAATAGTATCTGTACATTGAGTAAATACTTCAGGCTCACTCTTAATTTCTTTCAAATATTTTCTTTTTAGACGCTCTGCCGAGAGTTGGATAGGCGTCAATGGATTTTTAATTTCATGGGCTATACGACGAGCAACATCTGCCCACGCCGCGGTTCGTTCTGCAGCAACCTGCTCCGTAATATCATCAAAGCTTAAAACAAACCCTTCCCTGTGGAGGCCTTTAAGCTCAGTTGTAATACGAACTAATAAATTTAAATTTTTCTCTCCACGCGTTAAAACCATTTGCGCTTCCAGGCTTTGGCTCTTTGCTTTCTGTGCTTTTTTAAATAGCTCTAGAGCTTCAGGCATTACCTCACTAATATTACGGCCCTTAAGTTTTTTCTCACTAATATCAAGCATTGTCGATGCGGATCTATTTGGAAGTGTGATTATACCCTTGGGATCTAATCCCATAATTCCAGGAGAAACACCCGAAAGTACGGTTTCGGTAAAACGTCTTCTTTCATCGAGCTTTACATTAACGGAAAGCAAATCTTTTTGCTGCCTCTGCAATTGCCGCATCATAGTATTAAAAGATTTTGTTAATCCACCAAGGTCATCATAACCTTCTTTAACCTGCAGACGATCGGAAAAATCACCTTTACCTACCCTATCCGTTGCACCAACCAAAATATTAATAGGTTTCATTAATTTGTTTGCAAGACCAAATCCTAGCCATGCGGCCAGAAACAAAACAATTAATGCAATTACTAAAAATGACATATTAAACAAAAGCCTATATTCAGAAAGTTCTGATTGCGATTTTTCAAAATCATTTTTAGCATTTTCAGTTCGCCTAACAAGGGCAACTGCTTGAGCATCAATGAGGCGGCTAATATAGAGATATTGATCAATGAAACCGTCTAGTCTCAAAATAACACGAATTTGACCATCATTTTCACGAGCAGGGAAAAATTTAACACCTCCCTCGGCCGCAGCATCAATGATGTTTTTACTTAAACGGCCATCAAATGCGCTAAAAGTAGCGGTGGCTCTCGATGTGATAACGCCCTCACGGTTTAAAATAATCGCATCCGATAGCTTCAGCGCTCTTGCTTGAATATTTAGGGCCTGATCAAGTAGCCCTCGTTGCGCTATAAATACGTATGCTTGCCGATTAAGTTCATTAGCCATACCAAGTACATCGGCATTAATAATACGTGCATGTTCCTCAATATATGTTTCTGCAACACTTTCTGCGCTGTCAAGGACAGTCTGTACTTTATCGCTAAACCATGCCTGAAGACCAAATTCAAAAAACATAACAGAAAAAATTGCGACAATAATTGTTGGCGTAACCGCCACAAAACTAAACAGGGTTACTATCCGTTTATGAAGTCGCGTTGCAGCTCCACCCTTATGTCCAGTGGCCCACAGCTGAATAACTTGCCTAACAACAAGCGTCACCAAAAGTAGCAGTAATATGGTAATAAGTAGAACAAATATATATAAATTATTTCGAACTGTAGAAAGTGGCTCCGCATTAGTAAAAAGAATAAAAGCGGTAGCTCCAGACACTAAAAGTGCTAAAAAAAGTACGTAAACAGCCTTATTTTCTAGATTAATCTTTCTAGCCCAAAGTCTAATATCACCCCAAAAGCGATTTTTTTTTCTTGATAAATGATTATCCATAACGTCTAAGAATACCACTTTGTTGTATTATTGCAACATATTAGCATGATTTTAATATATACTGAATAAAACGATTAAAAATCACCTTTAATAATTGAAATTTCAAGATCTTTTAACTTTTTACGCAAAGTGTTTCGGTTCAGCCCTAGAAGTTCTGCAGCTTTAATTTGGTTTCCCCTGGTTGCAGAAAGACAAAGTTCAATAAGTGGTCTTTCTAGCTCACTTAAGAGCCGAGAATAAAGGCCCGTTGGTGGCAATTCACCATTAGGGTGGGCATCAAAGTAATTTTTTAGATGACGACGAATAGATTCCTGTAAAGTTTCATCAGAATATTTAACAATGTTTTTTTGACTATAAATTTTATCTTTAATAATATCACGAGCAACAATTTCACTAGATAAGTTTTCTAAACTAATTACATCCTCAATACAAAGCGCAGCGAGCCTTTGAATTAAGTTTTCAAGCTCCCTTATGTTTCCAGGCCAATTATACTCTTTAAGATAATCAAGTGCTTTTTGCTCCATCAGTTTAGGTGGTAAATTATATTCTTGCGAATACTTCGAAAAAAAATGACGAACTAAATCCGCGATGTCATCTTTTCTATCCCGAAGTGGAGGTAAAATTATAGGCACAACATTAAGTCGATAGTATAAATCCTCTCTAAACAAACCTTGCTCAATTAGTTTCTCTAAATTGCGATGGGTAGCAGCAATGATACGAATATTAATTTTTATTAGTTCAGTACCCCCAACGGAAGTATATTCTCCTTGTTGCATAACTCTAAGCAGTCTCGTTTGTGCCTCAAGGGGCATGTCCCCAATTTCATCCAGGAAAAGGGTTCCCCCTCTAGCTTGTTCAAAGCGTCCTATATTTTTTGAAACAGCACCAGTAAATGATCCTTTTTCATGCCCAAAAAGTTCACTTTCTATCAACTCCTTCGGAATTGCAGCCATATTTATGGCAACAAACGCAGAATTTCGTCGCATTCCAAAATCATGAAGCGCTTTAGCCACCAACTCTTTACCAGTGCCAGTTTCTCCAGAAATCATTACTGTAAGGTCATTACTCATTAGCCGCGCCATAACGCGGTAGACATTCTGCATGGCAGGAGAACGTCCAATGAGTGACATCTCATCTTGGATCTCATATATGTCAGCAGTAGGAGACGTTTTTTTCGTACTTAGACCTTTTTTGATGACCGTTTTAAGCTCTTCAAGGTCAAATGGCTTAGGCAGATATTCATATGCCCCGTTCTCAGCTGCCTTAACGGCTGTCATCAATGTATTTTGCGCACTCATAATAATAACAGGAAGATCCGGTCTTATTTTTTTAATTCTGATCAGCATATCAAGACCATTTTCATCCGGCATCATTACATCTGAAATTACTATATCACCTTCGCCATTAGCCACCCACTGCCAGAGAGTTGCTGCATTACTGGCTAGGAGAACATCGTATCCATCACGACTGAGCGCACGCAATAAAACGGTTCGAATAGCTTTATCGTCGTCTGCTATAAGAATAGTTTTTTTTCTCATGCTGTTAACCATTTCTTTTCGTTGCTGCTGGCAGTAAAATACGGAATGTTGTATTCCCCGTTCCGCTTTCACATTCTATGATACCACCGTGTTCACCTAAAGTTTTAGCCACCAATGCTAGACCAAGTCCCTTACCATTAGACTTTGTAGTAACGAATGGATCAAAAATATTTTCTTTAATATCATTTGCTACACCATCACCGTTGTCAATGATGCAAATTTCAAGCGGCAAGTATAAAGGTTTTTCTCCATAGTCGGAAGCAACACGAACTCCTTGACGGAATGCGGTAGTAATACTTACCTGACCATCTTTGACTGGGACAGCCTCACATGCATTTTTAATTAAATTAAGAAAAGTTTGAATAAGCCCACCCTTATCGCCAATGGTATTAGGCAAAGATGGATCATAAAGTTCAATAAATTTAACATGTTTTCCAAATCCTGTTTCCGCTAATTTTTTTACATGCTTTAGAACACTATGAATATTAATTTCACTTTTTTTAATTTGACGATGGTCAGAAAAGACTTCCATCCGATCAACCAATGAACAAATCCTATCAACTTCTTCACAAATAAGATCTGTGAGTGATCTGTCCTCGTTGCTTATATCCTCTGATAATATTTGCGCCGATCCTTTAATGCTTGAGAGTGGGTTTTTAATTTCGTGTGCTAGCATAGCAGCCATACCAGATACCGAACGAGTTGCACTTCTATGTGTCTGCCGCTGATTAATTTTTTTTAGAGTAGTTCTCTTTTGCATCTGAACAAGTACATTACTAGATTGCGATAAACTTGAAACATTTATAAGGGGAGAAACATAAATATCAACTCTAAGCTCCCCGATAATCGGATTGCCTATATTGACATCGTATTCTGTAATGATGGAATTTATTTTACGGGCTTGAGAAATAAGACCGAGCAATTGGCTATCATAAGGAATAATATCTTCAATTTTTTTCCGTTTCAAGACCTGCAAACTACTTCCTAGAAAATGTTCCGCAGGGACGTTTGCATATGTGATATTATTTTTATAATCAAGCGTAAGAATCGCATCAGCAATGTGATTTAAAATAACATCCGCAGGATCATCCAGAGTTTCTTTAAGTTCAAGCTTTTCATTATTCTTGCTCATTAATCAAGCTACACAGGAAACTAAAAGAGGTTCAAAAAACTCTTCTATCATTTCCAATACTTCATTAGTTTCTGTTAATCTATTGACCTTTTGACGAAACGCAGCGCTATCATGAAGACCTTTTGTATACCAACTAATATGTTTTCTCGCAATTTTTTTGCCTGCATCTTCACCATAGTAATCTAACATTGACAAATAATGATCAGTCATAATATTTTTAATCATCGGAAGATCAGGGTTAGGCAATTTTTCTCCTGTTTTAAGATAGTGGATTACCTGCGACAAAAACCAAGGCTTTCCATAAGCGCCCCGACCAATCATGATCCCGTCTGCACCAGACTGATCAAGTGCTTCAAGGGCATTTTCAAATGTCACAATATCTCCATTGGCTATAACTGGTATTGAAACAGCATCCTTGACTTCTCGAATGAAGCTCCAGTCAGATAAACCTTTATACATTTGATTGCGGGTACGGCCATGAACAACTACCATCTTAATCCCAAGGCTTTCCGCAATTTTTGCAAGCTCTGGTGCATTACGATTTGTAATATCCCACCCAGTTCGCATTTTTAAAGTCACCGGAATATCCACTGATTCAACAGTTGCCTTTATAATACTAGCAGCAATATCCAAATCCTGCATAAGGGCTGACCCAGCATAACCATTAACTATTTTTTTAGCTGGACACCCCATATTTATATCGATGATTTGAGCACCTTTTTCTTCATTCATGCGCGCAGCTTGGGCCATCATCCTTGGATCGTAGCCAGCAAGCTGCACAGACATTAGATATTCATCAGATTCGGCTTTAGCCATTTTATGGGTCCGTTTATGATCACGGATCATAGCCTGACTTGCAATCATTTCAGACGTAACAAGACCAGCACCGAAGCTCTTTACTAGCCTACGAAATGGTAAGTCAGTAACACCGGCCATTGGGGAAAGAAGTACTGGATCATCGATTACAATCGACCCAATATTTATAGGTTTTAAGATATTATTCATGATTAAAAAATAAGCAGTTTTTTGAAATGTCTAAAAATTAAGCAATTGAGTTAATAACATAACTAAAAAAACTTCAAAAGTCAAAGTTGAAAAATCATGAAATTTTTGAGGACAATTCTTATTAAGAATGATAGCATCCTTTTATGATTATAAAAAATATAGCCCTCATCTTGGCAGCAGGCCGCGGCCATCGAATGAGCAGGGGAACACCCAAACAATACCTTGATGTCGGTGGCATAACCATATTAAGACGCACAGTTAATGTTTTTCTTAAAAACCCTACAATTGATCTTATTCAAGTAATTATTCATCCTGATGATAGAGAGCTATATGATACTGCAGTTGGTGATATAGGACTTCCAGAGCCAGTACTTGGTGGAAAAACACGTCAAAATTCTGTTTTAAATGGCCTTGAGGCTATCGGAAAACATTTTCCTGAATATGTTTATATCCATGATGCCGCAAGGCCTTTTCTGGAACAGAAAACACTTAATTCATTAATCTGCGAGGTTGATAAGTCTGGAGCTGTAATCCCTGCCCTTCGTATTAGAGATACAATTAAATGTATAACCGAAGAAACTATTCACAGCACCCTTGATAGAGATTACCTTTACTGCGCACAAACTCCACAGGCCTTTCGCTATAAAGCGATATTTATGGCCCACCGTCGCTTTGAAAATATTAATTTTACTGATGATAGTGCCATTGCTGAAAAAGCAGGCCTAAAAGTCCGGATAATTGAAGGCCTTGAAAATAATTTTAAAATAACCACAAAAGAAGATTTAAATAAAGCAAATATAATGACTAAAAAATATTATACAGATGTTCGAATTGGTTATGGGGTAGATGTTCACGCCTTCGATAAAGGAGATCACGTTATACTTGGCGGTGTCAAAATTCCCCATACCATGTCTCTTAAAGGCCACTCTGATGCCGACGTTGCAATTCATGCAATCACGGATGCAGTTCTAGGTGCAATTGCAGCCGGTGATATTGGTGAACATTTTCCACCAAGTGATCCAGAATGGAAAAATGTTAGCTCAGATGTTTTTTTAAAACATGCCGTTAATCTTGTAGCCAAAAAAAAAGGAATTATTAACTCTATCGATATCACTATCGTTTGTGAAGAACCAAAAATTGGCCCCCACCGTGATTTAATACGCTCTAATATATCTAAAATAATGGATTTTGATATTGATAGAATTAGTATAAAAGCAACCACCACAGAAAAGCTTGGGTTCACTGGAAAAGGTCAAGGTATCATGGTTCATGCAGTTGCTACAATTAAGCTACTGGAATAAGAATGAAAAAAATAAAATGGAATAAATCATTATTTCACCCTTCATTTCTGCTTTCAACTTGGTTTTATACTGGATTACTTCCATTAGCACCAGGAACCTTTGGTAGTATTGCAGCATTACCCTTTGCTTGGTTAATTATTGAATACGCTGGAAAAGTTGGCCTTTTGAACGCAACTCTAATTGTTTTTATCATAGGGCTCTGGGCATCAAAATCCTACATGAAGGAAACAGGAAAAGTAGACCCCGGCGAAATTGTGATCGACGAGGTAGTCGGGCAGTGGTTGGTATGTCTGGTTATTGTTGATAATAATCATCTTGGTCAATATGTGATTGCTCTTCTCACATTTCGCGTTTTTGATATTATGAAGCCCTGGCCTATAAGTATTTTTGATAAGCGTCATGATGCTTTCGGAGTAATGATGGATGATGTGATTGCAGGCTTCCTAGGAATGGCAGTTTTTTTTGCAGTAAATTATTATGTTCTCTAAACAAATCAAAGACTTAGCCACAGAAATCTTAGAGCTATGCAGAAAAAATAAACTTAAAGTTGTAACCGCAGAATCTCTTACGGGCGGCTTAATTATAGGTGCTCTTACAGAAATACCAGGGTCGTCAGACGTAGTTGACCGCGGATTTATTACATACACTAACCTCGCCAAACAACAGTCTCTCAAAGTAAAACCCGAAACCCTCAATAATTTTGGGGCAGTGAGCGAACAAACAGCAAAGGAAATGGTTTTTGGTGCACTTACCAAATCTGAAGCTTCTGTCGCTATATCGATAACTGGTATTGCTGGACCTGATAGTGGAGAAAAGCAGTCTACAATGGATTTTTACAATCAATTGCCTAAAGAAGAAAAAACACAATACAGAAGAAAAAACTTAGGACAAATATTTGCACAAAATCTCAACACATCAATTGGGGCGGAAAGAGACGAGAGAGACACAAAAAGTATATTAAATGATATAAATAAAATATTCCCTGGATTAGTTCACATAGCCGCACAAAAATTGGGGAATGCCCCACTTCATGAAAAACATCAATTCGGAAACATAGGCCGGGAAAAAGTTAGGGAAGCTAGTATTATCGCCGCCCTGAACTTACTTAAAAAAGTAATTTAAACTCCTCGAAGAACCTGTGCAGGCCTTACCGACATGGCCTTGTAAATACTAAACATACCAATCGACATAGTAAGAATAATTGCTGCAACTATTGTTAATAAAGGAATTTGGAATGAAAATGTCCACTGAAGTTCCATTATACCAACCACAATGCCATATGCAGCTATTGAACCTAAAATGATTGCAACGGCTCCTGTTGCAACACCGAGAATAATAAACTCAAATATATAAGCTTTTAAAATATCGAGCCTCGTCGCCCCAACGATTTTGAGCACAGCACTATCATAAACTCGTCCTTTATGACCAGCTGCAATAGCTCCACTAAGTACTAAAATTCCAGACACAATTGTAATTGATGCCATAACGTCAATAGCACCCTTAATCTGCAAAAGAAGTACCCTAACATTTTCAAGCACCTCTTTAAGTCGCACAGTCGTTATATTAGGAAAAGAACTAGTAATTTTTTGATAATTTATAGCTTCAGTTTGATTTGTAGACTTGACAGTACCAACATAGGTAAAGGGAGCAAGGCTAAGAACGTAAGGATCAAAAATCATCGCATAATTAATCCCAAATCCCCCCCAGTCCACTTCGCGAGAGGAACGAATTGAGACATTGATACTTCTACCAAGAACATTAATCGTAAGTTCATCACCAGCCACTAACTGCAATGCTTTGGCTACATCATTGCTTATCGAAACTTCGGCCCCCCCCTCATAACCAACTGGCCACCAATCTCCAAAGACAAGAGTATTATCTTCAGGAAGGTTATCAGAAAACGTCATGCCGCGGTCTCCGCGTAGCACCCAACTTGCTTCTGGACCGACTACAACCTCTTCAGAAGGCACACCTTTTACGTGGGTGATCCTGCCCCGTAGATTTGGAACGGTCCTGTAAAGACTAATCCCATCAAGGTTTGTCGAAAATTTCTTGAAATTTTCTTGGTCTGACTTTTGTATGTCTAGAAAAAAATAACTTGGGGCATCAGTTACTACTCTGCGTTCAATCTCACTATCTAAACCAAACTTTACAAGTGAAATTGCTGTAAGCAATATAAGGCCAAGACCAAGAGAAATAATGATCGAGAGTGTAGAGTTTCCAGGCCTAGTAATATTTGAAAGTGCTATACGCAATGCTGGGCTAAAACGGCGTGGCAAATAATTAACGCCTTTTCGGACAAGGTATCCAGTTCCAAGTAAAAGAGTGAAAGATCCTAAAATTCCCCCGATGAAGTAAGCCGTTAATTCACGGTATTCAGCCATATAAAAAACTACACTTAACATCAATAAAACCATTCCAAAAATTAAAATAAGATAAAATTGAGGTATTTTTTTGTCAGCATCATCCGATATAACCATCCGGAATAACTGACGTGCTGAAATATTTTTAGCTTTTGCCAAGGGCCAAAGCGTAAATATTAAACTAATTAATGTACTATAAAATGCAGCAACTATCAGCGGCACAGGATAAAATTCCCGCGATATTGCAATAGGCATTTTACTTTCAAGAAAATCCGCAAAGGCAAATGGCAAACTTCCACCAACAATAATGCCAAGAAAAATGGAGATAGTTGCCATAATCAAAATTTGTATCAGATAAATTTTAAATATAGTATCAGATTGTGCACCAAGAATTTTAAACGTAGCTATTGTGTTGGTTTTTGCACTCAAATATCCGTGGACTGCGTTGCTAACACCCACACCACCGACTAGTAATGCTGTTAAGCCCACCAGGGTCATAAATTGGCCCATGCGATCAATAAACCGTTGAGTTTGACCACCGCCACTACTTTTATCACGCACACGCCATTCACTATCTGGAAACACGTCTTCTAATTCTTTTTTAAACTTTAAACTATCGACACCTTGGGGCAATTTTAAGCGATAGTTGTATTCAACAAGGCTGCCAAAAGTTACAAGGCCATTTTCTACCATACTGTCTGAGGATACTAAGACTGTTGGTGCCAACTGAAAACCAGCACTTGAACTGTCCGGTTCCTTTACCGTAACTCCACGAATTTCATAGGCAACACTTCCAATATTAATAGTGTCTCCAACCACCACCCCTAAACGTTTTGCAATCGCATCAGCTGGCACTACCCCCCACCGACCATTTTTAAGTTCTAGAAGTTTTTGTGTACTTAATTCTACTGAAGTTTCTAAAACACCAAAGAGTGGATATAAATCATCAACGGCCTTTACTTCAATCAAAATACTTTCAGTATAACCCACCGTATGAGCCATAGCACGAAGTTCACTTACCAAAGATATCTTCTCAGAACGGGAAACTACATATCCCAATTCAGCTTCGTTCAATAACCTTTGGTTTGTTTCTATTTCAATATCACCGCCCAAAAACATACGAGCATCTCTTGCTAAACTTGATGCTATATTAGCAGTAACAGACCCCACGGAAGCTATAATCGTTGTTCCAAGAAATAAACAAGCAATAAAGATCCTAAATTGTTTAAAAGCAAATCTGATTTCTCTCACGGCAAATTTAATGGCAATTTTCATCCTACTACCTTCTTGCCTTCATTTTTATGAACACCTTTATTGCCTATAATCATCCCATCTTCAATATGGATTATCTCATCACATTTTTTTGCTAACTCCTGATCATGGGTTATCAAAATTAATGTAGCACCAGTTTTTTTCTTAAGGTCAAAGATTAGTTCAATTATATTATGTCCAGTCTTACCATCAAGGTTTCCCGTCGGTTCATCAGCAAAAAGTATCTTAGGTTGCGGCGCCATGGCCCGAGCAATAGCCACCCTTTGTTGCTCACCTCCTGATAGTTGGGATGGGTAATGATCCATACGGTGATCAAGACCTACCTTGCTAAGCATTGTCTCTGCCTTTAATGAAGCATCTTTTATACCAGCAAGTTCAAGGGGCACAGAAACATTTTCAATAGCCGTCATTGTGGGAATAAGGTGAAATGCCTGTAGGATAATACCAATATTATTTCTTCTAAAAATAGCTAGCTCATCTTCATTCATTTTGTCAAGCGTATAGCCAGCGACCATAACGGAACCATTACTTTGCCGTTCAAGCCCATTCATTACAGACATCATACTGGATTTTCCAGAGCCAGAGGACCCTAAAATAGCTACAGCCTTTCCTTCATTAACTTTAAGGTCTATACCATTTAAAATTTTAACTTCAAAATCGTTGCTTTTAAGTCTGAGATGAATATTCTTTAATTCAAGTGCAATGTTATCAGCCATAGGTTATTATACTCGTTAACGAAGAAGGTTTCTATAAATTGTCTAATTTTCAACTGTTATACAATAATGTTTTTATCACTCCAAGCCCGATATTCAAACTTATTGAAATTAAGCGATTAATTTTTAAGGTTATGCTCGTTATAAGTTGTTTTTTCTTTGTTGTAGAGAAGGGTTATACTCAGGATAAAATTATTCTTGCTTTTGGTGATAGTCTCACCGCCGGCTATGGTCTTGGCCCTGGAGAAGGTTTCACTGATGAGCTCGAGCGCACTATAAATATTCTAGGATCAACCGCCACAGTAATAAATGCAGGCGTATCAGGCGATACGTCTTCCGGTGGACTTTCTCGCATTAAATGGGTTCTTGATAGTTTTGAAAATATTGACCTTGTCATTCTTGCTTTAGGTGCAAATGACGCTCTTCGTGGGATACAACCCAAAATAACTACACAAAACATTGATCAAATAGCCAAAATTTTAAAAAATAGAAATATCCCAACAATAATTGCTGGAATGATGGCCCCCCCTAACCTTGGAAAGGTTTATGCAAAACAATTCAATGACATCTATCCAGTGACCGCCAAAAAATACGGAATGGCATTTTATCCCTTCTTCCTTGATGGCGTTGCTGGCCTCATAGAATTCAACCAAATAGATCGTATTCATCCCAATAAAAAAGGTGTGTCTATTATCTCTAAAAAAATGGCACCAGTTATTATTAAGGTTTTAAATAAATAATTTTCTCTGTTAGTTGCAAAAATTAAAAGAAGTATATTCTAATTTTGATTTTATATTTCTATTTTACAATAAATAATTTTTATAAATTTCATAGAAAATTGACTTTCCCCTATCTATCAATTCATCAGGGAAGTCATAATCTGAATTATGAATTTGAGGATTGTTTTCTCCAGCACCAAAAGCAAACATAGCTCCCTTAGCTGAAGCACTAATTGCACCAAAATCTTCCGCCCACCGAAACGGTTCATTCAGCCACTTAATGGCGTGTCCTGTTATTTCAGCTGCTCGAACTACTTGTTTTACACATTCTTCATCATTAAAATTTGCATCAAAAATTTCTGTCCATTCTATATCATATTCAAGTTTATTTTTTCTTGCTACATTTTTAACAATCAACTTTGCGTTATCAACCAGCGTGTTCATTCCTTGATTTGTTTCACTTCTTAGGTTGACCATAAATGTTGCATCTGCTGGCGCAATACCAAGCGCAGGCTCTCCCATACTAGCATGGGTAGTTGTAGTCATTAGAAATTCATCAGTTTTAATAACAGATGATATCTTTGGAAATGTCTCAAGAAATTCTGCTAATGCTAAGGCGGGACTTCTGCCAGTTTCTGGATAGGCTGCATGTGCCGTATACCCTTTTAATTTAACAACCATCCCCCGTGACGCACAAGTAAATGCTCCAGATCGCAACATAACCTGTCCCATTGGGTGTCCAGGCAGATTATGCAATGCAAAGCAATAATCTGGCACAAGTTTAGAAAATTGCGGATCATTAACAATTGCTCTAGCGCCCTCACCAGTTTCCTCTGCCGGTTGGAATAATATTATTACTCGCCCACAGGTTGGTCTTTTCTTCGCAATATCTTGCGCTAAGCCAAAAATAATTGCCATATGTCCGTCATGACCACATTTATGCGAAATGCCTTTAATTGCCGATCGATAGGGTATGTCTAATATTTCATCAATAGGTAATGCATCAAGTTCTGTGCGAAACAATATAGTTGGGCCAGATTTTTTTCCTGAAAATACAGCAGCTACACCGAATCCGCCCAAATTACTGTATAGCTCATCAGGACTTAATTCTTTTAATTTTTCATAGAATAGTGTGGCTGTATTCTTTTCCTCGCCAGAAAGTTCTGGACCTTGATGTAATTTATGCCGCAGCATGATTAATTCATCGTTAGAAGTACTCATATTCAATAATAGCCATTGATAATTAATATTACATTCATATCTTATATTGCATCTCACTTATTTCAATATAAAATAACCAAGTAATCCTTAACAGGAAAATAAAATACCCCTGCTTGAGTAAAAATAATTATTTACCTTAAAAATTATAGTACTTAATACATAAAAGGTCTATATCAAAACTCATCCTATACATGACATTATAAGTTTAAAATATGAAATTAAATTTTGAGAAGTACTGCGAGAATGCAGCTAAAAATTCCCTAATAATTATCCATGGCCTTTATGGCTCAGCAGCCAATTTTAAGGGTTTAGCCAAAATATATTCTAAATATTTTGATGTTTATTGCATTGATCTTCGAAATCATGGAGATTCACCTCATGCAAACAATATGTCTTATAAGGATATGGCAGATGATGTATTAAAATTTATGGATGATCAGGGGTTATCGTCCTCACATATCTTAGGACACAGTATGGGTGGAAAAGTTGCAATGCAACTTGCACTAAACTATCCAGAAAGAATTGAAAAACTAATTATTGGAGATATCTCACCTGTTCCCTATCCTCATCACCATGAAAAAATATTTGAAGGATTAGTTAAAATACCACTAAAGAATATTAACTCACGAGGTGCGGCTGATAATATACTTAGTCATTATGTAAATGAAGCCGGCATACGCATGTTTCTTCTCACTAATCTTAGGCGCGGGGATGATGGCAACTTCAAGTGGCGTATAAACCTTAAGGTTTTAATCCGTGAATATAAATCTATTTCTGCTGCACCTAAGGGTACCTCACATCACGGTCAAACACTTTTTATTCGCGGTGAATTATCAGAATACATAGCAAATCACCATGTGCCAATAATAATGAACCTCTTTCCTAACGCCCGTATTGAAACCATTGATGGATGTAGTCATTGGCTTCATTCTGAAAAGCCCAAAGAGTTTTCTAAAATATTGTTAAATTTCTTAGCTTAAGTTTTTTACACATTCTATAATATGATCAGCGGCATAATCAATTTCATCCACAGTAGTTACATGACCAATACCAATGCGTATCGATGCTTCAATTTGCAATTTTGTCAGGCCGATTGCCTTTAAAACATATGATGGTTGATGTTTTGCTGACGAGCAGGCAGAACCTGATGATATGGCAATATCGCGAAGGTCAGCAACCAAAAGATTACTATTAACACCTGAAAAAGTGAAGTTTAGATTACCAGGATAACGGTTCAAAGCACAGCCATTTAGTTTTAAATGCTTTAATTCTGAGCTCAACTTTTCAAAAAGTCTCTCAGATAAATTTTTAACATAATTTAAGTTTTTGTACATATTTATACCCGCAATATTGCAAGCTTTACCAAGTCCAACACAAAGGGCTGGTGATAATGTTCCCGAGCGAAACCCTCGTTCCTGACCACCTCCATCAAAAAGTGGAATAATATCTGTACCTTTTCTGATGTATATTGCACCTATCCCTTTGGGGCCATATAATTTATGTCCAGAAATACTCATAACATCTATGTTCATTTCATCTACATCTAAACGAATTTTACCTACAGCCTGAGCAGCATCCGTATGAAATATAACGCACCTATCCTTGCAAATTTGGCCAATAGCTTCGAGCTGTTGTATCACACCTATCTCATTATTGAGTGCCATCACAGAAACTAACGATGTTTTATCAGTGATAGTATTCCTAAGTATATCTAAATCAATCATTCCCAGCTTATCAACCTCAAGGTAGCTTACGTCAAACCCCATATTCCCTAAAGATCTAGAACAACCTAAAACACACTCATGCTCCGTGTTAACTGTAATAATATGATTTTTGATAGGATGATGTGCGAAGGCAACCCCTTTAATTGCTATATTGTTAGATTCTGTGGCGCCAGAAGTAAAAACAATTTCCTCCTCAATAGCGCCAATAAGTGAAGCTACCTGACCTCTCGAAAACTCAATAGCTGCATCTGCCTCCCAGCCATAGCTGTGCTCTACAGAATGGGGATTACCAAATTTTTCAGTCAAAAAGGGTAACATAGCTTCTAAAACCTGAGGATCGAGAGGAGTTGTGGCCTGATAATCAAAATAGATGGGAAGCTTAAGAGTTTTTTCGGTCATACTGTTTTTTCCAACTTTTGACAAAGGCTTTAGCGTGGGCGTATTCACTATTCCATCCAAGGCTCATCCGAATAGTCGAGGTGGCAATATTTTTATCACCCTTCATAGCATCAATTACGTGGGAGGATTTAACCTTGCCAGATGAGCAAGCTGAACCTGAACTAATACATATTTGGTCTAAGTCAAAATTCATCACCTGGGTCTCACTTTTGACCCCCGGCATATAAATAGTTGAAACATTTGATAGCCTGGGTGAACTATTTCCAGGAAAACTCGCTTGTGGTGCATGTTTATAAATTTTTTCTTCAATTTCATTACGCCATATTTCAAGTATTTCCATTTTTTTGAGGCTTTTCTTTATCATAGAAACAGCTCTTCCAAAACCCACAATTCCTGCAATATTTTCAGTCCCTCCACGGCGACCGATTTCTTGGCCTCCGCCAAAGATAAAAGATTTTATTGGTAATTTTTCTTGGACAATTAATGCACCTACACCCTGAGGCCCCCCTATTTTATGCGAAGATATACTCATCATATCAACACCTAACAACATAAAATCTATGGGCACTTTTGAAAGTGCTTGGATAGCATCAATATGTAGAAGTGCGCCCGCAGAGCGAGCAATTTTTGCTATGGCCTTAATATCTTGTAAAACTCCAGTTTCATTATTAGCATAAAGGATCGATATAATTGACTTTTCATCATTTTCATTTAGTAATTTTTCAAGTTCCAAAAGATTAATAAGCCCATCCGAATTTACGCGAATAATATCCACTGTTCCTTCAAAGGAAGAAGCTACAGACCGTATTGAATCATGCTCCGCATTAGAGGTAATTAAACGATTACATCCACTACCGAGTATTGCCATATTATTTGCTTCAGTGCCGCCGGAAGTAAAAACAACCATTTGCGCATGACAGTTTATATTGTGGGCAATAATTGATCTTGCTTTTTCCATTCGCGACTTCGCTTTACGGCCTCTACTATGAACAGAAGACGGGTTGCCACTCTGATGCATAACCTCGACCATAACCTCAATTACTTCGGGTAGGATAGGTGCCGTAGCATTATAATCAAGGTATATTTCTTGCTTTTTTATCATAAATTTGTTTTAAACCAATTTCTAAGTTGATATTTCACTACTGTTTTATGCTATAATAAACGTATATCATCAATACAGTATTTTATTTCATGAATTTTGCCAAAACTTACTTAAAAAATTTAAGGTTAAATTAATATGCCCGAAGTAATAATTAACGGCCCTGAGGGTCGCCTCGAAGGTCGCTATCATCCAAGTAAAAAGGCAAACGCACCAATAGCCCTAGTCTTACATGCGGACCCCCAGTTTAACGGAAATATGAACGCAAAGATATGTTATTATCTTTATCACTCTTATGTTCGTCGTGGGTTTTCAGTACTACGTTTTAATTTTCGCGGCGTAGGACGCAGCGAAGGTATATATGACAGCGGCATTGGTGAACTCAGTGATGCAGCCGCCGCCCTTGACTGGCTCCACACGGTAAATCGCGACTCGCCCCAAGTGTGGATTGCTGGATTTTCTTTTGGAGCTTGGATAGGAATGCAACTTCTTATGCGACGTCCTGAAATCAGTGGATTTCTTTCTATTTCCCCCCCTGCTAATCTTTATGATTTTTCGTTCCTTGCTCCTTGTCCATCATCTGGACTAATTACACAAGGGACAAGTGATACAATTGTTACCGAGGATGCAGTTCAAAAACTGGTGGATAAGTTGAAATCCCAAAAAGGCATTACCATTGATTATGATAAAATCGAGGGAGCTAGCCATTTTTACGAAGAACATCATAAACCGCTTGTTCAAAGTATTGATAAGTATTTAACCATGCGGCTGGGTTATTAAGGCTTGCTAATTACGCCACCACTAGAAGGTGAAGAAATACCTGTGGTCCCGGGAAAAGTTATAGGTAAATCATAAAGGCGACGCACAGCCATATAACCAAATGCTTCAGCCTCGATATAATCACCATCCAAACCAATCGTATTTAAGGTTTTAACATTTTCACCCAAAACCTCATTTAACATTGTCATAATTGTTGGGTTATGAGCGCCTCCACCTGAAACATACCAGTTATTTACTTTTTTCGGATAAATATTAATTGCTTCTTTCAAGCAAGCAACTGAAAATCCGGCTAAGGTTGCAGCACCGTCCTCAAGCGATAAAGAATTCACTTCATCCACATTAAAATAATCCCGGTCAAGGGATTTTGGTGGCGGTTGCTTGAAATAGTCATTGTTTATCCATTTTTCGATAAGTCCTTGGTGAATAGTTCCATGTTGAGAAAAAATACCATCCTTGTCATAGATATAATCAGTATTTCTTCTAACCCAATCATCGAGAAGGGCATTTGCTGGACCAGTATCAAATGCTATCAAATCATCAGTTTTGTCACTACCAATCCAAGTGACATTAGCCACACCACCAAAATTAATCAATCCAATCGGATACTTCACTCCACGCCCGGAAAAGACAGCCTTATGATAAACAGGGACTAATGGAGCACCCTGACCACCATTAGATACATCATATTTTCTAAAATCACTTACCACTTGGATACCAAGTTCTTTTGATAGCTGGTTGCCATCACCTATCTGCCAACTCCAACCCTCGCCTGGGTTATGAAGTAAAGTTTGCCCGTGAAAACCTATTACATCAATATCAATAGGCAAAAGACCATTTTGTCTCAGTAAAGTTTTCACTACTTCAATATGAAGATCGGTAATCATCTTTGATGTTTCATTAATATTCGTATTTTTATTTGTGGGCTGACCCTCACATCGTGCTTCGCTTAATGTGATTTTAAGTATCCCATGTTCATGCCTGTCGTAGGGTCTACTTAATGGTATTCCATAGTGCATAACATTAACGCCATCAGACTTTATAAGAGCAGCGTCAATTCCATCTAGTGACGTTCCACTCATTAAGCCGATTGCTAATTTTTGTTTATTATTAGTCACGGGCACTCAATTTTCCTTAAATTTCCATTTTGGTCTTAGGCAAACATGTGTTAATGAACTTTACATAACTTATAGCATAGCAGTTGACCATATTATGACCAATACTATTGATAATTATACTCCAAAGTCAGAATTTCTAAAAGTGATGCTTGAACGCGGCTTCATCCATCAGTGTACTAATCCAGAGGAATTAGATAAGCGTTTACAAAATAGCGTTGTTTCGGCTTATATTGGTTTTGATTGCACCGCCTCAAGCCTCCATGTGGGATCGCTAGTACAAATTATGATGCTCAGACATCTACAAAAATCAGGACACAGGCCCATTGCCCTAATGGGCGGAGGGACAACTAAAATTGGTGATCCAAGTGGTAAGGATGAAAGCCGTAAAATTCTTACATACGATAAAATAAATCAAAATATGGAAGGTATAAAAACATCCTTTACACGTTATCTTAATTTTGGTGATGGTCCATCGGATGCCATAATGCCTAATAATGCTGACTGGCTTGATAGTATTATGTACATAGATCTATTGCGTAACGTCGGACCCCACTTTACCATCAATCGTATGCTTACTTTTGAAAGTGTTAAGATGCGCCTTGATAGGGAAAATTCACTCACGTTTCTTGAATTCAATTATATGATTCTTCAGGCCTACGACTTTGTTGAGTTACAACGGCGTGCAGGCTGCGTAATGCAAATGGGTGGTTCCGATCAATGGGGAAATATTATTAACGGTGTTGAGCTTAATCGCCGTATGGACCAGAAAGAAGTGTTTGGCTTAACCACACCCCTTATAACACTGGCAAGTGGGGCTAAAATGGGTAAAACAGCTTCTGGCGCCATTTGGTTAAATGAAAATCTTTGCTCGAGTTATGATTTTTGGCAATTTTGGCGAAATACTGCCGATGAAGATGTTGGGCGCTTCCTCGCATTATTTACAGAGCTCCCTATGGATGAAGTTAGACGATTAGAAGCCCTCCAAGGACAAGAAATAAATGAGGCTAAGAAAGTTCTTGCTAATGCGGTTACTCAAATGCTTCATGGAAAAGAGGCTGCTAATAAAGCAGAAGAAACAGCTAAGAAAGCATTCGAAGATCACTCACTAGCTGCCAATCTTCCAACAATAGAAATAATAAAGTCTGATCTTGAGGATGGTATTCCTGTATCTGAACTTTACATAAAGGCAGCACTTGGTAATTCAAAGGGTGAAGTTAGGCGTTTAATTAAGGGCGGTGGAGCAAAGATCAACGATCAAAAGATAACTGACGGTGAAATGATTGTCTCTCTAGATCATCTTAACGATCAGGGTAATATTAAATTATCCGCAGGCAAAAAACGTCATATACTTATAATGCTAAAATAAGGGGGCCCAAATGCAAAAGGTTGACAGACGCCATCTACTTAAAACAAGTGTAGGTGCAAGTGCCGCACTAATTACAGTCGGAGCTACCTCCACAGCGATATCTCAATCAAAACCCATTGTAAAACCTCCTCGTCTGAAGCAAGGGGATACTGTAATGATCGTCGCGCCGGCCGGTGTCGAATATAGTAAAATGCGCCTTAAACTTTCAATTGAATCACTAGAGGCGTTCGGTCTGAAGGTACAAGTTTCCAAACACGCTATGGACAGGTTTGGATATTTTCCCGCAGAAGATGAAGTCCGTGCTGCAGATTTTAATGCAGCCTTTGCCAACAATGAAATTAAAGCCGTAATTGCACTTAAGGGTGGCTGGGGTGCCGCAAGGATACTACCTTACATTGATTATGAAATGATTGCGCAAACGCCTAAAGTTTTACTTGGCTACAGTGACATTACCTCGCTTTTAAATGCCATTAATTTAAAAACTGGTCTTATGACTTTTCATGGGCCTACCGCGGGCAGTCCTTGGAGTAATTTTAGCGCTAATAATGTTCGAAAAATTATATTTGATGGAGCCCGGCAGCATATGAAAAATCCACAAGAAAAGGAAAATTTTCTAACTGTACGCAAAAATCGGACAGAAACTATCATACCCGGCCTTGCCGAGGGTCGACTAATTGGAGGAAATCTGACGGTACTTACAGCCCTGCAAGGTACCCCTTATTTTCCTGATATTAAAAATAAAATATTAATGCTTGAAGATATTGGTGAAAATATATATCGGGTAGATCGTATGCTTACGCAGCTAGCCCTTGGCGGACATTTAAAAGACTGTGCTGGAATTGTCTTTGGTGGCATGACAGATGTAGAAAGCGGTGAAAGATTAGGTGATTTTAGTCTTATGGATATACTTGAACAACACTGCAGTCGCTCTGCAAAGCCAGCCTTCATCGGTGCCATGTTCGGCCACGTTCCAGAAAAGCGCACAATGGCAATCGGTTGTAGAGTAAAGTTAGATGCTGATAATGGAACAGTGACTATGCTAGAAAGCGCCGTAATCTAATAAATTATTGAGAATAGAACCAGCCTAGTTATAATATCAAAAGTGTCTCTTTATTTGACATTTTTAAATTATTCTAACAACCTAACTTCTTCTCTGACCTCAAACTTATTTCTATTATTGCCTCCAATGGCACTAAAAATTTTCCGGAAAAAACCAGGTGCTAAAACCATTAGTGGATTGATATTAACATCTGGGTTTAAAGTAGTACCGGTCATTTTATAAGTAGCCGCAAATACACCCTCACCTTTATCCCCAGCTAGGATTGGACCAATAAGTGGGATATTACTAAATAGAGAATTTAATTCATAAATAGGAATAATTGTACCATCGATAGAAATGTCATTAAATTTATTATCCACATAACCTTCAAGCGTTACCCCAAGTGTTGGTCCATTAGCGTTACCTGATTTAAAAGTGATTACATCGTCGTATTGAGTAAATTCACTGTGGAAACTAGAAAATGATAATCCGGTTGCTGCCAGCTCTTCTTGAGCTTTTGAAAACTCTTTTTCTTTGAGAAGTTTGTTGAAAACTTTAGAGCTAGCAACACTAAAATTTTTAGCATCAATTGTTCCTATGATAGAATATCCTTTATCCAAACGTGTCATTTCAGCCTCAACAACCAGATCACCCTGATCTCCATTAGTAAATAAATCAAGTCCCCTCAAACTCTGTCCGGCATCATTTGTATTCAAGCTAAGATTTTGTAGAGCTGCTAGCTCATCACCCGCTTCAATAAGAATAGACATATTTTTGTCTGTTCCCAATTTTCCATCAAATTTAAAATCAATCATCTTATTATCTAAAAAGTAGGTATTTATAATAGATTGTTGCATCACAATATTATTATACATTGAAACTTCATCGACTAACCCAGAAAGCTTAAAGTTTGGAAGGGAGGGTGTCTCACCATTGAGGGATGGGTTGAAAATAATATCCATAATAGGTTCTGCATTAAAGCGGCTCCCTCCTATAGAAACATCATAGAGGGCTTTAGCTGGGTCCCATTTAAAATAGCCCGAGATATCATTATCAGCCATAAAAAGTGATTTTATATTTAGTGTTGAGATCCGCTTACCATTATAGGTAAGGTACAATTCACTTTTCATATTGTCAGAATTAAATTTAAGATCATTAACATGAATAGTATTATCGTTATCAAATATTAAATTAAATTCAGTATTAGCTATATTATTGATATCTTTTACCCAGTTAAGCGGTTTAAATTTGACTAACGCATCTATAAAATCAAAACTTCCTTCTCCCATTTTGAGGCTTACCCCCTTACCAAATAATTTTAGCTTCATATTAGAAGTACCATTTACATAATATCCAAACGGTAATAATAATTTATCCCAATCTCTACATTGAATTTTTCCATCTAAAATATAGGTTGTGGGAAAGTTATTTTTTTGAGTAAAGTCTTCTAGCCACTGAGCAGAAAAGTTAACACCGTTAAGAATAATTTCACCAACGGCACTAAGACCCTTTCTGTTAATAGAAAGCTTCATAAATCCATCAGAAATTGTAAACTTTTTTGAAAGAGCAGGTATACTAAGAGCTTTAACATCCGACGTAACATCAAAGACTACTTCCTGCATTTTGAGTTCTTTAATAAGTGGAAAATCAAGAGTTAAAATACTTTTTGCCTCGCCAGTTATAGTATCAGGTTTCACGCCATAACGGCTTGGGTAACCCAACGGCATATAATCTATTATTTTTAAAATTTCATCAACTTGACCGCTTATTGGAAGTTCAAAATGAGCATGGGCACGGCCTTTTTTAGATATATCAATAAAATTAAGAACACCGTTTTTAATATCAACATTCTGGACCTTGGCATTATCAACAATCAATAAAAAATGGTTAGGGTGGAGCGTTCCTCTGCCTTTAAATGCAGTGAGTTGAGGCATCGGTTTTAAAAAATGAGAAACACCCTGACTGATATTGAAGTTAAATACAAAGCTATCATTTGGCAGATGTTCTAGCTTCCACATTTCAGGCCTGATATTGACATCAATTACACCATTATTAATTATGCCATCTGTTATATGATTTTCTATCCAAATTCGAGCATTTTTTAAAAGATTAGAAGGCCAATATTTTTGAATATTAACCAATGGAAAGTTTTCTATATCAGCCGTAATCATAATATCTGGATTAATTCCAATACTGCTTATAAGCCCTTCAGCATTAACTTGCGCACCATCGAGTTGAATATTAAATTTTTCAATAGAAATTTCATCACTAGCAGTTATAAACTGTCCTACAAATTTAGCTTCATCAATAATGATTGGCGCATTATATATGTTTGCCGGATTGATAAGCCCCCTGCCTATGTCAAATTCAAAATCAAAAATAGGTAGCTCTAAATTTTTGTTCATAGAAAAATTAACAATGCCACTTATTGGAACATTAAGACTTGAAAAGTGTGATAAACTATTACCCTTCCTGACAATTTTAGCGGGCACAAAGTTAGAAAACCTCACTTGAGTAGTAGTCTTTTTATGTTCTAAATTATACTGAACTGACAATTGAAGTGGTACATTATTATTATATTTTGTGCTAATTTCCCCTTCAAGAAGTAAGCTCAAACCTTCGTCAATTCTTTTGACATTAAGCGTGGCATTAGGGATTTTCCATATTTCACCTGAAATTTCATCGGTTAAAGTAATTTTAGTATCTCTGAGGATTATATATTCTAAGTATCCCGTAGAATTCTGATTACTCGGTGCGGACAATATTTGCCGATAGTACCTTGCCGTAAGATCTTCAGATTTATGAAAATTATTAAAATTCTCTCGCATTGATGTAATAAAAATATCTTGATTAAAAGATGTCTCAAACAAGTCCATTCTGGGTAATAATAGATTAAGTTCAAGACCGGAAAATTCAATAAACGTTGGGGCTATAATACCCCGAAAAAGAGCAGTTGAACTAAATTGAAAATTCACCTCAGGAATACTAAATGGAACTGTATTTTCTGTATTTCTACTTTCAACATTAAAAAAATCAATCTCTAAAATACCGCTACCCGCAGAGCCATTTTCAGCCATACGCCAAGTTAGAACGCTACGTTCAAAATATACTCCCTTACCAATTACTTGCTCAATAAGAACATTCCGCAAAAGTAGCGAGGACCCATCTATCTCAACAGGGCCATCACTAACCCGCCAGATAAATAGCACCATTAAAATAATTAAAACAGCAATTAACGATATTAAAGTTTTAAGTATATATTTAAATGACTTTAGCACTCTATATTTCTCTTTAAGTCCAAATAGTTTGTTTGGTTAACTCTGGTAATAATGTTAACTATATAATAAAAATGTCAATAATGTGATTTTGGAATTCGTTTATATGTCAAAAATATCAATCAAAAAGCCAAAAAAATATAGTCATTATCCTTTAATTTTAGATGAAAGTATTGCCGATAAGACGCTAGACCATTTCTGTGCACTTTACAATGAAACTTATCCCATAAAAATTAGAGACATAATTGCGAAAAATAGATGTAAAAGTCTTCTACTTGCAATTTTTTCAAATAGTCCCTACCTCACTAAATTACTTTTTAAGTATCCAGATTTTGCTCTTAAATTACTTGAAGAACCCATAGATACTATTATTAGTGATCTTTTCACTGAATTAAAAAGAAACGGAAAATCCACTCAGAACGTGAATATTTTAATGTGTCATCTTAGAGTAGCTAAACTCAAGATTTCTTTAGCGATCGCATATTCTGATCTAGCAGGCATTTGGTCACTAAATAAAATAACGGGTACTCTAAGTGATTTTGCACAACTTTCTCTGGAAATTGCTGTAAATTTTTTGATAAATGACGCTCTACAAAAAGGAGACCTCGGTCATAAAAAAATTAGGGAAACAAGTAAGTCATCTGGATATGTAGTAATAGCAATGGGAAAACTAGGTAGTTATGAACTCAACTATTCAAGCGATATTGATTTAATTGTTCTTTTTGATACGGAAATTGTCAAATATACTGGGCGTCGTAGTGTTCAAGATTGTTTTGTTAAAATTACCCAAAAGCTTGTTAAAATCATGTCGGATAGAACAGCTGACGGGTATGTCTTTCGCACAGACCTGCGTCTGCGACCTGATCCAGGAGCTACGCCCGTCGCCTTATCCATGGAGGGTGCTGAAATTTACTATCAAAGCGTTGGACTTAATTGGGAACGCGCTGCGATGATCAAGGCTCGGCCAGTCGCTGGAGATATTGCGGCTGGTAATAGTTTTATAAAACGGATTAGAGGTTTTGTCTGGCGTAAACATCTTGATTATGCAGCTATTGCCGACATACACGCTATCAAAAGCCTTATTCATGAGCATCACAGCCATACAGCGATAAAACTTGAAGGCCATGATGTAAAGCTTGGCCGTGGAGGAATACGCGAAATTGAATTTTATGCACAAATTCACCAACTTATTTCTGGTGGTCGTGAACCATCGCTAAGAGTTGCGCCCACCTGTCTTGCACTTAAAGCGTTGGTTTCAAGTAAAAAACTAAATAAAGAACAAAGTGACATTCTCCAGAAGTCTTACGTCTACTTACGTACCTTAGAACATCGATTACAAATGATCAATGATGATCAAACTCATACTATACCAAGGACAAAGGAAAATTTGCTGCGCATCACTCGGTTTATGGGTTACCTTAACATAAGCCAATTTGAAACTGAGTTTCTTGAGCGGTTAAATTGTGTAAATCGTATATTTAACAACCTTCTTCAAGATACAAATCAAACTAGAAAAAATGATACTAACCTTTTTTTTCCAATGGATACTTATCATCCTCACACTCTTAAGGCTATTAAATTTGCTGGTTTTAAGAATGAAAAAGTCATTTACAAACTAATTCAAAACTGGCAATTGGGACGTTACCGTGCGTGCCGAACTGATCGAGCAAGGTCTATCCTAAAGCAATTAGTTCCTGATATTCTTAAAGCATTTGGTCAGCACGCGGATCCCGATGCGGGTATTATTAAATTTGATGACTTTTTATCGCGGTTACCTTCCGGCGTTCAGCTCTTTTCTTTTATTAAGGCCCACCCCTGGCTCCTAGATTTATTAGCCTTAATAACAGGAGTAGCCCCTTACCTTTCCAATCAGCTATCAAGAAACCCAGTGCTACTTGATAGTGTCCTTAGCGCAGAATTATTTAAGAAAAATTCTTCTCTTGAACAATTAAAATCTAACCTTAATCAACAAATACTCGCAGCAATTGATTTTCAAGATACGCTTGATATAAGCAGAAGGTGGAGTAACGAAGGAAAATTTCAAGTTGGCCTTCAGATTTTAAAAGGTAACATTGATGTCAATGAGTGCACAAAAACTTTGAGTTATCTTGCTGAATCATCCTTAACCTCTATGTTGAAAGTCGTAAGTCAGGAATTCGAAAGAAAATACGGTGTTATTAAGAACTCTTCTCTTTGTATACTTGCCATGGGAAAACTTGGCGGCTATGAACTAACTACAACCTCTGACGTAGATATGATTTTGATATATGATGCCACTGATATGAACGCTTATTCGGATGGTATTAAACCCCTTAGTATAAATCATTATTATGCAAGATTATCACAAAATTTCATCAATGGTATTACTGCGCTCACTGGTGAAGGAAAGTTATACGATGTAGATATGCGCTTGCGACCATCTGGTGCAGCCGGACCACTTGCAGTTTCCGTTGAAAGTTTCATTAAATATCAATCTGGTGAAGCATGGATATGGGAACATATGGCTTTAACTAGAGCAAGGGTCATCTCTGGTTCAAGTGTATTAGAGCAAAAAATTAAGGATTGCATTTTTAAAGTTCTTAGTCAAAAAGATCGCGATCAAAATAATCTACTTAGCGAAGTTTCTAAAATGCGACAACGTCTAATTCATAGTTTTTCTACTAATAATATCTGGGAAATGAAGCATATACGCGGTGGGATCATTGATGTTGAATTTATTTGTCAGTATTTGTTATTAAAATATGGTGCAGCCCACCCGGAAATATTGAAAAAAAATACTCTCGAGCAAATATCATCTTTGTCAAAAGCACGTATTATTGATCAAGAAATTTCTGCTAGGTTATATAAAGCAACGAATATACTTCAATCAATTCAAGCTCTACTAAGGCTTTGCTTGGATAATGATAATACAGAGCAGGAAAAGCCTTATGCTTTATTACTCAATCTTGCAAAACGTTTCGATTGTAAACCTGAAAAAATTGAAGAATTAATTCTTAATAATCAAAAATTTATTCATAATCTATACTCTGAAATTATTGAGACGCCAGCACAAAAAATGGTGCCTATAAATTCTAATGCACCTCATAAAAATAGGAAATAAAATGATAAAAATTGGACAAAAAGCACCAAAATTCAACTTATCTGATGAAACAGGGAACCGCGTCAGCCTTACTGATTTTACAGATAAAAATATAGTACTCTATTTTTATCCAAAAGATGACACACCCGGTTGTACAAAAGAAAGTATTGAATTTAGTCAATCAAAAAAAGAATTTGAATTGCATGATACTGTTATCCTTGGGGTCTCAAAAGATAGCATTAAAAAGCATCAAAAATTTATCACAAAACACAATCTTACCGTTAAACTACTAGTCGATGAGTCCGGTAGCCTATGTGAAAGCTATTCAGTTTGGAAATTTAAAAAATTTATGGGACGCGAATATATGGGCATTGAACGGTCCACATTTCTTATCGACAAAAATAGAACTCTTATGAATATATGGCGAAAGGTTAGCGTAAAGGGCCATGTTGAAGAAGTATTAGAGGCCGTAAAGTTATTATGACTAAATTTACGCCAACAGTTGCTAACACAGCTCTAGAGTGCCTAAAAGTGGAAAGCCCAAAAGAAAAAGTCCGATTAACCCTCACTGGAAGTAAGTCATGGCTCTCTGGTAATCTATTATTTAAATTCGACTGTAAAGCACCTACGCGACCAGGTCGACCCGCGAGACCACAGTTGCTTTCGCCCCGTGAAATGCCAAGGCGTAGGAATGTAAAGTCGCTCGCTGCCCGTATAGCAATGCTTCATGCAATTGCCCATATAGAACTGAATGCTATTGATTTGGCTTGGGATATTGTTCTGCGATTTGGAGCTAATATGCCACGCGATTTCACTAATGACTGGATAAAAGTAGCAAATGATGAGGCACGTCATTTTGAGTTACTGGAGCAAAGATTATTTGAACTTGATAGTTTTTACGGTGCTCTACCTGCCCACGATGGTCTTTGGCAGTCAGCTGAAAATACAGCTGATGACTTATCTGCTCGACTTGCTATAGTCCCGTTGGTTTTAGAGGCACGCGGACTTGATGTAACCCCAGGTATAATTAAAAAACTAAATTTAGCTAATGACCGAGCAAGCATTAAGGTCCTCAATATTATTTACCGCGAAGAAATTGATCATGTAAGGATTGGTGCAAAGTGGTTTACATACCAATGCGAAAAAAAAGGACTAAAGGTTGAAAAAACATATCAAAAGCTAGTCAAAAAATATTTTACAGGTAATCTCAAACCACCGTTTAATGTTGATGCCAGAAATCAAGCAGGCTTGAGCGAAGGTTTTTATATTCCATTGGTTGAATCTAATAATAACTAGTTAAATATGTTTTCATTCCCTATTTCTTTGATATTATGAGTACATCATATACGTATGATTCGTCCAAAATGAAGTAAAATCTATTGGATAAAATTAAATTTATAAGAGTTAAAGTTGAAATTAAATAACATTACCAGTTGGTTAAGTCCGAAAGTCGATCTTCTTTTTCCTGATAAACAACTTTATTTTAGGACCAATGGAGAAGTGCGGTTTGTCACAATTTCACAAAACAAACAAATACTCAGCAGTGTTATACTCATCGGAATAATCTGCTGGTTTAGTATTACGACCTATAGTCATATCTATATTAATGATATAATTAATGACAAAAACATCGAACTTTCCGCTGCTAATAGCAACTATGAAATACTTGAAAAACAATATAACCAGCTTAAGGATGACATTCAAAGTTCTTCCCAAGCATTAGAACAACGTCAGAATTACTTAGAACAAATTCTTGACGTTACGAAAGTGACAATTGGCAACATTAAAAACATCATAACTGATGACAAAAATTCTACTGATAATAATTTAAGTGATACCTCTGACAAACGAACAAAAAATTTAATACGTAATGAAAAGCTTGAAAAGGTTTATTCAAATTTAAAAAGTAATGAAATTAAACAAAGTGAAAATATTAAATTAATTATTGAGGACGTTGATTCAAAACTTGCGTTTGTAAAAAGTACCCTTACCGGGGCTGGCCTTATTGAGGAGGAATTACTAGAACTTGCAATCAACTTGCCGTCAAAAACGCAGGGTGGCCCCCTTATTGGTTTTAAAAATAGACTTAATGATACTATCCTTGATAGTAGTGAATTTAATGAGCTGTATAACAAGAGAAGTCTTCTTAATGATCTTGAATTAGCTATTACTTATCTTCCTACAACGACGCCACCAGAAAACTATTACTTGTCAAGTAAGTTTGGTGCACGGCGTGACCCTTTTACAAAGCGGTGGGCCGATCATAAAGGCATAGATATGGCAGGGTGGCACAAAACACCAATCATGTCAGGAGGTTCAGGTATTGTTGTCAAAGCAGAAAAAAATGGTTCTTTTGGTCTTTATGTTGAAATTGATCATGGGAACGGGTTCATATCTAAATATGGACACCTATCTAAAATAAAAGTCCAAAAAGGTGATAAAGTATCAGATAATCAAATTATTGGGCTTATGGGTAGTACAGGAAGAAGTGTAAGTACCCACCTTCATTACGAAATCTGGTTTAATGATAAACCGATTGACCCTTTAAAACTAATAAAGGCCGCAAAAAATGTTCAAAAAATCAAACAACAGAAATATGACAGCTGAAAAAAAAATAACTATGAAACTTAAGGAAGATAATTCAATGAAATCAGCCATAAACGCAGTTCCATCCATAATTAGTTCAGATGTTGTAATTAAGGGAAATGTCTCCACGTCAGGAGAAATTCAACTTGACGGTACGGTTGAGGGAGATCTAAAAAGTAATAGTGTCACCGTTGGTGAGCATGGTATGGTAAAGGGAAAAATAAGTGCTGACGATGTCATTGTTAAAGGGACAGTCAAAGGGAGCATCACAGGTCGTAATATACGCATTGAAAAATCTGCAAAAATAACTGGTGACCTTTGCCACCAAACACTTAGCATAGAGGCTGGTGCTCACATTGAAGGTAATTTAAGTCACCAGGAGAGAGCTGCAACCCCTTCATCTACATCAACGGAAAATAGAGTTAATTCCATAAATAATACTATTAAAACAGAAGTGCAGAAAAAACCAATATTATAAATAGATTACTAAATAATCTGTCTTTTGCACTCCAAAGTGCATCATAAAGGCTTTTTCTATTCATTTTCGTTGATTTCAGTAGTTGTCCCACGCACCCTCGCGGCAAGGGCTGCATTTACGAACATGTCGATGTCTCCATCCAAAACCTTATCAGGTTGGCCACTCTCAACTCCAGTACGTAAGTCTTTTACCATTTGATAAGGTTGCAAAACATAGGAACGGATCTGGTGTCCCCAGCCTATATCCGTCTTAGCATCGTGTTCTGCATGAGATTCTGTTTCCCGCCGTTGCAACTCAGCCTCATAAAGCCGAGCTTTAAGCATGTTCATAGCCGTAGCACGATTTTTATGCTGTGAGCGGTCATTTTGACACTGAACAACAATATTAGTTGGCATATGAGTAATCCGCACTGCGCTATCGGTGGTATTTACATGCTGACCTCCTGCCCCCGAAGCACGGTAGGTGTCGATACGGAGTTCACTATCAATCACCTCAACCTCAAAGTCGTCGTCAATTACGGGATAAACCCAAACACTAGCAAAGCTAGTATGACGTTTAGCATTACTGTCAAATGGTGAAATGCGCACAAGCCTGTGAACACCACTTTCCGTCTTAAGCCAACCATAAGCATTCTCGCCTTTAATCTCAATCGTTGCAGATTTAATTCCAGCCTCTTCGCCGTCATGCATTTCCATAACTTTGACGGAGCAGCCATGAGAATTGGCCCAACGAGTATACATTCGCAGTAGCATATTAGCCCAATCTTGGCTTTCTGTTCCACCAGCGCCAGAATTAATTTCTAAATAAGCATGATTAGTATCCGCCTCACCACTAAGAAGGGTCTGAAGTTCAAGTTCGCCGGCTTTTTCAGTTAACTGGTAAATCGCACTTTCTGCCTCAGCTATAATTGCACAATCATCTTCTAATTCACCCAACTCGATAAGCTCTATATTATCATCTAATTCAGATTTTACGCCATTACATATGTTTATAGCATGCTCAAGTTTAGTTCGCTCTTTCATAAGCGCCTGAGCACCTTTTGGGTTATTCCAGAGTTCCGGATCTTCAGAAAGCGCAGTTAATTCCTCAAAGCGTTCAAGGGCAACTTCCCAGTCAAAGATGCCTCCTCAGCAGAATAAGTGACTGCTTAATTTTATTAACAGAATATTGTATTTCAGCTTTCATAATATTAACCTATTTTGTTTATTAATATATGCCACCAGTGCCAGTTTGCACCTTGCTTTGTTTTTGTACTAGAGAATTAATTCCGTCAAGTACTTGTTGGTTTTCATTTGGAAAAGAACCCTGCCTAAATGCTTCCAGAATTGTATTTTTAGTACCAGCAGTCGCAAGTAAACCAGTAACAGGATCAACCCGCACTAATCTAACCCCTTCCGGAATACGAAATGGTGTTGGGCTGTCGTCGCGAAGTGCCTTAGCCATAAAGTCTCTAAAGATTGGAACGGCGACCGATGAACCTTCCTCACCTCGACCAAGGGAGCTTGGCGCATCAAAACCAACAAATATACCAACAACTAAATCAGGTGAAAATCCAACGAACCATGTATCAAAACTCTCATCAGTTGTACCTGTTTTTCCAGCAAGCGGACGGCGAAGCGCATTAATACGAATACCAGTACCTCGCTGAACCACACCTTCCATCATTGACACAAGCTGGTAAGCAGTAACTGGATCAAGCACATTTTCACGCACGTCGAGAAGTTCTGGTTCAGATTGATAACCCCAACTTTCACTTTTGCATGTTTGACAAACCCTGCCATCGTTTTTAAATATAGTTTTTCCATTTCGATCTTGGATACGGTCTATCAGTGTAGGATCAATTTTTTTTCCACCATTAACAATCATTCCATATGCTGCAGTCAGGTCCATAAGAGTTGTTTCCCCCGCCCCTAAAGACATAGAAAGTAAACTTGGCATGCCTTTTGTAATATTAAAACGTTCCGCAACTTCAACAATTTTTTCCATTTTAAGGTTTTGAGCAAGCCTCACAGTCATTAGGTTACGAGATTTTTCGATACCGAGACGAAGAGTACTTGGTCCATAGAATTTTGAAGTAGAATTGCGCGGTTTCCATTTTCCATTTCCAAAGCCTTGATCAATAACAAATGGTGCATCAAGTACGAGACTAGACGGGGTAAAGCCATTATCAAGTGCAACACTGTAAACAAATGGTTTAAACGCACTTCCTGGTTGACGCTTTGCTTGAGTAGCACGGTTATATTCACTGCGTCTAAAATCAAACCCGCCAACCATCGCCAGTACTCTTCCAGTGTGTGGGTCAAGTGCTACTAGAGAGCCATTAACTTTTGGTATTTGACGAAGACCATATGATTTTTTAATATTTTTCTTCTTATCATTAATTCTCTCAACTGCGATTACATCACCTTGTGTCAGAACCTCTGCCATAGATCGAACAGCAGGTCCGCGGCGTTCTCCAAATAACCATTTTCTTGCCCAACTAACATCCTTTAAACTTATAGTCTCAAACGGCAAATCTTCGAAGGTATCACTTGAAATTAAAGCCTTTTTAGTTGCAATCACAGCTACATCCTCACGCACTTCAAGGACTACTGCATGGCGCCAATTATTAATACCAAGAGGTATATTTATTTTTAGAAAATCTTTTTTCCAACTTGTATAAGGCACTGCAAATAAATCTATATTTTTTAATGGTCCACGCCACCCATGACGCCGATCATAAACTATTAGACCATTCTTTAGTTCATTCTCCGCAATTGATTGCAAGCGCGGGGAAAGAGAAGTGCGCACAGCAAGACCACCTTCATAAAGCTCAGTATCACCGTATGTTTTTTTAAGCTCCCTTCTGACATCTTCAGCAAAATAATTGGCCTGAAATACCCGTGCTTTTCCAGTATTCACAGTGACAAGTTTATTTATCGCAGCTAAATCTCGTTCACCTTCAGTGATATAACCTTCAATTTCCATACGGCCAAGAACCCAGTTACGACGACCTACTGCAGCATTATATCTACGTTTAGGGTGATAGTTATTGGGGCCTTTAGGAACTGCAGCTAAATAGGCAATTTCTTCCAACTCCAAATCATCAAGTGATTTACCAAAATAATTAAGTGCTGCAGCGGCAACACCATAAGAGTTTTGACCAAGATAAATTTCATTAAGGTATAACTCTAATATCTGGTTCTTGTTAAAGGTCTGCTCTATTCTGTAGGAAAGGATTGCTTCCTTTATTTTTCGCTCAAACGCGACTTCACTGCTAAGAAGAAAATTTTTAGCCACTTGCTGAGTGATGGTAGAAGCGCCGACCAGACGTCTTCCAGAAATAACATTTTTAAAATTAACAAGAACCGCTCTTAAAAGACCTTTAAAGTCGACACCTATATGGGTATAAAAATTTTGATCTTCAGCTGAAATGAAAGCTTGGATTACTTTTGGTGGTATTGCAAATATTGGCACAAAAAGTCTTTTTTCACGAGCATATTCCTTAATCAAACTGCCATCGCCAGCATAAACACGCGAGACTACTGGCGGTTCATAATTAGCAAGTTGTTTGTAATCTGGCAGATCACGGCCATATGAGTATAAAATATAAAGCGTGCCGAATAGAACAAAAACACCCGAAACTAGAGTGAGTACGACAAAGCCACCAAATATATTTTTCCAATTTTTTGACAGCTTAAACACCTACATCTCAGTTTAATTTTGGATAACATCAGCTTATGAGCAAATTATGACATACATAAGGCACAATCAAGTTAAATGAAGTAAAGTATAACTATTTATTAGATTTATTAATACTTTACTTAAGGTTTTTAATTAAAGGCAGAGTTTTTAGCAAAATATTTGTCTGCAGAATCAAGTATAGCTCGACCAATTTTTTCATGTGTTTCTTTTTGCATTAATAATTTTGCATCCTGTCGATTAGTAAGATAACCCATCTCTATAAGTACAGAGGGTACATCAATCCCCTTAAGTACGGCAAAACCCGCCGAACGAAGACTTCGCTTGCGGACCCTAACAGCTTTTTTGAGTTCTGCCGATAGTTCACCAGCAAAACGATTAGACAAGTTCATTGTTTCCTGCTTAACAAGGTCAATAAGAATATTTTGAACTATATCATCCTCATCACCAATATCGATACCAGCAATAACATCTGATTTATTTTCACGTGCTGCAAGTAATGCCGCCTCTCGATCAGAAGCTTTCTCCGTCAATGTATAAATAGTAGCACCACGTACGCTTGGGTTACTGAAAGCATCAGCATGGATTGATATGAATAAATCAGCATTATTTCTGTGCGCTACAAGACTTCTTTCACGCAACTTTAAAAAAATATCCCTATCACGGGTCATAATTACTTTATAACGTCCTGATCCTTCTAATATTTTTTTAATATTACGCGCAGCAGAGATTGTAACATTCTTTTCTGAAATGCCATTTACTTTTACTCCACCAAGGTTTCCCGGGTCATGCCCCCCATGCCCTGGATCAAGGACTATCACTTTCTTGCCCAATTTAGAATAAGCAGTAGATTTTTCCTTATCACTTTCTCTTTTTATTCGTAATTCCGGCGTTGACAAACCGCTAATAAATTGAGTTTGCGATATTCTTTCAAAATCAAATACCAAACGGTCTGCTTTACGTCCCTTTCCTTTAATTACAAATGAATTTGATAATTTTGCTGGCTTTTTAAGGTCAAGAACAATCCGAGATGTCCCAGGTAAATAAAGGCCATAACGGTAATTATTAATTAAGCCTTGACCCGCGGCCCCACCAGGACCAATTTTCCAAATGACCTCATCAAGATCAATAACCACCCTATTTGGGTTAGCCAAACTAAGTGTACGAAAGGTTATATCGTTATTTATTTCTAAAACAAAACGAGTTTTATTTTCATCCCCCCCAATTCTTACCGCAGTAACTTCGGGAGAATTTGCAAACGTATAGGTCGTTGATATAAACAAGAAGGCCAAAAAGTAAAAAATACATTTCGTTAAAATATTTAGATTTTCAATCAACTGAACTATCCTATTTTCCATATTAAATTATTAATTAGAGTTATCAAAATAACCAACTCTTTTATTTTATAGTTTATATTTTTATAATAATTTAATGAATTCAAAAAGTATTATTTAATATTTTAAATGCTTTAAGGTTGTTTAAATTACACTTATTCATTATATTGTTACCAAGTCATATTAATAAGTATAAGTCTTACTGAAAACATGATGGCAAATATAACCTCATTATTGATGTTATAAAAGGCCTAAACCAAAGAATATGATTATGAATTTACGCATCAAAAGCAGAGAGAGTAGTCCTATATATTTGAAGGAATTTTCCTTTGAAAAACACGACAATATTGTTCTCTTTCCTGAGCCTTTAGTTGCATCATTGAAGAATAATTTACAAATAATAAATCAAAAATATGCACGCTTCGTGATCGCAAACGATCATAAAAGCTCGAGCAGTTTTTTGAATGGAGATAATTTTAATGTCAATACGTATGTTGATCGACGCATCCCACCAGGAAGAGACCCGTGTGGCAATCGTCGATGGAAATCGAGTTGAGGACTTCGACTATGAAAGTTCTGCAAAAAAACAACTTAAAGGTAGTATCTATTTAGCAAAAGTAACTCGTGTAGAGCCTTCACTGCAAGCCGCATTTGTGGACTACGGTGGAAACAGGCATGGTTTTTTAGCTTTTAGTGAAATTCATCCTGATTATTATCAGATACCAGTTGCTGACCGTGAAGCTCTAATTGCACAGGAAGCTGCAGCTAATATCGACTTGCTAGAAGATGATGAAAAAGAAAAAGAGAAACCAAAGAAAAAAAGAAGACAGCCCAATCGGAAGAAAAGTGAACCAGAAATATCTTCCGCCAATGCAGAAATAATTGACAAAAAGGATGTCTTAGAGCCTGAAGAATTAGGTAGTGAAAAAAAACTTGATAAAAATAAAAAATCTAAGACTAAGGCCGAAACGACTAAATCAGACAAAGTTATTGTTCATAAACCTGAAAATAGTCAAGATGTTGAAAATAAACGGGATTTGGAAAATTCCAATGAGCCTAGACTAAATGAAATTGAAAATAGTGCCAACAAAAAAAGCAGTGATAATAGCGAACCATCCTCTTTAGAGGATGATACTTCTAGCTCTGAAGAAGATGAAGAAGAACGCCTACGGATTAAAATGGCGAAACGCCTACGCTATAAATATAAAATTCAAGAAGTGATCAAAAAGAACCAAATTATTTTGATTCAAGTAGTCAAAGAAGAACGCGGCAACAAAGGTGCGGCGTTAACGACCTATTTATCTCTGCCAGGACGATACTGCGTGCTTATGCCAAATACTTTGCATGGTGGAGGCGTAAGCCGTAAAATAGCTAATGTAGCAGACAGAAAAAAACTCAAAACCATCCTTTCTAGCCTTAATATGCCAAAAGGGCATGCTTGCATCATCCGTACGGCTGGTAGTGATCGCACAAAATCAGAAATTAATCGCGATTATGACTATTTAAAAAGGATGTGGGAAGCAATCAGAGAACTGACCTTAAAATCAATTGCTCCGTCTCAAATTTATGAAGAAGGTAATTTGATTAAACGTAGTCTTCGTGACTTATATACCAGAGATGTCAGTGAAATTCTTGTTGAGGGTGAAACCGGATTTAAATCAGCTAAAAAATTCATGAATATGCTCCTACCTAGCCATGCAAAAAAAGTTGTTCATTACGAAGACGAGATCCCCTTATTTCAACGCTACAAGGTGGAAAGCCATCTCGATTCAATGTATTCGCCAACAGCACAGCTAAAGTCTGGTGGTTATATTGTTATTAATCCAACTGAAGCACTCGTTTCGATTGACGTAAACTCAGGGCGTGCCACCAAAGAACAGAATATCGAAGAAACAGCCCTTAAAACAAATCTTGAGGCAGCCGAAGAGGTTGCGCGACAATTAAAACTTCGTGACATGGCTGGACTTGTGGTGATTGATTTTATTGACATGGAGGACAATCGTAATAATCGCGCAGTAGAACGAAAAATGAAAAATTGTCTAAAATCAGATAGAGCTCGTATACAAGTAGGCCGTATCAGCTCTTTTGGTTTGATGGAAATGTCTCGGCAACGTATTAGAATTGGTGTACTTGAATCAAGTACTACTGCGTGTCCTCACTGTGAAGGTAGTGGACTACTAAGAACTGTTGAATCACAAAGTCTTCATATTCTTCGAATTATAGAAGAAGAGGGTATAAAAGCAAAGAACTCTTGTTTCACATTCTTTCTTCCGGCACAGGTTGCTGTTTATATTCTTAATAATAAACGGGATAATTTAACAGCTCTCGAACGTCGCTATGATTTTAGCGTATCTATTGATATTGATGAAAGCCTTACGGCCTCTGCCTATCGTATGGAAAAATCAGGAAAACCATCAAAAACATCACAAATGAGGAAGGATTCCTTAAGTCTCGGTCGTGAGGTTAATGCGGCCAGTGAAAGTAATGAAGAAAAGCCACATTCAAATGTTGATAACAATGACCGTCCAAAACGCAGAAGAAGAAGGCGTCGTGGTCAGCAAGGTAGGCAAAATAATAATCCAAGTGACGTAGCGGAAAAAACAGCTGCCGTTGGAGAAGAAACCGTTGCTGAAACTCAAGATCGTCTAGATCCTAACCATAGTAGTGAAGAGCAAAAAACTAACAAAAATAAAATTGTTGAAAGTGAAGTTAAATCGGACGTTGACCAAACATCTAATGCACAAATAAAAAACACTGACCTGACTAAGGAAAAAAGGAAAACCCGTCCACGTCGTAGCTCTAAAGTTAAAAAATCTGAGGTAGAATTCGAGCAAGCTGCAAAGAAAGAAACAAAGCCTCCTAAAGTCGATAAAAGTATCTCCAAAAAGCCAAAAAGAGCACTTAAAAAAAATACTCCTAAGATACAGCCTGAAGCGAAGGTCTCAGAAAAAGAAAAAAGTATAAAAGCAGAGCCCCCCTCCTCAGTGGAAGCGAAGCCAAAGAAAAAAGGTTGGTGGTCTAGATAGTCAGTAGAAAAATTAAAATAAATTTTTTAAAATAAATTTTAACTTTGCCATAATCTTACTTTTAAATAACAGCAATTTCTAATAAATTTAATAAATTTTTAATAGAAATAGATTATTTTTTAATTTGGAATAATTTGACGAAACCGTTCACAGGGCATAGATTTAGGCAATGTACAATAAACTAGTTAAATACATCTTTCTTAGAATTCTAGTGCCCACCCTTCTTTATAGCTTCACAATTTCTAATGTTGCTATTGCTCAGGGATCGGGGTTATCTATACTTCGTGATGCGGAAATTGAACAAATTATTCGTAATATCACAGAACCTATTTTTATTGCTGCAGAACTAGATAAAAATGCCGTCAATACTTACCTTCTTAATGACAATGCAATTAATGCATTTGTAATGGGTGGCCAAAATATTTTTCTAAATTCAGGGTTACTCTTAAAAGCTACAAATGTAAATCAGGTTATTGGCGTAGTCGCGCATGAAACAGGGCATATCACCGGCGGTCATCTCTCACGGTTCAGTGAAGGATTAGAAAAGTTATCAACCTACAGCTTGTTGGGGGCGGTTCTTGGTGCGGCAGCAATGGCCGCTGGATCAGTCGATGCCGGAATGGCCCTTATGATGGGTGGTCAACATATAGGTTATCGCAAACTTTTAGGTTTTAGCCGCACACAGGAGTCTGCTGCAGACCAAGCAGGGCTCTCCCTTTTAGAAAAAACGGGGCAATCAGGCCAAGGTTTAATTGATTTTTTTGAAATACTTGGGGATCAAGATTTAGTACCTGAAAGGTACCGCGATCCTTATGCAAGCACACACCCTATAACTTCACAACGTATTGAAAGAGTTCGTGACCGTGTTCAAGCATCTCCCTACTACAAAGCTGAAACAGATCCTCGGTTGGAAAAGCAGTTTCTTCGATTGCAAGCAAAATTATTTGGCTATCTTAAGCCGCTCTATGCAACCTTAGTGAGATATCCTATTTCTGATCAATCTGTGAACGCACGTTATGCTCGAACTTTTGGCTATCAACAAAATGATAGAATAAAAGAGGCTCTCATAGAAATAAATAGATTGATTCTAGAATATCCAGAAAATCCATTTTATTATGAAGCTAAGGCACAAATCTTATTTGAAGATGGTCGTGTGCTAGAAGCCCTTCAGCCCTACGGAAAAGCTGTAGAATATTTGCCGAGTTCTCCACTCTTACGTATGTCTTACGCCCGCGCACTGATCAGTTCTGAAGATGACCAGTTTCTTGATAATGCTATCAAAAACCTTGAAATTGCTTTGGAGGCAGATCCGGATGATAGTTTCGGGTGGAAACAAGCTTCTATCGCATATCACCGTATGAATAATAATGGTATGACATATTATTCCACAGCCCAACATTTTTTACTATCTGGTAACATCAGGGGGGCTATGGTAAACGCTAAAAAAGCCCTGGATATATTGCCAAAAGGGTCCCCAAATTGGATAAAATCTCAAGATATTATGGTCGTAACAGAATCTAATTTAAGCGATGATGAAAAGAAAAGAAGAAAAAAAAATAAAAAAGAAAACCGCGAAATTCGTCAAAAAGAAAGGCAACGAGGCTAAATATGAAAACTCTAAAGTTACTTAGAACATTTCTATTCACGATGATATCTATTGGAATGTTTTCATTCATTGGAAATACACAACAAAGTGTAAATAATTTTAATATTGAACAAAAAAATGAAATTAAAAAAATGATTCGTAATTATATTCTTGAATATCCAGAAATTATTCCAGAAGCGGTCGAAGTTCTTCGTTCCCGACAAAATATAAGTCGGATTAAAGATAGTCAAAACCTCCTTTATAACGATGGATACAGTTTTGTAGCAGGCAATAAAAATGGAGATGTAACATTAGTTGAGTTCTATGATTACAACTGTGGATATTGTAAACAGGTTCCTGACGTTTTAGCTCGCTTGATCGAAGAAGATAAAAACTTAAAAGTTATATTCAAGGAATTACCGATTCTAGCAGAAACATCACAGTTTGCATCTGTTGCTGCTATGGCATCTATGAAACAAGGAAAATTCTCAAAATTTCACAGCGCTATGATGAAAAACAAACGTGCCCTTACAGAGGACCTCATTCTAAAAATTGCTACGGACAGCGGCATTGATGAAGCTCAACTGCTTATTGACATGGAAGACCCAAAAATTGAAGAAAATATTATGAAAACTAAATATCTTGTTCAAAATATTGGCATTTCAGGCACTCCTGGATTTGTAATTGGCAATCAAATTATCCCCGGTTTTATTCCTTATGAGAAATTAAAAGCCATAATTACAAAAGAACGTGAGACGCAAAATATGTAATTATTTTGCTCTCAATAATTTATTCAAAAACCGGGCTTCACAGTCCGGTTTTTTCGTGTAATAAGGTATTTTTAAACAAATTATTTTATAATTGGAGTATTTATTTATGACAACCCAGCATCAGACAAAGGTTCTTATTATTGGATCAGGCCCCGCAGGATATACTGCAGCAATTTATGCTGCACGTGCAAATTTAAAGCCAATTATTGTTCAAGGTATGGAACCCGGTGGTCAGCTTACGATCACAACAGACGTAGAAAATTATCCTGGGTTTGCTGATGCCGTTCAAGGTCCTTGGCTAATGGAACAAATGATGGATCAGGCTAAAAATGTGGAAACAACAGTTATTACTGATTTTATCACTGATGTTGATTTTTCATCTCGGCCCTTTGTCTGTAAAGGTGACAGTGGTGATACCTATATTGGTGAAACAGTTATAATATCAACTGGTGCTCAAGCCAAATGGTTAGGACTTCCATCAGAAGATGAATATCAGGGTAGAGGTGTTTCAGCTTGCGCTACATGTGATGGTTTCTTTTACCGGGATAAAGATGTAGTTGTTGTTGGAGGCGGAAACACTGCTGTTGAAGAGGCTTTATTTTTAACTAATTTTGCATCCAAAGTTACCCTAATTCACAGACGGGATACACTAAGGTCTGAAAAAATTCTTCAGGATCGTCTTTTTGCAAATGAAAAAATTGAATGTGTTTGGGATAGCCAACTAGAGGAGATCCTCGGGGACGAAGCACCCATGGGAGGTGTAACTGCCGTACAAATAAAGAATATAAAGTCTGGAATCTTAAGCAAAATAGATACCCATGGGGTATTTATTGCCATAGGACACGCCCCTGCAACATCGTTATTTACAAATAAAATTGATATTAATGATCGCGGTTATATAAACACGGCTCCAGACAGTACTATAACTAATGTACCTGGTGTTTACGCTGCTGGCGATGTTACCGATGAAAAATATCGTCAAGCAGTCACTGCAGCGGGCATGGGGTGCATGGCAGCACTAGAAGCTGAACGTTTTATTGCGGAGAACGAATAACTAGTATGATTTCAAATATGGATTGGGATAAGTTACGGATATTTCATATTGTAGCCAGCGCTGGTAGTTTTACCCGCGCAGGTGAAATACTTGGCCTCAGCCAGTCTGCTGTGAGCAGACAAATCCGAACTCTTGAAAACAGTCTTCAAACATCCCTGTTTAATCGGCACGCACGAGGTCTTATCCTTACGGATGAAGGGGAAACGTTATACGAGACCACAAAAGATGTTTTTTCAAAAATACATATCACCGAACAAAAAATTCTTGAAGGAACGGAGACGCCACGAGGAAATTTAAGAATAACTACAACTAACTCTTTCGGTTCTACTTGGATGATGCATAATATTAAAAAATTTATTGATAAATATCCAGAAATTCACGTTCAAATGCTTGTTGGAGATCAGGACTATGATTTACTAACAAGAGAGGCAGATGTTGCTATTCGTTTTCATCCTACAGAACATCTAGACTTAATTCAGAAGAAGGTCAGTACTTTTCATTATCACCTTTATGCCTCACCGGAGTACTTAAATCAATATGGCAGACCACAAAGACAAGAAGAACTAGACGATCACAGGCTTATTACATATGGGAACCTCACCAAAAGCCCAATCCGTGATATTGACTGGATTTTAGATGCTGGTTCAGTAAACAAACGCTTGCCAATACTAGAAGTGAATAATATCTCCGGTATGCTTCAGGCGGTTAAAGCAGGTGTTGGTATCGGTTCCCTGCCTGATTACCTTGTGCAAGGTTCAACTAATATTTCCAGGGTTTTAGAATCTTCAGAGCCGCGTGAATTTCCGGCTTATTTTGTTTATACTCAAGAGCTTAGGAAGTCGAAGCGTATTGCAGTATTTAAAGAATTTATCATTGAAGAATTTAAAAAATCAAAATTTTAATATAAAATATTTCCTAAAATTTAACTATCTTATAGCTATGCATTTTTTACATATCTGCAACAACCAATAAGCATCTTCTAATGTAAAATAAAACCTATAAAAAAATAAATGATGTTGAGAAACATCATTAAATAGTCTTTTTGATTATTTAATTGTGATGGTGTCGCATCCTCCCCCTTTTCGACCCATCACTTGTTTCATAATCTCCCCAAGATATGAAGCTTCTCTATATTTTGTGAATTTGCCGGGTCTTTACGACCCGGCATTTTTTTATAAAATATGTTTAAGTATTTCATCCATTTGACTAAATACTAAACCTCCCGCTTTTCTTAAATTTTCGTCTTCACCCAAAACTGAGTAGGCAATAACCTCCATTCCCGCAGCGACAGCACCCTGAACACCGGGCAAACTGTCCTCAATTACGAGGCATTTTGCAGGCTCAACTTCCATTTGATCGGCGGCATATAAATAAATGTCAGGGTATGGCTTGCCACGAGGTACCTGGGATGAATTAAATATATAATCATCAAAATAATGGCGTAAGCCAGTCAAGCCTAAAGTATAATTAATTTTATCAAAACTACCACTCGAGGCTATACATATTTTGGTATCATAGCGTTTAAGCTCTATGATAACATTCTCAACTTTGTGAATTGCTTTTAGGTTTTTTTTAAAGGCTAAAAAAGTTTGAATCTGAAGTACTTTGAGAAAGTTATGAGGAAGTTTTTTTCCCAGTAATTCTTCACTCATGGAAATGACACTAGACATAGAACGCCCTACAAATTTTTGAATTACCTTCTCTGTGGTCATTTCAAGACCATTTTTACTCAGTGCATCACGTAAGATTTTATTAGCAATCGGCTCACTATCAACCAACACACCGTCACAATCAAAAATAATTAAGTCATAGTTCAAGAGAGGGCCTTACATGCTTTTTTAATACGAGAACATGCTTCAATTAAAATATTTTCTGATGTCGCATATGAGATACGAAAATGTGGAGATAAACCAAAAGCTTCACCATGAACAACCGCAACACCAGCACTTTCAAGAAGATAAGTAACTAAATCTAGGTCGTTAGCAATGGTTTTTCCATTTGGGGTTATTTTACCAATAAGCCCAGCACAACAGGGATATACATAAAATGCCCCCTCAGGTGTTGGACAGGTCAATCCCGGTATCTCATTTATCATCTCAACAACTATATCTCGACGCTTTTGAAATTCTAATGCGCGTTTCTTAAGATAACCTTGCGGGCCATTAAGGGCGGCAATTGACGCTGCCTGGGATATGGAACAAGGATTAGATGTACTTTGTGACTGTACTTTCCGCATGGCATTAATAAGTTCAACCGGACCACCAGCAAACCCAATACGCCATCCTGTCATCGCGTAACCTTTAGCAACGCCATTCATAGTCAGGGTACGGTTTTTTAATTTTGGCTCAACTGCAACTGGTGTATAGAACTGAAATTTATCATAAACAATGTGTTCATAAATATCATCTGAAAAAACCCAAACATTTGGATGCTTAAGAAGTACCTCAGTAAGTAATTTCATTTCTGAGTAAGAATAAGCAGCACCCGTGGGATTGGAAGGTGAATTTAAAATAAGCCATTTAGTCTTAGTTGTAATAGCTGCCTCTAATTGCTCCGGTATAATTTTAAAACCTGAACTGGCAGATGCTTCTATAAAAATTGGGGTTCCTCCCGCCAGAAGTGTCATATCCGGATATGAAACCCAATAGGGAGCAGGAATAATTACCTCATCATCTGGATTTAACGTTGCAACAAAAGCATTGTAAATTGTATGTTTGCCACCACAATTAACAGTTATATTTTCACGGGAATAATCAAGGCCATTTTGGCGCTTAAACTTTCTGCAGATAGCATCTTTAAGTTCTGGAGTACCATCGACCGCTGTATATTTTGTTTGTCCCTCTTGGATTGCTTTGATTGCAGCCTCTTTTACATAGTCAACTGTATCAAAGTCTGGTTCACCCGCCCCAAGTCCTATTACATCTTTACCTGCAGCACGGAGCTCCTCCGCCTTACTTGTTACTGCTATGGTTGGGGAGGGTTTAATTCGTCCGAGAGTATCCGCAATAAATGCCATTTATATATACACCTTAAGTATTTAGTTAAGTAGGATTCGAAAATTAAGTGAAGTTTCAAAATAGTGCAAGAGAGAGATTGCAAAAAGACCATAATAGAACCATATTAATCCAATGAAACAGGATTACAGCCTTAAATCACCTACAATTTTGCAGCCACGGGTCTATTATGAGCGTCCCGCTAAAACTGAAGGGGGTATAAAATTTAAAATCGAATCTGAGTTTGAACCTGCAGGCGATCAGCCAAATGCAATAAAATCTCTTGTCTCAGGTATAAATAATGGGCTTGCTGATCAAGTTTTGCTTGGAGTAACAGGCTCAGGAAAAACTTATACCATGGCAAAGGTTATTGAAAAAACCCAACGCCCAGCGTTAATTATGGCCCATAATAAAACTCTTGCAGCGCAGTTATATGGTGAAATGAAAAATTTTTTCCCAAATAATTCGGTAGAGTATTTCGTTTCCTACTACGATTATTACCAGCCGGAAGCATATGTTGCGCGTTCAGATACTTTTATAGAAAAAGATGCCAGTATTAACGAAAGTATTGATCGTATGCGCCACTCTGCTACTCGCGCGATCTTCGAACGTGATGATGTAATTATCGTCGCAAGTGTCTCCTGTATTTATGGTATGGGTGCCGCCGAAACTTATCTCCAGATGGCAATAGAGTTTGACCAAGGTAGTCAATATGAGCAACAGAAGCTCCTGCGTAACCTTGTAAACCTTCAGTACAAACGAAACGATATAGCCTTTGCCCGAGGCTGCTTTCGGGTTCGAGGTGATATTATAGAAATTTTTCCAAGCCATTTTGAAGATCGAGCCTGGCGACTAGATTTCTTTGGGGATGACCTTGAAAAAATTATTCTTTTTGATCCCTTGACTGGTGAAAAAATAGAAGAACTTAAATCTATTAAGCTCTACGCAAACAGTCACTATGTAACGCCAGGACCCAGTATAGGCCAAGCTATTAAGACTATAAAGTCAGAACTTGAAATAACCTTAAAAGACTACGCCTTAAAAGGTATGCTTTTAGAAGCAGCTCGCCTTGAACAACGAACTAATTATGATATTGAAATGCTTACTGCTACTGGTTCATGTGCTGGTATTGAAAATTATAGCAGACACCTTACTGGACGAAATCCTGGAGAAGCACCACCAACATTATTTGAATACTTACCTGAAAATATGCTTTTATTTATGGATGAAAGTCATGTCAGCGTTCCCCAAATAGGTGGCATGTCAAAAGGGGACTATTCGCGTAAAAGCACTTTGGCCGAATTTGGCTTTCGCCTTCCAAGTTGTTTAGATAATAGGCCGCTTAAGTTTTCAGAGTGGGAATATTTTCGACCACAGTCTATTTATGTCTCTGCTACTCCCAGTAAATGGGAACTGGAGCAAACAGACGGAGAGTATGTAGAACAGGTAATCCGACCAACAGGTCTCACTGATCCACCCGTAGAAATCCGTTCTGTAGAAACACAGGTCGATGATCTTCTCCATGAAGTACAAGATGTGATTAAAAAAGGGCATCGTATTTTGGTCACAACCCTGACAAAACGAATGGCGGAAGACTTAAGCGAGTATATGCATGATAGTGGTCTTAAGGTACGCTATTTACATTCAGATATTGATACCTTGGAACGTATCGAAATAATCCGTGACCTTAGGCTAGGTATCTTTGATATTCTGATTGGCATCAACCTTTTACGTGAAGGACTTGATATCCCAGAAACTGGTTTAGTTGCAATTTTAGATGCCGATAAGGAAGGGTTTCTTCGCTCAGAAACATCATTGGTACAGACCATTGGTCGTGCTGCTCGCAATGTGGATAGCAAAGTGATCCTTTATGCAGATAAAGAAACTAAAAGTATTCGCGCAGCCATGCAGGAAACTGATCGCCGCCGTAAAATTCAGGAAAACTACAATAAAGAACATGGAATAACTCCATCAAGCATAAAGAAAAATATCAGCGATATAATCGGTGATAGGGCTGAAGGTGATCATGTGACAATACCGCTTAATACAGAAAGCACCAATAATTTAGTTGGCCATAATTTACGAAGTTACATTGTAGGCCTAGAAAAAAGAATGCATGAAGCTGCTGGAAACCTTGAGTTTGAAGAGGCAGCACGCTTACGTGATGAGATTAAACATTTAGAAGATAAAGAACTTGGGATAGGTTTAAATCCTATTTCACAAAATATAACTAACAAGGGGCGATCAACTCTTGGTAAACCAGGCACCAGACAGTATCGCAAAAAACGCAACATATCCTAAAATAATTTTATGATTAGTAAAATATAATTACTTAATTTGATTTAATCAATTTATATAGCTTCAATTTGTTTTTCTTGACCTATTATTATGAAAAGCTAACATAACAATATTAATAAAATGGGGGGCATAAGTGTTTAAAGAAGCAAAAGATTTCATCGATAATAAAATTGATCGGCGGACATTTATGAGTAAACTCAAAAATGTTGGAATTTCAACTTTAGGCGCCAGTACAATTGCTAGCAGTCTTTCCATTCCAGCTGACAGTGCAGCTTCAACTGCTGACAGCACGGCCGAGCCCAGTCGATTTATCGAAAATATTACAGGTGGTGAGCTTATGGCAGAGTTTCTCATCGAATGGGGTGTCCCCTATGTCTTTGGGCTTGCAGGGTCAGAGGAAGTTGGATTTCTTGATGCCTTAGTTGACCGCGATAAGTTAAGCTACGTCACATGTATACATGAAAACGCAGCCATGGCCATGGCTGATGGCTACAGTCGTGCCACTGGGAAAACATCTATTGTTAACCTTCATTCTGTTGCAGGCGCCGCCTATGCATTAGGTCAAATGGTTAGCTGTTACCGTGATAGAACGCCAGTGGTTGTCACAGCAGGTCGGCAGACTACAGAATACCGCGGTAGTAATGGCTTTTTAGAGGCCCCTAACCTTCATAAGCTTCCAAGCGATTACGCTCAGTGGACTTGGGATGTCACAAGCGCTCAAACAATATCTGAAACTTTACGACGTGCCTTTATGCTTTCAGAAGCACCCCCAGGTGGACCAACCTTTCTGACCTTCTCAAAAGATCACTGGGAAACTAGAGTAGGTCGCACAGAAATTATTCCTCGCTCACGCTCCCAAGTCGACATCGATGTCGCACCCAAAGCATCTCACGTCAAACTTATAGCCGATTATCTAATTGCTGCTAAACGTCCAATGTTATTCCTTGACGACGATTGCATTCGCCATGAAATAAGTAGCGAAGTGCAAGAAATTGCCGAACTCGTTGGCGCCGGTGTTAGTCTTGGCGCACGCATGCCTTGTATTTTTCCTAATACGCATCCAAATTTTTGTGGTAATTTTGGAACTGACAAAGATCTTGCAAAATCAATTGACTGTTTTTGGGCGCTTGGCGGTCACATGTTCAAAGTTATTAATAAATCACCAGTACCATGGGTTAAGCGTGATGCAAAAATTATCCATACGAGCCTTGCAGGAAGCGAAGTTGGCCGTAATTATCCCGTAGATATAGCTTCAGTCGCTAGTGTTAAAGCTACAGCCAAAGCCGTAGTAAAGGAACTCAAAAAGCGTAAACTAACAGTTCACGAAGATAACTGGGTTTATGAATATTCAAAAAAACGGCGCATTGCTATGAAAGAGAAAGCAGATCATGAACATGACTGGGCACCTATTTCAACATCCCGCCTGATGCGTGAGCTTGATGCTCAGGTAGCACCCAATGCACTAGTTACCACGGAACTAATCCTTTCAAAATATCATCTTTGGGATTATTTTAAAATTGATCATAAAAAACCATTCAATGAACGTCGTTATAATTTTGCGACAAATTCTGGGGTTCTTGGCTGGGGACTTGCAGCATCAATCGGTGTCAAAATAGGAAAACCTGATAGAGAGGCTTGGTGTTTGACTGGTGATGGTGCCTTTAATTTTGGATCACAAGCACTTTGGAGTGCCTCAAGGTACGACGTACCTATTGGTATTGTTATTTTTAATAATGGCGAATACGCTGCCAATAGAAAAGCACAAAATTTTTATAATGGTAGGACTGCTGAAACTGGGAACTATATTGGAGTAAACTTAAAACACCCCGACATTCAATATGCAAAAATGGCTGAAAGTTATGATATTAACGGCGAGAGAGTTGAGAATCCAAATGATTTAAAGGATGCTATTGCAAGGTGTCGTGCTGAAATGGCACTTGGGAGGCCTTATGTTTTGGATGTTTGTATAGAACGTTTTGATAAAGGCATGGATAGCGAATATTTCGACTATTTTTCAGTTGCTTCGCAGGGAATATAATATCACTAATATTGACCTCAATATAGTAACAAGCTAACTAAAGAAACAATGACAGTATTAAACTTAAGTAATTTACTGAAAGTAAATATAGTTTTAGGCACATAAAAATTAGATTTCTCAAATTTTAAAAAATTAAATAAATTACGAAAAAGCTTCCATTTCCAACCTATATTATGCTAATAAAAGTCAATAAATTCATACAGTGTTGGTATTTAAACCATTTGAGCATTTTCTAATGCATTTCAAAATTTTCACTATGGATAATCTAAATTTAACCCTATTGGAGCTTCATGGTTGATCAAATGAAGAAAGTAGTTACACGATTTGCCCCTTCCCCAACGGGCTTCTTACATATTGGAGGTGCAAGAACTGCGCTCTTCAACTGGTTGTTTGCGCGCCACCATGGTGGCCAATTTCTAATACGAATAGAAGATACAGACCGTAAGAGATCTAATCAGGAAGCTGTTGATGCAATATTTGATGGGTTAGAATGGCTTGGTCTCATGAGTGATAGTGAAATAGTATTTCAATATGAACGTCGTGAACGGCACTCAAAAATAGCTTATCAACTACTTGAACAAGGTAAAGCCTATAAATGTTATGCGTCTAAAGAAGAACTCACTGAAATGCGTGAGAAGGCAAAGTCAAATGGGCTCGCACTAGGCTACGACGGCCGTTGGAGAGACGCTAATTCTTTGAATGTACCAAAAAATGTAAATCCCGTCATTCGCTTCAAAGCACCTCAAGATGGTCAGATTACAATCAAAGATCATGTTCAGGGTAATGTAATTTTTCAAAATAAAGAACTAGATGATATGATACTCCTGCGAGCAGATGGCACACCTACCTATATGCTTTCAGTAGTTGTTGATGATTATGATATGGGTATCACACATATTATTCGTGGTGATGATCATCTTACGAATGCTGCCCGTCAAGCGCAGTTAATAAACGCACTAGGATGGGACCTCCCCGAATATGTCCATATCCCGCTTATCCATGGAACGGATGGAGCTAAACTGTCCAAACGCCACGGCGCACTTGGTGCAGATGCCTACCGAGATATGGGGTACCTTCCAGACGCATTAAAAAATTACCTTTTGCGCCTTGGTTGGTCGCACGGTGATGAAGAAATAATATCAGAGGCACAAGCAATAGAGTGGTTTGATCTTGCTGGTATTGGCAAATCACCCTCCCAACTAGATTTCGCAAAACTTGAGAATTTAAATGGTATATATATGCGCGAGACCGCAACTGATCAGATAATTTTTGATGGATTAATACCTTTCTTAGAACAAAAACTTTCTCGAGTACTTGATGAGGCGGAAAAGGTAAAGTTAATAACTGCAACCAGAGAGCTAAAGAAACGTGCTAAAAACCTTCACGATCTAGCAGAAAGTGCGAAGTTTTTATTTATAAGCCGGCCCCTTGAGATTGCACCTAAAGCGCTGAAGTCATTAAATGAGGATGGTAAAAATACGTTAAGCAAGATTTACAAAGATCTTAAAATTTTAAATGAATGGAATGAAGAAAACCTCCAATCCGTAATAGAAACCTTTATCGAGCGCGAAGAAATAGGCTTTGGTAAAGTTGCCCAACCTATGCGTTCCGCACTTACGGGAAATAATGTATCACCGGGCATTTCTGAAGTTTTGGAATGGCTTGGAAAAACTGAAAGCTTAGGCAGAATTAATGACCAAATCTAAAATAATTAAATAGATACGATAAATAGATAATATGAAGTCGATAAACAGTATAAGGATGGAAGAAATGGAAGATAACTATAAAAAAACCGTAACTAATGACACAGCAACATTATCAGTACGCGGGAAAAGCTATGAACTACCAATTTATGGTGGTTCAACTGGCCCAGAAGTTATCGATATCAGCACTCTTTATCGTGATACGAACATGTTTACATATGACCCCGGTTTTACATCTACAGCTAGTTGTGAAAGCACAATTACCTATATCGATGGTGACAAAGGTGAACTACTTTACCGTGGATATCCAATTGAACAGCTTGCTGATAAAAGTGACTTCCTTGAAGTTGCTTATTTACTACTATATGGCGAACTCCCAAACAAAAAGCAAAATAAAAAATTCAAAAATGATATTACTTATCACACTATGGTTCACGAACAAATTGTTCGTTTCTTTGGTGGTTTCAGACGTGATGCCCATCCTATGGCAATTATGTGTGGCGTAGTTGGTGCCATGTCTGCATTTTATCATGATAGTACTGATATTACTGATCCTGCACAGCGTCGTATTGCATCAAATCGTTTGATCGCAAAAATACCAACAATCGCAGCGATGGCTTACAAATATTCCGTTGGGCAGCCATTTGTATACCCGCGCAATGATCTTAATTATTCAGAAAATTTTCTCTATATGACTTTTGGTGTTCCAACCTGTGAAAACTATAAGGTAAGTCCAACGCTGGCCAACGCTATGGATAAAATCTTCATTCTACATGCAGATCATGAACAGAATGCATCAACATCAACCGTAAGGCTTGCAGGTTCTTCTGGGGCCAACCCGTTTGCTTGTATTGCCGCTGGCATTGCTTCTCTCTGGGGACCTGCTCACGGTGGCGCGAACGAAGCTTGCCTTAACATGTTAAATGAAATTGGTACTGTTGATAAAATTCCAAAATATATTGATAAAGCAAAAGATAAAAATGATCCATTCCGTCTTATGGGATTTGGCCACAGAGTTTATAAAAACTTTGATCCACGCGCTAAAGTACTACAACAGGTAGCACATGAAGTCCTTGAGGAGCTTGGCGTAGATGACCCATTGTTAGAGGTTGCAAAGGAACTTGAGAGGATTGCTCTTGAAGATCCATATTTTATTGAGAAAAAACTTTATCCAAATGTTGACTTTTACTCAGGAATTATACTCAAAGCGATGGGTTTTCCAACCTCAATGTTTACAGTGCTTTTTGCTTTAGCACGAACGGTCGGTTGGGTATCGCAATGGGGAGAGATGATTACCGATCCCAAACAAAAAATTGGTCGCCCGCGGCAACTATTTATTGGTGAAAGTGAGCGTGAATACGTTGAACTAGATAAAAGGTAATAAAACTATATTTAATATTAAACCCACCTTAAGTAAGCGGGTTTTTTATTTTCTTTCAATCAGTTCGATCAAATAACCATCTGGGTCTTTTATAAAAGCAATTATGCTTCCACCGTGAGCCATTGGACCTGGGGGGCGAGGTATATCAAGTCCTGCATCCGCTAATTTTTTACAAGTTTTATATATATCAGGCACCCCTATTGCAAGGTGACCAAAGCCATTTCCAAGGTCATAATTATCCTTGCGCCCCCAATTATAAGTGAGTTCGATCACAGTGCTATTATGTTCTTCTCCATAGCCAAGAAATGCCAAGGTAAATTCTCCACCTGGGTAATCCTTACGTCTTATCAATTTCATTTGAAAATAATCACAATAGAATGCAATAGACTTATCCAGGTCAATTACTCTAATCATTGTGTGTAAAAACTTGTATTTATTCTTCATCGCAGGTCAGTTCGCTATCATAGCAGTGTAGGTTGCTTCCGCAACTAACTTGCCATCAACTATACCTTTGGCTGAAAAGCGCCAAATATTTCTACGGTTTTGTTCTTTTTTAACATGAAGTTCTAAAAGGTCGCCTGGCTCTACAGGTTTTCTGAACTTAGCTCCATCTATTGACATAAAATAAACTAGTTTACCTTCAGCCTCCTCTCCAAGACTTAGCATAACAAGCGCTGCAGCAGTTTGCGCCATTGCCTCAACAATGAGTACGCCAGGCATTACTGGTTTCTCAGGAAAATGTCCTTGGAAAAAAGGTTCATTAATAGTTACAGCTTTTATACCCACTGCTCTCTCACCTAAATTAATATCACACAATTTATCAACTAATAACATAGGGTAACGATGCGGTATTAATTCCTTGATCCTGTTGATATCTATATCATCAACTTTTTGAGCAGTAATTGTCATTATTTTACCATCCATAATATTATTATATTATAGTATAAGTAGATCAAATTTTTATAAAAATATCAATATAAATTAAAAAAAACCACCGCAATAAAGAGATAGGTTTTTTTATATTATTTATTTTGTCAGACTAATTTGCCTGTTCACCTACTCGTGGAGCAACACCTTCAGGTACGGGAGGTAGTTCTACATTTATCGAAGGCATAGCGATGTCTAGTTGTTCAATTACTCTCGTTGTAACATCAAGGCCTGGAACCTGCACTAGAGCAAAGCTCTTATCCATCATCATAGTTGCACCTGTAAGTTGCAAAATATTTAGTCGAATTGGTATTAAGGCGCGCTCAATCTCAGCATAAGCATTGGTTACCATAACTTCAATTTGACGATTTTGAATTTGGACATCCTGCTGGTACTCATTAACTTTAACTTGAAATTCTTGTTGTAATAGATTGTATGCTTCTTGGGGCATAATGTTGATCTTCGTTTTTAGATCATCATTCTCCGCTCTTAGCAGGTCTTCTCTTGTTTTCAAATCTGCTTGCAATTGGTTCTGTATTTGTGTGACCTGTCTAGTAAGGTCTTTTGCCACTGCAGCATTAGTACCAATCAATGTACTATCAATTACTATAATTTTTGCGGGTGGTATTTCTTGTGCTGATGCAATATTGATCCCATATACTGTTGAGCACATAGCAAATACAGTAGCTAAAAAAAAGTTTGTTTTTATAATTTTAGTCATTTTAAAATCTCGTCCCGACATTAAATTGGAAAAATTCCGTCTCGTCACTAGGTTGGCTTCTTAGCGCCTTAGCTAAATCAATCCTAAATGGTCCAAATGGTGATGCCCATGAAAAACCTATGCCAACGGATACTCTCGGCTTCATCGTATTACCAAGCATATTATATACCACGCCTGTATCAGAGGTCAAACTATCTTCTGCATCAACATTAAAAAGTGCACCCACATCAACATAAGCACTTGCCTCAATCCCTAGATCCCTCGCCCCTCCACCAAGGGGAATAAAGAGCTCAGCTTTAGCATTATAGAACGTGTTTCCACCTAAAGAATAGCCTGTAAACAGATTTGTGTTTCCGGGTTTCCATTCTCTTGGTCCGAGACCAGCCTCCTTAAAGCCACGCATTCTAGGATTTCCAATAAAAAAGCGCCTATTAAGTCTTATATTACCACTTAATCCCTCAATATGGCCGACCTCTGCAGCAACATTAAACACCCAGGTTTTATATACAGGGATATACAAATCATACTTTGCGAGAGTTTTGATAAATTTTTCATTACCACCGGCACCTGCAATCTCTTGGTTCATAGTTATAAGCTGACCTTTAGTAGGCTTCTGAGGGTTATCCAAGGAGTTATAGGATAAACCAAAGCCAACTGAGGACGTTAAAAAATCTCCAGAACTATCTTTGATATAAGGGCTATCTGTAAAAAAGCTAGTAACCACAGTATCTTGAATAAGGCTATATTTCAATTGCATAACTATATATTCAGTGAGAGGAAATGCGGTACGAAGTGAAGTTCCAATTGATTTCTGTCTGAAACCACTTTCAACAAAATTAGTATCTCTTAAAAAAAGGTCTGCTCCAACAGCCATCCTTCGATCAAGAAAGTAAGGTTCTGTAAAGCCTAATTCCATCTCCTTACGACGTTTTGATACTTGAGCGCCAATTCTTGCATACTGACCTTTTCCAAGCAAATTTCTTTCAGCAATACTAAAGTTTACCATTAAACCTTCATAGCTCGAATAACCTAGCCCAGCTGAAAGTTCACCAGTTGGCTGTTCTTCAACAGTTATTTCCAGTATTGTTTTATCAGCTGTAGTTCCCTCAATTTGTTCAATCTCAACTTCTTTAAAAAACTGCAAGGCCCCTAGGCGAATTTCTGAGCGTCTCACTTTTAATGTATTGAAGGCATCACCTTCGACCATCAGCATTTCTCGTCTAAGAACCCTATCGTGAGTTCGTACATTATCTAGAATTTTTATTTCTTCTACATACACTCTGGGTGCTTCATTAATTACATAAATAATATCTACAGTTCGATCTACACGGTTTCTTTTTACCTGAGGACGGATATCAACGAAAGCATATCCTCTAAGTCCTGCAATATCGGTTAACATGTCCACTGTGTTATCAATAGCTGAGGAATCATACTGATCACCCTCCACTGTAAAAAGTGCCCGGGTAAGTAATTCTGGACTTAGTTCATCAATTTCGCTTTCAATTGAAACATTACCAAAACTATATAGCTGCCCTTCTTCAACCGAAATGTTTATAAAGAAGAACTGTTTATTAGGAGAGAGTTCCGCTACGGCTGAAGTAACCCTAAAGTCCGCATAACCCTGTTCACGATAAAAATCACGAAGTTTTTGTTGGTCAAAATTAAGTCTGTCAGGGTCATAAGTGTCTTCTGAAGCAAGGAAATTCCACCAGCGGCTCTCTTGTGAAACAATTTTTGTTCTTAAAATGTTATTATCAAAAACCTTGTTCCCAAGAAAATTTATTTTCCCAATAACACTTTTAGCACCTTCAGAAATTTCAAAAACCAAATCAACTCTATTTTGTTCCTTTTGAATGACTTTGGGTTCAATATTAGCTGCAAAACGCCCCCCACGGCGATATATCTCTAAGACCCTTTGCACATCAGCGCTAACCTTTGAACGCGAAAAAACTGTGCGAGGACGAAGTTGAATTTCTTCATAAAGATCTTGGTCATCTTTATATTTATTACCCTCAAATAAAATTCGGTTAAGGATTGGGTTTTCTAACACAGTTATAACAAGTGTCTCTGCCCTGCGCCCAACATCAACGTCTGAAAAAAGACCTGTATTATAAAGTCTTTTTAATGTCGCATCACTCAATTGCTCGGTATAGATGTCACCAATATTTATAAGGAGGTAGCTCTCAATTGTTGAATCTTCAATACGAAGATTACCATTAACTTCTAGGTTAGATATTATGGTATTAGGAATAATTTCTTGTGCAATAGTCGATGGAGTTTGAGACCAAGAAATCCCATAGAATGATCCTTGTCCAAGTAAAAATAATATACACATTAAAGTTTTTTTAATTTTTTTTAATATCAATAGATCAAACCTTAGTCAAACTGCCAAAAATCATATTACCTAACCAAGTCGAGAAATGTCGATGAAAGTCGTGAATACCATCAAACTTAACACTAACAAGACCCCAAATTTGGCACCAAGTTCCTGAGCGGCTTCACTCATTTTTTTTCGTCTCACAGCCTCTATAGCATAATAGAGTAAATGTCCACCGTCTAACATTGGAATCGGGAATAAATTTATTGTTCCGAGACCAATAGAAATAAGCGCCACAAAACTAAGAAAAGAACTAACTCCATACTCGGCAGTCTTACCAGCAACCCTAGCAATTGTTATCGGACCACCTAACTCTTTGGCTGACCTTTTACCTAGGATCATCTGTCCTATACCGGTCAGGTTTCTAATAGTAATTTCCTTGGTTTCAATAATCGCTTGCCAGAATGATCCCACCAAACCATATTTAACAAGCTCCATTTCTTCTGGAACATTCCTAATACCAATCATTTTTTTTTGTATACCTTGGCCAAGAATATCTTCCTCATCAACAATATCTAGCTCAAGGCTTAAGGATATCAGCTCTGTATCTCTGAACACAACGACTTCAGAAAAGTTATCAACTTTGAAAGCCATAATAATACTTATATCACTAAAATTGGAAATTTTTTTACCATCCACGGAAATAACTCTATCCCCACTCAAAATACCAGCTCCCGCGGCTGCACTTCCATCGACAACCGAGCCTACAATAGGGGCATTAACTAAGCGACCATGAGAAAAATAAAGACCAGTAAAAATTAAAATAGCAAAAAGGAAGTTGATCGCCGGGCCAGCAACAACAATAGAGGCCTTTTGGGACAATTTTTTATAATAAAATGATTCACCCCGGTTTTTATTATTCATGGTATCTAAACCATTGTTCGACCTATTAGCCTCTGGTCCGTCACCAAAAAACCTTACGTAACCGCCAAGTGGTATCCAACTAAACTTCCAGCGAGTGCCATTTTTATCATTAAAACCCCAAATTTCTGGCCCAAAACCTATAGAAAAAATTTCAACGCGCACACCATTAATCCGGGCAATTATATAATGTCCCCATTCATGGACGAACACGAGCACTGTCAGGAGAGCTAAAAATGATGCAGTTGTTTGTATGAAATATAAAACAGTTTCCATTTTATTTCTTTATCCCTTTTATAAACTCGTTAGAAACTCTTCTCGCATTTTCGTCCACTTCATAAACATCTTTCAAACATGACATTTTACAAAAATTTATTTTGTCTAAAGTTTTTTCCACTAACTTAATAATCTCTTGAAATCCAATTTTACCGTCAAGGAACGCGCGGACAGCGACTTCATTTGAAGCATTGAGAATGGTGGGTGCACTCTCACCATAATGCAATGCATCTCGAGCAATATTTAGTGCCGGAAATTTTTTTCTATCAGGTTTAATGAAGTCCAAAGTTCCAATTTCTAATAAGTCAAGTTTCTTTGATGGAGTACTCATACGATTTGGCCAAGCAAGTGCATATGAAATAGGTGTTCTCATATCTGGCATGCCCAGCTGCGCTAATACCGACCCATCAATATATGAAACCATACTATGGATAATTGACTGAGGATGAATGATGATATCAAGTTGGTTTTTATTAACTGGAAACAAATAGTAAGCCTCAATAAGCTCTAATCCTTTATTCATTAATGTGGCGCTATCAACCGAGATTTTAGCACCCATGGACCAATTTGGATGTTTTACAGCTTGGTTAGGCGTTATTGATGTCATATCAATACTATCATTGTTCCAAAATGGGCCCCCTGATGCGGTAAGAGTTATTTTGTCTAGGGTCTCAGGATGATTAAAATCAAAAATTTGGAATATAGCGTTATGCTCGGAATCTACTGGAATTAGAGTTGCACCATGTTTTTTGATCTGTTTCATCATAAATTCACCCGCGCAAACAAGACATTCTTTATTCGCTAGCGCTATAGTTGCGCCCCTCCGGATAGCCGTAAGTGTGGGACCAAGGCCAGCGGCGCCAACTATCGAGGACATAACCCACTGAGCTGGCATATCAGCAGCCTCAATAAGCCCCTCTAATCCTGCGCCCACTATTATATTTGTCCCACTAAGTGCTAACTTTAGTTCACTATAAAGCGTGCTGTCAGCAATGACTGCCATATCTACATTAAATTCCTTAGCTTGCTGAGCAAGTTTTATAACGTTTCTGTTTGCAGTTAGAGCTTTAATATCATAGGCATCCATATTTCGCGAAATAAGGTCAAGCGTATTGGACCCGATTGAACCAGTTGAACCAAGAATTGTAACACTCTTTTTATTAGCTGCCAAATTAAGGCTATCCTTATTTAGTGAATTCATATTAATTTCAACGACTTAATTTCTAATTTTCAGGAGTGTAATATATAAGAGATAACAAGGACAATTGGTGCAACAAATAAAATGCCATCCATTCGGTCCATAACACCCCCATGACCAGGAATTATTGATCCCGAATCCTTAGTGTTAAAATTTCTTTTAATAGCAGATTCGGCAAGGTCACCCACTTGGCTCAATATGGCAATAACACCAGACAAAATGATCAAAATTATGGCATTATTAAATATTGGCAAAATTTTATCACCAAAAAAATGAACATAAAGAAACCCAAATAACATTGCCGTTATAGTTCCACCTATTAATCCTGACCAAGTTTTGTTTGGACTAATACTTGGTGACATTTTGGGCCCACCAATATTTTTCCCAACAAAATAAGCCCCAGTATCCATAGACCAGATAACTATCATCATCCACAAAACTACCTGTCCGCTAACATTTTTTCCTATCAATAGAATTGCAACAGAAGGTACAAAGGCATAAAAAAAACCAATCAATGCCCACTTTATTTTAGCTTTAATCAAGTATGACATGGCAACAATTGCAATCAAACTACTACAAAATGAAATCATTAAATATGGACTACCAAAATTAATTTCCAATAATAGTAAAGTCATACTTAACGCTTGCAAAGAAAACAGTAGAGAAATCGATTTTTTTTCGGTAATACCGTTCCACTCAAAAATTATTAAAATTGTAATAAGTATAACAAAAGTAAAATACGGAATACCACCGGTTAAAATTGCAAGAACAGCCAAAGGTAATAACACAATCGCGGATAATAACCGAGTTAGTAAATTATTAAACTTAGCACGAATAATATGATTATGGTCTGGCGCCATATCGCCTATCTCTCTTATTATATTCACCTAAAGCACTTAATAAACTTTCTTTTGTAAACTCAGGCCAAAGAATATCTTGAAAAACAAGCTCTGAGTATGCTGACTGCCAAAGCATAAAATTACTGAGGCGTTTTTCACCGCCTGTTCGAATTATGAGGTCTGGTTCTGGAAAAGCACTAGTATATAGATAATCCGAAAAAAATTTATCGTCTATACTTTCAATATCCAACATGTCTATTTGTACTTTTTTAACAATTTTCTTTACTGCACATACAATCTCTTCTTTTCCACCATAATTAATGGCAATTATCAATTGTAGTCTTTTGTTATTTTTTGTTATTTCTTCGGCATTCTTAATAAGTTCGATAATATTTTTACTGAGCCGCTCGCGGCTACCAATAAAACTGATTTTGATACCTTCTCTATGGAGCTCTGCTATTTCTTTAGTTAGATAAGTTTTTAATAGGTTCATCAAACTATTAACCTCATCAATTGGGCGGTTCCAATTTTCAGATGAAAAGGCATAAAGAGTAAGATATTTTATATCAAGATCAACGCATTGCCTGACAGTGTTACGTATCACGTCAACACCTTTTTTATGACCAGAAATTTTTGGAAGATGGCGTAATTTAGCCCAGCGACCATTGCCATCCATAATAATAGCAATGTGCTTAAGATTATATCCAACCGGGTCAGTTTTATTTAATTGTTTATGATTATTTTTTGCTTGAAACATAGTAAAGTTATACCTGCATAATTTCTTCTTCTTTAGAAGTAGTTATTTGATCAATTGCCTTTACAGCATCATCAGTAAGTTTTTGAATATCTTCTCCTATATTTTTCTGTTCATCCTGGCTAATATCTCCACTTTTTTCCATGGTTTTAATAGTTTCCATGCCATCCCGACGGACATTCCTAACAGCAACTTTTGAGTGTTCAGAATAACTTTTAGCCAACTTAGTAAGCTCAACGCGACGCTCTTCATTGAGTTCAGGGATTGGAATACGTAATGTATCCCCATCAACAATTGGGTTTAATCCAATACCAGAGTTTCGTATAGCCTTTTCAACAGAAGCAACAAGGCCTTTATCCCATACATGAACGCTAATTAGTCGAGCTTCGGGAGTGGAAACAGTCCCAACTTGATTAATCGGCATCTGAGCTCCGTAAGCATCCACTAAAATAGGATCAAGAAGATTAACCGAAGCGCGACCAGTTCTCAGGCCTTTAAACTCACTTTTTAAGTTTTCAATTGCACCGTTCATTCGACGTTTTATGTCGCCAAGGTCCAGTTCAGATAACATTGTATTCCTCCCACTTTCTTATCTTCATTGATTCTACATTATATTAATTACAAATCTTAGTGTGTGGACCTTTCCCAATCAAGACTTTAGCAAAATTTCCATGTTTATGGATTGAAAAAACCAAAATTGGTATATTATTTTCACGCGCCAATGAAATTGCAGATGCATCCATAACCTTTAAATCATTTTTAAGGACATCCATATAAGTTAACGTGTCATACTTGATGGCATCTGAATTAAGTTTTGGATCTTTGTCGTAAACACCATCAACTTGCGTTCCTTTAAAAACAGCATCGCAGCCCATCTCTGCAGCCCTTAAAGCGGCCGCACTATCTGTTGTAAAAAATGGATTTCCAGTCCCTGCAGCAAAAACAACAACACGTCCTTTTTCCATATGTCTTATAGCTTTACGTCGGATATATGGCTCACACACTGAAGCAATGGGAAAAGCTGATTGAACTCTGGTATTAACACCTTGTCGCTCAAGGGCATTTTGCATGGCAAGACTGTTCATTACGGTAGCTAACATTCCCATATGATCAGAGCTCGTGCGATCGAAGCCACTCGTCACCCCGGTCATACCCCGGAATATATTACCCGCACCTATGACTAAACAAACTTCTGTACCCATCTCCACAACACTTTTAATTTCCATAGCAACACGATTTACCACATCTGGAGAAATACCATAATCCAAATCCCCCATGAGAGCTTCACCAGATAATTTTAATAAAACGCGTTTATATTGAAGCTCGGCTGTCATAAAAATATCCTTTATAAAAATTAAACCTTTGCTTATGATTGAAACAGAAGCCTATCCTAAATACCCTTTAAATATTTACTATATACATTAAGGGCTCAAAAACGAATAGATAAAATCCATTCATTATTCAAGCCCATAAAATTAATTATATTTTTAGCTATTCATTGCGGCAACTTCTGCAGCAAAGTCGTCTTCTTCTCTCGCAATTCCATCACCAACTTCAAGTCTACAATAGCCAATAAGTTTGATGTCTGTACTAACCTCTTTTGCAGCATTTTCAATAACTTTTTTGATTTTTGTTTCGCCATCAATAACAAAAGTTTGTTCGGTAAAAACAACTTCCTGATAAAACTTATTCATTCGACCAACAATCATTTTTTCAATAATATTTTCTGGTTTGCCACTCTCACGGGCCTGCTCAATCAAAATTGCTTTCTCACGCTCAATGGATTCATTTGACATTTCAGCAATTGTCATGGCTTGTGGATTTGAGGCTGCAACATGCATAGCGAGTTGCTTGCCAAGAGCTTCAAGTGTTGTAGTGTCAGCATCTGATTCGAGAGCAACAAGTACAGCTAGCTTTCCTAGACCAGGAGCAACAGCATTGTGTATGTATGTAGAAACTACACCATTCGAAACTGAAAGGCCAACAGAACGCCGAAAATTCATATTCTCGCCAATTGTTCCAACAGATTTTGTAATTTCTGCTTCAACACTATTTATAGTTCCTGGATAAAATGCCTCATTTGTAGCAGCGTAATCACCACCATTTTCAAGCGCTACAGAGGCAACACCATTTACAAGGGATTGGAACAAATCATTACGTGCAACAAAATCTGTTTCAGAGTTCACTTCTACAGCAATACCCACTTTACCATTAGATGCAATAGCTACAAGACCTTCAGCAGCTACACGGCCTGATTTTTTTTCAGCTTTTGCAATACCTTTTTGACGGAGCCAATCCATTGAAATTTCAATATCTCCATCGTTTTCACTTAAAGCTTTTTTACAATCCATCATGCCTGCGCCAGATTTATCGCGTAGTTCTTTAACAAGAGCGGCAGTAATTTGAACCATTATTCTATCCTTGTTTTAAAATAAATATTGTTAAGGTTTTTCTTCAGCTTTTTCTTTTTCAGCGACAGGCTTTGCCGGAGATTGTTTTTTAACTTTTACCTTAGCTGAAACAACTTCTACAGCAACCTCTTCAACTTTTTCTGAAATAATTTCTACCGCCACCTCTTCAACTTTTTCTGAAATAATTTCTACCGCCACCTCTTCGGCTCCCGGAATTTCTTCAACTTTAGGCTCCATGGCACCAATATCAACACCTGCCGATGAGAGTTCCTGCTGGATCCCATCAAGAACTGCATCAGCCACTAAATTACAGTATAGATCAATTGCACGGGTTGCATCATCATTACCTGGGATGGGGAAATCAATATTTTCTGGATCACAATTTGTATCTAAGACTGCAATCACTGGAATTCCGAGTTTCTTACCTTCGGCAATAGCGAGCTCTTCCTTATTTGTGTCAACAACGAAAATAGCGCTGGGAATACCACCCATTTCTTTAATCCCTCCTAATGAGCGCTCAAGCTTATCCCGTTCACGCGTCATTTGTAATGTCTCTTTCTTGGTGAGACCAGAAACATCATTTGCAAGTTTTTCATCGAGAATATTAAGTCGCTTGATAGATTTTGAAATTGTTTCCCAGTTAGTCAGCATACCACCTAACCAGCGGTGGTTCACATAATACTGTCCACAACGTTTCGCTGCCTCAGCAATTGGTCCAGAAGCCTGACGCTTAGTACCAACAAAAAGTACACGCCCCCCCGCCGCAGTTACGTCCCGAACTTGTTCTAGAGCACGATGAAGAAGAGGAACGGTGATAGAGAGATTGATAATATGAACTTTATTTTTAACACCAAAAATATAATCCTCCATACGAGGATTCCAACGATGTTTTTGGTGTCCAAAGTGAACACCAGCTTCTAACAGGTCGCGCATAGTAAACGTGGGCATAGCCATAATAATTTCCTTTTCCGGTTAATCCTCTGCAAGTTCTGAGCTCATAAGAGCACCGGCGTGTCGATCCTAATATATAAAGAATAAACAAATACCTGCATGTGAAAGTAAGCGGTTGATACACGCGCATGCATTAGATATCAAGGGTTTTCTTTAAAAAAATTTTCCCTTACTATTTAAAACCCTGATGAATTTTTTCCTGGTTCACCTCACCGTATCCAGCAGCTGGATCGATTATCCGAATTCCGTTCTTTATTTTTGGTTCAATGATAATAGTTTTTCGTGTTCGTGCATATTTTATTGCCTCCTCGACATTCGTCGCTTCCGCCAATAGTTTTAAGTTCATCAATGTAGGAAACATCATTTTATCAATATTTTTATTAATAAAATCAATAGGTTCGACCCAAGTTGATTCAATGACTTCATGCCCATCTGGTATGGCATATTGATCCTTAGGCGCTCGAGCAAGGTAAAACCGTGTATCAAACCGTTTAGTATAAGTCTTCGGTGTTATCCATCTTGCAAAGGGCACTAGATCATCAACGTTAAAAGTTACGCTGGCTTTTATCATAAATTCTGTAAATGAAATTTCTTCTTTAATCAAAGCATTCCTATAAAAAGAAATATTCTCCCCGCGTCCAATTAGTAATCCAGATTCTTCTAGGACTTCACGATATGCCGTGTGCGTTAATTCAGAATAACCAATTGGAAAAGATGGCACAGGTTCCGAAAGCTCAATATCAGCAACATCAACTTTACCTCCAGGAAAAACATACGCCCCTCCAGCAAAACTAATATCAGGATGACGCCTTACCATAAGTACTTCAAAGGCGCCTGTCTGCTCATTATCGCGGACAATAAGGACTGAAGCCGCATCAATAAGCTCTAAATTAACAGCCATCAAATTTCTTTAGCCTCTAAAACGCCACTTAACGAGACAATGGCATTTCTGACCATTGGTGAAATATTGTAACGTTCCGCTAATTCTACATCAACGTCACATTCTGGAAAGTCATCATGAAATGTCTTAACTTTAAAAGTTACTAGACCACGGCCATTCTTATGGTTTTTAAGAATATCTTTGATAGCATCAATATTGTTAGCATTCTTAAGATAAATATCAAGCCCAGTACCTGTTCGCAAAGCTACATTGTCTATAGTTTCAAGGCCTTGGCCGGTTATACGCAACGACCCATCATCACCCCGTTTTACTTCGGCACTTATAATTACTGAGTTTCCATTAACAAGGGCAGCATCCTGTGCTTCAAGAATTTCTTTAAATAATGTAACTTCATAAGCACCCCAACTATCGGAAAGGCTTAAAAATGCGTAAGGGTTTCCCCTCTTTGATTTCATGCGCCGGATACCCTGGATAGTTCCCGCAATTTTTATAAATCCGCCCTTGCCAACTGCACGGTCTCCAAGTTCAGTACTCGGGACAACTTTTTGACGAGCTAGAACACTGGTATAAGCATCAAGAGGGTGTGCGGAAAGATAAAATCCAACAGCTTCCTGTTCACCTTTAAGTTTTTCAAGAAGGTCCCAATCTTTTAATTCAGGAAGAATAATTGATTGTTCCTCAACCTGATCTACAAATAAGTTTACCTGATTCGAATTTCTCTCCTGCGTAGCTAAACTCATTTCTCTAAGCATCATTTCGACTACGCTATAAATTTGAGCACGATTAGAGTTAATACTATCAAATGCACCCGCTTTGATAAGGTTTTCAAGAGCTCGTTTATTAATTTGCTGGGTATCAACCCTCCCACAAAAATCTTTAAGGTCCTTAAATGGACCATTCCTATCCCGCTCTTCAATTAAACCTTCCATAGCAGTAATACCAACATTTTTTAGGCCCGCAAGGCCATATCTAACGCCGCGCATACGTCCATCACTCAGAATTCCACCAATAGCGTCTTCATCCCGCTCACCCTCAATGACTTCCGCTGAAAACTCGACCTGTGATTTATTAATATCAGGAGGAAGGACTGAAACGTTTAAGTTAACTAATTCCTGTTTAAAGATATGAAGTTTATCCGTATTAGTTAGATCAAGTGTCATAATCGCCGCCATAAACTCAACGGTATAGTTAGCTTTAAGAAATGCTGTATGATAAGAAACTAGGGCATATGCTGCGGCATGACTTTTATTGAAACCGTATCCAGCAAATTTTGCCACTTGATCAAAAATTCCAGCCGCTTGCTTAATATCAACTCCTTTTGCATTAGCTCCATCCTGGAAACGCTCCCGTTGTTTATCCATTTCTGCAGGAATTTTTTTACCCATTGCTCGTCTAAGAAGATCAGCATCACCAAGAGTATAATCAGCAAGCACCTGAGCAATCTGCATCACTTGCTCCTGATAAATAATCACACCATATGTTTCTTTAAGAATTTCTTCAATCAATGGATGAAGATAATCCGGATCCTCCTCACCATGTTTGCAAGAAATATAACGTGGTATATTATCCATTGGGCCCGGACGGTAAAGAGCAACTACAGCAATAATATCTTCAAACATATCCGGTTTAAGATTCATAAGAACATTTTGCATTCCCGAACTTTCAAGTTGAAACACCCCTACCGTATTTCCACAGCACATCAGATCAAATGATGCTTTATCATCAAGGGGAACATTTATAATATCGATTTCAACATTACGCATAGCAATATATTCAACTGCCTTTTTAAGGACTGTCAATGTTTTCAGACCAAGAAAGTCAAACTTGACTAGTCCCGCTTGCTCAACATATTTCATATTATATTGAGTAACAGGCATGTCAGAGCGAGGGTCCCGATATAGCGGCACCAATTGATCAAGTGGTCTATCTCCAATAACAACCCCTGCCGCATGGGTAGATGCGTGTCGGAAAAGCCCTTCAAGCTGCAGCGCAACCTCAACCAACCGCGAAATCTTTGGATCATTACTTATTTCTTCGCGTATTTTTTTCTCGCTTTTAATAGCCTCGCTGAGGGTCATTGGATTAGCCGGATTACTTGGTATCAACTTTGCAAAATTTCCTACCTGATTATAATTTATTTGCATTACCCGTCCTACATCACGAACTACAGCACGAGCTTGAAGTTTACCAAACGTGATGATTTGGGCTACTTGGTCGTGACCATATTTATCCTGAACATACTTAATAACTAGCTCGCGTTTATCCTGGCAGAAGTCGATATCAAAATCAGGCATAGATACCCGCTCAGGATTAAGAAACCGCTCAAACAAAAGGCCAAATTTTAAAGGATCAAGGTCAGTAATTTTTAAAGCCCAAGCTACAACAGAACCAGCACCTGATCCCCGTCCAGGTCCCACTGGAATATCGTGGTCCTTGGCCCACTGAATAAAGTCAGCAACAATAAGAAAGTACCCTGGGAACCCCATTTTATTAATGACACCAAGCTCATATTCAAGCCTATCAAAATAAGGCGAACTTAATTTAACATCATCCTCACCATCAAATACATGGTCTAACAATCTATAATCAAGCCCTTCTTTTGCAAGTTTTCTTAAGCTTTCAGCCTCACCCATATTTTCATTAATAGTAAAATTAGGCAAAATCGGTTCAATTGTTGGAACCTTAAAAGCACAGCGCCTAGCGATGGTGATTGTATTATCAATTGCTTCAGGAATATCTTTAAAAAGTTCACCCATTTCAGCAGCAGACTTAAAATAATGTTCAGGCGTTTCTTTTCTACGATCTAACTGATCAATATAATTACCATCCGCGATACAAAGTAATGCATCGTGGGCTTCATACATCTTGCGCTTTGCAAAAAAGACCTGATTAGTTGCCACGAGTGGGATATCATATTTAAAAGCTAACTCTATAAAAGATGATTCAAGTTTATCTTCCAAAGCCAGACTGTGGCGAGCTAGTTCCATATAAAGCCTATTGCCAAAAAGGCTGTTAAGGTGTTTAAGGCAGTCCTCCCCTTTCTCAAAATCTCCACCCTGAAGATATTTGCCAACTGGACCATTCACGCCACCAGTGAGACAAATAATACCCTTATTATAACCCTCAAGGTCCCCAAGTGAGATTTGGGGAACTTCGGATCTATCTGAATCCAAATGAGCTTTGCTAACTAAGACCATCAGGTTTTCATATCCCAGCTGTGATTGAGCAAGCAATACAATAAAACCGGGCTCAGAAACTCTCTGGTTTAAATTATTTTCAACACTTTGATGACGAATTGCAAGTGATACGCCTATTATAGGTTGAATACCATTCAGCGGAAGATTTATAGATGCGTCCATCGCACCGAACATGTTATTAGTATCTGTAATAGCCACAGCAGGCATTTTATTGCCTATACAGTGCTTGACTAAATCCTTTATTTGAACTGCACCCTCAGCCAAAGAGTAGGCTGAATGCAATCGAAGGTGGATAAAATTATTATCGTTTGGCATTAACTACATTTCTGCTTCACTACATCAAACTTAATATTAATACTACAATAACAAATTCAGCAACACTTTGCATGGCGTAAATCAAAAATAATTTAACGTTTCTACCTTCATCGGAGAAAGAAAGGCCAAGTTGTGCGGATGTAATACCAATAGCAATAATAACAGCAACAGCAATACTTGACCTAACGTCAAGAGCTAACATCTGCAAAATCACTGAAAATGAAAAAGAAACTAGCAGACAAAGGCCGAATTTAGTGAGTAGTCTATTACTAAAACTACCATACGGTTTATTCGAAACACCTAATTCCTGAAGCCAAAGTGTATCGAAAAAAATCTTTGAAAACCAAATGCGACCAACAAGAAACTTAGCTGCACCTGCTGATAAAATTGCTAGATAGTTCAACGCTCCAATATCCAACATTATTATAACTCCCGATAAACTATTTATAAAAATAACTCAATTAGACCAACTTAGTTAAAACACCATCTTTCAATATTATGGTTCTATCCATTCGAGCTGCGAGCTTATTATTATGTGTTGCTACGAGAGCCGATATTCCTTCATCATTAGATAGCTCCAACAACATATCCATTAAATCGTTTCCAGTTTTTTCATCAAGATTACCCGTTGGTTCATCAGCTAGAACCAATCGCGGTCGATTAGCCAGTGCTCTTGCAATTGCAACTCGTTGTTTCTCGCCGCCTGAAAGTTCCGACGGGCGATGATCTACACGACTTCCAAGCATCATTTTATTAAGCAGTGCTTTAGCTCGCTTCTGAGCTTTTTCTACAGAAACCCCAGCGATAAGCTGGGGCATAATAACATTATCAAGCGCATTAAATTCTGGTAAAAGGTTGTGAAATTGATAAATAAAACCAATCTCATCGCGCCTAATTTTGGTTCTTTTTATATCACTGAGACCAGCGGTAGAGACACCAGAAATAATGATATCTCCGCTGTCAGAACAATCAAGAAGTCCAATAATATGAAGTAGGGTTGACTTACCAGCGCCAGAGGGACCAACGAGCGCCACAACCTCAGCACTAGTAATCTTTAAATTAATTCCTTTTAGAATTTTCAGATGATGAGCGCCTTGATCAAAGCTCTTATAAACATCATTTAACTCGATAATGTTACTCATATTGTAGGGCCTTCACAGGATCAGTGTTAGCAGCCCTTAGCGCCGGGAATATTGTAGCAATCAAAGATAATACCAATGCTACGACAGTTACTGCCATTACCTCAGAATTATCAACTTTTGAGGGTATCTCAGATATAAACCTCGTTTCAGCATCCCAAACTGTGGCCCCAGTGATATTTTCAATAAGGTTGGTAACCCACTTCAGGTGATTAGCAATATATATTCCTCCTATAACGCCCAAAAAAGTTCCAAAAAAACCTATACTGGAGCCAATAATAAAGAATATTCGCGTTATAGAGGATCGTGATGCACCCATGGTCCTAAGAACAGCAATATCCCTGGTCTTACTTTTAACCAACATAATCATAGTTGATATAACATTAAAAACTGCAACTAAAATAATAAGTGATAATATAATAAACATAGCATTTCGTTCTATCTGAAGCGCGTTGAAGAATGAACGATTTAACTGCTGCCAATCAAGGAGCCGTCCCGCCAGACCTAGATCAGCAATTCGCTGCGAAAGTGGCGCGTATGTCTGACTAACCAGATCTGCGTGCTTTAGGGTAACTTCAAGACCACCAACCTGATTTCCATATTGAAAATAGACTTGAGCCTGATCAAGAGGAATAAAGAAATAGTTAGAGTCGTAATTATATTCACCAACCTCAAAAATAGCTATAACATTGAACTGTTGAATACGAGGCACCGTACCAAAAGCGGTTATACGCCCTTTTGGGGACATTAAAGTTACATTACTACCTATTTCCAAGTTATATTTTTCGGCTAATCTTTGACCAATAACAATGTCACTATCGCCCTCACCAAACTGATCAAGATCTCCTAATATAATATTAGAGGCTATTAGATCCTGTGAACGGATATCCTTAGCTCTAATACCTCTAACAAGTGCAAATGTCCCATACTCTCCCATCATAGCCATCGCTTGGCCTTCTAGGATAGGATTAACCTGCACCACATTTTCAACGCCGGAAAGATTCGAAACAGCGGCGTCATAATTGTCCATTTTTCCACCAAAAGGTTGATAAAGCATATGTCCATTAAACCCAATAACTTTACTTAGAAGCTCCTCTCTAAATCCCCCCATCACTGACATTGTAACGATTAAAGCAGTTACGCCAATAAATATTCCAAAAAGTGAAAAAAGCGCGATTACAGTAACAAAACCATCATGCCCCCTCACACTTAGATATTTAAGTGCTACTTTCCATTCATATTTCCTGAACATATATTATCCTAATTTTTCCAGTATTTCTTTTACTGAATGCTCCGTCCGTTCCCCAGTGCGTCGGTTTTTAAGTTCGTATGCCCCCTTATCAAGTCCTTTGGGGCCAATTATAATTTGCCACGGTAGACCAATAAGATCCATATCGGCAAATTTAGTACCAGCACCAGCATCGCGGTCATCATAAAGAACTTCGACACCGTGATCCAGTAACTTACTATAGAGACTATCGCATGCTGCACTGCAGTTTTCATCCTTAAACCGTAAATTGATAATTCCTACTTTATAAGGCGCAACTTCTTCCGGCCAAACGATACCGTTTTCGTCGTGATTAGCTTCAATAAGTGCTCCAACCAGACGGGAGACGCCAATACCGTAAGATCCCATTTCGACATCAACTTCGTTACCATCAGGCCCAGTAATTTTTGCACCCATACTTTCAGAATATTTTTTACCAAAATAGAATATATGCCCAACTTCAATTCCTTTCGCCCTTTTTAAATTTTCAGGGGCTACGGAGCAATTATCAGCATCATGTTTTTCTTCTTCCATAGCATAATAGCTTCGTAATTTTGCAACGGTAGCATCATCAATATCACCCTTAAGATCAGCAAGGTCAAAATTTTCAATATCTTTATCATAGTAAAGTGTGCTTTCCCCTGTCTCTGCGAGAATTTGAAATTCATGACTTAAATCACCCCCTATAGCACCGGCATCTGCACGCACAGGAATGGCAGTAAGGCCAAGTCTTGCAAATGTACGAAGATACGCTACATACATTTTATTATAACTTTCTTTTGCTCCTTCAAAGTCTAGATCAAATGAATAATTATCCTTCATAAGAAATTCACGGCCACGCATAATTCCAAAACGAGGGCGAACTTCATCACGGAACTTCCACTGAATATGATAAAGGTTTAGGGGCAGTTGTTTATAGCTTTTCACAGTATTTTTGAAAAGGTCCGTAATCATTTCCTCATTTGTTGGACCGTAAAGCATTTCTCTATTACTACGGTCAGTAATCCTGAGCATTTCTTTTCCATAAGCGTCATACCTTCCACTCTTCTGCCAAAGTTCTGCAGGTTGAATGGTCGGCATTAATATTTCGATAGCTCCTGCCCTATTTTGTTCTTCTCGAACAATATTGGCAATTTTATTCATGACTATAAGACCCGTCGGTAGCCAAACATAAATTCCTGCACTAGATTGACGTATCATCCCAGAACGAAGCATCAAGGTGTGTGAGATGATGTGTGCCTCAGAGGGGTTTTCTTTGATGGTCGGAATGAAGTATTTTGAAAGACGCATGTTAACCCTTAAAATTATAAAATTAGAAGTATTATAAAAGCTTTATAGCAAAGGTAAAATTAACTTCAATTACCATTTAATTATCAAGTGCCTTTTTATTCATTTAAGCACGTCACAAAAATATTTTACCTTCATAGCCTTAAAAGTTTTAAGTACAGTTATTTAATAGATATTAGATCGAAGTAGTCTATAATCATGACAATAATCATAAAGAAGATTGTTATACTTGTAGTAATTAACATTTTGTTCTTTATATTTGCCTGAACTGGCGAGCCAATTTCAATACCATCTTTAACGTCTTTATCAATTTCACTATGGGTTGTTACGCCCATGGGTAGGACCATGAATAAAAACAGCCACCAAGAAATAAAAAACGTGATGCTGTAGCCAATATAACTCATATTCTTAACCCTTTAAGTTTGTTCAATTTCAATAAGTGTTCCGCAAAAATCTTTTGGGTGTAAGAAAATTACTGGCTTTCCATGGGCGCCCAACTCTGGCTCACCATTACCAAGGATTCTCATTCCCTTTTCTACTAAATGATCGCATGTTACTTTTATATCATCAACCTCAAAACACAAATGATGAACACCACCTGATGAATTTTTATTTAAATAAGACATTACTGGAGACTTTTCTCCAAGCGGATAAAGAAGTTCTATCTTTGTATTACCTAAATCAATAAATGCGACTGTGACACCGTGAGCAGGTAAATCAATAGGTTCCGTGACAGTTGCACCAAGAACATCCTTATAAAGCCTTATGGCAGCTTCAAGGTCTGGTACAACAATGGCTACATGGTTAAGCCTCTCGATCATTTTTTTCCTATTCTTATAATAGTAATAGTTGTCACTGGACCTGTTTCCTTGCCAGTATAGTATTTAGATGCTTTACGCGCTGACCTCCTGATCAACTCTTTCAAGTCATCATCGTCTTTTACACCTTTGGTAACTGCAAGTTCAAGTGCCTCATGAATTTTATCTTTAATAAAGTTTACAAGTTCTTTTGGTTTTTTTTCAGGAAGACCATTAGTAATTATATTAAGTGGCGTCAGCAATATTCCTTTATCGTCCATAATAACATAAACAACTAATGAACCATTAGATTGAATTCGTCGTCGTTCAACTATAGCCATATCGTCATCACAGATTAGAATGGAACCATCAAGAACAAGCCTTCCAGTTTTTACTTCATTTATAATTTCTGCTTTCCCTGGAGCTAGTTTTATAACTGAACCATTATGCGGAACCACGGTTTTTTTAAAACCAAGTGAGCGGGCAAACTCTGCCTGTTTTATAAGGTGTGCACGCTCACCGTGCGTGGGAACAATTATTTCTGGCCTGATCCATTCATACATTTGCTTTAGTTCGTCCTGTCCCGGATGACCAGAAACATGCACAAAGGCATTTTTTTCTGTGATAACCTCGGCTGATTTTTCAATAAGAGCGTTATGCATCCGAGTAATTGAAAGTTCATTTCCAGGAATTATTTTTGATGAAAAAACTACAGTATCACTCCCTGTTATATGCACATATTTATTGTTATCGTTAATAATACGCATAAGGGCAGCACGAGATTCACCTTGGCATCCAGTGCAAATATAAAGAATTTTATGTCTTGGTATGTGTGCAGCGTCCTGCTCACTGAGTATAGTTGGAAAGCCCTTTAAATACCCGCACTCTCTAGCTGCCGCAATATTACGTTTAATAGAACGTCCAACTAAACATAAATGTCGATCCGTACTCTTTGCAACATGTGAAAGCGTATCAAGTCTTGCCACGTTTGATGAAAAGGTTGCGCAGAATATGGCCCCCTCTTTTGCCTGAAGTAACTCCACAAGACTTTTCCGAACTGCCGTTTCCGACCCAGATGATTTTTTATTAAAAACATTCGTACTATCACAAACTATCGCCAGCACACCTGCATCCCCAATTTCTTTTAATCGGTTCTCATCTGTTGCTGCACCAATGACTGGAGCAGGATCGATTTTCCAGTCGCCCGTATGAAAAATAGTCCCTAAGGGAGTTGTAATTCTAAGTGCATTAGGTTCTGGGATAGAATGAGTAAGCGTGACATATTCAATTTCAAAATCACCAAGGTTTATAACGCCTTTAAGCGGAACTTCATGAATAGTTGCCAAATCAAGAAGGCCAGCATCTTTAAGTTTTGATTTCAAAATAAGAGCGCAAAATGGTGTAGCATATATGGGGCACTTGAACTTAGGCCAAAGATGAACCACAGCCCCAATATGATCTTCATGGGCGTGTGTGAGCACCAGCCCTTTAAGGTTATCTTTTATGTTATCAACAAATATGGGATCAGCCATAATCAGGTCAATACCAGGCAAATATTCATCGGCAAAGGAAATCCCGCAATCAACCATCACCCACTGATTGTCATATGAATAGAGGTTAAGGTTCATCCCTATTTCACCTGACCCCCCAAGAGGAAGGAATAATAACTGTTCAAAACCTTTAGACATCAATATTTTCAATGTTGGCTGTATAGATTTTGAAAAGACCATATGTGGTCAATTCCTGATCTACATATTGGATTATATTCGAGGCTTCATTAAAGAGTGGTGCTAAGCCACCAGTTGCAAGCACCTTCATTGAACCACCAAATTCATCAGAAATTCTTTCAACCATACCTTCAATCATCGAAAGATAACCATAAAATATCCCAGATTGGATAGCTGTAATTGTATTGTTTCCGATAACTTTATTTGGCTTTTCTACTGCCACACGCGGCAACGTTGCCGTGGCTTTACTTAGGGCTTCTAGGGATAAATTTACTCCTGGTGCAATAACACCACCATGATAATTACCAACACTATCAATCACATCAAATGTAGTCGCTGTACCAAAATCAATAATTATCATTGGACCGCCGTATTTTTCATGAGCTGCCACAGCATTTACTAGACGATCTGAACCAACTTCTTCCGGATTAGGTAGATTGACCTTCACGTCAAGGTTAACAGATTGTGAACCTACAACGAGTGCATCACATTTAAAATAGCGTCTGCATAGTAATTGAAGCGGGAAAAGTGTTTGCGGAACAACTGTAGCAATAATGGCACCAGTAATTATAGATACATCAAGCTTTTCAAAATTTAAAAGTTGTGAAAGCCAGACCATATATTCGTCAGCTGTACGGCTATCAGCACTTGATATACGCCATTTATGTATTATTTCTTTTCCATCGTGAAGAGCAAAAACAATATTTGTATTTCCGGCATCGATCGCAAGTAACATTTTATAATTCTCGTTCTTTAGTTTCTAAAAAAACATCCCCTGAATGGATAATTTTTATATTACCATCTACTTCTAACATTAATGCCCCATCGCGATCAAGGCCAACAAACCAGCCTATCAATTGATTACTCATAGTTTTAACGGTAATTTTTTCTCCAATACCTATAGCACTTCCAAGCCAACTTTCCCGAATAGGGTCAAAACCCTTTTCTTTCCAAACCGAAAGCCAATATTCCATTTTTTCAGCGAGCATAACAAAAACCTCAGAATGGGAGCGTTTTTGTTTTGTTTGTTCATTGATATGCGTTGCTTCATAAGATGTTAATTCAGGATGATGATCTATATTAATTCCAGTCCCTATAATAATATAGTTAATTCCTTCAATTTTATTCAAGCGGCTTTCCAAAAGAATACCAGAAATTTTTTTTCCTGACACAAGAATGTCATTTGGCCATTTACATTTAATATTTTTATTGGGTATACATTTAACAATTGTATCCCTAACAGCAAGCGCCGTTATGAAAGACAACTGAGCTGCATCACGAATGTTTTCATTAATTTCATAAATTAATGATGCGTAAAGATTGCCAGGTTTGGAAATCCACAGTCGATCACCCCTGCCACGACCATTAGATTGTTCATCGGCCTTAATCCAAAGGCCACCTTTAGATCCTAACTCTATTTGCCGAGCTGCTTCCATATTGGTACTATCAATAAATGAAAAAATCTGAATATCAAAGCCTTCAGGTAATTCATTTTGAATATCAATATCCATGAACACTAATTTTGTCTTAGTGTCAATGCAGCTGAAGATGCACTTTCAATAACTGAACCGGATATTTGAGGTATAATGAATGCTAGAACAAGAATAGCTGAGAGTGTTGCTATAATTTTCATCGGCTTAGATTTTTGTGGTACAAATTCTTCTGCTGGCTCATCAAAATACATAACTTTAACAACGCGAATATAATAGTAAGCACCAATTACACTAGCCAAAACAGCTACTACTGCAAGACTAAAATATCCAGCATTGACGATCGGTATAATCACATACCATTTTGCAAAGAAACCGGCCAACGGGGGAACACCTGCTAGGGAGAACATAAAAATGCTAATAAAGGCAGCCATAATAGGATGGTTCTTGCTCAGTCCAGAAAGCTCTTTTATATCCTCAACCATGCCGTCTTCCTTGCGACGCATGGACATAATACAAACAAACATACCTACATTCATAATAAGGTATATGAACATATACACCATTACTCCGCGAAGGCCTTCAGCATTACCGGCAATAAGGCCAAGCAAGGCAAAACCAACGTGCCCAATTGAACTATAAGCCATAAGACGCTTAATATTTGTTTGCATGATTGCTGCGAATGAACCAAGCAGCATTGAAGCTACTGACATAAAGATAACGACTTGAGACCATGAACCAGACATTTCACCGAACGGCACGTAAAGTGTACGAGAAAGCAGAGCGAGGGCTGCAACCTTTGGGGCAACTGCAAAAAATGCCGTTACAGGCGTTTGTGATCCTTCATAAACATCTGGTGTCCACATATGAAAAGGCACCGCTGATATTTTAAATGCAAGGCCCGAAAGTACAAATACGAGACCTACAATAGCACCTATTGGTGCACCACTCTCACCCATATTTGAAAGTGCGACAGCAATTGAGGAAAAATTAGTGCTCCCTATAAAGCCGTATATAAGGGAACAGCCATAAAGAAGGATACCAGAAGAAAGTGCCCCAAGAACAAAATACTTAAGTCCTGCCTCAGTTGAACGCTCACTATCACGCTTAAAAGCGGCCAGTACATAAAGGCTAAGGCTTTGAAGTTCAATCCCCATGTAAAGGCTCATCAAATCGTTCGCACTTACCATAACCATCATGCCAACCGTAGCAAGCACAAGAAGTATCGGGAACTCAAAGCGCTCATCACCTTCTAGTCTAAAAAACTCTCTACTCATAATGACTGCAAGCGCGGCAGCTAAAAGCACAAGAACCTTCATAAAACGTGTGAAACCATCAGCAACAAAAAGATTAGAAAAAGTATAGGTTTGCTCACTGCCAGCAGCCACAGTTAAAAATAGCGTAACCGCAATTAAACCAACTGCAATCCAACTCACAAGGTTAACACTATTATTTTTGAATACCCCAATCATAAGAAGCATCAACGCACCAAAACTCAGAAATATTTCACCGTATGCAATGTTGATATTAGGAAATAGTTCAGTCATCATCTTCTCCTAATTTCCAGCCACTATTTCAATTGTTGCATGATATGTAGCCATAGAAACCTCATGTTGAACAACAAGATTTTCAACAGATACGTGCATAAAGTCCATAAATGTTGCTGGATAAATACCCATCCATAGGGTTAGAATTACTAGCGGAGCAAATATAAATATTTCACGCCTATCCATATCAAGCATATTTTTAAGATCCTCTTTAATCAGTTCACCAAAAACTACCCGGCGATATAGGTATAACATATAAGCAGCACTTAAAATCACACCGAAGAGTGCAAAAAATGCCACCCAACTACTTACCTTAAAGATACCAATAAGAACCAATATCTCTCCAACAAAGTTCCCCGTTCCAGGAAGACCAACAGACGCCATAGTAAAGAACATAAACACAAATGCATAGCGCGGCATAATGTTAACAAGCCCTCCGTAACGATCAATATCTCGTGTATGAAGACGGTCATAAATCACACCAACGCAAAGAAAAAGGGCACTAGCTACAAAACCATGCGCCAGCATAACAATTATAGCACCCTCTATACCCTGAACGTTAAAGGCAAAAATACCGAGAGTTACAAAACCCATATGAGCCACAGACGAATATGCAATGAGTTTTTTCATATCAGTCTGGCGTAAGGCGACTAGGGATGTATAGATAATTGCTATGCATGATAGCGAATATATAAGCCATGCAAGTTCCTCAGATGCCACTGGGAACATAGGAAGTGAGAAACGCAGAAAACCATACCCCCCCATTTTGAGTAAGATCCCAGCCAATATTACTGATCCAGCTGTCGGAGCTTGAACGTGAGCGTCTGGAAGCCATGTATGAACAGGCCACATGGGCATCTTAACAGCGAAAGAGGCAAAAAAGGCGAGAAAAAGCCAGATTTGCGCTTGCGGTTCAAAGCTGTACTGCATCAGTGTAGGAATGTCAGTTGTGCCTGCTTGGCCATACATATAAAGCATCGCTACAAGCATAAGAACAGAACCAAGTAGCGTGTAAAGGAAGAGCTTATAAGCTGCATAAACACGATTATCTCCGCCCCAAACGCCTATAATGAGAAACATCGGTATCAAGCCTGCTTCAAAGAACACATAAAAGAGAACAAGATCGAGGGAACAGAACACACCAATCATAAAGCATTCTAGAAGCAAGAAAGCGATCATATATTCTTTTACCCGTGATTTTATAGTATTCCATCCACAAAGAATACAAATAGGCATAATAAAGGTAGTCAACAATACAAAGAGAACCGAAATACCATCAACACCCATCTTATATTTAATCCCGCTTCCAAGCCATTCAGCCTCCTCAACAAACTGAAAACCTGCCGTGTTCTTATCAAAGCTAAACCAAAGAACCATTGAAAAAAGAAATGTAGCAACAGTCGTCAAAAGTGCAGCATTACGTGCATTACGCTCGACGATCTCTTTTTCTCCGCTAATCCCCAAAATAATTAAAACACCTAACAACGGTAAAAATGTGATAGCGAAAAGAATTGGAAAATATTCCATATTATTTATCTCCCAATACGAACCAGCTAACAAAGGCAGAAAGCCCAATCAACATTGCGAATGCATAATGGTAAAGATAACCAGTTTGAAGGTTTCTAAACTTCTCGGCAACACGGACAACAGAAGCGGAAACTCCGTCCGGTCCGTAACGATCAATAGTGTCTTCATCGCCTCTTTTCCAAAGAAAGTATCCAAGTTTCATTGCTGGGCGTACAAATAAAATATCGTATAGTTCATCAAAGTACCATTTATTGAAACTTAATTCATAAGCCAATCTAAATGTAGAGATAAATTTACCAGGCATCGATGGTTCCTTAATATAAAAATACCAAGCTATTACCAGTCCCAAAACCATGGCTATGAACGGTGAGGCAATCACCCATCCAGGCACATGATGGGCTGCTTCCATAATATTTTCCCCGACGAGGAACAATGAACCCGCCCAGAATTCTTCGTATTGAGTGCCAATAAAATGATCGCTGAAGATGAACCCGGCAAATACTGCTCCAACCGCAAGCACATAAAGAGGAATAAGCATAACCTTTGGGCTTTCATGAATATTCTTCTGAACCTTCTTACTTGCCCGACTATTGCCAAAGAATGTCATAAACATAAGTCGCCAAGAATAGAAGGACGTCATAAGTGCAGCAACAATTCCGAGACCAAAGGCATAACTACCAACGCTACTATGTGCGGCAAAGGCCGCCTCAATAATCATATCTTTTGAATAATACCCAGCAAGAAACGGAAAGCCCGTGAGCGCTAGTGTACCAATTGTCATCATCAAGAAAGTCATTGGAATTTTTTTATGAAGTCCGCCCATCTTACGCATATCTTGTTCGTCGCTACACGCATGGATCACTGAGCCGGAACCAAGGAAAAGAAGAGCCTTGAAGAAAGCATGTGTAAAGAGATGAAAAATAGCAGCACCATAAGCACCAACTCCAAGAGCAAAAAACATATAACCAAGTTGTGAACAGGTTGAATATGCAATTACGCGCTTAATATCAAATTGTGACATACCAACAGTAGCCGCAAAGAAGGCCGTAGAAGCACCAACAATGCAAACAATTTCAAGAGCAAATGGTGCAAACTCGAATAATGGAGAACACCGTGCTACCATGAAGACACCTGCAGTTACCATAGTTGCTGCATGAATGAGTGCTGAAACAGGTGTAGGGCCTTCCATAGCATCGGGGAGCCATGTATGTAGTCCAAGTTGAGCAGATTTACCCATAGCACCAATAAAAAGAAGAATACAAATAGTAGTTAGAAGATCAAGATCCATACCCAGAAAGTGGATTACTTTATCTGTGTAGGCACCCACATCAGAAAATACGACAGAAAAATCAGCACTACCAAACGTCATAAAGATAGCAAATATACCAAGTGCAAAACCAAAGTCACCAACCCTATTTACCACAAATGCTTTAATGGCCGCTGCGCAGGCTGTTGGTTTTTTATGCCAGAAACCAATAAGAAGGTATGATGCTAAGCCAACGCCTTCCCACCCAAAAAACATTTGCACAAAATTATCTGATGTTACTAGCATAAGCATAGCGAATGTGAAGAGCGAGAGGTAAGACATAAACCTTGAAATATGAGGATCGCGGTTCATGTAACCCACACTATAAATATGAACAAGGCAGGAGACCGTATTAACTACTACAAGCATAACTACCGTAAGTGTATCAATTTGAAAGGCCCAGTTTACATTAAATTCACCGGACACAATCCAGCTTAATACCTGCACATGAGTTGAATGATCGCCCGGGTTCCAAGCCACCTGAAAGAAAGCAATCCAAGATAAGAAAGCCGAAATAATGAGCGCACCGCAAGTAACAACCTGGGCACTCCGGTTACCTATACGACTGCCAAATAAACCGGCAATAAGCGCAGCAATAAGTGGTAAAAAGACAATAGCCTGATACATTTTATACTAACCCTTCATCAGATTTATATCTTCAACCGCAATTGACCCTCGATTTCGAAAATAAACCACTAAAATGGCCAGTCCGATCGAAGCCTCAGCTGCAGCAACGGTTAAAATTAGCATTGTAAAAATTTGGCCAACCATATCGCCCATATAGGATGAAAACGCAACAAGGTTTAAATTTACTGATAATAAAATAAGTTCTATCGAGAGCAAAATAATAATCACATTTTTTCGATTAAGAAATATACCAAAGACACCGAGCGTGAATAGCATCGCAGCAACGGTAAGGTAATGTTCAATTCCAATTTCCATCGTTTTTATCCTTAAATTCCTTGACCGGGCTTAACGTCCACCGCTTCATAAGCTTCATGACGCCTGCGCCGGACCTGTTTGCCTATATCTTGCTTTTTAACACCTGAGCGTTTTCTGTGGGTAAGCACAATCGCACCAATCATCGCCACCAACAGAATGAGACCCGCAAGTTGAAATAAAAATATATTATCTGTATATAAAATACGACCAATCGCATCCGTGTTTGTAACTTCTAAAACTTTGGGCGTTGCAGAGTTTATCGTTACTGCAATCCCATCAGTCATACTCCAACCACCTACTATTACAACCATTTCTACCATCAGAATAATACCTATCAAAAGACCAATCGGTAGGTAGTCCTGAACCCCTTTTCTAAGTTCGGTGAAATTAATATCAAGCATCATAACTACAAACAAAAACATCACCGCAACCGCACCCACATATACGATCACAAGGATCATTGCTACAAATTCGGCACCTAGCAGAACAAAAAGACCTGCAGCGTTAAAAAATGCTAAAATTAGAAATAAAACAGAATGTACAGGGTTTTTACTAAAAACTACCATAATACCTGATCCAATAAGTATCGTGGCAAAAATATAAAAACAAATAGCTGTTATCATTTTCTTTTTCCTCTAACGATAAGGTGCATCTAGCTCGATATTAAGTGCAAGCTGACGTTCCCAACGATCACCGTTATCAAGAAGTTTATCTTTATCATAAAGAAGTTCCTCACGAGTTTCGGTACTATATTCAAAATTTGGCCCCTCAACGATAGCCTCAACTGGACACGCTTCCTGGCAAAAACCACAGTAAATACATTTTGTCATATCGATATCATAACGTGTTGTCCGGCGTGTGCCATCGTCATGAATATCAGCCTCAATTGTAATAGCTTGAGCTGGACAAATAGCCTCACATAATTTACAGGCTATACACCTTTCTTCACCGTTCTCATAACGGCGTAACGCGTGCTCTCCACGAAACCTTGGACTAAGTGGTCCCTTTTCGTGGGGATAGTTAATTGTTACTTTCTTCTTGAAGAAATACTTCAAGGTCATCAACATTCCTTTAACAATCTCCGTAAGGAAAATTGTGCGTGCCGCATGATCCAAAAATGCCATTAATTAATCTCCTAAGCTGAAAACTTGCCAAAAAAGACAAGGTAACTAGACGTTAAAACAACCCAAATAAGGGACACAGGCAAGAATACTTTCCATCCAAGGCGCATAAGCTGATCATAACGGTAACGAGGCACTGATGCTTTAATCCATGCAAAACAAAAGAAAAAGAAAAACATCTTGCCAAAAAGCCAAATCACACCCGGAATAGCATAAAGAGGTTTCCAATCCACTATCGGGAGCCAACCCCCAAAGAATAGAATACTCATCATGCCGCACATAAGAATAATATTTGCATATTCTCCAAGATAAAAGAGAGCCATTGACATAGAAGAGTATTCTATCTGAAAACCTGCAACTATTTCCTCTTCAGCTTCCGGAAGGTCAAATGGTGTTCTATTAGTTTCAGCCAGTGCAGAAATAAAGAAAATGAAAAACATTGGCATAAGACCAGTAAAAAAATATCCGTTAAATATACCCAACGAGATCCCCCTTTGAGCCATAACTACGTCAGTTAGGTTTAAAGAGCCAACACATAAAAGTACTGTCACAAGTACAAGACCAATAGATACCTCATAAGAAACCATTTGAGCCGCACTTCGCATGGCTCCAAGGAATGCATAACGTGAGTTTGATGCCCATCCAGCAATAATAATGCCATAAACTGCAAGACTAGAAACTGCAAAAAGATATAATATACCAACATTCAGGTCGGAAATGACCATCCCCTCACCAAACGGAATAACTGCCCAACCCACCAAGCCAAAAATTAAACTTAGTCCGGGAGCAAGAAGAAATAGAAACTTATTAGCGCCCGCTGGAATAATGGTTTCTTTAAGGAATACCTTAAGTCCATCAGCAAAAGATTGCATAAGACCGAATGGTCCAACAACGTTCGGCCCCTTCCTAAGTTGAATAGCAGCCCAAACCTTACGATCAACCCAAACAATCATCGCCACTGCGAGCAAGACCGGCAGCGCCACCACAAGCACATTGGCAATAGTCCCGACTGCTAGAATTACACCATCGGACATTTGATACCCAAATAACCAGTTCATAAATACATCTAAATACTTACCCATTAGTTCCTGTTGCCCCTTCCGCATGATTAGGATTACTCATAGCGTTGCGACATTCCTTCATAGTTTCAGATGCCCTTGCAATAGGGTTCGTAGCATAAAAATCTGAAATGGCCATGGTAAACCCAACGTTTAAAAGTGGTGCCATAGTCCCGGTATTAGCCCATTCAGCAATAGGCTTTCTATCAAGTATCGCAAAGTGGGGATAGTCCTCAATCAACGCAGCTCGTAACTGGACAATATCATCAAATGAAAGGGTGTTTCCAATGACTTCTGAAAGCGCCCTAAAAATTGTCCAATCTTCACGCGCCTCACCTGGACCAAAAATAGCCTGCTGTGTCCGCTGCACACGACCTTCAGTATTCAAATAAGTACCTGATTTTTCCGTATAAGCTGTGCCTGGTAGGATCACATTTGCATTTCTAACACCCTCATCACCATGACTTCCCTGATAAATAACAAATGCTTTGTTGAGGCGCTTTGAATCAATCTCATCCGCACCAAGGTTATAAACAACTTTTATATCACCACCTTCAGCTCCGGATATAATAGCATCAACCCCACCGTCTCTAACAAGTTCCATATCTAAGGCAGCCACTCGACTTGCTGCTGTTTGTAGAACATTGAAACCATTCCAATCATCCTTGATCAAACTGTATTTATCGACGATGTCATAGACAAGTTTAAGAATTCCATGACTATCCATGCGATTAAGAGCACCTTGTCCCAAAATAATCATTGGTTTTTTAGCTTTGTTTAGCACGTCTGCAAAATTATTTTTACCGTCTAGAATATCTTGAAGAATTCCAGCGCTGTCTCCAAGCTGTTCAATTTTATAACTAAGGTCAACCTCTGGACCAATATTAGCAAATTTACACTCCCGTGTAAGCCAACGTTGACGTAATCTCGCGTTGAGTACGGGGCTTTCATGCCTAGGGTTTGAGCCAACCAACAAAACTGCGTCAGCATCATCAATTCCTGCAACACCACTATTAAAAAGGTAACCAGAGCGGTATTCAGTTTCTATCTTTGACCCATCTTGACGACACTCAATTTTTGCGCCTAAACTATTCATCATTTGTTTAAAGGCATACATACTTTCAGCATCACAAAGGTCACCGACAAGACCAGCAATTTGATTACCATTGAGACCAGCAATTTTTTTTGAAATTAAATTAAATGCTTCCGACCAGCTAACTTCCTGAAGTTTGCCATTCTTTTTAACATAGGGGCGATCAAGACGGTTTTTACCTAATCCATCAACCGCATGGCGGGTTTTATCAGAAATCCATTCTTCATTAACATCTTCATTCACTCTTGGCAGGGCGCGCATTATTGCTCGTCCACGACTATCAACTCTGATATTAGATCCAAGGGCATCATGAACGTCAATCGTTTCAGTATTCTTAAGCTCCCAGGGCCGAGCCTTAAATGTGTAAGGCTTGCTTGTTAGGGCTCCAACGGGGCATAGATCAACAACATTACCTGACATTTCAGATTGAAAGGCCTGTTCTTGGTAGGTCGTAATCTGAGTGTTTTCTCCACGGCCAATAGCCCCAAGTGATGGCACACCAGCAACTTCATCAGCAAACCGAACACAGCGCGTACAGTGAATACAGCGGGTCATAATAGTACGAATAAGCGGACCCATCTTTTTTTCTTTTACTATACGGCGTTTTTCATTATAGCGATTATCACCAATTCCATAAGCCATAGATTGGTCCTGAAGATCACATTCACCCCCTTGATCACAAATTGGGCAATCGAGCGGATGATTGATTAAAAGAAACTCCATAACCCCTTCACGAAACTTTTTTACTTTTTCAGTATTTGTCTTAACTTCCATGCCATCCGCTGCAGGAAGCGCACAACTCGCTGCAGGCTTTGGCGGCCCAGGAGACACCTCGACTAGACACATGCGACAGTTACCAGCAATAGATAGGCGCTCATGATAACAAAAGCGGGGAATTTCAATACCAGCCTGCTCAGCAGCCTGAAGCACAGTAGTGCCATGATCTACCTCTATTTCAATCCCGTCTATCTTAAGCATTGGCATTTTTATATCTCCTACGCTGCATTATTTTTTTTATATTCAAGAATACGAGCTTCCACTTCAGGTCTGAAGTGGCGTATTAATCCCTGAATAGGCCACGCAGCAGCATCACCAAGAGCACAAATTGTATGCCCTTCGATCTGTTTTGTTACGTCAAGCAACATATCAATTTCTTCTATTTCTGCCTCGCCCTTACACAAACGTTCCATTACTCGCCACATCCAACCAGTTCCCTCACGGCATGGCGTACATTGGCCACAGCTTTCATGCTTATAAAATTCAGATAACCTAGTGATAGCCCGAATAAGGTCTGTTGACTTATCCATAACAATCACCGCTGCAGTCCCAAGACCTGTCCCTTCAGCGCGAAGACTATCAAAATCCATCAATACATTGTCACATACAGATTTTGGAATCATATGAACCGATGAACCGCCAGGTATAACAGCAAGCAAGTTATCCCAACCACCGCGGACACCGCCAGCATGCTTTTCAATAAGTTCCTTAAGCGGAATCCCCATCTCTTCTTCTACATTACACGGATTATTCACATGACCAGAAATGCAGAATAATTTGGTTCCAGTATTATTTTCACGGCCCAATCCAGCAAACCAAGCGCCACCTTTACGCAATATAGTTGGGACAACAGCTATAGATTCTACATTATTCACAGTAGTTGGGCAACCAAACACACCTACATTGGCCGGAAATGGAGGTTTAAGTCGAGGTTGCCCTTTTTTACCTTCCAAACTTTCAAGTAGTGCGGTTTCTTCCCCACAAATATAAGCTCCAGCACCCCGATGAACAAAAATATCAAAATCATAACCACTGCCACAAGCATCTTTACCAAGGAAGCCAGCTGAACGCGCTTCCTCAAGAGCTTTTTCAAGAACACTAGCCTCATACACAAATTCACCGCGTATATAAATATATGCTGAAATAGCCCGCATGGCAAAACCAGCAATCAAACAACCCTCAATCAACTTATGTGGATCGTGACGCATAATTTCACGATCTTTACATGTACCAGGCTCGCTCTCATCAGCGTTAATAACAAGGTAACTTGGGCGCCCATCCGATTCTTTAGGCATAAATGACCACTTGAGACCCGTAGGAAAACCAGCACCGCCACGGCCACGCAGACCGCTCTCCTTCATTTCATTGATTAGACTATCGTGCCCACGGCCAATAATTTCTTTTGTACCATCCCAATCACCGCGTTTTATTGCACCCTCAAGAAACGGACTTTCAAAGCCATATAAATTTGTGAAGATACGGTCCTTATCTTTCAACATTATTTATCACCCCCAAAAGTTGCATCATTTGGTACCATATCCTTAAGCGAAGTTGGACCACCCATCGGACAAGATTTAAACCGGCCATTTTGTGGTCCCGGCTTAGGTGACACCCCAGCTTTTAAATCTTTTATAAACTTTCGCGTACTAACATCATCAAGATCTTCATAGTATTGTTCTTTATAAGCTATCACGGGTGCATTAACACAAGCCCCCGCACATTCCACTTCAAGCAAGGTATATTCGCCGTCATTAGTAGTTTCACCAAAACCAATACCCAACTCATCCTTAAAGGCCCTGACCACGTCATCTGAACCACGAAGCCAACAAGGTGTTGTTGTACAGACTTCAATTACATGCTTCCCAACCGGCTTGAGATTATACATACTATAGAAACTTGCAACTTCATGAACTCGGATATATGGCATATCTAAAAAATCAGCTATATATTCCATAATAGGAATACTTACCCAACCATGATTTTGTTCCTGCGCACGTTGCAAAAATGGCATTACACAACTCATCTGGCGGTTTTTTGGGTATTTTTTCAGCTGACCTTCAGTCCAAGCTAGGTTTTCAGGGCTAAATACAAATTCTTCACTATCTTTAACAGCTATACTCATCGGTCAATTTCTCCGAACACAATATCAAACGATCCAATCATTGCCGGAATATCCGCCAACATATAACCTTTGGCAATATACCCCATGGCGCTAAGATGAGCATAACCAGGGGCGCGGATATGGCATCGATAAGGTTTGTTGGTACCGTCAGATACAAGGTAAACACCAAATTCACCCTTAGGTGCCTCAATCGCAACATACACCTCACCTTTAGGAACTTTAAATCCTTCTGTATATAATTTAAAGTGATGGATAAGCGCTTCCATGGAAGTCTTTATTTCAGATCGTGGCGGCGGCGTTACCTTGCGGTCAATTGATGAAACTGGGCCTTCAGGCATTTTTTCAATACATTGGCGCATAATCTTTATAGATTGATACATTTCCTCAATACGAAGAATATACCGATCATAACAGTCTCCATTTTTACCAACCACAACATCAAATTCTAACTCATTATAAACCTCATAAGGTTCTGAGCGTCGAATATCCCATGGAATATCACACCCACGCACCATGACGCCAGTAAGGCCAAGGGCAAAAGCATCCTCGGCATTTACTTTACCAATATCTACATTACGCTGCTTAAAAATCCTATTTTCAACTACTAAACACTCCATGTCAGAGAGTACCTTTGGAAAAGTATCACAAAATTCAAGAATTCGGTCTTCCAAACCAGCGGGCATGTCCTGATGAACACCGCCAGGGCGAAAATAGTTAGCATGTAGCCTTGCACCACAAACTGCTTCATAAAATTCCATTAATATTTCACGCTGCTCAAAACCCCAGAGCATTGGTGTCAAAGCACCTACATCTGTAGCATGAGTACAAATATTCATAAGATGATTTAAAATACGACCAATTTCACTAAATAAAACACGGATGTACTGACCACGCTCAGGCACCTTAATACCCATCAACTTTTCAATAGCAAGACAGAATGCATGCTCCTGATTCATTGGGGCCACGTAATCAAGGCGATCAAAGTAAGGAAGCGCCTGCAAATATGTTTTGTGCTCTATAAGTTTCTCAGTTCCACGGTGTAAAAGCCCAATGTGTGGGTCAGCACGCTCTACAACTTCACCATCAAGCTCAAGAATAAGACGGAGAACACCGTGAGCCGCAGGATGCTGCGGACCAAAATTGACGTTAAAGTTTTTGATATCGACCTCAGCCATAATCTAGTCTTTTTTCCCTTCTTTATCAGCTTTTTCGTCACCAGGAAGAATATATTTTGCACCCTCCCACGGGCTCATAAAATCAAAAGTACGAAACTCTTGAGCAAGCTTAACAGGCTCATAAACAACCCGTTTTTCCTCTTCCGAATAACGAACTTCTACGTAACCAGTAAGCGGAAAGTCTTTTCGTAACGGGTGCCCCTGAAAACCGTAATCACTCAACAAACGCCGCAAGTCGGGGTGCCCATCAAACATAACTCCAAACATATCCCATGCCTCACGCTCGTACCAATTAGCAGAGGGGAAAACACCGCAAACAGAAGGAATAGTCGTGCCCTCATCAGTTGTAATTTTAACTCTAATCCGTTTATTATGGTGCATACTCAGCAAATGATAAACAACATCAAAACGCTCCTCACGCTCTGGATAATCAACACCACACAGGTCTACAAGTTGAATAAACTTACAATTTACATCATCGCGTAAAAAAGTAAGAAAACTTATAATCTTATCTCGCCGCACATTAATAGTCAGCTCATTATAAGCCACCTTATAATCAATTACACTATTACTGTTTTTGCCTAAAAGATGTACGCCAAGATTTTTTAATTCTGCATCAGAACTCATTAATTTTCTCCTAGCGCTCAAAGGTTATGGTACGACGAATTTTCTTCTGCAATTGAAGAATACCGTATAATAACGCTTCTGCCGTCGGCGGACACCCAGGCACGTAGATATCAACTGGTACAATGCGATCACAACCACGCACTACGGAATACGAATAATGGTAGTAACCTCCACCATTAGCGCATGACCCCATTGAAATCACATACCGAGGTTCAGGCATCTGGTCGTAAACTTTACGCATAGCAGGGGCCATTTTATTGGTAAGAGTTCCCGCAACAATCATGACATCAGAATGACGCGGACTTCCGCGAGGCGCAAAGCCGTATCGCTCTACATCGTACCGTGACATGGACGTATGCATCATTTCAATAGCACAACAAGCTAACCCAAATGTCATCCACCAAAGAGAGCCAGTTCTGGCCCAGGCGATAATATCTTCAACTGAGGTGACAACAAAACCCTTATCAGCTAAATCATCCTGCAAAGTTTTAAAGTATGTATCCTGCTCCATCGCTGTCATTTCTGACTTCATGGCAGGAGCTCCCACATCTGACTTAACATCTACTCCCATTCAAGAGCTCCTTTTTTCCATTCGTAAATGAAGCCTACCGTAAGCACAGCAAGAAAAATCATCATAGATACAAAACCGAACATCCCTATATCGCCGAGAGCTATAGCCCACGGAAATAAAAAGGCAACCTCTAGATCAAAAATAATAAATAATATAGCAACGAGATAAAACCTCACATCAAACTGTTTACGCATATCCGTAAAAGCTTCAAAACCACATTCGTAGGCAGAATTTTTTTCAGCATACGGCTTTTGTTTTACAACTATAATTGGGAGCAACACGAATACAGCAGCCATAATTATAGCTATTACAAAAAAAACTAAAATTGGAAGATACTCAAGTAACAATTCATTCATTAACAACTTACCTTTTGGTTGCAAGTGACACTATTTATTGCAGTCAAAATTTCTAAGGTAGTTAATACCCTTTAGCTATAAAAATTACTACTATTTTTTTCTGTAAAAATAATTTTTCATTAAAAATTTTTAAACAAAAAAAATACCTCTATTAGAAGACCTTAATTTTTAACTAAATTAACATTTCAGATTTTAAAAGTTGCAAGTGGGGGGGGGCCATTTCCTGAAAAATGGCGAGAGTGACGAGACTCGAACTCGCGACCTCTGGCGTGACAGGCCAGCGCTCTAACCAACTGAGCTACACCCCCATTATATAAGCACTTGATTTAGGGAGTTTCCCATCTCAAGTCAAGCAGCTTTTTTTGTTTTATCAAATCAACAATTTACTACTTAAGCCACTGTAGAATTTTATATTTATTTTTAAAAAGTGGTGGGCGATGAGAGACTCGAACTCCCGACATCTTCGGTGTAAACGAAGCGCTCTACCAACTGAGCTAATCGCCCCAACTTCTTTTAAAAACATACTCCATAAATGAAGCAAGGGTGCATGTCTACAATCTCAATGCTTATATGTAAAGCATTAAAAAAGCGGTTGTTAAAAAAATAAACAAACCGCTTTTAAAATAAAGTAATAATTACTTATTCACTGCATCTTTAAGAGCTTTACCCGCTTTAAATTTAGGCTGTTTTGACGCCGGAATTTGAATTTTTTCACCAGTGCGAGGATTGCGACCCTCTGAGGCTTGACGTTGCGCAACGCTAAATGTGCCAAAACCCACAAAGCGAACTTCTTCACCACCCGCTAGTGTATTCATAATTGTATTAAATACGCCATCAACAGCCTGCGCAGCATCAACCTTGGAAAGATTAACTGATCCAGCTACCTCATTAATTAGTTCATTTTTATTCATGATATACCCCTTAAAATAAATTCTCAGTACTTAAGATTAAACTCATCATCAACTCAATGAAAAGCCCACCTATATTAGATGGCAATTTTAATTTCGTCAAAGGGAAAACCCAACAAAACCGCGCGTTTTTTAATAAAAATTGCTTGACATTTATTAAAATAAATTTTTTGGAACAAAAAAGGGGGCAATTGATAGAGTTATGTGACTTTCCTATCAATTTTACGGACTATTTAATGATGGTCCGCAAAATTTAAGAATTAATATCGAATTAATGATGCAATTGATCTTTAAAATTAGAATCGCTTTCACCTTTTCTCATAACAGCAACTCCTTCTATCTGATCCTCACGCAAAGGAACCAGAGGTGACGCTAAAGCATGCTCAAGTACCTGATCAACTTTTGTCATAGGTATTATTTCAAGTCCCTTTTTAACATTGTCAGGTATTTCAACCAAATCCTTTTCATTTTCGATCGGGATCAACACTTTTTTTACACCACTTCTGTGGGCTGCCAATAATTTTTCTTTGAGGCCTCCAATCGGCATCACTTTACCACGCAAGCTTATCTCTCCAGTCATGGCTACGTCGTAACGAACCGGTATGCCTGTTAGAACAGAAACAAGTGAAGTTATCATAGCTACACCTGCTGATGGACCATCTTTTGGCGTGGCACCTTCAGGAACATGAATATGAATATCCTTTTCCTCGAAAGTATTGGGTTGAATTCCAAACTCTGGCGCTTTTGATCGCACATAACTCAAAGCTGCCTTAATAGACTCCTGCATAACGTCACCTAATTTGCCCGTAATGGTTACCTTACCCTTACCCCGTGAAACGATTGCCTCAATTGAGAGAATGACCCCGCCCACTTCAGTCCAAGCAAGACCAGTAGTTATACCTACCATATCTTGATCATCAACCTCGCCAAAACGGTACTTCTTAATACCAGCAAACTTTTCAAGATTTTTAACTGTTACATTAACTTTTTTAGTTTTTCCCATAACAATCTGTTTAGTCGCCTTGCGAATAAGGTTTGCAATTTCACGCTCTAAACTTCGCACACCAGCTTCACGTGTATAATAACGAATAAGATCATGCAAAGCCGCATTTGATATTGACCATTCATCATCTTTAAGGCCATGACCTTTAACTTGCTTTGCAATTAAATGCCTTTTTGCAATTTCGGCTTTTTCATCTTCGGTATATCCAGAAAGACGAATAATTTCCATACGATCCAAGAGAGGACCCGGCATATTAAGCGTATTGGCAGTCGTAATAAACATCACGTCAGATAAATCATAATCTATTTCGAGATAATGGTCATTAAATGTGTTGTTTTGCTCTGGGTCTAATACCTCAAGCAGCGCGGATGAAGGGTCCCCACGAAAATCAGACCCCATTTTATCAATTTCATCCAAAAGAAACATCGGATTACTCGAACCCGCTTTTTTCATACTTTGAATAACCTTACCTGGCATTGAGCCAATATAAGTTCTTCTATGGCCTCGAATTTCAGCTTCATCCCGAACACCGCCAACGGAAAAGCGAACATATTCTCGCCCCGTAGCTCTAGCAATTGACTTCCCAAGAGATGTTTTACCTACGCCAGGGGGACCTACTAAACAAAGGATTGGACCTTTATTTTTTTTTGTTCGTGTTTGGACCGCAAGAAACTCAAGAATTCGTTCTTTAACTTTCCCAAGACCATAATGATCTTCATTAAGAATTTTCTCTGCAGCTGAAATATCATTTCTAACAGCCCGCTTTTTACTCCAGGGGATTGATAGCAACCATTCGAGATAGTTTCTGACAACAGCCGCCTCCGCTGACATAGGGCTCATAGACCTGAGTTTCTTCAGCTCACTATTTGCTTTTTCCTTGCCCTCTTTTGAAAGTTTAGTTTTTTTAATCTTTGCTTCTAACTCAGAGATCTCATCCTTGCCGTCTTCGGCCTCACCAAGTTCGTTCTGAATAGCCTTTAGTTGTTCGTTGAGATAATATTCTTTTTGAGTTTTTTCCATTTGACCTTTTACACGCCGGCGGATTTTTTTTTCCACCTGCATAACGCCAATTTCGCCTTCCATGACCGTATATATTTTTTCAAGCCTACTAGTAACAGACTCATTTTCAAGAAGTTGTTGCTTGTCAGAGATCTTAAGACTTAAATGCGACGCTACAACATCAGATAGTTTGTTCTCATCTTCAATCTCTTTTACAGTATCGCTAACTTCAGTTGGAATTTTTTTATTGAGTTTCACGTATTGAGCGAACTTATCAATAACAGAACGACTAAGCGCCTCTAATTCATCACCATCCTCCCTAACCAAACTAACTTCTTCTGTCTTTGCTTCAAAAAACTCTTCGGTAGCAAGAAACTCATTAATTTTAATACGTTGAACACCCTCAACAAGAACCTTTACCGTCCCATCAGGAAGCTTAAGAAGTTGGAGTACATTAGCCAGAGTTCCCATTAGATAAAGGTCTTCAGCCCCTGGCTCATCTAGACTTGCGTCCTTTTGGGCCACCAATAGGATTTTTTTCTCAGAATTCATTACTTGTTCGAGAGCTTTAATGGATTTTTCACGCCCTACGAAAAGCGGAACGATCATATGTGGAAAAACCACAATATCTCTAAGTGGCAAGATTGGAAAAATTTTACTCATGAAAAACCTATTGTATTTAAAATTATGTTGCTACTAACAGACTTAATGCTCCACTAGATACAATTCAAGACTAACGATTGAAAATTTAAAAATTAAGCGCCGGCTCCAGCTTCATTTTTCTTTTTATCTGAATATATATAAAGCGGTTGTGCTTTACCGAGAACGACTTCACCATTAATAACTACTTCCTGAACCCCGTCTAATGACGGAAGTTCAAACATTGTATCAAGCAGAATATCCTCCATTATGGAACGAAGACCCCGTGCGCCGGTCTTTCTTGTGATTGCACGCTTCGCGATCCCTAGAAGCGCATCTTCTGTGAAACGAAGTTCAACCTCCTCCATTGAAAAAAGCCTTTGATACTGTTTTACAAGGGCATTTTTAGGCAAAGAAAGTATTTTGATAAGAGCTGCTTCATCAAGATCAGTAAGGGTAGCAAGAACTGGAAGACGACCAATAAATTCCGGTATTAAACCAAACTTTACCAAGTCTTGTGGCTCAGCCTGAACAAGAAGTTCCCCCGTCAATTGATCTTCGTTACTTTTTACGTTAGCACCGAAACCAATTGATTTATCCTCATTTCTGTTTGCAATTATTTTATCCAACCCAGCAAAAGCACCACCACAAATAAAAAGTATATTCGTAGTATCGACTTGTAAAAACTCTTGCTGTGGGTGCTTACGCCCCCCCTGTGGTGGAACGCTGGCAACAGTACCTTCTATAATTTTAAGAAGTGCTTGCTGTACCCCCTCACCTGAGACATCGCGTGTGATTGAAGGGTTATCAGATTTACGACTAATTTTATCAACCTCATCAATGTATACTATACCTCTCTGTGCGCGCTCTACATCATAATCTGATGCCTGAAGGAGTTTAAGAATAATATTTTCAACATCCTCGCCTACATAACCAGCTTCTGTTAATGCGGTAGCATCAGCCATTGTAAATGGCACATCAAGAATACGAGCAAGTGTTTGAGCTAAAAGGGTTTTACCACATCCCGTGGGACCAACTAGGAGTATATTTGACTTTGCCAACTCTATCTCGTCATTATTCTGCAAATGATTGAGCCGTTTATAGTGATTATGAACCGCCACAGACAATACTTTTTTGGCAAGTTCTTGGCCAATCACATAATCCTCAAGGACCTTCATGATTTTGGTAGGTGATGGAACACCATCATCAGATTTAGTTATTGATGCTTGAGTTTCTTCACGAATAATGTCCATACAAAGCTCAACACATTCATCACAAATGAAAACTGTGGGACCCGCAATAAGCTTTTTGACTTCATGTTGACTTTTACCGCAAAAAGAACAAAATAGAGTATTTTTTGTATCACCTGTACTAGTTTTAGACATGAGGTTTTTTCCTAAAATTTACTCTTTAAAAGTATCTACATTTATTCAATTTAAAATATTATGAATAAATATCAATATTAAAAAATATATTAAGCATAGTTTAGAATTATTTAATTAATAACAAGAAAAAATGCACCGTTTTTTCAAGTATTATAAAAAATTATTAATCTTCATCGTTACCCTCAGGACGCTTTTCATAAATTTCGTCAATCAAGCCAAACTTTTTTGCCTCAGCAGGCGACATAAAGTTATCACGATCCATGGCCTTTTCGATATCAGAAAGCTTTTTTCCAGTATGTTGCACATAAATTTCGTTTAAACGCTTACGAAGAGAAAGAATTTCTTTTGCCTGAATTTCAATATCAGTTGCTTGCCCTTGGGCGCCACCTGAAGGCTGATGGATCATGATACGACTATTTGGCAGTGAAAAACGCTGCCCAGGCTCTCCTGCGGCTAGAAGGAGCGAACCCATTGAACAGGCCTGGCCGATACAAATAGTGGTAACTCTTGGCTGAATGTATTGCATTGTATCGTATATTCCAAGTCCGGATGTAACAATTCCCCCAGGAGAATTAATATAAAAAGCTATGTCTTTTTTTGGATTTTCTGCCTCAAGGAAAAGAAGTTGTGCTGTGATGAGTGCAGAAACGCTGTCATTAACTTGCCCAGTTAAAAAAATAATACGTTCTTTAAGAAGTCTAGAAAAAATATCAAATGAGCGCTCCCCTCTACTGGTTTGCTCAACAACCATTGGAACCAAATTATTCATAGTGGTATCTATAGTATTGTTCATTTAAGTTTTCCTCTATTAAACCAATTATATTTGAGAATACACTACAGGTAAATTCTCTTTAATAAAATTAAATTTATTTCTTTATACCAGCTTTTTATAGGCTACTTTTTTGTAACTTTCTTCTTAGCACCAAGTTTTTTAGCTGCAACTTTATTTTTAGAAACGGGCTTTTTAGTTGCAACCTTCTTTTTTGAAGCTTCTTTTTTCTTTATTACTTTTTTCTTTGTTGATTTCTTCACTGCCACGTCATCATCCTCAGCCTCTATAATTGCGAGCATTTCTTCCGAAGAAACTTTTTTCTCAGTAACTTTTGCGAGCTCGAGAATGAAATCAACGACCTTTTCCTCATATAGCGGAGCCTTCATTTGTGCCATGGCATTTGGATCTTTTTGAAAGTACTCAAATACTTGCTTTTCCTGACCTGGATACTTACGTGCTTCAGCAGAAATAGCACGCGTTACCTCGTCCTGACTGACCTGAATATCATTTTTACTACCAATTTCTGAAAGAAGTAGACCAAGACGGACACGGCGAAGAGCGATAGCTTCATACTCTTCCTTAACATCATCCGATGGTTCATCAACATCTTCTGGTTTTGCCTCTGGATTTTCAGCAACTAGTTTTTGATGCTCATCCATTTTAATCTGCTGCATAATGGTAGTATTTTCCATTTCCAGCATATTGCTTGGAACTTCGAAATCAACCGCATCAGCAAGTGCGTCAAGAAGAGCACGCTTAATGTGTGTGCGACTTAAGTCACTGTGCTCATTTTCAATTTGACCTTTAACGGCGTCATTAAGACCAGCAAGATCAGGAAGACCAAGACGTTTTGCAAGCTCGTCATCAACCATGCAGGGCTCAGGTTTTTGAACCTCCCTTACAATAACTTTAAAAATCGCTTCTTTACTAGCAAGCTCTTTAGTTTGGTAACCCTCAGGGAAGGTTACAATCACATTTTTTTTATCACCAGCTTTGGTACCAACGAGTTGTTCTTCATAACCAGGAATAAAAGTGTTTGAACCTAGTATTAACTGTTGTCCTTCTGCTGTTCCACCTTCAAATTCAGTGCCATCAACACTACCAATGTAATCTATCAGAACCGCATCACCATCAGTTGAGCTATATGCTTTGGGAGCTTTTATATAATTTTTCTGACCAGCGGCAATATTCTTAACGGCTTTATTAATTTGTTTTTTATCAACCCTTACAGCGAGGCGTTCAAGTTTAATTTTAGCAAGATCAGGCAAATCAAAATCCGGAACAACTTCTAGCTCCATTGAATAAATAAGATCTTTACCCTCTTCAAAAGAAACAACCTCGATTTTCGGTTGAGTTGCCGGACGATCGCCTTTTTCTTCTAATACCTTGGCTGAGGTCTCATTTACCGTTTCTTCAAGAACTTTTCCAAGTAGATTTTTACCATGAAGTTTTTTCAATAGCGAAACTGGAGCTTTTCCGGGCCTAAAACCTGGCATTTTGACTGTTTTTTGTAACTCTAGTATTTCCGCATCTACTTTTATGTCTACTTCTGCAGCTGAAATAACTACTTCATAAGCACGTTTTAAACCATTATTTTCTTTGTCACTAATCTTCATGGGTCACCGTTCTAATAATAAAGGGGCCATGCAAACACTCGCAAAGCCAATTATACCTGTTTGTTATTGTTAATTTTTTGGTGCGGGTGAAAGGACTTGAACCTTCACTTCTCTCGAAACTAGAACCTAAATCTAGCGCGTCTACCAATTTCGCCACACCCGCATATACACTACCAAAAACGTCACAATTGCGTGATGAGACGCATTTATAGTCAAATAAAAATTAATTGCCATAGAAAAATTTATATTTTTACAAAAAATACTATCTTCCGATAAATATTAAAATTTACAGACGAATTAAATAATTAATAATAGGAGGGATAAGCAAGAAAAATAAAAGATAAACAATTTTTACTTAATTTTGTTTTCATAAAATGAAATTCAAATTTTTTTTGCTTTAAGTTTACCATAAAAAAATTATTCAAATTATATTTAAATAATTAAAAAATGGGGCGAGTGACCGGGATTGAACCGGCGACTTCCAGAATCACAATCTGGCGCTCTAACCAACTGAGCTACACCCGCCACAGGAATGCAAAGAGGAGACCTTTTAGAATTTCACAGCCCTAGCGTCAAGTGACATAATCCAAAAACTTTTTTTTCTTTTCATATAAATTCTAATTTTTCATCGTTTGCCTAATTTTTAGGCATAAAATGATTTTAGATTAAGCTCCTTACTAACTGCAATGAATGGTAAACATAGTAAAAGGTATATTATCCGTCATTTTCAAAAGTTGGCATGGTTTGTGCATGTAAATATTGTAAGCATTAAATAACCAAACTTAAAAGCAGATAATATTATGAAAAAAATTGAAGCTATAATTAAACCATTCAAGCTTGATGAAGTTAAAGAGGCACTCCACGAAGTTGGTCTTTCTGGGATCACAGTTATAGAGGCGAAAGGATTTGGACGTCAGAAGGGACACACAGAACTCTATCGAGGCGCTGAATATGTAGTTGATTTCTTACCTAAAGTTAAAATAGAAATCATTATTCAAGATAACCTGGTTGAACGAGCTGTCGAGGCGATACAACAAGCTGCAAAAACTGGGCGCATCGGCGATGGAAAAATATTCATAAGCAATGTAGAGGAAGTAATCCGCATTCGAACTGGCGAGACCGGCGAAGAAGCAATTTAATAATACAACCTAACATCATTAATTTTATAATAACTAGGAAAAAAAATGTCAGACGTAAAAAAAGTTCTCGATCTTATTAAAGAAGAAGAAATTGAATATGTAGATCTTCGTTTCACAGACCCAAAAGGTAAAATGTATCACCTCAGCATGTGTGCTGACATTGTCGATGAAGATATGTTCGAAGAAGGGGTTATGTTTGATGGATCGTCAGTTCCAGGATGGAAAACGATTAATGACAGCGACATGATACTTAAGCTTGATCCTTTGACTGCAATTCTTGATCCGTTTTATGATCAACCCACTATTTCTATTTTCTGTTCGATTGCTGAACCTTCAACTGGTGAAGGTTATGGTCGTGATCCTCGCTCCACCGCTCAGCGGGCAGAAAATTATCTAAAATTTACAGGTATTGGTGACACAGCTTATTTTGGACCAGAACCAGAATTTTTTATGTTTGACAATGTTAAATATAATGTTGACTACGCAAGCGCTGGATACTCTCTTGAAGATGAACAAACGCCCACAAAATCCGGTCACCATACAGAAGGCGGTAATAAAGCTCATCGTGCAGGAATTACCGGTAACTATTTTGGCCTAGAACCACATGATCGTTGTCAGGATATCCGTAGTGAAATGGTAAGTCTCATGAAAGAGTGTGGTCTACCAATGGATAAACATCATCAAGAAGTTGCGCCTTCCCAACATGAACTTGGGCTTACATATGGAACCCTTGTTGAAACAGCTGAGCGTGTTCAGCTTTATAAATATATCACACATCAAGTGGCACGTGCCTACGGAAAAACTGCAACCTTTATGCCGAAACCTATCGCTCAGGACAATGGTTCAGGAATGCACGTTCATATGTCAATTTGGAAAGATGGAAAGCCCTTATTTGCGGGTAACGGCTATGCAGACCTTTCAGAAACATGCCTATACTACATTGGGGGAATCATTAAACATGCAAAAGCATTAAATGCCTTTACTAACCCGTCTACAAATAGTTACAAACGTCTGGTGCCTGGTTTTGAGGCACCTGTGCTTCTTGCATACTCAGCCCGCAATCGTTCCGCATCTTGTCGAATACCTTACTCATCGAACCCAAATGGCAAGCGTGTTGAGGTTCGTTTTCCCGACCCAACAGCAAACCCTTATCTTTCTTTCTCTGCTCTTATGATGGCTGGTATTGATGGTATTGAGAATAAAATACATCCAGGGGATGCTATGGATAAAGACCTTTATGCACTTCCACCAGAAGAGCTTAAACAAGTCCCTCGTGTTGCTGCGTCTCTAGGCGAAGCGTTGGACGCTCTGGATACTGATCGTGAATTTCTTAAAAAAGGTGATGTATTTAGTGATGATCAAATTGATGCCTATATAAGTCTTAAGCGCGAAGATATTCAAAAACTAGATATGACACCGCACCCAATAGAGTTTGAGATGTATTATTCTTCATAACTTTAAATATTCACAAACTAACTAGAGGTAGCCACCTAATAACAATAGGAGCTACCTCACTTTATTTATATGATTATCTATATTTTACGTATATAATATTTTCATATTTACATCTATCACATTTATAAAGTACGTATAGATTACGTTGGTAAGGATTATTCATTAACTATACAAAATACATTACAAAATCTAAATTTACTAACCCATCGTATAACGCTTCAACAGAGCTAAACTTGGTTAAGAGAACTATTGTATCATGAACAAATCATATAAAACGGCCCTTTTTATCACAGTCGGTATCACACTTGTACTGATTTCCGGCATCATTTTTCCAAGTGATGAAAATGAAACCAGTAATTTAATTTCTGCTATAAATAAGGACCAGCCAATGATGACGGTGAGTGTTATTAATGCAGTCGCTGAACCATATTCAAAGGATATTACTCTGCGAGGTTACACTGCTTCAAAGCGCACGGTAAGCTTAAAAAGTCAAATAAAGGGTCGTATCACTGAACTTCCTATTGAAAAAGGTGCTCGTGTATTTTTCGGTGATACTATTTGTCGTGTAGATGTCGAGGACCGTCAAGCAAACTATGATGAATCAATTGCTCTTGTTAACCAGCGAGAGCTTGAATATGAAGCTTCGATAAAACTTTTTTCGCAAGGGCATCGTTCTGAAACAAACCATTCAGCTGCCAAAGCAACCTTAGATGCGGCCGTCGCGCGCTCAACCAGAACAAAAATAGAATTAGATAACACAGAAATTAAAGCTCCTTTTGATGGTATCATTAATGATCGTTTGATCGAAGTAGGTGATTACATGAAGATAGGGGAAGTCTGCGCTGTTATCATGGAAGAAAATCCTTTTTTAATTGTTGCTGATATTTCAGAAAAACTAATTTCACAAATAAAAATTGGTGCCAAAGCTCACGCAGTTCTCCAAGGGGGAAGACGTCTTGAGGGTAAAATTAGCTATATTTCATCTATTGCTGATGTAAATACAAGGACCTTTCGGATTGAACTTGAAGTTCCCAATCCAAACTATGATATTCGTGATGGAATTACAGCTGAGTTGTTTCTACAAGGCGATGAAAATCAGGCACAAAAAATATCCCCGGCAACACTAGTATTAAATGATAAGGGACTTGTAGGAGTGCGCGTTGTAAACGTCAAAAATCAAGTGCAATTCAAAGAGGCAGAAATACTAGGTAACCATGAAAATGGTATTTGGATAACGGGAGTTCCTAGTCATTATAAAATTATTACTAAGGGGCATGAATTTGTTGCCGCAGGCGAGTTTGTAAAAACAGTTCTTGAAATAAACCCAGCACCTTAAAAATTGGATGAACAATGAATAGTATTATTAATGCAGCTATTGAACATTACCGAGTTGTTTTATTGTGCCTTGGACTTATTTTCATCGGTGGAACCTTCGCCTATATTTCGACTCCAAAAGAAGCTGAACCTGACATTACCATTCCAACCATATATGTAAGTTTAGTTCATGATGGTATATCGCCTGAAGATTCAACTCGATTACTGGTAAAGCCGTTGGAAACAACTCTTCGTAAAATTGAGGGTATCAAAATGATCAGAGGTATTGGTCGCGAAGGTGGTGCCAGTGTTATAATTGAATTCAATGCTGGTAGTGATCTCGACCTTGCTCTTCTGGATGTTCGGGAACAGGTTGCTAAAGCCCGCTCAGAATTTCCTGCTGAGACAAGAGAACCAACAGTTCAAGAAGTGAACATCAGTGAATTCCCTATTCTAAATGTAGTTTTATATGGTTCTGCACCAGATCGAGTGATGTATACGATTGCAAGACGTCTTAGGGATGACCTTGAAAGTGTCCCTTCTATTTTAAAGGCTGAAGTCTCTGGAGCAAGACAGGACCTGCTAGAAATTATTATAGACCCTCTTAAGCTAGAAATGTTTAATCTCTCTTATTCTGAACTTTACACAATATTTACTAACAATAATCGACTTATCGCTGCAGGTTCAATTGATAATGGAAACGGTCGTTTTTCCGTAAAAATTCCTGGTATTTTTGAAACTGCAAAAGATGTTTATGATATCCCACTTAAAGCATCTGGAAATAGCTTAGTCACAGTTGGTGATGTTGCCACTATCAGGCGTTCATTTAAAGACGCAACTAGCTACGCTCGTTTTAATGATCAACCGGCTGTATCACTCGGTGTGAGTAAGCGTACAGGTGAAAATGTAATCTTAACCGATGCTATTATTCGAGAAATTGTAAGGCGTTCTTCTGAGTTATGGCCAGAAGGAGTTAAGTATGATTTTGTAGGTGAAAAGTCAAAGAGTGTTCAGGATAGTGTATCAAGCTTACAAAATAGTATAATCTCTGCAATCCTTCTGGTGTCAATTGCAATGATTATTGCTCTTGGCGAAAGAACCGCTTTTCTTGTTGCGGTTTCAATACCTGGCTCTTTTCTTCTAGCTATCTTTATGATGAATGCTGTTGGCATGAGTATTAATCAGGTAGTGATGTTTGGACTTATTTTATCCGTCGGCCTTCTGGTTGATGGGGCAATAGTGGTTACAGAGTACGCAGACCGAAAAATGCAAGAAGGTTTAGATAAGAAGGAAGCCTACCGACAGGCAGCCCAACGCATGGCATGGCCCATTGCTGCATCAACAGCCACTACGCTTGCAGCGTTCCTACCTCTATTATTTTGGCCAGGAATGCCAGGCGAATTTATGGGGTTTTTACCGCTTACCCTGATATTCACTCTATCTTCATCTTTTTTGATGGCCTTGATTTTTATGCCAACCCTTGGGAGCATCATTGGAAAAAAAGCCGTGGGTGTGGGGACAAATGTATCCCAAATGGCCGCAGGAAATTTTGAAATAAGGGACCTAAAAGGACCTACAGGTGCATATGTTCGTCTTGTAGATCGCATCATACGCCGCCCCCTTAGGTTTTCTTGCTCGATTATAGCTACTATCATAATAATCTTTATTGCCTTTATTATGTCTGGAACACCAGTAGTATTTTTCCCTGAGATGGACCCCGAAAGTATTGAAATTCATGTTCATGCTCGTGGCAACTTATCCCTAGATGAACGAGATGTATTAGTTCGCCAGGTTTCCAGTATCGTTAAAGTTAATCCATACGTAAGAAACTTTCAATCAACTACTTCTGCACGGGCCGATAGTTCATCCGGTAAAGCAGAAGATGTTGTTGGGACATTGTTTATTAATTTTACAAACTGGGATGTTAGACCTAAGGTAAATAGTATCATTGCAGATTTACGTCAGCAGACTGATACACTTCCCGGAGTAATTGTGGAATATGTTTTGCCCGCAAGCGGCCCTTCTCAAGGAAAAGATCTTCAATTAGAACTAAAGTCAGATAGTCTTGATAGGCTAATCCCCATCGTAAATTCTATATACGACCATATGGAAGATAATATTGATGGATTAACCGATCTTCAAAACACTCTCCCACTTCCGGGCATTCAATGGGAACTGGAAGTTGATCGAGCTCTAGCAGGAATTTTTGGAACTGATATCACAAATGTTGGAAGTGTTATCCAGCTGGTTACAAATGGAATTAAGGTTGGTGAGTATCGACCGGATGATGCTGACGATGAAGTAGATATTCGTATTCGTTTTCCCGAAGAATACCGCAATATTTCTCAATTAGATGAAGTTAGAGTTCAAACTAAAGATGGACAAGTTCCCATAGGAAACTTCGTAAAACGTGTAGCAAAACCAAGAATTAATACGATTGAAAGAATTGACACGAAAACATCATATGAAATTACTGCTAATGTTGCCGATATTAGGCAGCGCAATAATATTTCTGTTGCTTTGAGTAAGTGGATTGAAGACCAAGAATTTGATAATCGAGTGGAAGTTAAATTTGCTGGAACAGATGAAGAGCAGCAGAAATCGACAGAATTTTTGGTAAAGGCTTTCTATATGGCACTATTTTTAATGGCTATAATACTAGTAACACAATTTAATAGTTTTTATCACTCCGGTCTCATTCTATTTGCAGTTTTACTCTCTACTGCCGGAGTGCTCCTTGGCATAATGATCACAGGTCGTACGTTCCAAATTATTATGACTGGAGTAGGTATTATTTCCTTAGCTGGAATTGTAGTTAATAACAACATTGTACTTATCGATACCTATGCCAGGCTAAAAGAAGGTGGTATGGATGCATACAAGGCAATAGTCCAAACTGTGGCACAACGTCTGAGACCCGTGATGCTCACAACACTCACAACAATAGTTGGACTACTGCCAATGGTGTTCATGGTCAACATTGATTTTGCTGGCCGTAAAGTCGAGGTTGGCGCACCATTTGGCGCTTTCTGGGTAGACCTTGCTATTGCTCTCTCCTTTGGACTTCTATTTGCTACTGTTTTAACTTTATTACTCACCCCATGCATGCTTGCATTACGTGTCAAATATTCAAAGAAATATAGGGAATCAAATTTAAAACCCCTTTCTGGAAACTTTGAGATGCAGACCGCAGAATAGGTTAATCTTTTTTACGATAAGTAAGTATTGCTATTGTCGGAATGGAAATAATATAAGTCATTCCGACAATAGATACAGTCAACCAAAGGTCTGTAATAAGAAGTGATGCAAGGACCGCTATACCAAGAAGAACAAATATTACGTGTTCTTTATGAATTTTTAGGCTTTTAAATGAAAATGTGGGTATACGGCTCACTGTTAACAGGCAAATAATAGCCATATAAGCAGAACAAATTTTTGGATCCTTAAGAAAATTAAAGCCATATTCAAATGATAAAACCATAGGAAGTAGAGCAAGAGCCGCAGAAGCTGGTGCAGGAATACCCGTAAAATAACCTGCTTTAACTTCACCACCTAATTCATCATCTTTCATAACGGTATTAAAGCGGGCTAATCTCAACGCCATGCAGATAACAAATATTAGAGACATCAACCAACCGAGCCCTCTAACATCATTTAATACCCACATATACATGATCAGCGCAGGTGCTACGCCAAAACTTATAACGTCGGATAAACTATCTAATTCAGCCCCAAAACGGCTGGTGCCCTTAAGAAGCCTCGCAACACTGCCATCCAAACCATCAAAAATTCCGGCAATCAAAATAGCAATCACGGCAGATTCCCATTCTTCACGAAGAGCAAACCTTACACCAAACATTCCAGCACAAAGGGCTAAAACCGTAATAGCATTAGGCGCTAAACTACGGACAGGTATATGAAAACGTGTTTTTTTCTGGCTCATTGATTATCTAATTTCACCGTTACGTTGTTTTTCACGGCCTTTTTCGCTTGCAATAACTGTTTCACCCGCAATAGCGCTCTGGCCAACAGAAACCAATGAATTAATACCTTTTGGAAGATATAAATCAACCCTGCTTCCAAATCGAATAAGGCCAAAGCGTTCGCCAGCATTCATTTCATTTCCGTCTTCCACCCAACATAGGATGCGTCTTGCCACAAGCCCGGCAATCTGAACAAATGCTATGTTATTGCCAGAAGTTGTTTCCATGAGAATAGCGTGCCTCTCATTGTCTTCACAGGCTTTTTCAAGAGAAGCATTAAGGTATTTACCACGTGTATAAGCTTGACGTAAAATTTTTCCATCGGCTGGTACCCTGTTCACATGCACATTAAACACATTCATAAAAATACTTACTCTAGTACATTCCTCTTCGCCCATACCTAGTTCAGCAGGAGGCAATGATAACTTAACGGACTGCACAACTCCATCGGCTGGTGCAATTATTAGCCCCTCTTTTTGAGGTGTAACCCGCTCAGGGTCTCGAAAAAAATATGCACACCATAAAGTTAGAATAAGGCTGGCAGTGAAAAGGAAATCAAGTCCTATCCACAAAAATATCAGAGTGACAGCGGCGAAAATACCTATGTATTTATACCCCTCTTTATGGATTGGAACAAATACGGAAAAAATGGTTTCCATGGTAAAATATCCTTAGGTATGAAATTGACTATTAATAGTTAACCGTTAATCATTAAGCATCTTTTATGCAAGTATTCTCGTTATATTTTTTCAAGTTCTATAAGTTTTTGTTGTACTTCGTCAAGTTGTTGTTGCTTTTGCCACATCACAAAATAAATACCTTCCTGTTTAAGAAGGGCAGAATGAGTTCCTCTTTCAATGATTTTGCCATCATCAAGGACGATTATCTCATTAACATTAATGATTGTTGATAGTCGGTGAGCAATTACAATAGTAGTACGTTGTTGTGATATTTTTTCAATTGATGCCTGTATTTCCTGCTCAGTGTGACTATCAAGGGCCGAGGTTGCCTCATCAAGAAGCAAAATGGGAGGTTTTTTAAGGACTGTCCTGGCTATTGCTACTCGCTGTTTTTCACCCCCAGAAAGTTTAAGGCCACGCTCACCGACTTCGGTTTCATAACCTTCTGGAAGGCGCATAATAAAATCATGTATTTTTGCTAATTTAGCTGCCTCAAAGACCTGTTCATCCCTTGCATCATGATTTCCATAAGCAATATTATATTTAATAGTATCATTAAAAAGAACAGTATCCTGAGGTACAACTCCGATTTTTTTTCTTAATGAAAGTTGCTTAACATCACGAATATCTTGTCCATCAACTGTCACAATGCCGCTTGAAATATCATAAAAGCGAAATAAAATACGTGATATCGTTGATTTTCCTGCCCCACTTGACCCTACAATTGCTGTTGTGGTCCCACCTTTAACCTTAAAAGAAACATTCTTTAAAATCGGACGGTCTGGCGAATAGTGAAAGCAAACATTTTTAAATTCAATTTCACCCTGGTTAAGAACAACATCTATGGCATCTTCTTTGTCTTGAATCTCAGGGTTTTTAGCGATTAACATGAACATTTTTTCCATATCAACAAGTGCTTGTTTAATTTCACGGTAAACAAAACCAAGAAAGTTTAACGGCATATATATCTGAATTAGTAAAGAATTAATCAAGACAAATTCTCCAATTGTAAATTCATCTCGGGCAACTCCGTTAGCACCCATAATGAGGACCGCCACAAGGCCACCAGAAATAATAAAACCCTGACCAACATTAAGAAGTGTCAAAGAAAGCTGGCTACGAATTGCCGCGGTTGCATAACTTTTAAGCGATTTATCGTAACGGATAGCTTCATGATCCTCACTTGTAAAATATTTTACAGTTTCAAAATTTATAAGACTATCGATAGCTCTTCCATTTGCTTTAGTGTCTTGTTTATTCATTTCACGCCTATACTTAAGGCGCCACTCGGTGACCGCAATTGTAAAATAAATGTAGCTACTTAAACAGAGAAAGGTGATTGCAGCATATATAAAACCAAATTTAATCCAGAATATACTTGAAATCATAATAATTTCTAAAATAGTAGGAATGATGTTAAAAAGCATAAAACGAAGTAAAAAATCAATACCTCGTGTGGCTCTTTCAATAACACGACTTAACCCTCCCGTTCTTCGTTCGAGATGAAACCTTAGCGATAAAAGATGTAAATGACGAAAAGTGTTGAGTGCTATCTTTCTAAGGGCATTTTGACCCACTTTAACAAAAATTGCATCTCTAATTTCACCGAATGCCTGCGCTAACACTCTACTAGTACCATAACCAAAAATTAAACCCATTGGAACTGCTACTGCGATCATTGTGCCATCAATAGTATTTTCTCCCGTAAGGATGTCAACTGCATCAGCAAATAAAAACGGGACAAATATACCAAGCATTTTGGCCATAACAAGAAATATCATCGATAAAATTACACGCAATTTGAGATCGGTACGACCATTGGGCCACAAATAGCGCCAAAGCTTTCTTACTGTGGCGATATGGTTCTCTGCATTTATATCATCTTCTAGAATGTCACTGTTCTGGGCAGGTTCATCGCTCGCCATTTGGATACCTTTTTGTATATGATATAAATAAATAATATCAGCAATAGATAGCTTAAGATATCATCCAAATATTTACTAATTCACTGATGAGTTTTGTTTAGAGCAACAAAGGGTTAATTATTATTTGATAAACTGTTCATTATAACTAACCTGCTCCATTTGATACTATAAGCAAAAACCCGGTATTAGCCAAAGTTAAAAAACATTCATTTTAATTATAATTATTGTAATTCCCCAAGCGGTAGACTTAGTTTCTGACCAGGAAAAATAAGATTTGGATTAATAATAGTTTCCATATTAGCACCAAATATTACAGTATAATGATAACCGGAACCATAAAGTTTTCTTGCAATATGCCAGAGGCTATTTCCTTGTTTTACGATTACATCACCCGTAGCACGGCCTCGATCAATCTCAACGAATGGATTGAAGGGTTGAGAAATTCTCACCTCAACATTACCATCGACAAGCAACTGATCAAGTCGAATTACATGTTCTTCTGGGCTTAAACTATGATCAATCTCAAATTTCCAACTACCTTGTTCACTAGAACTGACTTCGCCAACATAGGTATTATCAAGATAAATTCTTATATTTGCGGCCGGCGTAGCACTGCCATTTACAATAGTTTTCCCATTGTCCGTATAATCCAGAGCATCTAGAGAAAGTCCTTGAGCTGCAGAAATAATATTAATATTTTTTGGCTTTTGGAGTACGCGGCTTGGACCATTTCCACTTCGTGGGCTTAATATTGCTACCACACCACCGGCATCATCGTTATTAAAGTCCATTACATTTCGGTCAGGGACAGCAACGATCACAATATCACTGGATGCAATTTCAAAATTACTTTGTGTTTTTGCAATGATACTTAATTCTGTCGGACCAATTGGAAGCGGCTCATCAAATAATAATACCCATTCGCCATTTCTATCAGAAATTGCAGAACCAATCACTTTATCCTGTGCGTAGATAATCACGTCACTATTTGGTTCAGCACGGCCCGCAATAACACCTGTACCGTTTCTACTAATACGAACTACATCAAAACTAGGGACTACAATTGGCAGTAAAGTCTCGGGCTCTTGAACTCCAACCTCATTTAAAATTGGGATGACCTGATCAGTACCTACAAGTTTACTTTTCGCACCATCATCCGCAAGAAAAATAACCCACATTACAGCAAAGAAGACAACTAAAGTTAATAGTGCCAGGCTTAACTTAAGTCCTGAGCCTTGTCTGTTATTTTTTTGATTTAAATAATCACTCAATTTTTTCTACCTGGTCCATAAAAGTAAGGTATGTGAATATTAATATTTTCACTAATATATTCTTTGCGCATATAATTACTAGTGTGTTTTTATAAAAAATATTTTAATGTTTAGAGAGACAACATCAAAATCTATGTTAACAAGTAAAATTGTCAAATTTATGACCCCCAAGAAATGAAATACAAAATGACTAAATTAAAATCAATATGTGTTTTTTGCGGTTCCCGTCTCGGCAACAAGAAATCCTTCCAAATACTGTCTAACGCAGTTGGTAAAATTCTGGGCCAAAATAAAATTAAACTTATTTATGGGGGTGGAAGTGTTGGTCTTATGGGGGTTATTGCTAATAGTGTCATGGAAAATGGTGGTGAGGTTCATGGTATTATTCCTAAACACCTTAACAAAATTGAAAAATCACATGACACCATAACAAAGCTTACAATCGTAGAAAATATGCATCAACGAAAAAAATTTATGTTCGATCATTCCGATGCATTTCTCGTTCTGCCAGGGAGTATTGGAACTTTGGATGAAACTATGGAAATCATTACTTGGAAACAACTCGGATTACACGATAAACCAATCATAATACTAAACTCAGAAAATTATTGGACGCCATTTTTGTTATTACTTGATAACATTATTGAATTTGAATTTACTTTACCCAAAACTTTAGATCTTTTTCATGTGATAAATAGTGCTGAAGAATTGCTACCTATGCTCAAAAAGTTATAAGAATTGGAGGTTCAATAAAAAAATGTACTTTAATAAATATTTTTTCACATTCAGGTCTTCCATGTTTAGACATCAAGTGTTAGGTTGCGCCGAATGATTATTATTTTATATGTGATTTTTATCAACTACTTAAGATAAAAAAATAAAGGGACTGAAATGGCTAAAATAAAAGTTGATAACCCCATCGTTGAACTTGATGGCGACGAAATGACACGCATAATTTGGGCATGGATCAAAGAACGACTTATCCATCCATATCTTGATGTTGATCTGCATTACTACGACCTTAGCATCCAAAAACGTGATGAAACAAATGATCAAATCACTATTGATAGCGCCAATGCTATTTTACAACATGGTGTAGGGGTTAAGTGTGCCACTATTACACCAGATGAAGAACGAGTTGAGGAGTTCGGCCTTAAAAAAATGTGGCGCTCTCCGAATGGAACTATACGTAATATTCTTGGTGGCACAGTGTTTCGCAAACCCATTATTTGTTCAAACGTTCCGCGTCTTGTTCCTGGTTGGACGGATCCAATTGTTATTGGTCGTCACGCATTTGGTGATCAATACCGCGCTACTGATTTTAAGGTGCCGGGTGCTGGTAAACTTACTATCAAGTTCCAACCTGACAATGGTGGTAAAGTTATCGAGCATGAGGTTTTTCAATTTGAAACTGCTGGCGTTGCCATGGCGATGTATAATCTTGACGACAGCATTCGTGACTTTGCCCGTGCAAGTATGAATTATGGTCTGGCTGAAGGATGGCCTGTTTATCTTTCAACAAAGAACACAATACTTAAGGCATATGATGGTCGTTTCAAAGATCTGTTTGAAGAAATTTATAAATCTGAATTCGCTGATAAATTTAAAGTAGCAGGTATCACATATGAACATCGCCTAATCGATGATATGGTTGCATGTGCAATGAAGTGGAATGGTAAATTCGTTTGGGCTTGTAAAAACTACGACGGCGACGTTCAATCCGATACAGTTGCTCAAGGTTTTGGCTCTCTTGGTCTCATGTCTTCTAAACTTCTTACCCCAAATGGTAAGGTTATGGAATCAGAAGCCGCTCATGGTACTGTGACACGTCATTATCGTTTGCATCAACAAGGTCAAGAAACATCAACTAACCCAATAGCATCTATTTATGCCTGGACAGGCGGTCTTCGTCACCGCGGTGAGCTTGATGGCAATGAAAAACTTGTTAACTTTGCAGACACCCTTGATAGCGTATGTGTGAGAACTGTTGAAGAAGGCAACATGACAAAAGACCTAGCGTTGCTTGTTGGCCCAGAACAAAATTGGCTTACATCCAAACAGTTCTTCGATAAAATTGATGAAAATTTACAAAAGGAAATGAGCTAGTATTTAATTTTTTATTAGCTATAAAGGCGGACTGTCAATGTCCGCCTTTTTTATAGATAAATTCTATATTTTTACTACCTACCTATTACAGGTTTCAAATAAAAAATTTAAAAACAAACATAAACATCATAAATTTTTTAATAGGGATAAATAGTTTTTAATAGCTTCCAGTGCCTTATCAGCTTCCATTCCGTTTGGGCCTCCGGCTTGAGCCATATCAGGCCTTCCACCTCCACCCTTTCCACCAACAGCAATCGAACCAACCCGAGCGAGATCTACGGCACTTACACTATTAATTAAGTCTTCGGTAACCGCAGTTAAAATGGCTACCTTACCATCATTAACTGTTATAAAGCTTATAACACCGGAGCCAATCCTCATTTTAGCCTCATCAGCAAGACTTCTAAGTTCTTTTGCCGGAATTCCATTAAGAACTTTTCCAACAAATTTAATTCCATTGAGATCTTCAACCTTTTTATCACTTGATATATTCCCACCCATAGCAATTTTCTTTTGAAGTTCAGAAAGTTCTTTTTCCATTGCTTTTCGTTCTAAAATAAGGGTGTTGAGACGGTTTGAAAGTTCAGAGACTGGTGTCTTAATAATTGTAGCTGCAGCAAATAAATAATTTTCCTGATCCGTCGAATATGTACACGCTGCCTTACCCGTTAGCACCTCAAGACGGCGAACCCCAGATGAAACCGCCCCCTCTGAAACAATTTTAAAATATCCAATATCACCAGTACGCTTCACATGAATACCACCACATAATTCTACAGAGTAATCTGGTCCACCTTCAGTCGTTCCCATAGCCACAACACGAACCTCATCCCCATACTTTTCACCGAATAATGCCATAGCACCGGCATCAATAGCTTCTTTTGGGGTCATAAGTCGAGTAGTTACTTCTGTATTTTGACGAATTATTTTATTTACCTTATCCTCAATTGTTTTAATTTCGTTAGTCGTGATAGCCTTTGAATGACTAATATCAAAGCGCATCTTATCGGCTGCAACTAGGGATCCTTTTTGGCTTAAATGATCACCAAGTATACTTCGTAATACCGCATGTAAAATATGGGTAACCGAATGATTAGCTTGTATTTTATGTCTATTTACTGCGTCAACTGTCATTTCAACCACATCACCAAGTAGCATCTTACCTGATATTATAGTACCCACATGCACATGAAGAACCCCGAGTTTTTTTTGTGTATCAGTAATCTTAATTTTTGCACCTGAACTAGTACTAAAGGTCCCTATATCACCAACCTGCCCCCCACTTTCAGCATAGAAAGGTGTCTGATTAGTGAGTATCATAACTACATCACCCACTTTTGCTTCTTCAACAACGGTTTCACCAACTATAATTTGACTGATAATCCCTTCTGAGTGTGTGTTACTATAACCCACGAATTCACTTGCGCTTAATTTTTCATAAGCCTCGAACCATACTGTTTCTATAGCCATTGAACCAGACCCTTTCCAGGCAGCCCTAGCCTCGGATTTTTGTTTTTGCATTGCATTATTAAAGCCCACTTTATCCACAGTCATATTATTTGACCTTAAAGCATCCTGTGTAAGGTCAAGAGGAAACCCATAAGTATCATAAAGTTTGAAGGCTATTTCCCCTTTAAGTACTTTATTTTTGCCTATTTTTGATACTTCATCATCAAGCAAACGCATACCCCTATCTAAAGTTTTACGAAACCTACGTTCCTCAAGTAGGAGCGTTTCTGTGATAAGTGCTTCAGCCCGAGTAAGTTCAGGAAATGCTTGTCCCATTTCAGTAATAAGTGCGGGAACAAGTCGGTGCATTAGAGGTTCTTTGCATCCAATCATTTTCACATGGCGCATGGCCCGGCGCATAATTCGGCGCAAAACATAACCACGACCTTCATTCGATGGTAAAACTCCATCAGCAATTAAAAAAGATGTAGACCTTAGGTGATCAGAAATAACACGATGAGAAGTATTATGCTCGCCATAACCCTCTACGCCACTATGTTTGGCTGAAGCATCAATCAAACGTTTAAAGAGGTCTGTGTCATAATTATCATGCACACCCTGTAAAACGGCGGCTATACGCTCAAGGCCCATTCCAGTATCAATAGAAGGTTTTGGCAGTTCAATCTGTGAACCATCTTCAAATCGCTCATATTGCATAAAAACAAGGTTCCATATTTCAACAAAACGATCACCGTCTTGTTCAGGTGAGCCAGGTGGCCCTCCCCAAATATGTTCACCATGATCATAAAATATTTCTGAACAAGGCCCACAAGGTCCCGTAGAACCCATGGACCAAAAATTATCTAAGGTGGAAATACGGATAATTTTTTCATCTGGCAGTCCGCTTATCTCTTTCCAATAATCCCAAGCTGCGTCATCATTATGATATACAGTCACTAATAATCTATTCTTATCCACACCATAAACGTTCGTAATCAAGTCCCAGGCTTGAAAAATTGCTTTTTCCTTAAAATAATCTCCAAAAGAAAAGTTACCAAGCATTTCAAAAAATGTGTGGTGCCGGGCCGTATAGCCAACATTATCCAAATCATTATGTTTACCTCCGGCTCGAACGCACTTCTGGCTTGACGTTGCACGGCTGTAGGAACGACTCTCCATGCCGGTAAAGACATTTTTAAATGGCACCATGCCAGCATTAATAAACATTAGTGTAGGATCATTATTTGGAACCAAGGGACTGCTATCCACAACTTCATGTTTGGCTTCTTTGAAATAGTTTAAAAAGGCACTGCGAATATCGTTGGTACTCTTCATTTTTTGTCCATTTTACTTAATCATCAAAACTAGCTTATAATGTTTTTATTACATATTGTGAGCCTATTTTCAAAAACTTTTATATCTCATCTGAAAACAAGCCTAAAAACCATATTAATAAATAAAAAGGCACCAGTTAAAACTGGTGCCTTTTTAATTTTAACAAAATATTTTAGAAAATATTATTCGTCTACTATTTCATCAGAAGCTCTTATTGCACCCTCTTTCAGCATAACCTCGTCAAGAATTCCTGCATTTACGCGAACGGAATTTTCAATTGCATCAGCAATCTCAGGATTATCCTTTAAAAAGCGTTTTGCGTTTTCACGCCCTTGTCCAATACGTTGACTATCATAGGAATACCAGGATCCTGACTTTTCAACAATGTCTGCCTTAACACCAAGATCAACTAGTTCACCATTCTTAGAAATACCTTGGCCGTACATAATATCAAATTCAACAACCTTAAAAGGTGGGGCAACTTTATTCTTAACTACTTTCACTCTGGTCTGGTTACCAACAATCTCTTCTTTTTCTTTAATTGCACCTATACGACGGATATCAATTCTAACCGAAGAATAAAATTTAAGGGCGTTTCCACCTGTCGTCACTTCGGGACTTCCATACATCACACCGATTTTATGTCTAATTTGATTAATGAAAATAACCATACAATTTGACTTTGAAATAGAACCTGTAAGTTTACGAAGTGCTTGGCTCATAAGACGTGCCTGAAGACCAACATGAGTATCACCCATTTCACCTTCTAACTCCGCTCTTGGAGTAAGCGCGGCTACACTATCCACTACTAATACATCAACTGCACCCGAACGCACTAAAGTATCGGTAATTTCAAGGGCCTGTTCACCTGTATCTGGCTGAGAAATAAGAAGTTCGTCAAGATTTATACCAAGTTTGCCAGCATAAACTGGATCAAGTGCGTGTTCTGCGTCAACAAAAGCAGCTGTTCCACCAGCTTTTTGAACTTCAGCTGCTACATGTAATGCTAGTGTTGTTTTACCAGAACTCTCGGGGCCGTAAATTTCAATAATACGACCCTTCGGAAGCCCACCTATGCCAAGTGCAATATCAAGACCAAGAGAACCCGAGGACACAGATTCAACATCATTAGACGAATTTTGTCCAAGTTTCATGATTGAACCCTTGCCAAAAGCCCGCTCTATTTGGCCTAATGCTGCATCTAATGCTTTTTGCTTATCCATATTATCCCGTTCAACCAATTTTAAATTTGATACCGTCATTTATCTTCTCCTTAATTATCACATAACCTATTATTATTTGTAAACAAACTACTTGTACCCTTTTTGTTCTTAAATGTAAATACTTTTTTTTCCCAGTAAAATAATAGCTATATCACCATAAATATATTTTTGTTCTCATTTTATAGAACAAATTTTTGTAAAAAATAAAAAAGGTATTTTCAAAACATAGAATCAGTTCTATGGACATATGCTCTTGTACTAAACTAAATAATAATTAATTTAATCTAAGTTGGGGATGATGAATTTAAATAATGTTTGGATTTTGCAACGATTTTATCATTAATTTTTCTATGCTTAATATATTAAACCACTGTAGCTTTTAATGTAACTTGAAAAGAATCCTGTTCAAATTTTAGTATATTTACTATTAAAAATAAAATTAAAGTCTATTGGTCCCTGTGAACTTTCTCATGGTTCTCGTGGTTTTCTTGAGATTCAATCGTCATAGTCGCAATGGGCCTTGCTTGAAGTCTTTTAAGGCTTATTTGCTCCCCACTCACTTCACAGTACCCGTACTCCTTTTCCTCAATCCGTTTAATGGCCGCATCAATCTTAATAATAAGTTTCCGCTGACGATCCCGGGTTCTTAGCTCAACGGACCAATCAGTTTCTGCAGACGCCCTGTCCGCAATATCTGCTTCTTTAAGACTATCTTCTTGTAAGTGGGATAGTGTTTCACGGGAATCTATTATTATTGATTCCCTCCATTCAACTAATCTCTGACGAAAGTATTCTAGCTGTTGATCGTTCATAAACTCTTCTTCTTCAGAAGGTTCATAGCCATTTAGCGATTTCACAGACATTGTTCCCCTAACATATGAATAGTTACAAAAAGTGGTGACAACCTACTTAAATCATACATATAATTCAAGTTATTTTATTAATGTTAAAGGTGAAGGTTTTCTTCAAGAGAGGATAACGTTAATAATAAGTAAAAAACAGCCAAACAAATTCTACTTTAGTAATTATATTAAAATCATTAATTATTAGTTGATGCCTAGGCCCCATTTTTATAGTAATTATTTTAATATATAGTTTTTTTACATTAATTTTTGAAGCATAACTTAACAAGTCCATGAAGACTGTTTATATTAACGCTTTAAATTATATTAAAACTATAAAAAATTAAATTAGAAGATAGTTCAGTGCTTGAAATGAAGAAAGAATGTTTGGAATGTGAATGTGAAATTACTGACTTGTCAGAAGCAATGATTTGTTCATATGAATGTACCTATTGTGTTTCTTGTTCCTTGAAACAAAACCAAATTTGTAAAAACTGTAACGGTGAATTGGTACTTCGTCCAAAGCGTGTTGGGAGCAATTAAAAATATGATAATTAGGTTTACCGTATTATTACTATTAATCTCTGCTCTTGTAGCGTGTGAGATTGATAATAAAAGCGACAAATATCTTAAGGAAAATCAGTTTGATAAGCCTGTTAACCTAAAACTTGCCAGTACTTATCCTAGTGCATTAATCATACTCGGAACAATGGCAAAACGGTTTCAAGAACAAATAGAACTTATCTCAGGTGGTAATATAAAGTTTAGCTTCTTTGAACCTGGCGCACTCTCTCCTCCACTTGAAATATTTGATGCAGTTTCATATGGTGCTCTCGACAGCGCATGGTCATCACCTGGTTTTTGGAGCGGAAAAGTCCCTGCCCTACAAACCTTTGCAACTATTCCTTTTGGCCCAGATAGCCCAGAATACATGGCATGGTATTACAATGGCGGTGGTCAGAAAATATTTGAAGATATTTACCACAAGCATAATATTCATAGCATTATCTGTGGCATTAGCCCTCCAGAAGCTTCTGGATGGTTCAAGGAGGAGATAAAAAGCCTTGAAGATCTCAGAGGTATACGAATGCGATTTTTTGGCCTTGGTGCACGCGTCATGAGTAAAATGGGAGTATCAACCCAACTTCTCGCTACCGGTGATATTTTTCCTGCACTTGAGCTCGGAGCAATTGATGCTACAGAGTTTTCCATGCCGGCAGTGGACCAAAAGTTAGGTTTTAATAAGATTGCTAAACATTACTATTTTCCAGGGTGGCATCAACAATCAACATTTTTTGAACTAATGATTAATTTGGAAATTTGGAATTCTCTCTCTATTCAACAGCAGGCCCAGATCAGTACTACCTGTGGCGATAATATGCGTTTTAGTATTGCTGAGGGTGAAGCCTTACAAGCTGAAGCCATTAATTCACTGAAAGAAACGGGAACTATTTTTCACCAATGGCCCGATCACATGCTAGATGCTTTTGAAGCGGCATGGCTTGAAGTTGCAAAGGAAGAGGCAAATAAGGATCCGGACTTTGATCGAGCATGGACATCCTTAGTAAAATTTAGAAAATCATACAAAACATGGAAAGAGATCGGTTATCTTAAAACAAACCGTTAATTATATTTTAGAAGTAACGTCCTATCTTGGGCGCTTCTTTCTGCTGGCGTTGATGATTACTATCATTATTGATGTGTTTGGAAGGCGCTTCATTAATACGAATTCAATTATACTGCAGGAGCTTGAGTGGCATTTTCATGGGGCACTATTTCTTTTAAGTTTGGGGTTTACTTATATGAAGGATGCGCATGTTCGCGTTGATGTTCTTAGAGAAAATTTAAATCCACATACTAACCGTATTATTGAAGTCATCGGATGTTTATTTTTTTTGCTGCCCTACTGCTGTGTTGTTATTTATTTTGGTGTTGATTTTACTCTTAAATCTTATCTTACGGGAGAAATATCTGCTGCTGCAGAGGGCTTGCGATATCGTTTTATTATTAAATCATGCCTTCCTATTGGTTTTTTATTACTCGGTATTTCAGGAGTTGCAATACTTTTAAAACGGGAAAATAAAGATGTATAGTCCGACAGAAATATTACCAATCTTAATGTTTCCAACTTTGGCTGTTTGTCTTTTTTCTGGCTACCCAGTCGCCTTTGTTCTTGGTGGCATTGGCCTTTTCTTTGGGTTAATTGGTATGGGTTTTGATGTTTTTAATTTCAAAGAATTTTTTCTGATCAACTCACGTATTTTTGGTGGCGTGGTAGAAAATATGGTTTTAATCGCTATACCCATGTTTGTTTTTATGGGACTGATACTTGAACGCAGCGGTATTGCTAAAGAGCTTTTAGAAAGTTTAAAAGTATTGACCAACAGAACCCCTGGTGGCCTAGCCATGTCCGTAACTATCCTTGGCACCATTATGGCAGCAACAACCGGTATCATTGGTGCAAGCGTAGTCATGATTTCTCTTATGGCATTCCCAGTAATGCTAGCTGCAGGCTATGAAAAATCATTTTCCAGTGGTACCATTGCAGCGGCAGGTACTCTTGGTATTTTGATACCTCCAAGTATAATGTTAGTAGTTATGGGGGATCTACTATCTATCTCGGTAACAGATCTATTTATGACAGCATTGGTCCCCGGGCTTATGTTGGCAACGTTATATATTATTTATATTTTTTTTAAATGTCGGAAGCACTTTAAGTTCAATCAGAATGATACAAATTCTGAAAAATCAATAACAAGAATTATAATGCGTGGTTTTCTTCCGGCTACAATTCTTATCATGCTTATACTTGGTTCAATTTTTTCCGGCTTAGCAACACCAACAGAAGCAGCAGGCGTCGGTGCCTTTGGAGCCCTTATTCTTGCCGCAATAAAAAAAAGACTAACCATTACCAAATTTTGGGAAATGTGTGACGAAACTATAAAAACATCCGGAATGATATTTGGTATTTTTGTTGGTGCCACAGCTTTTTCTTATGTATTTAGATCACTAGGTGGAGATAATTTGATACTCAATTTTATGAATGGCTTTTCGGCAGACCCTTGGCTTGTCATCAGCTTATTGATGCTGATCGTCTTCATCCTTGGCTTTTTCTTTGATTGGATTGAAATTACCCTTATCGTATTACCCATATTTGTGCCAATTTTAAATACTTTAGATTTTGGTAATCATATTGAAACAGCACAGATTCTTCCCTGGTTTGCAGTAATTATAGCTATTAATCTTCAAACATCATTTCTGACACCACCATTTGGATTCTCACTTTTTTATATGAAAGGTGTTGCCCCTTCTTCAGTACGAATGATGGATATTTATAAAGGTGTTATCCCTTACATCTTAATTCAACTGACCGGACTATTACTTGTGATATTATTCCCAGCTATAGCTTTATGGTTACCTAATACGCTTAATTAATAAACGCTTGAATTAAATAGCTAAATAATAAATTTTAATCTATTCAATAACATCTCAAATAAAATCTCCATATTTTACGCCTCACATAGATACATAATTTAAAATATCAAATTTTAGGTTGTATTAAGGTTTTTTTAGACGAATTAATTTGTCGACATTCGTTTTTTTTGCTATTGCAAGACATGGGAAATACAATAAAACTTAAGGAACTTTAAATGAAGTGTATTTTAAAATTAATGGCTGCTGTCTTTATAACAAGTCTGTTTCTGCCACTTACCGCTCAAGCTGAAGGTGATGCCGTCAAAGGTGAAGCAACATTTAAAAAAAAATGTAAAATTTGTCATACAGTTGCCAAAGGTGATAGAGCAAAAATTGGCCCTAACCTTTACGGAATTTATGGGAAAAAAGCAGGACAGTTTGAGGGATATAGATACTCTAAAGGTATTATTGCAGCTGATCTTACATGGGACCAAGCTACCCTGGATGCTTACCTTCTCAAGCCAAGAGATGTAGTTAAGCGTGGAAAAATGATTTTTGCTGGCTTTAAGAAAGAAAAAGATCGTCAAGATGTAATTGCTTATTTAGAAACATTGAAAGATTGATATTAGGTCCAACTTTGGTAAAACGACCATTTCTAAAATAAATAGAATATCAACAATAATGAAGAGTAAGGTAAAAAATGGAAACTACTTGTGATATGAAAAAATACACTGAAAATCGGGTGAATAAAAAATTTATTTTATATATCAAAAATATAATTCATAGTTTTTTCATTCGATGCTTCCTTCTTACATTATTCTTATTTCCTCTCAATGCAAATGCAGATAATCAAGACCCTGATACACAACAAAAAGCCAGAGAGTTTATAGAAAGTTTTGCAGAAAGGGCTATTAGCATAATTAATAATAAGGATTTAACAGAATCTGAATATTTGGGAGAGTATAGAAGTATCTTAAATGAGACATTTGCAATAAATTACCTAGCACGCATTAGTCTTAGTAGGCATCGCAAAAAAGCAAGTAAAGAAGAACTCCTCATATATTACTCTTTATTTCCGGAGTTTATCCTTAAGGTAAACTCGTCTCGACTTAGAAAACTCGATACCAAGAAAATTGTAATAGAAAAAATTACACCTCACGCGAAATTAGATATTTTTATTAGGACAAAAGCCTATAATTCAGAAAATAAATCACTTGATATTGATTGGCGTGTAAGAAGTGATAAGGATGGAAACATAAAAATAATTGATGTTAAAATCGAAGGGATTAGCATGGTCGCAACTCAACGTGATGACTTTACAGCTCGAATAAGTAGCAGTGGAGTAAATGGTCTTAATCAATATATGAAGAATATCATTGATGGATTTAAATTTGCTAATACGACAGTAACTCCATGAATATAGTTCAATCAATAAAAGGACGTATAAATTATGATCGATGGTCAACTATATCTTGTATTTGGCGGAAAAGTATCCGATCCACGAACAACTAAATTTATTAACACCAAGTATTTGCACACAGTGGGTATTTATCCTTCCTATGAGGAAGCAAGAAGTGCATGGAAAGGTGCTAGTCAAGCACAGGTTGACGATGCAATGACTAAATATGTGGTTGTTTGCCTTGATAAATTACTTAATCCAGCTGAGGATTGATTTTATAAACTTATAACAAAAATAACTTAAAAGTGCATCTTGTTTTAAAAATCTATGATATAAAAAGTTATGCATATTAGTGCAAAAAAAATAATTCTTGATTGTGTTGACCTAGCCCTCAAAGTGTCAAGTCCAAATCAAACTCTCCCTAGGCACCTTCCTACTGATAATAAAACTGCTGTAACTGTAATAAGCGTTGGCAAGGCAGCTTCGTCAATGGCGGTAGAGTTTGAAAAATACTGGCAAGGTTCTATTAAAGGCCTTGCAGTCGTCCCTTATCATTATAGAGAACCACTTAAATATTTTGAGCAGATAGAGGCTTCTCACCCAATACCTGACCAAATGTCTGTTAGAGCCGCGGGTAAAGTATTTGAGCTTACTAATAGCCTGAACAGTTCAGATACTGTTTTTGTTTTACTGTCTGGTGGTAGCTCATCATTAATATGTTATCCAGCAGGATCAATTAATTTTTTAGAAAAACAAAAAATAAATTGTGCTCTAATAAGATCGGGCGCAAATATAAATGAAATCAATTGTGTTAGAAAACAACTTTCCGCTATTAAGGGTGGTCGTCTAGCAGCTCATTGCCGCCCTGCTAAGGTCTATACTTTCGCAATTTCTGATGTAGTAGGGGACGATCCATCTATAATTGGCTCAGGACCAACTATTGCAGACCCCACAACACCAAATGATGCCATTAAGATTTTAGATAAATATGATATTACCACTCCAGCTTCAATATCCCATTGGTTAAAAAGAGTGCATCCTGAAATAGGTAACTTAGACAACAAATCTAAAAATTACACAATTATTAGTTCTGGAACTATGATGTTGGATAAGGTAGCCCAATTTAGTAGAAAGTCTAACTTGGATATAATCAATTTAGGGGAACTGGAAGGTGATGCATGTGACATTGCTTGGAAAACTGCAACTTATTTAGCTACCATAAAACCAAAAATACCGACACTTTTAATATCTGGTGGAGAGGCAACCGTTAAATTAAAGGGTAATGGTCGTGGTGGACCTAATAGTGAGTATTTACTTAGTTTAGCGTTAAATTTAAAGGGTAATAAAAATATCTTTGCACTTGCTGTCGATACGGATGGCATTGATGGTAGCGAGGATAATGCTGGTGCCATCATTACACCAGATACACTAAAAGATGCGCAAAAAATTGGATTAGACTTAGAAGCTATGCTCCAAAATAATGACAGTTACAGTGCATTCTTAAAACTAAATAGTCTTATCTTAACTGGCCCCACGGGGACTAATGTAAATGACTTTCGTGCCACACTTATTTTACCAGAATAAATATTTTAACCTTCATGGAAGAGAACTAAAAACGAAAAATTTATTTGCCTAAAAGTTAGTCTCCCTTTCATATCATACGTTTAATCCGTCATATCATTTATTGCAGCTGCTAGTTTATCCATATCAGCGCGAGAGTTATAAAGAGATGGGCTAACCCGAATGCCACCGCCTTTGGAAATTCCTCTGATAGCAACTGTAAAAATACTATATTTCTCAATCAAAATATCCATTAAATCGCGGTTATTTTTGTAGGTAGTTTTATTCTTTAAACGAAAAGAGGTAATGCCGGCGTACATGCGCTCGTCCTGAGGCGTTAAGATCTCAACACTTTTATTGTCAACCACTTGATTAACCCATTGATCACGCAAACTACGAAGACGGTTTTCAATGTTCTTCTGCCCAATACTTTCACGAAAATTAAAAGCAGCTGGTATTGTCATTACCGCTGCAAAATTCATAGTCCCTGTGTGTATACGGGTCCTGACATCATCGTTATCTGGACTAGCCTCGCCGCGCAATGGGTCAATATCAAGTACCCTATTTTTGCGGATATACATTGCACCTACCCCAAGTGGAACTCCCATCCATTTATGAAGATTGAAGCCAGCAAAATCAACACTAAGTTCCTGAAAATCAAATTCAAACTGACCCCATGAATGAGCAGCATCTAAAATAATATCAACGCCGCGAGATTTAGCAAGAGCAGTTATTTCTTTAACAGGTGTAATCAAACCAGTTCGATTACTTACGTGGGTCAACAACATCATTTTACATTTAGGATTATCATCAAGAGCCTTAGTATAGGTATCAATAACATTTTTATAAGATGCTGGTTCTGGTATTGCTATGTTAACTACATTCACTTTACGGTATGTTTTAAGGAAACGCATTTCTGACTGCATACTACCATAATCAAGGTCAGCATAAATAACGGTGTCACCTTCATCAAGTTTGTTATAACCATTGATCAAGCTTTGTAGAGATTCAGTTGCACCGCGGGTCAATACAATTTCGTCGGTACCAACACCAAGTTTTCCAGCAATTCGAGTAATAATATTGTCATAATCCTTACTATAGAGACGTCTGGCGTAGTAAGAACTGTTCTGGTTAACAAAATGAGTATTTTTTATATAGTCTTGAGTTACAGGAATAGACATAATTCCCCAATATCCAGCTTCAAGATTCGTAATATTATCTGTTACCTCATATTGATTTCGGATTATAGCCCAGAAATTTTCGTCATCCGGACTACGTACTTGCTGAGCAAATGCCCATGCCGGAAAGTTTGTTACAGAAAGACTAGCTAAAGCAACGGATGATTTTAAAAATTTTCTTCTATCCATTAAGTTATCCTTGTTTGTTTGCAATATCCTTTATGGCTACCGCAAGAGCAGCCATATCAGCTTTTGAACTGTAAAATCCAGGAGAAACCCTAATACCGTTATATTCTGAAATAGCTGCTGTATTGATTGCATAATCATTGAGAAGTGTTTTTGCAAGTTCTCGGGCATCGTTGTGAGCATTAATCCTGAATGATGTCAGGCCGCAATGCATTCTCTCATCTTCAGGACTTAAAATATCAACTCGATCATCATTGATGAATTCTTTTGTCCATTCATTGCGTAACGCTCTAAAACGTTTATCAATATGCCTAATGCCAATGGCATCAACAAAATTAAGCGCCTCTCTCACCGACATGACTGCAGCAAGGTTCATTGTTCCCGTTTGCGTACGGTCATTAATATCATTACTTCCTGGTAAGCCTTTGCTGCTTTTTGTGTCAATATCAAGCATCCTGTTTTTCTTGATGTACATAAATCCAGTACCAAGTGGCGCACCAATCCATTTATGAAGATTAAATCCAACAAAGTCAGTCCCTTGATCCACAAAATTATAGTCGAGCTGTCCCCAGGAATGAGCCATATCAACGATAACATCCACTCCATATGAACGTGCCATTTCTGTTATTTCTTTAACTGGAATAATAACCCCAGTTCGATTAGCCATATGAGTAAGTAAAATGAGTTTTGTGTTAGGATTATCCTTAATACCCTGTTCGAAAAGATTAATTGAACCCTGAAAATCAACAGGATCAGGCATTGTAAGTTGAACCACATTAGCACCACGGTAAGCTTCTAAGTGGCGCATTTCAGCCGCCATACTATAATAAGCTGCATCTGCATAAAGAACGCTGTCACCAGGACGTATTTTATTATAACCACTTATCAAGAGCTGCATAGATTCCGTTGCGCCACGTGTAAAAACGAGTTCGTCTGACTGAACGCCAAGCTTTTTTGCTAGCATTTGGATAATTTCCATTCGCTCAACATTATAATTTCGTGCATTTGGATTTGCAGACCTGCCATGGCCAACATAGTGAGAACTATAAGCATTAATAAATTCTGTATGTTCATTAAAGGCTTTACGGACGGGTTCCGACATTATTCCCCAGTGGCCTGCGTTAAGGTTAATAAATTCATCAGTAACCTTATATTGATCAATAATAGTTTGCCAGAAAACGTCGCTATCCTTGTTACTTGTGTCTTGCGCACATGCTGTAACAGCACTTCCCGCAACAGAAACGGAGGCTAGTGCTGCTGTAGTTTTCAAAAAATCTCTTCTATCCATTGTATTATCCCCTTTTTGTAATTTTCCTTATATCCTTGTCATAGTTATCTGCAAGTTCCTTATCAGGCATTATAATACTTACAATATACCCTATAATGAATGAAAACAAGAATGCCGGCGGCATTGTTTCCATAGCAACAAAATAGGGTCCAATCACATCAATTTCACTAAACACAAATTTTGCTAAAATTGTCATCATAAATCCTGCTATCATAGCTGCAATAGCCCCCCGCGCGGTAAATCCTCTCCAAAATAGTGACATAATTACCATAGGACAGAATACGGCCGCAATTCCAGACCAACCGAATATAACAAACCAAAATATTGTCCTGGTAGGTGAAACAAAAGAGATAATTATTGTTAGGGCTAGCGCTAGTAAAGCAAATATAATTGTAAGCCATCGTGATACATTTGCTGACTTTGCACCATCAAGTTCTGAATTAAACATTTTCCTATAAATATCATGGGTGATGGAGCCTGCGGCAACTATCAAAAGAGAGGAAACAGTTGACATTATGGCTGAAAGCACCGCTGCCACATAAAGACCCACTAATATTGAAGGGAACACATATTCCACTAGTGTCGGAAGAACATTTTGAGCTCCATTTCCAAGAACTTCAACTGGATCAGTACCCATTTCTGTAAATAGGTACCGGCCAAGAACACCAACACTCACGGCAGAGGCATCGACCAATAAAGTAAAAAGAAGGGCAATCCATCTACCACGCCTAATCTCTTCAACACTTTTAATGGCAAGAAAACGAGCAAAAACTTGAGGGGAACCTAAAAAACCGAGACCAATGAGCATCATTCCCAGCACAGTAGCAAAATTCATCGGTGTAAACCCACCATTGCCCCACATACTTACTAAGCCTGGATCAATGGAGCTTAGTGTATCATAGACATGATCGGATGGCCCTAACATCATATACGCAACTAGTGGCAATGCAACGAGACTCAAAACCATTACCGCACCCTGAAAAGTATCAGTCCAGGCAACAGCCGTAAAACCACCAATAACACTATAAATTACAACAAAAACAAAGCCAACAATAGCCCCTACATGATAATCCCACTCTAAAAAACGCTCGAAAGCTGAACCTGTGGCATCAATCTGCGCCGAAATATAAATAAGTATGAATACAGCAAGTGAAACAGAGGCCACGATGCGAAGTGTGTGTGATTTAGCTTTGAAGCGACTTACTAAATAGTCGGTCATGGTTATACTGTCATACTGATCGGTGAGTTTTTTATAGCGTTCTGCCATGAAGAACCATGCCACCCCTACCCCAAACAACTCGCCTACGACTACCCAATAAGCGCTAAAACCTAACATAGCTCCCATGCCTGTCACCCCAAGAAGTAACCACGCACTTTCTCCGGTTGTTTGCGCTGAGAAGGCTGCAACCCAATAACCCAGGGTTTTATTTCCAGTGATATACCCTTTGATATTATTCATACGTTTTGAAGCTATTATACTAATTATAACTAGTATTGTAAGATACAAAACCAGCATTGAATACTTTTCAATCATTTTAATAAACTTCTATTTTTGAGTTTTATTTTCATATAAATTAATCTACCAGAGTTTATAAACTCATCACAGTTTTTATTAATAACAGGTATAGTTGTTATCTATAATTAACTATTTATTTTGATTTTTTAGGGTTTTAGAGGTTTTAAAGTAGATATCTCCTGTTCATCCATTTGATCCATTAATCCAGTTTCCCATCTTAAATACTCACGTGCATGGTCCATATTGCCCGAATGGCGTTCATGCGTATGGAATTGAAAATCAATACTCTGTGCATCTGTTGGACAATCCGGCGTTGCCACCACGTTTAACCCAGCAGCTTTCCAATCATTTGGCTTGCTTAAACTAATTTGGCCACTAATAGCTAAATCTTTAAGTACATACGTGGCAGTTAGCAGATCAGATGCTATAATTATAACATCTCCATCTATATCTAATGTGTTGAGCATTGGTCTAATTGACCAAATAGAACCATCAATATGACCTTTTCTATAATCTAAACTTGAGCGTATATCAATTATACTCGCCTTGCTTTTCACAATTCCTGTTGCATCTATAAAATTAATATCTGAAGTATTAATTTCAACCTCTTTAATATTTATGGTTTCAGTTGCGGTGGTCCCATCTAGAATATAAGCATCATGACCCATCCCTTTTAACCAAATTACGCTCATCACAGCGCGGATATGATGATTATCAAATACAACTATTTTTCCACCCCTTGTGGCAAACCATTGATCTGTAGCCTGAATTAGTTGTCCACCCGGCGCATGCCTAAAACCTTCAACATGGCCTAGTTCATATTCCTCTGAGGTGCGGATATCAAACGAGAAGGTCGTATTAAACTTGTCCTTACGCCATAATTTAACTGTATCTATACTAACAACTTCTAATTTATATTGACTAATCAACGCATCTGCCTTTTCCTTGGCATCGTTAATAATATTTTTATCAATACCGATCGGATATGATCGCGTTGCTCCATACTCAAGTTCAAATCCAGCTAATTTCCAGCCCATAGTGCCATTCTCAAGAGCGTAAACTTTATTGGGTAGCCCAAGAAGGTTTAATGTCTGAGCTCCGATAAGACTACGAGTGCGACCAGCACAATTGACAATAATATCTTGACCTGAGTGCACAAGCATCGCTGCATAACGCAAACTTAACTCAGCATTTGGACAGGATGTTGAACCTGGAATGGTCATGCGGTGAAATTCTTCCGGCGTACGACCATCAACGAGCAGAAAGTCATCATCACCGCCATCCAAGCGAGCCTTTAATTCCTCAGCAGTAATTGAAACCGTACCAAGTTCATGCTCAACAACCTCTCCAAACGATTTAGATGGTGCGCTGATCCCTTCATAAACCGCATATCCCGATTGGGACCAAGCCTGAATACCACCTTCTAGCAGGATGATATCTTTATATCCCATACCTTCCAAGTGGGCCGCCGCTTTTTTTGAAATCATATCCTCACTACCAAGAATAATAATCGGTGTTTGGTAACATGGAACATATAGGCCAATGCGCGATTCTAAAATACTATAGGGAATGTGAGATACAAAAAAAGGATGACCGCGGCCGTAAAGCGCAGCTTCGCGAATATCTATAAATGCAACCTCTTCTTTTGTAGAAAGGTTTTTTTTTACTTCTGTGGCTGATTGATATTTCATAATTATCTGATACTCAAGTCCATTTCTGCGGCAATGAAGCCAAACGCGCTCCAAGACCTGGTTTCCATAAATTTTTCCATTAACTCGTATGCTTTTTTAGTTTCCCCGTTATATAAAAACCAATTGGCAACACCGTAAGCAATCGCCGCGCCACTTGGATCATTAGGGTCAACACTCGTTAGTATATCTGAAGGGATGATGCCCTTATACATAAGTGTGAGATTATGATAAGACATATTTTCAATGATATTCATTTTCTGCTCAATATTATATAAAGAGGCTTGTGCTTCTTTATCTTTACCCATCCGACGCAAATTCATATAAATCCAATGGCCAGTAGAAACAATATTATCATCATTGAGGCCTAACTCTTGTCCCATTTTGAAGGCATTATGTGATTTTTGCCATTCCTGACGTAAGTAATACGAAAGCCCTAAGTGATAATAAATATTGCTATGTGTACTTGTTAAATAAATACCTTGAGGGTTTGGTGCCCCATCAGGCTCAATCTTATCTTTCTTTCCTTTTATAAGTTTTTCGGCCATTTCATAATCATCCACCGCACGATCAATTTCGCGGACACTAATGTAACGGTGACCTCGATGTCGATACATGCGCGCATCGTTAGGATATTTCTTAATTCCCTCAGAAAAAATTGTAATGGCTGCCCGGTAATCACCAATATAAGCGGTCCGGCGACCATACCATATAATATTCATAGCATTCATCGGATCGGCGTCATAATTTGCTTTAGCCAGTACAAGATTATTGAAAAGTTTTTGATTGTGGGCGTTCGCAAAAAGTGGTTTTCCCATAAAGGAAGTAGCTTGCGCCCCTTCCTGTACTTCAGAAAACAAAACCGCTATAGGATCCTCTAAAGGAGTCTTAATCTCTAATACTATCTCAGTTTTATCAACATTTTCTGTAGAACAAGACATCATTAATAGTGCCATAACAGATAAACAAATAGGTTGCAGTAATTTCATAAAATAAACTTATTTCTAGTTTTAAATTATTTTAGACATTAATTAAACTAGCGGGCTAGAACAAGCCCATTTTATTTAAATTAATTATTTTCAATCATCTAAGTTTTTTAAATAATTAGTAATAGCCTTAACTTTGACTGGGTCAGTTATATGTCGCGAAAAATCATCTCCCGGGGCCATACTTGGTGCATTTACAGTATAAGGACTGCTTACCAATGTACGACAGGATGAATGTATCTCTGACACTTTGAATATATTAAAAAGGTCCTTAAGGCTAAGCGGATTTATCTTTGAGCAAGGCATAATAGATATTCGGTCGGCGGCAGCATCAATTATACTCTTTATTTTAAATGCACCCCCCAATGCCGTCTCAGACTGTCCGGATGTCAGAATACGCTCTATACCTAATGAAATAGCCTGCTCTACAGCTTCAGATGTATCGGGGGTTACATCGAAGACCCGATGCAAAGTCACACCCATCCCATTTGCATTGGTGATAAGTTTTTTTAATTTTTCAAAGTCAAGAGCTCCATTTTCATAGCTCATACCTATAACAATTCCAGTCATACCATAATGTCGACAGCGATCAATATCGTGAAGCATCACATCCATGTCTTCCGAATTAAATATAAAGTCTCCACCTCGTGGCCTAATCATCGCGTATATAGGGACGCCGAGCTTAGAGGCGCTTTTCATTAAACCCGCCGATGGTGTCGTGCCACCAATTCCTAATGCGTCACAAAGTTCGAGCCTATCAGCACCATTATTCACAGCATCAATAGCTCCTTTTATAGTATCAACACATACTTCAAATGTTATTTTTTTCATCTTCTAAGTTCGGGAATTTTTATATCTTCCCCCCACCACATTTTAATATTTTTAGCATATTCACCGCTGGCAACATAATCAGCAATAAATTCATTTAAATAGAACTTATATTCTGGCTGCCCCTTACGAACAGCCATTGCAACTTCTCCTGCCTCAAAAACTCCAGGCATAATATTCAAGCTATTCATTTGATTGGCCACGTAATCCGCCATTGAACTGTCCTCTATTCCAGCATCCACCCTACGCTGTTTAAGTAAAAGCACCCCATTAGGGGCAAAGTTTTCTGTATATACAAGCTCGGCATCTGGTACATTTTTTGCAATGAATGTAGCCCCACTGGTTCCACGCCCTGCAACGACTTTTTTACCATTAAGATCTTCAAGTGAATTAATATTTTGATCTTTCTGATATATTACCCTCAGCCCAGTTTTAAAATAAGGATCAGTAAAATCAATCACTTCGGCACGTTTCTCAGTTATCGTCATATTTCCAATCACCAAATCAATCTGCCCAGATACTAAAAGGCTAACACGCGCGTCACCATAAATATCAGTGATCCGCATCTCAACTCCTATTTTTTTTGCAAGTAATTTGGCCACCTCATAATCATACCCTAACGGCTCATTACGCCGGTCACGACCTCCCATAGGCATACCTCCAAGAGATATTCCTACTTTTATATAACCCCTTTTCTTAATATCATCGAGCATCGCCGCCTGACCCGAAGAAAAGCTAATTATTGAAATTAAAATTCCTAAAAGAAAATCTTTCAAAATTTAAACCAACTCACTTTCTAAAAGCTCGGGCTTAGCCATACTTGGTTTCCAGAGCCAATACTTACCAGGTTTATCGAGATTAAATGAAACAACTTTATGACTACCATTATTATCGATAGCATGAATAACGAGCCCCGCAATGAACCCACTTTTTAAATTTGCAACTTCATCTAAGGCAAATTTGATAGCATCATTAAGTGAGTAACCCATTTGCATAGCCATAATAATAGACCTTGAAGTTCCACAACGTATAGCCATTTCACCAGTATGCGTGCAAGCAGCGGCACCAAACCGACTATCAGCATAAAAACCAGCACCAGCAATTGGACTATCCCCTAATCTTCCAGGATATTTCCAACCCCAACCAGATGTGCTGGTTGCCGTATGAATACCTTGAGAGGCATCCTTGCACATAAATACAGTTGTATCTCTTACTTTTTCGGGGTCAGTAATAGCTGAATTTAGTCTAGCTAGAGGAATATCTGGAAATTTCTCGAACTCGGCAGGACTAAGTATCTCCTTTACCTTGGCCTTCCAAACTTTATAAGAATCTTCGTGAAGGGTCTCTACTTTTGCTAAACCAATTTCAGCAGCAAGACGGTCTGCTCCATTTCCAGTAACTAACACATGATTAAGTTTTTGCATCACTGCGCGAGCAACTTGAGCTGCATGGTATGTATGTTTAAGGGCACCAACAGCTCCTACTTCGCGTGTAGTCCCGTCCATGACACCCCCATCAAACTCCATCACACCGAGTAAGTTCGGCCAACCCCCATACCCAACGCTACGAACAGTTGGTTCTGCTTCTACTTTATTGATACCTTCAATCATTGCATCAATACCGTACATGCCTTCCTTCAGATGGCTTGCTGCAGTTTCAATGCCTGGCCAGCCTGTAACGTTTGAAAGTAATATCATATTATCCTCTTTCATATTTAATGTTTTCCCTACTGTCTTCTGTGAAGTCAATCCATAACTTGTAAGCGCTGCCGTTGATTTTAAAAAGTTTCGTCTATCCATTATTCTTATCCATTTTCGAGAGAAATTTTTTAATACGAGGTTCCGAGAAGCCTCCTTCAGCAGAGAAAAAATGTTCTTTTGGAAGATCTTTTAAAATTACTCCCTCATCAAGAAATACAATACGGTTCGATATTTCACGCGCAAATTCAATTTCGTGTGTGACAAATATCATAGTAATACCCTTTCCGGAAAGATTTTTAAGTATCCCCAAAACTTCTGCGGTCATCTCGGGGTCTAGCGAACTTGTAACCTCATCCAAAAGCAAATAATCAGGCTTCATAGCAAGAGCACGACAGATACCAGTTCTCTGTTTTTCTCCCCCTGAAAGTTGGGCAGGATAGTTATTTGCCTTTTCTAAAATACCTACGCTTTCTAGTAACTTAAGACCTACTTTATTTGCTTCTATTTTTTTTTCTCCTAGCACATTTATAGGTGCAAGAGTAATATTATCCAAAACACTAAGGTGTGGATAAAGGTCAAATTGTTGAAAAACAGTTGTGCATTTTTTTCTAACGTTCTGAAGTTGATTTTTATCGGCTACATCATACTCGTCAACTGTAATACTCCCCGATGTGACCTTCTCTAAACCGTTAATACAGCGTATTAAAGTACTCTTACCTGACCCACTTCCACCAAGTATAGATACTACTTCACCATGTTTAATAGATATATTAACCCCCCTAAGTACCTCAAGGTTTCCAAAATTTTTATGTAGAGCTTTTATTTTAATCATTATAATTTATTTACCATTCGGTATGCACTGTATTTTTCTTCTAGCAGAGAACCAACTGTAGCTATAACCTTCGCAAGAATAAAGTATGTAAGTCCAATGATAGGCCAAACAATAAAAGGTTCAAAAGTACGCTGATTAATAATATCGCCGACCCGGGTAATGTCTACCACACCTATAACTGAAATCAGAGAAGTCACTTGAAGTTGGTTAATGGCTAGGCTCACGAGCAGCGGCATTGCGAGACTTAAACTTTGGGGAAAAATTACACATTTCATAATTTGCACTTCAGAAAAAGCAAAACTCCTTGCAGCATCGAGTTGCCTCTTATCAATAGCCTCTATGGATGATATTACGATTATGGCAACAAAAGAGGCCGTATTGCCACTCAAAGTAATGACTGCAGCTTGGAATGGGCTAATATCGATGGCAAAAAGCGCTGGTATTCCAAAATAAACCAAAAATAGTTGCACCAAAACTGGTGAGTTTTTTAAAAATTCGCTAAGCACCATTAATACCTGAGCAAGAATAGGAATACGATAAAAACGAACTAAACCTATAAAACAGCCGAGAAGAAGACCTATAATTGTAGAAACAAGAAATATCCAAACCGATACGCCCAATCCCTCTATTAGTAACTGCAAATCATAAATGCTAAATCCTTCATTATTATATCCCATTAAACACCTTCTTCTAAATAGCGGTTAAGTCGCTTGTGCCAAAGTGTAATAAGACCAGAAATTACAAATGTAAGGGCTCCATATAATAAAACCAAAAAAACATACACCTCAAACGGGCGAAAAGTATTTGAAGCAATAACCTTACTAACACCCGTAAGTTCATTTAGCGTGATGGTAGACAAGATCGATGTTGTTAGAATTAAGTTAATAAATACAGAACCAAGGGGCCTAACCGATACTGTCAAGCTAATCGGAAGAATTATTTTTCTATATAGTTTAAGTTTTGAAAAACCAAAAGATCGTGCTGCTTCGACAATTCCTTTATCTATACCCAGTATTCCAGCCCTTATAGTTTCGCCTACATAAGCACCAACAGCAATACTTAATACAAGGCAACCGGTCCAGAATGCATTTATATAAATACCTATTTCAGGTAATCCATAATACCCAAAAAAGATAAGTACTATAAAAGGAATATTGCGAAACAGATCCACATATATCAGTGAAATAAAATTGAATATTTTGTTTGTTGAGACCCTTGCAAGGGCAACCATTAATCCGATAATGAAACTACCTATTATAGAAATAATACTAACCTGCGCGGTAATAATAAATCCCTCGACAAATTCGGGTAAGTATTCAGCCATAGCAGAGAGGTCTAGCATATAAAATTATTCCATCGCTGCAAGATCAGCTTCAGCAGCAATAAAACCAAACGAGCCCCATGCTTTGGCATTAAGCATTTTTTTAAACATCGTTTTTGCTTTAACTTCATCATCATTATAGTAATACCAGTTAGCTAGCCCGTAAGCGGACGCAGCATCAGCACTATCTTCAAGGTCAATTCCCTCTGAAATTTCTGCTTCACTTAATACGCCTTTATAAAAAAGGCAAAGCTTGTAATAAGTGTGATTTTCAAGAACATTCATGTCCGAATGTATATCGTTGAGCACATATTTAGCCTCATCATGTGTATCACCCATGCGTCTGCGGATCATATAACGCCAGTGAGCAATTGAAACACGATTATCATCATTACGAGCCACACTATGATCAAGGTCGTAAACTCTTTTTGCATTCTCCCAATCCTGTATAAGATAATAAGAGAGACCAAGATGATAGAAAATATTACCGTGTAATGTGCTTACGGGTATCCCCGCGGCATTTGGTGCACCATCTTCTTCAATGCTATTCGCTTTTCCAATAATTAAAGCAGATGCCTTTTCAAGATCATTAATAGCACGGTCAAACTCCCGTATTGTGATGTAGCGATGTCCCCGGTGACGATAGAATTTTGGGTCCTCTGGAAAATCAAGGATACCTTCCGTAAAAATTTTAATGGCTTGACGAAAATCACCCGCGTAACCAAGACGGCGCCCGTACCAGATCACCCTATCTGGAACCATCGGATAATCCATATAACGGTTACGAGTTATGGAAAGATTTTTGATAACTAGTTCATTTGTTGGATCATCCATAAACAGCGGTTTACCGCTAAGAGATAAAGCCTCAGCGCCTTCGGGAACATTTGGTAGAACTTGAGCTACAGCACCCATAATTGAGACTAGAATAAAAGTAGAAAATAAACTGATTAGATTTTTATACATTTTAAGACCATATTTTGTAATTTTTGCTATTTTTATAAGAATTTCTTTAATTTATATGCATAAATCCATACTATTAACCACAATAACAAAAATTTCCTAAATCATATATATTTTTTTCTAAAAAAAATTCATTAGAACTCAATTGCAACAACTAGCCCCTAAAGAGAATAAGTTTTTAAAATTAATTACTATATAACAATAAGTGTTTATTGTTTTAAAATAAGTAATACTATAACTACTGAGCATTAATCATAATTAAAATATAATTATTAGTATAAAGTTATTAAGTCTCAACAGGAAAAATAATGTTACTCCTCGACGAATTAACCATTGAAAATATCCAAACAGAACTAGAAGCCATTAGTCATGAGATGATAGCTCTTATTAAAAAATATAATCTATCTGCATCATCACAACTCGAGATTATTGATATGGCTCAGAATAATATCAAAGATCAGAAGGATTATATTCGTTTTCTAGAACTATCACTTGAGGGGCGCATTTATGGTGAAGCTGCAACTTCGATTGAAAAAGAAAATGTATCTAAATAAACTTGAGGGTCATTACTTTTGACACACTTTTCTAGTAAATTAAATCATCCGGCCTAAAGAATTGTTTTTAATACAGAACGCGATATATTTCCACCACAGGCAATAATAGCTACCTTTTTGCCAACCCAACTATCTTTTTCACTCAAATAACCTGCAACTGCGACGCCAACGGCTCCCTCGCCAATTGAATTGGTATCATCAATAAAAACTCTAACACCTTCAATAATCTCTTCTTCGCTGACATCAATAAATTTATCAACATAATCACGACAATAATCAAAGGTTATTGACCCTTCCTCAACACCACCCGCAGTTCCATCAGATAGCGTTGGTTCAGAAGGAAGGTCCAATACATGTCCAGCCGGAATACTATCCTGCATAACCTTTGAGTTTGTTGCAGAGCAGGCAATGATTTTTGTGTTCGGCGAGAGGTTTGCTAGTGCAATGGCAATACCGGAGGTAAGGCCCCCACCACCAAGCGCTATGAACACAACGTCTAAATCGCAAACTTCTGAAAAAAGTTCAAAACCAATGGTTCCTTGTCCTCCAACAATCTGGACGTCATTATAGGGTGAAACAAATGATTTTTCATTATCAGCAGCATATTTCCGTGATGCTATTTCGCCGTTAATTGGATCACCCTCAGTTTTAATTATATCTACTCCAAACGAGAGTATACCCTGATATTTAGCCTCTGAAACAGTAGTCGGCACAAAAACAGTACCACTGCAGTTAGCATAATTACACATATACGAGAAACCGAGGCCATGATTACCACTTGAGGCAGTAACAACACCCTTGGCACGATCCTTCTCAGACATAGATAAAATTTTATTAGCCGCCCCTCGGATTTTGAACGACCCCGTTGGGTTTAGGTTTTCCATCTTATAATATACTTTTGTATTTTCAATAGAAAGAGACTTGCTACAATGAAGTGGTGTCGGCTTTAACACACTTTTTATTCTTACGCTTGCCTTAGCTATTTCTATAAACTGTTCAGTACCCTGTTCTTTATTCATGGGTTATGCACTTTCATTGGTGATAATGTTTTATTATAATTTGTTACGTTATATTTTTCGAGTATTTCTTTAACTTGATCAATATTAATCTCTTTGAGTGTTCCACGACTACTTGATACCGTCTTAGCCTTTAGAATTGCATTATAAACTGCTTCCTGAATAGCCTCCACGGCGGCCTGAAACAATGGTGACATAGCAGAATTAGTTAATGTTTTAGAAGGTACGGGCGTTCGGGCACCCCGGTCTCTACGTACATTTTTATTAGTTGAAAAGGATATAACATAATCACCAGAACTATTATGAGCGACTGAACCAGTCCGTGCCAACCCCAGCATGGCCCTCTTGGAAAGTCTGTCAAGGTTACGTGATAAAATCGGTGCATCAGTAGCCACAACCATCATCATTGATCCGCCGTCCATGGGCACAATACCCTGCCCCGCATCTTCAAGTTGAGTTTTATAGGAATATTGTCCAAGTTCACGGCCCACTGGAGCACCGTTCATAATCAATTCACCACCAAAGTTTGTTTGAACGAGAACTCCAACAGTATAACCGCCCAAACTTTCTGGAAGAACACGGCTGCTTGTTCCAATACCACCTTTCCAACCAAAGGCTTGAGTACCACGTCCAGCACCAACCGAACCCTCTTCAACCGGCCCAGATTTAGCACTCTCTATTGCAGCAACAACGTACTCAGCCCTTGCACTATCAGGTGCCCACATATTATTTACACGACTATCGTTAGTTTCTCCTACAATTGGGTTTACCGTATGTTGACCTTCTCCAGGTTTACCAAGTAAATAATCTTTTAAGGCTTCCGCCGCCGTCCAAACACAAAGTGTACAGCCTAAAATAATTGGCGTTTCAATTTCACCGAATTCCCGCACCTGAGTTTCGCCTATTAATTTTCCATAACCGTTACCTGAATGTATCCAAGCAGGTATTGGATAAAGATACATATCGTGATCTGAGGGAATAATTGCCGTTATTCCTGTTCTGATATCATCACCAATATTAACTGTATGGTGACCAACCCTAACTCCGGCTACATCAGTGATAGCATTATATTTTCCCGGCAAAATGGTTCCCACATGAAGCCCAATATCACGTGCGCGGGGTTTTTTATTATCGGCCTGCACAAATGACGCATAAAAAAAAGCCCCAAGCACTGCAAAAAAAACGATCCTCATCATCATGTCCTTAGTAGTTATTTTCACTCAAGCTCGCATGGAAAAAGAAGGAAATCAAGATGAATAATACTTGCTTATTTTTACACCAAAGGTTTACGATGGAATACAAATAATAATCATTGGGAGATGGGGAGATATACTATGAGCCAGACAAGGAGAAACTTTTTAAGAAAAGTAGGTACAAGCGCAGGCATCAGTGCATTAGTTTTGTCCGGAAGCAGCAGTATGGCCCTTGCTAATCTTAACGTGCAAACAATGGCTAACGCATCAGAAGGAGCCAGACCCGACGATGAAATTTTTTGGGATAAAGTCCGTGAAGAGTTTATTATTGAAAAAAAACTAATTATGATGAATGCCGCCAATATGGCGCCAACGCCAAAAATAGTCCATGAAACAGTTATAGAACATACCAAAGATATGGAAATGAATTGCTCGTTTCAAAATCGTGGAAAATATAGTGACCTTACACAAAAATCACGCGAGTATATAGCAGGATTTCTAGGTGCTGATACCGATGAAATTGGGTTTGTACGAAATACATCCGAAGCTAATAATACGGTTATTAACGGACTTGATCTAGGCCCCGGTGATGAGGTGTTGATCTGGGATCAAAACCACCCTTGTAATAATATAGCTTGGCACCAGAGAGCAGAACGTCTTGGCTTTAAGGTCGTTACTGTTTCAACAGATAAAAAATTATATACCGTTGAGGATCTACTCAGACCTTTTAAAGTTGCAATTAATTCAAATACAAAAGTACTGGCCTTTAGCCATATATCTAATCAAACTGGGACTACACTTCCGGCTAAGGAAATGACAACCCTTGCTCATAACCACGGTGCAAAGTGTCTTGTGGACGGTGCACAAAGTTTTGGTTATTTAGATATTGACCTCCATGATATGGGATGTGATTTTTACACTTCTAGTGGGCAAAAGTGGATCCTCGGTCCTCGTGAAGCAAGTTTTCTTTATGTAAAACGAGACATTCAAGCTGAACTATGGCCAAATATTGTAACCGTGGGCTGGGAACGCTCAAAGGTAAATGGTGCACAAAAATATGAAAGCCTGGGTCAGCGCGATGATGGTCGTCTATGGGCTCTAGGCCGCGCTGTCGAATTTCATACAATGATAGGTCAGACTAAAATTGAGGCAAGAATTAATTACCTTGCTAATAGGCTGACCGCTAACATGAAATCTAAAATTCCCCATTTGCAAGTTCTTACTGAGCAGGCGAATGGGTTTAACAGTGGTATTTTTGTAGGCCTAATTTCAAAAACTAACGCACCTGAAGCTGCTAAAACCATATATAATAAATATCGTATTTCGGGAGCTATTGGTGGTCGTGACAACATACTTCGCATTCGCCTTTGTCCCCATATTTATAATAGTGCTGAACAAATGGACCTGATCCCCGACTATGTCGCCGCATCAATATAGGAAAAAATAATAATGCTTAAACGAATTGGCCAAATATTTTTATTAGTTGTTTTTCTTACATCTTGCTCAGTAGAAAAAAATATAAATAAAGATAACACTCTCACTGAAGGTGAAAGAGCAGATGGGTGGGTATTACTTTTTGATGGGAACGACATAAATTCGAGCTGGAGAGGTTTCAAAATGGAAACTTCTCCCACAAATTGGATTATAGACGACGGAGCTATATTTTTAGACCCACAAGCGGGTGGCACGAGTGGTGATATTATTACCCGTGAAAAATATGGCCAATTTGAATTAACTCTTGAATGGAAAGTAGCGCCTGGTTCAAATAGTGGTATTTTTTACCATGTTGTTGAAAGTGATCAGTATGAATTTACATACGAAACAGCACCGGAAATGCAAGTGCTCGATAATGACCTTCACCCAGATAGTGCTTTTAAACAACATCGGGCTGGTGACTTATATGATTTGATGGAAAGCCGAATTGAAAATGTATTGCCAGTCGGAGAATGGAATAAAGTTCGTATTATTATAAATGGAGATACTCTTCAACAATGGCAGAATGATCAGCTAGTTATAGAGACTATAATGTGGGATGATAACTGGGCAGAGCTTATTGCTAATAGTAAATTCGCAACATGGCCAGGCTTTGGAAAAAGCAGAATTGGACATATAGCGCTTCAGGACCACACAGATCCAGTGTGGTTTAAAAATATCAAGATAAAAAGGCTAGATTAGTTCTGCTTACTTTTAATAAGGTGTGATTTTATCAACTGCAGGAAGAAGGCCGCCGATATTCCAGATGCTGAAAAAAGCATGCACATTACCATAACCTGATAACGCACAGCAATTAATGGTGAAACACCAGAGAGAATTTGCCCTGTCATCATACCGGGGAGAGATACAATGCCAACGCCAAAAAGTGCATTTACAATAGGTATGAGTGCGGCTCGAAGAGCTATACTCCTTGCCTTATCATAATCCACACCGCGTTTTATTTCAGCATCAATGCGCTCAGCAGCAAGGCTTATACTATTCATCGAACTTGAAAAAATCATACCACCAAGTGGTATTAAGTATCTTGGCTCGTACCAAGGATCAAGCCCAAGGACCCCTTGGGTTATTAATAAAAGTACCAGTCCACCGCCAACAAAAATAGAGATAAGTGCTATTAAATAAAGAGACTTTCGTCTTAATTTAACTGTGCGCAATGATATCCAACTAGAAACAAAAAGCATTGCGGCCAGCACGGTTAACACAATCCAAGCATTTCTAGCATCAAACAAATAAGCAAGAAAATACCCAACAATCAGAAGCTGAACGAGCATCCGTGATATCCCAATCAGCGCTTCACGCCCATCACTATTCCAACGGTAAAGGATAAAAACAACGACAAACACAGGGATAAATGCAAGCGCTAAGTTTTCCAGTGGTATTGACTGTATACTATCCATACTTATCCCTAAATTATATTAAAGGTAATCCTATAACAGCAGGCAGAGAAAAGCACCGTAAAAAATAAAATCATTTTAATTTTTCAAACACATAAAAATACGGATGGTTAAACTTGCCGTATTTAATTACACCCTAGCTAACTAAATCAAAAGATATTAAAAAATTTAAATAAAAACGTTTTACAGTGCTATAATTAATCAACAACCGATGATTAAGAAATTTACAAACGATGATAAATGAAAAAATAGACCATCATTTTAATGAACTCACCCCGATTGATTTTAATATTTTCCAGGGTGTTTCATTATATAAAAAACTTATAAATGAAGATCTGAATTTAGACAAAGCCAATGCTCTTCAGGACCACATTAGAATTATTAAAGAACAGATTGAAAGCATACTCAATCAGGAAGATGAGCATCTCGCCGTTATTTATAATTTTCTAACAAAACAAGAGCAGGAATACTATCTTAGCTTTCTTAATGTACTCAATTTTGACATGCAGAGGTATTTAAAAAAAATAACTGCTAAATCGATATAAAGTTAGCAACTATTTTTATTTTTTAGAGACCTATTTTTTTCTTCGGAAGAGTTATTGCGAGCTTCTTCAATGTTAATTGCAATATGTTTTCTGCCTCGTTTTTCTGCAAGGTCAATTTGTTTTTGACGTTCAGCCGAACGAGTTTTCTTTTCCTTCGAGATATTATTAAAACAACGGGAACAACAAATACCCTTAATATAGTTTTTAGATTTTTTATCATCATCAGTGATTGGCCATCGACACCCATAACATTGGTCATACGACCCTTCTTCAAGGCCATGTTTTATAGATACACGGTTATCAAAAACAAAACACTCCCCTTCCCATAAGCTTTCTTCCCTAGGCACCTCTTCTAAATACTTTAAAATACCGCCCTCAAGGTGATAAACCTCTTCATATCCTTGTTCTTTCATATAGGCCGTTGATTTTTCGCAACGAATGCCTCCCGTGCAAAACATGGCAATTTTTGGTTTATCAAAAATGTCTTCATTTCTTTGCACCCACTCAGGAAAGTTTCGAAAGTTTGTAGTTTGAGGGTTAATAGCCCCCTTAAACGTGCCTATTTCCACCTCATAATTATTACGCGTATCAACCAAAATAACATTTGGGTCATTTATAAGCTCATTCCATTTTTCAGGCTTCACATAACTTCCCACGATTTTTTTAGGGTCAGTTCCGGGAACCCCCATAGTCACAATTTCTTTTTTTAAACGCACCTTCATACGAAGAAAGGGCATTTCATCTGCCCAGCTTTTTTTGTAGGATAAATCACAAAACTCTGACATGGACTGTAAGTATTTCAACAATTTTTGAATACCTAACTCTGTTCCAGAAACTGTACCATTGATACCCTCACTCGCAAGCAATAATGTACCCTTAATAGCATTACTATCACAAACCATGAGAAGCGGTTCTTGCATTTCTTGATAATTAGGTAGAGCGACAAACTTATAAAAAGCAACAACAAGAAATTTTGACATCGGTTTTGTCTCTTAATTTATTAATTCACTACTTTTAACCACTTTAATCTACAAGGTCTAGTCATCTAGGATTAGATCTGCAATAATCAAGAGTGTTTAGATTTTAGGTACTCTCGGCCCATAATAGATATTGTTAAGAAATTATTTTATAATAAATACTAAATGATTTTTCAGAAAATATTGATAGAAATTTAATTTTGGAATAGAAATGCACCAACTAAAAACCTCAGTAAAATCAGTTTATATTTCAATAGCAGCCTTTCTTACTATAAATAATCTTGTCTATAATACATTGCCTATTATTTTGGGAGGTTTAGCTACCCAGCGCGGCTTTAATGAGGCGCAAATCGGCGTTTTAGGGTCCACTTTTCTTGCGGGACAAATGCTTACTAATATAACTGGCCCACTTTGGGTTGGGCGAGTTAATTGGAAGATTACAGTAAGTTTTGCAATGTTAATATTTGCTATTGCCATGTTATTAAGTGCCCACGTTAATTTTTCATTAATCGCTATTTGTTATTTAATTGCGGGTGGTACCACCGGTATTTCACTCGCCTGTATGTTTTGTCTGATAAGTAATATGGATAACCCTGTAAGGGCGTATTCCATGGCTATTATTGCCCAGTGTGTGATTGCGGGTATACTAGTGATTGTCTTTCAATCATTTTTGCTACCGAAGTATGGTCTTGAGGGTCTTAGTTATTTAATAGTGACTTTAATACTAATATCAATCCCATTCGTTCGGTGGGTGCCAATGAACTTAAAAGCACAACTTGAAGATTCTAATAAATCAAAAATTAAAGAAAATCTGAAATTTAAAATTAGTTTTTCATTTTGGGCGTTTATTGGCCTCATAGGCATCATTATTTATTATACAGGACAGACAGGTATATGGGCATTTGTAGAGCGAATAGGAAACTCGCGTGGGTTTGACCCTGATTTTATCGGAATTGTAGCCGCAGGTTCACTTATTCTTTCTGGATTAGGTGCATGGGCGGCAGACTTAACCGGTAATAAACTTGGCAACTTTAAACCACTAGTCATTGGTATTTTAATATTTATTATCGCAATGATTATATTATCGACAACTAACGATAAATATCTTTATTTTATAGCTATTATTATATATTCTGCAGCCTGGAATTACATGACACCATTTCAACTTCTTGTAGTAAAAAGTGCTGATAAAAGTGGTACCTATGCGTCAATGATACCCGCATTCCAATCAATTGGTGCCGCAGTTGGACCAGTTTCTGTCGGCCTACTTATCGTTGACGGAGGCAGTTATATAAATGCTTACCTTATCGCAATTGCCCTGGCACTTCTTTGCATGGTCTTTTTCTGGTGTGCACATATTAACAGAGCACCAAAGGGTACTTAGTTACATTTAATAGGATTAATGAAAATGATAGAAAAATTTAGTAAAAACACAGGGTTACTTCTTATTGATGTTCAAGAGGGAGTAGATGTATTGGAATATTGGGGTGGTCCAACAGGACGCCGCAATAACTTTGATGCAGAAAAGAATATGAAGTTACTTCTCAATAAATGGCGAAAAATGGATGGCAAAGTTGCCTATACTAAACACGACAGTCGTGAGGAAAACTCACCACTTAAGCTATCAATTCAAACAGGTAACATAAAAAAAGGGTTTGAGCCCACTATAGATGATATCGTTGTTGAAAAAGATGTGAATAGCGGGTTTATTGGAACATCCCTTGAAATTCAACTTCGCCGTGCGGGTATTGATCGTCTTGTAGTCATCGGTTTTTTTACTAATTTTTGCATTGAAACAACCGTAAGAATGTCTGGAAATATGGGTTTTGATACCTATCTAGTTCATGACTGCTGCGCCACAACAAACCGCATCGGTATAGACGGGACAGATTATGATCCAGAAATTGTACATAATCTATCTGTAGCAAATATGCATGGTGAATTTTGTACGGCCATCTCAACTCAAGATGCCCTGAGGTTATTAGATCAGGACTTAGATCATATGGACAGAGCCCAAGGTAATGAATAAAAACACAATCGAATTTGGTGTCTCGAGTATGGTGACACCGCTCGTTAGTGTGGCAATGCGTAAACCTGGTAATGAAATGCTTAATGCTGACATTAAAAAATGGCATTATGCCAATGAGTTAATTCCAACCAAGGTTATATCACAATACCAAAGCTTTGTTGATTTATTAGAAAAGTCCGGCGCTGAGATACTTTGGTTTAATGATAATGATGATGGTTTATCAGATTCTGTTTTTACCTATGACCCATCGTTAGTCACACCAAAAGGTGCTATTTTGATGAATCCGGGCAAAATATTACGAAAAAATGAAGTATCTCTTCATAAGTCATTTTATGATGCACACGATATTAGTATAATCGGTTCAATTATAGCACCGGGAAGTGCCGAAGCAGGTGATTTGTTCTGGCTTAATGATTGTACCCTTGCCGTTGGCCGCGGGTACCGAACTAATCAGGCAGGAATAGATCAATTAACAAAAATATTAAATAACCAAAAAATTAAAGTCGTGCAATTCGATCTTCCTGTTTATCACGGCAGAGCAGCGTGTTTACATTTGATGTCAGTAGTAAGCTTACTCGCCGAAAAAGTAGCGCTTGTTTATGCACCACTTATGCCTGTCGCCTTATATCAGCTGATGCAAAAAATGAAATTTACATTACTTGAGGCTCCAACCGATGAGTTTGAAAGTAGTGGTGGGTTGAACCTTAACGTGTTGGCAACAGCACCAATGAAGGTTATCGCAGTTGATGGCTTTCCTAAAACACATAAATTAATGCGCGATGCTGGCTGTGATTTAAAAGTTTTTGACGGTGATGAGATTTGCATACCTTGTGAGGGCGGCCCAACCTGTATGACACGTCCAATTTTAAGAAAATAGGAAAAAATATGTTTAAATATGCAATTACACGAATACCTTGTCCAGCAGTGGTTGACGGCCTAACGGGGTCAAATTTTGGCATACCCAATTATGAAAATGCTCTTATGCAGCATGCCGATTATGTTGAAGCACTAAAGGAATGTGGACTTGAGGTATTGGTTCTTGATGCTAAGAATGATTTTGCAGACAGTTGTTTTGTGGAGGATGTTGCACTTATGACACCGCATTGTGCCATTTTAACCAACCCCGGAGCACCTAGCCGGCGCGGAGAAGTAGAACACATAGAAGCATCCGTTCACAATTACTATGATAATGTAGAGCGAATTAATTCACCAGGTTTAACTGAGGCTGGAGATATTATGATGGTTGGAGACCATTATTACATTGGCCTTTCAGAAAGAACTAATCAGGTGGGCGCAGACCAGATGATAAAAATTCTTGAAAAATATGGCATGTCAGGTTCAGTTGTCACTTTAATGGAAGTATTACATTTAAAAACTGGGCTTGGGTATCTTGAAAATAATAACCTTCTGGCATGCGGAGAATTTTTAACAAAACCTGAATTTCAAAAATTTAATATTATTGAAATTGATCAAACTGAAAGCTATTCAGCCAATAGTGTCTGGATCAATGGCACTGTGCTTGTGCCCAAGGGGTTCCCAGGTACAGTGGAAATTATTAAACAAGCGGGCTATAAAGTTAGAGAAGTTGATGTTTCAGAGTATCAAAAAATAGACGGAGGCTTAAGCTGCCTTTCACTTAGGTTTTGACTATTTTAAAATTTTAAAAATTAACATTAGTATTAAAAAAATTAACACTGAATAATGAAGAAATTTTAAGGTCCCCTCCTCTACTTATAAAAAACCTAGTTATCTAAAATAGACTTACTTCCTTTTTTAGCTAGAATGGGTTAATATATTTATTGTAAAAAAATAAGGAGTAGTTTTGATGAGTAAAGCAAGAGCACGCCAGCGTAAGAAGAAGAGATTAGCACAGGGCCATCAAACTGGAAAAGGTGCCATCCCAGCTGCAGTAGCAGAGCAAAATTTTAATGCTGGAAAATTTAATAATCATTTAAACACCGACGGAAAAATCGGTGGAGGTAAGAACATCCCTAACTTAGCAGCCTCAAGCCGCGGAGCAGCCCGGTCTGGGTAAGAATTAGTGTTAATACCTGCGAGAAACACATTATTGGTGTCCTCTCTCTATTTTAGACTAAAAATATTTTTGAACTTAGTAAGCAACAAACAGCAGAGAAAGAAATATAATGGGATCAGGATCAATGCGACCAAACAATGCAGATGAGAAGATGATAGCAGCTATTGAGCGCGGTGATCAAGGCGAGTTTAAAGATCGTAAACCAGTTAAAAGTAAAGATAAGAAGCTTATTAAGGTAAAAGAGGCCCGTGTAAAAAAAGCACGCGAAAAATCAGATAGATTAAAGGCCTTGAGATTAGCTGCTGAAAAGGAAGCCAAGTCGTAAAATTAGTGCTTTCGGAAACTATAGGCCCTCTTGCGCTAACCACACTTAAAATCAAAAATCATATAAAATATAATTAAAGATGGCATATGTCACTTGTTCCGACGGCACCTTACTGAACAATACTGGACTTCGTTCCAAACCTTTTCCCATTTTTTTCGCCAATTAAACGGTCTACTACAAGTCTTACAGATTTTTAATGGTAGGTTCGATTTCTTATTCATTATGAAATATCATCATTTAAAAGTGAGCATAAAGCACTAAGTGAAAAATTTTGAGCAAATATCTTAAACACATACGTATGTAAAACGTTTGCTAGCAAAATGAATATTAAAAACGTGAACTTGTTAGCTTAACGTCTGAATCTTTCCACTCATCTTCATATTTCGCTAAATACTCTGCAGCTTCTGCTTCTTTCCCCTGTTTTGAAAGACTCTGGTATAAGCCGTAAAATGAATAAGCATTATTCGGATTGTGCGCTAGGTCCTGCCAGTACACTACTTCAGCCTCTTTTGGTTTGCCCGCTTCCAGTAGTATAGCCCCTAAAATATGGCGCGTTGGAAAATTCCATGATGCAGGTTCCGCATATACATGACTATCTTCAAGACGTGTTGCGGTTCCCAAATGATATATTGCCGTCTCAAATTCACCTTCCAAGGATGCCATCTGCCCAGATACGAGAGATGAAGCGATTTCAAGATTGAGAACATTTGTTAATGCACCACCCTCACTATATCCAGGAATACCCTCTTCAAATCTAGCCACAGTTTCCTGAAGCTTTTGTAATTCCTCTTTAGCGGCACTCATATTACCTGTGTTCATATAAGCCATGCTGCGCCCATAATGCCACATACCAGTTAAATACTGTGCTTTAACAAATGGTTTTTCCATTTCAAGTAATTCTTGCCATTTACCAAAACGAACCATTACAAAAATTGGCTGAACACGAAAGTTTTCGCCCATACCCCATGAGCTTTTGCGCACACCCATTTCCAAAATAGACTTTGCTTTTAACGCCGCCTCGATAGCAAGCCCACTACGCCCCGTAAACATTGACGACCAAGAAAGAAAGTGAACATTATGAGGATAATACATTAGAGGATAAATACCCTGCGCTTTACTTTGCTTTATGTAATCTTCGTCAACATTTACCGCATGAACATTCGTATCATAGGCGTCTTGATAACGTCCAAGGCGAATAAAGATATGGGATGGCATATGTACTAGATGTCCCGCATTTGGCATAAGTGGAGCTAGCGCATCAGCACTCGCTTCCGCTAATTCTGGTCTTTTTGATTCTGCCACGTGGATTAAGTAGTGATGAGCGGCTGCATGATCTGGGTTCTTGGTAATTATATCATTTAATTTGGCAATAATTTTTTCAGCATTACCTTTGGGTGTACCATCCTGGTTCCAGTAATCCCAGGGTTGGTTATTCATCGCAGAGGATACCCATAAAACGGCTGCATCAAGATCATCCGGATATTTATTCATCAATTCTTCCATTGCATGCATATATGCAATGTCGAATTTATCGCGACCTTGATCAAAGTCATTTGTGTATCTTGTTGCAAGTGCCTCTATGTAATCACGTTCACGGTCTGAAACTTGTTCTTTGAGTGCAACTGCGCGTTGGATGGCATCGTAGGCTTGACCGTAGACATTAGCCATCATCGGTAAATTTAGGTTACGACCAAGTGTCAGCGCCCATCCCCAGTGTGCCATAGCATTTTCTGGATCAAGCCGTGCTGCTTCCTTAAATGACCGCATCGCTTCTGAATGATTGAAAGCAGTCACTAGCCTAAGCCCTTGATCAAAGAAATATTGAGATTCAGTGCTGGAAGTAGTTACTTTAAAATGATTGTTACCAAGCCCGGTTAATTTAGGTGACATCGGACCCGTCGCCGTCTTCGGATCAATGTTTAATGCTGCTGGATCAAATATTTGCGCCCCTGTTGACATTGGAAATGAACTTATAATTGATAAGATTAAACCTACTATTAACCCTTTAGACATTTGTACTCTCCAACTCTATAATTATCATTAGTACTAAGTTAAAACATTTAGAGTGATAGGTGTCAACTTCCAATGTAACATCAACAAACATTGAGTTAACGTAAAATAATAATTATCTTTTAATTACTCATTAATTAAAAAATCCTGGAATTATGAGAGCCTGCTTTTGGCCAAAAGCAGTCATTCGTTCGCCAGGCTCATTGGAAGGAAACCTACCGCAGTTCTTCACCGCACTGATTTCGAAGTAAGAGGTCCGGAGTTCGAACCTTCCCAAGCGCGCCATTCGATGCAAAAAAAGCCCGGTGATTATTCGCCGGGCTTTTTATTATAAATTCATTGAGTTTTTATTGATAAGAAGGATCTTTCATTTTTCCAGCAGATTTCGATCTAGTAGGTTGAACCAATACTGGAGGCTCGCTTCTAGGATACCCCTCTCCCCAATTTACCGGGTCACCTTTCATTTCTACTCTCGCATTGTCAGTATACCAATCAACCAGGTCTCCATCACAACGAAGTATAAAAACAAAACCATTTTCCTCACCTGCAACAAAATCTCCATGACGAATACCAGCTGGTCTAAAGAAGTAGCTACCGACTTGCATAGTGCCAAAATTATATTCAAAGTCTCCATCAAGCATATACGCCTCTTCAAAGACAGGATGATGGGCAAGTGGGTGTTCTACCCAACCCGGCTCAGCTCTTATTAATCGCGTATAAAAACCAGTTTCTGCATCACGGTAAAGCAACTTAATATGTAATCCTGGCACGGGTGTGCCGCCACGCTCAAAGTCCATTGGACTTCCGTTAATAGGATCTGCAACGTGGTACCATTTCATGTTCCCACTACTCATAATTACAAGTTCAGCATCCTTAGATTTATTCTCTCCATCTTCGTCTCCTGGCGTAAATTGCCAATCACCATATTCTCTAAACAAAAGAATTTCAGTGCCCGCTTGAACCTCTAGCTCAGGTGTTAACACTCCTTTTGGAGCACACCAATAATCACCATCTTTTAATGTTGTCTCACCGATACGAACTTCGCCTTTAAGGATATACCATTCAGTTAGAGCTTTATGAAGGCCCGATGTTCTCGTCCATAAAGTTCTAAAGTCTACTCTTAATGAAGCAGAACCATCTTCTTCATCATAGCATAGGTTTTTCTGCACAGCCTCTCCCTGAGCGTGAGGAAGTTCGGCTGGATGCCATAATAAATCATCTTCGTGAACAAATTCTACATGTGGTCTCATAACCAGTCTCCTTATTAATTAATGAATTATTTTAACAAACTTTAAATATAGATAAAAATTGATAATATTTATTATTATAATAGATAATAATCTATGTATAAGATTATTCATCAAGAACCCCATTTTCCATCTATAGCTGATTGAACATTCCGTTCAATTTTTTTCATCGGCAATAAATTACGTCCATTATTAAGCGTAAAGTCCAAAAACTTTTGCGCAACCAAAGAAAGTTTCTTTTCTTTCATATGAACCACTTCCCATTGTGAAATTAGAGGAAACCCTTCCACATCTAATTGCACTATTCCATCTGTATCAGCATTGCTAAGAGTGTAGGCTGAAATAATTGAAATTCCCATATTGGCCATTACCGCATGCTTAATAGCTTCATTGCTTTGTATGGTCATTACGTCAGTCATTTTATAGTTATTTTCTTTTAAATAATTATTTACACTGAAGAGTGAATCAGAACCGGCTTCACGCATAATGAACCGCACATCTCGTATGTCATCCCATCTTAGTTTCTTCTTATTAGCAAGCTCATGTTTTTTGGATGCAACCACCGCGATAGGATTTGGCAAGAATGGATAGGAAACAATATCTAAGCTTTCTGGAAGTTTGCTAAAAATGTAAAGATCATCCAAATTTTTATTTAATCTTTCCATGCTGTTACTTCTATTTCCGATGTTTAACTCTACTTCTACCCCAGGATAAAGTTCACAAAATGGTGCCATTACATAAGGCATGAAATATTTTGAAGTGGTGACAACTGAAATACTTAATGTGCCAGATTGAAGGCCCTTCAGATTATTAATTTCATTATCTAGCCGACCTACAGCCTTAAAAATTTCTTTTCCTGCTTCTTCTACTTTTCTCCCCGCTTCGGTTAATTTTAATTTCTTACCAATCACTTCATAAAGTGGCAAACCGATTACGTCAGAAAGTTTCTTGACTTGAATAGAAACACTCGGCTGTGTGAGATTTAAAGTCTCAGCTGCTCGGCTAACACTACCCGCCTCAGCAACATGTAAAAAAATTTCTAACTGTCTTAATGTGCCTAGTCTTGCAAGTAATTTTATATCCAGCAATTTTGCCAATTGAAATCCTTTAATAGTCCTCAAGAAGGCGACCAAAGCCCGAAATTTTATCTTTAATTCCAAATGTTCTTAGAGCATGCCAATATGTTGCTGTATTTATAGCAATCACTGGTTTATTTAATATTTTCTCCATTTCTGAAGCTAATTTTATGGCAGAGAGGTTTGTGCCAACTTGTATAATTGCATCAACATCGTCGCAATTTAACTGATTAAAAACATCGCGCGTCGTTTCAGTAGTTACTTCTGCAATCGAAGTCCAGCTTGGACATTGTAAACAAATATCCCGAACAGTTTCTATCCCATAGTCACTGAGGAAATTTGCGACTTCTTTATTGGCAACTGGATAATAGGGAGACATAAATGCTACTTTACGGATACCTCCATATGCTTCAATTGCCGCAACTATTGATTCAGAACCGATTGATATTTTAAGTTCAGCAAAATCCTCAATCTGTTTTTTCCACTTTTTTGCACCTTCTGCACCACCATAAAACGTTACAGCGGACATCCCCATAACCAAATAATCCGGTGCGCATGGCAGTACCCCGCGTACAGCATCCAAAGTATTTTCGGAAATTATCATCGTACCTGCCATAAACGTTTCATCGGATATCGCGCTAGCATTTTCGACATAAATGCGACTGTAATGATTAGTAACACCCTTAGGGCGCATATCATCGAAATCCGGTTGCACTATAGTGTTTGTAGCAGGCCCTAACATTCCAAATTTTGCCTTGTAACCTAAAACATCTTTCATCGTCACCCACCTATTCCTGATTAAATCATTTTGATAAATAAATGCCCTGAATTAAGCGTCGCAACCATGACATATCGCATCCTCACCATTATTCATTTATATAGTTTCTAAAAGAACCATTTTTATTTATGCTGTAACATTTCTATCAATATAAACACCAATTAGTCGACCGAATTGAGGACATGAGTTGATAAATTCATAGCCATGAGTAGTATTTGAAGACAGTCAATATAATGTACATCTAATCTAAAGTAATAAATTATAATCCTAACGAACCTGGATTAATAAGATTATTGGGATCTGTATATTGTTTAATCGATTTGACGAGGTTCAAACTATTTCCTTCAATACCTTCGCTATATTGGTAGGATTTACCAATCTGCAAATGAACCACCGCATGCTCCTTAAAGAGCAAAATAAGCTTTTTCCTTAAGCTTGATACGAAATCTCGTATCTCTAGGTTTTCATCAAACCCTTTTAAGGAATTTAAATGTTTCTTCTCAACCGTATCTTTGTGCAATTCTTTCAAGGCGTCGTGCCAGAAAAATACAGGCTCAATCAGTGAGGCGCTTGCTCCTACCGTGACATACATATAACCAACACCAACTTTATATTCTTCGATTTTTTCTATATTTTCTGCAAATAAATCCCTAATGGCATCATGCAATTTAACAACACGCGAATGAGGGGATAACCCATGAACGGGCGCCCATCTTTCGCCATCCGGACCAACCATATTATTAAGAGGTAAAAATGGATTGGCATTTATAAGTGTGGGAATACTATTTTCAATTTCCTTGCCGCCCGCTTCAATTGCAATCTTTCTAATTTCATCCATATCGGACTTAGCAACTTCTTTTGAGTTATTTTCACTGGTTGCATGAAATGAATAAAGCACGTCCTTCATATATCCGCGCCCAGCTACGGCAAGTTTTGTTCCTTTTTTAACAGCATCTAAAAAATTATCTGCCGCACTTAATACACCCGTTAAACTTTTTATGTCTTTAGCGATACTTTCCCGTTTCATACGCTGTTCTTGAAGATAAGGATCAAATCCGAAACATTCACTTGCAAGTCCTTTTCTTGAAATTTCGCTCATTGCCGGCAACATATCTTCGTAACGATCAAAACTGAATGAACCAAATTCATGATATTTTGGCCTTTTCATTAGCTTTAGCGTAATTTTCGCTTTAATACCAAGGGCCCCTGTATCCCCTAAAAAGATACCCGTTAAATCGGGGCCATAATGTCTAAAAAATACATTTCCACCTTTTACTGATGCAGATCCGGTTCTGATCATTTCTCCTTTTGCAGTAATAACCTCTAAGCCAATAACGCTTTCCACTGCCGAACCATAAAGACCCGTTCCAAAAAATAAGCTATTTTGGCTAACTCCGCCTCCAACGGTGGCTTTTAACCCTGATAAAGTTCCCCAGAATGGTGTCCTAACATCAGATTGCTTAAGTGCATCATGGATTTGTGCCCAGGTGCACCCACACTCAACGGTGATATACATATCCTCATGATTTATTTCGACAATTTGATTTAAGCGAGATGTATCAAGTGAGATCGCTTTTTCTTGGCTCGGTAAATACCCGCCTGTATATGACATACCACCACCGCGAGGGAAAATGGCATATCCAGCATTAGTCACAGCTGCCACTGCCTTTGAAAGTTCGGTTATATTTCCAGGTTGAATAACAGCTTTCGTAGTATTTTCCGCTTCCATAAAAACATCTTGAGAATAAAATTTACACTCTTTTTCTTCAGTAATCACATATTGATCACCTAATAAATTTGTTAATTCTTCTAATAATATTGAAAGATCAGACATTTTTACCTCAAGGTTTAGGTTTTATTTAAGCCTACTATAACAATGATTAAAGGTGCGATAATGATATTTGTCATTGCACTTTTGAGCAAAGAAATAAATCATCTAATCAGAAAAAATTAATAAAGGGAGCGTTATGGGAATCACCAGAAAGAACGGTGATACGGAAGGTCGCATCAAAATAGCAACCGTAAGCGCCCCCGACATCGACGCAACTCTTAAGAGCTATCAAGATCATTTTGCTTATAAAGTGATAGAAGAAAGCATTGTCACTGAGACACAAGCAAATTCTTGGGGAACCCCTAAAATGGTAGGAAGAAGACAAATCATTACGGGGCCAGAAAGCGGTGCCGAAGTTTATATCCGTCTAGTTCAAAATGATGATGTGCCAAAATATGAATATTTAAGAAGTTATGGCTGGAATGCCATAGAAATAACTGTAACAGACGCAGACTTACTTCATGCAAAACTAAAAAATAGCCCATTTAAAATAATTGGTGAGCCAACAGAGTATGATTTTAGCGATGCCATTTATCCAATGCAAGCAGTCGGCCTTTCAAAAGAATTATTTTATCTTAATCAAATTCGCGGCGACCTTCCAGCTTACGACCTTCCAGGAGCAAAATCCTTTGTTGATCATATTTTTATTATGATCTTAGCAACACCCGATGTGAAAAAAACCATTCAGTTTTATGTGAATGCTTTTGGCTGGGAGGAAGGTAAGACGTTCCATATACCTTATAGTGTTATTAATAATGCTTTCGATTTACCTGAAGACACTAAACATTTTCTTTCAATGTCATGCAACGGTCGCGTAGTGAATAATGAAATTGACCAATATCCTGAAGGAACAATCATCCGCCCTAGAAATGATGACATGCTTGAACCAGGTATCGCCATGACTACATATATGGTAGAAGATTTAGATAAAATTAAAGCCCCACTTCTGACCGAGCCGGCCGTATTAGAAAACGCCGGATATGATGGTCGTCGCAGTGCCTGTTGTATTGGTTCTGCGGGAGAATTAATTGAATTAATAGAGATATAAATAAATGTTAGAAAAACAAGAATTACTTGGCCCTTCATATTATGGTATCGCATTACAGACTGCCGTAGATGCGATTAATGATTGTGCAAATCGCGAAGACGCGCAAATAATCATGAATGCAACTATAGAACGACTTGCTTCGGAAATCCCTGCCAGTAAACGTTTCGTTGGCCCTGATAGTAAAATTATTGTCTTACCCGAATATTTTCTTACCGCTTACCCTCTAGGCGATACAATTGAAGGATGGGCCCAAAAAGCATGTATTCATGTCGATGGATCAGAATATGAAAAACTCGGTAAAATTGCACAAGATAATGATATCTATCTGGCTGGAAACGCATATGAAATTGATGATCATTTTCCAGGTCTCTATTTCCAGACGTGCTTTATCATAGGGCCAAATGGGAATGTCATTTTAAGGTATCGCCGATTGAACAGTATGTTTGCCCCTACCCCCCATGATGTCTGGGACAAGTATCTTGATATATATGGTATGGAAGGTGTTTTCCCTGTAGCCAAAACAGAAATTGGTAACCTCGCTGCCATTGCTTCCGAAGAAATCCTTTATCCTGAAATAGCAAGGTGCCTTGCCATGCGCGGCGCGGAAGTATTCCTCCATTCTACTGGAGAAATGGGCAACATGAGTGAAACCCCTAAACAAATAGCAAGAAAGGCGCGCGCGCTTGAAAATATGGCATATATTATTTCCGCAAATTCCGGGTCTATTCGTGGTCATGAACTACCCAAAAGCTCAACTGATGGACGCTCTGCTGTTATTAATTATAAAGGGCAAATTATGACAGAAGCAGGATATGGTGAAACTATGACCGCAAATGATTGTATAGATCTCAATGCGCTTCGCAAATATAGGAGAAGACCCGGGATGAGCAATTACCTCGCCCGTCAACGTTTTGAAATGTTTGCCGATACCTATGGTAATGAAGGAAGCCAAAAGGCTAATAGCTTACTTGATCAAAACGGTAATTATAAAATTCCTGACCGCGCTCATTTTATTTCTGCGCAAACGGAGACTATTATCAGTCTAGCCAAGAAAAAAATTATATAATGATGGAATTTCACAGCATACTTCTTTTTATACATATCATTTTGATGGGATATTGGCTTGGTGGTGACCTTGGTGTTTATTTGGCCGCTAATCGCGTAGCGGACCCTTCACTATCAATCGATGAACGCTTAGGATTTTTACATCTTGCCATGAAGCTAGATATGGGACCAAGAACAGCACTTATTACGATATTACCGACCGGTTTTCACATGGCAAGCAATTTTGGAATGGTTTCACTTTCACCACTTGTCTTAGGTTTAATATGGATTGGATCGCTTATCTGGTTAGCGTTATGTTGGGCAGTATTCTTATTTGAAAATATCTCACTTGGCGATTTATTCAGGAAAATTGATTTAGGGGTAAGATATCTTATGTTGGTTGTTATTTTTGCAATTAGCATCTGGAGCATAACATCAGAAAATTCATATTTTGATTTATGGCTTTCTCTGAAATTATTTTGTTTCTCAATAATCATCGCGCTTGGCATAACATTACGTATTGTTGTTGCAAAATGGGTAGTCGGTTTTCAACTGTTACGGGATGGCTCAACCAAAGAAGCAAATGAAATCATTCTAGCTGCGAGAAGAAAAGCCAAGCCTCAAGCTCTATCTATTTGGGTACTCGTGTTCATATGCGGTTTTTTTGGTGCGACTAAATTATTATAATATATCTGAAATATAGGCCCAGGCACGTTTCTTACGATCAGCCTCTTCAAATGAGTTAATTTGACCCATATGTTTTAAATTCAAATCAATATCATCTAAACCTTGTAAAAGCATTTCTTTATCAGCAACCGTGATCCCAAAACCTATACTCTCATTAATTCTTTGTTCTTCAAGATTTATTTCAACTTTTCCATTATCAAGTTTAGCAATAATTTCTTCATTCAGTATGATAGGTAAAACTCCATTACGTATGCAATTTTTATAAAATATTGCACCAAATGACGGCGCGATGATAACACGAATACCATATTCATGAAGCGCCCATACCGCATGTTCACGACTTGAACCACAACCAAAATTATCACCACTTAATAATATCTGCGCATCATTGTAATACGGATCATTTAAAATAAAATCTGAATTTAAATTACGACTTTCATTTGAGAGATAACGCCAGCCGGCAAATAGCCCCTCACTTAAACCACGCTTAGAAACCTTTTTCATTTCTCTAGACGGTATAATTGCATCCGTATCAACATTAATTCTAAGTAACGGAATGGCGCGCGATATTATTTTATTCCAGCCCTTCAACGATTAATCCTCAATTTCAGATGCTGAACATATTCGCCCCGCGATTGCAGACGCGGCAACAGTCTCTGGACTAGCGATATGTGTACGTGTTTTAGGACCTTGTCGACCTTCGAAATTACGATTAGTGCTACTGATTACTCTCTCTTCAAATCCAAAGCTTTCGCCACCTGCAAAAAAACACATCGAACAACCACTTTCTCGCCATTCAAAACCGGCATTCTTAAATATTTTATCAATTCCTTCTGCTTCGGCTGTCAATTTTACCTCTGTTGAACCAGGGACACAAATCGCACGGATGCCAGAAGCCACTTTTCGGTTTTTAAGTAATTTTGCCGTGCGCCTTAGATCTGGTAAACGACTATTTGTACATGACCCGATAAATGCAGCATCTATTTTTAATTCACTTAAGCTTTGACCCGGCTCTATTGCCATATAATTCAATGCATTTTCAGCTGCAATTCGTTGATTTTTATCTTCAAAATCATCTGGTGACGGGATTTTTTCATCTAAACCAATTGATTGCTCCGGACTAGTTCCCCACGAAACAGTCGGTTTTAATTCCGTCGCATCAATGATAATTTCTTTATCAAAAGTGGCTTCAACATCTGATTTTAAACCTTCCCAATATTCAATAGCTTTCGCCCGTAATTCCCCTTTTGGTGCAAATGGCCTTCCTTTAACATAATCTAAGGTTTTCTCATCAACAGCGATCATGCCTGTAAAGGCACCAAATTCCACGGCCATATTACAGAGTGTCATACGGCTCTCCATAGAAAGTGACTTAACAGCTGAGCCCGAAAATTCAACGGCATAACCGACGCCACCCGACGCTGTGTATTTAGATATTAAATGTAAGATCATATCTTTTGCCGTCACACCAGCTGGCAATTCACCATCAAACGAAACACGCATGGATTTTGGCTTTTCCATTCTAAGGACACTGGTGGCTAGTGCTTGTTCTGCCTCTGTGGTTCCAATTCCCCAGGCCAGAGCCCCAAATGCACCTTGCGTACAAGTATGACTATCAGGGCACACAAGCGTTAATCCCGGCAATATTATTCCCTGTTCCGGAGAGGTCACATGAACGATACCTTGCTCTCTATCACCAATATCAAATAATCTGATATTCTCATTCTTTGTCGTTTGGCGTGTCATTTCAATAAAATCACGGCCACCTTGCATCGTTGTCTTATCTGTTCTACCGGGAAAAGTATCAACGATATGATCCATAGTGCAAAACACCTTCTCAGGGTTTAAGACGCTTCTTCCAGCATCCTTTATGCTAATCAGCGAAATACTTCCTGTACGTTCATGCAGAAAAATACGGTCGATATAAATTAAATCCACACCGTCTGCCAATTGACAAACAGTGTGGACATTCCATAATTTTTCAAAAAGTGTCTCTGAACCCACGACGACTAGTTATGACCCCCGAAAGGTAAACGTTGCGGGTCAGTTCTCTCTTTAAATACTGTCCATGTTGTTGCATTTGAACGCGTATCATCAATCGGTGGCGGCGTCATATATTTCGGCTCAACATCTCTGATATAATCTTTAAGAACTTGCGGCAGCTCATCATGACTATCAAGTAATTTACCAATAGCATTAACATATAAAATTCCTTCACGGCCTTGCATCTCCATCCATGGGAGCCAATCTGATAATCGTGTCCAAGAAATATCGACATTGGCGACATCTTTATCCCCGTCAAGAAGATCATCCGTTTTACCCATGAAACTGAACATTTCAGTCGCATGATAAGCACCACCAACATATTTTTGATAATCACCTTGCATAGTGTTGTGATAAAAGAGCGGAACTGTAAGATTAATAAACCAACTATCTTTTATTTCTCTACCTATCCATTTTGCAGCAGGTTTTCCTTCTGCATCATAAGGGTAGCTTGCGCGCTGATTAACGGGATCGTTTGATACATGCATCACATCCACTTCACGATCAAGATAAGGGTTTTCCCACTTATCTAGTACCTCACCTGTCACAGGGTCACGATACAGCATGATTTCGCGTGTAATCAGTTTATATCCTTTTCCGCGCTTTTCGTCTTCAACTGATACACACTGACGTACAGTCATACCCGTTGATCTAAATAAAAGTTTATCGGCCTCGCCACGTTTGCGGCCATAAATATAACCATCAAACATATAGCGTGTAATTTTTTGATCTGTACTAGAGCAATAAATTTTTCTTGTTGCTTCTATAATCCCCTCAGATGTTTTAAGGTCAATCGTTTCTGCTGATACAGTTGAAACAGCACATACGCTTAAAACGGCGCTTGCAATCTTCCATTTTAAATTCTGCACGATATTCATTATTTTCTCCAATGTTGGATATGAGTTTATAATTAATACTAAAGATATACTATTATAACTTTTCTTCAAGTAAACAGTCAAATAATTTTAATGATTGTCTTTCCAAAATTCTGACCTTTCATCAAACTTTCAAAAGCGTGAGGTGCTTGCTCTAGACCTTCTGACACGTCTTCTCTGTATTTTATTTTACCACTGTCTAATAGTGGTATTGTGAAATCAAGGAATTCCTGCTTTTTGTCATAATGATCATATACCACAAGACCACGAACAGTGGCTCTTGCCTTAATGATAGATGCAGGGTTTGGTCCGGGCGGAATAACATTAGAATTATATTGCGCCATAAGACCACATAATACCACGCGCGCCCCAAGCGCCAACTGCCACATGGCGGTATCCAACATGTCACCGCCAACATTGTCAAAATAAAAATCGACACCGTCTGGGCATTCTCTTTTTATTGCGTCCACAAGCGTATCATTTTTATAATTTATTGTACTATGAAAACCGGCAACATCTCTTAACCAGCCGCATTTCTCATTGCTGCCTGCAATACCAACTACACGGCAACCTTTGTGAAGTGCGTATTGTCCCACCATCGAGCCAACAGCGCCACTTGCAGCAGAAACCAAAACAACATCAGAAGGTTTTAACTCACCCAAATAATGCACACCTGCATAAGCGGTAAGACCTGGCATTCCCATTATTCCTAAAGCTAACGAAGAAGGTTTAAGTCGCTTATCAACCAAAGTAGCATCATCTGCATTTGTTACAGAATATTCTTGCCATCCACCAAAATGCATAACTAGGTCACCGACTTTAAAGGCATCCGATTTACTCTCTGTTACTTCGCTATGCGTTTCACCTCTCATTAAGTCACCCGGGCGAACAGTTCCCGAAATATGGCGACCACTAATTTGTCCTCTCATATATGGATCAAGCGAAAGATAATGCGCTTTGCATAGGATTTCTCCGTCATTAAGGGATGGAATATCTGTTAAAGCAATGTCGAAATTTTCGGCACTCGGATTACCGTCCGGTTTGGATTTTAATATGATTTGAGTGTTCTTCATCTTGAGGTCCTATAGCAGAAAGAGTGAAAGAGATGGCCAGAATGTTACGATCAACAACCCGATAAACATAAGTAAAAGAAATGGCAGAACAGCTTTAGCAATTATCCAAAAGTCTTCTTTAAACACGCCCATTGCGACAATTAGGTTTAACCCTAAAGGCGGCGTCAAATAACCCAACTCTAGATTTACAATCATTAAGATACCAAAATGAGTGAGATCGACATCTTGTGCGATTGCAAGCGGCGCTAAGAGAGGCGCCAATATTAAAATTGCTGAACCGATATCAACAAAACATCCCACAACAATTAGTCCTACTAGTGTTAATAATAAGAAGGATGTCTGGCTATTCACGTTTGCTTGAATAATTTCAACAAGCCCATGGGGCACATGTTCATATGCAAGAAACGTATTGATGGAAAGCGCCATCATAAGTAACGGTATAAGAGACCCCAGCATGGTTGACGTCTCAATAATAACTTTCTGAAGATCAGTAAAATTCATTTCCTTATGGATAAAAACTTCGATGATAACGGCATAAAAAACGGCTACAGCTGCAGACTCAGTTGCTGTAAATAATCCCGAATAAATTCCACCTAAGATCAATACTGGCATAAACAATGCAAATATACCTTTCTTAGCGACCGTAATAATTTCTGATAGTTGGAAATCGCCTCTTTCAATTTTTAAATTATATATCAGCGCATAAATGCTAAAAATTGATGTGAGCATTATCGCAGGGCCGATCCCCGCTTTAAACAAATCTGCTATAGATGTCTGCGTCATTACACCATAAAGAATAAGAGGAATACTTGGAGGTACAATGATACCCAGAGTTCCCGCTGCACAAAGAGACCCAAGTGCAAAATTTTTCGAATAACCGGCTTTAATCAACGCAGGATACATTATAGACCCAACGGCAATTAATGTGACAGTAGATGAACCTGAAATTGCAGCAAAGAAAGCACAAGACAAAATAGTTGCGATCGCAAGGCCGCCCGGAACGGGTGCAGTTGCGACCCTCATCATTGTAATAAGACGCTTAGCAATACTTCCTTGCGACATAATATTACCGGCTAGGATAAAGAGCGGTATGGATAAAAGAACTTCCTGATCAGCGGCAGCCCATATATCCATAACAACATAGCTAAGTTCACCATCGCCCCAAACAACATAACACCAGCCAGCAACGAACCCTAGAATCACAACAATACGCTGCCTTAAAAGCAGAGCAACAATGATTAATGCGATAAAAAGAAAAGTCATCATTTGGAAAGACCTTCCTGATTTGCCATGTCACTATTATCGCCAAGTCTTATTTCAGGATACAGAGCATATAATGAGTGGCGAATAAAACCAACGATAAAGGCAAATGGAATGACAGACTGCATTGGCCATATGGCAATTCTGAGCATCCTCGATGTTTCTTCAAGAAGATAAGTTTCATAAACAACGCCGATTGAAACAATTGCAAAAACTAAACTAAACAAAGCATGAAGGCTTTCTTGAACAGATATAATTTGAAACTCCCAAGATTTTGGCAGCAATTGATCCGCAAATTTCGGTCTTAAATGTCGTCCTTTATGAGACGCAAGTCCAAAGCTAATAAGTGCCGTAACAATCATTGCATAAACGGCAATTCTCATAGCGCCAGCTATGCCCACGCCTGCAATTTTACGAATGATCACATCGGCGATAATAATCAACGTCATCACAGAAAAAGCAAAAATTGCGACAGCTCTTTCAAATTGATAAACTTTATCGAGGAAATTTTTTGCACTTTCCATTCAGCCCCCCCCTCCATTTACTTGAAGTCGTCGGTATTCATCGCGTCCTTTGATCATAGCATCATAAATTTCCTGCGAACGCCCCCCAATATCAGCAATAATCTGTTTATAATTATCTTTTGTTGCTTCTTTCCAAGCATTTTTCTGATCTTCTTTTAAATCATAAACTGTCACTGCTTCATTATTTCTTAAATTAGCCAACAGGCCTTCTGACATTTGACGCACGCTGTTTCGCGATTCCATTGATGCTGGGAACGCATTTCGAACTTGTTCTTGTTCTATTGATGTTAGGCCGTCAAACCATTCTTTATTTGCGACTAAAACACCAGAATCGTATGAATGCTGTGTAAGCACAAGGTGTTCGGCTTCACTCGATAAACCGGTTAATGTATAAATGACAACATTTGTTTCACCGCCCTGTATAAGTCCCGTTTGTAAGGATGGGATCACATCAGCTACTTCCATTTGATGGATATCACCACCAAGAGATTGCATCATTATTTGTGCGGCTTCAGAAGCCTGGGTTCTTAATCTATATCCATCGGCATCAGTCGGTAAAATAAAGGGATCTCTTCCATACATATGGGCCCAACCAACTTCAACCCAGCGAATTAATACTAAACCTTTTTCAGCAAACAACGGCTGAAAAACATCTAACATGTAATTATCCATCACATAGTCTACTTCTTCAAAGCTATTAAATACATAAGGAGATAGTAAAACCGACATTTCAGGAATAACAGCAGAACTACCGCCAATGGTAAAACCTCCGAACTGAAGTCGGTTTCGCCTCACATTTGTCATTGAAATTGGTTCACCGCCAACTTCACCGCGAATTAAAAGCTTAACATCAAAATTACCGCCTTTTTCATTTGCTGCCAGCAAATTTTTATTAAAAATTTGCCAGTCCGCATCCCAGGGTGTTCCGGGTGCCGCGAATGCGCCCGCAATTAGTTTAGTGGGTGCTGCTTCATCCGTCTCTTTGGTATTGCTTGAAAGTGAGAAGAAATAGAGGCCAAACAGCATTGGAATTATAAATAAAACCCAACCGCCTAATGATCTAATTTTTGAATTTTCATTCATGTTAACCTCGATTTTCGTTTTTTAAATTACAATCACAATTCGCAACAATTGATCACATTGTGTATTCCGCATCAACACCTAAACGGTAACCCAGTTCTATTTCACTTTTTCTTTTTTTATTGCCCTTCGATCGGTGGGAATATACCCGATTTAGCTACCTGAGAGGGCACAGGTTTTTTCAGTAAATTTTCTAACCATAATGAAGTATCAATAACTTTAACTAAATCTACGCCTGTCTTTATGCCGCTTCTATTCAACATATAAACCAAATCATCCGTAGAAATATTTCCTGTTGCATGCGGTGAAAATGGACACCCTCCTATACCACCAATACTTGCATCTAGTACTTCAACTCCAGCATCAATGGCAGCAATTGCATTTGCAAAACCAGTATTACGACTATTGTGAAAATGGCATCTTAATTTGATATCCGGCACTGCATCCTTGACGGCACTGATTACTTCTTTAATTTGGGAAGGGACAGCTACTCCTATAGTATCTGCTAGACCAATTTCCGTAGGCTCTGCTTTAGCAGCTAAACGTGCAATATCAACCACCCGCTTAGTTGAAACCTCTCCTTCAAATGGACATCCAAATGCCGCACCAATAATAATTTGTGCCTTCATATTTTCTTTATGGGCATTATCTGCTATTCGGGTCCATTGTTTTATAGTTTCGTTAACTTCAACACCCTGATTACGTTTATTAAATGTTTCCGTGGCCATAACAGCACATCCAACTTCATCCAATTTTAAATCACGTGCTCTTTCAAATCCACGATAATTAAGAACCAAACCCGTATATGTAACATCATTATGCTCAGGTAACATTTGCACCAAATTTTCAGCATCCGCCATTTGCGGCACCCTTTTTGGACTCACAAAACTTGTTATCTCGATTCGTTTTAAACCTGCGTCTATGGCACGCTTAATTAGTGATAGCTTATCAATCGTTGAAACTATCTCTTTTTCGCTTTGTAATCCGTCCCTTGCGGACACTTCGACGATCTCAATACTATTGATCATTAGCCCTCATATTTGCGTTTAGATTTTTATTGAAATTATTTTATACAAGGATGGACTAAAATGGCAAGATATCATATCATTATATCATTATTACTTTTAACGATGGGAATTGTAAAAAATGACTGACGAAATTGATCAGAATCTTACTGGCCCTTTAAAAGGGATAAGAGTTATAGAACTAGGACAATTACTAGCGGGTCCCTTTTGCGGTCAACTCCTGGCGGACTATGGCGCTGAAGTAATCAAAGTTGAACAACCCGGTGTGGGTGACCCTATGCGTGTTTGGGGTCGTGAAAAATCTCATGGCAAATCACTTTGGTGGCCAATTATTGCAAGAAATAAAAAATCTATCACATTAAATTTAAGAACTGTAGAAGGGCAGAAAATCATACGAGATTTAGTCGCAAATGCAGATATGTTACTTGAAAATTTCCGCCCTGGAACGTTGGAGCGTTGGGGCCTTGGTTATGATAGACTGAAAAAAATAAATCCTGGTTTAATTATGATACGCGTCTCTGGTTATGGTCAAGACGGCCCCTATTCAAAGAAAGCAGGATACGGTGCCATTGGTGAAGCAATGGGGGGCATGCGTTATGTGGTAGGTGACCCTTCCACACCACCAAGCCGCATGGGTATATCAATTGGCGATCACTTAGCAGCTACTTTCGCATGTCTGGGTGCCCTTGCCGCCTTACACCATAAAAACATGACTGGTGAAGGCCAAGTGATTGATAGCGCAATATATGAAGCTTGTCTCTCAATGATGGAAAGCTTAGTAACCGAATATACCGAAGGCGGTTATATTCGTGAACGATCAGGATCAATTTTACCTAAAATAGCACCTTCAAATATTTATCCAACCAAAGATGATAGTATGGTTCTAGTAGCCGCAAATCAAAATACCGTTTTCGCACGCCTCGCAGAAGCAATGGAAAGACCGGAACTTGGTGAAGATCCGCGCTATAAAACACACGTGGCGCGTGGCGACAATCAAACAGAGCTAGATGATATAATTTCTAATTGGACTTCAACACTGACTGCTGATGAGTTACAAGAGAAACTTGACGAGTATGGTATTCCACAGGGTAAGATATACCGCGCTCCGGATATGCTTGATGATCCGCACTTTAAAGCGCGCGAAGCCATTTTAAAAATAGCGCATCCACAGTTTAAGAATTTACAAATGCAAAATGTTTTTCCAAAATTTTCCAAGACACCAACTACTGTTCGATGGACAGGGCCAGAGTTAGGGGAACATAACGATTATGTTTATAAAGAAATATTAGGCATGAGCGATGATGATATTAATGAAAATAAAGAAAAAGAAATAATGTAATGACGAGAAAAATTAATTTCCAACGTGCCAATTATGTAGTTACGAACCTCGAACGCGCCTTAAAACTATACAGAGATGTTCTCGGGTTTAAAGTCATATTTAACAAAGATGCTCCTGACGATAGCTATTCTTATGATGTTTTTGACATTAAAAAAGGTAGGGACATGGGATTCTGCGTGTTAGGGACTGATGATGAGCCAAACTGTTTGGCACTCACTGAATTACGTGAAGGTACATTAAGCCCTGTTCCAAGTCCAAGACGTGCAGCAATTGTACTTCGCGTAGAGCATTTTGATGAAGCCGTCGCAGGCGCTCAAGAATTAGGATTAAAAACATATCAAGAAGATCGACTTGAAACCAATGATGGTCGAGTTGGCCGAGAATTAGGTATTATTGATTTTGACGGGAACCTTGTTGTCATTTATTGCATTTTAAGTTCGTCTTAATTGTTTAGAAGGAAGCCCTATGGCATCAATTGATCCCACATATAAAGCAAACTTCCAGCGCGCAACTTATCTGGTTTCAGATATAGAGCGCTCTTTAAAAATATCCCGATATACTTGGCTTCAAGGTTGATTTTTATAAAAATTATGGTGAAGATTCATATGCATATGAAATTTTCAAGATCAAACCATCAACTTCGCTTAATTTTTGTGCTCTCAGCACCGATGATGAATTGCGTTGTTTTGCATTACTCGAACTAAAAGATACTAATTTAGAAAAGAACGATGGATTACGTAGGTCCGCAATAATTTTCAGATGTGAACATTTTGACATCGCGGTTGAAAAGCTTAAAGATATCGAATTGACTATGTTTGACGAACATCAACTAGGAACAAAGGACGGTCGTACTGGGCGAGAATTGGGATTTCTCGATTTCGACGATAATCTTGTCGTCATATACTGCATAACAAATATGCCGGATTAATTTATAATAAAGGGAAGAATTATGACTGATAAAATAGAGGGAATAGTTAGCTTAGAGAATGACTATCCAGAGAGTGGCTATGCTTGGTATGTCGTTGTACTATTAACACTAGGTTATATTTTATCTTTCCTAGACCGCATAATTATAAATCTTTTGGTTGAGCCTATTAAAGCCGATTTTGCCTTAACCGATACACAAATCGGATTACTTATGGGTGTAGCTTTTTCCATATTTTACGCAACCATGGGTATTCCGCTTGGCTGGCTCGCGGACAATATGAAACGAAAAACCTTAGTCGCCGTTGGTATGCTAGTGTGGTCTGCGGCAACGTGCTTTTCAGGTTATGCTAAAAGCTTTATCGGGCTTTTTGCAGCACGCATCGGTGTTGGCGCTGGTGAAGCTACCTTATCGCCGTGTGCTATTTCATTAATATCAGATTTGTTCCCCGAAGAAAAAAGAGGTCGTGCCATTGCACTTTATTCCAGTGCACTATCCATTGCATCAGCCACAGCATTCTATCTTGGTGGTCAAATACTTACCTGGGCCAATACGACCGATACATCAAGCATGTTTCTGATTGGTGGCTTAAAACCTTGGCAAATCGTATTTGTCGTTGTGGGTGCACCTGGCGTATTACTCAGTTTTTTTATGTTGTTGGTAAAAGAGCCAAAAAGACAAATAAAACGCGTAAAAAATGAAAGTCCCATCAGCTTTTTAAAAACCATTAATTATTATAAGAATAACCTAGGTAGCTTCTTGGGTGTATCATTATTAGTCGGTGTGATGACAACCATCGCTTATGCTCAATTTTTCTCCACTTCATTATTCATCAGAACTTGGGGATGGGAAGCCAGTGATTATGCATTTCGAAACTCTATCGGTTTACTCGTATTTGCACCACCAAGTGTAATGATCGCAGGCTGGTTCGTAGATAAACTTCATAAACAAGGCGTGGAAGATGCCGCTTGGAAAGTATTTAAAATAGGCTTTATTATTATGATCCCACCAAATGTGCTATTTCCGCTTATGCCGGACCCTTGGATTGCGCTATATGTATCATTCTTTGGCCTAATCGGTATTGCAACAGTAACAGCCGCTGGTGTACCTGCAATGTTAAAAATTATTCCAGGCAAAATACGCGCACAATCAATTGCTATATATTACATGATCATTAGTATGTGTGGCTTATTGATAGGACCAACATCGGTTGGTTTTCTTGCCGATACCTTCGGAAGTTTACAATATTCTATGGCAATAGTGCCAGCTATATTCGGTATTTTAGGGCTTTGTTTCCTACCAATGATCAACCGTATTTATTTGAATCAACTCAAAAAAGAAATAACCATCTAATTAAGGATATAATTAATGACTGCAATAATAAAACGTACCACTCTAATCGTCCGCAATATGGAAAAATCTATTGAATTTTATAAAGGCGTTCTTGGTATGACTAAATATTACGATAATCAAATCATATTAGGAGGCGATTTGCTTCCAGCAGGTAAAGAAGGCGACGTAACTCATTTAACCATGTGGAAATGCGAAGATCCTGTTATAGGAATGATCGGCCTATTAGAATGGATTGATCCCGTTTGGGAAGCGCCCGGAATTACATATGAAGTTGGTTATGGAAACCCCGTCTTTGTGGCAGGTGTAGAAAGTGCCGAAGACGCATATGAAAAGGCAAAAACTTTAGGTTGCAAAATTCGTGCTCCATTATCAGAAGCAGAATATCCAGCTGCAAAAGGTGGTATTATGCGCGTTAGATCAGTCGGCGTGTTTGATCCTGACGGTCACTTTTTTGAATTAAATCAAACGCTTTAAATTATTGTTGGCTCTGCCAGCTGTTGAGTATTTCACTTGCGCTGGCAGACCACACCCCTTCCTTACTCATAAGATAATCTAAAATATCTTCAAGAAATTTTATACGGTGTGGCTGTCCTATCATCCAAGGGTGGAGGGATAATCCAAGTATCCTACCTCCCTGTTCTTCTGCTTCAGAAATCAATAAATCTGCGGCGTCTTTAATTTGCTCACCATAAGACTGTTCAGAATGTAAATTGTTAAGAAGAATAAACCTGTCTTCAAGCTCATTGGATAATGGCATTGCCATTAACGGGCCATTTCCCGTTTTAAATTCATAGGGCATATCATCATTTACCCAATCGCAGAAATATTCAATGCCTTCGTTCTTTTTAAGCACTTCGGGCGTTTGGTCACTTTCAAGCCTGCTAGGGCTAAGCCAACCATTAATATCCTTTGTAGCAAATGGCCTAAGGGCATCAAGCGTTCTGCTAACGAGGTCATTTTCTTCAGAAAGGCTTAAACCATTATGATGCATTGAATCCATATTCCAGCCGTGGGCGATAATTTCTGCATTTCTTTCCTTAATAGCATTCAACAAATAAGGAGTTCGTTGCGCGAGTTCACCATTCACCGCATAAGTAGCTACTACATCATATTTATCAAAAGCTTTAAGCATACGATAAATGCCGACGCGGTTTCCGTAATCACGTAATGAATAATGACGAAGATCCGGATAGGGCATCGCCATACCCCCGATAGGTATTGCAGGAACACCTTGTTGGTTTAAAGGGAAAAACTGCAAACTGACATTGATCCAAAGAGCCAGTTTTTTACCATTCGGCCAATTGACCAATTTACGGTCACTAAGCATTGACCAATCGTATCGGTTATGGTCCATTCCGTACTGGCGTTTAGGATATTCAAGATAGGATTTATCAAGTGACATTATGACGCCTCCTTCTTCGCCGTAATATCCGCGATCGCTGCGCCATAATTATTTTCAATATAATATTCAGCAATTTCACGACCCGTTGTGACCCAAACATCACTATGTCCCGTGATATATTCAAGTGCCTCTTCAAATGCCTTAAGTCGGTGTGGACAACTTACCTGATAATTATGTGTCGGAATGCACATAACAGTGCCATTTTCCGCACCCTCTTCATATAATCTGTCAAAATTATCCTTTATAATTTGTCCGTAGCGACGCGGCTCGATTTGATTAACCACGTACGCAATAGTATCATTCATCTCTAGCGAATAAGGAATTGAAACAAATTTCTTACCACTTCTAAGGTTGATCGGTGTCGGTTGATCATCATGGAAAAGATCGCATGTATATGTGCCCCCTTCATCACCGAAAAGTTCAGTACCAACTTCAGCAAATAAATCAAGCGTTAGTTCAGAATGAGATAAAGCAGGTGCTAAATACCCCGCGCATTTTTGTTTCGTATGCTTATAAATCGTTTCCATAGCATTACGGATCATTTCGCGCTCTTGATCTTCATCCATGCCATATGTATAGCGGGTATTATAAATACCATGACTGAAGAACTCCCAATTGCGTTCTTTACATAATTCTATAATTTCCGGATGATGTTCACAGAGGGCCGTTGAAAGTGATATGGATCCACGAATTCCATATTTATCAAGTAATTTCATTTGACGCACATGCCCCACTCGATTGCCATAATCACGGATTGAATAGCCCGCTATTGAAGGGTTCGGTGCTGGCCAAGGTTTGCGAAATGGGTTGTCTGGCGGGTCTAATTCATAAAATTCAATATTAGGCGCAATCCAAAAAGCAACTTTTGCGCCATTCGGCCACCTAACTTTCGGTCTATTATCATATGGCCAGTAATCATAGAACCCTGGATCATTTTTCATTATTGTTCACCCAAATAATCAAAAACGTCCTTCACATCTACGACATCAGCATATTTAAGTAACAAGTCAGTCAAGTTAGCAAAATGAAAACTTTCATGTTTATCGGCGACACATTCTTCAGGGACAATTGTCCTATAGCCACGTGATAAACTCTCGACAGCTGTAGCGCGAATGCAGCCTGATGTAGAACCACCCGTTATCACCAATGTATCAACCTGATGCCAAACGAGCAAGCTTTGCAAAGGCGTTTCAAAAAAAGCTGAAGGCATTTTTTTTAAATAAACAGCATCCTTAGAACGATCAATTTCTAATCTATCATCAAATTCACTTCTGCGTGATCCAAATTTTATATTCTGAAGACTATCAGGCGTATCTGTTCGTGTTCCCCATACTCCAGCGTCAGAAGCGTCATCCATATAGGCAACATGCGTCCATATCACCGGCCATTCAAGAGCACGAAACTTTTTAGATAAATCATTAATATATTCCATCTGGCGAGGATCAGTTTCATAAGCGGTTTTAAATTCACCGACAGAGGTATATGCTTTTTGCGGATCAACATTTACAAGAGCCGCTTTTTTACCAAAACCAAATTTTGCCCGCGAGGGGTTTGATTTAATCTCTTTATATATTTCTCTTGCTGTTTTATCGCTAAGTTCCATGCCCACTCCAATATTATAAGATTTTTATTTTATTACTATAAAGATGTATTTGGTAGCAGAAATGACTTTTGTCACTAAAACTTATGGACTTATGAATTCGATCCGTAATGATCCGCAATTTCAGCCAATTTTTCTTTATCCAAAAGCCGTACGACCCAGTTCTGGGATAACTCGATTAACCCTTTTTTCTTAAGAAACGAAAAAGCGCGGCTAACTGTTTCAATAGTGATCCCTAAATAATCAGCAATATCCGCGCGTGTCATCGGTAATGTAAACTCATCGGTATGACTATCAAATTTTACCTGACGTTTATCAATGTAAAGTAAGAAATACGCAATTTTTTCTATTGCATTTTTACGACCTAAAACGAAAATTTGGTCCATGGTTGCGGCCAAAATTCTCGTCGCAATTTCATGAACACGTTGTTCAAGTTCTGGATATTTTACATAAAGTGCTTGTATGTCACGAATATGCCATTTACAAGCGGTCATATCCGTAAGAGCGCGGTCGCTAATACTATAGGCTGGCCCTGCAGAAACTCCAATAAAATCTCCAGGGTATATAAACGCCATGATTTGTCTTCTTCCATCACTGGCTAAACGTTCCACAGCAGATACGCCTGAGGAAAGATTATAAACATATTTTGTGCTATCTTCTTCATGCAATAGATAGCTTCCTTTTTTCACCTTAACCGGATTAGCAATTTTGAATAATTCAGCAATGCTTTCCCCATCGAAAACAGAGCAAAGTTTGCTATTTCTAGCCTGACAATTATTACAATCTATACCCACGCCTTATCCCTAACGCATTATGGTTTTAGGATTATATTTTGCATAGATGTAGGTTATTTCAAAGGAAAAACTTTATTTAAGATCATTTATATAAGAAATAATCTGAGCCTCACTAACCACTTCGGCATATTTTGCTTGAAGATCAAAAAGATTAGCATCATGCGGCCTTGGGTGTCTATCACCAACTGCATCGCGAACCACAAGTGGCACAAATCCATATTGACAACAATCAACAGCCGTTGCACGAACACAGCCCGATGTTGAAAGGCCCGTAATAATTAATCCATCAACATTTAATTCAGATAAATATTCAGATAACCCCGTATTGAAAAAGGCACTTGCATATTGTTTGGTTAAAACTCTATCGGTTGTTATTGGCATTAATTCTGGCAAAAACGCCCCCATTGGACTGCCTTCATCAAACAGTTTAAGTGCCTTTACTTTTTTATAAAAAACACCTCCGTCGCGGCCACCGTCATGATATTCAACATTTGTAAAAATAACCGGTATATTATTTTTTCTAGCTATTTCTAATATACGTACTGCACTTTGAACGACCTCTTCAACTCCTGCATAGAGTGGGGAACTGGTGTCAAGATAAGCGCGAACAAAATCAACGAAAATTAGAGCAGGACGTTTAACGGTGGGCATAGAGCCACCAAAAAGTGCTCCTTCATAATCTTCTAATAAATCTTTATCCAAGGCTATCACCTCTTTAAACGTCTAATTTTTTGATCACTTTTTATGAAATAAGAATCTCGATAACGTTTTTCATCTTCAATATGATCAAGGATAATTTGCATTTTTTTCATCAAAAGCTTCTATAGGAAAAGCATCTGCCGTATTGGTCATGATAGCTCTTTTTCTAAAGAAACGATGATAACCCGCTGGCCCCATCCGCGATTCACCTAAGCCAGAAAGTTTGAATGAATTTTTTTCTGCTTCATGCATAAAACCAGTAAGGCTTCCTTCATTGATACTGATCCCCCCTGCTTCAATTTGCACAGCTACTTCATTCGCATGGTCCATATTCTCTGAATAAACGGAACCACTAAGACCATATTCTGTATCATTTGCTAAACTTATGGCTTCTTCGTCACTTTCAAATGACATAATAGGTAGTACAGGACCAAATGTTTCTTTGGTTATAATATCCATATCATGAGTGATATTAGTAACCACAGTTGGACGGCACCATAATCCACCGCCATGATGTTCTATGTCACCACCCACATGAATCTGAGCCCCTTTTTCGAGTGCATCATCCAATTGATTTTTAATGATACCGGCTTGTTTTTCAAAAATAATTGGCCCGATGTGTCCGCTATTTATATTCGGATAATTTAGTTCTACTTTTTTTGCTTTCTCGACAATCTTCTCGACAAAAACATCATAAAGATTTTTGTGCACATAAATGCGTTCAACAGATTGACATGCTTGTCCGGTGTTAACGATTGACGCACGCAGGATTGACGTTACAGCACGGTCCAAGTCAGCATCCTCTAATACAATCGCTGGATCTTTGCCGCCAAGCTCGAGAATAGCCGGAATAAAGTTTTTTGCCGCACTTTCTGCAACTAATCGGCCCGTCACCACACTTCCTGTGAAGCACACAATGTCAACATGATCGATAAGTGAAGCACCCGTGCTGCCATCACCATCAATAAAATGAATGATGTCATTAAGCTCTTCAACTTCTGCAATTGCTTTTTTTAATGGGCCAGCGAAACGAGGCGTTACCTCACTTGGTTTTACGATTACGGTAGCTCCCGTCATTATTGCAGGCAAAGCGTCAATTAGAGAAAGAGTTAACGGAAAATTCCAAGGGCTGATTACGCCAACAACAGCATATGGAATTAATTCACTTCTATATTCAATACATGGCATTGAACCCGATTTTTTAGTAGCTGGCGCATCGACAGACCTTGCCACCGCAATCCAACGATCAATTGCATTTGCGATACCATCAACTTCCGCTACTGAAATATATAAGCGTCCCGTATCATCGCAAAGCGCTTTAATCATATCGTCACGGTTATTGGCAACCGCTTCTTTTAATTTATTTAATATTGAAATTCGATATTCTAAACCTTGGGTGAGCCATTCTTTTTGTCTTGTTCGCATTATCTTAGTCAATGCGGCGATTTCATCATTACCCATAACAGAAATTTTGTAATCAAATTCGCCATTTCGAGGATTTCTAACAGGTAGAATATCACTCATATTATACCCCACTCATCAAGCGAACGACGACCTTTGCTTTACCAAGTCTTAGTTTTTTGACTTCAGCATATTCAGGAGAATTCCAAAATTCTTGCGCGGCTTCTATAGAAGGCCACCTTGATACTACCACTTTTTTTTCTTCGGACCAATCGCCTTCAAGAGTAACAGCTTCTTTTGCTCCTCTCACGATATATTCACCACCGAATTTTTCAATGAGGTCTGCAGCGGCAACCGCATAATCACGAAACTCTTCCAAATTTTCAATTTCTGCAATTACAAGCATATAAGCAGACATATTCACCTCTTTTTTTATGGTATATTAAATAGTTTAAGCCTCAACATCGGGAACTAAATTATTACCGAAAAAATATATTTTTACATTTTTATATTTAGTTTATTGGCTTGTTTTGTACAATGAAAATGATATATCAATATATGTTATCAACAATGACTTTTGTCATTCCAAATTAATCGAAACAAGGTTCGCGGAAAATCATGACTGATAAAACCATAAGCCACAAAGATTCAATCGATGAGACTTTACCAACACCACTTTATCATCAAATTTATGTATTGATCCGTGAAAAAATATATTCAGGCGATTACCCTAATGGCAGCCTAATTCCCACCGAAAACGAATTAGAAAAGTTATTCGATGTATCCCGAATTACTGTAAAACGTGCACTTGATGAACTTGCCGCTGAAGGTCTTGTCACCCGTCAACGTGGACGCGGTACAACCATAACATTCTCAAATCCTGTTTCTCATTCTTCTGCAAACATGGATGGTTTAATTGAAGATTTGATTTCTATTGTAAAAGAAACCACCGTAGAAATTATCGAGTTTGATTATGTAAAAGCTTCACCACAAGTATTGGATGCATTAAAACTTGATCCATCCGCAATTGTACAAAAAGTAATTAGAGTTCGCAAAAAAGATAGCACGCCGTTTTCATATGTTGTCACACATTTACCAGAAGAAATCGGCAGGTCTTTTTCAATAGACGAACTTAAAAACGAACCTATTTTAGCACTAATAGAGAGATCAGGAAAATCCATCTCTAGGGCAAGACAAACTGTAACAGCAACACTAGCAGACGGAACCACCGCACCTGCTCTTGGGGTTAATATTGGCTCCCCCCTACTTAAAGTTTCAAGAATAGTATATGACGATCAAGATATTCCTGTTGAATATATCATCATCTATTATCGTCCCGATCTTTACCAACTCAATCTCGAGCTTTCCCGCGTAGAAGGTGAAAAATCAAACTTCTGGTCAACTGAACAAAAATAGGAATAGGGACAGTTTGAATTATCTATCCAAATAAGATATAACGGTATGTCATTATAATTTATTCGGATAAATCATGAGTAATAAACTTAAATTTATTTCCAGACGTCAAGTTCTAGCGGGCCTTACTGCTGCTGGAACTTTTGCATTGCCATCTTGTGTTAATAGCGGTGAAGAAAAAAAACACTATGACACGATTATTATCGGCGCAGGTCTCTCCGGATTGCAAGCGTCACGCTTATTAGAACAAGAAGGTGCAGATTTACTTATCCTAGAAAGTAACAATCGAGTAGGTGGTCGAATTTTTACAATGGATGATGTTCCATCCACACCCGACGCTGGTGGTATGGAGATTGGGCAAATGTATGCCCGTGCGCGTTCTACCATAGATGATCTAAACATAGAACTTACTTCCTTTCCATCATCGCCTAGAGGGATGGCGATCAACATTGATGATCATTCCACCACTATGGCTAATTGGGGCGATTGGGAATATAATCCCCTACCTGCGGCTATCAAAAAGACACCACCTTTTGCGCTCATGAGAAGCGCTACGCCCACCCCTAACCCACTCATTGAATTAGACAGCTGGCTCGAAAAAGATGCACAGCAATATGATTTACCTTTATCTGAATACTTAAAGAATATTGGTGATACTCCATTAATCAGAAACATGATTGATATTAGTCTTCAGGGAGACAGACTGGAATATATATCCATGTTAGGTGAATTAAGGAAAGGTCGTATCGGGCAATTTGAACGCAGCAACGGCCCTTCAGAAATGGTCGTGGGTGGAGCGAGCCGCCTACCGGAAGCTATGGCCAAGAGCCTTAAATCCTCTATCTTCTTTGGTAAAAAAGTGATCCGTATTCAACGAACTGGAAATAAATCACTCGTTAGCAGCGAAGATGGCAGTGAATATAGTGCAGATCATGTTATTTGCACCCTTCCATATGCAGTCTTAAAGAATATTAGAATTGAGCCAGAATTAGCTGAACTACAACGTAAAGCGGTAAATGAAATACCATATTTACCAGCGACAGTGTTTTATTTTACATCTAGTGAGCCTTTCTGGGAAGTAGACGGCCTACCACCAACGATGTGGACCAATAGTGCGATTGAAAGGGTTTTTGCCTTAGCATCTATCGATAATCCAGTCGCCGTTTTCTGGGGATTAATCAACGGTAATAATGCAGTAGCATTTGATAAACTTTCCCGAGCGGAGCAAGAAAGTTTAATCATTACTGAAATGGAACGCATAAGACCCGCTTGCAGCGGGAAGCTCACTTTACATAAAATTCATTCTTGGACAGCATCACCTCATAGCCGTGGCGCCTGGGCATATTGGAAACCTGGCCAAATAACAAACTTTAGTAAAATTTATCACGCGCCTCATCAAAACATTCATTTTGCCGGCGAGCATACATCGACTTATGCAGCGGGAATTGAGGGCGCCTTTGAAAGTGGTGAGCGCGCTGCATTCGAAGTACTAGGAATATAACATGACGATCAATCTAGAATTTAATAATGGATGGCAAGAAGCCGTCATTGTCGTTAGTGATTTAAATCGTATAACAGAAGACCTTGAAATTGTCGGAGGTTGGAAAACCATTGATGAAGGAAAGTTAGAGCGTGAACAAATCCAGTTATGGTCGTTAGATAAAGTAGTCACTGGAAAATATAAATTAGTAAGAAACCCAGACACGACAAAAGGTTTCCTACGTTTTATTCAATTGGACAATATCGAACAAGAGCAGATCAGACCCTCAGGACAGATATGGGAAACAGGTGGAATTTTTGATTTAAATTTTCGTGTTACAGACATTAATGATAAATATAAAAAATTGTTGGCGCGCGGCTGGACGGCATATAACGACCCCACCGAATATGATTTTGGCCCAGTCACAGTTAGCGAAGTTTTAATGATAGGCCCAGATGGTGTATGTTTCGCTTTAATTGAAAGGATCGCTCCTCCATTAGAAGAAGACGGCAAACCTTATGCAATTAATAGAACGTTTAATTCTACTATGATAGTTAAAGATATTGATAAATCATATAAATTTTTCAGAGATACATTAGGTTTTAATACCGTAATGGAAGTCTTAGGCCATAGGCTTGAAGCTGGCCCCAATGTCCTTGGTCTCGCTCATAATATTGTACCAAACCATGCCATGAACGTATATATTGTGCATCCAAATGGTGTCACCGATGGTTCAATTGAACTTCTAAAGTTGGATGATCTCGAAGGCAGAAATTTTACTCCAAAGGCGAAGCCTTTTAATCTTGGCATAACGTCACTTCGTTTTCCTGTTACAAGCCTCGATAAAAAATATACTGAACTTAAAGAAAAAGACAGCATTACGATCTACGAACCAACTACACTTGAAATGAAACCATACGGGAAAGTGAAAATTTTTGCACTTGAACTTCCTGAAGGTGGATGGGTAGAATACTTTGAACCATTAAATTAGGGAATTTCATGAAAATCTATATTACAGTTATTTCACTCATATTCTTATCCACAAACGCCATTGCGCAAACAGCAAATGATGTTCTTGACCGTGATTTCAGATTAATGATGAGCTGGTTAGAAGGTGAATTTGATAATTCTGAACAATTTTTCTTTGAAGAAGAACTGAAAGTTCCTTTGGATGAACGAAAATCTCGAATACACATGACATTCAAGAAAATAGATTTGCCTGCTATTGGTGCAAATGTTTTTTACTTAGAACAATATACAGAAAACAATGCTGAAAATGTAGCTAGGCAGCGTCTATTTAGTTTTATGCCTGACTATGACAATGGCAACATTCGCATGCAAACCTTTACCTTTAAGGATGGTTCAATCGCAGTTGGATTACAAAACGAGCCAGACAAAATTGAGAATATAACTCCAGATGCTGTTACATCAATGAGTAGTGATTGTAACGCCATATGGACCCGAAGTGCCAATGAATTTGTCGGCAGAATCGCACCAGATAATTGTATAATAGAAAGCAGAAGAGGCGAAAGCCTTTATATCACCGGACATTTCGTCTTGAGCGAAAATAGTTATTGGACTTATGAAAGTGGTCGCCGAGCAGATGGAGCATATACATTTGGCAGTGAAAAGATTGATCCATTAAAACTTAATAAAGCAAGGTTTTTTAGATGTTGGATGGGTGTCCAGAATGATGAAATGGAAAGTGGATGGAATTTCACAGCCAACCAACCTATCCATGATCAAGGCGGTGAAATATGGATGACAAAAACTGGATCTAACCCTGAAAAAGTGGCAATTCGATTACGCAATGTTAGATGGCCATACGGACGTGGGCAAGATAGTCTGGTCATATATGCGTTAAAAGAAGGACAAGAAAAAGCTGTTTCATACGCATGGGGAAAATATAATGCAGCACTTTCAGGCATTAATTTGCGTTGGCTCCAAGCAGGATGTACTCTTAACCAATAATTCCATCAGATTGAAATTGCTTGATCTTTTCTGCTGAAAATCCATTTTCAATTAGAATGGATTCTGTCTGTTCACCAATTCCTGGAAGATCCTGACGAACACCCATTTTCTTACCGCCCATTTCTAACGGTAATGCCGGTAAACTAGTTTTATTGCCACCTGGAATATTCAAATCCAACAGCCCACCTGAGGCATTTAAGTGTGGATCATCAAAAAGATCAGTAGGCTCAGTAATAGGCGCAAACGGAAGACCAGTATGTTCAAGTTTTTCCATCAATTCACTTTTTGTATAATTCATAAAGGCTTGTTGCACGATAGGAACCAATTCTTCCCTATGCTTAACTCTACTCGTATTATTCTCATAATCAGGATTATTCGCCAATTCGTCAAGGCCGAAGCTTTTACAAAATTTACGCCATTGCGTATCTGATACTACGCCTACAAAAAGTTGTTCATTATCCTTTGTGTTAAAAACTTGATAAATTGCCCATGCTGATACGCGCACCGGCATAGGGGCTGCTGCTTTCCCGGTTACAGAATATTGTGCCATATGTTGCCCCATAAGAAAAACAGTACTTTCATAAAGTGAACTTTGTACTCTTTGTCCTTTGCCTGTCTTATCACGCTCTTTTAAGGCCGCTAATATTCCAATAACGCCAAACATGCCGCCCATTACATCAATGATGCTGGCACCTGCTCTGCTTGGTTTACCAGGGTCACCCGTCATATAAGCTAGGCCCCCCATCATTTGAGCCACTTCATCAAGTGCTGTTCTATGGGCGTACGGACCTTCTAGAAACCCTTTTTCAGAACAATAAATAAGTTGGTCATTAATTTCTTTAAGTTGGTCATAGCCAAGGCCAAGCTTATCCATTGCACTCGGACGAAAATTTTCAATCATAACATCAGCATCAGTAATTAATTTATGCGCGACAGCAAGCCCTTCTTCAGACTTTAAATTTAGTGTAATGCTTTTTTTATTTCGGTTATACATTGGAAAATATCCTGAACCGGATCCAACTAATCTTCTCGTATTATCACCGCCTATTGGTTCAACTTTAATAACGTCGGCGCCTAAATCTGCCAAAATGACACCCACTACAGGCCCCATAACCATGTGAGTAAATTCTATAATTTTAATACCATCAAGTGGCAAACCCTGTTTTTCAGACATCAATTTTCCTAAATTGAATTAAATATCATTTTGTTATATCATTATATCATTTCTTTATATAATTTATTATCTATATGATCAATAAAAATAGTCATCAATTTTGACACGAAAGACTAAACAAATGAAAAGTAAGACATACATTGAAATCAGTGAAGTCGGACCACGTGATGGCCTTCAAAGTATAAAAACAATCATGCCTCTTGAAGCAAAAAAGAATTGGATTTCAACCGCAGCAAAAGCTGGCGTTCCAGAAATTGAAGTTGGATCATTTGTCCCTGCGCATATATTACCGCAATTGGCTGATACAGCAGAATTAGTTGCACATGCCTTAACCATACCAAACCTAAAAGTTGCTGTATTAGTACCGAATTTAAAAGGAGTGGAAAATGCAATTAAAGCAGGAGCGCATAAAATCACTATTCCTGTTTCCGCTAGCGAAACCCATAGTTTAAAAAACGTAAACAGAACACATAAGCAAATGATAGATGAAATTGAAAACATTATGAGGATAATTAAAACCATTCCTATAGATAAAAGACCCAATTTTGAAGGAGGTATATCAACTGCCTTTGGTTGCACTATTGAGGGAAAAGTTTCAAAAAATAAGATTATTGAACTAGCCGTATCATTAATGGATGCTGGTTGTGACCAAGTCGGATTATCAGATACAACAGGGTATGCCACACCCAATCACATAATTAACTTTGTAAAAGCAGTCAAAAATGAAATAGGTGACCAAAATTTAACTGGATTACACCTTCATAATACTCGTGGTCTCGGTCTTGCAAATGTAGTCGCGGCACTTGATCACGGTATCACCACTTTCGATGCAAGCCTTGGAGGTATCGGTGGCTGTCCATTTGCACCAGGAGCAAGCGGAAACATTGTCACCGAAGATTTAGTTTTTATGCTTAATTCTATGGGATATGACACTGGTATAGATATTGAAAAACTGCTTTCCGTCCGAACCATAGTAAGGGATGCTTTACCTGACGAAACGTTATACGGCTTCCTTCCTGATGCTGGTATACCAAAAGGAAAATATTATGGAGACTGAAATAACAGATATTTATTTACAGTTATACACGCTTTAGATCATGAGGGTGAAAATATCAAAAAAACATGTGACGAATTATTAATGGCTCATAGTGAATATGTCGTCAGTATTATAGATAAAATTATCGTTGCCTGTCCAATATTCGCCAATGACAATAAGACAATTGTAGGATCAATCCTGATCTATAAAACCGAAGTTAAAAGTGAAGCAGAAAAGTTACTTAAGGGTGATCCTTATTATTCTTCTGATATCTGGGACAAGATATCTACTAATACATTTCGTGGCGCTATCGGTGATGTTGTGGGTGGAAAAGCTTTTATAAAAAAATGGCACCCATTTTATTACAAAAGAAACGCCAAAGAATTAGATAGCATGTTATCTTAAAATGGTTTGGTAACTCCAATAAAAGCCATAGAAATAATACTTACCCAATAAAGATAAGCACACTTACGACCTAACGCTAAAGTATCAGTAAACATGGCTTCAATTTCAGGACTTGAACCTTCATCACGCAATCTATGGAAAGCAACAGCCCAGCCCTTCATAATAATTCTAAGTGTTAGTCCAATGATCAAAATAAATCCAAAAGATACAAGTTTTACTGCAAACCAATTTTGGCCGAATACTTCTTCACCAGTTCCTAAAACTGTGCCAGTAAAGAGAGTGTATCCACCCAGAATCCAAAGCCCTGGAATTACAATATAACGGATTTTATCATCAAATTCCGTGATCTTGATGCCGCGCTTTGTGCCACGATACTTAAAAGCAGCAAATATGAGACACCACCAAGCCGCCGTCAATGCCCAAACAATTGGAATTCCAATTCCAGTTATTGGTGACAAACCATAATTATCACCCATATGGAACCCAACCGGTAACAACCAAATAATTGCGGAACGTGGTAATATATCAATACGGTAAGCAGTTTCCATATGTCTCATTCGATCTTCGAATGACAATTTTGCATTTGCTACATTTGTTGAAGCATTAAAAACGCCCCATTCACCACCTAACCAATATGCAGCAAAAATCACATGCAACCACCTGAGTACATCATGCATAATTATATCCATGTCAATATTCCTTATCTTTTTTTATATTTTCTAGCATTCACATTTACGCTGAATGACACATTGATAAATGTCATACCTGACTTTCTAAGATAAAAATTCTCTTATTTTATTCATAAATTCTAAAGGACACCTTTCAAATAAGTCTGCTTGAATGTGTGGCATTTCAATCACTTCTGCATTTTTGAATAAACTCGCTGCGGCCCTTGAGCTTGCTGCTAGCATTTCATCTGGAATTGGAATGAGAACCGATTTTTCTATTGATGCGAGACAATTTTCAATATCATAATCAAATACGGCCATAAAACCCCAGTTAGAGTTTAAACCAGCACGCATTACCTCCCCAAACATTTCAACTTTGCGTTCGTTATTCCAACCTTCTTTTTCACTCTTTAAACTCTCATTCCACTTGTTAGAAAGAAAATTTTTGTCTTCAAAATATGGTCGTGGGGTTTCATAGTTCTTACGAAAAATTGGCCTTTTTTCTGGAGGTACTAAAGGAATTCCGGGAAGAATAAGTTTGCGAACCTTATCTGGTAATATTCTTGTAAGTTCTGCCGCAATAAGCACGCCAGTGTGAAACCCTAAAAGATCTACTTGCTCATAACCCAAACTATTTACAAGTTGCACAATTGCTTTTGTAATTTCTTCTATTGAAGCTGGATTATTTGGTGATGATGATCCACCATAACCTGGTGTATCGGGACAAATTACTACTCTGTCAGCAGATATATTATCTTGAAATTTTTCATAATATCTCCCTGAATAAGGAGACATATGGAAACATATCAATGGCACATTTTTTTCATTTTTCCCTTGTTGGTAATAATGTAGTTGGCCAAATTGACAGTCGATATAATGAGCAGTTCTAGTCATATTTATTCCTCAGTATCTTGTGGGATCATTTCATACATTTCGACCCTAATACCATTTGGATCGAAAGCTGGAAAAGGCATAGAACAACCAGTTACACTAGGCGAAACTGGCGTTACGATTTGGATACCGTTATCAACTAATGATTTATAAATCTTTTCAATATTTTGCACTCTGTGAACCATAGTCGTTTCGCGGCGAACGGCCTTAATACAATCTATTGCTCTATTAAATTCATGAAGAGTATCGTTTTTGATTTCGACTAATGCCAGACCACCTGCAAAGCTAACAGGTTCCGTATACTCAGACTTAGGGCTTAAATATACAATACGTGTGTCAATTTCTTGATCAATTCCAAAAGTATCTTTTGATTTACCCGGTGTAACAGGACTATCTGAACGATTAATAAAACCCATATATTCAGTATAAAACTTCAATGAAGCTTCCATATCTTTCACATATATTGCCGCATTGGTTATAGAGGACTGTACCGGAAGTTCCTCTTGCGCATTAGAGATATTTGCTGAAAATATGATTATCACAGCGAGAATATATGAAATTACTCGGCTGTTAAATTTAATCATTATTGTTATCCTCCGTTCAAAATACCCATCTCATCATATTGAATATTTTTAACATGAGAAACGCAATGATATTTGTCACCGACTTGCAGTTGCCATCCTCCTAAGATTACTTCAAAAGTTCCGGAGAGTAACAATGCAAAATTTAATAAATAACCAATGGTGCATCGCAGAACGTCCTGATGGCAATGTTAAAATCACTGATTTCGAAATGCGCGAAGTACAAGTCCCAACGCTGAATGGCGGGGAGTTTTTATTAAAAACTCATTATCTTAATCTAGCCCCAGTAATGCGTATGTACATGCAAGGCATTTCGGTCGCAGGAGAAAAACCACTTTCCATTGGTGATGTCATTCATGGGCGCGGCGTAGCTCAAATCATTGATAGCAAGCACCCCGACTATCAAGTTGGTGATGTTGTTCAAGGCCAAATTGGATGGCAAACATATAAAATTTCAACAGGTACAAAACGTGAGCGTTTTTATAAAATGCCAAGAAGAGGCCTTTCCTATTCATTGGGAGTTAGTCAATTGGGAATGACAGGATTTAGTGCATATTGTGGTTTTATAAAATGTGGCTTTCCTAAAGCAGGTGATGTCGTTTTAGTTTCTGGCGCAGGTGGTGGTGTAGGTTCCATTGTGACACAAATAGCAAAAATATTAGGGTGCAAAGTTATTGGTATCTCTGGTGGAAAAGAAAAATGTGACTTCGTAAAATCATTGGGTGCTGATAGTGTAATAGATTATAAAAATGAAGACGTAGCCAAAAGAATAAATGAATTAGCCAGTGATGGCTTAGACATATACTTCGACAATGTTGGTGGTGAAACTCTGGTCGCGGCGCTCAATAACTTAGCCATGAACTCTCGGGTTGTGTTATGTGGCTCAATATCAGAATATATGTTAGATGAACCATTCGGCCCCACCAATTATACCAATCTTAGATCCACAAATTCTTCGCTGAACGGTTTTTTTGTCTATAACCATGAAACAGATTTTCAAGAAGCAGAAGAAAAACTCGCAAAGTGGATTATTGACGGTCTTATAAAAGTGAAAGAAGATATAATCGTGGGTTTTAAGAACATGCCTAATGGCCTTCAGAATTTATATGCAGGTAAAAACCAAGGTGTTGCGCTTTGTAAGATATTAGATGATTCAGAACTCATCTTTGATTAAGATACAATAAATGCAGGAAGAAAGTTAAAATGCCTCAAACCGATCACATTATAAATCTTCAGGTTCCTGAATTTGAAAAACTTGATGATGACGTTAAAAATATCTCAATATATGTAAAGAAAAATTGGGCATTATTCCAAACGTTTTGCTCACCTATACTTTTAATCAAAATAAATTTCGCACCTTTAGTCGCATGTATAATGAAATTGTGTTAGAAGATACTGGTTTATCTGTCCTTGAAAGAGAAATGATAGCTGTGGTCGTTTCATCCTGCAACAAATGCTACTATTGTCTTGTGGCACATGGCCAAGCCGTTCGTGAGCTGTCTGAAGGTTCCTGAGCTTGGTGAATTACTTGTTATGAATTGAAGTACGGCAGGGCTAGAAAATAGGTATTACGCAATGCTTGAATATGCAGAGAAGTTAACTAAGATCCCGCAATTAATGTCAAACGAAGACGCCCTAAAGTTAAAAGAAGCAGGTTTCTCTAATACCGATTTATTTGATATTGCTGATGTTACAGCTTTTTTTAATTATACCAATCGTATGGCATTAAGCCTTGATATGATGCCAAATCATGAATATCACGCTAAGAACCGTTGATAAGAATAATGGAACAACCCTAAAGTGACGCACGAGAGCCAAAATACCTCAATGTATGAACAGGTTAATTCTGAAGAAGACCAAGATCAACTTCACTTATTAGTTGCCGACAGTCCTATGAGCACAATACAAATCATCGTGGTCATGATGTGCTTTATTCTAAATATGATTGATGGAATGGATATTCTTGTAGTTTCATTTACGGCTACAAAATTAGAAACAGAATGGGGTCTCTCGAAAACGGAGTTAGGATATATTTTTAGCGCTGGTCTAGTTGGGATGATGATTGGATGTCTTCTATTAGCACCTATCGCTGATAAAATTGGCCGTGCAAAGATGATTATGATTTCAATGTCACTCGTCGCGATCAGTATGCTGACTACCGCTATTATAGATAATTATGGCTTCATGTTGATTTTGCGCCTAATGACAGGAATTGGCATCGGCTGTCTTCTACCCACCATGGCCGCAATGGCAACCGAATTTTCCAACAACAAAAGACGCGATTTTAATGTTGCTTTTTTTCAAGCCGGTTGGCCAATTGGCGCCATCTTAACAGGCCTTTTTGTATCATGGGTGGTTCCGCTTTATGGATGGCGCGCCGCTTATCTTACTGCGGGTAGTTTTTCCCTCTCGACGATCCCTTTAATTTATTTCTTTATGCCGGAATCACTTGAGTTTCTTGCGAAAAAACAGCCAAAAAATGCGCTGAAATTGATCAATAATTTATTGAAATCAATGGGTCATTCTGAGTTAAAAAACTTACCTGAAAAGCCACAAAAGAAAACATCTCCAATACAGGTAACTGCTTTATTCAGTAACAAATTAAAACTTTCCACAATTTTACTTTGGTCAGGTGTATTCTTTTCATTTATGACGCTTTATACACTAATAAGTTGGGTTCCAAATATTGCTGCAACAACGGGAATGCCTTTTGAACTCGCTACTTATGCGGGAACTGTACTAAACCTCGGTGCCTTCGTCGGTACTATAGTAATTGGCTATTTAGCAGCACACTTAGGATTAAATCGCTTGATTTTCTTCTATATGACTGGTGGTTTTATATTAATGTCACTTTATGCCAACCTTACTATGGATTACTCCTTAATGTTCTTATTAATACTCTTAATCGGCTTTGCCGTTCAGGGTGGAATGACTGGATTTTATCCTGCGGCGGCACGCGTATATCCATTAAATATAAGAACAACTGGTATAGGATGGACGATGGGAATTGGCCGAACTGGGGCGATTGCAGGGCCCGCATTATTCGGCATTATTTTTGATGCTGGCGTCTCTATTCAAATATTGTTTATTATTTTTTCTGTCCCACTTTTTATTGCAGGAATAAGCGCTTTTTTTATTCCTTCCTCCTTTTTTAAAAATATTAGATGGTGAAAACATGCGTTATTTAAATATAAAAACATTATTTACCTTTACTATTTTCGTGTTGTGTCAATTAATGTCGTTAAATACTTACGCTGATAGTAATACCGAAATTGAACCAATAACAACCAAACCATGGCAAGAAGTTGTCGTTAGCACTTATGATATTGATGAAGCTGCTCGCTTTTTTTTAGAGATAGCCGAATATGATATGATCTGGCGTGGTGAAGAAGAAAAAGCATTTTTAAAACACCTCGGATTAGATGATGATGCCACCGCACAGTCAATGGTAATTAAAGCAAAAGATACAGAATTTGGTTATATTAGATTGATGGAAATAAAGGCTTCCAAGCAAAACCTTATTAGACCGGGTTCTCGTCCCTGGGATACTGGTTGTTATACCAGTATTATGATGCGAGCAAGCAACCTCGAACAAATTTATGATGATGCGATACGAATGGGTTGGTGGACAGAAACACCAATTACTGACTTGGAATTTGGCCCTTCAAAATTAAAAATTGTTATCTTTAAAGGCCCGCAAGGATTACAAATAGAAGCATACGAAAGACTTTCTCCACCGCTTCCTGAAAGCTTTCCAAAGTTTGATAGATTATCTCTCCCCTTTAATATTATGCAGACGGTGAAAAACAGAGAAATATCCAGAAAATTTTTCATCGACCTACTTGGTTTTGAAACCTTCTTTTTTGGAAACAAACCTACTGTTGCACTGGAAGAGGCGCAAATGCCCCTGGGTATTCCAATCAATTTGACCACTACATCTCGATATCAAGCGGGAATTCTTTATCCAGAAAAAGGCGAAATTGGCAGAGTTGAATTGGTAGAATTCATGGACCTGAAAGGAGAAGATTATGCAGCTAATTGCAAAGCAGCAAACTTCGGCATCCTATCTATTAAATTTCCTGTCGCATCAGCTAAGTTAGCAAAACAAGAATTAATAAACCGTGGGCTTATAGAGAATCCTGAAATTTCAAAGATCACAATTGCCCCTTACGGGGAAATGAACATCTTTTCTATCAAGACACCTGACGGAGCTAATATTGAATTTTATTCTAGCGAAAAATAATTTAGTGACAATTATTCATGCATTCAAACGGTTTGATATTTCCAATAAAAGCATTCATTAATAACAAGACATAAACGACCCAAACCCAAATTCTTGTTCGGTTCATAGTCCTTAATAGTGGTACTTCTGTTTCATCAGATGATCCTTCCGATAATAACCTCCCTAGTTGACCACCTACCGGTTTAAAAGTGACATCAATCATAATCGCCGCCCCAAAAATTAGCCCAAACACGAAAGCTTTGGTTGTAAGCCATCCATATAACAATGGTTCATCAGTCGTAAAAGAGATTAGACCTAATCCTAGATAAAATATTGCAAGCAATATTTTAAGAATAAATTCTATATTTCGGTCACGCGTCGCACGCGGTGTTTGATCATGAAGATGCGCATCCCAAACGAGCCATAACCAAAATCCGCCAATTATCCAAGCCAATAAAAGCCCCCAAGTCGATAATGCCCAATAATCACCTAAAACCAACATCGAAATTGTAATAGGCACCATAAGAGCCCAAGCTGAGCGAGGCACCATATCCAAATTAACAAGCAATTGAAGCAAGACCATTCTTTGTGAAAGGTCGTATTTTTCACGTTTGCGAAAATGATGGCCCAACAAAAATACACCAACATCCGCACCAAGCCATAAAACGAAGAGCAATAAATGAATAAACACAAGAATTTGATAAGTGGAGGAATATAAGTTTTCTTCCATCGGTCACTCCTAAAATTTGCTAAATACCATAAGCTTTAATTAAACAATAAATCTACCCATAGAGAAGTATCCTCTGGCAATTCTATAGTTACATGTTGAGTTTTTAGAGAATGAGTAACTTTCAATTTATCTGGGTAATTAGCACTATACGCCATTCGAATTGTTGATTTTGAGTTTTGAATTTTCTCATCCCACTTATAACGTGTTTTAATTAATTCGAGGTCTTTTTGAATATATACCGTTCTAAAAATATTTACCGCTTTTTCATGAAGATATGATGGATTAAGGTTTGGGTTGCTATGTAATATATTTTCACGGTTATGGATATTCCATGGATAATATAATTCACTGTCTCGTGCCATCGCCCATATTGTTGGAATATGTGAACCATCAATTTTCGGCAAAATTCGATCATAATCAAAATTTATTGTTTCATTTTGCGTATTTAAATCAACAATACATAAATTTTCAACACTCATAAAACTTGATAATTCCAGTGCAATAGCAGCACCCGATCCAAATGCGACGATATCAAATACGTCAAAATCTAACTCATTTATCATGGCTGCTATCGGCTGTGTCAGGTTATCCAGTGACACCTCCCCCTCTACGCTTGAAGAACCGCCGTGCCCAGGAAGATCAATAAAATATGCAGGTCGGTCATTAAATTCAATTTTTGGTATAGTTGTTTGCGAAGAGCCTAATTCAGAAATGATAATAATTGGCTTATTTTCAGCAATATCATTATGTAGATAATATATCGATAGATCGGTGCCATTATAAAAATTACGCCTTACTTTTTTTTCTTCACTTTGGATGCTCATTTTTTCAAAGCGATCCGGATTATCCAGATATAAATCTTTTAACGCATAAAGTTGGACTTGATATCTTTCATCAAGAGAAGGTCCAGCATTTAAAACCATAAAATTATCGGCTAATCCCTTATCGATAAGAGCATCAGTTGCTCCAAGGAGGATACTACCTTGCCAACGCAAAATAGTTGTTGGAACTTTGACATCAATAATATGACCAATATGCTCGGTTTTAAGGGCCGCCATATAGGCTTTTCCATACGTTTCACCCGCACTCAAATAGCGCAGAAAAATAGTATTAATGGTTTCTGCAGACGGTAAATTAATATTAATTTTATCTTGCCCATTTGAACTATTCCATGGAAACGAAACATAAAGGTGCCTGCACATATCCCAATATGTTAAAAGGTGACCTCCATCGCGTTTAGCGGTGACGGCTGGAAAATATCCATTCATCGTGTCATATATTTCATCTTGAGTGAAATGGCCATTGGTATCCAGCATTAAAAGTAAGATACGATCAGGAAACCTTTTAGCGAGCTCAATCCCAATTTGCCCACCTGTTGCAGAACCATACAAACAAAATTTATTTATTCCAAGATGGGTAATGGCTTCCATTATTGGTTCCACATAATCACCAATTTCCGGATTTTCCACATCAATGTCATCTGATAAGCCATACCCCGGCGTATCTAACGCAAAACATTGGCAATATTCTGAAAACTTAGCAATTGCTGGAATAAGCGTCTCTGAATTTTGGGGCGACGGATGGAGCATAACTAGAGGAGCCCCCTTGCCCGCAGTGCGATAATGGACTTGATTACTATTATTCAATGGTACAAAAGCGCGTTTAATATTCATTTATCTGTCAGTCTTTTTATTTCAGCATTAAGGGTTAAATTAAGGGCATCTGCTGCATTCGTTGTTCTATATTGTGGTAATTATATTAGTATGGGCTCCAGGGAATTTTGCCATCTTTTTCTCTAAGGAATTTAGCATCAACTTCTTTATACCAAGAGAGTAGCATCGATTTCATTTGCAGAGCTTTCTCTGGAAGCTCTGTCGATAAATCATTCTTTTCTTCCGGATCACTCATCAGGTTATATAAATGATATTGGCCATCTTCTAATCGTTGGATAAGTTTATAGTCACCTAACCTTACAGCGGATGCGGGCATACCTCCTTGATTACTATAGTGAGGGTAATGCCAGTAAAGAGGCATCTCTGTACTATTAACTTCGCCTTTAATTTTTGAAACTAAGCTTTGTCCATCGACATCTGTTTTTCTTTCTCCTGAAATTTCCATAATGGTTGGAAATAAGTCAAGGCCAGTCACCGCTGCAGAATTAGTATACCCCGCTTTGCCAACGCCCGGCCAACGGACTAAAAATGGTACCCGTATGCCTCCTTCATAGATCCAACCTTTACCACCTCTAAAGGGAAGATTGCTGGTTGGTGAACCTTCAGATGTTGATAACCCACCATTATCAGAAGTAAAGAATACTATTGTATTATCTGCCAAACCAGATTTTTCAAGCTGAAGCATTACCCGGCCAATGTTCTGGTCCATATGCTCTACCATCGCTGCATAGGTAGGATGAGTTTGATTTTGACGTACGGTACGAATTTCTTCCACGGGCCAAATTTGTTCCTCTTCAATATAAGTTCCAACTAAATCTTTTCTTACTACCAATTCATCATATTTAACAATCGTCTCTTTAGGAGCGTTTAAGGGAATATGCACTGTATAATAAGAGAGAACCATGAGAAATGGATCATCTTTAGCACTAAAGTCGTCCAACAGCGCAATAGCGTCGTTGCTCAATCGTACGGTCAAATATTCACCGTCTACACCATCAATCAGTCTTGGATTGTTGTGTGGTGCGAAATATCCATCACCGAGCGTTGCATTAGTTCCTCTTGGTGAACCGCTCCAAAACCCGCCAACATTGATGTCAAAGCCTTGGTGTTCTGGCCAATATTTTTCATTGTGTCCTAAATGCCATTTCCCCAAAAATGCGGTTTTATAGCCTTTAGGCTTTAGCGCTTCCGCTAAAGTAATTTCTTCATTAGGCATATGTTGTATATCCTTAGCCCATTTATACATTTCCGCTCGACCTTGACCTTCTTCATTATGGAACCAGTCGGTTGCATTTATTCGCGCCGGATGACGGCCCGTCATAAGTGCAACACGCGCAGGACTACAAACTGGACTGGCAGAATAATTTTGACTAAATCGCACACTTTGTTCTGCAAGTTTTTGCAAATTTGGCGTCTTGTAAAATGTATTTGGGTTGTTTGGTGATATATCCATTTGTCCCAAGTCATCGACTATGATTATCAGAAAGTTCCATTTTTTTTCTTTCGCTTGTACCTGCACAGTTAATAGCACTGCAGCTAGCAACAACATTGAAACCCATCCCTTATTCTTATCCATCATTTGAATTCCCAAAATATTAATTTTAACACACTAGCAGCACTCCTGATAAGTATCTACTTGAATGTCTGCTTTGGGTCGTTAGCAGGCTCTCAATAAAAGGGGAATTCAATCTCACATACTATTATTTAAAGGCACTCGTGCTCCTAGGTGCCAAGCGTTATCAAAACGAAGTAAACAGCAATGTAAGAAGGCGTCACTTGTCGGTAAACGCTTCTGCCGGGTTCATGGAGGCAAGTCGACAGGTGCTATCACGGACGCCGGTAAGGAACGCTGTGCAGCAGCTAAAACTGTGCATGGATGGGAGACAAGAAAAAAACGTGAGTATAGAGCTAGGAAATTTAGAGAGCTTAGAGAGCTGGAAGTAATAATGCGCAAATTTGACATTTGTTCTGGATAGGCTATTTTTTTATTATATCTAGAATTGCGGAGAAACTTATTGTTTATTACAAAATGCTTTTTTCAAGTTTTATGCACCCCCTTAATTATATTATTCATGCATAGCTTTAGTGCATACGCACAGAACAGATACTATGACACCTCTGATTTTGTAGGATTTGGGGGTGGGGTCTGCAGGATTGGGATTTAAAGATTCGACAGCTTTTTACATAAAGCACTGTAATTATGTGGGGTTGTGTGTGGGGCTGAAATTTAGCGTAAATTTAACTAATGGATTCAAACAGATAATATAGGATTAATGGCGGAGAGGAAGGGATTCGAACCCTCGGTACCTGTGAAGGTACACTCCCTTAGCAGGGGAGCGCTTTCGACCACTCAGCCACCTCTCCGAGGCCGTTTCTAGTGATGTTGTGGTCTATTGTCAAAGTATTTCTATGTAAAAGTAAAATTGACAAAAAAAGCCAGAAAATATTATTCCCTGGCTTTAAATTCTTTAAGTCTACTTGGTGGTTAGTCATCAAGTTTTGGCTTTAGCAATTGATTAACAACCTGAGGGTTTGCCTTACCTTGCGTTTTCTGCATAACTTGACCGACAAAAAAACCAAACAACTTACTTTTACCGCCTCGGTACTCTTCAACTTTGTCAACATTATTGGCAAGAATTTCATCAATCATGGCTTCAATCTCACCAGTATCAGAAACTTGCTTAAGACCCCTCTCATCAACAATAATTTCTGGAGATTTTCCGCTCTCAAGCATATTTTCAAAAACCTCTTTAGCTATCCGACCAGAAATAGTACCGTCAATTTGAAGACTAAGAAGTTCTGCCGCATGGGAGATTGAAACTGGACTGGAGATAATTCCAATGCCCAATTTATTAAGTGCCCCAAACAAATCACCTGTGACCCAGTTAGAAACAAGAGAGCCCAATTCGGAGGTCGGCTTTTTTGACTTCTCAACAGTAGCTGATAGAAGTGCTTCAAAATAATCTGCACTTTCTTTTTCCGCCACAAGCACGCCAGCATTGTAAGGCGTTATGTGAAGGTCAGAAATAAATCGTTTTTTCTTTGCATCAGAAAGTTCTGGCATATCTTTAGCCAAGTCATCAACAAATTCTTGAGAGAACTCTAACGGTAAAAGGTCAGGGTCAGGAAAATAACGGTAGTCATGAGCTTCTTCTTTAGAACGCATTGTACGCGTTGTTCCCGTAGCGACTTCAAACAACCGAGTTTCCTGATTGATTCTGCCTCCATCTTCTATAACGTCTATTTGACGACGAATTTCGCTTTCAACCACCTGCATCACATAACGGATGGAATTCACATTCTTAGTTTCTGTTCGTGTTCCCAACTCTTCGCCAGGTCGGCGCACAGAAACATTAACATCTGCCCGCATTGATCCCTGATCCATGTTTCCGTCACATGTTCCAGCATAGCGTACCAATGAACGTATTTTTTTAAAGTATTCAGCAGCCTCCTCTGGAGTATTCATTTCGGGCTTTGAAACAATCTCCATTAGTGCCACACCAGAACGATTTAAATCTACATAAGTCATAGTCGGGTGCTGATCATGCATAGATTTTCCAGCATCCTGCTCAAGATGAAGGCGTTCCACACCAATATCCTTATTTGAGCCATCTTCAAGTTCAATATTAACGATGCCTTCACCGACGATTGGATCTTTAAACTGTGAAATTTGATAACCTTGAGGAAGATCAGCGTAAAAATAGTTTTTACGATCAAAAACACTACGCAAATTAATCTGACAACCCATGGCAAGGCCAGTACGCACAGCTTGGCGAACGCATTCTTGATTGATTACCGGGAGCATACCCGGTTGTGCCGAGCAAACAAAACTAACCTGGGTATTCGGTTCCGCACCAAATGCAGTAGCAGAACCTGAAAAAAGTTTTGATTCTGAAATAACTTGAGCATGTACTTCTAACCCGATTACCGCTTCCCAATTACCTGTGGCGCCTGGATAAAGTTTACTCATGATTTATCTCCCCACCATTTTTTTGGTTTTGCTTTAAATCCTGCAGCACATTCAAGAACATCCGCAACAGCAAGTAATTGTTCTTCGCCAAAGGCTTGTCCAATAAGTTGAAGACCTAACGGAAGGCCTTGGGAGTTAAGGCCAGCTGGAACAGATATACCTGGAAGCCCCGCTAAGGAAGCAGGAACCGTGAAAACATCATTTAAGTACATTGAAAGTGGATCAGATACCTTTTCACCTAAATTAAAGGCCGCACTTGGTGCAGTTGGCGTCAAAATAACGTCACACTTTTCATATGCTAATTTAAAATCATTCGCAATCAACGTTCGAACCCGTTGTGCTTTTAGATAATAGGCATCATAATATCCAGCAGATAAAACATACGTACCAATAAGTATACGTCGTTTTACTTCATCACCAAAACCGGCGGCGCGAGTTTTTTTATACATATCATCAAGACTGTCACCGTTTACCCGCAGACCATATTTAACACCGTCATACCTGGCTAGGTTAGATGAACATTCAGCAGGAGCAACAATGTAATAAGTTGGAAGCGCATATTTAGTGTGAGGAAGACTAATATCGATAATCTCTGCGCCCGCATCTTTGAGCCAATCAATACCCTGGCTCCAAAGCGTTTCAATTCCATTAGGCATACCGTCAACACGGTACTCTCTTGGAATACCTACTTTAAGACCTCGAATATCGCCTGTTAGTGCAGCTTCATAATTTGGTACAGGAATATTTGTTGACGTACTATCTTTGGGATCATACCCGGCCATACTTTCCATCATAATAGCCGCATCGCGAACAGTTTTAGTAAGGGGTCCCGCTTGATCTAACGACGAAGCAAAGGCAATCATACCCCAACGCGAACAACGTCCATAAGTTGCCTTAAGGCCAACAAGACCAGTAAATGATGCAGGCTGGCGAATTGAGCCACCCGTATCTGTACCTGTTGCCGCAATGCTAGTATCTGCAGCCACAGCCGCCGCTGAACCGCCAGACGAACCGCCTGGTACAGTATTTTTATCTGATAAATCACCATTTTTTTTATCTGCACGCCAAGGATTTTTTACAGGACCGTAATGACTATTTTCGTTAGATGATCCCATTGCAAATTCATCTTGGTTTGTTTTACCCAGCATCACTGCACCGTCAGCCCAGAGGTTCGACGTGACCGTGCTTTCGTATTCCGGCTTAAAACCATCCAAAATATGGCTAGAAGACTGGCTATGCACACCTTTAGTACAATATAGATCTTTAATTCCAATAGGAATACCAGTCATTCCATGAGCATTTCCCGCATTAATCATTTTATCAGCACCTACTGCCATATCCATTGCTTTGTCAGCAGTCACTTCTATATATGCATTAAGCTCACTGGCATCATCTATAGCGCCGAGATGCGCTTCTGTTAGTTCAGCCGCACTAATATCCTTTTTATGCAAGGCATCACGTGCCGCAGATAAAGTAAGTTTTGTTAGATCTCTCATATTCAACATCCTACTCAATTACTTTTGGTACTGCAAAGAAGCCATGCTCAGCTAAAGGAGCGTTTTTAATTACCTCTTCACGATAATCACCATCAGTGATTTTATCTTCACGGAGTGGTAGATCAGCGGCTACAACACTAGTCATGGCCTCAATGCCGTCTGTGTTTACCTCCGAAAGCTGTTCAACCCAATCAAGAATATTATTAAGCTCGCCCATTGTGTTTTCCAATTCATTGTCGGAAACCTCTATACGGGCCAAATTTGCGATCTTCGCAACTGTTTCTTTATCAACTGACATTTTGGTTATGCTCTTCATTATAGTTATGCAGATTTATGAGCGGAAATCTACCACCACAGCCGTTCATTCGCAAGTACCAAGTGCTTTAAATACAGATGGTAATGTCCAAGTCATAAATCGGGATATTTTTTCATAATTATATATAATTTAAAGGGTGAGCATTGATTATACGATTGTATAAAACAACGGTTATAAATAACCACTTTTTAGTTATAGAAAGAAAAAAGGGAAGTTGCTAAAAGTAAAATCAATTTTTAATCGACAAGTATATCAATAGGATAACCACCAAACGATTTGGTATAATTAAGTACAACGTGACCACTTATATTTGCCGTACCCTTCATTTTATCTATGAGTGCGTCATTCAGAGCAAGATAGCTTTTCATGTCTGGGCACACAACGCGAAGAAAATAATCAAAATTACCGCTCACTGTATAGCATTCTGCAATCTCCGGAAACTCACTAACCGCTTTATTAAAAGTATCAAAGTTTTCATTGGTATGATCATGAAGACTTACAGTTAGTATAACGGTAACTGTCCTACATACTTTATCCAGGTCGAGGTGAGCCATGTAACTTTCAATATAATTTTCATCTTCCAGTCTACGTACCCTCTGCAAGCAACTACTAGGAGAAAGGTTAACTTTACTAGAAAGATCATGATTAGTTATTCTCGCATCAGTCTGAAGTATCGAAAGAATCTTCAGGTCTATCTGATCTATTGCCTTTTTCTTCATTATTTTAGCTCCAAAAAATTGATGCCTTAATCATCTAACATACTAGAAAGACGTATTAATAGTACAAAATTCACTATAATACAAGAAGACCGAATATTATTTGGTTATTAATATAAAATAAAAATTTCATTTTGACTTAATTATGTGAAAATCAAATCTGTTAAGAATTAGCTAAACTTTGCTAGTATGGATTCTGAGGTTTTTATTTGAAAACAAAGGGTAAAATAATGAATAATCGTGTATCACTTATTGGAGTACCTAGTGACATCGGCGCAAGCGATCGTGGCGCATCTATGGGACCTGAAGCACTTCGTGTTGCTGGCCTAACAAAGATTTTAGAAAAACAAGGATGCATTGTAAAGGATATTGGTGATATTCGCGGGCCAAAAAATCCAGAACTTCCGCCTGTTGATGGATATCGTCACCTTCAGGAAAACGTTGTCTGGGCTCAAAATATTCATGATGCAATTTACGAGGAAATGGATCAAGGAAACTTTCCTATTATGATGGGCGGCGATCATGCTATGTCCATTGGTTCAGTCGCAGCTGTTGCTAACTACTGTGCAAAGATCAATAAACCGGTTTGTATGTTATGGATTGATGCCCATGCCGACTTTAATACCAACGAAACATCACCATCCGGTAATATACATGGTATGCCTGTCGCCGTTGCAACTGGATTAGGTCACCCTGATTTACTGTCTGTCGGGCATACAGTTCCAATGATCCCGCCAAAAAATGTCTATCAGGTTGCAATACGCTCCGTAGATAAAAAAGAAAAGTTGTTAGTCATTAAAAGCGGAATAACTGTTTACGATATGCGGCATATCGACGAAATTGGCATCCGAAAAACCATGCAGGAAATTCTTCAAGAGGTTTCTGATAAAGGTGCCCACCTTCATGTAAGTTTTGATGTTGATAGTCTTGATCCACCTATTGCACCTGGCGTAGCCACAACAATTCCTGGTGGCCTCACTTATCGTGAAGCGCAACTTTGCATGGAAATGGTTCATGATAGTGGACTAATGGGGTCCCTTGACATCGCCGAAATTAATCCAGCCCTCGATATCAAGAATAGTACCGCTAAAATAGCGGTTGATCTCACTGCAAGTCTATTTGGTAGGCAAATTTTTCCTAACCATAAGTTATGACAAGATTAAAAATTTGGAAAAGTAGTCCTTAATGCCCTTAAATCCATCCGATAAGCTAAGTAACCCAATCTAGGCCCATGTTTAAGTAACGCTCTTTGTCATCAGACCAGCCTTTGCGCACTTTAACAAAAATAAATAGGTGTACTTTACGGTCAAGAAGCTCCTCTAATTCCTCGCGGGCTTGAGTACCTATTGCTTTCAAGCCTTTACCACCTTTGCCTATCACCATAGCTTTCTGGCTATCACGTTCAACGTAAATAATTTGCTCTATACGTACACTACCATCCTTCAAATCTCTCCACCGTTCAGTCTCTATGGTAGTCGCATAAGGTAGCTCGTCATGAAATCGTAGGAAAAACTTCTCGCGAGTTATTTCAGAGGCTAGTAATCGTTCAGTAATATCAGTCAGATGGTCCGCAGGATAAAGCCAAGGTCCTTTCGGTAAATTTAAAGCAATTTTATCTTGCAATCCTGCTAAACCATTACCAGTAGTGGCTGAAATCATCAGTGTTTCTTCAAATTCACCAAGTTCGTTCAACTCCAGAGTTTTCGCAAGTAGAGTATCACGTTTAACTAAATCTATTTTATTAAGCACTAATATGGCTTTTTTGCTACTTTCTTTGAGCCCTTCAGCTATAATTCTCGTGCTGTCTTCTATTTTTCGAGTAGCATCAACCATGAAAATAATAATATCAGCGTCATTAGCACCCTCCCATGCAGCTGCAACCATAGCTCTCTCAAGGCGTTTTTTAGCTTCAAAAATACCCGGAGTATCCACAAAAATCATTTGAGAGTCATCATGAACAGCAACTCCAACAAGCCGAGAGCGGGTTGTCTGCACTTTATGAGTGACGATGGCTATTTTACTACCAACAAGTGCATTGAGTAGCGTCGATTTTCCAGCATTAGGCGCACCTATAAGAGCAACAAATCCACAGCGGCCACCCTGATCTAACATTACCTCGGTCATTTTGAGTCTTTCAAATTAAAAAATTATTTTTCACGTTTATTTATTAAGCGATCTAACATCAACGTTGCGGCTTTTTTCTCGGCCTCTCTTTTTGACTTGCCTTTAGCTTGCTCTGCACCCTCATCCGTGACTTGAACTTCTACTGTGAATATTGGATTATGATCCGAGCCTGATCTGTCTATGGTTGTATATACAGGTATTGGTTGTCCCTTTGCCTGCACTAACTCTTGCAACTTTGTTTTAGCATCGCGATCAGCCACCTTTACGTTATCTGATTGCTCTTTCCAGTGTCTACGGATAAATATTTCTGCCGGGACATAACCACCATCAAAATAAATAGCACCAATAACTGCTTCACAGGCATCAGAAAGAATACTTTCACGGTTACGCCCCCCCATATCCTCACTACTTTTAGCCATATAAAGAAAACGCCCAAGTCCGAGATTACTTCCAACAGCTGCACAAGCCTCACGGCGGACTAGGTTAGTATGGCGGCTGGCCAAACCACCCTCATCAATATCCGGATAAAGTTCGTACATCCAAGCTGAAATAGAAAGCCCGAGAACCCTGTCACCAACAAATTCCATTCTTTGATAATTTGGGCTTCCTTCCAGACTTGGATGGGTCAACGCTTCACGCAGCAAGCTACTATCCTTAAACTTATATCCAAGAATATCATAAAGTTTTGCGAATTCACCGCCTCGATTTATCAATTATTGAAATCCTAATTTTACTAATTAATCGTTGAAAAGAAACGTTCTCTGCGTTCAGCAGGGAACCACTTCCATATTTCCCAGAAAGCACTATTATTATCAAAAGAAAGTGTTATCCATTTTGCCTTACCAATTATATTTTCAGCCGGAATATAGCCAACACCTATATTACTAGGCCAACGACTGTCCTGTGAGTTATCTCTGTGATCACCCATTGCAAAGTAATGGCCTTCTGGAACCAAAAACACATCACTATCATCTGCCTTGCTACCTCTCATATAATCAATATCGAGCGTAACATAGGATTTACCATTTGGCATCGTCTCTTCAATTCTACTAAAACTTTCCGCACGACCAAACACATTAATTCGTTGATAATCCTGTAGTTTTTTGGTGGGCACTTTCTCACCGTTGAGATAGAGCATTCCACCCTTCATTTGAACTTTATCTCCTGCAGTACCTATTATCCGTTTTATATAGTATGTATCAGGATCACGCGGTAGACGGAACACAACAACATCACCACGCTCAACATCGGATGCAAAAATTCGGCCAGGAATAATAGGCAAGCTCCAGGGGAGAGAATGCTTTGAAAATCCATAGCTGGACTTTGAGACCATTAAAAAGTCACCCACCATCAAATTTTTAAGCATTGATTCTGATGGAATAGAAAAAGGCTGTAAAACAAATGTTCTAAATACTATTGCAATAAGAAATGCGTAAAAAATTGTTTTAAAAAAATCGCCCCAACTTTCACCGTCCTTAAGAAGTGTAGATGCGGCAAACTCTTTTGAGGTTTGTTTTTGTTTATTTTTTTTCATAAATCCTAATCACACATTATAATTTCAATTAAATACTATAGTTAATTTGGTTATTAGAAATAACCTAAGGCCCTTGAAACCACAATCAACTATTAAATTTTTATTCGTCTTCATTTAGAACCGTCAATATAACAATGGCTTGCGCCATTGGATGCTCATCTGTAATGGTCAGATCAATTTGATAAACCATTCCATCAGGCGTCATCTCTTCCATTCGCCTTAATGCACCCCCACTTAAGCATAAATATGGCTTGCCAAATTTATCATTCTCTACGTAAATATCTTTCCAGTGAACACCCTCTGCAATACCAGTTCCAAGCGCTTTTGCACAGGCTTCCTTCGCTGCAAAACGCTTGGCAAAATTTGCAGGGATATTTCCTTTAGTAATACAATACTTAATCTCGTTTTCTGTAAAAATTCGTTTCATAAATTTATTGTTAAACCGATCAATAGATTTTTTAATACGACGAATATCAACCAGATCATTACCAAGACCAACAATTCTCATAACTCCCTCCATTTATGATTTAAAGTTAGCCAAATCAATTAATTTCTCGCCCTTTATCCATTAAAATTCGCATGTCTAAAATTGTTCTTTCAAGACCAACAAATATAGATTCTCCGATTAAAAAGTGGCCAATATTAAATTCTGTAAATTCTGGTATTTTGGCGACAGCTATAACTGTTTCGTAGTTTAGCCCGTGCCCCGCATGTACTTCTAAATCAATATTGCCACAAAATTTTGCACCCGCACGAAGTCTTTCTAATTCAACTTCCCGACATGAACCTTTCGCATCCACATAAGATCCCGTATGAAGCTCTACTTTATCGGCACCGAGTTCCTTTGATGCTTTTATTTGCTCAACGTCTGGATCGATAAATAGACTAACACTTACCCCCGCAGAATTTAGTTTGGAAATATATTCATTTAAATAGTTAAAATTATTAACAACATCTAACCCACCCTCTGTGGTTAGCTCTTCTCTTTTTTCAGGAACAATACAAGATGACGCAGGTTTAAGTCGGGTTGCTATTTTCAGCATTTCTTCCGTTGCCGCCATCTCAAAGTTTAGGGGTATAGTTAATTCAGCCATTAATTTTTCTATATCGTGATCTTTAATATGTCGCCTATCTTCGCGAAGATGTGCCGTGATGCCATCAGCGCCAGCTCTTTGCGCAATAAGGGCCGCTTTAACTGGATCTGGATAAATACCACCCCGCGCATTTCTCACCGTTGCAACATGATCAATATTAACACCAAGACGTATTTTATTTGTAATCATTTATTAGCACCCTTTAATTTTTTTTGTCTTTTTTTCAATCTATTAATTTTATATTGAGATACCAACCTAAATGTAATCCAGTAAAAAGTAGCCCAAATCAATCCACCAATTAAGACACCGCCGACTAACATTGGTAAAAACACCATTTCAAGAAATGGTCCAAGAACTACTACTGGATGTCTAACTAGATCAACGACCGTAAATTGGCTAAATATTTCGCCCAAGCGGATGATTATATCATCCGCTGCCTCCCAACCAAGGATATTAATACCCAGATTATAACTTGAGGCCCAAATAAATGGAAACGTCCAAGGGTTTCCAATCGCTGTTCCCAGAGCAGAGGTAAAAATATTACCACGCACAATCCAAGTAATGAACGCGGCAATTATGAGGTGAAAACCTAAGAAAGGGGTAAAAGATATTGCCGCCCCACAAGCAAAACCAGCAGCAATTGCATAAGGTGTTCCATCAATACGTGAAATACGATGCCGCAGATAACTAGCAGCACGTTTCCAGCCTGTTCGAGGCCACAAGACCTCACGTATTTTTTCAAAAACTGATTGTTTTTGGCGACGTTTAAACAAGAATTTTCCTTAAAGTATATTCAATTATTTACTTAACTCACGACTGCCTGGCTTAATGATCTCCCTACCTTTCAAATGCTCCGGGAGGTTTTCTTCATTATAGGACGCAATTTCAAGCCCCATCAAGGATACTAAAGGCACACCAACATCAACTGTACCATTACTACGATCAATCAGACAGCTTGCAGCCACTACATTACCATCATATTTCTTAATTGTTTCGATACATTCCCTTGACGATAAGCCAGTTGTAACAATATCTTCTGCCATCAAAACATTTGCGCCTTGAGGAATCTCAAAACCGCGACGAAGGGCAAACTCACCATCCTCACGCTCTGTAAATATAGCGTCCACACCAAGTTGACGAGCCATTTCATAGCCTACAATCACGCCCCCCATAGCCGGAGAAACAACAAGATCTATCTTCAATTCAATTACAGCAGAAATTTTATCTGCGAGTGCCTTGCAAAGGCGTGATGCCCTAACCGGGTTCATAAGAACGCGGGCGCACTGCAGATACATTTCACTATGAAGCCCAGAAGACAATAAAAAATGACCTTCGAGCAATGCCTTTGCCTCCCTAAACTCATTTAATACTTCTTGCTTAATCATCATGATCCTTCTTTATTTTACGCGAAAGCTCGCTCTATAGAATTTACAAATTTACTGGCACGCAGCGCCGACATAACATCTGTCAAATGTTTAACATCTCTGACCTCAAGATCAAGCTCAATCCTAAAAATATCAACTGATCGTTCAGTAAATTTAATATTACTTACATTCCCATCATCCTGAGCAACTAGAGCAAGCACGGAAGCGAGCGATCCGGATACATGCTTGAGCATAATATCAACTCGCCCAATATAAATTTCTGTATTATCGTCATGAGCTTGCCAGGAAAGGTCAAGCCAGGCTTCTGGAGCGTCCGTATATACATCAAGGGCCTCACAACCAATAGTATGAACCATTATTCCCTTACCTTCAGAAACGATACCTACTATACGATCCCCAAGGATAGGATGACAACATTTAGATATATGGACAGGCCGCCCAGGTATTAACCCCTTTACCGGCAACTGATTATTACCACTCTTTTGAACACGCTTTTTAACTAACCCCCCACCCAAGGAGTGTTTATTTTCTTTAAGGTGAGGAAAAATGACCTCAATGACTTCTCTGTTGGAAATTTCACCACTTCCAACTTTTTCAAACACAATCCCCGCCCCGCCCTTCAAGTTCAACTTCTTTGCTGCAGCGGTGATCGCTTTTTTGGTATATTCTCTGCTTTCTTCTTCGAAGGAATGCCTGAGAATATCTTCACCAAGCTTACGGTATTCGTTATTCTGTTGTTTTCGAGTATTACGTCGTATGGCTGCCTTCGCTTTACCCGTGACAACAAAATTAGTCCAACTTTGGTGAGGTTTCTGTGCTTTGGATGTTAAAATTTCCACCTGATCCCCATTCGAAAGGACCCTCTTAAGCTGCGCGGGTTCTCCATTTACTTTTCCTCCAACACAGTTATCACCGATAATCGTGTGGACTGCATAAGCAAAATCAACCACAGTAGCCCCCGCTGGTAGATTAATAAGTTCCCCTTTTGGAGTAAAGCAGAACACTTGATTTTGATACATGGCAATTTTAGTATTTTCTAGAAACTCCTCAGGATCTGCAGCATGTTCTAAAATTTCAAGAAGATCTCGTAACCACCTATAATGAACACCGTCTTTTTTAGATGCATGGTTTTTATAGCGCCAATGAGCAGCAACACCCTTTTCGGCGATAACATCCATCTCTGTTGATCTAATTTGCACTTCAATACGCTTCCGCTGAGGACCAATGACTACAGTATGTATGGACTGATAACCATTTGGCTTAGGCATAGAAATATAATCCTTAAGAAGTCCAGGCACCGCCTGCCAGTAATCATGAATAACACCCAGCGCCCTGTAACAATCTTCAGCCCCATCAACAATCACACGAAAAGCAAACAGATCAGCCTGATTTTCTAAGCTGACATTTCTGTATGTAATTTTTTTCCAAATTGAATAAGGTTGTTTCCGACGACCAACCACCTCAACCTCAAGATGGTTTTTTAAAAATATTTTTTCGAGTTCGTTAATAACCTCATCTCTAATATTTTCCGTATTATCATGCAGATAATCCAGCCTCTTCATGATAGATTCGTATGCCTCTGGATAAACATGAGGAAAAGATAAGCTCTCAAGTTCATTCATGAGTTCTTGCATCCCAATTCTCTCAGCAAGAGGAGCATAAATATCAAGCGTTTCCCTGGCTATACGTGACCTTTTTTCACTTTTTTGTATATGATGAAGCGTTCTCATGTTGTGAAGGCGGTCTGCAAGTTTGACTAATAAAACACGTATATCGGTGGACATTGCAAGAAGCAGTTTTCTAAAATTTTCAGCCTGCTTTAAAGTTTCAGACGTATATTCTAATTCGGAAAGCTTTGTAACGCCATCAACCATCCTAGCTATATTGGTTCCAAATAATTCTTCTATCTGCTCATACGTTGCTACGGTATCCTCAATGGTATCATGAAGAAGAGCCGTTACAATAGTATCACAATCAAGTTGCATACCTGTTAGAATTCCCGCCACTTCAAGCGGATGAGAAAAATATGGGTCGCCGCTAGCGCGTTTCTGAGTCCCATGCGCCTTCATCGAAAAAACATAAGCCTGATTTAAAATCATTTCATCCATATCAGGATCATATGACTTTACCATTTCTACGAGTTCAAATTGACGTATCACGAGGTTAATTCCATATTAAATTTAAAAACTAAATTAAGTGTACAAAAAAAGACCTGCAGAGAACACCTCAAACAAGTCTTTTTTTAAAATTATTTTTAAAAGCTTTAATTTAGAAAAAATTATTCTACTGTTTTAGCCTCATCAGCTTCTGCTTTCGCAACGTCAGCCTTAACTTCGAGCGCTGCTTTTGCAAGATTATCTGCGGTCATGTCCTGATTATTATCTGTAAGTTTCTGTTCCGCAAGCAAAAGTGAAATATCATCATCTTCAGGTTCATCAACTTCGACATGTTTTTGAAGCCCATAAAATACTGCCTCTTGAAGATCCTTAGCAAGAATTGTTTCCTCTGCGATTTCACGTAAAGCCACAACTGGGTTTTTGTCATTGTTACGATCAACAGTGATAGGGGCACCTGCAGAAATCTGACGCGCGCGTCGCGCGGCAAGTAATACAAGGTCAAAACGATTATCTACTTTGTCTTCACAATCTTCTACTGTAACGCGAGCCATGCTGCAGCTACTCCAATATATAAATAAAAAATTCTTATACAATTCTTAGTCTCACCTGTAAAGCTGATATATATTAATTTTAGGAACTTAAATTCATAAGAGTCTTACCATTCCAGACGACTTCAGTTCATCAAGCATTTTTTCAACCGTTTTATCTAACATCGGATGAAGCCAGTTCTTAGCTATATCGGCTAAAGGAACCAGTACAAAATCACGCTCGTGTAACCGCCCGTGAGGAATAACAGGACAATTAGGTGAAATTTCATCTGCTACACTCAGCCATTTTTCTCTGCTTGGGTGTACCTCATTATGATAAGATAATAAATCAAGGTCAATTATTCGAGCCTCCCATTTTTTGTGCCTGACCCGGCCAAGGTCATGCTCAATTTTATGTAATATTTTAAGCAGCTCAGTTGCGCTCAAACTAGCCTCAACTCGCACAACAGCGTTCACGTACCAAGGTTGATCAGATTTTGGTACTGGCTCAGTTTCATAGAAACAAGAACGATCACGCACATAGATATCATGATCAGCAAGCATAATTATTGCTGCCTCTAATATTTCTGAGGAGGACACAAAATCATCCGTTGTCAAATTACTTCCTAGGCCAATTAAAATCATAGTAAATTTTTGCTCTGAGTTTTAGTAAAAAATATTATTTTCAGCATACTATTCTTTCAAACTAAAAAAAAGATTTTACGACAACGGTTTGATCATTTTGTAAATAGTTTATTTGAATCTAAAAATATACTATAAAGAACGATATTTTATTTAATTTAGGATTTATTATGCTCTTTCATCCCGACGAAAAATTAGCTATTTTTATTGATGGCTCAAACTTATTTTCCACTGTAAAAGCTCTTAATATTGATATTGATTATAGTAAATTGCGCCGCTACTTTGCTGACCGTAGCCGGCTTCTCCGAGTAAATTATTATACCGCCTTAGTTGATGACGCAGAAAATTTCCCACTTAGACCTCTAGTCGATTGGTTAGATTACAATGGCTATACAATGATTACTAAGCCGGCGAAAGAATTTATAGATGAGCACGGTGAAAGAAAAATTAAAGGTAACATGGACGTAGAGCTGGCCGTTGATATGATAGATATGGCAAAATATGTGGATCACATGGTGTTATTCTCTGGTGACGGTGATTTTAGAAGTCTAGTAGAGGCCCTGCAAAGAAAGGGGGTAAGAGTGTCTGTAATTAGCAGTACTAAAACTCGTCCATCGATGATCGCAGATGAACTTAGACGTCAGGCGGATAGTTTTGTTGAAATTTTAGATTTAACTAAGTATTTCACCAGTAATGGAGCCCCCAGTGAAATTAGAAGTTCTTAAACTATGAATAATTTGGATAGTATTAGACGTAACCATCTCGCACTGCCTGGGAATGCCCCACTTGGTTGTGCCCTTTGTCCGCGACTTGTTGAATTTAGAGAAATAAACCAAAAAAAATATCCTGACTTTTTTAATGGTCCAGTACCAGCTTTTGGTGCAGCTGATGCAAAACTGCTAATCATAGGTCTTGCCCCCGGGTTAAAGGGCGCTAACAGAACTGGTCGGCCATTTACAGGGGACCATGCTGGTGATCTGCTATATCCAACTTTACAAAAATTTGGGTTTGCAGAAGGTAAGTATGACGCAAATATTAATGACAGTATTACACTCAAAAAAACTATAATTACAAATGCGGTACGCTGCGTTCCGCCTCAAAACAAAACTATAGGTGCCGAAGAAAAAAACTGTCGACCTTTTTTGATTGAACAAATTGAAAAATTACCAACCATAAGTATTATCCTTGCTCTTGGCTTGGTTGCCCACAATGCTGTTTTAAGTACGTATAATGAAAAAAAAACAAACTATAAGTTTGCACACAATAAAATACATCAACTTTCTAATGGCCTAAGTCTAATCGACAGTTATCATTGCTCACGTTACAACACTAATACAAAACGCCTAACTACAAAAATGTTTGAAGACGTATTCAAAAATATCACGGACCATATAAAATAAAGTCTTGGCGTGTTAAAGTTAAATGTAGATTTTAATATGAAATAAAGGCCAAAATCATGAAAATACTTATTCTCGCATGCGTTTCTATCCTGACGCTGAATATCAGTGCAATTTCTCAAGATTGGGATAATATCAAAATTACACCAATCAAAGTATATGATAATCTCTATATGATGACTGGCGAAGGAGGAAATATTGGTGTTTCTATAGGTGAAGACGGCATATTTCTCATCGATGACCAATACGCACCACTTACAGAAAAAATTCTTGCCGCAATAGGCACACTTTCAAAAGATGCTATTAAATTTGCCTTCAACACCCATTATCATGGTGACCACACAGGAGGGAATGAAAACTTAGGTAAGCAAGGGGTTGATTTTGTAGCTCACGATAATGTTTATAAGCGCCTTAATGAGGGTGGTTCAGCTAAGGAAGCTCTACCCATAATAAGCTTTAATGATCAACTAACCTTTCACTTAAACGGCCTTCATATAAATACACGTCATTATAGAAATGCTCACACTGATGGTGACAGCATTGTTTACTTTAACGGTAAGAACACCATTCATATGGGGGATATTTTTTTTAATGGGTCTTATCCTTACGTCGACGTTGAGGGAGGGGGTTCCTGGAAAGGGTTAATAGTTGCAGTGCAATCAACACTTAATAATATTGACGACAACACTAAAGTCATTCCTGGCCATGGATCTTTAACTGATAAAGAAGGGCTTAAGATTTATTATAATGTACTTAAAGATATTGAAGGCATTCTGACCCCCCTCGCCCGAAGTGGATTATCATTAAATGACGTTAAAAAACTTAAACCTCTAGAGAAATATGATGGTGATTATGGAAAAGGCTTCATGGACCCAAATAGCTTTATAAGCATTGTCTATGAAGATATATACAGAAATATTAATCAATAAACCTCCAGGCCATTTTATACAAGAGTTTAAGGGCTGATGTTAATTATTGAGTGTCCGCTTTTAAAAGTCTTGCTTTTTGCCTATTCCAATCTTTTTCTTTATCGGAGGCACGCTTATCATGCTGTTTTTTACCTTTTGCCAAACCAAGTAGAACTTTACATCGATTTTGATCGTTAAAATATAGTTTTAAAGTAACTATAGTCATTCCTTTACGTTGCACAGATGCCAACATTTTATTGATTTCTTTTCGATGTAATAGTAATTTTCGCACACGCCGTGCGTCGTGGTTAAAGCGGTTGGCTTGATCATATTCTTTAATATAGGCATTAATCAGGAACATTTCCCTGCCTTTTACTTCAGCGTAGCTATCGGTGATGTTACTTTCTCCTGCACGCAAAGACTTAACCTCAGAGCCAGTCAAAACCACACCTGACTCAAACTCTTCCTCAATCTGGTAATTATGACGCGCCTTTCTATTCTGGGCTATCATTTTATAGGAACTTTTTTTATCGTCACTTGCCATATTACATTCCAACTTTACTACTTACCCCCGCAAAATAGGGTTTAGGTTCATTCACTGCAAGCCTTTAAGCAAATATAATCAATCATAAATATAAATACTAAAAAGATTTTGAATGAGTAACAATATAATTAAGTGGTATAAGATTGTATGGCACATTAGATGAACTGACCACCTGAATTGGTAAGCCGTTATAAGCAGGATTTTTAATTTGACTAAGAAAGTTATGCTAATAAATAATGGTTGCAGCATTTTTGCTGAAACCATTAATAATTTTAAAAAATAAATTATAAAAGTTATCGATTACGGCCACGGTTTCCCATTCCACCATTATTGCGCATAGCACGATTGTTGTACATACTGCCATTATTTTTATCAGCGCCTCTATTTCTCGCACTACCTTTACTTCGGCCACGTTTATTACTTTTCATGCGATTATTTTTTTGGCTCATACTATCAAACCTTTTAGAACCGGCCACTGTATATTCCGTGGCAGAAATAGTACCGTTACGGTCAATATCATAGCTATTAAAATTTCTTTGAATAGCCCGAGTATTGGCCCTAGATTTATCAGCCATTTCTTTAGCTTTAAACTCATCAAAAGAAATTCCGTTCGCATCTAAATCCATCGTTGCGAAGCGTTGATCATGCATAGCTGAAAATTCTGATTTTTCAACGGTACCATTTCCATTTGTATCGATTGATGCTGGCGGGGCACCACGTCCTTGAGACAAAACATTACTGCCGATTGATAGAGCTAATATACTTGCAATTAAATAAATTTTATTAGTCATTTTAATCTCCAAATTAAGTTAGGTTTTTAATTGTTTTGAATACATAATACGTTGCAATTTTAAAAACCCGGCACAAAATTATTTTATTGAAAACATTTTAATGAGAGATAACACAAACGCACCTAAACAGAAAAAACTCATAGTTAAGTATGCTCCTCCATCTGCGTATTCATATGTCACCCCCCCCAAATAGGTTGCAACACCCATACCAAGTCCCAAAGGTAAAGACGAATAAAGGCTTTGTGCAGTACCCGCCCGCGAAGAATTAATCTTGCTACCCAAATAATGTATCGCAGCTAAATGACTGGCACCAAAAGTCAATGCATGCAGCAACTGAGCACCAAATAAAATAGGTAGGGAAAAAGTGAATGTAAATACTGCCCAACGAATAGTACCAACAAAACCAATCACCGCAAATATTAAGAATACTGGATACTTACGAATTAAATTATCGCAGAACACAAAAAGTAATATCTCTGACAATACAGCTACAGCCCAAAGTAAACCTATAACATCCTCACCAATACCATTTTCTTGCCAATAAATGCTACCCATAGAATAAAACACACCATGGCTCATCTGAAGCAGCCCAACGATAACAAGGAACCAGACAAAATCTTTATTTTTCAATAAATAACCAATTGGGGAGCCCAAACTATCTTTATTATTTTGTCTTTTATTTCCTCGCGGAAGAGCAACTGTCGTAATAATCATAATCAGCATACTCCCATAGATAGCCAGCATTACATTATCGATGGAATATTCCTTAAGCAAAAAACCTAATATGACTGCAGCACCTATAAAAGCAATTGACCCAAAAGATCTGATGCGCCCATAATTAAGGTCTTGCCGCCTCACTTGGCTTATGGTTATTGTCTCAAGAAGCGGTGTTATCGCGGGAACAAATAGGTTAACAGCCCCAGTAATAAAAAACAGTTGCCAAAACCCTGTACCGAAAAAATAAAAAGTGGAAAATACTGTTCCAAAAACCACTGCTATCATTAGTGGACGCCAATATTCATCTCTGCGGTCTGCCGCCTGACTAATTAAGGGAACAATAAGAACTTTCATGATATAAGGAAGAGCTATAATGATCCCTATTTCACTTGGAGAAAGGCCCTTGCTTTTTAACCACATCCCCCAAAATGGGGTCATTATTCCTAAATAAAAATATAGAGAGGTGTAATTCGCCGATAACCTTAAAAATAGTTTGTTGCTATTTTTCATATAAAATATTATCTAGTGCGGCTTGCGTAGCGCTTAAAACTCTTTTAGTTTCGGTGTAAGAAAACCCTGCACGAGCCATAGAAGCCTGTTCTTTTTGGGCAGTGTCTTCTTTTATAGGTCTATTTCTATACGGACCGAATCTTCTTCTTCTTGCATATTTGATACAACTTTTGAAATTTACATTAGGGGTAGCTATTACTGTCTGTGCAATTAAATCATTTATGATATTTACGCATACACCTTTCGCCCTAAGCTTATTTCTAATTATAGGAAGAGAATTTCCTGCGTTAAAAAATACCCTTATTCTTGCTTCGGCATAAAGTTTATCATTTACAAGCCCGTGTTTAATACAATTCTCAACAATTTCCTTAATCCATTGAGATATATTTTCTATTTCTATACCATCCCCTTTTTCCTTTATATCATCTCTTTCTTCTCGCGAAATAATACGATCTGCTTTTCGTTTTAAAATAAAAACTAAATTCGCTTCTGTAGTTGCATATCTTTCTAGGTATCGATAGGCTGCCCGCTGGAGATAACCTTGTGTCAGATTTGTTTTGCGTCTGAATTTTTTCATGAAGTGAGATTAACTAATTTAAATGGCTGAGAATAGACCTTTATCACATTATTTATATTTATTATTCCTCTCCGGGGTTTGGGGTATGTCATTTTTATTCCTAAAAATGATAGCACCTACCATACCGCCCATTACAATAGCTGCGGCCAGAATTACGATTGGAGCGATAGTTATAGCAATATATGTACTGTCTAAAGGTGAAAAACTTCCTTCTCACAAATCTATTTGGTTAAAAGGATCTGTTATTGGTCTTATTGGGGTCGGCGCCCCATTTGTCTTGATAAGTTGGGCAATGTTATACATAAATTCAGGAACTGGGGCGATTTGCATGTCTGTAATTCCATTGATGGTTTTTATTATGGCGCATTTCAACGATGAAAAAATGAGTTTACTTGGATTTTGTGGCATCATTAGCGGTATTTGTGGTGTCTTAGTGCTTTTCTACGATTCTCTAAATATTGCTCAAGACAACGACAACATGGCAATTCTGGCGCTAATAGCTATGATGGCCGCATCATTTGGCTATGCATTTTCAAATATTCTTATTAGACGTCATGTTAAAACAGAACCTATCCATACTTCATTTGTTATGTTAGCGACGGCATCAGCAGCACTTTGGCCACTGGCATTCATATTCGAACAACCATTAGCAATAGAATACAACAACTTCGAAATAATATCACTGCTGTATCTTGGAATATTGCCAACAGGAATCACCACCATGGTTTTAGTAGTGTTTACTCAAAAGGCTGGGTCAATATTTGTATCCTACAACACATACCTTATTCCAATATTTGGTGTTTTTGCAGGCTATTTTTTTCTAGATGAAGTATTAAAGGGAACAACATTTCTTTCAATATTATTTATTGCTGGAGGAATATACATATCACAAATTAAGACGAGCAAATTAATTAAATAAGTAAACTTTTTATGACTAGATCAAGACTTTTCTTGACTGTGAAAAATGAATTTAAACTATAAAATTTGTGTTAATAAATAAAAATATTACTTGCGATTATATGTTACAGCATGTATCGAGTATTAGTAAAATATTGGTTTAATATGACAACTTGGTTATTTTTAACTTAAAACTTTTTGTTAACGGGAATAGGCTTTCATAACTAAATGACTTTTTCCATAACTTTAATTGAAACAGCTTAAGTGACATAAACAATATATGATTAAACCTACTCCAACATACGACACAGCCCTTGCCAGGAGAAATGCTGACTTTAAGACGCTGCCCGAAGCGTTAGATTACGCGGCGAAAGGTAAAAGGGGTCTTAATTTCTATTCGCCTCGTGGTGAACTAGAAAACAGCATTACCTTTGCCCAGATCCGTAAACGGTCTAATGAAATTGGTCGTAGACTTGTTCACTTTGGTATTAAAAAAAAATCTCGAGTTGCGCTGATAGCAGAAACTAACGAAGACTTTGTTTGTTATTTTCTTGGTTGCCAATACGCTGGACTATTACCTGTTCCGCTTCCACTGCCAACTTCTTTTGGTGGCCGTGACGGTTATACAGAACAATTACATCAGCAAATGAAAAGTTGCGGCGCCAGCCTTGCCCTTTCTGCAGCATACATGTTGCCACTTCTCGATGAGGCAACAAGTGGCCTAGACATGCTTTTTGTTGGAACTCCTGATGCATTTGAAGATCAATCAAGTGAACAAGATTTGAAAAATGTAAAATTACCTGAAGTTAAACAAGATGACCTGGCTTACCTCCAATACTCATCAGGCAGCACTCGTTTTCCTCATGGCGTTGCCATAACCCATAAGTCATTGATGTCGAACAGCTACGGCATAGGTAAAATAGGTATGGACGTTTGTGATGATGACAGAGCAGTATCATGGTTACCATTTTATCATGATATGGGCCTTGTAGGTATGCTAATTACACCTATTACCTTTCAGGTATCAATTGATTATCTTGCAACTGAAGCATTTGCAAGGCGTCCAATGCAATTGCTCAAACTAATTTCAAAGAATAAGGGCACATTATGTTCTGGCCCAACTTTTGCTTATGAAATTTGTGCGCGCCGTGCTAACTCGACTGATCTTGAAGGTATAGACCTATCAAGCTGGCGAGTGGCTGGTATTGGAGCTGACATGATCCGGCCTAACGTGCTTGAAGCATTTGCAGAAACTTTTAAAGGGAATGGTTTTGATAAACGTGCTTTCATGCCAAGCTATGGATTGGCGGAATGTACATTAGCTGTAAGCTTTGCTCCTAATTTTTCTGGGTATGAAGTTGACCTGGTCAGTGAGGAAGTTTTAAGCGGTGATGTTAAAACCGTTAGAGACCATAAAATAAAAGAAAATGGTACTAATTACCGCGAAGTAGTAAACTGTGGGACACCACTTCCGGAATATGAACTTGAAATCCGCGACGAACATGATGATCCCCTGCTAGAAAGAGAAATTGGCCGTGTTTGTGTCAGAGGGCCGAGCGTTATGACAGGTTACTACCTGGATGAAGAAGCTACTCGACAATGTCTGTCTAGTGATGGCTGGCTTGATACCGGTGATATCGGATATATGGCTGAAGGTTCACTTTACATCATCGGCCGGATCAAAGACCTGATCATTATTAATGGGAAAAATCACTGGCCTCACGATATTGAATGGGCCGTAGAAAAATTACCAGAATTGCGCTCGGGCGATAGTGCGGCAATTTCAATTCCGGGTGTAAATGATGAAGAAATTCCAGCAATTCTTGTGCAGTGTCGCAAACGTGATGAAAAAGACAGAATTGATCTGGAAAAAAGAATTAAAACTGAAGTACAGGCTGTTATAGGAAAAGCACCCAAGGTAATACTGGTACCGCCACGCTCTCTGCCTAGAACATCGTCTGGTAAGCTTTCCCGAGTGAAGGCAAGAAGACAATATCTCGAAGGTCAACTTTTTTAAAATAGAAAACTTAATTGACGAGTGAGTTTATTAAACGCTAATCTTAATTTTATAGGATTGGCGTTTTGCTTTTGGAATAATAAATGAAAAAAAGAATAGCCCTTACAGGCGCTACTGGTTTTATTGGTGGGCATTTGTTAGAAGAACTTCTCTCAAATGGGTATTACGTCAATGCAATTACTCGCAAACCTCAGCAGGCTCGAAAAAATGTAAGATGGATCGAAGGTAATATTGAAAATAAAGAAGCCCTCTCAAAGCTTCTAGAGGAAGTTGACGTAGTCATAAATGTTGCGGGACTTGTAAAGGCCAAAACTCAAAGGGAGTTTATTGCTGCCAATAGCCATCCCGTTTTAAATCTTGCTAACGCAGTTAAAGCATCGCATAAAAACCCACATTTCATTCAAGTTTCTTCTCTAGTAGCGCGTAAAAAAAATATATCCAATTATGCTACAAGTAAACACCAAGGTGAAATGCATCTTAAAAATAATAACTTGGGTATAAAGTGGACGATTGTTAGACCGCCAGGCGTTTACGGTCCAAATGATAACGAAACATTAAAAATATTTAGAGCCTTGAGTTGGCGCATCACATTTTCACCTTCAAATTCAGCGTTTAGAGTTTCTTGGATTCATGTTGAAGATCTTGTGAAAGCAATATCCTGCCTTATGGAAAATAGTGAATATTATAATAAAACGGTCGAGTTAGATGATGGAAATAAAAATGGTTATTCCTATAAAGAATTTTACAATACAGCGGCAAAAATTCTAACACTTAAGCCACTGCATATTACCCTTCCTAAGTTTATCTTAAAAATCCTTGGTCACACAAATGACTTACTTTCTAGTATTATTGGTTATACGCCGATGGTTTCTGCAATGAAAGTTAATGAAATGTGTCATCCGGACTGGGTTTGTCAAAATAACGCTGAAGAACAGGTAACAGGATGGACGCCAAAATATAATTTAGAAAAAGGACTGAAAGAAACACTCGACTGGTACAAAAAGAACGGTTATATGTAAAAACGTTCTGTAATAGATTTTTATGAATATAGTTTATAAGTTATCCAGCCTCTTAAGAAGGTATAAATATGATACAAAGTACAAATGAAATTTTTGATCAAATTTGCGAACTTATAGTTCCTTTTAATCAGAAAAAAATTTTAATCCTAACCGATACTACATTTGCTACAGACTTAGAACTAGACTCTCTTTCTGTTATGGATATGTTAGCGGCTATTGAAGATCACTTTGACGTCACTGTGCCCCTCAATATTCTTCCCGATCTTGAAACTGTTGGACAAGTAGCAGTGGCGTTAAAAAAAATACTTGATGATGAACATAAAACTTGCGGATAATGTAATACCCATGACTACAGATCTTTTTGAAAAATTCGATAGTATTATAGCTGAATACAGTCAACTTCCAACTGGCCCACTCAATCCATTTACGGTAAGTATGGATACTGTCGTCTCCCCAACAGAAGCCATTATCAATGGTAAAAAAACAATTCTTGCTGGAACTAATAACTATATGGGGATGACCTACAACAAAGAATGTATGTTAGCTGCTCAGAATGCCCTAAATGATTTTGGAACAGGTACTACTGGGTCACGTGTTTTAAACGGAACCTACAACGGACATAAAGAACTTGAAGAGACACTAAAAGATTTTTATCAAACTGACCACGCAATTGTTTTTTCTACAGGATATCAGGCAAACCTTGGTATTATTTCTACTTTAGCAGGCCCAAAAGACTATGTTGTAATCGATGCTGATAGTCATGCCAGTATCTATGATGGTTGTTCAATGGGTAATGCCACTATCGTCAGATTTGCGCACAACGACCCTGAAAACCTTAATAAAAGGTTAGCGCGTATCCGGCGAAAAGACCCTAAGGCAGGTATCCTTGTAGTGATTGAAGGCATTTACAGCATGCTTGGTGATCAAGCGCCAATAAAAGAACTAGCAGAAGCTGCAAAAAAACATGACGCAGTTGTACTGGTAGATGAGGCTCATTCAATTGGCGTTTTTGGAAAGACCGGTCGTGGCGTCGCCCAGGAACAGGAAGTAGAACATTTAGTAGACTTTACCCTGGGTACATTCAGCAAAAGTGTTGGAACTCTTGGTGGTTATTGTGTTTCTAACCATCCAAAATTTGAAATATTACGACTTGTTTGTCGCCCTTATGTTTTCACTGCCTCCCTCCCTCCATCTGTAGTTGCATCAGCTAATAAAGCATTAGAACTAATTAAAGACAGTGGATTAAGGGTTAAACTACTAAATAACTCTATGCGTCTAAATAAAGGACTTAGTAACGCGGGCTTTAAAATGGGAACGACTGGTAAGAGCCCAATTGCTGCTATTGTTGTCGACGACAAGAAAATTGCCATCGCTTATTGGCAGCATATGATGGATGAAGGTGTTTATGTAAACCTTGCAGTCCCTCCAGCGACGCCAAACGGATTAAATCTAATGCGTTGCAGTCTTTCAGCCGCCCATAGTTTTGAACAAATAGACTATATGTTAGAAAAGTTTGTTGCTGTTGGTAAAGAACTGGGAGTGCTTGACTAACCAAGATGAATAAAATTAATATTTTCCGTTTTTGATATTAGAAGTTCACCGTTAAGCCCAGTTTCATAAAAACAACCATCAACAACAAAACTCTTATTAAAAACAAGTCGAGCATGCTCAATCTCTGTAATTACATGTCCTGGTAACGCACGCTCCCCATAATATCCCTTAAGCATTTCTTTGCCAGTATTCATAATAGCGTCCTTAGTATTTTCAACACTAAGAAAATTGAGAGTATTAGCTAAATTTTTAATGGGGAATTTAGTACCCAAGAAAATCCAATCTAGACTGCTAAGAAGTACTATAAAATAACTCCCAACTACCGCACCACGTTGATTGCGGTTTATACGTATCATATTACCTATATTATTAGATCTTTTTGAACTTATATAAGCCCTATAAAGTAAAGAAAAAATAGTTGAATAGTTTTGTATAAGTCTCCTTAATCCATTTTTATAGAGTGTTCTCTTAAAAAGTGATCTCCAATTAGTAATTTCCCCAGCACAAAAATAAAGTCCATATAATTTTCCAACATGCAGGGCGCCCTCAACTTTAATCAACGGCACCTTTACAAGATGATTAAGAAGGCTCCCCGCTTTGTGTTTTTGAAGAAGATGTTTAAGGTCCTGATAAGTATTAGAGGAGGTCGCACCAAAACTTTGTGAAATAAACCTATCGTCATCACTAGAAAGAACAGAAAGTGGAATTTGAACATTACCGAAAGGTTTTTTCTCAATAATATATTCAAATGTCGCTGACGAAAGAGCTTGGCCGCCAATAATAACCATCGCAGTAATATTGCATTGATTAAACCTAGACAAAGCTTCACCAATATCCATAAAACTCTTCACTTCATAGTGAATAATGCCCGAACCTTTTTCCTTGATAACATTCCTTATTATTTCCATTTCATTTTTGTTATGAAAGGATTCGGGACTGCTCAAAATAGCGATCGTATCCAAAGTAATTATCCTAGTTTAGTTCCCAAGTAATATGGCAACTAGTATTATACTAGATTCAAAAATATTTAAATGATTTTACTACATATTGACCATTAAAATTGTAATATTTGTAAAAACCATATATTATTTTGCCACTTACTATTATTATAAGGTATGAATATATCAATAAAATTTAATACTCTTGTCGTTAAATGAGCCATAAAAATAAATGAGGTAATTATTGAGTAGACATGATTAATGTTTAATAAGATTGATATTTATATTTTTAAGAACACAGCAGTCCCTTTGATTGCCACATTGGGAATTTCAGCACTGCTACTGTTACTTGAAAAAATGCTCTCACTTTTTGACTTTGTAATTAATCAGGGAGGACCGATAGATATTGTTTGGCAAATGCTTGGCAACTTGATGCCCCAATATTTAACACTCGTATTACCACTGGCAATGTTTTTAGGTGTACTTCTTACTATAAGAAAATTTGCCCTTAGCAGCGAACTTGAAGCTTTTTTAGGTTGTGGCATAAGTCTTCACAGGCTTCTCGTTCCATCAATTATTATCGCTGTTCTTCTTTTAATTATAAATATTTTAGTAGTGGGCTTCGTCCAGCCTTATAGCAAGTACGCCTATGAAGAACTTATATTTGATGTTAGAAGTGGTGCCCTCGGGGCAGCAATTAAGTCGAATGAGTTTACAAATCTTGGTGATGGACTGACCTTGAGAATTGAAGAATCCCAAAATTCAGGGCGTGAGTTAATCGATATTTTTGCGCAAAAAGAAGATGCGGATGGACATATTTTTTCAGTGAGTGCTAAGAAGGGTAATTTTTTTGCTTCCCCAGATCAAAAATATATTATTCTTCGATTATTTGATGGCACTATTATCGATTTTGATGCAAGTCAAAATAGGCCGCGTATTCTCAACTTTGATATGCATGATTTACCTCTTGAAGTTCCTATGTTCAAGCAATTTAGAACCCGTGGTAACGAGGCATCAGAAATGACTATTTCAGAATTATGGCTTAAACGAAATACTGAGGATAGTGCTATTATCGCAACCATTCATTCACGTTTAGCGCGTGCAATTTCAATTTTAATAGTCCCTTTTCTTGCTGTTCCCCTTGGTCTTGTAGCAAAGCGGTCCGGTCGAGCACTTGGTATTTCGGTTGGTGTTCTTATTCTTTTATTTTACCATAAAGTTCTTGAGTTTGGCCTCGACTTTGCCACAGAAGGTATTTTTAGTCCCTGGCTTACTATCTGGCTTCCGGCACTTATATTTATTTTAGTTACATCACGCCTGTATTACGTTGGCGCATATCAGGTAGGTGGCGTACCACTGCGAAGCCTTGAAATAATTTTCGACATTATTACCGAAAAAGCGAAAACATTATTTGGGCAAAAAAGAATGAAAAATTGACATGATTGAACGTGTTATTAGCTACGGCGGACATTTTGGTAAAATCCTTAACCCAAGCAGTATGGATGTATATTTAGCAAAAATATTTGCTGTTAGATACACTATTATTCTTGTTGGGCTCATTTCTACATTGCAAATGCTTGATTTGCTTGCAAAGTCAGAAGAAATACTTGCTGGGAAAGGAGCTAGCTACGCCGACCTCTGGAGTTACGTAAAACTTAGAACTCCACATTTAATTTCTCTTTTTTCTCCATTTGTGGCTCTTCTTACCTCGGTATTAACCCTTTCAGTACTGAACGTACATAGCGAAATTGTTGTAATTAAGGCTGCAGGCTGGTCCGCATTTCGCATAATAATTCCCTTAATGATTGTGTCACTCTTTATTGCTACATTAAACTTTGTTTTTTCAGAAACTGTAACAGTCCATGCTCGTGCGGAACTGAGAAATTGGGAAGGTAATAACTTCGATGCTGATATTCCTCCTGCACCAAATGCGGTTTATGATACGTGGGTAACAGATGGGCAAAATTTAGTTAAAGCAGAAAGTGCAAATAGAAATGGAAGCATCCTTCTTCTTGATCAAATTACCCAATATATTAGAGATAAAGATAAAAATATTACCAATATTATTAAGGCAGATTTTGGTATTTACCGAAATAACAACTGGAAGCTATACGGCGTTAAAAACTTTGATGTTGATACACTTGAAATTAGAATTCTCGAAAATTTAGATTGGGTAACAACAATTCCCCCGGAACGATTTATCTCACTGGCAATAGTAGCAGACCAAGTCAACCTACCCCGCCTTCGCCGCACCATCGAACAACTCAAATTAGAAGGGCACTCTACAGACACCCTCGATACAATGATGTATCAAAAATTTGTTTCTCCACTCAGCACAATTTTAATGCCGTTATTGGCTGGTTTGGCAGCTTTTGGCCTTCATCGCAGCGGAAACCTACTTATTAGAATTTTAATTACCCTACTTATAGGTTTTAGTTTTTTCGTTATAAACAATTTATTTATAGCCCTAGGTCAATATGGTGCAGTTCCGCCAATTATTGCCGCCTGGTTGCCACTGCTTCTATTTGGTCTTGCAGGTATTAGTTTTATCCTCCAAACAGAAGAATAAAAAGGACCAACTGTGTCGTCTTCAATTATCAAAATAAAACCTGTAATATCTAAAGCAGATCGAAAGATTTTTATAAAGCTAATTTGGGATATTTATAAAGATGATCCAAGTTGGGTGCCACCAATTATTATGGAGCGAATGGCAGCTATCGACCCAAACAAAAATCCATATTTCGAACATGCAAAAGTAAAACTTTGGATAGCCTATAAAGATGGTAATCCGGTTGGCCGCATCAGTGCACAAATTGACGAGTTGGTATCCATAAACCATGGTATTAATACTGGACATTATGGTTATTTCGATTGTATCAATAATAAGGAAGTGGCAAACGCTTTATTTGACACTGCGTGCTGTTGGCTTAGAGAAAATGGTATGATTGAAGTTATTGGACCCTTTAGCCTTTCGATCAATGAAGAGACAGGTTTGCTAGTCGAAGGGTTTGATACACCACCAATGTTATTGATGGGGCATAGCAGGCCATATTTTGAAAATCTTGTGCTCGGAACTGGCTTAAAAAAAATAAAAGATACGTGGGCTTACCGGTTAGATATTAAAAAACCTATATTATCCCCAGTTTTAGAAAAGCTAATTAATCGAGCCGTTGATAAAGGAAAAGTTTCATTCCGACCAATTAATATGTCTAAATATGAAGAAGAATTAAAAATAATTCTCGATATCTTTAACGACGCGTGGGTTGATAATTGGAAATTTATACCATTTACTGAAGCCGAACTTGATCACGCCGTAAAAGAACTAAAAATGATTATTCGTGAAGATTTCACCTATATTGCAGAAGTTGATGGAGTGCCACAAGCTATGATGGTAACTTTACCAAATATTAATGAAATAATTAAAGACTTTGACGGAAAAATGTTTCCTTTTGGTTTTTTAAAACTACTTTGGCGCCTTAAAATAAAACCAAATTTTAAAACTGTGCGTGTTCCTCTTATGGGCGTAAGAAAAGAATATCAAAATAGTCGTTTAAGCGGTACTATGTCTCTTGGACTTTTTGATATCTCCCGTAAAGCAGCTATAGCTGCCGGATGTGAACAGGCTGAACTTTCATGGGTACTCGAAGAGAATACACGTCTTTCAAAACTACTAGAAAGCTTAGGCTGCATTAGATATAAAACATACAGATTATTTCAAAAAGATTTATAAATGTCAGATATAAACGAACCAATTAGAACAATTAGTATTTTTAACCGATTGAGAAATTACTTTTTTACCGGCTTAGTAGTTGCTTCACCGATTGGCATCACACTCTATATAGGCTGGTGGTTCATTACCTTTGTTGATGAAAAAGTTAAACCAATTATTCCTTTAGCCTATAATCCCGAAACTTATCTGGAATCTATTTCTATACCTGGTCTTGGTCTTATATTTCTAATTGTATTTCTAATTGTTCTTGGCGCACTCACAGCAAACCTTTTTGGCCGGGCACTTATTCGATTCAGTGAAAGAATTGTAGATCGAATGCCTGTAATCCGAAGTGTATATGGTACCCTCAAACAAATTTTTGAAACTGTAGTTAACTCGGATAGTAAAAGCTTCAGTGATGTAGTTTTGCTTGAATACCCTAGAAAGGGTATTTGGGCAATTGCATTTGTTTCCGCTGAGAACACTAGTGAAATACAAGACAAAATAGATGAAGAAGTAGTTAATTTATTTTTACCTACCACCCCTAATCCAACCTCTGGCTTTCTTTTATTCGTTCCTAAAAAGAATTTGATTTATTTAGATATGACAACTGATCAAGCAGCTAAATATGTCATTTCAGCAGGCTTAGTAAACCCCGAAGAATTACCCGTAAAAGATGATGATTAATCACAATGAGTTAATATGTGACTTTGTTGGTGGACCATTTGGCTACCGTATTAGACATGGAAGGAGCCAATACCATGCATTGGCAAAAGCTGTTGGATTCAAGGGTAAGAAAAATCTAAACATCATAGATGCCACCGCTGGACTTGGGCGTGATGCCTTTTTATTAGCGTCTCTTGGCGCTAATGTCACCCTGATTGAACGAAACACAAAAATGCATAAATTATTAGAGGAAGGAATTTTTCGAGCTAAAAATGAAAATGATGATTATGCAGAAATAGTTGCTCGAATGACTTTGATTTATGGTGATGCAATAGAGCTGTTGCCTGACTTAAAACCAGAAACCGTATTAATTGATCCAATGCATCCACCTCGACGGAAAACAGCATTAGTGAAAAAAGAACTACGCATTATACGTGATATTGTTGGTACTGACACAGACGCAAAAAAGCTCATGGACACTGCACTTGAAAATTCTAATTCTCGTGTTGTGTTAAAATGGCCGAGGAAAGCAGAGCCGATGGTAGGACTTCCAAGTCCATCTCATCAAATTGTTGGAAAAACAACACGCTACGATGTCTTTATCCAGACTTAAGGTACTTAACACCTTCGTCTCTCTCAAAAAGATATAAAAGTATGCGAAGATAACGCCCTCGTTCATTGGTAAGTGCAGGATCATTGTTAAGCACCAGGCGTGCATCGTCGCGAGCCATTGGGATCAAATGACTGTGACCCTCGAGACTGGCTACTTTAAACTTTGGTAGTCCACTTTGACGGGTACCCAGCAATTCACCGGCACCACGAAGTTTCAAATCTTCTTCAGCAATAATAAAACCATCATCAGTTTCACGCATAATTCTAAGTCTAGCCTCTGCTTTCTTACCCAGGGTGCCATAAAGAAGAATACAGCTTGATTTTGTTTCCCCCCTGCCAACACGACCTCGAAGCTGATGCAACTGGGATAAACCAAACCTTTCAGCGTGTTCAATAATCATTACTGTTGCCTCAGGAACATGCACCCCTACCTCAATCACGGTCGTAGAAACAAGAATATCAATAGTTCCTTCTTTGAAACTTTTCATAACCAGATCTTTTTGCTTTGCTTTCATTTTTCCATGCACTAATCCAACACGTTCTTTAAAAATGTGAACTAAGTGGGTGTAGCGCTCTTCCGCAGCCGCTAGATCCAGTACTTCAGATTCTTCTATTAGAGGGCAAACCCAATATACACGAGAGCCACCAGCTATCGCTCGTCTTGTCGCATCTATAATATTATTAATTCTATCAAGCGGCATCACACGCGTATCGATGCGTGTTCTACCTGGTGGCTTTTCATCTAACCTAGATGTATCCATATCACCGTAAACAGTTAATGTCAGTGTTCTTGGGATAGGAGTTGCAGTCATAGCAAGTATGTCCATGCCAGTGCCATTTTTAGCTTTTTCTGATAAACACATTCTTTGTTCAACACCAAAACGGTGCTGTTCATCAATTACTGCCATAGCAAGGTCATGGTATATAACATCTTCTTGAAATATAGCGTGTGTACCTATCAATAAATTGATTTTACCTAAAGAGAGGTCTAAAAGTAGTCTCTCTCGGCTCTTACCTTTATCTCTGCCAGTAAGAATTTCAACTTTAACTTCAGTTCCCACAAGCATTTCACTAAGGCTAATAAAATGTTGCCGTGCCAATATTTCTGTCGGCGCAAGGATCGCCGCCTGTGCACCATTTTCAACAGCTATAAGCATTGAAAGTAACGCTACAATAGTTTTACCACTTCCTACATCACCCTGTAACAACCGCATCATAGCAAAAGGTTTTTCTAAATCAGCCTTGATATCCTCAATTGATCTATACTGCGCTTCGGTAAGTTCATATGGTAAGTTAGACAACACTATATCTAAAAAAATATTTGATGCCTTTAAGGATCTACCTTTTTTCTTTTTTGTTTGTCTCCGCATAATTTCAAGTGCTAATTGATTCGCTAATATTTCATCATAGGCAAGCCTAACTCTAGCCAGGCTTAATAAATTTAATTCTTCAGAAGATTTAGGATGATGTACATTTTTCATTGCATCATGCCAATTTGGCCAACCTTCTCTGACAAGGAGAGATCGGTCAAGCCACTCAGGGAGTGGAGACGCTCGTTTCATAGCATCACCAATAATCCTTGCCATCAGCTTACCGCTCACTCTGGCTGTAAGTGGATAAACTGGTTCGATTTCTGGTATTTTGGACCTCTGCTCAACCGGAAGAATATAGTCAGGATGGCTCATTTGCAGTTTACCGTTATAAACTTCAACCTTTCCACTTATCAGGCGTGTTTCACCTTCAGGCAGCTTAGTAAGAATATAATCTTTACGTGGATGGAAAAAAACTAATCCAATAGTTCCCGTATCATCATGACACCAGACGCGGTAGGGTTTTTTACTTTTTAATGGTACGGGATCATGATCAGAAACTGTTAATTCAAGTGTAACTATTTGGTCAAACAATATATCTTTGAGGGCAGGTCCTGCTCGACGATCAATAATATCCACGGGCAAGTGCCAAAGAATATCTAATATACGAGCTCCAGAGATCTTTTTTAAATTATCAGCAATTCGTGCGCCAACCCCTGGCAAACTGTCGGTTTTCGCAAATAAAGGGTAGAGTATTTCAGGTCTCATTTGGCTTCGCAATGTTTATGGTTTTAATTGTCTTCATTTTTCAATATACACAAGCATATCTTATCAATTGCCGAATGAGAAGTGAAGTGACACAATTTAATACCTTGGGCTTTATTGAAGGCCAAATTAATAAAGATCAAAATATAGAAATCCGTAGAAAAAGACTAAAATTTAGAAGTTGGCACCGCGGAATTAAAGAGGCAGATATCTTACTTGGATCATTTGCTGATAAATTTTTAGAAAAAATGAATCAAAAGCAACTCGATGACTATGAAAATTTGTTAAGAGAAGCTGATGCTGATCTTGTAGCCTGGATCACTGGTGATAAAATTCCTCCTCCAAAATATAATCATGATGTGATGGAAATGTTAAAATCCATAGACTATCTTAAAATATTAAAATGAGTAACTTATTTACAGAAAAAAATTCGTTGATTTTAAGCAACGTACCAGAAGGTATGGACGCACTAGTTATCGCCGAATCCGTTAAGGGTAACAGTGATAATATTCCCTTGCTACATATAGCCAGGGACGACCAACGAATGGAAAATATGGCCGAATTAGTTAGCTTCTACATTCCTGAAGCAGAAGTTATAACCTTTCCCTCATGGGACTGCCTACCTTATGATCGTGTCTCACCAAGCCCAGATATACTCGCAAGTCGTATGACCGGCCTTATAAAAATTTTAAACCCCAGCAATAAAAAACAAATTATTATAAGCTCCATCAATGCAATAACCCAAAAAATACCAAGTGCTAAAATACTAAAAAATTCGAGTTTTAAGGCTGCCGTAGGTGAGCAGCTAAAAAGTGAACAGCTTAGTAACTTTTTTTCTTATAATGGATACTCAAGAGCAAGTACGGTCGTTGATCATGGTGACTACGCTATTCGTGGCAACATAATTGATATATTCCCACCAGGTGCAAAAAAACCATTTCGCCTTGACCTATGGGGTGATGAAGTTGATTCCATCCGAATATTTGATCCCATCACCCAGCGTACAGAAGACAAAATAAATCAGATAGAACTAATCCCCATGGGAGAAGTTTTTCTCGACGAAAAATCCATTAACACTTTCATACGTGCATATGTCAGTGAATTTGGGCCCGCGCGTGGCAATGACCCTCTCTACGAGGCTGTGGTAGACGGCCGACGTCACGCTGGTATGGAACACTGGCTACCATTTTTTCATGAACAGCTTGAAACATTATTTGATTATCTCCCGAATTCAATTATCACTATGGATAATCTCACTACCGAGGCGTTTGAGACACGCCTAAGCGCTATTTCTGATTATTATCTTTCAAGAAAGAGTGCCTACAAAAAATTCTCACAAAAAAATGATGGTATAGCTCCCTATAAACCTGTCCCACCTTCAACAATTTTCATGGAAGCTAAGCAATGGAGGGAATATTATACTAAACTTAATATTCATCAGTTCAATCCGTTTAATTCACCCCAAAGTCAAAATATTCGGTCCTTTAAAGGAACCGCAGGTCATAATTTTGCACATGATCGTAATAATAAGAATATCAACATATACGACGCTCTTCGGAAACACATTATCAATATACAAAAAAATAATAAAAAAGTTTATCTTGCTAGTTATAGTATCGGTGCGCGCGACAGGTTAAGCGTTGTTCTGAGTGACCACGGAATGGGCCACCATAAACTCTTAGATGGCTGGAAAAACACTAAATATATTTCAAAAAATACAATAGGTTTGATTATTCTTCCTATTGAGAATGGATTTGAAACTGATAAATTTGCTCTCATCTCCGAACAGGACATTCTTGGTGACAGACTAATACGAAAAGTTAGACGAACACGTAAAGCTGAAAACTTTATTTCTGAAGCTTCTGCTCTTACACTTGGTGATCTGGTTATTCATCTAGATCATGGAATTGGTCGTTATCTTGGTTTAAAAACTATCGAGGTTGGAGGAGCTGCACATGACTGCGTATTACTTAATTATCATGGTGGAGATAAATTATATGTGCCAGTTGAAAATATTGAAATTTTAAGCCGTTACGGTAGCGAAGAGAGTGATGGAAAGCTCGATAAACTTGGGGGCGCAGCTTGGCAGGGTAGGAAAGCTAAACTTAAAAAACGTATTCGTGAGATGGCTGATGAGCTGATAAAGGTGGCGGCAACACGTGCAATGAGGAAGGGTGAAATCATCAAACTCCCAGATGGGCTCTATAATGAATTTTGCTCTCGTTTTCCTTATACTGAAACTGATGATCAACTCCGAGCTATAGGGGATGTAATAGATGATCTTTCGAGCGGACGCCCCATGGATAGACTTATTTGTGGTGATGTGGGCTTTGGGAAAACCGAAGTCGCATTGCGTTCAACATTCCTAGCAGTAATGGAAGGGTTTCAGGTAGCTATTGTTGCACCAACTACGCTTCTTGCCAGGCAGCATTATAAAACGTTCAGAGAGAGATTTAAGGGACTTAACGTAAAAGTATCCCATTTGTCACGCCTTGTTCCTGTCAAACAGCAAAAAATCAATAAAGAGGGGGCTTTAACCGGTGATTGTGAAATTATAATTGGAACCCATGCTTTACTTGGTGATAAAATTAAATTTAATAATCTCGGTTTGCTGATTATTGACGAAGAGCAACATTTTGGTGTTGCACATAAAGAGAAGCTAAAAAAACTAAAAAGCAATGTACATGTTCTTACACTAACAGCAACACCGATACCTCGAACACTTCAGCTTGCTATGAGTGGCATTCAAGGATTAAGTTTAATAGCTACTCCACCCGTTGATCGACTTGCAGTAAGAACATTTGTACTTCCCATGGATGATCTGGTCATACGCGAAGCACTACTACGTGAACATTACAGAGGCGGTCAGAGTTTTTATGTTTGTCCAAGAATTTCTGATCTAAAAGAAGTTCTTGAGTTTCTTAAGGAAACAGTACCAGAAGTAAAAGTAGTGATGGCACACGGTCAAATGGCACCAGGACAGATAGAAGATATAATGAACGCATTTTATGATGGTGCTTATGATGTGCTACTATCGACAACTATCGTAGAAAGCGGTCTTGATATCCCAACCGCAAATACAATGATTATTCATCGAGCTGACAATTATGGGTTAGCACAACTTTATCAACTTCGGGGTCGCGTGGGTCGTTCAAAAGTGCGCGCTTATGCCTACCTCACTTTGCCACCGAACCGAATACCAACACCACAAGCAGAAAAAAGACTTCATGTACTTCAAACCCTTGATACCCTTGGAGCAGGTTTTACGCTCGCAAGTCACGATCTTGATATTCGCGGTGCTGGTAATTTACTTGGTGATGAACAATCTGGTCATATTAAGGAAGTAGGTATAGAGCTTTATCAGCAAATGCTTGAGGAAGCAGTTGCGCAAGCTAAGTCAGGCCTTAGTGAGGATGAGCCTAGTGAAAGTTGGTCCCCACAAATTAATGTAGGTGCATCAGTAATGATCCCTGAGCGATATGTTAAAGATCTTAATTTAAGAATGTCACTTTACAGACGCATTGCCGAACTTAATGACAAGCGGGATGTTGATGCATTTGGAGCAGAGCTTATAGATCGCTTTGGGACCCTGCCAGAGGAAGTGGAACACCTTCTCAAAATCATTAAAATTAAACAATATTGTCGTCGAGCTGGAATTGAAAAGATAGAAACAGGTCCTAAGGGGGCAATTATTACCTTTAAAAATTCAAGTTTTGCAAATCCCGGTGGCCTTATTGAATTCTTAACGCAACAAGGATCAGTTACAAAGATAAGGCCTGATCACAGACTTGTATACGTTCGTAAATGGTCTAAAATTGAAAGTAGGCTAATTGGTTCACTTAATCTCTCAAAAAGTTTAGCTAAAATCGCAGAAAAACAAATACTACACTAAGTAAAAATTATTTTTTAATAGCAAGATTGTCCAAGTGACAATTCAAAACTTAAAAATGGACTGAAGAAAAATAGTCTAATTCATTCAACTTTAATCTCAATAATTTCAAGACTGAGAACTAAGGACAATTCCACAAATAGGTTGAAGATTTGAACCATAGTCTTATATTCAAAATATAATTTTATTTATATTTCAAGGTTAATAAAGATATGTCTAAGGATGATATCAAAATTGCGTTAATAAATGCTGATACAGATGCAGCCGATATATCAGCGCAACAACTAAAAAAACTGTATAAATTTGTTCCAATAGACGACGCCGACGTAATTGTAGCGCTCGGGGGAGACGGTTTTATGCTCCACCTCCTTCACGAATTACTTGAACTTGAAACACCAATTTTTGGTATGAACCTTGGAACCGTTGGCTTTCTTCTGAATGAATTTTCCTCAGAAAACCTTTTACGGCGCATTAATAATGCCGTCCCATTTAAGATGTATCCACTGAAAATGGAAACAACAAATATTAATGGCGAAACTACTGAAGCACTTGCGTTCAACGAAGTCTCACTTCTAAGAGAAACAAGACAAACTGCAAAAATTAAGATTTTTGTTGATGGTAAACTTAGGCTTAACGAACTAGCTTGTGATGGTGTTCTTCTCTCTACGCCGGCCGGTAGCACTGCATATAATCTTTCTGCACACGGCCCAATTATTCCTATGAAAGCAAATATTCTCGCACTTACCCCGATAAGTGCGTTTCGCCCACGCCGCTGGCGCGGTGCATTGCTGTCACAAGAGGTGGAAATAAGATTTGAGGTCTGCAATCCAAAGAAAAGGCCAGTTAGTGCAGTGGCCGATACTATTGAAGTTAGAAATGTTAAAAAAGTTAATATTAAGCAGACCAAGTCTGCAAAAAAAATATTATTGTTTGATGAGGAACATACGCTCGAAGAGCGAATATTAAACGAACAGTTTATCAGTTAAGTCAGATAAAAATCTAATAATATTTAAAAGATAATTTCATCGTCACATCCTCTAAGCTTTATATATTTCAGCTGCTTTATTAAAGCCTGTATATTTACTACTATTATACCTTTTCATGATTTATCTAGCTTAAATTTCGAGAATTTCAATGATCTAATAAGAGAAATTATACGTACAGAAGGTATCCAAATTCACTGCTGTTACCTAATACTATTTTGTACCATTTAATTAACTGTAGAAAATATGATAAAACTAGACACAATTCATCACACGGCTATTCAGGTTAAAAATATTGCACATGCTGTTACGTGGTATAAAGATAGTTATAAATGCGAAATTGAATACCAAGATGATAGCTGGGCAATGTTAAGATTTTCTAACATTTCATTAGCATTAGTCCTTCCAGATCAACACCCATATCATTTTGCAATTTTAACTGATGATCTCACGCCCTATGGTGAAGCAGTGCCCCATCGTGACGGAACCAGTTCAGTTTATATCAAAGATCAGGATGAAAATCACGTCGAGATGCTCACATTACCAGTTAAAGAAACAATAAAATAATGAAAAAAAAATATATTATAACTTTATCTATTATTCTATTTATATTAATTGTTGGCGTATTTGCGGGGCCTGTTACAAGTTATGTAGAAAAGCCTGACTATGATATTATTGCCTCCAATGAGAACATTGAAATCCGTCGTTATGGTCCAATGATCGTTGCCGAGGTGGAGGCTAAGGGTAACCGTGAAAATATAGCTGGCAGTGAGTTTAGCATTTTAGCAGACTATATTTTTGGAAATAATACCATGCAAAATAGCATTGCGATGACAGCTCCCGTGCAACAACAGCAAAGTAAAGCTATTGCTATGACCTCACCAGTCCAGCAGCAATTAACCGGCGAGGTCTGGACTGTAAGCTTTGTCATGCCCTCGGAATATAACATGGACACACTCCCAAAACCTAATAATGATCGTGTGAAATTAAGGGAAGTACCTTCTAAAAAATTTATTGTTATAAGGTTCTCTGGCACAAACTCTGATGATAATATTGATGAGCACGAAAAACAGTTGATGGAATACATTACAGATAATGAGATCAAAATGCGTGGAACAATTAAATACGCCTTTTATGATCCACCATGGACACTTCCCATCATGCGACGCAATGAAGTTATGGCTGAGATAGAATAAAAATACTCAGAACCTTAGTTAATGACCAAATATATTAACTCACTTGCAACTACTTTATATAAATAAGTGGTGCGCTCGGCCGGACTTGAACCGGCAAGCCCGCGAGGGCGGCAGATTTTAAGTCTGCTGTGTTTACCAATTTCACCACGAGCGCATAGAAAATACCGTGATTGATAAAATATTATGAGGGTATGCCATATTATGATCATGATTGGAACAGGGAGTTTTAATTTTTTTAATATTTTTTAATAAAATGATCAATTATAGCTAGAATTTAGGTGCCTCACCTGAGAACCATTGTGTCCCAGTTTCTTCAATTTTTTTAATTAACATAATCTTTGCCTCGGTAACTTCAGAACAAATTTGGGATCTCAACACAAAAGACGCACCATAGGATCCTGACTTATTAAAAGGGTAACTGCCAATCGAAAGATAATCAAAACTCTGTTCTATTTCCTCCAGAATTTTCGCAAAATGACTTTCTCCTGTAAAAACATGCAGAGCTTCTGACGTTATTTTTGAACCACGGGATAAACGATTTTCGATATCAAGCAGCATGCTTTGCATCACAACAGGTATTCCTGCAAGAACAATAACATTTTCTATTTGAAAACCCGGAGCACCACTGATTGGGTTTTTAATTAAACGCGCCCCTTCCGGGATCATGGCCATTCGAAGACGTGCATCGCTAAGGTTTTGTTTACCAATGCTGTCTTCGAGCAATTTTCGTGCCTCTTTATTGAGTGAAAATCTAACACCAAACGCTTTAGAAACATTTAATGCAGTGATATCATCATGAGTAGGACCAATTCCACCAGTCGTAAAAACATAATCAAATACAGAGCGGCAGCTATTAACCGTATCTTGAATACGTTTTCCATCATCAGGAATAATACGAACTTCATCAAGAATAATTCCTAAATTAGCCAACCATTTTGCTATATAATTTAAATTTGCATCGTGGGTACGTCCCGACAAAATTTCGTCCCCAATAATAATCAAGGCGGCTTTAACTTTTTTAATCATTTTTTTAACCCAATTGAATATCTCTTCAATTAAGATTATATCTTAACTTATGAAATATGCACACAAACTTTTCCACGGAATACTTTTAAAAAGGTATAAACGTTTCCTTGCTGATGTTAAATTAGACAGTGGTGATATTATTACAGCACATTGTGCGAATACTGGCTCGATGCTTGGCCTGAAGGAAGAAGGTAGCGAGGTATGGTTGTCGCCTGCCGCTAATCCAAAAGCCAAACTCGATTATAAATGGGAAATTGTCAAAGTTGGTGATAGTTTGGTTGGTATTAATACTACCCTTCCTAATCAACTTGCCGAGGAAGCCATACTCAACGGAACACTTAAGGAACTTCAGGGTTATAAAAATATAAGAAGAGAAATGAAATATGGTGAAAATAGCCGTATTGACCTTTTTTTGAGTAATCATTTTGATGGAAAGCCAGATTGTTATGTTGAAGTAAAAAGTGTCACTCTTAGTAGAGAAAAAGGGATTGGGGAATTTCCTGATTCTGTCACTAGTCGTGGAACCAAACACCTTGGGGAGCTCGTTCAAATGATAGAGAATGGCAAGCGTGGTGTGATGCTTTATATAGCACAAAGAAACGACCTTCAAAGATTTAAAGTGGCATCAGACATTGACCCCGCTTATGCAGATGCGCTAAAAGTAGCAAAAGATAAAGGTGTCGAGGCATACTGTTATATATGCTCAATAACACCAACAGGAATTAATGTAAGCAATAGAGTCGTCACCTTGGAAAAAAAATGAAATATATTAAAGCATCAGATACCCCAGTCGAAGCAACCAATGCCATAAAAATATATGAAACTGTCGACTTTGAAGGTATGCGGAAGGCTGGAAACCTTGCTGCACGAACTCTCGATATGATTACACCGTATGTAGTACCCAATGTGACCACTGACGAACTGGATCAGTTGTGTTCAAAATTTGTTACCGAACATGGTGCAATAAATGCTCCACTTAATTATAATGGTTTTCCAAAATCTATTTGCACATCAATTAACCACGTGGTTTGTCACGGTATTCCTGGACCAAAAAAACTTAAAAAAGGTGATATTATCAATATAGATGTCACAGTAATAGTTGATGGTTGGTATGGAGATACCAGTCGCATGTTTTATGTGGGTCCCGCAAATATTAAGGCAAAACGACTCGTAGACATAACGTATGAATGTTTAAGACTTGGTATTGAGCAAGTCAAACCAGGCAATACTATGGGCGATATTGGCCACGCTATTCAAAAATATGCCCACAGCCAGCGGTGCAGTGTAGTTGAGGTTTTCTGTGGACACGGTATTGGACGGATATTTCATGATAGCCCAAACGTACTTCATTATGGTCGCCCTGGAGAGGGCCTAGAAATTAAAGAAGGCATGTTCTTCACAATTGAACCAATGATTAACCTGGGCACAAAAGAAGTAAAAGTTCTTTCAGATGATTGGACTGCGGTTACTAGGGATAAATCTCTATCAGCACAGTTTGAACATAGCATGGGAGTAACAAAAACAGGTGTTGAGGTATTCACACTCTCTCCAAAAGGGCATACTAAACCTCCATATATCTAATAATAACATCACAGTATTTAAAATATAAAAAAGGCTCAGCATGTAAATGCTAAGCCCTTAATTTTATTGGTCGGAATGACAGGATTTGAACCTGCGACCTCTTCACCCCCAGTGAAGCGCGCTACCATGCTGCGCCACATTCCGTTACATTGTATTTTTAAGTATTTCTTAATCAGATTAGTAGCTTCTGATGAATGCTTATACCAATTTAGCGGTTTTTTAATTTATCGCTTATAGCCTTGAGTCCGTCACGAATAGAGTTAAGGCTAATCTCCTCAGTATTAGTTAAAACGACACCAATTGATTTTTTTAATTTTTCATCTTGATTTGAATTTTGAATAGCATAGGTTTGTTGAACTACTGCTTTAACGCCTTGTTCGCGTAATAATTTCTGAGCCCCTTTAATCGTGTAACCATCGTCATGAAGTAGTTTTCTAATAGCATCAATTATTTCAACATCTTCAGGCCTATAATACCTGCGGCCACCACCTCGCTTCATTGGTTTTATCTGGCTAAATTTACTTTCCCAAAACCTAAGAACATGTTGTGGAATTCCGATACCATCAGAAACCTCACTGATTGTTCTAAATGCATTTGGTGATTTGACAAGTTTTGAAGCTGACATTTAGCTCAATATCTTTCTACACTACATATTAGCCGTTCTTTTAAAAACAACTCTCAGGTAGGGATGATCAATGATTTATATTACGAATTTTTAACGCGATCTTTAAGAACTTGCGAGGGTCGAAAAACAAGAACTCTTCTTGGTTCAATCGGAACTTCCTCGCCCGTTTTAGGATTACGCCCTATACGGCCACCTTTATCACGAACAATAAAACTACCAAATGATGAAATTTTTACATTTTCACCACTAGTCAAGTTCGTTGCAATTTCGCTTAGAACCGTTTCAACAAGATCTGCAGACTCATTCCTTGATAATCCTACTTCCTGATAAACCGCTTCAATCAAATCAGCTCTGGTAACTGTTTTTTTTGTCATATTTTCTACCTCATATTTTTTCATAGCCTAATGCAGTGAGATTATATGGTCAATATCAAAGGGATGCGTATAGTTCCTAATAGTCTAGTTTATGTATAAAAATAGCAAAAAGGGTAAAAATAATACAAGAAGATTACATTTTACCATCTTAAAAGACAGGCCCCCCAAGTGAATCCCCCGCCCATAGCCTCAAGAATAACAACTTGACCGCGAGTGATTCGTCCATCCCTAACAGCTTCATCAAGTGCAAGAGGAATTGAAGCTGCTGATGTATTGGCATGTTTCTCTACAGTTACAATTACCTTATTAGTGGCAACTTTAAGCTTACGAGCAGTTCCATCCAATATACGTTTATTAGCTTGATGAGGAACGATCCAGTCAATATTTTCAGAGCTCATGTTACTATCCTGCAATACTTCTCCAACAACAGATGCGAGATTGACGATTGCATGCCGAAATACTTCTCGGCCTTTCATACGAAGTTGACCAACCGTTCCAGTGGAAGAAACACCCCCATCTACAAAAAGAAGTTCATTATACCGCCCATCCGAATGAATTCGTGATGAGAGTAGCCCTTGATCAGTATTATTACCAACTCCATTTTGAGAAGACAACACCACAGCACCAGCACCATCTCCAAATAAGACGCAAGTTGTTCTATCTTCCCAATCAAGAATTCTGGAAAATATCTCCGCGCCAATTACAAGAACGTGCTTAGCCTGACCAGCCTTAATAAAATTATCTGCCGTCGTTAAAGCATAAACAAAGCCAGAACACACGGCTTGAATATCAAATGCGGCCCCCCCAGTAATGCCCAACTTTCGCTGTATAGTTGTTGCCGTTGAAGGGAATGTCTGATCTGCAGTAGAGGTTGCTAAAATAATTAAATCTATTTGATTAGGATCAAGGGAAGCACTCTCCAACGCCCTCTTAGCCGCGATAACCGCCAGATCCGAAGTTACTTCATCCTCAGCCGCAATGTGCCGTTGCTTTATACCGGTTCGCTCAATGATCCATTCATCAGTTGTATCGACTTTTTTTTCCAGATCACTATTTGTAAGAATTTGTTTGGGAAGATAAGACCCAGTTCCTGTAATAACAGAACGTATAACGCTCATTATTTTTGTTCCTTAATAGTCATCTCTACAACTTTACCCTCACCTTTTGCATGCTTAACCTCCAGTCCATCAACTGACCCCTCAACTGAACTATTACAGTTTTCAAGGTCCAAAGAAATCTTACCTGCAAGGTCATTTTCGGCCATATCAACTGCTACCCCAATTGCACTAGCAAATCCTTCTGCGGATGCCCCACCATGGCTTTTAATAACCAAACCATTAAGGCCCATAAATACAGCTCCATTGTGATTATTTGGATCAAGATGGTTTTTTAGTGATGATAATGAAGAACCTGCGAATAAAGCACCTATTTTTGACATCAATGATTCTTTTAATGATAGTTTAAGAAGATTAGCTATCATTTTTGCTGTGCCTTCGACTGTCTTAATTGCAATATTTCCAGTGAAGCCATCCGTTACAACCACATCAACCTCGCCAGCTCCGATGCCATCTCCCTCAGTGAATCCCTTATAGTCCATAGCAATATTAACTTCTCTCAACATACGGTCTGCTTCCTTAATGGCATCACTACCTTTAAGTTCTTCAACACCAACATTAAGAATTGCAACTGTCGGCTTCGTAACGCCAAGAACGGTTCGTGCAAATGCTGCACCCATAATCGCAAACTGAACTAAATTGTTTTCGTCACACTCTACATTAGCACCAAGGTCTAGCATGATACTTTCACCACGGCTCGTGGGTATCAGGCTTGCAAGGGCCGGTCTATCAATACCAGGCATTGTTCGTAAAATAAATTTCGCTAGCGCCATTTGAGCACCAGTATTGCCCGCTAAAACGGCGGCATGTGCCTGCCCATCTTTAACTGCTTGAATAGCTTGGCCCATGCTAGAGTCACGCCCGCGGCGTAGAGCCCTACTTGGCTTTTCATAGGCTGAAATAATTTTATCCGTATGACGCACTTCACAGCAATTTTTTAAAATCGGAAACCGAGTAAGAAGCGGCACAATTCTCGTTTCATCACCATAAATAATAAATTGTAAATTCGGCACCCTTTCACGCGCAATTCCAGCTCCTTCAATAACAATATCTGGGGCATGATCACCACCCATAGCATCTAATGATATTATAAGTTCACTCGTCAATACATACCCTTATATAAAAAATTATAAAAAATTTAAGTTGAACGTGACACTTCTTAATTAAGAAGTATTTGATTATATATACTTAAAATATAGAATTACAGGAACTCTTCAAGTCTTATGTTTAAGCTCTTTTAAAACACTAAAGGGATTTACCTTTTTTTCTTCACTTATTGCGTTAACTTCCGAAATAATTTTATAGCCAAGTTCATTGCCTTTAACGTTTTCCTGCCGCGGGTATGGCTTCATAGAAAGCGAGAGATACTCAGCAATATATTCCCCTACGTCAATTGTTTTATCTGTTATCATTTCAACATCTTCTTCGTGAACTTCAAATTCAACTTCCTTCGTTAGATCTTCTATTTTATCTGGATTTTTTTGTATCTTAAAAATAATTGAAAAATCTTCTTCAATTAATTCGTTTAATTCATTTAATGTAATCACACATTTTTGGATTATTTTTGCTTTTTTATTCACTGAGAGCTTATAATCTCCAAAATCCTTTTGAGACAATTTACGAAATTCACAATTTGCCCTTAGTTCATAAACCCTAGGTATTAAAAAGCGACTTGCAAGAGCTTCACATTCCTGCTCATTTGCAACATATTCTATTTTAGTGCCATATTTCTGTGTTAATTCGAGATTAAAAAGACGACTAAATTCATTTTCCTGGTTACCTTCAACCATTCTGAGTTCCCGTCGGCTTCAGAAAGCTTAATTTACCTAACATAATATTTTCCATATTTTTATTTTTAACAAAATCATATTGATCGTAAACATACTTTGCCATAAACTTAAGTGTCTTTTGATCGACTTTTCTCTCTCTATATAAATTTCGAAGTAATGCATCTGACATTTTTTGATAATCTCTCACTTCAAATAAATTTTGATATGCGATCATTCGCCCATAAAAAGCTTCTGCCATCACTTTTATTTTTTTTCCTACACCAAGGTCACCAACACCTATTTCTCTCAAAGTAAGATCAAGATTATCAAACATAATTTCTTGAAAAACCTGCTTTAGTTTATCTACCTCACTATACTGCTTATTTTGGTCAAGTTTTTGAAGTATAATCGACATATGCAAGCTCATCAAATCAAACCTACCGTCGAGATTATCCTCCACTGCTAGTTCTGAATAAAAAACATCCATTCGTGATTGTTCAATGACTAAGGAAAATAATTTATGTCCCGCATCATTCAATACTTTTTTCTTCCAGTAAAATCCAAACATCTATATTACTTTCTATAATTTCTGTATTTTTATCGCACTTTTACATTAAAGATCGCAAAAAATACATTTACTAAACCATTGACTAGACAAGCTGCAAATGTCACTTTGTCATCAAATTTTAAACACCACAATATAAGTGATTTGATGTTATGTGTTTGAATTAACACGCAACGAAATAAACTGCAATAAATCTAAAATAGATTTTCTGGTTATAGAGGGCAAGATAGTATCATGAAAAAATTACAAAAAATTATTTTTACTTTCTTAATCGTTATAACCATATCCGCTTGCTCTACCATAACTAATACCCGTGGCTATATACCTGACCCAGAAATAGTAGATGCTGTCAGAGTTGACATTGATACAAAGGAAACTGTGGAGGCAATGCTCGGCAACCCAACAATGAAAGCAACCTTCGATGATAATAACTGGTATTATTATGACAAAACTACTACTCAGTGGGCCATTAGGAAGGAAAAGGTTGTTGAAATGAACATTCTGGCAATTTCTTTTGACCAAGAGAATTATGTTTCTGAGATCCGCAAGTTTACAGTTGTTGATAATAAAGTGATCGACCCCGTATCGCAGAAAACAGTTACACATGGTAAAGAGGTTAATTTTGTGGCTGAATTATTTGGAAATGTAGGCCGATTCGGTGCCGCAGATAATTCGATTGCAGCCGGTAACTGACAACATTCAAAATTCATTTTAAAATATGAATTTTAGAAGTGACGATAACCTTCTCTCTCAGTTTCAATTTCTTTACGATCAGCCCCAAGTAGTTTTATTTTTTTACTAGTTGTAATATTACCTATTTTTGTTAGTGAAATGCCATTTCTTTTTGAGATTTCATCTATTTTATCTTCGCTTTCATAAGGCAGCGTGAATAATAATTCATAATCATCCCCACCAATCCATTTGAGTTTTTTATAATCACTTCTAGTTTTAAAAAGATTATTAAGTGCTAATGAAATAGGTATATTATTTGCAAAAATTTCAGCACCAACTGAGGAGCTTTTACAAATATGACCTAAATCACCTAAAAGACCATCTGAAATATCCATCATTGAAGTCACCAATTCCGCTAATTCAATTGCTAATTTTAATCTTGGTTGAGGTAGATAATAACGTTTAATAAGGTCCTTATATTTAAATCTATCAAAATTTTCTTTAATAACTTCAAGTCCCGCTGCCGCGTCACCCAAAGTACCTGAAACATATATAGAATCTCCAGGCTTTGCCGTTGAACGAGATATTAATCGACCCTTTTTAACCAAACCAACAGCTGTAACAGAAATAATAATAGGCCCAGTTGTAGCGACTGTATCGCCTCCCCAAAGCTTCCAACAGTATTGATCTTGATCCTCCTTTAAACCACTGGCAAATTTTTTAATCCATTCTTCATGATTAAAATTCAGTTTAGGTAGTGCTAAACTAAGCAAATAACCTTCCGGTTCAGCTGCCATAGATGCCAAATCCGAGAGGTTAACTCTAAGTGCTTTTTGTGCTATTAACGAAGGATTATCATCGGAAAAAAAATGGATGTCAGCAACTAATGTATCTTTAGTAAAGACTAGATCTTTACCTGGTGGGGGGGAATATTGCGCGGCATCGTTACTTAGAGAAAAAGCCGGCTCGCCAGAACCGGAAAGCGGCGCAAGGTATTTTTTAATAAGGTCGAATTCAGATAATGCCAGCTTTTAACCTTTCCTTACTCAACGGTTTATTTTTGCAATTTTATCTAGCACACCATTTACAAAGCCTGGAGTGCTATCTTCATAAAAGGCTTTTGTTACATCAATATATTCATTAATAATCACACTAGTAGGCACATCGGGCCGTGCTAATAATTCGTAGGCACCTGCACGTAAAATAGCTCGTGCCACCGACTCAATCCGCTCTAGGCTCCAATCTTTTTTTAGGTTTTCGCTTAACTGCTTATCAATTTCTTCAGAGCGTTGTTCAACACCCAAAACAATATCTTGAAAAAATTTGTTATCTGCTTTAGCGAAACAATCATCGTCTATAGTTTCATTAATTCGATGATCTGAAAATTCCTGAACAACTAATAGCGACTTAGCATCACTAGCTTCTATTTGATAGAGCGCCTGAACTGCAGCAAGACGGGCAGAACTTCGAGCCCCACCCTTAATAGGATTGATTTCGGTCATCAGCCTATCAGTCCATATTGTTTTTTTAATTCAATCATACGAATTGCAGCCTTTGCTACAGAGCCACCTTTATTTAACTTTTCAACGGAACACCTTGCCCATGCCTGATCTTGATTTTCCACAGTTAATATACCGTAACCGATAGCAAGTTTGTCTTTAACTATAAGGTTTTGAAGGGCATGCGCGCTTTCTTCACAAACATAATCATAGTGGCTCGTCTCACCCCGAATAACACAACCTAACGCAACATAACCCTCGTATCCATCATTACCGTCAGCTGCAAATCGTATGGCACCTGGAACTTCAAATACGCCTGGAACTGAAATACGATCATACTCAAATCCATGTGCTTCTAAAACCTGGATGGCTCCCTGAGCCAATTCATCTGCGATATTTTCATAAAATCGAGCTTCTACAATAAGTATTTTCATGGATTTTATCCCTTATTATTAACAATTTTAATGTCTATAGCCTCATCAAAACGTTGATGACTGACGATATTAAGGCCATATCCTTCAATGCCTATAACATTTTGCTCACTGTCAGAAAGTAAAACAAAGTCTTTAATCCCAAGATCAAGTAAAATTTGAGCTCCAATCCCATAGTTTTTTATATTAGGTGATTTTTTTTCTAATTTTCTATCTTTTTTGGCGATTTCATCTGTGATGTATGTTTTTCTATTTTCACGTAAAAAAACCATCACACCGCACTCTTCCTTACCTAATTCTTCCATAGCCCGATTGCATTGGCTTCTGCGCGCACCCTTTTGTCCAAGAAGGTCTTCAAAAATATTAAAGGAATGCATCCTAACCAATACCTTCTTTGCAGTTTTAGGATTACCTTTAACAAGTGCAAAATGTTGAATTTCGTCGTCCTTAGCTTGATATGCGCGCATATCAAATTTACCACCAAATTCACTATCAACTTCCGTGGTATCTATACACTCTACTAAGTTATCGTTACGACGGCGATAGGCAATTAAGTCAGCAATAGTAGCAACTTTTAAACTATGTTTTTTCGCAAACTCAACGAGGTCTGGCAAACGTGCCATAGTTCCATCGTCCTTCATAATTTCGCATATCACTCCTGAAGGAATAAGTCCAGCAAGACGAGCTACATCAACTGCAGCCTCAGTGTGGCCAGCACGAACGAGCACCCCACCCCGTTTTGCAACGATTGGAAAAACGTGACCTGGGGTCACAATATCTTCTTTATCCTTTGTAGGATCAATTGCTATGGCAATTGTCTTCGCCCTATCAGCAGCTGAAATCCCGGTTGTCACACCTTCCGCCGCTTCAATTGAGATGGTAAATGCAGTTTGATGACGAGTAGCATTTTTTTGTGACATCATCTCAAGACCAAGGTCAGCTGACCTCCTTGCTGTAAGCGCAAGGCATATAAGTCCCCGGCCATGAGTAGCCATAAAATTAATAGCATCAGGAGTTGCCATTTGTGATGGGATAATTAAATCACCTTCATTTTCACGATCTTCGTCATCGACAAGAATGAACATGCGTCCATTTTTTGCGTCTTCTAATACATCCTCGATTGGGGATAGAAAATTATTAGGCATATTTTTCTCTATGTCTTTTTGTTATTGATGATTTTTAGGGTTGGACGTCATTTATTCTGGAAACGTAACGAGCAAGAATGTCAATTTCAATATTTAGGGTATCGCCAACAATAAGATCCATAAATGTGGTTTTTTGCTGAGTATGGGGGATTATATTAACACAAAATAATGTTCTAGAATTTTCATCTATTACCTCATTAACTGTAAGTGAGGCACCATTAATAGTAACAGACCCCTTAGCTGCTATAAATGCTCTTAAATCTTGTGGGGCAGAAAAGATAAATTTCTTACTATCACCCTCAACTTCAATTGAAATTACTTCACCAACACCGTCTACATGACCTGTAACAAGATGGCCACCAAGCTCTTCGCCAACCTTTAAGGCCCGTTCTAAATTTACTGGTGTCCCAATTATCCATTTACCCAGCACTGTGCACGAAAGCGTCTCCGAAGAAACATCAACACTGAACCAATCCTTACCCTTGTCGACAACAGTAAGGCAGACACCAGAGCAGGCTATAGAAGCTCCAAAGTTAATAGTAGAAGTTTCATAAGCTGTTTGTATAACGATGCGAGTGTCGCCATTATTAATAAGCTCTTTAACTACGCCAATATCAGTAATAATTCCAGTAAACATCTTTTAGCCGCTAAAATTTCCAAAGTGTCGCCAATGATCCAGGCCTGTTTGCCCTTCATCCAGTAGCGATAATGTTAAATATAGATCCAATTCATCTAATGAAATATCGTATAGTGCATCCACTCCATTTTTTCCAACAAAATCACCAGATTTAAACCATATTAAACGGTCTACCAGATTTGCCCTTATCAGGGAAGCATTAAGTTTACTGCCACCCTCACATAAAAGCCTTGTGATACCTTGTTCCGCTAATAATGTCATGACCTTTGATAAATCTAATTGTTCCTGACTATCTTTTTCGAAATAAAAAATTTGAGCTCCAGTATTTTTAATTTCAGAAGACTTTTTAAGGTCAGGGGCTGCAGTCATAATCCAAAGTGGAATTTTATTTGCTGATTTGCAAAGGCTACTCATTGGGTCAATTTGCAAGTTAGTATCAACAACAACCCTAATTGGTGATCGATCCTCTAACCCTGGTATCCGACAATCTAACGAAGGATCATCTATAAGCGCAGTACCTATTCCCACCATAATAGCATCATGTTGAGCTCTAAACATATGGCCTTTTTGCCTTGATTGAGGTCCAGTTACCCATGATTTTTTATTTTTATTCTTGGCAATTTTACCATCAGCAGAACTGGCTATTTTTATAGTAATCAGTGGCTGATTTTGTTTTATTCGATTAAAAAATCCCTGATGAATAATGTCAGCCTGTGCCTTCAATATTCCAAAATTAACCTTTATCCCCGCATCCTTTAACATTTGAATACCACTACCACTAACTCGCGGATCTGGATCACTGGTTGCAATGATAACCTCTGCCACTTCGGAACGGATTAACTCTTTCGCACAAGGTGATGTTTTACCGTAATGAGAACAAGGCTCAAGGGTCACATAAACTTTTGCGCCTTTTACATTTTTTGCTTGCTCAAGAGCTACTCTTTCGGCGTGTGGACGTCCGCCTTTGCCTGTCCAACCACGACCTACAATATGTTTATCCCTTACAATCACACAGCCTACAGAAGGATTAGGATATACCTCACCCAAGCCTCTCTTTGAGAGCTCTAGTGCTATTTTCATATAGAAGTAATCGTTTAATGATAATTCGGTATCAATTTTCTTCATGATCAGTTATCTCACTAACGAAATGTTCAAAATCGCTAGCTTCGCGGAAGTTTTTATAAACCGATGCAAATCGGACATACGCCACAGCATCAAGTTGCTCAAGGCCTTCCATAATCAGCTTGCCGATATTTGCCGATGGAATTTCACTTTCACCCATACTTTCAAGCTGCCGGACGATGCCGCTAATCATGCGTACAACTTGTTCTTCTTCAACTGGCCTTTTACGAATAGCCATTTGCACTGACCGTTCAAGCTTAATACGCTCAAAAGGTACTTTTTTGCCAGAGGTTTTAAGAACAGTTAACTCACGTAATTGTACACGCTCAAATGTGGTAAAGCGGGCACCACAGCCACTGCATGACCTGCGGCGGCGGATCGCAGAGTTATCCTCAGTAGGTCTACTATCTTTAACCTGGGTATCTTCATTTGCGCAAAATGGGCACCGCATTCTTTTTCCTTTTACAATTAATAAATTGGGAACTTTTCACAAAGCGCAACTACCTTCGCGCGCACTGAAGCCTCCACAACACTATTATCTTCTTTATTTTTTTTAAGTCCGTCAAGAATTTCAAGAATAAAATCTCCAACTTGCTTAAATTCATCCGTTCCGAAGCCCCGTGATGTACCTGCAGGTGTTCCTAAGCGAACACCAGACGTAACCATTGGTTTCTCTGGATCAAACGGTACACCATTTTTATTACATGTAATATTAGCACGACCAAGGGAATTATCGGCGTCACGGCCTGTTAGACCTTTTGGTCGTAAATCAACTAGCACTAAGTGCGTGTCTGTTCCACCAGAAACAATATCACATTCCCCTTCATTTAGCTTTTTAGCAAGTGCACGAGCATTCGCCTTCACTTGTATAGTATAAGATTTGAATTCCGGCTTAAGTGCCTCTCCGAATGCCACTGCTTTTGCAGCAATAACATGCATAAGTGGCCCACCTTGTAAACCAGGAAAGATGGCACTATTGAATTTCTTACCTAAAGCTGGATCATTACATAAAATCATACCTCCGCGCGGTCCACGAAGTGTTTTATGAGTTGTAGTTGTCACAACATGAGCATGTTCTATAGGGCTTGGGTGTTCACCAGCAGCAACAAGTCCTGAAATATGAGCCATATCCACAAGTAGATATGCACCAACGCTATCAGCTATTTCACGCATACGCTTAAAGTCAATTTCACGCGGATAAGCTGAGCCACCAGCAATTAACATTTTTGGCTTATGTTCCTTTGCCAGCGCTTCTATTTGTTCAAAATCAATAAGATTGTTATCACGTCGCACACCATACTGAATAGCATTAAACCATTCTCCTGATTGAGATGGTGGTGCACCGTGTGTCAAATGACCCCCAGCATCAAGGGACATCCCAAGAATAGTATCTCCCGGCTTGATAAGAGCCAACATTACTGCGCCATTAGCCTGGGCGCCCGAGTGTGGCTGCACATTTGCATAGGCACAACTAAAAAGTTTTTTTGCCCTTTCTATAGCAAGGCTTTCAGCAATATCAACATATTCGCAACCACCATAATAACGACGCCCAGGATATCCCTCTGCGTATTTATTAGTCATAATGGACCCTTGAGCCTCCATTACTGCACGGCTGACGATATTTTCCGATGCGATCAACTCAATATGAGACCTTTGACGGCCCATTTCTTTATCAATACTTTCCAGAAGTGCAGGATCAGTTTCAGATAATGGTGCGTTATAAAATGTTTCTAAATTTGATGACATTCATTTAAACCTTTAATAATAAATTATAATTTACGAAATAATATCAATTCGATCTTGATGGCGACCACCCTCAAAACCTGTGTCCAAAAATACCTTTAAACAATCTTTGGCTACTTTAATACTTGTTGTCCTACCACCTAGAACCAAAACATTAGCATTGTTATGCTCGCGGCATAATTTTGCGGTAAGGGTATTATGAACGAGTGCTGCACGGATATGTTTATGACGATTAGCTGAGATACTAATGCCTATTCCAGAGCCACACACAAGAACACCCCGTAAAGCGTTTCCGCCTGCTATCGCCTCAGCCATTTTATTGGCATAATTTGGATAATCAACGGAACTATCATTGTCACAACCAAGATCAAGAACTTCATACCCAAAATTTTTTAAATCTACTTTGAGAATTTCTTTGAAATCAAACCCACCATGGTCACTGGCGATAGCAATTACTTCAATTGGCATGGCACACACTCACATTTTTTCTGATGTGGTTAAGAATAATAAATATTTCATAACATACCTATTAATTAGATGAAATAGAAAAGGGCCGTAATTCTAAAAGCCATCAAATTGTTATCTTAGCATTACTTAAATATACTTAGTTAACGATTTTAATTTAGTTTATTTCTTAATTATTTTCTGCACTATAAATATTAAAGTTGAGATACCAATTAATGCTAATAACCCGAGAGCTTCTTCACTAGTTAATTGCAAAAGCATCCATGTAATGACACTACAACTGAGAAAAGGAATAATAATCTTTCCAGGCATTTTAAACTGGCCCTCAGAAGGCGCTCCGTCACGCACCCTTAGTTTGAGGGTAGCGAGACAAACGCCCGCATAAACGAGTAAAATAGAACCTGATGCCATCACAGCCAATACTTTAAATTGACCGCTGAGGGCTAATAAGGCGATCATAAATGCATAAAATATTATAGAAATGTGTGGTGTTTTATATTTAGTGTGAACTTTAGCAAGTGACTTTGGTAAATTGCCGTCGCGTGCAGCTGCAAAAATTACTCGTGGGGTAACTAAAATATCCCCACTCAAGGTACTAAAAATTGATATTGCACCACCTACGACAAGAAGTTTGATACCCCACCCACCAAATATCTCATTTGCAGCAGCCGCGAGAGGAGCTTCAGTATTATTAGCAAGTTCAGCACCAAGAACCCCTTGAGCAACTGTTTGCAAACCTAGATAAAGAACAAATATACTACCAAGACCAAGAAAAATTCCACGTGGCACTGTTTTTGGTGGGTTTTTAATCTCTCCACTAGCATTTAAGGCACATTCAGCGCCAGAAAAGGCAAATATCAGTATTAAGCTAGCGGCACCAATATTGCTTATAGATGGCCATTCTGTAATGATTAAGTTATCTACATTTATAAAGAAAAGGCCTACCAGCAGTAAAAGTGCAAGGGGCACAAACTTAGCAATAGTATTAAAAACATAAAGCCTTATTCCAGACTTTACTCCGATTATATTAGTTCCAACCATAAAAGTGAATAACACAACCATAAACAATAATTTCCACAAAGGCTCTTGAAGCTCAGGAACGACAATAGAAAGAGTATTTATCATGGCAACTGTTAAAGCAGCATCAGAAAGGACGGCCCACCCAAACCAAAGTAACATTGATGAAATAAACCCAACAAAGGGACCAAATGCCTCTTCAATATAAGCATACGACCCACCACTTCTAGTAACCCGGCTACCGATCTCCGCATAGCACAAAAATATAAGGGTGATAGCCACACCGCATATTAGATAAGCTATAATTGCAGCAGAACCGAGTTTTGCGGCAATAACACCAGGCAAAACAAATATTCCAGCACCAACTACCATATTAAAAACGTTTGTTCCAAGTGCGCGGGTACCAATAGATCTAATCAGTCCCTCATCGGATTTTCTAACTGGTTGGCTAATAATATATTCCTTTTCATTAAGTATATTTTATCTTGCTCACTTTTTATCTTAACCATCAGTCTTATTATGTCACTATAAATAGTTCTTTAGGCACACCACATATTTTTATTTTCTTCCACAAATTGGGTAAGAACTTCGAGCGCCTTTGGAAAAACTTTTTCACCAAAGCCTACCCGAAAATAATCACTATCGTAGGTACTATTCTCAGAAAATACATAGGATGGTTTTATTGATATACCGACCCTTCCAAGCTCAGCCCCTAACTCATCAGAGGATAGTGGACCTTTAAATTTCATATAACAAATAGCACCAGCATTTGGTCTAATCCATTCGAAAAAATCGCTGTATTTTTTTATAAATTGGTCCAAAAGCTTAATATTATGTCTGATGATTTTCATGTTTTTAGCAAGAATTTGGTCGCTAGCCCTCAAAGTCATAATACCCTGAATTTCACTGGCCCGGCTTGGACAAGCGGTATGAAAATACATCGTATCAATTAGTTTCTGCCTAAGGGCTAATTCTTGAAACGCCAGCCATCCGATTGTGATACCGCACCCACCCCATGGCTTCGACATAGTAACAGCACTTATTCCTTTTGAATAAATATCCGCCATCGCCGGAAGCCTATCGCTAGCATCATGTTCCAGAAGCCTGTAAACTTCATCTGAAAGAATATATATATCATTTTTTTTAGCCAAATTTACCAGTTCCGACTGACAATTAGCCTTCATTAACGTACCCGCTGGATTATAAGGTTCATTAAATGAAATATATTTTGTGTCGGGCCTTATAGCTTCTTTAACTTTTTCCGGATTAATCTGCCAGTTATTTTCTGGATAAAGTTTAATTTTAGTCACTTCACTACCCGCATGAATTGGAGCTTCTTGAACCGACTGATAACCAGGAGTAAACGTTATGGAATGGGTGCTTTCATCTAATAAAGTAATAGCAGCAGTTTGAATTGCAACCTGCCCTCCAGCGAAAACAACTATATTGTCCGCGCAAATTTCAGACCCATAAAGGTTGGCTATTTCCTCACGAATATCATAACTACCGCCATTAGGAGTGTATTCAAGCGAATGATTATAATATGCGTCGACAATATCCTGATCTCCACGCTCAACTGATAACTTAATAAGTTCTTCATTTGACAAGGGTTCAGTAAAAGAAGTAGACAAATTATAAGGCAATCCAGCTGTTACGGCTTTATGTCTTGCTGACCATGGTGTTCTATACGGCACAATTATTTCCTTTTTTTATAGTTGGATATAGTTTTCTTGCTCTAATCTTTTAAGAAGTGCACGCGCAGGGCCCTGAGAAATCAGAATATATTCATTATCAGGTTGCTGCTTTGCAGCAAGAGAGGTCATGATGATATTTGTAACTAAACGCATCGCCATCAAATAATAAAGAATTCTCCGTTCCTTATCTTCAATAGGAAATTCTTTTTCATAGCCAGAAATTATTGCTTTGGATGCCATCTTGATATCACTTTCGCCAAGGAGACCATACGCAAGTGTAATAGCTAAATCATTTATTTGGCATCCAAACTGCATTTCCCCAAAATCAATTAATCCTGTTATTTTTTTTGGATCATCAGGGTTGATAAGAAAATTTTGTTCATTAGCATCACCATGGATAACTGCTTTTCTTAAAGCAGGTAGTTTTGGGGCTATATCTTTTTCATATACATCAAAAAGGCGAGCAATTCGATCTCGAGCATCTTCATCAATAACTTCTGGAAGGTATTCTTTACAAGCTAAAACTTCATCAAGTTTCCATAGTTTATCCGATCCATCAGAATTAGGCGGTGCCGAGTAACTTCTCATAGCTTTCGAAAATTGGCCTAAAAACCGTCCAACATCACAATATAGTTCAGGAGTTCTGCGTATATTAGTCAGTAAATCACCTTCTAGATAAGTAAGTAACCTAATAGCAAACCCGTTAATGAAAATGATACTTTTGCCATTATTTGCATTAACAATATTTGGAAAACTAAGCTCTGGGGCCTCCTTTTTAAGATGATCGAGTACCTCCGTCTGCATTTGAACAAAATTTCGTGACCATTTTTTGTTTGATATCTTAAGGACATATCTTTTATCTTTAGCACTGATGCGAGCATTTTGATCTTCAAAGGAAACTAACGGTTTTATTACACCTTCAGTATCATAATATTTTTTCAGAATACCATGAATGGACTGATTGTTGAAATCAGGGACTTGATCTTTCATTTTTTTCTCACATAATTTTAACTAATTGTTAACGTGGGTGGCCCCACTGTGCTCTTCTCTCTTCGATAAATAATTCGAAAGCCTTCAATGCAGCTGGCATTGTCCTGCGACTAAAGCCAATACGAAAATATTGTTTAAGCTTTTCATCACAATCAAAAATCGCTGATCCAAAAACTAATATTTCTTCCTCTAAAAGTTCTTCCGCCAATTCATCTCCGCTCAAGGGACCTTTAAATTTCACAAAACCGGTTCCGCCAGCTTGAGGGGGCATCCATTCAAATAAGTCATCATTACGAGAAAAGTATTGTTCCAAAAGTTTTAAGTTTTCATAGATTATTGCTAAATTTTTGGCAATAATTTTATCTCTAGACCTAAGTGCCATCATTGCTTGTATTTCACCGGGCCGCGAAACACATACTGCAAATAGGTGCTGAGCCTTTAAAAGTTTTTCAACTATTATTTTATCTTGACAGGCAACCCAACCGATACACATGCCGCCCGCCCCAAATGGCTTAGCCATAGTACCAAGCGCAATACCATTACTTGTCATTTCTGTAATTGATTTTGAACGATCGTTAGAGTTTAACTCAAGTAACCTATAAACCTCATCTGAAAAAATCAGCACATCATTCTTTTCAGCAAGAATGACAAGTTCGCGTTTAACCTTTTCTTTTAGAAGTGCCCCAGAAGGATTGTGAGGGTCATTCAGAACTATATACCGAGTATTTTTTCTAACGGCGGCCGCCACTTCTTTAATATTAAGTTGCCAATTATCGTCTGGAGAAAGCACAACGCGCGTAAATTCACTACCCGCATACTTTAATCCTTCTTCTAATGATTGGTAACTCGGCGTCACAACAATTGCATGGTCGCCTGGATGCAGAAGAGCTTGTGTTGTTATAGTCATACCAGTTTGAGCACCAGGAAAAACAACAATATTTTCAGCGGCAATTTCATGTCCATAAAGCGTTGCGAGTTCTTGTCTTAAATCTAGACTTCCGCCATTATCTGCGTAGCCGAGCGAGTGATCGTTATAAAGTTCAATCAACTGCTCGTCAGCATTAGCTTTTGCAAACTCAATTAGTTCTCTATGACTAAGTGGCTCAGAAGATGATGCGTAAAAGCGGTGCTTAATGTTTACTGTTTTAACAAGTAGTTCGTCTGATCTGATTGGGTTATCTAAAAGATGCATAAAATGTTCCTGAATTAATCATAATTTTCAGGAACATCCTCTAGAAACTTATAGCGATTGTCTAGATGTAAAATATCCTCTCTACTGATAATTACAATTAAGCACATTGAGAGCCCCTGCACAAAAAACTAACAGCTTAAAAAAACAATATAAAAAGGGCACCTAGAAACATAATAAGAATAAGAAGTATTATGTTTAAATAAAGTATAGACAGTGTTGAATATTTAATTGTTTCACGATCCTTAAAAATTTAATCTAGACACGCCGGCATGCTGGCACGAATGGTGCGCGAAAATGGATATACACAAGAACAACCGCCACATAACCTCCAAGCATAGACCAACCAAGCCCACCTATAAAATTCCACGACGAATAAATACCATAACCGTATATTATTACAGATATAAGTGGAAATAGCTTTGTCGCCCATAAAGGCAGTTTAAAGGGTGCATTTGCGTAGGCATCGGGATTGCGTTTCGCTAAATTATAAAGTGCTAATACAGGAAATAATCCAAAAATCGCACCAACGGCATTTCCAAGTATTGAAACATAACTTAGGCTTAAATCAAGTAAAATAGGGCTTATTCCGACCACAAAAAATAAGGTTAAAAATATATAAGGGGTTCCAAATCGATTTTTAGCGGCAAGCTTTATGGGCAACCAGCCATCTTCTGTAGCCATATACAAACCACGAGTACACCAAGCAAATATGGCATTAAGAGATGTCACTAATGAGATCATAATGCCACCACCAATAAAAGCATAATAAACTGCAGGACTAAAAACAACTCTCGCAGTTACAGCCAAGTTTTCACCCTCAATCTCATCAAGTGGAAGTACTCCTGTAGCAACGATCGCAATCCCTATATAAAGGATAACTACAAGCAATAGAGAAAGGCCCATAACTAATGGAATAAGTACTCCTGGGTTTTCCATTTCATCGCCAAATTCGGAAATAAATTCTGATCCAATTAAACTTAAACGCAGTAAAAATGCAGCAGCAAAAAAACCAGAAAATCCGTTTGGAAATATTTTACTAATATCGCCATATTTTTCATAATCATTTACATAAGAAAAACCAGAAAATATATAAAAAATTAAAGAGGTAATAAGAATTAATACCATGATAGTTTGAAACCGTGCTGCTGTTTTAATACCAAATAAATTAGCAAAAAAACAGATAATCATAATTCCACCCGCGACTAAAGTCATGTTGAGTTTAGGAAAGATCGCTTCTGTATATTCGGCAAAGCCAATTGCAAAGCTTGCAAGAATGATTTGACCAGAAACAAGTAACGCTAGATATAAAAACGATGTGCGAGAGCCTAACAGATCACGCACATAGGTATAGTTACCCCCTGTACTAGGAACTGCCGATCCCAACGCAGCAATACAGATGGTCGGAATGGCCACAATTAAAAGTGCAAAAACAAATGCCCATGGTGCGCCGTAACCGGTCATACTGATGCTGATACCAGTCAGAACCACCACCCCAGTCCCAATTATTTGGCCGAGGGATATGCTCATCAAATCCCAAAATCCCAGTAACTTCTTTGTCCGCTCAGACAATTGCTTCCTCCCACCCACATGAATAATTAACCTTAGCATCTTTTGTTCCGATAGCAAGAAACTCAATATATCACAATGTCATAGCTTTAATTATACTGTCTAAAGCAATATCTTTAATATGTCGTTATAATCTCAACAGATGAATAAGGAAAACCTTCTAAAAATTATATAACATATTCGTATATGAATTATTTCAATAAAAATAAAAGCTATATAGTATCTTCCATAGCAGCAAAAAACTAAACCACTCGCAACCAGCGAAAGTATAAAAAGGTAATGATAAATATGACTAGAAATTTTGTGTCCGTCGACTTTGTTGTGCCGACTTCATTCGAAGGAGAACATTTTCAACTGCAAGTTCTTGGACCCGACGTGAACGAACTGGATTATGAGGCTGTTATGTCAAGCAAGAAAAATCTTAGAAATATATTTGCGAAGAATGACCGCTGGCCTTGCGATAAAATGACTGCAAAAGAAAATAATAGTGACCTCATCACACACCTAAGAGAATTTAATAATCGTGAGGCATTTGCCTTTACCGTTTTAACTCCTGAAAAAAACAAGTGCATTGGTTGTATATATATTGAACCCTGTTATAGGGAAAACTTCGATGCCGAGGTCTATTTTTGGATCAGAGACGATAATCTATACTTAGAATCAGAATTTTATCGGATAGTAAATAAATGGATTAAAGATGATTGGCCCTTTGCAAATACTATCTGGCCAGGGCGTGAAATTAGTTGGAAGGTTTGGGGTAAAAGGTCTCACAGCCATAATAAATAAATGATAAAATACGACTATTTATAAGCCAAAAATTGCTAGCTATAAAAATAAGTTATTATCTAGAAAGTTATTTATAAAATTTATTTTATTTACTTCTTGATAAAATAGAGATTACTTTAAATGTGATAATTAGGTTGACACTTAATCTAAAGTAGTGCCTATAAGGCCAACGTTTGATTAATATATTTACTAACACATCCAATTCTCTTTCCAGATATTCAGGTTTAGTTGAGGGTAATAGACGTAAGTCTTTGTCAAGCCTACAAATTTTGTTACGATATTGTAATAAAATAAAATACCAATATATGCACAAGGAGAAATAACATGGCAACTGGTACAGTAAAATGGTTTAACCCATCAAAGGGTTTTGGTTTCATCGAGCCTGATCAAGGCGGCAATGACGTGTTTGTTCACATCAGCGCTGTTGAGCAATCAGGTCTTTCAACATTGGACGAAGGTCAAAAAATCGACTATGAAGTTCAAGAAGAAAAAGGCAAGCAATCAGCTTGTAACTTGAAAGCTGCTTAATTAAAGCACCATCAATAGTTATTAATTAAACACGGGCCAAATTTTGACCCGTGTTTTTTATTAAATAATGGAAAGATAAATTTGCAACTTCAAAAAACATTAATGAAGTAATAGAGGCAATGAAAAAAATTTATTATTTGTTAGAAGTACTCTTCTAGAGACATGAGGTCACAATAATTATTTGTCAATTTTAAGCTTTAACCATACTGCCTTAAGCGAAGTGACTAGATGCTCCATCATATCATCATTATGAAGTGGATTGGGTGCAAAGCGTAAACGTTCTGTGCCACGTGGCACCGTCGGGTAGTTAATAGGTTGGACATAAATACCATATTCGTTAAGTAACATGTCTGACACCTGCTTACAAATAATAGGGTCGCCGACCAAAAGAGGTACAATGTGGCTATTAGACGGCATAACTGGAAGGCCAGCCTCACGCATTTTTGTCTTTAATGTAGCAGCACGTTCCTGATGAACCTCACGTTCAATAGTTGAGTTTTTAAGGTGACGCACGCTCGCTAGTGCGCCAGCAGTGATTGTTGGCGACAAAGACGTAGTAAATATAAAACCCGCGGCAAAACTTCGAACGCAATCAACAATATTTTTTGATGCCGTAATGTATCCGCCCATAAGACCAAAAGCTTTACCAAGTGTGCCTTCAATAATATCAACACGGTCCATAAGTCCAAGCTCTTCGGCAACGCCGCCACCACGTGGACCATACATACCAACCGCATGTACTTCATCCATGTAGGTCATACAGTTATATTTATCAGCTAAGTCGCAAAACTCTTGAATTGGGGCAAAATCACCATCCATAGAATAAACGGATTCAAATAAAATAATCTTTGGTTTTTTTGGGTCATCATTACTTAAAAGTTGTTCTAAATGTTCAACATCATTATGTCTAAAAATTCTTTTTTCACATTTACCTCCCAGTACTCCATTGATCATGGATGCATGATTAAGCTTATCAGAATAAATAATGCAGCCAGGGAGCAATTTAGCAATAGTTGAAATTGAAGCTTCATTTGAATTATAACCCGATGTAAAGAGCAGGGCAGCCTCCTTATCGTGCAGGTCGGCTAACTCTTCTTCCAGCATAACATGATAGTGATGCGTGCCGCTAATATTCCGCGTACCGCCAGAGCCCGTGCCAACCTTATCGATAGCATCTTTCATAGATTTAATCACATCAGGATGCTGGCCCATACCAAGATAATCATTACTGCACCAGACGACGATTTCCTTCTCGCCTGCCTCAGTATGCCAAATTGCAGAGGGAAAATCTCCGTTTTTACGTTCAATATCCATAAAAACACGGTAGCGACCTTCATCCTTAATTCCGGCTATCGCATTTGAAAAAATGCCGTCATAATCCATTAAACTGTATCCAAGTGTTTAGTTTCGACCTGTCCTACCTTAGTTGAAGGGACAAAGGAAGGAAAAATTATTTTTTTCTACCTTTGTCTAACTTATTATTGTCAATAGAAAGATTCTAACATCAAACATGAATATATGAAATTTTAATAATTAAGATAAAATAGCCTTATCTCGGATCAAAAAAATTAATGCATATTATTAAGCGAGCAATTCGTTGTGCCCCAAGACCCTATTGTTATTAAGTATATAATGCTTTAATTACATACCTCATATAACAACATACTTAATTAAATTTTAAATATTTGTTTAGATATAATTAATAGTTTAAAATGAATAAAAAATTCTGGAGCGATCAATGGTAGCAGGAAATTTTCCCAGTAGCCGGCTAAGACGTAATCGAAAAAGTGCATGGTCCCGTAATATGGTTCGTGAAAATTCACTTACAGTAAATGACCTCATCTGGCCAATTTTTATTCAAGAAGGTAAAAATACCTCTACTAAAATAGCCTCTATGCCTGACGTATCGAGACTAACTATCGACTTAGTCATCGAAAATGCTGCAATGGCAAAGGATCTTGGTATTCCATCAATAGCACTTTTTCCCCAAATACCTGAAGAATTAAAATTTGATGATGGCCGTGAAGCTATAAATCCAGAAAACCTTGTTTGTCGTGCAGTTCGTGAAATTAAAGAGCAAGTTCCAGACATCGGAATTATTTGCGACGTCGCGCTTGATCCTTATACAACTCACGGTCATGATGGACTTATTAAAAATGGCTATGTTGATAACGATTTAACACTTGAAGTACTTATTAATCAAGCACTCGTGCAAGTTAAGGCTGGATGTGATATTATTGCACCTTCTGATATGATGGACGGCCGTGTTTCAGCAATACGTGGTATGCTAGAGAAAGAAAAATATTTTAATACTACTATCATGTCCTATGCAGCAAAATATGCATCAGCTTTCTACGGGCCTTTTCGCGATGCAGTTGGATCACCCCCATCTATACAGGGTGGTAAAGAAAGTTATCAAATGGACCCCGCTAACACGGACGAAGCAATACGCGAAGTAATCATGGATATAGATGAGGGCGCCGACAGTATAATTGTAAAACCAGGAATGCCTTATCTAGATATCATTGATAGGATCACACGTGAGCTTAAATTCCCTACTTTCGCTTATCAGGTGAGTGGTGAATATGCAATGATCCATGCTGCCGCAGCAAACGGCTGGCTTAATGTTGATCGCGCCATGATGGAGAGCTTAATAGCGTTTAAAAGGGCCGGTGCTATAGGAATATGGACTTATTTTGCACCTAACATAGCCAAGAAACTTAATTTATCATAAGAAATGCTAATTTTACGCCATTAGAATTATTTTTTTCTAATTTCTAGCTGCAGAAACTATTAATAATTATTCTAGACAAACAAAATAGCACAATATGTTTAGACTTGTTAAAATAAACTAATATATCAAGACCCACATAAAATAGGGTATGAAAGTGATTAATGGTAAAAATATGATTAATAATTTAGTAGGACTGAGTTTCGAAGACATAAAAGATGCAGCAAAGAAAATACATGGTGTTATCGATAATACACCAACAAACCATGCTATTACACTTTCAAAAATTACTGGCGCTGAAGTCTATATTAAACTTGAAAACCGCCATTTCACGGCTTCATTTAAAGAGAGGGGTGCCCTTAACGCACTTTTGAGTTTAAGCCCAAAGCAGCAACAAAAAGGTGTGATCGCAGCTAGTGCTGGTAATCACGGTCAGGGCCTTGCATATCATGGAAGTAGGCTTGGTATTCCGACGAAAATAGCAATGCCACTAGGCACACCATTTATAAAGATAACCAATACTAAGGCACTTGGCGCTGAAGTAATTCAAATCGGAAAAACGTTCGACGAAACTGCTAATGCCGCGCTAGAGATAGCAAAAAGTAAGGACCTTACTCTCGTTCATCCATTTGATAACTTTCTTGTAATGGCGGGTCAGGGAACCATTGCAATCGAATTTTTAAAAGACGTACCAGATCTTGATTTTTTATTAGTTTCTGTCGGTGGAGGAGGACTAATTTCCGGCGTTGCAACAGCTGCAAAGGCTATTAAACCTGACATTCAAATCATTGGTGTACAATCAGAACGTTTTCCTTCGCTCTATAGAGCCTTCAATAATGAAGACTATACTGCCCAAGGTTCAACTCTTGCTGAGGGCATAGCTGTAAAAACTATTGGTAAAAAAAATATTACAATATGCAATGAGCTTGTTGATGATATATTACTTGTTGGTGAAGAAGAAATTGAAAAAGCCATTGTTATGTTAATGACAGTCGAAAAAACAGTTTCCGAGGGTGCGGGTGCTTGCCCACTCGCCGCCCTCATTCGTTATCCCGAAATGTTTAAAGGTAAAAAAGTTGGCATAGTTGTTACTGGTGGAAATATAGACACTCGATTGTTAGCATCAATATTAATGCGAAGCCTTGTTCGTGATGGTCGAATAACTCGTCTTCGTATTGAATTACCAGACATTCCAGGGGCCCTTTCTATTATTTCATCAATAATAGGTAATCAGGGTGGAAATATCATTGACGTGTCTCATCACCGCCTGTTCACAGAGCTCCCTGCCAAAGAGACTTACTCAAATATTACACTTGAAACCCGAGATGCGCAGCACCTACAAGATATTTTAAGCGAACTACGTGAAGAAGGATTTGTGGTTAATGTTAATCGAAATATAGAAATGTAAATTGTAAATTTTATCTTTTATAATTAAACAACATTAATCAAAACAATACCATAAAGTGATAAACTTAGTAAGTTCGTGATTTTATAAATTATAGTTGAAAACCAACATTCTTAAATTTACAAGTCTATAAAAAGCTTGTTTTATTTTACCTACTGCTGTTAAAATTGTTCCTAAAAGAGGGAGTTTTTGAATGGAACTGATGGAACCATTATTACAAATGTGGTTAACCTTTAGTGTGATTATAGTCGGTATATTCTTATATATACTTGATAAATTCCCTATGGAGCTTGTATCACTTGGCATTATCACATCACTTCTGCTACTTTTTCATTTCATACCTGTCACCAATTTGGCTAGTGGTTTAGTTCTTGGCCCTAGGGCTCTCCTTGCCGGCTTTGCAGACCCAGCCCTTATCACTATCTTATCACTTCTTGTTGTTGGTCACGGCATCGTAGAAACAGGCGCTCTCGATAGTCCAATAAAATTTCTAGTTCGCGTTGGAAGTAATTTTCCAGTTACAGTATTAGTGATGTCGCTTATTACGGTTATGGTGATTAGCGCCTTTCTTAATAATACTCCTGTCGTAGTGATTTTTATTCCCATCATGATTACACTAGCAAAAAATCTTGGTAAATCTCCCTCCCTTTACTTAATGCCGCTTAGCTTTGTTGCTATTCTCGGTGGTATGACAACGTTGATTGGGTCCAGCACAAACCTCTTAGTAGCCGGAGCATTTCAAACAACGGGTGGCCAGGAACTTGGATTTTTTGATTTTGCTATTCCTGGATTATTTTTAGCAATAATTGGTTTTATTTATGTGCTTTTTATTGCTCCAAGACTTTTACCTAGCGCTACTTCAACTTCAGATAATGAAGCAGAAGTAACCGGCAAACAATTCATTATCCAAATTGACCTTACTCAAGGGAATTCATTAATTGGAGAAAAATCAGTTGCTGGCATGTTTCCAGTTTTAGCAGGACTTACAGTACAATTGGTAAAAAAGGGTGAACAAAACTTTCTCCCTCCATTCGATGACATAATTCTTGAAAAAAGCGATAGCCTTATTATAGCAACCACAAGAAATGAAATTACCAAACGGTTTTCAGAAGACGAAAACTTATTTTTTGATGTTAAAAATAAATCTATTATTAACCTTACACAATTAGAAGAAAATACTATACCTACTTCACGTGGACAAAAACTTATTGAAGTAATAGTTTCTCCGAAATCACGCCTAAATGGCAGGACCCTTGAACAAACGGGATATATACTTTCTGGTGGCTGTAAAATTCTCGGAATTCAAAGACGAAGTAGAATGAAACGCACAACGATCAATGATATCCGGCTTGAGGCTAACGATACACTACTTTGCGTTGGTACTCACAAGCAAATAAAGTCCTTACGGCTCAATAATGATGTCATGCTGATGGAATGGTCAGCAAAAGAAATACCCGTCAAGGCGGATATTTGGAAAGCTCTCACAATATTTTTTAGTGTCGTCGTTCTGGCTTCATCGGGAATTATCCCTGTCGCAGTAGCTTCAATTTTCGGTGCCTTTGCAATGATTGCGTCGGGATGTATCAATATCCGTAAAGCAGCATTTGCTGTTGACCGAAACATTTTCATGCTTATTGGTGCCGCACTAGCCATGGGTACCTCGCTTCAAGCGACTGGTGGAGCATCTTTTTTAGCTATGGAAATGATTGATTTACTTGAAGGATCAAGTACTGCAGTAATTCTTTCAGCATTTTTTCTTCTTATAGCCCTACTAACAAATATTCTTAGCAACAACGCAACTGCTGTTCTTTTCACCCCTATTGCCATTAGCATAGCTAACCAACTTGAGGTTGAGCCGTTTATTTTTGTTACAGCAGTTATATTCGCCGCAAACTGTTCCTTTGCAACCCCCATGGGATATCAAACAAATCTGCTTGTTTTAGCACCCGGCAATTATAAATTTGGTGATTTTATGAAAGTAGGGATTCCCTTGATTATTTTATTATGGATTAGTTATTCATTTTTTGCGCCCTGGTACTATGGAATATAAGCTAGGTCTAAAATAGTTTTTATGTTATCAAAATTTTATGACTGACCAATCAACTCCTTTTCCAAAATTTTATGTAACAGGGACATCACCATGTCCATACATTGAAGGAAATACGGAGCAAAAAATTTTTACGGAGTTAAGCCCTCAGCCCCTTGCTTATGATAAGGCAGCAATATTAGAACACCCCAATCAGAACCGAAGCAGAGAAGAGGAACTTCATCTTTCTCTAACCTTGGTTGGGTTTAGAAGAAGTCAGGAAATAGTATACAGGCCTGCATGTGATCACTGCCAGGAATGCAAATCAGTTAGAATTCCATCCAAACTGTTTAAAATATCAAATAGTCAAAAACGTATCTCAAAAAAAAATAACGATATAAGTTTTGAAATAAAACCAAACACAGCTACCCAGGAACAATTCAAACTTCTCGAAAAATATATAAATAGTCGGCACTTTGAAGGTGGCATGATGGGTATTTCATTTTCTGAATATAAAGATATGGTAGAAAATAGCCCAATTAGCACTATAATCATAGAATACCGCGACAGAGACGAAAAGTTAATAGGTGTCGCCCTCACTGATAAGATGAAAAATGCCTTATCTATGGTTTATAGTTTTTATGATATTTCAGCGGAAACAAAAACACGAAGTCTAGGTATATATATGATTCTCAATCATATCAATATATCTACATCCACTGCTTTAGATTTCGTTTATTTAGGATATTTTGTAAAAGGTAGTTCTAAAATGAATTATAAAATGAATTTTAAACCTATCGAAATACTAACCACGGACGGTTGGAAGTTATTGAAATAGAATTACTCTAAAATACGACAACCAAAATATAGATTATAGAATAATCTATATCTAAAATGTTGCATGCTAATATTACAATTAATAAGGAGGCGAATGAATGGTCATAACAGAAGTTGGATATGATGTTCCGGCACAGATTGGTATGTCTGAAGCTGAGATTGAAACTCCCGCATTAATAGTTGACCTTGATAAATTTGAAAATAATTTAATAAAAATGCGAAATATTATCGAAAAAAACGGTATTAAACTCCGCGCACATGCAAAAGCACATAAGTCCGTAGATGTTGCTTTTCAACAGATGAATATAGGTGGTGCATACGGCTTTTGCTGTCAAAAAGTCTCAGAAGCAGAAGCTCTCGTCAACAAAGGGTTAACCGATATTCTGATTTCTAATCAGATAGTCGAATTGTCAAAAATTAATAGATTGGTTCGTCTAAGTAAACGCGCTGCTATTCGTGTGTGTGTAGATGACCTGAGGAATGTCTCTGACCTTGCCAGAGCCGCTAAGGCTCAAAATGTAATTTTAGGGTGTTTAGTTGAAATTGATGTTGGTGCCGGCAGATGCGGCATAAACCCTACAGTAGATGCGGCATTACTGGCGCGCGCTATCGCTCAAGAGAGCCACCTGCAGTTCGACGGATTACAAGCCTATCACGGACCAGCACAGCACTATGTAGAGGCAGCAGATCGCGAAGCAGCTTTCGCAGAGGTCATCCATAAAGTTCAAAACACTTTAATTGAAATTAAAAATGTTGGCTTAATGTGTACTATCGTAAGCGGTGCAGGTACTGGCACATTCCAATTAGAAGCCGCCTCCGGAATATTTACTGAAATTCAGGCAGGTACATATTGCTTTATGGACGCCGCGTACATGGCATTAAAAACACACGATGGCAAACCTGCTGTTCCTTTTTATAATGCACTTTTCGTATTAAGTACGATCATGTCTGCCGCCCGACAAGGAACAGTGATATGTGATGCTGGACATAAAAGTTCCGCCATAGATTCAGGGTTGCCAAAACTTTACGGTATTGCGGGCGCAGATTACGTATGCTGTAATGACGAGCACGGAATAATTAATGATACTAATGGTATTCTTGGTCTGAAAGACAAAATACGTCTTATTCCAGGACACTGTGACCCAACCTGTAACCTACATGATTATCTTATAGGGATACGTAACGGAATTGTTGAAACAGTTTGGCCAATAACCGCACGTGGGAAGCTTTTATAACTATTAATTTCATATAGAAGTTATTATTGAAAATTTCGCATAGCCTGTTTATAAGTGTAAGAAATTTTTTTAATAATCAAATGTTTATATCAAAATTAAGGCATTCAAATGAAACGTCGTTCTTTTTTAAAAAAATCTGCTGCAGTTAGTGCTGGAACACTTGCTGCCGGGGCAGTTGCCGCGTGTAGTCCAAGTCCAGTAGATCCAAACTCAGGGTCTATAAAAAGTGCCGCATCTATCCCTGAAAACCAGCGTTCCATTGAGCTTAAAATGGTGACAACGTGGCCTAAAAACTTTCCTGGCTTAGGGACAAGGGCCGTTGAATTTGCAGACGATATTGGTAAAGCTACTAATGGGCGTATCAAAATTCGTGTTTATGCAGCTGAAGAAATGGTTCCAGCCCTTCAGGCATTTGATGCAGTATCACAAGGTAATGCTGATATTTATCATGGGCCAGATTATTACTGGCAAGGTAAACACCCAATGTTTAATTTTTTCGGCGCAGTGCCGTTAGGTCTATCAGCTAGTGAAATGACGCAATGGCTTCAATATGGAGGTGGTCAAGAACTTTGGGACGAGCTTTCAGGACGTTTTAATGTTAAACCAATGCTCTGTACTGCAACAGGAATGCAAATGGGTGGCTGGTTTAATAAAGAAATTAATAGTGTTGAAGACTTCCAGGGCCTAAAAATGCGTATTCCCGGCCTCGGCGGTGAAGTAATTAAACGTATGGGCGGAACGCCTGTAACACTTTCTGGCGGTGAAATATTTCTATCATTATCACAAGGTAATATTGATGCGACGGAATGGATCGGCCCATGGAATGATCTAGCATTTGGCTTTCACCAAGTAGCTGAGTATTATTACACCTCCGCTTACCATGAGCCAAGCGCCTCTGTTTGTGCAGGCTGGAACCTCGATGTATGGAATTCATTAAGTGATGCAGAGCGTGTTATTATTGAAGCATTGGCTGAAAAACATTACGCACGATCCCTCGCAGAGTTTAACGCTCGCAACGCAAACGCACTTCGCACCTTGATCAGCGAACACGGCGTTAAAACAAGGCAGTTCCCTCAAGATGTCATGAAGGCACTTGCCGATGTTGCCGCGGATGTTGCCGCAGATGTCGGTAGAACTGATGAAATATCTCGTCGTATATACAAAAGTTATATGGCAACACTTGATGATGTGAAAGAATGGGGTGCCATTGCTGATGAGCCTTATATGGCTGCGCGACGATTATCAGATAGGTTTGGTCAGGCCATCTAAAAAGTTGATCATATAAGTAAAAATTAGGGACTAACAAACGGGAGCAATCAACCTTATGGATGGAATTGCAAAACTAGCCTGCGGCATTAATGCCATTAACGAAGTCATCGGAAAGATAACTTCTTGGGCAACATTAACGCTGGTACTTACACAGTTTGCCATCGTGATGATAAACTATTTATATAATGAAGGCGTTATTGCAGTGCAAGAAAGCTTGATGTACATGCACTCTCTCGTTTTTCTTGGTGCTGCAGGTTATACTCTTTTACATAATGGCCATGTACGTGTTGACATCTTCTATAGTAAGATGGGTGAAAAGAAAAAGGCCTATGTTAATTTATTGGGCTCCATCCTTATTTTATTCCCAGTACTGTTATGTATTGGAATATTCGCATGGCCCTTCGCTGCCCAATCATGGATGATATTAGAGGGTTCCATAGAGACTAGTGGACTTCATATTGTATATATTCTTAAATCAATGATATTATTATTTGTAGGTAGTACATTATTTCAAGGCCTTTCTATTTCACTCCATTCCTTATTAGTTATAATGGACCATAAAGACCTCAAGGAAAAGCAACTTGGGGGGAACATATAATGATATTAGACTTATCATTAATCGGTATTCAGATTGATTTCGTTATTTTAGGTATAATGTTAAGCGAACTTTTTGGAATGCCATTAGATGCGCTTCTATGTACTGTCATGTTTATTATGGCATGTGGTTCTCTATTGCTCGGTTATCCTGTAGCATTTACGCTTCCAGGTATCTCTCTCATGTTTGCTGGCCTTGGCTTTGCCATGGGAATCTTTGACTTTTCGATTATTGGCGGCGTTCCACAAAGAATATATGGCACCATGACAAATGTGGTGATGATGGCGGTCCCTCTTTTTGTATTTATGGGCGTAATGCTCGAACGATCACAAATTGCTGAAGATCTGCTTGATAGTATGGGTAAACTGATGGGGCGCATGAAAGGTGGTCTTGGTATTTCCGTAACTATTGTGGGTGCACTTTTAGCTGCATCTACTGGGATCGTTGGTGCAACGGTTGTAATTATGGGTTTAATGGCATTACCTACAATGCTTAAAAAAGGCTATAGTCCTGCAGTCGCGACGGGCGGAATTGCCGCGGCAGGAACGCTCGGTCAAATTATTCCACCCTCCATCGTACTTGTCCTTCTCGGTGACCAGTTATCTTCGGCCTGGCAGTCCTCCCAGCTGGCCCTTGGAAACTTTTCCCCTACCCCATTATCTGTTGGTGATTTATTTGCAGGCGCACTTATTCCGGGTCTTGGGTTAGTTTTACTTTATATTCTTTATCAAATTCTAGTGGCAATATTTTTTCCAGACTCATGTCCTCCAGTTATTGAGAATGAAGAGAAAATAGACCTAAAACCTGTTCTTGCAGCATTCCTTCCTCCTATTATTTTGGTAGTAGCCGTTCTTGGGTCAATTCTTGGGGGCATAGCAACACCTACTGAGGCAGCAGCCCTTGGTGCAGTTGGCGCAATCTTAATGGCTGGTTATAAAAATAATAAATCCAAACCTATGCCCGTAATTGTCGCAGGCTCATCAATTATTATCCTTCTTTTCCTGGGTGGACTGTTTGATCTGCGTATGGGCCGTCAGGTAATACCAACGATAGATTACTTAGCATTTGGATTATCTATTCCACTTCTAATAGCAACAATTTGGGGTATAGCGGATAGCTTCATGCGTGTTTACCGCAAGAAAATTATTCATGAAGTGATGCAGATGACCGCGAAAATAAGTTCTATGATCTTTATTATTATGGTTGGTGCAGCGCTTTTTACTTTGATCTTTCTTGGATTTAATGGTGATTTTTATATTACAGAATTTCTAACAAATTTACCTGGTGGAAGGCTTGGGGCTTTCTTATTAGTCATGGTAGTGATGTTCCTTCTTGGCTTTTTTCTTGATTTTATCCAAATTGTATTTGTTGTCGTACCTATCGTAGCACCCGTGCTCTTTTTGATGGATATTAACCCTATATGGCTTGGTGTAATGATGGCAATGAACCTTCAAACTTCATTCTTAACTCCGCCATTTGGCTATGCTCTATTTTATCTTCGTGGAGTAGCACCTCAAGAGACCGTAAAAACTACTGATATATATAAAGGCGTTCTGCCATATATTGTTATTCAGTTGTTTGCATTAGTCATTCTTTATAACTTTGAAGGCTTAGTTACATGGCTGCCGAGTGTTATATTCGGATAACAGTGAAAAAATATTAAATTTGATTAAAAAAAATGGAGTGCCAATAACATTAACCGCACCAAGTCATTTTGTATGTCTGCTTAAGACTTAAAGCAGACACTAGTATTTAGTGGTTTTGACTAATTTTTTTTAATCCTGTATAATTATCGATCACGCTATCTTCTTACAACTAAAAGCAGAGAGATTTATGACCTTCAAAAGACGTGATTTCAATAAACTTCTTGGCGCGGCAGCGCTTGCGCCGGCGTTTTTATCAACCAAAACACAGGCGCAGGAAACTTGGTCTCTGCAAGCAAACGTGGCCGAATGCTGCAGCTGCGAAATCCCCTGTCCGTGTAATTTTGGTCTGGGAACAAATATGCAGTGTGATGGCAATCGTCTAATCGAAATATATCAAGGCAGTATTGGTGAGCATGACCTTGCGGGTATTCGCTTCGTAGTCACCTTTGAAATGGGTGTCTGGTCGCGTATCTATGTGGATGAAAACATGTCTGAAAGCCAAAAGGATGCATTTGACGCGATTTTTCCGATCGGTTTTGCTGGCTTTGCAAGTCAGGCCAGGTCAATTGATACCGTCGCCATCTCCGTTGACCGACAAGATGATTTAATTATCAAATTTTCTACCCCTGTTTCAACTGTAGAAATGTCCCCCGTGCGAGGCAGAGACGGCGGATTGATTACGGTTGACGGTCTTCCTTACAACGCTTTTTATAATTATGTCCAATATCAGGCGGTGGTCCATACTCACGACGGCCCGGAACACAATTGGTCCCACAAAGGCACCAATGGCTTTACCTCCCGTATGATTGCCAAAGGTTAAAACGGACCATTATCCTACTTTTAGCTCAGGCTTAGACTGGGCATTTCTGAACATATGCATTAAAGCTATGCATGAATAATATAATTAAAGGGGTGCACAAAACTTGAAAAAAGCGTTTTGTAATAAACAATAAGTTTCTCCGCAATTCTAGATATAATAAAAAACTCGTTATATGCGCTTATTATTGGCATATTCATTTTCGGAGTTGAAAAATCTCCTTTTTTATCCTCTACCTCTGTATGTAGGAACACCTTGGTCCGGGATCCATATGCCCTTTGGTGGTTCCCCAGTTTGATAAAACACATCAATGGGAATTCCACCACGTGGATACCAATAGCCGCCGATACGAAGCCATTTAGGATCGAGTTCTTTGGCTAACCTCTCAGCTATTCCTACGGTACAATCTTCGTGAAAACCCGCATGATTTCTAAAGGAATGCATATAGAGTTTCAGTGATTTACTCTCAACTAGAAAGTTATTTGGTACATAATCGATCACTACGTGTGCAAAGTCTGGCTGCCCAGTAACCGGGCAAAGTGATGTAAATTCAGGACAAGTAAAGCGAACAAAGTAATCTGAATTTGGACGCGGGTTTGTTACCCTTTCAAGCACAGCATCATCTGGATTTTCGGGAAGTTTTGTTGAACCCCCAAGCTGCGATAAGTCACTATATAATTTATTTGTCATAACATACTCCTCATAAATAGAAGATAACCATATAATCTAATTAGTAGCTCCTGTCATTAGCATAGAGTAAAAGATCTTGCATACTTTCATCCTCGTGTTGACCCCGGACGGGAATAAACTTATGTTTAGAGTATATAAAAATTTATTGGAAATAATAATGTCAGGTCCTTCATCTCTTGTAAGTACTGAATGGCTCTTAAAGCACATCAATGATCCATCTATCAGTGTCCTTGATGCCACTTGGTACCTGCCTAACCAAAAAAACAATGCTAGGGTTGAATATAAAAACAGTCATATCCCGGGTGCACAATATTTTGATATCGATGAGATTGCAGATCTTAATAACCCACTATCTCATATGCTACCAAGCAATGAAAAAATGTCCCACACACTTGGGTTAATGGGCATATCAAATCAGGATCACATTATAGTATACGATAATAGCAATTTTAGTTCAGCGGCAAGGGTTTGGTTTATGTTTAGGAACTTTGGTCATGAACGAGTATCAATACTGAATGGTGGGTTTAAAAAATGGTGTTCCGATAATGGTCCTGTTAACGATATAATTCCTCACCTCCAAAGCACTAGCTACGCAGTAAAAAAAGATTGTGATCAAATACGCGATATCAATCAAATAAAAGAAAATATTATAAGTAATAAAGAACTAATTGTGGATGCTAGGGCCCGAGGTAGGTTCCTTGGACTAACACCTGAACCAAGGTTAGGTTCAAGATCGGGACATATACCAGGAAGTATAAATGTCCCTTTCAGTGAACTTCTTAACAAGGATGGCACCTACAAAGAACCAAGTATAATTAAAAAAATATTTAAAAAAAACAATGTAAGTTTAGATAAACCAATTATCACAAGTTGTGGCAGCGGAATTACGGCTTGTGTGCTTCTTTTTGCGCTTAATCTGATAGGTCACAATGATTTAGCCCTCTATGATGGGTCCTGGTCGGAATGGGGCTCCTTAACCGACATGCCGATTGAAAAGTAAAAAATATGAAAAAAGATACACAAATAGTTCATAGTGGACGCAATAAAAAATGGACTGGGCAAGCTGTAAATGTTCCTGTTTACCACGCCTCAACCATCATTTTTGATACAGTAGCTGAACTTCAGAATGGAATAAAAAACTTTCAAAAAAAAATACCATTTTATGGACGCCGTGGTACTCCTACACATTTTGCATTCCGGGATGCCATGGTTGAACTTGAAGGGGGTCACGACTGTCTTGTTTACCCAAGCGGCCTAGCGGCTATAAACACAGCCTTATTATCCTTTCTAGGCAGCGGTGATCACCTTTTAATGGTAGACACTGTCTATGGCCCTACGCGGGCACTCTGTAATACTGTTCTGAAACGTATGGGCATTGAAACTAGTTATTATGATCCAATGGTAGGCAAAGACATAAAAAGTCTAATTAAGAAAAATACCAAAGTTATTTTTACCGAATCTCCTGGTTCAGTAACCATGGAAGTTCAGGATATACCAGCCATATCAAAAGTAGCACGTGAGCAAGGTATTATTCATATGCTTGATAATACCTATGGAAACTTAATTAATTTTAATCCTTACGATCACGGCGTTGATATCTCAATCCAAGCAGCTACAAAATATATTGTTGGTCATTCTGATGCCATGCTCGGAACAGTTAGTTCAACAGAAAAATATTGGCAACGCCTTCAGGATAATAGTTCTTATATGGGCCAGACGGCAGCACCGGATGATATTAATCTTGCAATGCGAGGTATACGAACAATTAACACTCGGATAAAACAACATCAGGAAAGTGCTTTAAAGGTGGCCAATTGGCTAAAGTCACGCCCCGAAGTTGATTTAGTTCTTCACCCTGCCTTTACAGATTGCCCTGGACATAAAATCTGGAAACGCGACTTCAATGGCTCAAATGGTCTTTTCTCCTTTACTTTAAAAACAGGGAATGATGAAGCAGTATCAGCGTTTCTTGATAATCTGAAACTTTTTAAAATGGGGTATAGTTGGGGTGGATTTGAAAGTCTTGTGATGAGTTTTTACAACCTAAAGAAAGAACGTAAACTTGCACTCTGGGATAATTATGGCCCTCTAATACGTCTTCATATTGGACTAGAAGATCCAGGCGATCTTATTTCAGATCTTGAGTATGGCTTCAAGTGTTTTTCTAAAATGAAATAAACTATGATTTAGCACGTAATAAGAAACGCCCGCACAAAAACAATACTGTTGCACTAAGTACGATAGCCGGGCCAGTTGGCACGTCCCATTGACTAGAACTAAAAATACCGCCCACAACAGATAGAATACCACAAATTGAAGCAAAAATAATCATTTGAAGCGGTGTATTTGAAACTGTACGTGCTGCAGCTGCTGGAATAATCATCAGTGCTGTAATAAGAAGAACCCCTATAACTTTTAACGCCACAGCTACAAGAGAAGCAATTAGAAGCATGTAAACTATTTTAATAAGGTTCACTCTAACTCCCTCAATTTGGGCTAAACCCTCATGTACAGTTAAAGATAAAAGGGGTCGCCAAATAAAAAATAAGCTAATTGCAGATAATACGACCACCACGGTAATGGTGTATATATCAGCGGTACTAATTGCAAGAATATCACCCACTAGATAGTACATCATGTCTGTACGAAAATGATCCATCATTGAAATAACAATCATTCCAATTGAGAGAGCACTATGTGCTAAAATACCGAGAAGGGTATCAGAAGAAAAGCGTTTATCACGCTGCAGGAAAAGCAACATCAATGCCACACTGGAACAAGTTGCTATCATGATAATTAGGTTTTCACTATCAAATGCAATGCCAAGTGCAACGCCCATTAAAGCAGAATGAGCAATGGTATCGCCAAAATAAGCCATTTTGCGCCATACCATAAAACAGCCAAGTGGTCCTGCAATTGCCGCAACCAAAGCTCCACCAATTAGCGCATTTATGATAAAAGTATCAATCATGCCTATTATCACTCTCACTTGCACTATGGCTGTGGTGTTTGTAGTCATGCCCCTCATCGTGTTGATGATTATAAATCGCAATACCCTCCATAGGCCTTCCCATCATTGCCTGATACTCGGGATCGTTTTTCACAAACTCTGGTGAACCACTGCAACAAATATGACGGTTTAGGCAGAGGACCTTGCTAGTTGATGCCATTACAAGATGAAGATCGTGTGAAATCATTAACACACCGCATCCCGTTTCATCACGCGTTTTAGCAATTAAGCCATAAATTTCACGCTGGCCCATGATATCGATACCTTGAACGGGCTCATCGAGAACAAGAAGGTCAGGCTGTCCAATGAGTGCCCTTGCCAGCAAGATACGCTGCATTTCCCCTCCTGACGCGCTTTGCACCGGCTGGCCAGCTAGATGAGATAAATTGACAACCTTAAGAGCTGCAGCAACATCATCATAATTAATATTTGGACGAAGATATAGAAAATCACTCACACTAAGTGGCAACACCTCATCAATCATCACTTTTTGTGGCATGTATCCTATTGAAATTTTTTTTGCCCGATGGACCGCGCCAGAACTTACATCTAAAATACCAAGTGCAATTTCCATCAATGTGCTTTTACCAGCTCCATTAGGACCAATAAGGGTTACAGTTTCACCCCTATTTACAGAGAAAGAAATATTATCTAACACAATATTTTTTTTATATTTTTTAAACACGTTCTCTAGCCTGAGAAGTTGACCAGAAGTATTACTCATTTTTTCTAATTCCTGCAATTTTCGCAAACACCTGCGATCTCAAGAATTGAATTTTCGTATGAATAGCCATTCTCTTTTGCGGCGTTCTCAATCACATTATGAAGCGAACTTTCATTCATTTCTGTTACATTTCTACATTTTGTGCAAATCATAAAATGGCCCTGATGCTTATGAGCTGGATCACTACACCCCACAAAGGAATTTAAAGATTCAATTCTATGAACAAACCCCTCTGCGATAAGAAAATCAAGTGCCCGATAAACCGTAGGTGGCGCAACCCTTTTTTGTCCCTTACTTAATAGTTCAAGAACTTCATAAGCAGTAATTGGCTCATGTTTAGACCATACGAGCTCAAGTACCCTTTGCCTAAGAGGCGTGAACCTAGTTTCCCGTTCTTCACATATTTTTTGGGCAGACTCAAGTGCAGTTTCTATACATGCATCGTGATCATGTTTATGGTTTAACACAATTTTCTCTTCCAATAACTATTTCATAGAGCCGTTAACTATGATATTGCCCTTATTGAAATAAAATATCAAGCCATCAGGAAAGTATTTTGACAAATATAGAAAATAATAAATCTCTGGAGCAAGAGATTAATCAATTACAATTTAATAAAGACGGGCTAATTCCTGCTATTATCCAAGATTATATATCCCATGAAATTTTGATGATGGCGTGGATGAATAAAGAAGCTGCAATAGAAACAATACGCACAGGTTACGCTTGCTATTTCTCGAGATCGAGACAAAAATTATGGCGCAAAGGTGAAACCTCAGGTCAAACACAATCAGTACAAAAATTTCGAATAGATTGTGACGCAGATACAGTTTTATTACTCGTTAATCAAAAAGGGGTTGCTTGCCATACCGGGAGGCACAGTTGTTTTTTTAAAGAACTATCCGCAGATGGAAAAATTAATATAATGGGTGATGTATTAATACATCCAAATGACCTTTATGATAAGTAATCATCAGGCCAAGCATGCAAAATGACATAATTTTAATCGGGACAAAGCTTTTAAAGCATACAAATAATAATGATAAAAATTATTTTTATCAACGATTAGAAAAATGCAATTTACTCAATTTTTTTTGGATTTGATTACCGTATAAAACTACCCCTATTCCAATTATCATTACAAAATAAATTATTAAACCTTCTTTGCTAAAGAAAATAGTTGAAGTGCCAATAAAAACACTGACAAGAAGATCAGTAGTTCCCTGTAAATTTGAATTTATTTTATCACTTGAATAAGATGTTATCGAACGAGCTAAAAGTACACCAGCAATAGCTAAGATGGTACCAGCTATAAATATCTCTTTCCACTCGCCGATCAGCAGTATTTCTGGATTATATATAAAATAAAACGGAATAATAAAGGTAGAAAGGCCGAGCTTGAGGCCGGCGATACTTGTTTCCTTAAGGTCCGCCTTAGCCAGGCTTGCTGCTGCGTAGGATGCAATGGCAACTGGTGGCGTTAAAAAGGAAGCAAGACCAAAATAAAACACAAAGAAATGAGCTGCGATAAGAGGAACCCCCATATCGGCAATTGATGGTGCGAGTAACATAGCCACAACAATATAAACTGCTGAAGTTGGCATTCCCATTCCCAGAATAATAGCAATAACGGCGGTAAGTATTAACATAACAAATAAGCCATACACCGCACCCACATCACTCAAGGCTAGAGCGAGGCTAAAACCAAGCCCACTCATATTAATAACTCCAATAATGATACCAGCCCCCCCACAAATCATAACTAAGAGAGCAAAAGGTTTCCCAAGCTGAACAATAAATCTATAAATAGTATCCATTGATGGTATTTTTTTAAATTTTATCCCCGCAAGGACTAGAAGCGATAATGTAGAATATAGCGCTGATTTTGCTGGATTATATGACATAATAAAAAGAAAGAAAATTAATACCATTAAAGGTAATATAAAAAACCATCCAGATTTTAAAACTTTAATGATATTTGGTAATTCTGATTTTTTTAATCCTTCTAATCCTTTATCACGCGCATAGAAATCAATCTGACAAAATAAAAATAGATAATAAATAATAGCAGGAATAATAGCTGCCATAATAATATTAGCATACGGTAGTTCTAGAAACTCAGCTATGATGAAAGCAGTCGCTCCCATAACAGGTGGAGCTAATTGACTGCCATTTGACGCAACTGCTTCAATTCCGGCAGCCATAGAACCTTTAAAACCATTTCGCTTCATCAACGGAATTGACACAATGCCAGTCGACATAATGTTAGCCACTGTAGCCCCACTAACCATTCCCATAAGTGAGCTTCCCACCACAGAAACCTTAGCCGGACCCCCTCGCCTATGACCAATAGAGGCCATAGCAATATCTGAAAAAAATCTTGTGGCACCGCTGGCCTGCATGACTTGCCCCATAACCAAGAAACCAAGGATCAGCGTACCTGCTACCATTATAATAAATCCAAGTACTGCGCTACTGTCGACATAAAGGTACATAAATAAAGCATCATAATTATTTTGGGCGCCTTCAAAAATTCCTGGAGCATTGTGACCAAAGACCCCATAAAGAAGAGATGCTATAATTACCGCTGCCATACCGTTGCCAGCTGTCTTTCTAACACCCTCAGTAAGGAAACCTATAGCTAGCATAGACATAGAAATTTTAAAAAATGTTCTTTCGTGCTGATTAAGTAACCACTCCTCATAATTGTATGCACATAGCAACCAAACACCGGCCGCGATAATAGCTAATATATAATCAGGTATTTTGGCAGTTTTACCATAAGGCCAATATATAAAGGAAGCTATCAGCGCAAAGGCAATTAAAAAAGCAAGGTAATTTCCACTAAGAATAGCAAGACCAAACTGCAAGGGGACCCCCATAATCCAAAAAATGCCAAATACTATAGGAAAGCCAAAGATAAAAATATTGAATATCTTCTTTGGAAGTGTTTCCTTTTTAGAAGTTTTCTGTTCCAAATCATTCACGCCAATCTAGTTCCATATATTAAGTAACTTTTGATTACGAAGGTTTGCATCCTCATCCCACACTGCAGTGCCTTTTCCTTGTTTATAAAAATCAATCGCAGCTTTGTGATATGGAACTGTTTGAGAAGAATGAACAAATTCAGCCATATTATAATTACTCAAAACATTATGTTCCTTTTGCATATCAGACCAATTCGAATGAAGTACTTCAAGAATTTTTATCACATCTTCGTCCTCAAGTGATTTTGGCACCACAAGAAAGATATCGAGAGCAAAAATTCTAGTCTCAATTTCAACACCTGGATAAGTTCCTGGATCCACAACAATTGCTCTAATATCTGATGATTGAGATTGAGAAAGTCTTTCTTGAAATCCATCTGCGACAAGCGTTAATATAGTTATCCCAGCCGTTGCATTAGCTTTACGCACAGCGGCCATACTAACACTACCTGGCGCGGCATCTGCATTCCCTTCAACCACAGCCTCAATCCCTTGCCCAACGCCTGAAACTGTAATCACTTCAATATCATCACGTGATATTCCAGCTCCATCAAGCATCGTTTGTGACATATCCGTCACCGCACCTGCTGCGACGAAATCAAGCACAACTTTTTTACCACGAAGGTCTGCAACGGTTTTAATCCCGGAATCTTTACGAGCAACAAACGCAAATGGCATTGCAAACAAACGAGCTACCGTGCGCAAATCCTTTTTAGGTTGGGTATTAATCCCTCTATAAGCTGCATTAGCCTCCCCCATAGAAGACAAGCCCATTGTAAGCTCACCGGTATTTACAAGTGGTAAAAATGCGCTAGGACCAACATAAGGACGGGCCGTCACCCGCATACTCAAATTATTTTGCATATATTTTGCCACTACAGTACCAAGCGCATGCATAGAGCTACCAATAAAACCAGTGCCAATATTAAACTGTTTTCTCGCAGCAAGGCTAGGTGTTAAAGATGACACCAAAAATATTGTGCTTAGTATAAATATGACAATCTTTTTTAAAAAAAATTTCATCCTGAGGTATTTCCCCTTAAATATTTTCAATATTATATTAATTTCATTTTAATTATTCGAAAAAATTTATCAAAACTTAGTAATTTAATAATATTTGCCTTATGTATCACAACTAAAAAAGCCCTTGAACTAAACCATTCTTATCAAGCTCAATAGCTTCTGCAGCAGGAACTCGGGGTAGCCCTGGCATAGTCATAATAGCACCGCAGACAACAAGAATAAATTCAGCACCGCTAGAAATACGCACTTCGCGGATCGGAACATTATACCCTGTAGGTGAACCTTTCAAAGCGGGATCAGTTGAAAAACTATATTGAGTTTTAGCCATGCAAACAGGTAAATGTCCAAACCCATCCTTTTCAAAATCAATGAGTTGATTTTTAATTTTTTGGTCGACAATTACTTCATTAGCACGATAAATTTCCTTCGCTACAACCTCAATTTTTTTAAGAAGGTTTAAATTATCAGGGTAAAGAACTCTAAAATCTGCCTTTCCTTCATCAATTGTTTTCACAACGGCCCGCGCCAAATCCACACTTCCATCGCTCCCATGAGCCCAATGGTAACTCTCCACTGCTTTAATTCCAACTTTTGAGCAGGCATTAACAATCACAGCAATTTCATCGTCAGTATCTGTTGGAAAACGATTAATACCAACCACCGCCTCAACACCAAATTTTCTAATATTTTCAGCATGACGTTCAAGGTTTTCAAGCCCTTTTTCAACTGCGCCCAAATTTTCAGAAGCAAGGTCGTCTTTACCAATGCCACCATGCATCTTCAAAGCACGAACGGTTGCAACGAGAACTACACAGTCAGGCTTCAGGCCTGCCTTTCTGCATTTAATATCAAAGAATTTTTCAGCACCAAGGTCAGCACCAAAGCCTGCTTCCGTAACCACATAGTCTGCCATTTTAAGGGCTGCTTTTGTTGCCATAACAGTGTTACATCCATGTGCAATATTAGCAAAGGGACCACCATGAATAAAAGCCGGATTATGTTCCAACGTCTGCACTAAGTTAGGCTGAAGTGCATCTTTTAAAAGCACAGTCATTGGGCCATCTGCTTTGATCTCACTAGCATAGACATTTTTGCGGTTTCGGGTTTGGCCTATAGTAATACTGCCAAGGCGCCGGCGAAGATCAGCAAGACTACTTGCAAGGCAGAAAATTGCCATCACCTCAGATGCCGGTGTGATATCAAACCCACCTTCTCTTGGAAAACCATTTGCAACACCTCCCAAGGAGGTTGTAATTTGTCGAAGTGAGCGGTCATTCATATCCATCACCCGCCTCCACGTGATACGACGGCTGTCAAGGTCCTTAGAATTACCCCAATAATTATGATTATCTATCATTGCAGCCAGTAGATTATTTGCAGACGTAATAGCGTGAAAGTCACCAGTAAAATGGAGATTAATATCTTCCATTGGGATCACCTGCGCGTACCCACCGCCCGCAGCACCACCCTTCATTCCAAAGCATGGACCAAGTGAAGGTTCGCGAATACAAATCATTGCTTTTTTTCCGATTTTATTAAGTCCATCGCCAAGGCCAACTGTAGTTGTGGTTTTACCCTCACCAGCTGGCGTAGGAGTAATAGCGGTTACTAATATGAGTTTACCATCTTTGTTACCCTCAAGACTTTCAATGTACTCTAGACTTACCTTTGCTTTATCATCGCCATAACGAATAAGGGCACTATCTGGTATCCCTATTTTTTCAGCTATTTGCCCTATCGGCTTTGCCTTAGCTTCGCGTGCAATTTCAATGTCGCTTTTGTAGTCTTTTGTCATTACTTTGATACTTTCATAATTATGTTTTCTCTCTGAATTTCAGAAAATATTTTTGGTGCTTTTCGATGTTTTGTTTTTTGCTCATAAGCATAGGCGGCAGAAAATAATAATTCTTCTTGAAAAGCGCGAGCAAGAAATTGAAGTCCTGCAGGCAAATTTCCATGGCTAAAGCCCATCGGCACTGTCGCCGCTGGCAGACCTGTTGCAGGAGCAATGACCTGACTATTATCTCCTTTATAATCAGCATATGCACGAGATAAAAGCGCCGGCGGATTAGTCCAGCTAGGATAGATAATAACATCAACATTATATTTATCCATTGCACCTTCCACATCCTCTTTAAAAGCATTTCTTCCCAAATGGTTCGGAAACTCCAGACATGGGGGTATATCATCGCGTGGATGGATATCAAGCGGGCCCGCTCCAAATCTTTCAAGTCCACCTTTGGCAGACACCGAATATTGCCCACTAGAATATACTTCCATAACATCTTGAATAGACGCATTGTCCCCAAGTGTTTTTAAGTATTGACGCATATCATATCGAAATCGGTTACAAAAATTTAGAGCACCTCTATGAGCGTCTAAATCATTAATTTCAAAAGATTCAACAATTACAGCTCCAGCCTCTTTTAAATCCTCCACTGCTTTTACAAATAGTTGTGTAACTTCAGGATCAGCATCATCCGTAAAAACTAGAGCCCTGAGTAAACCTATACGCATCCCTTTAAGCGCATTTTTATTAAGATATTCGGTATAATCATCTTTGCGTTTACCTTTACCTAATTCAGTCATGGGATCCTTAGGGTCATAGCCCGCGACTACATTAAATATTTTAGCACCATCTCTTACGGTCCTTGTCATAGGGCCAGCAACATCCCTGTCCCAAGCCAAAGGAATAACTCCATCGCGGCTAGTCAAACCAATAGTGGACCGAATTCCGAATAAAGAAAGGTGTGATGATGGACCACGAATACTATTTCCAGTATCAGATCCCATACCCGCCACGCCAAAACTTGCAGCAGTCCCAGAGGCTGTGCCGCCGCTCGACCCTGCAGGTACACGGTCCAAATCATACGCATTAGCAGTCGTTCCAAACGAGGAACTTATTGTTTGTCGCGGGCTAAAAGCCCACTCAGCCATATTTGTCTTAGCTATAATAATTGCGTCTGCAGCTCGCAACTTTTCGACCATAAACGCATCATCGGGCGGATAGTTGTCCTTGAGTGCAATTGAGCCCCCAGTAGTTGGTAGATCATGCGTATCATAATTATCTTTTACTAAAATCGGAGCACAATAAAGCGAACCAAGTTTCTTTCCCGATTTTATTTTTTCATCGATGTCATCAGCTTTCTCAAGCGCTTTTTGATTAATAAAGCTTATCGCATTTAATTTTTTATCCTGATCGTAGGTTAATATTCGATCAAGATAACCAGAAACAACTTGTCTACAGGTCATTTTTCCAGAACCTAAAGCGGCGTGAATATCATCAATAGTTGCCTCAACAAACTTGAAGTTTTCAGCGTATAAAATATTTGTATTGATAGCAAAAAAGACGAAAGCTATAAATGACTTATACAATATAATGATCCCACTATTATTAATGCGTTATGCTAACAAAATATTTTCAATTGAGGAAGTATTATTAATTAATCATACGTTCTAATATTTTCAATTGAGGAAGTAGTATTTTTGTGATTTAATGCCATCCATAATTCATAGGAAAAACATATGACACTCAATTTGCAAAAATTATATCACGACACTCCTGGTAAAAAAAATTCTATCCACCTAAACAATGCAGGCGCTTCGTTGATGTCACAGCAGGTCCTAGATACACAGATTTCACACCTCGAACTTGAAGCCGCAATTGGAGGCTATGAAGCAATGGCTGAACGCAAAAAAGAAATTGCAGATGTTTATGTTTCAATTGCAGAGCTTATCGGCGCTAATGCCAATGAAATAGCTATTGTTGAAAATGCCACCGTCGGCTGGGCGATGGCATTTTACGCCATTGATTTTAAGCCTGGAGATCGAATATTAACTGTAGAAGCAGAATATATTTCCAACTATATGGCTTATCTTCATATGGCACGTGATAAAGGTGTGTCTATTGAAGTTATTCCAAGCGGCCGAGACGGTAATCTGTGTATTGATACTCTTGAAAATATGATAGATGAAAATGTAAAACTTATTTCCGCCACTCACATTCCAACGAACAGCGGCCTTATTAATGCAGTATCAGATATAGGAAAGGTAGCTAAAAAGTATAATATTTATTTTCTGGTTGATGCCTGCCAATCTGTAGGGCAAATGCCTATTGACGTTGATGAAATTGGCTGTGATATGCTCTCAGCAACAGGAAGAAAGTACTTGCGTGGTCCTCGTGGAGTTGGATTTTTATATGTACGAAAATCAATTATCCGGAAACTTCACCCCCCTATTATTGATCTAAGAAGTGCGGACTGGCTAAATTCCAATGAATATAAGTTAAAAGAAGATGCCCAACGTTTTGAAAGCTGGGAAAGTAATTATGCCGCTGTCCTTGGTCTTGGTTCTGCAGTTGATTATGCCCTTAATTTAGGCCTTAATAATATCCAACTACGAAATACAGAACTGGCCTCCTATCTTCGAACATGCCTGAAAAAAATAGATACGGTTCATATACATGCTATCAGTGATCGCCAATGCGCTATCACAAGTTTTTATGTGCAAGACCAAACGGCTTCAAATATTGTTAATGAATTAAGGAAAAACAATATCAACACAAGCGTCTCCGATCCCAGTAGTACATTGCTAGATGCAAATAAAAATAAACTTCCTGGCCTTATCCGTGCGTCCGTTCATTATTACAATGATAAAGACGAAATTGATAATTTTATTAAGGTCTTAAGTTCACTGATATAAAAAATTAATAATTTCTTATAAAATTAATTTTATGTTTCTTCGTTTACTTGGTGAGTAATCAAAAAATCTTCCCCACTATCTGTCCACCTTGACGCACGAATACCAAAAACACTAGCAAGCTTATCATCACTTAAAATAATATCAGGAGTGTCTTGACCAATTAATTTTCCACTGTCTAGCAATATTAGACGATCGCAATAACGAAGCGCCAAACTCAAATCATGCATTACTACCATCACACCATTATTATTTTTACTTAACTTTTTAAGTATTTCCATAACCTGCAATTGATGTGCAGGGTCAAGAGAAGCTACAGGCTCATCAGCCATTATATAGGGTGCACGTGTTGCAAGTGCACGTGCTAGCAAAACCCTAGCGCGCTCACCTCCCGAGAGGGATGTAACAAGCCTTCCTTTTAAAGAAATGCAATTCGTTTTTTCCATTGCACTTTCAATAATTTTTTCATCATCTTCAGATATTTTTTGCCACTGGTTTAAATGAGGGACACGCCCTAACCCCACAACATTTTCTACTGTCAACGGCCAATAAATTGGAGCACCTTGAGCAAAATAAGCCATTTTTTTTGCGCGTTCTTTTAAAATAAGATCATCAATATTTTTATTATCAACCGATATTGATCCACTCTTAACTTCTAACAAACCTAATATACATTTTAATAAGCTTGTTTTTCCTGCACCATTCGGACCGATCAACCCAACCATTTCACCTCGATTAAGCGTTATAGTAACATCCTCAAGAATTGAGTTATTATTTATATCAAGGTTAATGTTTTCTGTTTTTAAGCACATCACCTCATGCCCTTCCGTGTTTTATAAATAATATATAAAAAGGTTGGAGCACCAATTAATGAAGTAACTACGCCTAATTGCAAAGTTGCACCCGGCGTGGGAAGTCGTGTTAACATATCAGCTAGCGTGAGTAATAAACCGCCCATCAGCGCACTGGGAATTAAAATATCTCCTGGCTCCTTCGTAACTAATCTACGGACCATGTGAGGGACAACAAGGCCAACAAAACCAATACTACCACATACCGATACTGCAGCACCAATACTAATAGCCGAACCAATAACTACTCGAAATTTAAGCATAGAAAGATTAATCCCCATGCTTCGAGCAGTGTCTTCACCAACGCTTAAAGCATTTAGTCCCTGACCAACATTAATCATCATAATCCAGCCAAGCAAAATAAATGGAAGTGCTAAAAACAAATCAGTCGTCGTTCTATTTTCTAGGGAACCAAGCATCCACATTATCATATCACGAACACTCATAGGTGATTCAGCTAGGTTCATCACTAGAGAAACCCCTGCCATAGCCAATGAACTAATACCAATTCCAACAAGGATAAGCATCAGTACGCTACTTTCGCGAACAGAAACAGCTAATAATATTAATGTTGCAAGTAATGCCCCACCCATAGCAAAAATTGGTATAAATAACGACCAGATCAGATGAACCCCTAAATGAATAGCTATAACTGCACCAAGAGCAGCACTTGCAGAAACACCTATAACACCAGGATCTGCAAGCGGATTACGAAGCACACCCTGCAAAGCCGCACCCGAAACACCCAGCGCAGAACCAATTAAAATACCAAGCAAAACACGTGGAAGTCTCAACTCACTTACTATAATTGAAACAGGGTCATTACTAGGGCCAAATATCCCATTCATTACGTCCATAATTTTGAGATCTACAGGCCCAATTGTTAAAGAAACAAGGGCTGCTAGGATAAGGGCAGTAAGTAATATAATATTGCAACTCACATTTTTACTCACTTACTCACCTCTATATCGTTAAATAAGTTAATTTTTTCAAATATACTGGTCCGGATGTGCTCTGCAGCATCTACAATAAAAAGACCATTACAACTCAAGTAACTACTTGGTATATTAACTGTTGGTATATTTTTCATCATTTTGATTAAACTGTTATGCCGAGCGAGGCTCCAGTTGGATTGCGTGACTGCCTTATCTTCAAAATAGCCAGTTATAAAAATGTCTGGCGGGTCCATGATGAGCTTTTCAATAGGTAGATTTAACCAGCCCTTAAAATTATGGGTGGCTGCGTAACTTTCAAATCCTGATAACTTAATAATATCATTTACAGAAGTGCCTATTCCCGCTGTTACGCCGCTTGGTGTAACATAAGCGATTTTTAATTTACTGCGGGGTTGATTTTTAATTTTATTTATACGGTTAGCATAACGTTTATTAAATTGAGACGCACGATCATTCTGTCTAAGAACCTTACCCGCCATTTTAATGTTTTTATATAAAATTTCTGGCTCGTTACTATAGTTAAGTTCTATTAATGAGGCTCCTATTCTTTTGGTCATTTTCCCCATATTCATAGTTGCAGAGTAAGTTTGCATAACTACATCAGGTTCAAGCATAATTATTTCTTCGATTTTTCCTCGTGTCTTTGGAAAAAAAACTGCTTTTTCACGGTAAAAAGAATAAACATCATCCGCAGCCGTTGAAATTGCAGCAACCTGATTTTGGTCAGCAAGAATTAAAACAATTTGGTCCGAACAAAGGTCCAACGAAACTATTCTTGGCAAAATATCCCATTTATTTTCTTGAGCAAATGAAAAACTTGTTACGGAATAAGGAAAGCAGAAGAACAAGAGTATTACTTTTATGTATATTTTAAATAAGTTCAAAACAAGTTCCATTGATTTACCTCAGGTGAGGATTTAAAATTAAATTTTATGGATTTTGTCGTTACATAAATTTAGACAACCTCCGTGTGTAAAAAAATTATCACCTACACGGAAGACCGCTCTGTTTGGTTGCACCGACCAGCAGATAGGGCAATTTGACGGCAGGTATCCTGACTTACGAGTAAATTACTTCGCTCACCTTCCCGGTTTTCCCAGTGGTATATTGAGCTACTTCATCGTTTACAGTTACGGGCATAGTAATGGAATTAGTCTTAGGTATAACCTCACCATTTTCCCTTTTCACTTTGCTTTTTATAACAAAGAACCATCACAATGGTAGTTAACTCATTTCAAATTGAAAAACAACGGATAATTAAATTTTAATAAATACTAAGCCTTAGTCTGAAAGTTATAATCTTCTAGTATTACAGTATTTTTCTTTGACATTAAAAGACGATACACTCATGTTTAGTAAAAAGGGGAAATCAAAATGAGTGATTACAAAAATAGTAATTTTTTAGGACTTACGCCCATATTATTGTTTGTCTTTCTTGTTGTTTTTGCAGGAATTTTTGCTGAAAATTTTGAAGCAATGCCAATACTCGTAGCATTTATGATTACTGCAGGCTATGCCCTACTACTTAATCCGAAAGGCATCGTAATACCCTTCGGTAAAAAGGTTGATATATTTTGTACCGGCGGCGGCGAAAAAACCATTATTCTTTTGGTTGTCATATTTCTCTTAGCAGGGGCATTTTACTCTCTCACGATCGATATTGGTGCACGTGATGCCACTGTAAATTGGGCGTTACGTTTTGTTCCAACTGCCTTTTTATTGCCAGGACTGTTTATTATTTCCTGCTTTATATCTTTTTCTATGGGAACCTCTATGGGAACAATCACTGCCATTGTTCCTATTGGAATAGGCTTAGCTAATAAAATTGGTATACCAACCCCACTTGCCGTAGGTATTGTCATTGGAGGAGCAATGTTTGGAGACAATTTATCTTTTATATCTGACACAACAATTGCGGCTACACGTACCCAAGGTGTAAGGTTAAAAGATAAGTTTAAAGCTAACCTAATTATTGCTTTGCCTGCGGCTCTCATTACAGTGGTAGTACTTATGTTTGTTGAATTTGATATCCAGGCCAATATTGAGCTTGGTTCCTATAACTTTTGGTTAATACTTCCCTATTTTTTGATTATTATTTCTGCATTATTAGGATTAAATGTTATCACGGTCTTAGGGATAGGCATCGGCTCCGCCTGTGTAATTGGTCTATCATTTGGTTCGTTTAATATCCTAGGGATGTTAAAAAGTATACAAACTGGGATGGGATGGATGGAAGACCTAGCAATTATAGCCTTAATTATAGGGGGTATAGTTGCATTAATGAAATCCTACGGTGGCGTTGATTGGCTTATGGTCAATATTACCAAAAATATTAAGTCGCGAAAAGGAGCAGAATTCAGTATAGCAGCTCTTGTTAGCTTTCTCGATATAGCAATTGCTAATAATACCATCGCCATCGTTTCTGCCGGCCCTATTGCCAAAGACCTTAATCAACAATTTAAAATTGACCCTAGACGTACTGCAAGCCTGTTAGATATATTTTCCTGCGGATTTCAAGGTATTGTGCCATATGGCGGCCAAATATTAACAGCAGCAGCGCTTGCTGGGCTTTCACCACTGGAAATATCTCCGTATTGCTGGTACCCCATGTTAATCATTGTTTTTGGAGTATTGGCAATTTTAATGGGCCTACCAAAATTCCAGGACACCGCTCTTGATGAATATGGTAACGCTATACTATTAGTTCCAAAGTCTGAGGTATAAATGGCGAACAAATATCTTCTAGGTATTGATGTGGGAACTACTCGAATAAAGGCTGTTCTATTCAATATTCATGGGCGTCAGGTCTTTTCATCATCACGAGATACCAGATTGATTAAAAGTGGTTCTTGCTCTGAGGTTGATATGGATGAGCTATGGGAAGATGTTGCAGGAACGATCAAAAGTGTAATACTTAAAATGGGACCCGGGTCAAAAATTTTAGCTGCTGCGGTTTCAGGCCAAGGAGAAGGACTTTGGCTTATCGATAAGGACGGAAAACCAATTGGACGCGCTATTCTTTGGAATGACAGTAGAGCAGAAAGTTTAGTGACAGAATTAGAGAATAATCCCCCTATAAGTGAAAGTATTTTTAAAATAACTGGTTCACCACTTTTTCCTGGCGCAACAAGTGTTTTGTTACGATGGTTGAAAGATAATAAACCAGAACAGATTGCTAAGGCTCATAATCTAATGTTTTGTAAAGATTGGATAAGGTACAAACTTACCAATCTAATCAGTACGGACACCACTGATGCATCTACTTCATTACTTAATTTAGAAACAGGAACAACCTCGGTTGAATTATTTGATCACCTGAAGATTAAAAATTTATTTCCATTAATTCCTAAATTATTTACACCCTCAGAATATTCGGGAACGGTTACAAAGTTTTCAACCAATATTACTGGTTTGCCCATCGGTACCCCTATTGCCTGTGGAGCCTTTGATGTAGCAGCAACAGCTCTTGGGTGCGGAGCTATTAAAGACGGAGACGCTTGCGTGATCTTAGGAACATCTGGATGTAGCATTGTAGTATCTGATATTCTTAAAAAAGGACCTAATGATCGATCCGGAATGGAAATGCACGCAGTACCTGAACTGTTTATTAAGGTGTCAGCGACAATGGCCGCCACTCCAAATATTGACTGGGTATATGATCTTTTTAACTACGATAAAAATTTTAACAATATAGAGGCAGAGCTAGGCAAAATCCCTGCTGGAAGCTACGGATTAATTTATCATCCATATATATCTTTATCTGGAGAAAGAGCGCCTTTTTATTCACCAGGTGCCAGCGCTCAATTTAGTGGAATAAATGAAAAAACTACCCCCCTCACTATGACAAGGGCGGTTTATGAAGGTGTAGCATTATCAATAAAAGACTGTTTAAAAAATCAAGACCCAGAACGAATTTTTCTTGCAGGAGGTGGGGCACACAGTTTATTTTGGGCAAAAATTATTTCAAACTGCACTAACCTTCCCGTTTTCATCTCTACCGAAACCGAGCTCTGTGCTCGTGGCTCAGCATTAATGGCTGGAATTGCAGGAGGAATATATGCGAATATTGATCATGCTATTAATCATATCAATAAACCTAGACGTATTGACCCCGAGCCCGATCAAGTAGCAATTTATGATGAATTATTTAATAAATATGTTCAGATACAAAAAAAAATGATGTCGGTCTGGAATTCATAGATCTAAAGTTTTTTATAATTACTAATCATAAATTGGATGAAAAGCGCCAAAAGCTCGCTCACAAAATTCGCCGGGATCATTAAAACGTTGATTGCGATTTAATGCACTTATCTCAGACATTTCTTGATCAGTAAGCGAAAAATCAAATAGTTGTAAATTTTCTAGTTGTCGTTTTGGGTTTGAAGATTTAGGAATTATGGAAACATGCCTCTGAATACCCCACCTTAGTACCACTTGTGCGGGTGATTTACTTAGCCTTTTTGCAGCAGTTAAAACGACCTGTTCACCAAGAACGTTGTCGGAATTTTGAGCCATATTAAGTGACACATATGAAAGAGCTCCAAGGGGTGAGAAAGCAGTAACTGCGATATCACGTTCGCGACAAAGGCGTATTAATTTTTCTTGCGTAAAATAGGGATGAACTTCTACCTGAACAACGGCCGGCTTTATCTTTGCGTAGGATAATAAATCATGTATTAGACCAGTAGAGAAATTACAAACGCCAATGTTTCGAACAAGGCCTTCTTCCACAAGCTCCTCCATAGCTTTCCAAGTCTCAGAAATGGGCACGTTGTCTAATTCCATCTTTGGACATTCTGCATTTAAATCATAAATCCAGTCAGCAGGGTAAAGTTGATCATGAGGAACGTACTTTAAAGCAATTGGAAAATGGATAAGGTAAAGATCTAAGTAATCTACTTGAAGATCATTCATTGTTTTTAATAATGATGGCCGTACATGTTCTGCACGATGATCTGTATTCCACAGCTTTGAGGTAATCCATAACTCTTCGCGGGTACACAGACCCTCACCTAAAGCTTGCTTTATACCAATCCCAACTTCAGTTTCGTTGGCATAATCAGTTGCACTATCTAAGTGGCGGTACCCCATCGAGATGGCATCTCGCACCCCTTTAGACGCCAAACCTTTTTCGAGTTTCCAGAGCCCCATACCAACCGTAGGCATTTGGCTATTTCCAATACTTATTATTTCTTTAACAACCACTCCCTAGCTCCTTTAGTGTCAGTCTTTCTTTGGCCAAACACCATAGCCTGATTTCATACGTTCCCGCACCTCAATCATTTCTTGAGCTGTCAAAATAGAAGGTTTTCCTATTTGACAGGCAAGGTGATATTGCTGACAAAGCGCTTCAAGTTCTCCCGCTCTCCATAAAGCTTGCTTTAGATCGCCACCGCAGGCGATCATCCCGTGAGTTCCCAGCAAACATCCCGTTCTGTCTTGCAGAGCGATAAGTGCATTTTCAGATAATTCTTTACTACCATAGTGGGCGTAATCAGCACAACGAATACTATCACCACCAAAAACTCCAATCATGTAATGAACACTTGGAATATCCTTTCGTAACATTGAGAGTGCAGTCGCATAGATAGAGTGGGTGTGAACAACTGAATGAATATCATCTCTTTTGTTATAAATATCAGCATGAAATTTCCATTCCGATGAGGGTCGGTGACGTCCAACTGCTTCGCCTAATAATCCATCGCCGGGTAACAATACAATATCCTCTGGTTGTGTTTCTTCATAAGGTAAGCTGCTGGGTGTGATTAAAATCCCTTCATCTGTAAAAACACTAATATTCCCAGATGTTCCCTGGTTCAGGCCTGAGCTATTCATCCACAGACAGGCATCAATGATTGACTGCCTTGTTTCCCTTGTGTTTTTTTGTATCATTATTTATTCCTAAAATTTATTTATTATCATGTATCCAACCTGCCAATGCTTTGGAGATTGCATCAACTGCGACATGTGCTGATGTTTTTGACGCACCCGCAATATGTGGAGTGGAAAAAACTTTTGGGTGATGAATTAACGGGTCATTAATCATTGGCGGCTCCGGATTAAAGGTATCGAGAAATACTCCACCCACTGAACCCAATTTTAAATACTTCAATAGAGACCTTTGATTAATAAGTTCGCCACGAGCGGTATTTATCAATAAACAATTTGGCTTCAATTTCGACAAGAAACTATCGTCACACATATTTTCTGTATCATTGGTCAGCCGCGTGTGAAAAGAAATAGTATCGCTTGATCGACATAATTCATCAAGGTCGACTTTCATTATTCCTAATTTTTTATCTTCTTGCGTTAACTCCTGGTAAGGATCAAAAAATATTACTTTTGCACCAAAAGCACTTAAAAGACGACCAACAATTTTTCCAATATTGGCATACCCAATAAGCCCTATGGTCATTTCTGAAAGCTCTAAACCCGTATTTTCATAATGATAGTGGCTCCTTGACCATTCGTTAGCTCTCATCTCCTGAGTTCCCATCGCAATTTTACGACTTGTGCTAATAATTGCTCCAACGGTGAACTCTGCAACCGCACCTGCATTTCGTCCTGGTGCATTCGCTAAAAAAATATTTCGCTCAATAGCAGCAGCCTGATCTACGTTAACAGGTCCGCCGCGTCCCACACCGATGAATTTTAAATTTGGAAGCGCATTAATAACACGACGGCTGATAGGCGCAATATGTATTAATATTGCATTTGCCTCCCTTGCCAACTCAATAACTTCTTCTTCTTTTCCTGAATATTCCCTTATAGTATCACCATATTCACCAGATATCATTGGCCCCGGCGACATCTTATGAACGGTAAGATCAATACCATTTCCACAAAAATTAATTACCCTTTTTTGGAATAGTTCAGGAGCAAGGAAGAAGTCACCCAAAGCACAAACTTTTATAGTCATTAGCTTATTTCCCTAATCATGAACTATCTAATTTAAATAAAATCTTATGCCTAATATATTTAAGTAAATCAATGTATTTAGCAGCTAAAAATTTAGAAAAATCAACCTAAAACAATAATATTTCTAATCCACAAGTTATAATTTTTCAATTTATAAAAAATCATTAATCCTTTTTTAATAATAATTTGACTAAGGCACAAAATATAAATAAGGAAGTATTCTTTTTTACTTGAAATAGTTCAAATTTTAGGAACTTAAAAAAAGTAAGGTATAATATATTAATGATTTTCCCAACTTCGCAAGAAGTGGTGACCCCTACGGGAATCGAACCCGTGTTTCAGCCGTGAAAGGGCCGCGTCCTAACCGCTAGACGAAGGGGCCGTCCAAGGCAGTGGGTGGTTTCTAACCCTTCAGGAGTGATGGGTCAATATATTTTTTATAATTAGACTATCTTTTTTTTCAAAAGATAAAAATTATATTTATTCCGCCGCATCATCGATAAATATCTCCGCAGAAGTACGGCCATTCCAATGGTTATTTCTAATAGTTCCTGCAACTTTAATAGTCTTTGAACGGGAAGCCATAAGTAAGCGCCCTAGTGGCTTATCAGCACATCTAAATGCCATTGCTTTAACAGAGCTGCCATCTAATCCTTTTAAAGTGCATTTAACATGATCTTTTCCAACAATATCAACATAGGAAAGATAAACATCAGAAAAAGCAAAGCGCGGTGCCGCATTTCCCTGCCCATAGGGACCCACTTGGTCAAGAATTTCAACCAAATTAGAATTTATAGCGCCGATGCTGAGTACGCCGTCGAGTTTAAGCGAGAGTAGTGTTAGAGCTGCATCCACATTTATGACCAATCTTTCACATAAAAATTTATCAAGTGCGTCGATGTTTTTACTTTGCATGCTAAGCCCAGCAGCCATGGCATGACCGCCGCCAGCTGTTAATATATCTGATTGCCTTGCAGCCGTTATAGCTGATCCAAGGTCAACCCCCATGATAGAACGACCAGAACCTTTGGCATTTCCACTATCATCAACAGCTATGATAATGGTTGGTCTCCCAAAGTGTTCTTTAAGCCGTCCTGCTACAATACCAATCACGCCAGGGTGCCAACCAACATTTGAAGCAACAATAATAGGCGGAACCACTCCGCCAACACCTATTTTTCTCTGAACCTGAGACATAGCATCGTCCAATACCATAGCTTCAATTGCCTGCCGTTCTGCATTATAGGTGTTAAGTTCATTTGATATGTTCTGAGCCTCTAGAGCATCATCGGTGCTTAAAAGAATAGTTCCCGATTCTGAGCGCCCCACACGGCCACCAGCATTAACCCGAGGACCAAGTAAAAAACCAGCATGATATGTTCCGAGTGGCTCATTTATGCCAGCCACGTCACTAAGGGCCTTGAGGCCCTCATTCCGTCGCTCCGCCATGACTTTAAGTCCTTGTGAAACAAATGCCCGATTAATTCCAACTAGTGGCACTACATCACAAATCGTACCAAGTGCAACAAGATCAAGCCATTCAATTATTTTAGGCTCATTAATTCCTTGCTCTTCATACCATCCACGGTTTCTAAGCTCACGGTTAATACCAATGATAGTGATAAAACTAACACCAACGGCTGCAAGTTGGCCGTAACCTGGCTCCTCATCAAGCCGATTAGGGTTAACCACTGCGACTGCATCCGGAAGCTTTGCTTCAGCCTGATGATGGTCAATCACTATAATATCTAACCCTGCATCTGTTGCCACTTTAAGTGGTTCAAAAGAAACAATTCCGCAATCAACAGTAATCACTAACTTATGACCTGTAGATTTAAGTTCAAGAAGTGCGTTAGTATTAGGCCCATAGCCTTCTGTCATACGATCTGGAATATAAGCCGTAATATTCTGATTAAGAGATTTAAAAAAGCGTTTAAAAATAGCTGAAGAAGTTGCACCGTCTACATCATAATCACCAAAAACAGCAACCTTTTCCTTACTAATGATGGCGTCAGCAACACGGATACATGCTTTATCCATATCCTTAAATTGTGAAGGATCTGGAAGCATTTTTTTAAGAGTTGGTTTTAAAAAAAATTCTGCATCAGCAATATTAATACCCCGGCCAGCAATAACTCGAGCAACAATTTCGGGTAAATCATGATTTTGTACAATAGCCTGAATAATACGGTGTTCAGCGGGTCTCGCCACCCATGCGCGTTCAGTAACCGATTTTTCCACAGCCAATATGAGGTCAACCTTAGCTATGGAAGTATTATTGTTAGTCATTAGACCTAGTCTGTTTTAATTTCGCGATTATGAACCGTCTTAATACTGCGAACTGTTTTTGATGCCGAACGCATTACTACTGTATCCGTTGTGTACCCTTTACCGTCCAAAGTACTGTGAACACCACGAAGAAGTGTACCATCTGTAACACCGGTAGCTGCAAAAATAACATCACCTGAAGCCATTTCCTCAGTTGAGTACTTACGATCAAGATCCTTAATACCCCATTTCCGTGCACGGGAACGCTCAGTATCATTACGAAACGTCAAACGCCCTTGAATTTGACCGCCAGTACATCTAAGTGCGGCAGCTGCGAGAACACCCTCAGGTGCCCCACCAGAGCCCATATAGAGGTCAACAGAGGTGTCAGGATCAGTCGTATCAATAATCCCAGCAACATCGCCATCACCGATTAGTTTGACGCGAGCACCTGTAGCACGGATTTTCTTAATCATATCCGCATGACGCGGACGATCAAGAACACAAACCAGCATATCACTAACCTGACGGCCTTTGGCACTTGCAACGGCTATTATATTTTCATCAACACTTTTATCAAGATCAACAATACCATCGGCAAACCCTGGCCCAACAGCAATTTTATCCATATAAACATCAGGGGCGTTAAGAAGATTGCCCTTTTCAGCAAGAGCAACAACTGCTAAAGCGTTTTGCATCGCTTTTGCGGCTATAGTTGTTCCTTCAAGTGGGTCCAAGGCAATATCTATTTCAGGTCCCTCACCTGTTCCTACCTCTTCTCCTATGTAAAGCATCGGTGCTTCATCGCGCTCACCTTCACCAATCACAATTCGGCCTTTAATAGTTAGGTTATTCAATTCGTTACGCATGGAATCAACTGCAGCGGCGTCAGCCGCCTTTTCATCACCCTTACCAACAAGTTTTGCCGCAGCAATAGCAGCAGCCTCAGTGACACGTACGAGCTCTAGTACAAAAATACGATCTAAAGTCGATTTAACAGCCATAATTTATTCCTACTTTATTATATAAAAAATTTACTAAAATTATCTGAATATTATAATTTTTCAATTCTGATAGATAGCGGTTCTTCTAGCACAGATGAAAGCTTATTGATACGATTAAGTACATCTTTCAATGTTGTTTCTGTTATTATGTTTGTCACTAAAATTACATAAATAGTACCGTCCCGATCAGTGGTCTTTTGTAACATAGTTTCCACGCTGATACTGACACTCTCCAAGTGCAATGTTATGTCCGCAATAACAGCGGCATCATCCTCAACATGAAACCTAACATAATAAGCTCCCTTACGTTCACTAATAGAAACTGCTTTTGCTTGTGTAAGTTTTGATGCAGGCATAAAAAAAGCTGGGCGGGAATAACCACGAGCTATATCGATGAGATCAGCAACAACGGCCGAGGCTGTTGGCCCCTCCCCAGCACCACGTCCCTGATAAAAGGTCCTATCAATAAAATCACCATCAACCACCAGCGCATTAAAACCATCGATAACCCCCGCTATAGGCAAATCCCGATCAATCATCGCTGGATGAACCCTTTGAGATAAAAAACCTTTATCATATCTAGTAATACCAAGAAGTTTAACGCGATACCCAAGTTCCTGGGCACATTCAATATCAATAGTTTCTATTTTTCGTATACCTTCAACGTAAACATTATCAAAGTCAGTTTTGGTTCCAAATGCAACACTACTCAAAATAGCGAGTTTATGAGCGGCATCAATCCCGTCAAGATCAAGCGAAGGATCCGCTTCAAGGTAACCTAATTCTTCTGTCTCAATAAGAATTTCTTTGTAAGTAAGACCTCGTGATTCCATCTGCGAGAGCATATAGTTTGTTGTACCATTCATTATACCGTAAACTAAGTTTAGCGCATTGCCAGCCAGGCCCTCACCAACTATCTTAATAATTGGTATGCCACCAGCTACAGCAGCTTCAAACCGAAGAGCTACATTATTTTTCTGTGCTAATTCAGCAAGTTGTGCACCACGGTGAGCGATCATTGCTTTGTTTGCCGTAACGAGAGACTTTGATTTGTTGAGGGTGTTTTTTGCAATATCAAAAGCAACACCTCCTTCTCCACCAATTAGCTCAATAACAATATCCACATCGTCACTATCTGAAATTTTTCTAACATCTTCGGCCCACGCATAGGCGCTGATATCAATACCCCTATCTGTGGCTCTATTTCGCGCACAAACGGTTGTTATAAAAATTTCGCGTCCGGCACGGTCGGCTATTAATTTTTTGTGCTGTTCTAGAATTTTTACTACACCAACACCAACGTTTCCAAGTCCCGCAATAGCTACTTTTAATGGACTACTCAAAATTTAATTCCTGTTCTTTTTTTTATATAATTATCACTTTATTAAAGAAAGTACTAAAAAATTTAGCCTAAGAAACAAATTGTGAAATAAACACAATTATTATCGCGACAGGGCATAAAAATTTTATAGCTGTATACAGTAATTCGACATTTGTTTCGTCAGCGCCAAATGCTAAAATAACGTTTTCTTTTTTAATCACCCATCCAACAAAAATTGCTGTGAATAGTCCGCCCAAAGGCAAGCCAACCTTATTGATCCACCAGTCAAAACTATCAAGTAAATTCATTCCAACAATTTGGACACCTTCAAGTAAATTAGTAGAAAATACTGAGAGCATCCCAACAGTAAAGACTGCACCTGTTACAATGGACGCTGCTTTTGAGCGCTTTAAATTTTGAAATTTATTAAGGTAACTAACCATCTGCTCCATCAGCGCCAGTAGTGTCGTAAAGCCAGCGATAGCAAGAAGTATAAAGAAACCAGCTCCTAGAATTCCGCCATATTCCAGCTGTCCAAAGGTAACGGTCATTGTGTTAAACACGAGTGCTGACCCTACATTTGGCTCCATTCCAAAACCAAAAACGATTGGAAAAATACATAGTCCAGCAAAAACTGCTACACAAGTATCAGCTATACAAATTATAAAGGCTGATTTTACAATCGATGTATCCTTCGGTAAATAAGCACCAAAGGTCAGCATAATACCAAGAGCAATACCGATTGAAAAAAATGCCTGTCCAAGCGCACTTACCACTACGCTGATATTTACTTTTGAGAAGTCAGGAGCAAATAAAAATTTTACCCCTGCACCAAAATCACCAATAACTCCAGCCATAATAATGAGCGCTAAAAGCAAACAGAAAAAAACTGGCATCGCAATCGAAGTTATTTTCTCTATACCCTCATTAAGCTCACTAGATAAGATATAGGCACATACGGCCATAAAAAACCCATGCCAAAATGTAAGTTTAAATGGGTTTGAGGAGTAACTTGCATAAAGCTCAACGGCACCATCAGGTGTTATACCTGCAAAGCTTCCCATCATAGCTTCAAAAGCGTAGGCACCCGTTGTGCCTGCTATAACACTATAATAAGAGCAAAGAATAAATGAGCTCGAGGCAATAAACCATCCAACATATTTCCAATTTTCAGACTTATTTTCAATCTTTGCAATATGGCCAAAGCTAGTTATGGCACCTTGCCTTCCATATCTACCCAACATAGTTTCAGCAGCAAGAAGAGGAAAACCAATAATAATAACAAAACCTACATAAATTATCACAAAGGCTGCACCGCCATTTTGGCCCGCCTCAAAAGGAAAGCGCCAAATATTACCAAGCCCTATTGCACCACCAACGGCTGCAAATAAAAAACCCGTTCTCGATTTCCAATGGCTACTCATTTCATGTTTTTTACCAATAGCCATACTATTATTCCTTATTCTGCAGTTTTATTTTTAATTTTTTGTCTAGCATCATGTGCCTTATTTGTCATGGCAAATATTTCTCTACTTTTAATTAGTAACGCAATTAAATTAGGGGCCGCTAGGATCCCTAATGTTGCCAATCCAAATGCCCAAATTGTTGCAAAGTTCCCAACGCAACCAGCAAAAACAAATCCAACACTAAGTAGCCGAAAGAGTGTTTTATATTTTTCATTACTTAAAAATATTCCGGCGCGTTCAACATATAAACTCCAAGCGATAATAGTTGTAAAAGAAAATATAAGTTGACCAATAATCACCACATACCCCCCACCAGGCAGGCCAGCAGCAAATGCCTGTGATGTAAGTACAGCCCCCGAGTTTCCATCATCACCAAACATCCAGGTACTTTGAATCACACCACCTACATCGATTTGCACGGTTAATATAATCAATGCAGTGAATGTACATATTATAATAGTATCAATAACCGTCCCAAGCATTGCAATTTCACCCTGAACAATCGGATCCTGTGTTTCAGATGACGCATGGGCAATGGCTGCACTACCCGTTCCCGCTTCATTGGAGTAAAGCCCTCTTGAAACGCCCTGTTGAATAGCCGCGGCAATCATCGCCCCTGAAAAACCCCCAACCGCCGCTGTTCCATTAAAGGCTCCATCAAATATTAATCCAAATGCTGCAGGAATAGCTGATGCATTTGAAATTAAAATAATTGTTCCACAAAGTAAGTATAGAATAGTCATTGTTGGAACAGTAACCTGAGCCATTTTAGCAATTGATTTTATACCTCCAATAATCACCGCAAAAACGAGTATTGAAAGTAAGACTGCTGTGACCCAATTGTTAACACCAAAATTTTCTGAGAGTACAACTGATATTGCATTAGCTTGCACCATGTGCCCGGTTGCAAGGCCCGCTATAACCATCATCACAGCATAAGAGGTTCCAAGAAATAACCATTTCTTCGAAAGTCCAATCTTAATATAATACATGGGACCACCAATCAACAAGCCATCTTCACTACGCTCACGATACTTAATAGCCATCAAACCTTCTGCATATTTTGTTGCCATGCCGCAAAAAGCAGTCATCCACATCCAGAAAATAGCGCCTGGTCCACCGATTAAAATTGCCGATGCAACACCTATTATGTTACCCGCTCCAATGGTTCCTGAAAGTGCCGTCATAAGAGACTGCATCGGAGTAATACCATCGTTAGCTTCTGTATGCGTATAAGCTTTTTTACTAAAAAGAGATTCAAACCCTGCTTTGAGGCGCCTAATTGGCATTAACCTTAAGCCTATGGTCAAGTATATGCCTGTTCCAAGCAGGAGCGTTGGCATTGTCACATCCCATACGGCACCATATAGCTTACCTGCATATACCGCTAACATAGCTTCCATTTACTGCTCCCAACAATATTTTTTATTATCAAGTTAATTTAATTTTAAAGAGATCATAATTTAAAGCAACGGCAAATATGATCAATAAATTGATGGTAAATATTTTACGAATATTCATCTAAATAATATTTAGCAGTTTGAACATATTTTCCAGCACCTTTAGCAAATGCTTTATATTCATTCAAACTCAAGGCCCTTGCAAATTTTGCAGGTCGACCTCTCCACATTTCACCTGACCCAACAACTTTACCTGGGCTAAGTAGCGATCCAGCTGCGAGCATACCTTTATTTTTAACTAAACTACCATCCATTGTCATGGCGCTAAAACCAACAAATCCCTCATCTTCTATGCTCGTGCCATGGATCATTGCCATATGACCAATCAAAACATCATTTCCAATAATAGTGTCATTTCCGCCGCTATCCACATGCAGTACGCTGCCATCCTGAATATTAGTTCGGTCGCCAATCCTTATTTTACCAACATCACCCCGCACGACACAGTTAAACCAGATACTACTCTCGTGGCCAACCTTAACATCACCTATAATTCGTGCACCCGGAGCAATGAAACAACTATCAGCTACCTCAGGCCATATTCCTTTATATGGGTAGAGCATGCCCCCACCTTTTGCTATTTTTCCAACTGGAACTAACATTATGTACTAAGCGCCCTTATAAATGTTTCCTCGTCGACATTACCTCCGCTCAGGACAAGGCAAATTTTCTTACCTTTTACATTAAGCTTCCCATGTATAACTGCTGCAAGTGCTACACAGGCACCAGGCTCCACGACTAACTTTAGTTTTTCCCAAGCGTATTTCATTGCCACAAGCGTTTCATCATCGGAAACTGTAATTACTCCGGACAAGTTCTCGTCCATAATCTCGTAGGTCATGGGTTCAGGTTTTACGGTTAAAATAGCATCACAAATTGATCCTGATGCCTTGGGATTGTTTTCAATTTTTCCACTTTCAAGAGACCTTTGAACATCATTAAAGTCAGTGGGTTCAACACCGTATATTTCAGTATTTGGGCTAAGTCTTTTAATAGCAATTGAGCATCCAGATATAAGTCCTCCACCACCAACGGGTGACACAAAAAGATCAAAATTTATTCCTTGCTCCCTTCCTTGATTAATTGCCTCTAAGGCTACAGTTCCTTGACCCGCAATAATATGAAAATCTTCAAAGGATGGAACAACAACACATCCTTTTTCATTCGAAATTTTTTCTGCTATTTTCTCTCTGCTTTCATTGTCACGGTCATAAGTAATCACTTTAGCGCCAAAATCTTTAGTATTTTGAAGTTTCATTTTTGGACTATCTTCCGGCATAACAATAATAGCTTTTATACCAAGAATTTTTGCTGATGCTGCTACACCCTGTGCATGATTTCCGGATGAATAAGCAACAACACCATGTTTTTTTTCATCATCACTAAGCCTTGATAAGCGATTATAAGCGCCACGAAATTTAAACGCTGCAACACGTTGTAAACATTCTGCCTTAACATATATGTCTGAACTTAACTTTTCTGATAGATGTTCACATCTTAGAAGTGGCGTCACAACAGCTTTATCTTTTATTTGGTCTGCCGCAGATAAAATATCATTATAATTAGGTAGGTTTTTACTTGTCATAGTTTATAATTTTTCTTGTAACTAAATTAGATAGGACCAACAGATAACAAGATTTCTGATGGTTTTACAATGGTAAAATTATTCCATAAGAAATTTAATCATCAACTTCAATTTTTAAATATAATAACAAAAGGTATCCCGCATCGCCAGCACTCATAAATAATTATAGATGCTTGACATAAAACTGGGTATTATCTGGTTGGGAAGCTAAATTAAAATTCTATTACCCTTAATCTTAACCTTCGGAAATTACTTTACAGATCAAATAGAGTTACACGGAACAAGCTAGCTTTTTAGATAAAGTGTCGGGTTAACAGCTCGAGACCCTTTACGCATTTCAAAATGCAGTTGTGGGCTATCAACACGACCTGTGCTGCCAACTTCTGCCACTGCTTGACCTCGCGCAACCTGTTGACCTTTACGAACCAAAATTTTATCATTGTGTGCATAAGCGGTAACCCAACCATTTTGATGCTTAATAAGGACAAGGTTTCCATAACCCTGTAATTTATTACTTGCATGCACCACAACACCACTTTCTGAAGCTTGAACTGTTGCACCTAGACGCGCACGAATATTTACTCCATCATTGTGGTACCCTGCTTTTTTTGGGCCATAACCTGAAATAACACTACCCCGAACTGGCCACATAAATCCCTTGCCGGCGCTTCTTGTCGGTGGGGTTACAACGGCTGTAGGAGCAGACCCCTTACTTCCTCCAGGTATCTTAAGTAACTGCCCTGCCACTAGTAAATAAGGTTGTTTTAGACCATTAACACTTGTTAGGTCATTCATTAAAATACCATTAGCACGCGATATGCCATAAACCGTATCACCACGTTTGGTGGTATAGACAAATCCTTTAGGAATATTTAGGCTTTGACCAGATTTAAGAATATATGGTGGTTTAAGACTATTCCTACTGATTACTTCACGTACAGTAACTCCATAGCGACGGGAAATAGCAAATACAGTATCCCCCCTGCTAACCAAAACCTTAGATATATTTTTTGCAACCAACTCAGAAGTTTTGGGAGGTGTCGGTTTATTGCGAACTAAATAATCGCCCTTTGTTTTTAAAGGCTTTTTGTTTACATGAGAATAAGGGTATGGGCCCTCATTATTATAGCCAAGTGAACAAGCACTCACAGCAAGTAACACAAAAGCTAGAGCCAAAAGATATTTTATTTTTATCAAAAAGGTCATAGATAATTTATAGCAGCGTTTAGGATGAATGCACAATACCCGATAGTAGAGGAACAAATTTAACTGGAACACAAGTTTTAAAATCAAACTCACCGCCTCGTCGAGTAACCCTTACAATATGTTGAGTTTCTCCCTGTATACCGATAGGTATCACCATAATACCTTCATCTTTTAGTTGGCTCAAAAGTTTTTGAGGAATATCTTCTGCAGCAGCAGTAACAATAATTCGATCAAATGGTTCCTGCTCTTTCCAACCTTTAATTCCATTTCCAAATAATGTTGTAATATTAAATAGTCGAAATTTTTTAAAAATTTCCTCAGCCGCAGTGTAAAGAGGTAAATGACGCTCAATGGTAAAAAGTCGCTTACAGAGTTTTGCGAGGATCACCGCCTGATAGCCTGACCCAGTACCTATCTCAAGTACTTTATGACTTTTATTAACTTTAAGTTCTTGGGTCATGTAAGCAACAATATAAGGCTGACTAATCGTTTGCTCACATTCGATTGGAAGGGCTGCATTTTCATAGGCCTGATTACGAAGGTATTTAGGAATAAAGTCCTCACGGGCTATAGAAAAAATAGTTGAGAGTAAGGTCTCATCAACTATACCTAAAACTCTTAATTTTTCAATGAGCTCATTTTTTTTAGATACTAAACTTCCATTCATGTAAATTATCGAACTTCCTCAAGTGGCTTTAATAACCTCTTGTCCATGCATATATGATATTAATACCTCAGGTACGACTATGGAACCATCTGCCTGCTGAAAATTTTCTAAAACGGCCACGAGAGTACGCCCAACCGCTAGACCTGAACCATTTAAAGTATGCACAAATTGGGTTTTATTATTATTTTTTGGGCGCGAACGCGCCTTCATGCGACGCGCCTGAAAGTCACCTGTATTGGAACAGCTGGAAATTTCACGGAAAGCATTTTGGCCAGGAAGCCAAACCTCTAAATCATAGGTTTTTCGGGCAGCGAAACCCATATCCCCGGCACATAACAAAACAGTCCGATGGGGAAGCTTTAGTCTTTTAAGAACTTCTTCTGCAATATTAGTCATGCGCTCTAGCTCAACTTCTGATTGCTCTGGAGTGGTAATACTTACCATTTCAACTTTTTGAAATTGATGAAGCCTAATCATTCCGCGAGTATCACGACCAGCAGATCCAGCTTCAGAACGGAAACAACTACTCAGACAGGTATACCTTAACGGTAGCTTTTCTTCTTCAACAATGCTTTCTCTAACCAAATTAGTAAGGGGCACTTCACCTGTTGGGATCAGATAATGATCAGAGGTAGTTTTAAAAAGATCTTCTTCAAATTTTGGTAGTTGGCTAGTACCAAAAAGTGCATGATTACGAACTAAGAGCGGCACCGACACCTCTTCATAACCAAATTCAGTAGTGTGCATATCAAGCATAAAGGCAGCCAATGCCCGCTCAAGCTTAGCAAGGTCCGAACGTAAAATTACAAACCTAGCCCCAGACATTTTTACTGCCCCATCAAAATCCATTTTACCCAGCTCTTCACCAAGGTCAAAATGTTGTTTTGGGATAAAATCGAATGTCGGTAACTCACCCCATTGACGTACAACTACATTATCCTCTTCACTATTTCCATTAGGGACATCATCATCAGGGATATTCTCAATCTTTGCGAGTTTATCGTTAAGTCTAATGCTAATTACTTTCACCTCATCCTCAAGCACTCCCATACGAGCTTTAATATCACCCACTTCATGAATAATTTTTGATGCATCTTGCCCCTTTGATTTAAATATTCCTATAGTTTTAGAGGCATCATTTCGTTGGGACTGGCAATCCTGAAGTTCAGTTTGTTTGGCTCTTAAGTCCTCATCTAATGCAATAAAATCAGCCGCTAAAGGCGTAAGGCCACGGCGCGCCCATGCGGCATCAAATGCTTTTGGATTTTCACGAATGGCTTTTATATCAAACATCTTCTTCAGGCTGCTTTATTGTAAATCTAATAATAATTATGGATATTTCATAGAGCAGCAATACCGGCACTGCAAGTCCGATTTGACTGATAGGATCTGGCGGGGTCATAAATGCTGCAAAGACAAAGGCTCCAACAATCATATATTTTCTTTTTTTTGCTAGGCCATCTGCGGTGACAAAACCAACCCGCGCGAGTAACAACAGAAGTACTGGTAGTTGAAAACTGAGTGCAAAGGCAAACATTAATAAAATGGTTAGTGAGAGATATTCCTTAACAGCAGGTAGCGATTCAATCTGTAATTGCGCGGCATTTCCTAGCTCTTTTGACATTTCCGCTGCCACACCGACCTCATAAGAAATAAAGAAATTCCACGCATTAGGAATAACTAAATAATAAGCTAGGGATGCACCCATTACGAACAAAACTGGCGTACCAGCTAGAAAGGGCAAAAATGCGTTTTTTTCATTCTTATAAAGCCCCGGCGCAACAAACTTCCATATTTGCATTGATAGCATTGGAAAAGTAACTGCTAAAGCTACATAAAAACTCAGCCTAATATTTACAAAGAACATCTCCTGAAGACCTGTAAATATCATATTTGGCTCTTTTCCATTTTTTAATGCTACATCAACAAAAGGTTGAGCCAAAAATGTATAAATATCGCTAGCAAAATACATGCATATAAAAAAGGCAACCAAAATATAACCAACACACCACATGAGCCTAGTCCTAAGTTCAATAAGGTGATCAAGAAGAGGTGCGGAGCTCTCTTCTATTCCATCTTCTGTACCCTTTTCACCTTTGATGGGATCACTCATCTTTAACACTCTTCGACTTTTTATTTTTTTTCGTGGAAACTTTTAATGAGCGCTTCTTATTAGTAGCTTTTATAGGTAGTTTACCTTTTACCTTTGCTGCTGTTTTGCTTGATTTCTTCGAGACGACCTCAATATTGTCCCCATCGCCTTGAGTTGGTTTTTTATTGGAGGTTTTACCTTGATTGACTTTGTCGTCACCAGTCTTAATATCCGGTTTCGATGGGGCATCATAGCCCCCATCCTCGTAATCAAAAGCATCATAATCAAATTCTTCATAATCTGAAAATTCACCTGACTGATCAACATCTGGCAATGTCTTCTTACTCGCATCATCAAGGGATATATTACCGGCTTCATTGAGTTTACGCGTTACCTCATCAAGCTCCACCTCATCAGCCATTTTTTTAACGCCATCCTGAAACTCTCTACCCATTTCACGCACTTTACGAAGCATATTCATGCCGCCACGAATAACTTTGGGTAGGTCTTTCGGACCAACAAAAATGATGCCAAGAACTGCGACGATAAATAGTTCCGGAAATCCAATATCAAACATTTATGCTTCTGACCTTATATTATAAAAGAATTAATCCGCTTTTTTTGAAGTTTTCTTTTTGCCTTTAGAAGCAACAGCGTCAGACTTTTGTTCAAGATTTATTTGATCAACAGTTTCATTAGGCTCATCATCATCAGCAATGCCTTTTTTAAAGCTTTTAATACCTTGAGCAACATCACTCATTAAGCCAGAAATTTTTCCTCTTCCAAATAAAAGAACCACAACAACAACAATTATTACTAGTTGTGGAATGCCAACATTTCCCATTATATTTTCCTTTAAAATTACTAGTTAACCTGTACACCGCACAGAAAATTTTTCATGCAAAAGATCAACGATCTTAGTCAAGAAATCAACAGAATTATAATAAAATCAGACGATCGCCTGATCCTCAGAAATAATTTCTTCATCATTTATAGGCAGGTCGGGTTGCTCTTCATCCGGTTCATCATCATCTAAAAGGTTAAGTCTGGAGGTATTAACATTATCCAGAAATCCCGCTGCTTTAAGTTCCGAAAGGCCTGGTAAATCTTTTACATTATTTAACCCAAAGTGTACAAGAAAATCTTCTGTTGTTCCGTAAGTCATTGGTCTGCCTGGTGTTCTTCGCCTTGAAAGGGACCGGACCCAAACGGCTTCCATAAGTACATCTAGTGTTCCTTTACTCACACTAACGCCACGAATTTCTTCAATTTCTGCACGGGTTACCGGTTGATGATACGCTATAATTGCAAGTGTCTCTATTGCAGCCCTCGATAATTTTCGTTCCTTTTCTTCTTCTTTTCTAAGCAAAAAGGCCAAGTCAGCAGCAGTTTGAAACATCCACTTTCCAGCAACTTCTACCAAGTTTACCCCACAATTTTGATATTTTATTTGCAATTCTTGAAGAATCGCTTCGATGTCACTTCCCTCGGGAATCTGTTCTGCGAGAGCGATAGAAGATAGAGGCCTATCAGTCGCAAATAAAAGTGCCTCACATATTCTCATCTGTTCATAATTATCCATTGTCATCTTCCTTCGTATAGTTCTGCTTGCGGCCACGAACAAATAAAGGGCCAAATATTTGTTTTTGCACTAGATCGGCTTTACCAACCTTGGCCATCTCAAGTGATGCGCTAAACATACTTGCTTTAATAGATTTAATAAGTTGCTGGTCTTCTATATCCGTTGGCATAAATTGCTCAAGGTTAGTCCAATCTAGAGCAAGCCCAAGCATATCAGAAAGTCTACTTATAGCTTGATCTAGTGTAAAAACATTACGTTTAAAAATGTGAATATCCGCAACAGCTTCACGCGTTTTATGTTCTGCATAAGCTTTTAGGAGGTCGTACATACTTAAATCATAAGTATGGTGACGTGTGACAACAACAGCCTCTGGTGTGCCCCGGACAAACATATCACGGCCTATCTGGTTTCTTGACATAAGGATAGCTGCTCGCTCACGGATCGCATTTAATCGTTCAAGCTGATAAGTCAATCGTGCAGCTAATTCTTCTGCTGAAATTTCATCTTCGTTCTCTTCTTCCGGCAGTAATAGTCGTGATTTAAGGTATGCAAGCCACGCAGCCATCACCAAATAATCCGCGGCTAGCTCTAGACGAAGTGCCGTAGCCTGAGTTACAAATCTAAGATATTGCTTTACAAGGTCAAGAATAGATATTTGTTTTAAATCAACTTTTTGGGTGCGAGATAAGGTCAGCAAGACATCAAGTGGTCCCTCGAACCCATCGATATCAACGATAAGACGTTCTTCTTTATCAAGGTCATCCATCTTGGTGATGCGAGGGTCAGGCATCTCAAATTCTTCTATCTTATTTTCTAAACCTTTTTTCATTAAAATAATCTCGTCAATTGATCCGCCATAGACATTAGAGCATTAACTGGTGGACTGATAATATATTGAAAAACATTTAAGTTTAAGCCAAAATAACTTCCTCCCACAGGGATAATAAAAATAATAGCTATAATAATTAACATACCATATGGCTCAAGCCGACTAATTGACCGCGACAAAAATGGTGGTAGTATTCCAACAGCAACACGTCCACCATCAAGGGGGGGAATTGGTAACATATTAAAAATTGCAAGTATTGCATTGATATATACCATATAATATAGATTAAGTCCTGCCCACTCCTGAGAAAAAGTAGGCATATAACTTAAGAAATTCATTAATATTGCAGCTAAAATAATCAATATTAAATTAGCACCCGGGCCAGCTATTGCCACTAAAACCATATCACGCCGCGGACTATTCAAAGCATTGAAATTTACAGGTACAGGTTTTGCATAGCCAAACAAGAACCCTGATCCAGAAAAAATTAATATCCCAGGGAGAAGCAATGTCCCAAAAAGGTCAATATGGACAAGTGGATTAAAACTTACTCTTCCCAGAGCCTTAGCAGTATTATCTCCAAGCTTCCAGGCAGTCCAACCGTGTGCAGCTTCATGCAGAGTGATTGCAAATAATAATGGTATAGCCATAACTGTTATATTTTGAATAATTTCAGACATTTTTATTCATATCCTTTAACAGTCTCTAATAGCCAGTGGTATAATTTATTGTCATCAACATCCACTGACTTAACTTTCTGGTTGAAAAAATAATTAAGTCTGTTTTCACGCTCCAAAAGCTTATCCGCCGTCGCCTCAAGGACAGCACGTCGTTCTAATATGTCGCCGTTGCAGTGCACTGCTAGGTCGCACCCCGCTGAAAGAGCATCTAGCGCGTTTTTCTCAGGTCTACCACTAAGGGCCTTCATAGATAAATCATCAGAAAATAAAACACCTTTAAAGCCTATTTTATCACGTATAATATCACTTATTACCGTCTTAGATAGGGTGGCACAATTAATTGGGTCAATAGCAGTATAGATTACATGGGCCGTCATCGCACATGGCAAGTAGCTTAAGTATGAAAAAGGAATAAAGTCGGTCTTTCTAAGATCATTTAGGGATGCTCTTACTACGGGTAATTCTTTATGACTATCAACATCGGCACGGCCATGTCCAGGAAGATGCTTAATCATTGGAATAATACCGCCATTAATTGTACCCTGCGCCGCTGACTGCGCAAGCACGGATACCTTATTAGGGCAATCGCCGTAGGCCCGATCCCCGATCACTTTATCTGCACCAGAATGGAGCAAATCTGCAACAGGGTAACAATTGACTGAAATACCCACTTTTGATAGTTCACCAGCCATTAGTTGTGCTTGAACTTGGACTGCTGACAAAGCAAGATCTGGATTAGTTTCATAAAGTTTTGAATACACCCCAGCCGAGGGATACACTGGCCAATTAGGCTGGCCTAGTCGCGCTACACGACCACCTTCTTGATCAATAAGTATTGGGGCATTATCAAAGCCTATTATTTCACGCATCTCAGAGGTAAGAGCTCTTATCTGCTCTGAATTTTCACAGTTTCGTTTAAAAAGAATGAACCCGTATGGGGGAAATTCGCTAAACAATGCTCTTTCTGCGGCACTTATTTCAAGGCCTTCTACATCTGAAATAACTGGATGATACATCTATTTTGACACCACTATACAAACTTGATTTTTTTTCACTAATGAGGCACATAAATTTTCAGCTACTTCACGACTAGCAATCATGCCGCCACGTACTCTGTAAAGTACTCCTTTTTCTCCTACCTCCATTCTCATATAAGTAGGGGAAAGGCCTGCTAGTTCTTTATCATTCTTCTTTTTGGCTTCGGCCCAAAATTCTTCGGCCTTATTCTTTTCTGAAAAAGCGCCTATTTGTATCATAAAATCATTTAAATTTGTTTTTAAAGGTTGAAAATTTAATGAAGAATCTAAAACTGTATTATCATTTTCTATTGTACTATCTAATTTTTTTAAAGGCTCTTCATTCAAAATATTTGATTTAAAAGCAGGTCTTTTTAAAGGAATTTCGGCGCTAGAAGCTATAATATTATTTTCTTTCCTAGGAATATTATCAATTGTATCAAATACTTCTATATTCTGAAAACGAACTTCCTTCCCTCCTGGCTCTAATGGTTTTACTTTTATGACCAAATGATCCGCCCTCACCACCGGGATTAGACCTATATTAGAGGGTTCAGAAGTATAACTCACCCATATGAAACTTCCAAACCCACCAAGCACAAGCAATATAAGTGAATTTAGAGCGGCTCTTTTTTTAAAAGTTATATTTTTTTTTGAAAGTTCTTCCGGTACTGGACGTAACCAAGACGCTTTATCAGAGTTGTATTTATTCAACTTCTTTACCCCTTAATTAAGTTTTACATTTCAGTTACCGGTTCAACCCCCAGAATATTAAGACCAGCGGCAATTATATTTGAAAATGCAGTTATCATGGCTAGGCGGCTTAGCGTAACTTCTTTATTATCATCAATAATAAAGCGCAGATCAACCCTGTCATTACCTTTATTCCATAAAGCATGAAATTCGGAGGCTAATTCATAAAGATAATATGATATTCTATGCGGCTCATGTGCAAGGGCAGCACTTTCAACGATCCGAGGCCAATTAGTCATAGTTTTTATAAGTTGGAGCTCACTTTCATCAGTAAGAAGTGACAAATCTGCTTTTAAAATATCAATGTTTTCAAACGCACCGGCTGCTTTGCGAAGAACCGAACATACTCTTGCGTGGCTATACTGAACATAAAAAACTGGATTATCTTTTGATTGCTCCGTCACACGAGCAAAATCAAAATCAAGCGATGCGTCGTTTTTTCGAGTTAACATAATAAAGCGAACCACATCCTTGCCAACCTCTTCGACTACATCACGAAGTGTAACAAAGTTACCAGAACGTTTTGACATTTTAATTGGCTCACCGTCACGAAGTAATTTCACCATCTGACATAGGCGCACATCGAGTGTGGCCTTACCATCTGAAAGAGCAGTTAACGCCGACTGAACTCGCTTTATGTATCCACCATGATCCGCACCCCATATATCAATTTGGTTATCAAAACCACGGTCCATTTTATTTTTATGGTAAGCCACATCAGCAGCGAAATAAGTCCATGAACCGTCAGATTTCTTAAGTGCTCGGTCTACATCATCGCCAAAATTCGTTGACCTAAATAACGTTTGAGGACGTTCTTCCCAATCATCCGGCAACACTCCTTTTGGTGGTTTTAAAATACCTGTGTAAATCAAATCTTTTTCTTTAAGTTGTTCAAGGCTTGCCTGAATACCACCATTTCTATGGAGTGATTTTTCGGAAAAAAAGATATCTTGTTTAATTCCGAGAGTTATTAAGTCCTCTCGCACCAATTCCATCATCTTACTTGATGCAAAACTACGTATTTCAAAAAGCCACTCGCTCTCAACTTTATCTTTAAATTTATTACCGTACTTTGCCGCAAGTGCTTCACCAACTGGGATCAAATATTCGCCGGGATAAAGACCTTCTGGAATTTCACCTACTATTTCCCCAAGTGCCTCTAAATACCTTAAATATGTGGAACGAGCTAGCACATCAATCTGGCCCCCAGCATCATTAATATAATATTCTCGGGTAACATCGTAGCCAATATAGTCCAGCAGAGTGGAAAGTGCATCGCCAAAAACGGCACCTCGACAATGACCTACATGAAGGGGTCCTGTCGGATTAGCTGATACATACTCAACATTAACCTTTTTAAGGGCGCCGTAGTTGCTCCTACCGTAGTCCAGGCCTTTAGAGAGGATAACTGCAGTCTGGTTTTGAATAAATGCATCTTTAAGGCGAATATTAATAAAGCCTGGTCCAGCAATTTCGATGGCTTTTACATTTTCATTCAAACGAAGGCAGGATGCTATCAATTCCGCAATATCACGAGGTGCCATTTTAGCTTGCTTAACTAAAACCATAGCCGCATTAGTAGCAATATCGCCGTGGCTCACGTCTCGCGGAGCCTCTGCGGTAATGTTACTAAGGTTCATTCCTGCGGGAAGTTTTCCTGCCTCACTCAAAGAAAAAATTGTGTCTCTGATATTTTTTTGAAAATCTTTAAATATATTCATAATTCAAACGTTGATGTATCAAATAGTCTTTTATGTTCAAGTAATGCAAACCTATCAGTCATCCCGGCAATAAAGTCAGCCACTAATCTAGCCCTTTCAATTTCTTCCTTACCTTCAATTGCTTGTCTCCAATCTGTTGGTAAACAATCTGGTTCATTCAAGTAAAGTGTAAAGAGCTTATTTACTACTCTGCGCGCCTTACTAGACATTCGGTTCACTTTGTAATGACGATACATATTCTTCATTAGAAAATTTTTCAATGTTTTATCATGATTTTTCATCTCTACAGAAAAACCAATGGTCATCTTACCTGCATTTCGTATGTCGCTTACTGACGTTGGTTGGAGCCTCTTTAGATTATGCTGACTATTAATAATTACATCATTAATCATTTGACCTATAATTCTTCGTGTCACCTCATGCTGCTCGCGACTCGTATCTAATTTTCCATGTAATTCCCTAACCCTTAGGACATTAGCGTGGACCAATGGTACTTCTTCAAGCTGTTCAAAGCTAATAATACCTGCCCTGACACCATCAGCTACATCATGACTATTATACGCTATATCATCCGCGATTGCAGCCACCTGCGCTTCCGCGCTGGCATATGTATGAAGCTCAAGATTATGCGTGTCATTATATTCAGTAAAGTTCACGTGCAGGCCCGAGAATTTATCTTCTTTGCATAATGGTCCATTATGTTTTGCGAGTCCCTCCAATGTGTCCCATGTTAGATTAAGGCCAGAAAATCCCGCATATCTATTTTCAAGTTTTGTCACAACACGCAGTGACTGGGCATTATGATCAAACCCATTATAGGGTTTCATAGCAGCATCAAGAGCTTCCTCACCAGCATGGCCGAATGGAGGGTGACCAAAATCGTGGGCAAGCGCTAATGCTTCAGTGACATCTTCGTTGAGGCCTAAAGTTCTTGAAATACTTCGAGCGATTTGTGCCACCTCAATTGAATGAGTTAGTCGTGTACGATAATAGTCACCAACATGATGAACAAAAACCTGTGTTTTATGTTTCAAACGGCGAAATGCTCCCGAATGAATAATACGATCTCGGTCTCGTTGATAAACCGAGCGATTATTAGGACTTTTTTCATCGTGAAGACAGCCTCTGTTATGCTCAGGAAAAAGGGCATAGGGTGCGAATTGAGGAGTAGGGATAAAAATTTCAAAATCAGACATATATCATCCACATTTTTTATATAATAAATAATTAGGTTACATTACATCATAAGCATTAATTTTAAACTTTAAAAGTTTTCAAAAATATTAATTTTATTTTCATTTTGTTGTTGCTATTAATAATTATTATCATTAAACAATACCTATTACTATTGACAATTAGTTCATTTAACATACATATAAAGAAGTTAAGTAATAATACTTAAAGTCTCAGGAACACCATCATGACTAGCGAAAACTCACCTGTAAGCTTAAGCGCAAATGCTGCAAAACGCATTAATACACTCGTCAAAAGCCAAGGTAATGATAATCTAAAATTTCGTATAACTATCAATGGAGGCGGATGCAGTGGTTTTCAATACGATTTTTCCTTAGTTGAAGATAGTAAGGACGATGATCTGATAGTCGACCGTGACGGTGCCACGATGCTTGTTGATGGGCTATCAATAATGTATCTAATGGGTTCCGAAGTCGACTTCACCGAAGAACTAGCAGGTTCAATGTTTGTAGTAAAAAATCCGAACGCAACTGCCTCATGCGGCTGTGGCTCATCCTTCGCAGTATAATTTATGAAAATTGCTTCCTGGAACGTAAATTCGATCAAAGCACGCCTTCCTCGAGTAACCGAATGGTTATCAGAATTCCAACCCGATGTAGTTCTTTTTCAAGAACTTAAATGTATAGACGATAATTTTCCTAGAATGGAAATTGAAGACCTTGGATATAACGTAGCAACTCACGGCCAAAAAACTTACAATGGGGTGGCTATTCTTTCCAAATACCCAATCGAAGATGTAATGGAAGGTCTGCCTGGGGATGATGATGATGAGCAGGCGAGATATTTGGAGGCAACAGTAAATAACGTTCGAGTAGCAAGTATTTATTTGCCAAATGGAAATCCTTTTCCAGGACCAAAATTTAATTACAAAATTGCCTGGATGGATAGACTAGTTGCCCGCGCCAAGGAACTTATAACACACGAGGAATATCTAGTGCTTGGTGGCGATTATAACGTCTGTCCCAAGGACGAAGACTGTTATGATACAAATCGTTTTGCAAACGATGCACTACTGCAACCAGAATCACGTGATCGCTATTTCACACTACTTAATTTGGGCCTTACGGATGCATTAAGAGTGTTTTATACCAGTGGTAACAATTATAGCTACTGGGATTATCAGGCCGGTGCATGGCAAAAAGATAATGGTGTACGAATTGACCATCTATTACTCAGTCCAACCGCTGCAGACAAACTTATTAAATGCGACATTGACCGTACACCGCGCTCAAAAGAAAGGCCGTCTGACCATACTCCGATCTGGTGTGAACTCGATGTTTAAAATACGCCTTAATTATTATTTCTATTCTTAACTCATATCTGCGATAACGCGTCTTAATAATTTAATAGTAGCGTGAATACCGTCATATTCACTTAAACTGTTTCCTTCATATTCGATCCCAAGGTAACCAGAATAACCACTATCAGCTACAATTCTTAGTAATCGGTCGTAATCAATATCTGGCTCATTTCCATTTTCATCAAAATTAAATGATTTTGCACTAACCGCTTTAGCGTAGGGCATTAGCTCCTCAACACCAAGGTACTTATCATATTCCTCGCTTTCACTGATTGTGAAGTTTCCAAAATCCGGAAGCGTTCCTAAACGTGGATGATTTGCAGTTTCCATGACCGATACCAGCCATTTTCCATTACTTGAAAGCCCTCCATGATTTTCAACAATAATATTGATATCAGCTTTATCTGCATATTCGGCGAGGCGCACAAGACCATCAACCGATAAATCACGCTGCTCCTCCCAAGTACCAATACTTTGAGCATTAACACGGATGGAATGACATCCAAGATATGCAGCTGCATCAACCCATTTATGATGCCTTTCAATAGTTAATAACCTTTCCTGCGCATCGGGGTGACCTAATGCGCCCTCCCAATCGCACATAATCAATAAATTTTTCACACCCTCGCCATCGGCTCTAGTCTTAAGGTCCAGTAAATACTTCTCGTCTCGCGCCCGATCAAAAAAGAAGGTATTTACATATTCTACAGCACTTACATTAAATTCTTGCCTAGCTATGCGGGGAAAATCTAAATTACTAAGATCCCCATTGAGATATAAATTCAAATCCTTTCGGTAAGCTCGACGCCTGGATGCCTCATTTTTAAAACTACCCGCACCTGAACCAAAGATATGTTTATGAATTGACCATTCAGCAAGTGATATTTGAAAATTTGGCTTATTCTTGTTTATTTTTTCTTTCGAACAACCACTAAATGAAAGAGACATTCCCAAACCTGCAATTACGAGACCTGATTTAGATATAATTTTTCTACGTGTGTAATTCTCATTCATTCATTTTCCTCAAACTTAATCGGTATTAATTTTAAATGGTGTAAAGACTGTCTTATTATCAAATATATCAACATTTTCAGCACGCTTTAGAAAATTCACAACCTTGTATGTTACGGGCGTTAGAATAGCTTCCCAACCTACTTTAATTAAAAAGTTAGATAACATAACGGTAATAAGTATACTATTTTCCCAAATACCGTAAAAGGCTATAGGATAAAAAATTAAACTATCTGACCCTTGCCCTAAAATAGTTGACCCTATAGTGCGGGTCCAAAGATACCTTCCTTGGGTCCATATCTTCATTTTTGCCATAACATAGGCATTAATCATTTCACCAACCATAAAAGCTATTAATGAAGCTAATACAATACGAGGTACTTGTCCAAAAATTAGAACATAAGCCTCCTGCCCTTCCCAGCCTGGTGCTGCTGGAAGTTTAACAATGATATAACTCATTAAACTAGCAAAAAAGACCCCTACAAAACCAACCCAGATCACTTTTCGAGCATGGGCATATCCATAAACTTCAGTAAGCACATCACCAAAGACATAAGACAAAGGAAAAAAAAGAACCCCAGCACCATAAATAAATTCTTTACCAAAAAAGGTCGCGGTTGCAAGCTTAGCTGGCCCAATAATATTAGAGCAAATGAGAACCGTCACGAAGGCGGCCATCATTAGGTCATAATATTTAAATTTTTGATTAGGGACTTTCAAATCAATAAGAACCTTGATCTTGTTATTTTAAAATCCAAGTTAATCTTAAAATAAACCTTTTTCAAGCTAGCTTTCCCTATCATTAGAATGTTTTACTCAAGTGTAACATATGACATAATTTTTTATATAAAAAATTAGTATAATCGAGAGTAAGTAATTTACCGAAGGTTAATTTAGCTTCGGTAAATTATCACTATATTAAAAATAATATAATATTATTGTTAAATTCATTTCTCTATGTAAAATAATATGATTACTCATTGGACATTTATTATATCGGATCAGTTATTGAAATTATACAAAACTATGGATCATGAAACACTCGAACGTGAATATAGTCCCAGCAGCTGTATTGACGATATTATGGTCTATATTGAACAATATATTAATCAAAGTGCAACTGCCCGCGAGATACTAAAGGAACACATAAGGCCAAACGTTAAATATGGTCCAGAAACTCGATCGACTATGGATGTTTTCATTCCTGAGGGAAAAGGACCCTTTCCAGTTCATATTTTCATTCATGGCGGTTATTGGCAGGAGCTCTCTAAGAACGAAAGTTCATTTGCTGCACCAAATTTTCTCGATCATGGAATTATATTTATAGCTCTTGATTATACTCTTGCTCCCGAAGCAAATATGTCAAAAATTATTGATCAAACTCGCAGGGGAGTTATTTCTATCCTAAAAAATGCCCTCAATTATAATGGTGATCCAAATAATGTCACCATTTCTGGAAGTTCTGCAGGAGGACATCTTGTTGCAGAAGTGCTAAGTATGAAATGGGAAAAATATGGCTATAAAAATTGTCCCTTAAAAGGAGCATTGGCAATTAGTGGTATTTTTGATCTTGAACCACTAATAAAGACATATATAAATAAACCTCTAAAATTAACACTCAAGGACACTCAAGTATTAAGTCCAATTCACCACATACCAAAAGAATGTTGCCCAGTTGTTTTAACTTATGGCGAAAATGAAACCTCAGAATTTAAAAGACAAACACACGAATATATGGATGCCTTCCTGCGTGCAGGGCTCGGATGTCGGTATCTCGATATGCCGTCAGTTAACCATTTTAATATCTTACTTGACCTTAACAAAAAGGACAGTCCATTATTTCAGACTGTTCTTAATCAGGTTCTAGCTTAAATTGTTACGTTAACATTTTTAATTTTTTATATAGAAAAAGCTGCCAAAAAATTTTCCATGTCGTAAAAAAGACCTGCGCATTTTAAGCCACTATTTTTATTTCAAACTAATAGTTTATCCATTATTTCCTGATAAACATCTGGTGTATCAACATCATTAAAAATAGCATCCGTGCCAAGATCAACTTTTATAACATCCTTTGAATATTTTTGCAGAAGCTCACGTGCCCCTCTGTCGCCAGTAAGGTCTTCAAATAAATGAAAATATTTTTTTGAAAAAACAAGAGGGTTTCCAACTTTACCATTTGACATTGGCACAATAATTTTACGTTTCTCAAACGATGCTAACAACTGGTTATAATGATGTGACGTTATATAGGGCATGTCAGCTAGGCAAACCATTACCCCGTCTGCAGTATTAGGTAGTGCAGAAATTCCAGCTTTTAATGATGAACTAAGCCCATCTTTATAATCTATATTATGTGTAAATTCGACTTTTTGATTTATGCTTTTTGTCACCGCATCAAAATCATTCCCAGTGACAACTATAATATTTGATACCCTACTTCCAACTAGTTGATCAATCACATGGCTCACCATAGCTTGGTTATGGAATGTCAGCAGCAGCTTGTTTTGATCTCCCATACGACTTGAGCAACCTGCAGCAAGAACAATGGCTGAAATTTTATCACTCAAGCGATACCCTTTATATTTTCAGCACGACGAGTGGCAACAAGCTCAGATAAAATAGAAAGGGCAATTTCTGCTGGTTCTAAAGCACCAATATCGAGGCCAGCGGGTCCATGGATGCGAGCGATTTCGTCCTCTGAAAAACCTTTTTCCTTCAGTCTTTTTTTTCGTTCTTTTTGAGTTTTAAGGCTTCCTAATGCGGCAATATAGAAAGCCTCCGATCGTACAGCTATTTCAAGAGCAGGATCATCCAACTTAGGGTCATGGCTTAAAGTGACAATAGCTGTGCTTGCATTGATACCGATTTTCTTCAGGGCCTCATCAGGCCAACTAGTGATAAAATCAATATCAGGAAAGCGTTCTTCTGATGCATAAGCGGTTCGCGGGTCTACTAATATAACATCAATATCAAGCGTTTTTGCCATACTAACAAGTCCCTGCGAAATATGTACCGCACCCACCACGATCATCTTGAGGGCCGGCTTGTATTCATGGGTAAAAAAATTTCCATCTATCATTTTTGTCTCAGAGTGCAGCTTTTTTATTGTATTTGCATCATTATCCAAAAGATAAGAAACCTTTTCCGGTATATTTATTAATGGTTCTACAAGAATATGAACTTCACCTCCACAACTCAGGCCTACTTCCCATGCCTGATCAGTTGCAACTTCAAATTGAAGTAATTCTCCTTTTTTCGTATTGATACAATCACGAGCAGCGGTCACAACAACACCGTCAACACAGCCACCAGAAACAGAACCTTCCATATGACCATCTGCGTCAATTACCAAATGACTGCCAACCGGACGCGGTGACGAGCCCCAGGTTTTAACAACCGTCGCTAGCGCCATCTTTCGTCCTTCGCCATCCCACTCACGAATGGTTTGCCATATATTTTTCCAGTCAGTACTCATGGCAAGAACAGTAACAAAAAGAAATCTATAAATCACTCATTAATATTAAACTTTTTAAATATCAAAATTTATAACAAGACATTGCCATGTAAGATTAATTATAGTTATATTGATAAAAATAACTTAAGGTCATACGCATGGATCCGTTTACACAAGGTTTGCTCGGCGCTGCCTTTTCCCAAAGTTTTGCAAGTAAGAAAAAAATACCCTTAGCATGTCTTTCTGGAACATTAGGTGGTTTAGCACCAGACCTTGACATACTAATAGTGTCTGCGACAGATCCACTCTTAGGTATTGAATTTCATCGTCATTTTACTCACTCTATTTGGTTCATACCTATAGGTGGATTTCTCGTTGCTGTCGCTCTATGGTTTATAATTAATAAATTATTAAAAATAAACGAATGGAAATTTAAAACACTTTATATTTTCACTACACTTGGCTACGCAACCCATGCTATTCTTGATGCTTGCACTAGTTATGGTACACGATTATTTTGGCCTTTTTCAAATACTCGAGTGGCATGGGATACGATAGCTGTAATTGATCCAATTCCGACTTTAGCCCTTTTTATATTTGTGGTTCTTAGTTACCGTTTACTTTCTGTAAAAATGGCGCGTCTTGGAATAGTTTTTATGATTGGTTATTTATTACTAGGTTTTATTCAAAACCAACGAGTTGCCCTAGCAATAAAAGAAATATCATCATTACGCGGCCATGAAATAGAGAGCTTAAAACTGAACCCCACTTTAGGTAATTTAATTGTTTGGCGGGCCATCTATAGGCACAACGGGCGCTATTTTGTAGATGGCGTAATAGCTCAACCTTTTATAAAACCTAAAATAATCAGTGGTACATCAGTAGCCACCATAGATCCTGAAAAAATATATCCACAATTAGATAAATACAGTACG